>CDZS01004107.1_pt1 | contig 769593 bp, 529 predicted proteins | sample 557751 | NCBI WGS metagenome assembly CDZS01 (sample SAMEA3182113, study PRJEB8094) | gut metagenome | biome: human; feature: gut; material: Stool; isolation source: human stools | place: Canada | collected 2013-05-07 | reverse complement strand
GGGGGACCTTCCTCTCAGAACCCCTATCCATCGAAGGCTTGGTGGGCCGTTACCCCGCCAACAACCTAATGGAACGCATCCCCATCGATGACCGAAATTCTTTAATAGTTCTACCATGCGGAAGAACTATGCCATCGGGTATTAATCTTTCTTTCGAAAGGCTATCCCCGAGTCATCGGCAGGTTGGATACGTGTTACTCACCCGTGCGCCGGTCGCCATCAAACTTAGCAAGCTAAGTTCATGCTGCCCCTCGACTTGCATGTGTTAAGCCTGTAGCTAGCGTTCATCCTGAGCCAGGATCAAACTCTTCATTGTAAAAGTATCGTGACTGCGCAAATTAAAAATTAAAGTGCGACAGCTTAATTATCTGTTCAGGACGCTCGAATTCAAAAAGTTTATCTTTACCTAATCTATATAGAATAAGTATTGACGGTTCTTTTGTTTTACCCAGGTACGACGCGCCTTAATCATTAGGTTCCAATTATTAATTTGCGAAGCACCTGCTCTTGTACTACTTGTATTGTTTATGTAAATCTGTTCAAAGATCGCTCGTTTCACGATTGCTGTTCTTTTCAGAAAGCGGATGCAAAGGTAAGAACTTTAAAGCATATCTTCCAAATATTTTCGGAAGTTTTTTTATTTTTCTTTTTTTCTCTTTCCTCGTCGTCTCTCTTGTCGAAAGGGAGGCAAAAAGAAAAAGGAAGAAAAAAACCGGTCACCGTTTCTTGAAAGAAGAATGTCAACTCGCGCTGCTTTCGTTTTCAAAAGCGGGTGCAAAGGTAAGAACTTTAAAGCATAACTTCCAAATGTTTCCGGAAGTTTTTTTTCATTTTTCTTTTCCAAGACCGAAGTTCCGAAAGAAACCTATGGCAAAGAAGAGAAAAATGGAAGCTTACCGCTCCGTTTTACTGTCAGAATGTCAAAACATCGCCGCCTTCGTTCCCGAAAGCGGATGCAAAAGTAGCGCTTTTACGGACATCTGCAAAATATATACAAGCTTTTTTTGAGGGTTTACGTGAACTTTTTCATAACTAGCTGATTGATAGATATGTTTTAAAGCATGTTTTTTAAAGGGAAAGAAAGGAAGGAAGGAAGGGGACACATTATATATATACGCGCGCGCATCGGAATATAATAAGTTCACCCCTTGACATAGACCACTGAACGGCCGGCACCACGCTTGAGGAGCCCAAAGAGAACTGACAATAAACTTGCGAAAGGCTACATCCGGAAAGCCCGGATACTAAACGAGAACTACTGAACAACTTTTCTCACTACAGATATGTTTCTTTCTTACCACACCCGCGTTTCTTTCTTTCCACAGCTGTGGTAAGAAAAGAACATTGCTGTGGAAAGATTAGTTTTTAGAGAAAAACAAGGTAGTACATCGCAGTTTTTTTCCTAACTCTTAGGTGTCATCTACGCACCATACTGCGACAATCAGTAGAAGCCTTTATCAAATCCACTTCTGTGCCCTACCCAAAGAACGCACAACGGCAGCAAACTCTTCCCGAGGAATGATAGCCTTATTACGTGTTTTCAAACGATTATTATAAACGGTCTGAGGTGAATAATGCAAGAATTCGGCAATCTTCACACTATCAGTGATACCTAAACGCACCAAAGCATAAATGCGCAATTCCGTATTCAGTAACTCACCATCTTTTAGCACAATCTGCTCGTCAGGATGGAGCAAGGCATTGAAGTCACTTACAAAATCCGGATAAATGTGCAAGAAGATAGCATCAAAGTTATGATAGAACTCTTTCAACTCATTCTGTGCCATAGAATGAGTATCGGTTAATGCTTTCACATCCTCCAACTGGTTTGCCTTAAGCTTACGATTGATATTTTTCCGATACTCATCCAGCTTACTGATATAATTGGAACAAATGGAAAAGACATAACCTATGTATTCCTCCTTCACATAGTTGGATTCACGAAGCTGATTATTGGTATCCCTCAACTGTTCATTCAAAGAAGTAAGCTGTACATTCGTTTCTGCCACTTGTCCGTGCATTTTCGAAAGCTCTTCCACATGCTTATTCAAGCGGTTGTTTGCCTCATTCAGCTGTTGGCGCGACTGCTTCAACCGCTTCATCTGCTTGTATATATATAGGAAGGCAAACAAGGATATCAAAGACAAGACACTGACCAGTACCAAATACATACGTAACCGCGCTTCTTGCCTCTGATTACGTTCCTGATAGATCTGATGAATGGTGTCCTGCACCGCAGAGATGCCCACTACCCTCACCCGGTTCCGATATGCCAAGGCATTCTGCAAGCAGTAACTCATGTAGACATAAGCATGGTCAATATCACCCAAACTAAAAAGTACCCCCGCCAGCTCTTCCAACGAAGCAATATCTTTATTGGAGATACGTACATCGGCCATAGCAGAATATATCAGGTAAGTCAGATAATTTTCCTGCTCATCGGACTCGCGATAAAAGCAGGCCAGCACGTAAGCATTCATGGCATCGCGCCGAGTGTCGAATGCAGAATTAAGAATTCCCTTCTGCAAACGTTCTTTAAAAACATACATACTGTCCGTACCTTGTACTACCTGCCCTTTATACCACAAGAACAAGGGGTCTTCAGGGGTAAGAACCATATTCAAAGAGTCCTTGTAAACACGCTCCAACTGTGCATAATGTTCATGCAAAGTACCCATTTCACTACCGGTATACTGATTGAAATGCGAATACAGATACAACATTTGTCCGTAATAGTCCACTAACAATTCTTTGGGGAGCGAACCGCCCGAGACTCCGTCCAACTCATCCTGGGCTTCTTTCAACAGACCGGTGGCAGCCAACAGAAAAGACTTTTTTATCTTCCACTCCATCTGCCGGTATTTATCATTCTGCTTATAAACTATGTCCAAATTGCCTGCCACATAATTCATTGCAGAATCGGCATTATAGACACAATACTCATCATAAAGATTTTTATTCAGCCAATATCTCTCCTCCAAAGTACGCACATCCTTTCGCAACTTGTGCAACTGGGCAATCTTCGCCTCTTTAAGCATAGCAAACGTGTTTTTTTGCGCAATCAGAGAATCAAGACGCACCAGCAGTTCTTTTATCTTTTCACTGTAAGGTGCCGCATTCAGAAAGGTACACCCCATCAGCAAAAATAGTAAAGCTATGATTTTTCTTTTCATTTCTATTATCTATATAAGGCTGAGAGCACAAAGATAAATTAATCTATCTAAACATAAACTACCTCCACCCTAAAAAGTACATGAAATTTAAGAGATATTTCGACCGCTCAAAGCGACAAAACAGTATATACAGACCTCCTTCCATAGTGGCCGACCTTTACTTTACACAGTAATCAGCAAGAATACAACTTATTATATATCTGATATTTACATTTCACACAGACTTACTTCTCCATATTACCTGCCTATCGGACGAATAGGGTTGTCCGCTATCTTTGCAGCACAGAAAGAAAAGTGTACTATGGAAAACCACCAATCTCTATTAGGACATACTTTTCTAATAATAAATTAAATCTTTCAATTAAAGTACTATGAGAATGATTACAAGAAATCTTCTTACGCGGAGTTACAAGCTCCTTTTGACATTACTCGTACTGCTAATGTCAACAAATGCATTTGCCCAACGATTGACAGCTACGGGTAAAGTAACAGATGCTGCAGGCCTGGAGGTCATTGGCGCATCCGTATTGGAAAAGGGTACCGCCAACGGTGTTGTTACCAATCTGGACGGGGAGTTTTCCCTGAGTGTAGGACAGAATGCCACACTGGTAATATCCTTCATCGGCTACAAAACGATAGAGGTAAAAGCAACCACCAACATGAATATCACATTGCAGGAAGATAACGAACTGCTGGACGAAGTGGTAGTTATCGGTTATGGAAGTGTGAAGCGTAAAGACGTAACCACAGCCGTATCCACGGTTTCTACAAAGGATTTGGACCAACGCCCCATTGTATCGGCAGCCCAAGCCCTGCAAGGCAAAGCAGCCGGCGTGTCGGTTATGCAACCCAGCGGTGAACCGGGCGGAGGCATGAGCATCCGCGTACGTGGTACCACCTCATTCAACGGCAGCAACGACCCGCTCTACGTAGTGGACGGTGTGCCCGTGGACAACATCAACTTTCTCTCTCCCAACGACATTGAAAGTCTCTCTATCCTAAAGGATGCCTCATCGGCAGCCATCTATGGTTCGCGTGCAGCCAACGGTGTGGTACTGATTACGACCAAAGCCGGAGCAGAAGGCAATGCCAAAGTGGCACTGAACGTACAATATGGTATGACGAAAGTAGCCAAGAGCATGGATGCCCTGAATACAGAACAATACCGTGAGTTACAGGAAGAAATCGGGGCTGTCAACCCCGCTGCCCTTGAAGGTCTAACAGACCAGACAGACTGGTTTGATGAAGTTTACAAAACCGGACAGACCCAAAACTACCAGGTGTCCGTATCTAACGGAAACGAAAAGATGAAATACTTCCTCTCTGCCGGTTATCTGAATGAAAAAGGCATTTTGGAAGGCACGTACTTCAAACGATATAGCTTCCGTGCCAACATTGACAACCAGATACGCAGTTGGCTGAACGTAAGTGCCAATATCTCCTACTCCGACAATATCGGAAACACCGGCATCATTTCCGGTACGGGTGCCAACCGTGGCGGTGTAGTCCTCTCGGTTATCAACACACCGACCTATGCTCCTATTTGGGACCCTGAAAAGCCGAATCAATACAATAAGAACTTCTACGGGGTAAATATCATGAACCCGATGGAAAACCTGGCCCGCCAGAAAAACAACAAGAACAAGGAGAACCGCCTCATCGCATCCGGAGCCGCTACCATCAGCTTTCTGCCCAACCTGAAGTTGAAATCATCCGTAGCCCTGGACCGCCGTAACGGTGTAAGCACCACATTCCTCGATCCAATATCGACCACCGACGGACGCAACAGCTTCGGTACAGCTTCCGACAACCGAAACATGAATACCGTATTGGTTTTCGACAATATATTGACTTACAACACCAACATCAAGAAACATGGTATCGACGTCATGGCAGGTTCTTCCTATACCAAATCGGACTATACCAACAGCTGGATAAACGGCTCACACTTCCGGGACGATAAGATACAGACTCTGAATGCCGCCAATAAAATTTCATGGGACGGTACCGGAACAGGAGCTTCACAGTGGGCTATCTCTTCCTATTTCGCCCGCGTGTCCTACAATTATGACAGCAAGTACATGCTTACCATGAACATGCGTGCCGACGGTTCGTCCAAACTGCATCCCGACCATCGTTGGGGCATTTTCCCGTCCTTCTCGGCTGCCTGGCGCATTTCATCGGAAAAATTCATGAAAGACATCACTTGGATTGATGACCTGAAACTCCGTGGCGGCTGGGGACAGACCGGTAACCAAAGCGGCATAGGCGATTACTCGTATCTGCAACGCTACAACATCAACCGCATACCGTGGTTCGAAGAGGGCAACGACCATGCTGTTCCCGGCATCAGCCAGGCCAACCTGAGAACAAGTGACCTGAAATGGGAAACCACCAGCCAGACCAACATCGGCCTTGACCTGACCGTACTGAACAACAGACTGACCTTCAGCATGGACTACTATTACAAGAAAACCACAGACATGTTGATGAACGTAAGTCTGCCTGCGGGTGCGGCAGCAACCACCAGCATCACCCGTAACGAAGGCGAGATGACCAACAAGGGATTCGAGTTCGCCATCAACTCCCACAACCTGACCGGCGAGTTTTCCTGGGATACAGACTTCAACATTTCTTTCAATAAGAACAAGCTGACCAAGCTGTCATTGCAGAAAATCTATACCGCAGCAAGCAGTGCCGAGGTGGTGAAAGAGAATATCGTACGCAATGAGCCCGGACGTCCTTTGGGTGGTTTCTACGGTTACATCAGCGACGGCGTAGACCCTGAAACCGGTAACCTGATCTATCGCGACCTTAACGAAGACGGCAAGATTTCCACTTCCGACCGTACCTATATCGGCGACCCGAACCCCGACTTCATCTACGGATTGACAAACACCTTTACATGGAAAGACCTCAGCCTGAGCATCTTCATCCAGGGAAGCTACGGAAACGACATCTTCAATGTGTCCCGTATGGAAACCGAAGGCATGTACGACGGCAAAAACCAGTCAACGGAAGTATTGAAACGCTGGAGAATCCCCGGACAGATTACGAATGTCCCGAAAGCCAACTTCAACATCAAGAACTCCACTTATTTTGTAGAAGACGGCAGCTACCTGCGTGTCAAAGACATTTCACTCTCTTACAACATCCGTTGCCGCCAGTTCAAGAAATGGGGTATCAGCCGCGTACAGCCTTACTTTACCGCCAGCAACTTGCTGACCTGGACCAGCTATTCAGGTATGGACCCCGAAGTGAACCAATATGGCAACAGCGGTTCTGTACAGGGCATCGACTATGGAACTTACCCGCAGAGCAAATCATTCGTTTTCGGTATCAATGTTGAATTCTAAAAAAGGAAGAAATAACTTATGAAACTAAACCATATATATAAAAGTATAGCTTGCGGTGTATTGTTGGCAATGACCGCAACCTCATGTGACTTGGACTATAATCCGGTAGACACCTACTCGGATGTAACGGAAGGAGTGAACAAAACTGATGAAAAGCCTATTTTCAACAGTGTGCAAGACGTGAAAACTTCAATGGTAACCCTTCACAAAAAATTTCGTGACCGGCAGGAGCACTGGTATGTCGACAAACTGCTTATCGGTGACGCTCATTCCGATAATGCCTACGCCGGAACAACGGGGGCCGAAGTGGTGCCTTACGAAACCAACTCCATTGAAGGCTCTAATTCTGTACTAAAACGTGACTGGGACCGTTTCTTAGGCGACATTGCCGTTGCCAACCGCATCATCGTGGGCTGTGACCAGCTCAAGGCACTCAGTGAAAGTGAACGCGGCAAGTATCAGTCACAAGCCAAGATATTCCGTGCCATGGTCATGTTCGATATGGTACGCTTATGGGGTAACTTCCCGGTCATCACTACCGTGGGCGGTGACATTACCGAAGACAACGTAGAAGAAATGTACCCGACCTATTTTCCTCCACAGAATACGGCTGAAGAGGCTTACGCCCAAATAGAGAAAGACCTGACTGAAGCAGTGGAAAACCCCAACACACCGACAAACGACACATCAGACAAGAGCATACTTACCAAATCGGTGGCACGTGCCATGCTTGCCAAGGTCTATGCAGAAAAACCTCTGCGCGATTATGCAAAGGTTATCAAATATGCCGATGAACTTGCTGCCGACGGCTTCGACCTCGTGGAAGACTTCAGCGACCTTTGGGCGTATGATACGGAAAAAAAAGACTGCCGGGTACGCAATACCAAGGAGGCAATTCTCGAAGCCCACTTTCCTCCCGGCTCCGGCAACTGGTGTACTTGGATGTTCGGCCGTAACTTGAGCAACTGGGATGAAAGTTTCACCTGGGCCAAATGGATTACCCCTTCCCGTGACCTTATCCGCCTCTATGAAGAGCAAGGAGACACGAAACGTTACAATGAATCTGTTGTATGGTATGACTGCGGATGGAGCAACTATTATCCGGCAGACCATTATGCCTTCATGTACAAATGCCGCTCTGCGTTCAACAGCATTATCTATCTGCGATATGCCGATATCCTGCTCCTCAAAGCCGAAGCAAAAATTATGGGAGAGGCTCCCGACCTGAACGGTGCAGCCGACATCATCGACCGCATCCGCAACCGCGCCGGACTGGGCAAACTTCCACAAAGCACCCGCAGCAGTAAAGAAGCATTGCTCCAAGCTTATATGGACGAACGCCGCATGGAGCTTGCCTTTGAAGGACAGCGCTGGTACGACCTTTGCCGCCTCAATAAGGTAGAAGAAGTGATGAACGCCGTTTACGCCAAAGACAGCGGCCGCCATGCACAAGAAAATCTGTTCAATGAGAACTCCTATCTGCTGGCTATTCCCCAAGGAGCCATCGACCAGAACGAAAATCTGATACAGAACCCGGGCTATTAATACTAATGAGTAATATAAAAATCAATTGAATATGAATTTAAGAAATATATTCACTACCGCATTAGGCTGCTTCACCATACTGGCAGCCTGCGGCAATGACAATGACAGTAACATCACCCCTACACCGGAACCCAAGCCAGACCAACCCACGGAAGAGGCAAAGGATGTTACCCTCTATGTAACGAACACCAGTCGTACTTATGATTTGACAAAGTCCGGGCTGGCCTTCGGCACCGGAAGCAACATGTCACCTTCTACCGTGACACTCAACCCTGCCACCCGCTATCAGGAAATGGACGGTTTCGGTGCAGCCATCACCGGCTCTACCGGTTACAACCTGATGCAGATGACACAAGAGAACCGCACGAAGTTTCTGACTGAAACATTCTCGGACAAAGAAGGCTATGGCTTCAGCTATGTACGTATTGCCATCGGTTGTTCCGACTTCTCATTCAGTGAATTCACTTGCTGTGACGAAAAGGGGCTTGAGCACTTTGCCCTTCCGATGGAAGACACCAAATATGTGATTCCTATATTGAAGGAAATTCTGGCAATCAATCCTGCCGTCAAAATAATTGCCGCTCCCTGGACATGTCCGAAGTGGATGAAAGTGAAAAGCCTGGAGGAACGTGTACCCTTTGACTCATGGGCCAGCGGACACTTGAACCCCGAATATTACAGAACGTATGGCGACTATTTCGTAAAATGGATACAAGCTTTCGAAAAGGAAGGCATCAAAATCCACGCTGTGACTCCGCAGAACGAACCGCTGAACCACGGTAACTCAGCATCCTTGTTCATGGGATGGGAAGAAGCCCGTGACTTCATCAAGACCGGCCTGGGCCCTGCCTTCAAAGAAGCCGGAGTTACTACAAAGATTTATGTTTTCGACCATAACTATAACTACGACAATCTGGCCGATCAAAAAAGTTACCCCACCAAGATTTATGATGATGCGGAAGCCTCACAGTACATTGCAGGTGCTGCCTACCACAATTATGGCGGCAACCGTTCCGAACTGCTGAACATCCATAAGCTTTACCCCAACAAGGAATTGCTTTTCACAGAAACGTCTATCGGCACCTGGAACTCCGGCCGCGATTTAGAAGCACGTCTGCTTAACGATATGGAAGAAATAGCATTGGGGACAGCCAACAACTGGTGCCGCGGTGCCATTGTGTGGAATCTGATGTTAGACAGTGACCTGGGACCGGTAAGCCCCTCAGATGGTTCTTGCAAGACCTGCTACGGTGCAGTGGATATTGACAATACAAACTATTCTAAAATTGTCCGTAATTCCCATTATTACCTTATCGGGCACATGTCTTCAGTCGTGAAACCGGGAGCTGTACGTATCGGAACGACCGGTTACACAGCCAACGGAATCACCTACTCCGCCTTCGAGAATACGGACGGTACCTATGCATTCGTATTGGCAAACAACAATGCAGATGCCAAGCGAATCACCGTAAGCGACGGCACACACTACTTTTCCTACGAAGTTCCGGCCAAAGCAGTCGTTTCTTACCGTTGGAAAAAATAAAACTAATAATTTAAACAGAAGATTATAATGAAAAGCTTAAAATACTATCTAATGGCATTGGCAGGCATAGCCATGCTGAATGCTTGCAGCGATGACGATCCGGTTCCCGGCAACCCGACAATGGACTTTCAGGCAGAACCTTCTTCAGCCTTGTTCGGAGACAGTCTGCCTTTTACAATCAAGGCATCGGACGCAGATGTACCCCTTTCCACGTTAAAAGCGCGGTTATACTTCAGCGACGAAATGGTGTCAGAGACTATAATCCGTACAAAAGTAAACGGTCAAGACTATACCGGGAAAATATATGTTCCCTATCTGGCAAATATTCCCAACGGAACAGCTACATTGAAGTTCATTCTGCAGAACATCAATTTCACAATTACAGAAAAAAGCTATGACGTGGCGCTGAGTCGTCCGGACTTCCCCTACCTAACTCTGATTTCCGGAGACCAAGAATACCGCATGGAAAAAGTCGCAGCCAATCAGTATAGCGTGACCGGTGAATTTGCACAAAAAGTGAAAGGTTACATCAAAGCTCCTAAAGTAGGCGCCAACGGGAATGAAATCAACTTCGGATGGAGCAACGGTGCCATTACACAAGGTACCTCCAGTGAAATTACCTTCTCCAATCTGTCAGCTGGAGAATATTCCATCTCCTTCAATACGTTGACTTATGCAGCCGCTCCTTTCGTGAAACTACTGCTGAACGGTTCTGAAATGGAGATGGTGGATGATGACCATTACAGCATCGACCTCAATCTGAAGCAAGGGGACAACATCACTGCAGACATTCCCAACTTCGACCAATATTGGATAGACCCCGACTTCTTCGAAAAGAATGAAGACGGTTCGCTGAAGTTCCTGCCCATCGATGGAACTTATCGCGTCATTGCCAACCTGGCCCTGAATTATCTGGAAGTATTGAAAATGAACGGAACAAGCACCGCCACTCTGAACGATGACGGAACCGGCGCCCTTTGGATTATCGGTGACGGTATCGGTAAACCTTCCGTAGCGACCAATGCCGTAGGTTGGACTACAGAAAAAGGTCTCTGCATGTCACAGATTGAAGCGAAGAAGTATCAGGTAACAGTAGTAGCGGGAGAGCAAATCAAATCTGATGACATCAACTTCAAGTTCTTCCACCAGCAAGGTTGGGGAGGTGAATATAAAAACGATGCCTTGTCTACCACCAGTGACTTAGTATTTATAGGTGACGGTACCAACGGACGTGATGCCGGCAACTTGGGCCTCGTAGAAGGCAAAAGCCTGGAAAACGGTGTCGCTTACCGGTTCACAGTTGACGTAACGGCAGGTGTCTCTTCGGCAGTTCTGACAGTAGAAAAGGTAGAAAGATAGACGGATAACGCAGAAGATTAACTAAATGAGAAAGGGGCTGGCTCTATAAAAGAGTTCAGCCCCTCTTGTTTATGCAGAATATATGTTCCGGATTTAGCTTAAACCTTCTTTCGCCTCCTCTTGTGGAATACGTACCGAAGTGTAAAGCTCAAGAATGGCGGCTATCGTCAGAGACACAATCCATTCATTGCCCCTTGTAAAGAGCATGAATGCCCCCGTAAGCACCAGCAAAAGCGCACCGAATATTTGCTGTCGGCGCAGGCGTTTGACAGTGGGACTTTTACATTTGGACGGAGAATTAATTTGGGCCAAAGCAACCATCGTAGCGCCGATAGTATATATATAAGGTGAAAGAGGCCAGCCCGTGATATAAACGGCAGCTCCTGCCAAGAGCATCACGGCCCCTACTGCGAAAAGGGCGGGTATCAGTTGTTTCATTCTTCTATATCTTCTTCAAATACATAAATATCCTCATTGGGCTTTTTCATCAGATACTTCTCACGGGCAATCCGTTCGATGGCACCGGAGTCGACGGCAAGCTCATTGAGCCGTTCGGTATTCTCCTCGTATTCCTTGCGGTACTTTTCTATTTCATCGCGCAGACGGCTTTCTTCCCGGGCGTAACCCAAACGGCGTACAACACTGTTCTCATCCAGGAACCCGATAATTACAGCAAACAACGCAAGCGTAATCAGATATTTATGCTTGCGGACAAAAGACCAAAGAGAAGCAAGTTTATCCATCTCGTTATCTACTATTTAGCAATTTATCATTCATGATGGAGCTTGTCCATCATATAACTTCACGTCACAAAGATAAGAGGAATAACCGAAAGATTTCTTTTTTTTGTGTACATTTGCACAAAAAGCAAAGAATATCCCAAATATGGAAAACTATATCGTATCTGCACGGAAATATCGTCCCTCGACCTTTGAGTCCGTAGTAGGCCAACGTGCACTGACCACTACCTTGAAGAATGCCATTGCCACCGGAAAACTGGCGCATGCCTATCTTTTTTGCGGTCCGAGAGGCGTGGGAAAAACAACTTGTGCCCGTATCTTTGCTAAAACAATCAACTGCATGAGCCCCACAGCAGACGGCGAGGCATGCAACCAATGTGAATCCTGCACTGCCTTCAATGAGCAGCGCTCCTACAATATCCATGAGCTGGATGCCGCCTCAAACAACTCTGTGGATGACATCCGCCAATTGGTGGAGCAGGTACGCATTCCACCTCAGATAGGCAAATACAAAGTATATATCATTGACGAGGTACATATGCTGTCCGCCTCGGCTTTCAATGCTTTCCTGAAAACACTGGAAGAGCCTCCACGCCATGCCATATTCATCCTTGCCACTACCGAGAAGCACAAGATATTGCCCACCATCCTTTCACGCTGCCAAATATATGATTTCAGCCGGATTGGTGTGGAAGATACCGTAGCACACCTCGCATATGTCGCCTCCAAAGAAGGTATCACTGCTGAACCGGAAGCGTTGAATGTCATTGCCCTCAAAGCAGACGGCGGTATGCGCGACGCACTATCCATCTTCGACCAGGTGGTAAGCTTCACCGGAGGACACATCACCTATAAGAGCGTGATTGAAAACCTCAATGTGCTGGACTATGAATACTACTTCAAACTAACCGGATTCTTTCTTGAGAACAAAATCAGTGACGCGTTGCTATTACTGAATGATGTGCTCAACAAAGGCTTCGACGGCAGCCACTTCATCACCGGACTTTCATCCCACCTGCGCGACTTGCTTGTCAGCAAAGACCCGGCGACACTGCCGTTGCTTGAAGTGGGCGCAAGCATCCGCGAACGTTACCAAGCACAAGCACAGCAATGCCCCCTCCCTTTTCTTTACCGTGCCATGAAGCTCTGCAACGATTGTGACCTGAACTACCGTGCCAGTAAAAACAAACGGCTACTGGTAGAGCTCACTCTGATACAAGTGGCACAACTGACCGCCGAGGAGGACGACGGTGCCAATGGGCGCAGCCCTAAACAAGCTATAAAACCCATATTCACGCAGCCTGCCGCCGCTCAGCAGCCACAGGCCACTGCTGCCATGCCCCAACAAACCGTACAGCCGACAGTACAGACAAACAGCACTCCCCAACCTGCTGCCACGCAGCATAGTAATGCAACAACTCCACATGCCACACCTGCTGCCGTATTAATGGCGCAAGGGAGAGAAGAGAAAAAAATTCCGGTCATGAAAATGTCCGGATTAGGGGTCTCCATCAAACGCCCCCATATAGAAGAGGAACAAAGAAACCCTTCATCTAACCCTACTGCCGCCCACCAAGCAGCACAACCGGAAGAAGACTACATCTTCAATGAAAGGGATTTGAACTATTACTGGCAGGAGTATGCCGGACGTATGCCCAAGGAGCAAGTAGCCATTGCCAAGCGCATGCAGAACATGCGCATCACTTTAATAAATGACACAACTTTTGAGGCTGTGGTAGACAATGAAATCGTTGCCAAGGAATTTACCGGCATGATACCCACTCTGCAAAATTACCTACGTACCCGGCTAAAGAACCGCAAAGTCACCATGACTGTCCGGATTAGTGCTCCTACTGAAAAGGTACGTGCCTATGGACGCGTTGAAAAATTCCAAATGATGGCACAAAAGAACAGTGCACTATTACAACTAAAAGAAGAGTTTGGTTTGGAACTCTATTAATCCCTTCCAATCGCCTGCATAAAGTTGCTAACAAATTGAGTATAAAGGATAAAAAAAGCATCTATTTAATTTTTTATTTATTCATTTATATTTATTTTTGCCAATAATAAACAAAAGAGGCAAACAAACATTTGAGAACAAAAATGATTATATGGATGCTATTGGGGCAGATACTGTATACTTCTGTCTTATCAGCACATACAATAGCCAATCAAGAAAAGCAGAGTATTCTGCAATCATTGGTCAAAAGACAAGTTCTCTATGATGACTCCATATCCATAGACAGTGTCATTGCGTGGAGCGAGCAACTTCTTCCCACCCAACAATCAAATGAAGATAGAACAACGTATTTTCTATTACAACTTCAATTGGCCAATGCCTATACATTGCGCGGCGATATCAGCTTAGCGACGAACCGGGCACAACTTATGTACGAAGAAGCTAAAGCAACAGACTACCAATTTGGTATGGTAGTGGCCAACCAAGCCATCGGAGACGCCTATAATACAATAGCCAACATGGGGGATAAAGCCCTGGAATCATACCAGGATGCTTTGACTGAACTATCCAACATTTCAGACCAGCATCCATATAGGGCACAGCTTCTTTTAAAAATGTCCAACGTTCTGCAACGGAAAGGACGTCTGGAAGAAGCGGAAAAAATCCTGGAAGAGCTGGAGAAAATATTATATCAGGAGCCTGACTACCCGACAGACTTCTTTTTCTGCATCGAAAAGACGAATTTTGCCATTTCCCATGGACACCTCTCACAAGACTATCTTGATGAAGCAAACATCTGGCTCCACAAAATGGACTCCATTTACCAACTGCACCCAGAGAAGTTCTATCGGTTTCACTTGGATTATACCACTGCCGCCTACTATAGAGCCATGGGAAATTGGGACAAACAATACTGGAAACAAGCTCTGGACATCTACTCCAAATTGCAAGCAGAATACTCCGGTAATAAGCGCTCCACGTATTACCGCTGGACTTCGCTGGAAAAAATCTATCTCTGTAAAATACAAGGCATGGCCATGGAAGCCTGCCGAATCTACCAGGAATTGTATCCTCCTATAGATACACTCGCTTCACAAAGCTATATCCGGCAAATCAATACGATAAAGGCAAAATACCAGGTAGATAAGGCAGAGACGGCCAGCAATAACGAATACAATAAAATCATAACCAGCATATTGGTAGGAACGATGGCATTAGTAACGTTATTTGTTCTACTTGCCATCCTACTCAAAAGGCAACGGGAAAAGGTGAAACTCTCCACCCAAAAACTGGCAACATCACGGATAAATGCCGAAAATGCCATGCGTGCAAAAAGCGTGTTCCTCTCGAACATGAGCCATGAAATCCGTACCCCACTCAATGCATTATCGGGCTTTTCATCCCTATTGACGGAAGAGGGACTGGACGATGAGACACGCCGTCAGTGCAATGAAGTTATCCAACAGAACTCAGAACTATTGCTGAAGCTTATTAACGACGTGATAGATCTATCGAGTCTTGAATTCGGCAAACTGCAATTCTGTATTGCACAACATGATGCCGTAAGCATCTGCAGAAACGTGATAGATACCGTGAACAAAGTGAAACAGACACAAGCTGAACTTACATTCACCACCGAGCTGGAAGAAATGCCCATCGAGACTGACGACTCACGCCTGCAGCAAGTCCTGATTAACCTACTGATAAATGCTACCAAATTTACCCCACAAGGCAGCATTGTCCTAAAGCTGGAAAAAGAAACGGACGACACCGTACTATTCACCGTAACAGATACCGGTTGCGGCATTCCCAAAGACAAGCAAGCCAACATTTTCCAACGTTTTGAAAAGCTGAATGAGAATGCTCAAGGCAGTGGGTTGGGGCTCTCCATATGCCAACTTATCATAGAGCATATCGGCGGACAAATATGGATTGATTCAGAGTATGCCGAAGGCTCACGCTTCTGCTTCACCCACCCCATAAGCCAGACAGGCAGAAAGGAGAATAAGAAATGAAACAGATATTTACATTGCTCATTGCCTTATGCTGGCTGTTACCGTCCGCACACGCAGATGTGCGACGGACAGAAGCCAAGGATAGCCTGCTACGTATATATCTTGCCTCCCCAGCCGATACCACCAGATTGGAAACCCTATATCAGATAGCACTGCTTGACCAACTGTCACCGACATTCATCTATTACGAGAACAAATTACTGGAAGAGGCCATCGCCCAGAAAAATATACTTTACCAGAGTGCGGCCATATATGCGCACATTATTTATTACTACAACCTACTGGACCAAAAACATGCAGAACAATGGCTGAAGAGGCTCGAACAGTTGTCTGAAGAGCACAACTACTACCGTCATTACTTCAGAGGCAAAAAGATGATGATAGAATTCTATGTCATCAGCCAGAAGATTGAATTAGCCCTCAAACAAGCACAAGACATGTACGACAAGGCTCAAAGTCTTGGCAACCATGACGGTATGCGCGAAGCATGCCTATGCCTGATGACTGGATATTTCAATACCTTACGTTACAAAGAAGGAATCACCTACCTAAACAAGGCTTTTGAACTGACAAGTCCGGATTCCTCCCTTGCCACTCAGATTGATTTATTGACAAAAGCGGTACTGGCTTACTCATATCTGCATGACAATGACAACATGTTCCGGTATCTGGAGGAACTCAACAATGCAAAAAACAGATTGCAGGAAGAAGGCACCACCGTACTGACAAACGGCTATACCAATTTGTATCTGCTCATAGATTTACAATACGCCCTTTACTATACCCGCCTTCAACGTCCTGCGGAAGCATGGGAATATTTGCAGAAAGCAGAGCGGCATCTCAGTACATCTTCATTTCTTCCTTATCGGTTGATACGTTTGGCAGCATATGCCGAATATTACCAACTGACAAAAGAATACGACAAAGCTTTGGTTTATTTAGAAGACGCCATTGAACTTGTAACCCCTATTTCACTGGATGATGCCATGATTTATGGACTTCAGAAAGCGGATATATTAGTAAAGATGGGGTTTCCGGACGACGCACTTCCTGTCTATAAACAAATAACCAAGGCAAAAGATTCGTTATATACAGTATTCTCCACCTCACAGATAGAACAGATACAAAGCCTATATAATATGGACCAACTGCTTTTCCAAAAAGAACAGCGGCAAGCCACTTTTCACCGTATCTGTCTCGTTACCTCCATCATCATCATTATAGCCTTGTTACTTTTCAACCTACATATGTATAGAAGCAGGAAGCGGCTGCAACAAGATGAGAAGGAAATGCGTAAATTGGCAATTATTGCCGAAGAAGCCAACGAAATAAAAAGCCGTTTCCTTGCCAATATGAGTTATAATATCCGTATCCCACTGAACAATGTAGTCGGTTTCTCCCAACTGCTTTCCACCGACAACGAGCTGGATGAAGAAGAGCGAAAAGAGTATTCCTGTATTATCCAAGCCAATTCGGGTGAGCTTATCCAACTGGTAAACGACGTATTGGACCTCTCACGCCTGGAAGCGAATATGATGAAATTTCAATTGCAGGATTGTAATGTAAAAGAATGGTGCAACGAACTAGGTTGTCTAATACAAATGCGTAGTGAAGGCCGTATCCTCCTGGAACTACAAGTAGAGGTGGGAGATGTGCGTATCCATACCGACGTCAACCGCCTTACACAAATAGTGACAAGTATGCTGCTTTATCCGAACGACTGCAAAGAAACGCGCAAAGTCAGCATGTTCTTGGTCAACCATCCGGACAAACACATCATCGCATGCCGGATAGAGAACAGTCCTATAGCCGATTCCAGGTTTGCCTCTCAAAAAGTATCAGTGCAACAGAAAATCAACCAGTTGTTCTTTGAACATTTCAAAGGTACCTATCAAACAGAGAATGTCGAAGAAGGAGAAATCGCAGTGATTACTTTTACCTATCCGACTCTTTCTTAAAAGTTGAAAATCGGCTTAAGCTCCAGCTAAAGCCAATAGTATCAGAGCAATTCGTTTACGAAATTCAAAAACGAACATTTTTCAGTCTCTGCGGTATGCTGTGTCGCTTTCTCGACTCCTTATTTAGACGACATACAAATTATACGTTTTTAATCAAGATTGATAGCAAGTAATAAAGAAAACCACTATTTTTGCCAAACGAATTAGTACTAATAATAATTTAAATCTAAAAGAAAATGGCTTACGTAATTAGTGACGATTGTATTGCTTGCGGAACTTGTATCGACGAGTGTCCGGTTGGCGCTATCTCTGAAGGTGATATCTATCATATCGACCCTGAGACTTGCACAGAGTGTGGTACTTGTGCAGATGTTTGTCCTTCTGAAGCAATTCATCCGGGAGAATAATACAATCCCAGTATCAAAAACAAAAGCGTGGGTAGATAAACTGCCTGCGCTTTTTTATATCCCCCACGTGAAATTCAGTACCTTCACCCCCCTCATTGTTATTTTCTATATACGGATAATACGTTAGTTCACAGACATGAACACTTTGTTCCATAAGTATAAAACAAAGTGTTCATATAGTAGAAAACAAAATGTTCGTATAATATAAAACAAAGTGTTTATACTGTATGGAACAGAGTGTTCGCTATAATGAAACAAAGTGTTCGTCATAACAAAACAAAGTGTTCGTCATAACAAAACGAACAGTCCGCTTTGATGAAACGAACTGTTCGTGACAGCATGACAGATGTCTTGCTAAAATAAGTTTGTAGAAGAATCACTTCAGATTAGCCAGTGCTTCTTTTATACGACGGATAGCTTCAACTATATTTTCATCGCTGGTTGCATAACTCATACGAATGCATTCGGGAGCTCCGAAAGAAGCACCACCTACGCAAGCCACATGAGCCACTTCCAACAGATACATGGCCAAATCATCTGAATCATTGATTTTACGTTCTCCGGCAGATTTACCGAAGAATGAATCGCATTTAGGGAACAGATAGAAAGCACCTTCCGGTACATTCACCTCGAAACCCGGAACTTCCTTGGCCAACTTTACAATCAAATCACGACGACGCTCGAAAGCCTTGCGCATTTCCTCCACCGGAACTTGTGTACCCGTATAAGCAGCCTCAGCAGCCTTCTGAGATACAGAACAAGGACCGGAAGTATACTGTCCCTGCAATTTATTGCAAGCCTTCACAAGCCATTCCGGACCTGCAATGAAACCGATACGCCAACCAGTCATTGCATATGCTTTGGAAACACCATTCACAATGACCGTACGCTCTTTCATTTCGGGGAATTGTGCTATGCTCTGATGCTTGCCGATATAGTTGATATGTTCGTAAATCTCATCGGCAATCACAACAACCTGCGGATACTTTGCCAATACTGCGGCCAGGCCTGCCAACTCCTCCTTGCTGTACACCGAACCCGTAGGGTTAGAGGGAGAGCAAAGAATCAGCGCCTTTGTCTTCGGGGTGATGGCAGCCTCCAGCTGTGCAGGTGTTATCTTAAAGTCCTGGTCGATACCGGCAGGTACGATAACCGGCGTACCCTCAGCCAACTTTACCATTTCCGGATAACTGACCCAATAGGGAGCAGGTACAATTACTTCGTCACCCGGATTTACCAATACCAGGATTGCATTGCAAACCGACTGCTTGGCACCATTGGCGCAAGAAATTTGTGCGGCGGTATATTCCAGACCGTTTTCCTTCTTCAACTTCTCTACAATTGCATTACGTAAGGCAGGATAACCCGGCACTGGAGAATAGCGAGAAAAGTTATCGTCTATCGCCTTTTTCGCAGCCTCTTTAATGTGGTCGGGAGTATTGAAGTCCGGTTCTCCCACACTCAGGTTAATTACGTCTACGCCTTGAGCCTTCAGCTCTGCGCTCTTTTGAGACATAGCCAGTGTCGCAGAAGGCGACAAACTGTTTAAACGATCTGATAATTGGTTCATTTTGTTACTATTTAATGATTGTTACGCAAATCCGGTTGCAAAATAAGCGATTTTCTTTGATATAAGAAAACAAAAAGACAGTTACTTATTGAAATGAAGTGTATGTCCCATACGTTCTTTCTTGGTACGGAGATAACGCTCGTTGTATGGATTCGGAGTAGTCTCAATAGCTACGTTCTCCGTTATTTCCAAACCGTAAGCCTCCAAGCCCACACGTTTCACGGGATTATTGGTCATCAGCCGCATTTTGTGCACTCCTATCTCACGAAGAATCTGGGCACCCACACCATAATCACGCTCGTCTGCCAGATGTCCCAGGCAAATATTAGCATCCACAGTATCCATGCCTTCTTCCTGCAATTTATATGCTTTCATTTTTTCCATCAGGCCAATGCCGCGACCTTCCTGATTCAGATATACAACTACCCCCTTACCGGCTTTCTCTATCATCTCCATTGCCTTATGCAGCTGCTCGCCACAATCACAGCGTTTGGAATTGAATATATCACCAGTGGCACAAGAAGAATGTACACGCACCAGAATCGGTTCATCCAATTCCCAAGTACCCTTGAACAAAGCTACATGTTCCAAACCGTTCGACTTCTGGCGGAAAGGAATCAAACGGAAATGACCGTGGTCTGTAGGCATATCCACTTCCACTCCTTTTTCTACAATAGACTCCTGCTTCAAACGGTAGGCAATCAAGTCACGGATAGAAATCAATTTCAAGCCAAATTCATCTGCCATTCTGCGCAATTCGGGCAAACGGGCCATTGTACCATCCTCATTCATTATTTCCATAAGGGCTCCCGCCGGATAAAGTCCAGCCAAACGTGCCATATCAATAGTAGCCTCCGTATGTCCGGCACGGCGCAACACACCTTTCTCCTGAGCATACAATGGATTAATGTGGCCAGGACGCCCGAAAGTGGCCGGAGTAGAAGCCGGATCGGCCAACGCCTGGATAGTAGCAGCGCGGTCTGCCGCAGAAACCCCGGTACTACAGCCTTCCAATTTATCAATAGTAACAGTGAAGGGAGTACCCAATACAGAAGTATTATCCGATACCTGATGCGGCAAATCCAGTTCCTTGCAACGCGAAACTGTAATTGGAGCACAAAGCACACCACGGGCATGCTTCAACATAAAGTTTACTTTCTCCGGTGTAATCTTTTCAGCTGCAATTATCAAATCACCCTCATTCTCACGGTCCTCATCATCCACAACAATCACAAAGTTACCGGCTTTGAAGTCTTCAATGGCCTCTTCTATCGTATTCAACTTTACATTTTCCATAATCTATTTTGTTTTTATTTATTCTGATCTCTTTCTATGATTCCAATCACATCTTCATTTGTCTTGATAATCCGCTCCATATCCTTATTCAGACGGATACGGAATGCCCAGATACGGAAATAAAAGAACAAGCCTATCGGGAAAACAATACCGCAGAGCAAGTTTAACCAATAATTGCGGAACGGACGGACATGCGCATGGATGGGGATGACCGGATAGGTGTTCAGCGCTGTCAACAAAGTAACGGATCTTGTATTCGACATCTCATCTATCAGACTCTCCAAACGTTCGTTAATATCTTCCACTGCCTCATCCTGGCTATCAGTCATCCACAATTTAAAGTAATTGGGAGCACGTTTCAACCCCTTTCTATCAGCATATTCACGACAGTCTACGGACAAAGCCTTCAGCTCTTCCGGAATACGTGTATAATCAGGATCATGGATGATTACTTCCTTACGGAACAGATGGCGTACACTGCGAATACCCACAACCTTCTTGAACCAATTTATATAAGCATCAGCATTCAATACCACTGAATCATTGTTGGATTTATATGTCAAGAACGCACCCAATGGAGCCAAGACAGCAGTACTGGTCCACATACCCATCCAGACAACCCACTGTCCGTCACGGGCCATCTTATACCCCGTATTGTTGATGATGTAATAGATAATAAAAATCAATACAGAAACCACCACCGGCATTCCCAAGCCTCCTTTACGGATAATTCCTCCGAGTGGCGCACCAATAAAGAAGAAGATGAGACATGCCAGAGAAAGAGTCAGTTTCTCATGCCAGGAAGTCATGTGCCGTCGAAGGCTGCTTTCAGTCTGCGATATATTAAAGCTCTTAAAACTCCAGTCACTCCCCGCACTCTCTGCACGGCTGACGGCCGTGGATATAACCTTCTGTTTCTGCATCAGTGTAGCCACATTGTAGAGGCTGTCTACATTGTACTCACCTAAATAGGCCTTTTCAATCTTCAATGTATCCTCTTTAGACAAGCTGGCTGTCACCTTATAAGTTCCTGCCATAGCTTCTTTATAATAACCACGTCCCACACTGTCATTCTGCAATTTCATGGAATCAATATCCGCCTGCAGCATTCTCATATCCTTACTGTTGGACTGATTACTCATGATACCTGCATCCACCATATTAAAATCCGAATTGAACTCAATGATTGCATGCTTTTCGCGGAATGTCTCACGCCGGTAAGGCACATTCCTTTGGTTCATGTTCTGCGATTTCAAATTCTCAAACTGCTCACCACTGTATAAATGCAAATATAAATGCTGTTTGTCAGCCGTCATCTCCAGACGTCCCGAATCAGACTTGATAATTTGAGCATTCTCAAAACCTTTCTCAAAATTATATATCAGTACGTCATACAGCATACCAGTTTTGCGGTTCTTATGCTTCACATACAGATTATAACCATCTATTTCATCGTAGAACACACCTTCAGGAATATCCACTTCGGGAGATTTCTGCTTCATGGAAATAAGCAAAGTCCATAATTTTGTTTGGGCTTTTGGTCCTATGACATTTTGGAAATAGAAAGAGACACAACAGATGAAACAAATAAAGATAATCAGGGGCCGCATGATTTTCAATAAAGAAATACCGGCTGCCTTCATGGCAAGTAATTCAAAACGTTCTCCGAAATTTCCAAAGGTGATAAGGGCAGCCAGCAGAATAGCCAGCGGCAACGACGCAGGTACCAACGAAAGCGCAGAATAAAAGAAAAACTGTGCAAGGACAGTCATCTCCAATCCTTTTCCTACCATTTCGTCCACATACCTCCATAAAAACTGCATCATAAAGATGAAGAGGCAGATGAAGAAAGTACCCATAAAGAGCATGCAAAAGCTCTTCAAAACAAATATATCTAACTTTTTTATGCGCAGCATTTTACTCGTTTCATGCAATGAGAGCACAAAAGTAGTACAAAAAAAGGGAGTACGGGAAATTTTTAATCTAAAGTTAACTAAAAACCACAAGTTCTTCGCAAAGTATCCACTTGCGATTCCCATAATTCACGCGAATCACCCACCTCGTCTATATCGGCAAAGTCTGTTATCTCCAATACGAAATCATTGGTCAACTCATTGTTTGTCATCTTCAGTTCAAAGTATTCTCGCTCGTTCTCATCGTCCAGCCAGCGGAAGCGGATGAATGAATACGCCCGCACGGCAATAATCTCGGCATCACGTTTTTCTGTTTTTCCCCAAAAAAAGGTTACTGTTTTATCGTCTGACTGAACCCTATCAGCAAACCAGCCCTCCAAACCAGTAGGGGTACTTATCGCTGCCCAAAGAATACTTTTAGAAGTCGCATTCAAGAGATATTCCAAATGTATTTTCTTTCTTTCCATAGTCTATTCTGCTTTTTATTGCGCCAGCCAAGATAAATACTTTTTTCTAATTACAGAAAATAAATCATCAAATTTATTTATACCTCCCTTTCCATACACCCCTAATTCATTGATAATGTTATACAAAGACTTTTAATAAAAAGTACTGCAAACCACTTCAGCACCCTATCAGCAAAAGAAAAAGCAGAAAATATCCATAAAAGTTTTGGCAATTTAAATAAAAGCTATATCTTTGCACCCGCAATCGAGAAATGATGGCGGGATAGCTCAGCTGGTTAGAGCGCATGATTCATAATCATGAGGTCCCCGGTTCAATCCCGGGTCCCGCTACAAAGAAGATTTAGACTGTTAGGAGGCTTCCACTCTTGGCGGTCTTTTTTGTTTTTAATACTCGTTTTTTACTATGGTTTGTTTTCAAATTATAGTAAAAAGGAAAATATGAATACAAACAGTTGATATATGGATAGTCCTCTTGCATTTTAAGCCACTAACTTTGTGTGCAAATATCAAGTGACTATTATGAAAAGACAACTGTTCACATTTTCCTTTCTGTGTCTGCTTGCACTAGGTACAAGAGCACAAGATACCCTAACCTTGGAGGACTGCCTCAAAATAGGTATCGAAAACAATTTGTCCTTGCAAAGCAAACGGAAGGAAATACAAAAAGGAAAATACGGCATCTCTGAAAACCGGGCTAAACTGTTGCCCCAAATCAATGGTTTTGCCAACTATAACGACAACATCGATCCACCCGTATCCGTCACTGACGGCTCAGCGTACGGCAATCCCTACAATGTAACCCAAACCTTACAATACAACGCCAACTTCGGATTACAGCTGCAGATACCACTTTATAACCAAACACTCTACACCACTCTGTCCATAGCTAAAACCATGGATGAGATGAATCGCCTTTCTTATGAAAAGGCAAAAGAAGACCTCATCCTTCAAATTAGTCAAATGTACTACCTAGGACAGGTTACAGCTGAACAGATTATTTTGATAAAAGCCAACATCACTCGCCTAGAAGAGTTGAGAGATATCACTCAGGCCTTCTATGACAACGGTATGGCTATGGAAGTAGATGTGAAACGCGTCAACATCAACCTGGAGAACCTCAAGGTGCAACACGACAACGCACAAGCCATGATGGAACAGCAACTGAACCTACTGAAATACATCATCGACTATCCGGCAGAAGAAAATATAGCACTGGTACCGGTGAATACAGAAATGATTACGCCCGCAGCACTCACCGGGCTATCTGAAACACTATATGAACTACAGCTGCTGCAATCACAGAAACAACTCGCAGAGCAACAAAAAACAATAGTCAGCAACGGTTACATCCCCTCCTTGAGCTTGACGGGAAGCTGGATGTTCTCTGCCTATACGGACAAAGCTTACCATTGGTTCCATTCCGGCCCTTCCAACCATTGGTATCGCTCCTATGGAGTGGGACTCTCCTTGCGCATTCCCATTTTCGACGGACTGGACAAACGCTACAAGATGCGTAAGGCAACCATTGACATAGAGAACATCAAACTCGCTCAAGAGAATACCCGAAAAAATCTTCAGACACAATATCTGAATGCTACCAATGACCTGATGAACAGCCAGCGTAACTTTAAGAAGCAGAAGGACAATTATCTGCTTGCTGAAGATGTATATACCGTTACCATGGACCGTTATCGGGAAGGAATCGCCTCAATGACCGAAGTGTTGCAGGACGAAATGCGGATGAGCGAAGCCCAAAACAACTATATCAGTGCCCACTACAATTACCGGATAACCAATCTGACTTTGCTGAAGCTGACGGGACAGCTGGAGACGTTGAGCCCCTCAATTCATTAAAGAGGAAGATGAATAGAGCCCGTATTCAAGGACGGATGTATATATAATAATAAGTAAACAATATAATATAGAAAATATGGAAACAAAAGAGAACAATAACACCGCAAGTACCCACCAAGAAAAAGCACGGAAATTGAAGAAGCTTCGCCGTTGGCAAATCGTTGTCAGCCTATTAGGAATAGCTATCCTTATCTGGGGAATTATTCAAGTGGTCTGCCTCTTTTTGAACTACAAACGGACGGAAACCAGTAATGATGCACAGATTGAACAATACATATCTCCCGTCAATCTGCGCGCATCAGGATATATCAAGAAAATTTGTTTCACAGAACACCAAGAAGTACACAAAGGAGATACCTTACTTATATTGGACGACCGGGAATATAAAATCAGAGTCATGGAAGCTGAAGCTGCACTCAAGGATGCACAAGCCGGTGCCACAGTCATTGGTGCCACACTACAAACCACGCAAACTACAGCCTCTGTCTACGACGCCTCCATAGCAGAGATAGAAATCCGCCTTACCAAGCTGGAGAAAGACCGCCAACGATACCAGAATCTGGTGAAGAGAAACGCTGCCACCCCCATTCAATTGGAACAGATAGAAACCGAATATGCAGCTACCCACAAGAAGTTGGAAGCCGTGAAACGACAACAGAAAGCTGCCTTGTCGGGTGTGAACGAAGTGTCACATCGCCGTGAAAATACCGAAGCTGCCATACAACGGGCAACAGCCGCACTTGAAATGGCACGACTGAATCTCTCCTACACCGTAGTAGTAGCTCCTTGTGATGGGAAATTGGGGCGGCGTACTCTTGAAGAAGGACAATTCATCACTGCCGGACAAACCATCACCTACATTCTGCCTGACACACAAAAGTGGATTATAGCCAACTACAAGGAAACCCAGATTGAGAATCTGCACTTGGGACAAGAAGTAGTCATTACCGTCGATGCCATCAGCGACAAAGAATTCAAAGGAAAAATCACTGCCATCTCCGGAGCCACCGGCTCCAAATATTCCCTAGTGCCCACGGATAATTCTGCCGGCAACTTCGTGAAGATACAGCAACGCATCCCAGTCCGCATCGACTTTACCGATTTGTCCAAAGAAGACAACAGCAGCCTTGCCGCCGGTATGATGGTAATAGTCAAAGCGAAGATGGAATAATGATTAGTGTTTAATGATTAATTTTTAATTATCCATGCCCTCATCCCCCAAGAACTATCCCTTCTACAACTGGGTACCTAAGCCGGTAGGTATCATCATCCTATTCGTATTCTTTTTGCCGATACTGACTGTAGGCGGTACCTACTCGGTGGCAAGCACCGAAATGATGAGCGGGCTCGGCATCATTTCCGAGCATATCCAGTTTGCCAACTTCGCCACTTCCATCGGTATGGCGGCATTCTGCCCCTTTCTATATAGGCTGGTAGTCATACGCCGGCAGAAAATGATGTGTCTGGCAGGATTCTCCCTGATGTACATCTTCAGTTATATCTGTGCCAAGACAGACAGTGTTTTCCTGCTGGCACTATGCAGCATCTTTATGGGATTCCTACGAATGGTACTGATGATGGTCAACCTCTTCACCCTCATAAAGTATGCAGGGCATATCGAAGCGTACGATAAGATTACACCCGGCAACGAGCCTGTAACCGGCGAAGGCTGGGACAAGCTGGACATCGAACGGAGTGCGGCACAACCTGCCATCTACCTATTCTTCATGGTACTGGGACAATTGGGAACCTCGCTCACCGCCTGGCTCGCCTTTGAGTACGAATGGCAGTACATACACTACTTTATGATGGGGCTACTATTACTTTGCATCCTCATCACATTCATCACTATGCCTTATCATAAATATACCACCCGCCGCTTCCCCATCAACCTCAAGCAGTTTGGCAATGCCTCCATCTTCTGCATCACACTGGCTTGCATTACCTACGTGCTTACTTATGGCAAAGTGCTCGACTGGTACGACGACCCAACCATACGATGGGCCACAGTCTGCGCCATCATTGCTGGTGGTATATTCCTCTACATCGAGTCTACCCAACGCAATCCTTACTATCAACTCGATGTATTCAAACTGCGCACCATCCGTATGGGTTTCCTATTCTATTTTCTGTTAATGGTACTGAATTCCAGCGCCATGTTTGTCAACGTATTCACAGGCATAGGCATGAAACTGGACAACTTTCAGAACGCCACCCTAGGCAACTGGTCCATGCTGGGCTACCTCATCGGCGGTATAGCCACCATCTGGCTCAGTGTGAAAGGCGTACACTTCAAATATCTCTTTGCCGCCGGTTTCCTTCTATTGGGGCTTTCCACCATGTTCATGTATTTCGAGGTACAAGGTGCAGGACTGTACGAACGGATGAAGTATCCGGTCATCATCCGTTCTACCGGTATGATGTTCCTCTATTCGCTGATTCCAACCTACGCCACCCAACGCATGCCTTACAAATATCTTTCTTCCTGGATATGCACCATGCTTACCGTACGCATGGTATTGGCTCCCAGCATCGGAGCCGCACTCTATACGAATGTACTGCAAGAACGCCAGCAGCACTACGTCACCCGCTATGCACAGAATGTAGACATGCTACACCCCGAAGCGTCCGCCTCGTTTACCCAAACTGTACAAGGTATGCAATATCAGGGAAAGAGCAAACAAGAAGCAATCAACATGGCTGCCATATCCACCAAAGGACGCATCCAAGTACAAGCCACTCTCTCTGCTATAAAGGAAATGGCAGGATGGACACTCTATGCCTGCCTGATTTGCATGATATTTGTGCTTGTCGTGCGGTATCCTAAACGAAAATTACTAACTTAGCGGACAATTTTCAGTACAACCTGTAATTTTGTCTGTTATGGATACCCAACAAGAACGTTTATCCCACTTGGACCACGCATTGTCAAACGGAGAAAACATTTGTAGTTCAGAAGGTATGCTCTGCTCCTTTCCCACCTCCCTGAAGAAACCTTTTATGATTAATGGAGCAGGACTGATAGTTTGCCGCCAGGGTAACTTCACCTTTTCGCTCAATATGAAAGTATTCTCGGCCCAGGCTGGCGAAACAGTTTTCATTCCGGAAGATTCCCTCTTCCAAGTGCTGAGCGAATCGGAAGACCTGCAACTATTCATATTCATTTACCAGATAGAACCGATAAGGGACATCATAGGCAATTCAGTGGCAACCATGTACCTATACATGCAGCTCCGGACCGAACCATGCTACGTATGGAACACCGGAGACGAAGAAGAAGTTCTGAAATACATGTCCTTACTGGACAATACCCTGCACTTAGACAACAACACCTTCAACGACAACGAACAAAGGCTGCTTCTGCTGGGACTCACATACCGCATCTGTTCCATTTACAACCGTAAACTGATGAACCTTAAAACAACGGTTGGCCACAAACATGAAATTTTTATCCGGCTGATTCAGTTGATAGATGCGCACTACACGGAAGAACGCGGTGTAGAGTTTTATGCAGACAAACTCTGCTTATCACCCAAATACCTCTCTGCACTATCCAAGTCCGTCTGCGGATTCACCGTGCAGGAACTGATATTCAAATCCATCATCCGCAAAAGCATCTCACTACTCAAGAACACCCAGAAAAATATCCAGGAAATCGCCGATTTCTTCAATTTTCCCAATGCTTCTTATTTTGGTACATTTTTCAAGAAACAAACAGGCATGTCTCCGCAACAGTACCGCAAAAAATAGAAAACGTTACGCTTTCAACCGGATAACGAAGCGGCTCCCCTTACCCAGCTCACTCTGAACAGTCAGTGTACCGCCATGCGCTTCCACAAAGTCTTTCGAAATGGAAAGTCCTAAGCCACTACCTTGCACTTTAGTGCCCGGCACTCGGAAATAACGGTCAAAAATGCTCTGGTGATAACGCGGGTCGATACCTTTTCCAAAATCCTGCACATACATTTCCACAAAATCCTCGTCATGCTTGGCGCCGATAACCACCCTCCCGTTCTCTTTGGAATAGCGGATAGCATTACTCAACAAATTGGTGAGTACCCAAGCAATCTTTTCGCTATCGACAAACAATTTAGGCATTTTTTCTTCCGGATACTCCACTTCTATCTGAATGCCGAATTTATCAGCCTGTACCTGATTAGCCTTGATGGCATACTCTATCAGTTCAATGGGCTTTGTTATTTTAGGCATCATCTGCAGTTTACCGGCTTCTACCTGCGTCATGTTCAGTAGTTCTCCGGTAATCCCAAGAAGGCGATCAGCATTTTCCTTAATGCTGTTCGATAATTGCTCCTGCTCGTCGTTCAACACCCCTACCCGTTTGTCCTCCAACAACTGCAGACTCATCAGAATAGCGGATATAGGCGTTTTCAGTTCATGAGAAATAGTCGAGATAAAAGTAGTCTTGGCACTATCCAATTCTTTGAATTCTGTAATATTTTTCAGTAAAATCACATCGCCAAGATTATGAGGTTCGTCATCATCAGCCTCTGCATTTATAATGGTAATGTAAGAAGCTTTAAAGTAACTCTCCTTATTGTCTGCATAAATCTTCAACGGTTCTTTCTTTTCACCCGGATTTACCAATTCACGAACTAAACGGCGGAGCAAATCATTCTTCAAAGAAAGCTCCTCAGCCGAACGGCGAATTACCTCTTCCCGTTTTAAATTCAGCACAGTTAAAGCCTCATTATTGATAAAGAGAATTTCCCTATTACGGTTCAAACCAATAATAGGTTCATCAATACTATTCACAATAGCCTCAAGAAATTTCTTAGCAGAAAGTATGTCGTTCAGCGTACTGGCGCGATACTCCGTCAGTCGTTCCGCCATCCGATTAAAACTATCAGCCACTTCACGAAATTCCTCGTGTCCACTCATATCCAGACGTTTCTCATAATTATGGTTCGCTATTTCAAGAATCCCACGCGTCAGTTCTTGAATAGGTTTGCTGATGGAACGGGGAAGCCATACCAACAATATGATACTGGCAAAAATACATACCCCACCTATCACAGAAATCCAGAGCAATGCACGTTGCAATCCCGGTACAGCAGCAGGACTATCCGGCTCTGTAGCCGTCAGTATCTGTAGATTCACCACAGAAAGAGCAACCAACAAAATAATCATTCCAGCCAATACCCCTACGCTGAGTATCAATTTTGTACGAATATTCATAATGTTCCTAAGAATTAATATTATGCAAGTATAATCAAATCTATGTTTACTTGTGCCAAATCACGCACAAATTTTCGGTATTTCAATATCATGAACAATGATTTCGGAAAAGAAAGTGACGGACTTCCCATGCAGACAGTTGTTATCTGTTTCTCCCTACAAGTATCAACAATGCTTCCCAGCACATCCGGCGATTGCACCTGAACGACCTCCCCTCCCAGTTCGGTCACCAATTTGAAGTGGTTCAATAAATACCTTTGATTTGCCAGACCGATGCGGTCAGTACTTTCTCTGGGAGTCTGCACATAAAGGGCAACAAACGAAGTATTGTAGCGGGTTGCCAGACGTGCAGCTTTACGAATGATGCGTCGTGGTGTTTTCTCGTTGCTGCTGATACATGCCAGAAATCTCTCATGACGGACTCCCACACTGGTAACCACTTCATTCTCCACTTTCTTTTCCACCCGTAAAGCCACCTCTTTTAAAGCCAGTTCACGTAATTGGAGAATATTTTCCGTTTTAAAGAAATTGTTCAAGGCAGTAGAGACCTTTTCCGGCTTGTAAATTTTTCCAGCTTTCAGACGGGCTATCAATTCTTCCGCAGTCAAGTCAATATTCACCACCTCATCTGCCTCTTGCAAAACGCTATCGGGAATACGTTCCTTCACCTCAATACCCGAGATGCCTTGTACTTCTTCATTGACACTCTCAATGTGCTGGATGTTAACGGCAGAAATCACATTGATACCCTCATCAAGCAAATCCATCACATCCTGCCAGCGTTTCTCATTCCGGCTACCTTCCACATTGGTATGTGCCAGTTCATCCACCACTACTATCTCAGGGTGTATCTGGATAATGGCATCCAAATCCATTTCTTCCAGCTCTTTCCCTTTATAGAATATCTTACGACGAGGAACAACGGGCAATCCTTCCAACATAGCATCCGTACCGGCACGCCCGTGTGTCTCTATATAGCCTATCTTCACATCTACTCCGTTGTCAAGTAACTCGTGTGCTTCCTGAAGCATACGATAAGATTTACCTACACCAGCAATCATGCCGATGTAGACTTTGAACTTGCCACGCCGCGACTTTTTAATCAAATCAAGAAAATGCTGTACGCTTTCTTCCCTACTCATTTCTTCTGTTTTTTTACTTGTCTTATATATGCCATATAACCCGTAACGATCATCACGACCGCCACGGGCATCCAACACTAATTCATGAGTTCTAAAGTTATATCTAAATAAATCATGGCCTTAAAGTAAAGCCGAATACCAGATGTGCATCTTCCATACGAGGGTTCCAAATGGCTTGTGCAAATACAGGTATTGAGAAATTGTCAGTAATCTTGATTTCCGTAATACCTTTCAGTGCCACATTGGTTACGGCAAACCCGCTGTTAGGAACGCCATATACTCCTACCCCAGCTTCATAAGGCAGAAATCCGCAAGTCAGGTTCAAATCTACAGACTTAACACTGAACGGATAGTTGAGTTCAACATACGAAGAATAATTCTGCCTGCCTTTATCATCTTTGTCAGCTCCGGCAAACATAGTGTACCAAGCGATTGACAAAGGAAACTTTTCAACCGGCAATGTATAGGCTAATCCCGCTTCAAAGTGATGAGCTGTTTCGTGGCTCTTAAAATTAAAATACTTTCTTGCTCCTTGTCCGCCCCACCACAAGCTGGCAACAGAAAAAGTTAGACCTGATTCTCCCAAAGCATAGGCAGCCGTCAAATCAATCTCCTTAGCCGCAGCCCCTTCCCCTGAAGAAACTCCGTCAAAATCGGTAGAGCCCCATGCCGTCAAAGAAAAATCACCGACCCCAAAACCCAAAGTGGGCTGAAAACTGACTCCCGTCTGGTAAAAGCCGCGCCAAACATAAGAACTGACTAAATCACCTTGTATTGTAAATTCCTGAGCTTGCACTTTGCCGGTTCCCATAAAACAAGCAGCTACCATACTCGCAAAAACTAGAATTGATATTTTTAAACTTTTCATATCCAACTATTTATTTACCATTACTAATCAATCGTTGAAAGGCAGGAAGGAAGTTTCGGCTCCCCCTGTAAAATGACAGTCTTTCGCTGCCTGAACAGAAATACTTCCGCTCCTGCCCATAACACATGACAAACACAACTAAAAAATTATTTATTCTGATCGGCTTCTTCTAATGCAATGTTCAGTTCCAGCACATTGACAGTTTCCGTACCAAACACCCCCAAAAAGGGTTTGCTGATGTTCTTGTCTACAATGGCTTTCACTTCAGCCTCGTTCATGCCACGTGCCTGAGCCACACGCTTCACTTGTACATAAGCACAAGCAGGTGTGATATGTGGGTCTAGACCGGAACCACTGGCGGTTACCATTTCAGCAGGCACATCCTTGCGGCTCAGATAAGGATGATGTACCAGAAAAGTATCGATACGGGCTTCCACTTCTGCCAGGTATTCATCGTTCGTAGGTCCCTTGTTACTACCACCCGAAGCATCGGCTGTATAATTACCCGCAGATGGGCGTCCCCAGAAATAAATATCTTGCGTAAACATCTGGCCTACATTGGCTGCACCTACCACTTTACCATTGAGTGTTGCCACCTCTGCATTTCCCTTGTTGGGACCGGCGAACTGTGCAAATATCCACAAAACAAGGATATAGAACAGAGAGAAAAATATGCAAAATGCAATTGTTATTTTAAATGATTTCCAAAGAGTTTTCATTTTATCCAAGTTTTAAAAAAACAGACTAACTATCATATCTATCAGTTTGATGCCGACAAACGGAGCAATGACGCCACCCACACCATAAATCAACAGATTGCGACGAAGTAGAGCACTGGCACCGATCGGCTTATACTGAACACCTTTCAAAGCCAACGGAATCAAGATAGGAATAATGATAGCGTTGAATATGACAGCCGAGAGAATGGCCGTTTCAGGGCTATGCAGTCCCATAATGTTCAGAGGAGCCAACTGAGGGATGGCTACCATAAACAAAGCAGGGATAATAGCAAAGTACTTGGCAACGTCGTTCGCAATGGAGAAGGTAGTCAACGTACCGCGTGTCATTAACAACTGTTTGCCAATCTCCACAATTTCAATCAGCTTCGTCGGATCGTTGTCAAGGTCCACCATGTTACCAGCTTCTTTGGCTGCCTGCGTACCGCTGTTCATTGCCACACCCACATTAGCTTGTGCAAGGGCGGGAGCGTCGTTTGTACCGTCACCCATCATAGCCACCAGCTTACCGGCCTGCTGTTCTTTTTTGATATATTCCATCTTGTCTTCCGGCTTGGCTTCAGCAATGAAATCATCTACTCCAGCTTTCTCTGCAATATATTTGGCTGTCAAAGGGTTGTCACCGGTCACCATCACAGTTTTCACACCCATCCTGCGAAGACGCTCAAAACGTTCCTGAATGCCCGGTTTGATAATATCCTGCAACTCAATTACCCCAGTAACTTTCTGATTGACACATACCACCAGCGGAGTTCCACCGTTGCTGGTAATTACAGCAATCACCTCTTCAATCTCTTTCGGGAACTTATTTCCGGCATTTTCCACAATCTTGCGAATAGCGTCGAATGCGCCTTTACGTATCTGAGTACCATCCTGCAAATCCACACCCGAACATTTTGTTTCGGCTGTAAACTTAATCATATGAGCACCGGTAGTATTCAAATCACGCATACGATGACCGTTTTCACGTCCCAGTTCAATGATGGACTTACCCTCCGGAGTCTCGTCAGAAAGTGAGGACAACAAGCAAGCCTCTACGAACAAATTCTCGTCAACACCCGAAGCCGGATGAAACTTGGTGGCTTTACGGTTACCGATTGTAATGGTACCGGTCTTGTCTAGCAACAAGGTATCGATGTCACCAGCTGTTTCTACTGCCTTACCGGATTTTGTGATTACATTAGCGCGCAAAGCACGGTCCATCCCCGCAATGCCGATGGCAGAAAGCAGTCCGCCGATAGTAGTCGGTATCAAGCAGACAAACAGAGAAATGATGGCTGCAATGGAGATATAAGTTCCCGGATGGTCGATATTCGTATAGTCGGCCATAGGAATCAACGTCACACATACAATGACGAATACCAAAGTGAAACCGGCCAGAAGAATAGTCAATGCTATCTCGTTCGGAGTCTTCTGGCAAGTAGCGCCTTCTACCAAAGCAATCATCTTGTCAAGAAAGCTCTCACCCGGTTGCTGCGTCACCAGTACCTTGATTTTATCAGAAAGAACTTTTGTACCACCAGTTACGGAACTCTTGTCACCACCAGCCTCACGGATAACCGGAGCAGATTCACCGGTAATGGCACTTTCGTCAATGGAAGCCAAACCTTCCACAATCTCACCGTCGGCAGGAATCGTATCTCCTGCTTCACAAATAAAATAGTCACCTTTCTTCAAACGTGAACTGCTAACGGTATGGACTTTACCTTCAACCAGCACTTTAGCCGGAGTCTCTTCACGGGTTTTACGCAAGCTGTCAGCTTGGGCCTTACCACGCGCTTCAGCGATGGCTTCAGCAAAATTAGCAAACAGCAACGTCACAAACAAGATGATGAATACCAATAAATTATATCCGAACGCTCCATATTCCGAAGTACCCAATGAAAGGAAACAGACAATCAGCATGACGACTGTTACGACTTCCACCGTAAACATAATCGGATTCTTTATCATCACCCGTGGATTTAGCTTCACGAATGATTGCTTCAAACTTTCCATTACTTGCTCCTTCTGAAACAGAGAAGCTGATTTATTATCTTTCATACCTATGAAATTACTTTTTACAAACTACTATTACAAACTGAAATGTTCAGCAATCGTACTCAATGCATGTGCCGGGAAGAATGACAAGGCAGCCACAATAAAGATAACGGCAAAAGTCATCACACCGAAAGTTACTGTATCTGTCTTCAGCGTACCGGCACTCTCCGGAACATATTTCTTTCCGGCCAACAGACCAGCAATGGCTACCTGACCTACGATAGGCAGGAAACGTCCCAAAATCAGCGTCCAGCCGGTAGTATAGTTCCAAAAGTAAGTATTGTCGCCCAATCCTTCGAAGCCAGAACCATTATTGGCCGCAGCCGAAGTATATTCATAAAGCTGCTCACTCAGTCCGTGGAAACTGGGATTATTCAACCAGCCGCCTTCACCTGCCACAAATTCAGGATAATGAGCGAACAAAAAGCAAGAAAGTGCCACACCGCCCAAGATGATAAGCGGATGAAGCAGTGCCACAATGGTAGCAATCTTCATTTCACGCGCCTCTACCTTCTTACCGAGAAATTCCGGAGTACGTCCCACCATCAGTCCACTGATGAATACGGCGATAATGATGAATGTATAATAGTTCATGAAACCTACACCCACACCGCCAAACCACGTATTAATCTGCATGTTCAGCATTTCCATCATACCGGAAAGAGGCATTGTTGAATCATGCATACCATTTACAGAGCCATTGGAAGTAACTGTAGTCACAATACTCCAAAGAGCAGTAGCAGCAGACCCTAAACGGACTTCCTTACCTTCCATTGCTCCATTGTCTTGGGCAATTCCCATCTCATCAATGCGCGGATTACCTCCCATCTCCTGCGAAACATTGATGCAAACACCGACAAGAAAAGCAAAAAGCATTACGCCGTAGATAGAGTAGGCCATCTTTCTGCGTCTGGTGTAAAAACCAAGTGCAAGGACCATTGCCATAGGGATAATCAGGATAGACCAGCATTCTGCAATGTCCGTCAGATAAGTAGGATTTTCCAACGGATGTGAAGAGTTACATCCAAAGTAACCGCCACCGTTCGTACCCAATTGCTTGATAGGAACAATGGCTGCCGTAGGACCTTGTGAAACCAACTGGGTTTGCCCTTCCATCGTCCGGATTTCCATCTTACCATCAAATCCCATCGGAGTGCCTTGTAGAATGAGGATGAAGCCCACAATCAACGAAAGCGGCAATAATACACGTGTACAGCTCAAAACCAAGAACTTCCAGAAGTTACCGATAGTCTTCGTCGATTTGGCAGCCATACCCTTCATGATACCTGCCATAGCTGCCATACCGGTAGCGGCGGTAATGAATTGGAACAACATAATGACGAACAACTGTGTAAAATATGTCAGTCCGCTTTCACCGGAATAATGCTGCAAATTACAGTTCACCATAAAACTGATACATGTATTGAATGCCAGATCCGGTGTCTGGTTAGCGTTTCCATCCGGATTTAACGGCAACCACTGCTGTGTACAGAGTAGCACCATGCCCCATACAAACCAAAAGGCATTCAGAATCAGCAGGGCTTTCAAGAACTGTTTCCAGTTCATCTCTTCCTCCGGATTGACTCCGGCCACTTTATAAATCAATCTCTCGACCGGCTTCATGAAATCCGACCATGTCTTTTCGCCTTTGTAAACCTTGGCAATATACTTTCCCAGAGGATAGGATATCACAATCAGCAGAACAATCTGCAAGGCTACACCTAAAATTTCAGTGTTCATTTCTCCACTCTCCATTCATTAAAACTTTTCGGGTCTTATCAGCACATAAGTCAGATACCCGAACATTACAATACCTAATACAAATAAAGCTGTGTACATAATTCTCTCTTTTAAATCTTCTCAAACCAATCTACGCATTTCCAGAAAAGCCAAAAGGCGAACAAACCGCTCAATAGGCAAAAAATAAATGATACTGTTATTCCCATGTTTTTACCTTTTAAAATGTTACTACATATTTTTGTCTGCCAGGAATGTGCCAAATATGTGCCAAAAAGAGCACATATACCATACACCATTAATTATCAACAGAATACATACTAAACAAGTATAAAAAGAAACAGGTTGCACCTTTTCATTTTGAAAGGGTGCAACCTGTTTTGATATGTTTTAGCCCATAGGCACTTTCTGCTTCTAAGCCTGTTTCAAGAATAATCTTGCCACGGTCCTATATCGAAGGTACCTCAGTCGTATACTGAGCCCCCTATTATAGATCTGAGATCTTGTATTCCTCAATCTTCCGATACAACGTCGTCAAACCTATTTTCAATAACCGGGCTGCTTCTGTCTTATTCCCCTTTGTATACTCCAGTACACGGGCAATGTGCCGGCGTTCCATAGCTGAAAGTTCAAAACTGCCGGGACTTGAATCATTGGAGTGTTCATAATGGGCATTCTGAATATCAAACGGCAAATCAGCAATGTCCAGATATCCGCTCTCGCAAACAATCATACTGCGTTCTATCACGTTACGTAATTCACGAATATTTCCCTTCCACGGTTGGGAGTCCAATGCTTCAAGAAATGCGGGAGCTATTTCAACCACCGGACGCGCCAGCTGTTCCGCAAAACTCTTTATAAAAGCCTTCGCCAACAGCCGGATATCACCTGCACGTTCGCGCAATGGCGGCAGATGTATCTGAAATACGCTTAATCTATAAAACAAATCCTCGCGGAAACGTCCGGCAACAATCTCCTGGGACAAGTTGCGGTTCGTAGCGGCAATGATGCGGACATTGACACGGGTAGGTTTCGTATCACCTATCTTAATATACTCACCGGTTTCAAGAATACGCAGCAACTTGGCTTGCAGTTCAAACGCCATCTCACCGATTTCATCCAAAAAAATAGTCCCATTATTCGCTTCCTCGAACAGTCCCTTCTTATCCTTCAATGCGCCGGTAAACGAACCGGCTTTATGACCGAACATTTCACTTTCCAGCAACTCCTTGCTGAACGAAGAACAGTTAACCGCTACAAAATTCTGCCGTGCACGCTTACTACTGTAATGGATGGCCTGGGCAAATACCTCCTTACCCGTGCCCGTTTCTCCAGTCAACAGTACAGGAACATCAGTCCCTGACACCTTCTGAGCTAATGAAACAGCATCCTTCAGGACTTTGGATTCTCCCAGGATAGAATCAAAAGAGTACGTCTGTCCCACCTTCTTCTCCAGTTTTTCCAACCGCACATTCATACGCGCTTTCTCTACAGCACGGCTTATCAGAGGAATAATCTTGTTATTATCGTCTCCCTTGGTGATGTAGTCGAAAGCACCGTTCTTGATGGCCTGCACCCCATCGGGAATATTGCCGTGCGCTGTCAGCAGAATAACTTCCACATTGGGTGCCGCCTTCTTGATAGCCAACACCAGGTCTACCCCATTTCCATCGGGCAGAAACACATCACACAAAACTACATCGGGATTTTGGAGTTCCAGTTGCTTCAGGGCAGCCCTGCAATCACCAGCCTGACAGACGTCATATCCCTCCAACTCCATCATCCGTGTCAGAAGGGTACGGATTTGTACCTCATCATCAATGATTAGAATCTTACTCATATCTATTCGATAAGTTTTTAAACTGATAACGGTAAAAAACAGGGTGTGCAAATATAAGCTTTTCCCAAATACCAACGGCATATCTTTTGAACTTTTATAGGTGAAGGGGCAAGAGCCTGCCACCAACCGGGATATGAATATCTCACCACAGCAATGCCACAGCGGCATTATGCAGGCCTAGTCCCAGTGAAAGCCCCTCATGCCTCCCCCTTCCATTTTGGAAAGAGGCCACCTGAAATGAAAAGTCGGAAGGAAGAACATCCGGATGAATGCAATTATGAAACTGTTAAAAAAGAAACAAGAAATGAAAGTTTGTAAATTCGGCGGAACTTCCGTCGGCACCGTAGAGAGAATGAAACATGTAGCAACACTCATTAAAGATGCAACACCCAAGATTGTGGTACTGTCTGCCACTGCAGGCACCACCAACCATCTGGAGGAGATTGCCGCCAACTTGTTCAACCGTGAAATAGAACAAGCTCACGACCGTATCACCCGGCTGGAATTCCAATTCATCGAATTTGCCAATGGGTTGCTGACCGACGAGAAACTGAAACGGGAAGCAATAGATTATATCCTCGACCGCTTCCAGCAACTATGGAAATTTACCAAAGATTCCTTCACCTCTGTCGAAGAGAAGGAAGTGCTGGCACAAGGCGAACTTATCAGTACCGCCCTAATGCACTTCTACCTGCGCGAGCTGAAAGTTCCCAATGTACTGCTTTGTGCATTCGACTTCATGCGTATCGGCCCCGACAACGAACCCGACTTGGAATATATAGAACAGAAACTCCGAGAGCAGCTTGCCTGCCATCCCGGCATCAATCTCTTCATCACTCAGGGTTTCATCTGCAAGAATGCCTATAACGAAACAGACAACCTGAAACGCGGCGGCAGTGATTACACCGCTTCCCTCATTGGCACCGCCCTCCAAGCAGACGAGATACAAATATGGACGGACATAGATGGCATGCACAACAATGATCCGCGCGAGGTGTCAGGTACCCGCCCCGTGAAACGCCTCAGCTTCAACGAAGCCGAACAACTGGCCTTCTATGGTGCCAAGATACTGCATCCCTTCTGTATCGCCCCGGCACGCCTAAGGAATATTCCCGTCCGGCTGCTTAACTCTATGGAACCGTCGGCAGAAGGCACGTTGATTTCCAACCTGCAGGACGACAATATCATCAAGGCCATAGCCGCCAAGGACCACATCATATACATAAAGTTCGAATCGAACCATAATCTGTGTCCCTATCTGTTCATCAGCAAGATTTTCGACATTTTTGCCAAGTACCGTACCCCCCTCTGCCTGCTGGTATCCTCCAATCTGGACGTATCTGTGGCTATAGACGACTGCACTCGTTTATCGAATATCATCTCCGAACTACGCCAATATGCCCATGTATTGGTAGAAGACCGCATGACCATCGTCTCCGTGGTGGGCAACATGCAATGGGAATATGCCGGGTTTGAGGCAAAGATTATGGAGGCGCTAAAGGACATCCCCCTACGGATGATTTCATATGGCAGCAGCAATAATGACGTGGCATTCGTCATTAAGAATACAGACAAAAAAAGGGCTTTACAAGCCCTAAATGATAAGTTATTCCAACCGGAATATGCAGAACGGAACTAAAAGAAATGGTTCCGTATCTCCTTCGCGATGTAACGGCCCATCAGCTCCTGCCCCGGTTTGTCGGGATGCAACCCGTCGCGCAGATAGCGCCCGCTACCGGAAGGCTGCTCAAACTTTTCGGTGATACCACAGTTGGAGTAACAGTCTATCAGCTGCACGGAAAGCGCCCGGCACAACTCACGCAAGATGGCAATCTTCTGCAGATTCAGTGCATTGTGTTCGGGGTTGCCGGTCTGAATCGGCGTGCACACGAATACGCGGCATTGGGGATAATGCTCCAGAATGGTCTGAATGGACCAACGGGCACCGCCCGCCATGGTGTTGACATCTACTTCATCGAGCGTCTTCCCTTTAAGGGCCTCTTCGGCACTACCCAAGTTACGGTCATTCGTTCCCATAGAGAACACAAAGACATCGGGCGCAGGGTAAGCGCCACTTTCCACTTCGGCTATGAACTTCTGGATATGCACCTTTGACACGTTGTTGTGCCGCATCTGTAACTCATGCTTATCCTCCGTAACCTGCCAACCGCCGGAGATGCCGGCAAAAGCTTCGCTGCCATAATCCTGAGTATCGGGATGGCATGCCCATGTGGCAGAACCGACCGCCACGTTGTGATGTGTAGCGAATCCGAGTTTATCCACTACAGTCTTAGACCATTGTTCGCCTGCGGTAATGCTGTTTCCGTCGCACCCGAAGTTCAGCTTGCTGAAGTCCGGATAAAGAGATTGCGCGTGCAGCGCAATCCCCATCCAGACAAGAATCCCCAAAACCATCAATCTATTCATCTTCTTATGATAGAAAACCTATGAAAAACGTTCAATAATTTCCATGCACATACGTCCGTTGTGATACGGACATTTCCAGAATCCCGCCTTGTCATCATCGGTGTTCACCGTGCCGTCAGCACGCACGCTCCAATGCCATTCTCCGTACTTGTAGTCTACCAGATGCTGCTTGATGAAGTCCCAACATCGGAGAGCCTTCTGCATGGCCACTTCGTCATCAAAGTGCTGGTAGAGGTTGGCATGTCCCACTACGTTCTCGGCCTGCACCCACCAGTGGCGGTCGGTATCGGTCTTTCCTTTATCCAGAAAAGTCTCGTATATCATGCTGCCGTCAGGCGTCAATCCTTCATCGGCAGCGGCAGCGATGTATTCTACAAGTGGTTCCACTTTCTCCAGGAGGTCCTTATCGCCCAGAACAAGGGCAGCCTCGTGTATCAACCAGGAAGCTTCGATGTCGTGCCCATAGGAGACAATGCGGTATTTACTAACCCAATCATCATTGAAGAACAATTCCAGATGACCGGTCTTGATATTCAGAATCCGTTCCGTGAAAAGGCCTATCAAATTGCGCAGTTGCCTCTCCAGACGGGTATCCTTCCACACGCGGAAAAGATTGGTATAAGGTTCCAGAATATGCAGATGGGTATTCATCGTCTTGCGCTCGTTCTCATCCTTGGCGCTGAGGCGCATGTCGGCTATTTCTCCCCATTCGCGGGTCAAGGCTTCGCAATAACCGTTTTTCACGGGGTCGAAGCTATGCTCTTCGATGGTCTCGAACAAACGGATGGCATATGCCAGCGCTTCATCATCGCCCGTGGCACGGGCATATTCACTCAGCCCGTAGATGGCGAACCCCAAAGCATAAATCTGCTTCTTGGTATCGAGCGGATTGCCTTTATAGTCGAGAGACCAGTAAACTCCACCAAATTCATTGTCATAGAAACGGTCGATAAGAGTACGTTTGGCACGCGTAGCCGTTTCCAGATACTCCGGCCTCTTCAGCAAGCGGTATGCAGCCGAGAAGGTCCACAAGATGCGGGCGTTCAGGATGGCCCCCTTTTCTGCTTCGGGCTTCACCTCCTCCCGGCCCGTGATACGGCCGTAGAAACCGCCGTTCACTTCATCCGTCATTCTATTTATCCAGAAGGGGAGGATATTGGAAACCAGCTCCTCCTCCATCTCCTGTTTCATCTTCTTGATATCCACAAGTTTTTGAGTTATGAGTTATAAGTTATGAGTTATTCTGCTGAAGGTTCTCACGGCGCTCTTTCAGGTCTGCATTGATGGCTGCCATACGCGTCTTATTCAATGGATAGATGAATACGACAACGATGGAAAGTGCGGCTATCGCAGCAGGAATAAAGCTCATCAGATACTTCAAGCCATCCAGCGCCTCGGGAGTCTGCACGGCATTCTCTGCGGTATTGTAACCGAAGAATGCCAACAGTGCCATTACTGCCCAGCCTGCAAATGCACCGCCAAACTTCTGCGCCATAGAACCGGAAGAGAATATCAGCCCTGTAGAGGATGTGCCATCCTTTTGCTCGGCATAGTCCGCCACATCCGCATACATGCTCCAAATCAACGGAGATACGATACCGGTGCAGATGGAGATAAGCACCTGGAAAATCATCATCAGCCACCATCCCAGCCCGTCATTCGGCACAAAGAAGAAGAGCACACTGAACACTACCAGGCACACGAGCGAAATGATATAAGTGGACTTCTTTCCAAACTTCATGGACAGAGGCACAGCCAGCGCCACACCAATCATATTACACACTTCACCCACCATCAGGAACAAGCCGGCATACAATACCAGATTGAACACCCCGAAATCGAGGAATGCATTGGCACTGATATAGTCCTTGAAGAAGTAGGCGGCAGTAGCTCCGCGTACCGTATTGAAGAAATTCGACAACAACGCCGCACCATTCAATATCCACCAAGGCGAATTGCGCACCAGTGACTTCACATCCTTACCGATGGATTCGGACGCCACACTCTTGACATGCTCGCGCGTCATGCTAAAGCAAAACAGAAAACCCAAAAAGCAGAGCGTGGCAATGCATACCATGGCATATTGCCAACTGGAAGCATTGCTATAGTCCATTGATTTAAACCAATTACACAATGGCTCCCATGCTCCCAAAGCGATAAAACTACCTCCGTATGCAAAAAACATACGGTAAGAAGAGAAAACCGTTTTTGTGTTCGAATCATCAGTCATTACTCCCAACATAGCCCCGTATGGTACATTGATTGCCGTATATACCGTCATCATCAGGATGTAAGTGACATAAGCCCATACCAGCTTACCCGTTGTCCCCATGTCGGGCGTTGTAAAAAGTAAAATCCCGGCAATGGCAAAAGGAGCTGCAATCCACAACAAATAAGGACGGTATTTACCCCAACGCGTATGAGTACGGTCTGCAATGACTCCCATCATCGGATCGGACACTGCATCCCAAATACGTGTCACCAGCATCAGCAATCCTGCATCAGCCAAGCTCAAGCCAAAAATATTCGAATAGAAGAACGGTAAGTAATAGGAGAATATTTTCCAGAACATAGAGGAAGACATATCCCCGAAACCATAACCGATTTTCTCTTTTAGTGTTGCCATAGTATGTTGTATTTTTATTATTTCATTATCTGCAGATTCTTGTCTATCAGTTTCTTCAACGTTTCTACCGAAGCTGATGAAGACAAGCCGTCAGCAGGCGTATTCATGCAATAGTCCACCAGCTTATCAATGGTAGAGGTAGCCACATGCATCCGCGTGTCGGAAGAAGCGTAGTAGATGAATACTGTTCCGTCTTCGTCGGCAATCCAGCCGTTGGTGAAAAGTACATTGCTTACGTCACCTATACGCTCCTCACCCTCGGGTACCATAAAGGCCCCACCGGGAGTGGCAATCAGTTTCGTCGGGTCTTCCAGGGAAGTCATGTACATATAGAGCACATAACGCAATCCGGCGGCACAACCGCGGACACCATGAGCCAGATGCAACCATCCTTTCGGAGTCTTGATGGGATGCGGACCTTCACCATTCTTCACCTCCTTGATGGTGTGATAGTAGCGCTGGTCGATAATCTTCTCTTCCTTCACCTCAGCATGGGTTATGTCGTCCACCAGCGCCCAGCCGATACCACCACCGCTGCCGGCATCAATAAAGCCATCCTGCGGACGGGTATAGAGGGCATATTTGCCATCTACAAACTCCGGGTGCAGCACTACGTTGCGTTGCTGGCTCTTGGTCTTCAGGTCGGGCAGGCGTTCCCAGTTCTTTAAATCCTTGGTGCGGGCAATGGCAGCTGTAGCCGTAGCCGAGGACAAATCACCGGCAGGCGCATTGTCGTCGTGGCGTTCGGCGCAGAAGATACCGTAAATCCAGCCGTCCTCATGAGCCGTGAGGCGCATGTCGTATACATTCGTTGCCGGAATCGCGTCTTCGGGCATGGTGATGGGATAATCCCAGAACCGGAAATTATCAATGCCGTTGGGACTCTCGGCTACGGCAAAGAACGACTTACGGTCAGCGCCCTCTACACGTACCACCATCAGATACTTGCCATTCCACTTAATGGCCCCCGAATTCATGGTCGCATTCATACCGATACGTTCCATCAGGTACGGGTTGGACTTCTCATCCAAATCATACCGCCAGAATACAGGTGTATGAGCAGCCGTCACTACCGGATATTTATAGCGGGTGAATATGCCATTGCCGTCTTCCACGGCCACATTCTTTCTCGTAATCAACTCTTCGTGTCTCTGAAAGAGCCTCTCTACCTTTTCTTTAAAAGCTTCCATGTCTGTTATATTGATTGTTTGTTTATTGATACAGATTTACATCAGCTGCAAACAGCGTCTTGGGATTGTTATAGAACTCCACAAAATCCTCCGCAGATGTCTGTCCCGGATAGGGGGCATAGTAATGGGTCACCTTTTCACGGGCATTGCGCCACACCAGCACATAGGCAAGCGGATATTTCTCCAACGCAGGCAGCAGAGTACCAGTCCACCATTTGGCATCGGGAATTCCTTCGTAACCGGTTTCGGTCACAGCAATCACCTTATTGTGTGCTTTCCCTACACTGTCGATAATGGAAAGTGCCCTATCCATCCCGGCAAGATAGGCATCCCGATCGAACTGATAGGTATCGAAACCGATAACGTCTATCAACTCATCGCCCGGATACTTCTTCAAATATTCCGTCGTGTCCTTGGGTTCCGTGCCCGGAGAGTAAGCATAAAGTGCATTGTCCACTCCTTTGGCCTGCAGAGTATCCACTGTCATGTGCCACAATGCCTTATACTCTTCAGGGGTACACAGTTTTTCGCCCCACCAGAACCAGCTGCCGCTGTGTTCGTGCCAGGGACGGAAAAGTACGGGTATCTTCACGCCGTCCGCCGTCTTCAACGAATGAAGGAAATCGGCCACTCCTCCCAACCAGCCGGCAAATTTCTGGTGATTCTCGCCACCAGGCAAGATGGACTTCACCACCGTCGTATCCGATACATCCCAGGCATCACCGCCCGTCTTGGGATTGCGCGCATGCCAACTGAGCGAAACCATGCCGCCCCGCTGATACTGATTGATTATCTCTTTCCTGATTTTATCGAAGGGAACCTTATCCAGATTGGCGGCATTCCCAAGTTCCAGCTCTCCCAAATCAAAGCTGATAACAGCCGGATAGTCGCCACACACGCTTTTCACATCCGAACGGCCTTCCTCACCTTCCCAGCCGATACCATATACCGTATCGTCATGATGGCCGAGCATGATACCTTTGGAAGGGATTTTTTTCAAGTTAGCCAGTAAGTTCTCCGTTTCCTGCGTACGCGCAGCAGCCGTCTCTTCATTCACACTCTGTTCTTTCTTGGAAGAACCGCAGGCGGTCAACAGACTTGCCGCCAGAATCATCATAGCAAATTTTACTTTTCTCATATCCATGTTTTTCAATCTGGTATTGTTATTGGTAACACTAATTCCTGGCACAAAGATAGCGGATTGCACCAAGAGAAAATGATACAATTTTATCCCTTTACTGTATTAAAAAGCAGAATATAAAAAACGTATCATCTAACTTTCACCGGAACGCGCTTCCGCGAGACAATTCCCCGTTCCACTTTCCGGCGTTCCAGCTTCACCGGTTCGCTTGTAAAATCGGGAACATTGTACGAGTAGACCAGACGGTCGTAATACTCCCAAGGATTTTCCTGAGGAAGCAGGAAAGGCTTGCCCACCACCCCATTCTCATCCATACTTGCCAGATACAGACGGGTATAAAGCCCATCTCCCCTGCGGCTACTGAACACAAACCATCGGGAGTTGCTGCTCCAGTTATGGAAACTTTCCGTATCATCGCTGTTCACCTCCTTTATGGGACGCATACCGCCATCCTTCAAATCCAACAGCCATAAATCGGCTTCTTTATGCCAAATTGAGAAATTCCCGTAATCCGACAAAGTAAACATGATATACTCGCCATCGTACGAGGGCCTCGGGAAGGAGATGCTTTTCTTCATAGCTGCCGCATTGACCAGCGTATCTATCTTTTCGCCAAATGTCCCGTCTTCCGGATTGAAATCTATACTACACAAGCTATAACGTATTTCCTTATATTCCGCCGGTATCGGCTTGGCCTCCGCAGTACAGAAATACAGTTTGCGTCCGTCCGGTGAAAATACTGGAAAGGTTTCGAAGACTTCCTTCTTCTGAAGCAAGGGAGAGAGCAGTAATTCATGTGTCTCGGGATGATAGACCAGTACATCCGATTCCAAGTCGAGCACTTCCACACGCTCATCCTTCACCGCATGGAAAGACTGGCGCGTATTGTTGACAGAATAGGCAATATATTTGCCGTTTGGATGCCAATAAGGGTACACCCCCGCAGAGAGAGTGGAATCCGTTTTCGTATCCAGCATTTCGCGCTTCCCGTCTATCTGCATCAAGGTCCCTCCGTTCTTTCCACGGATATGCAGGCTCAGATGGTCCGGATTTGTTTTGTTGAAAGCATGACAATTCAGGCACATGCCCGGCACCATGGTATTCTCCAGCAAGGGACGCTCCTCGAACGAAGCAAGGTCACGCTCATAAATGCCCATCTTGCTATAAACTTCATATCCGGGAGCCAGCTTGCGGTATACCACCCCATAATCTATAGGATACGGACTGACATACATGGGAAAAGAGCGGTACTGTTTCCACTCGCCGTCTTTCCGGATACATACCGTAAACAGAAGGCTATCACCCTTGTTCTCCTCCAAAAGCTCTTGCCATGCATCTTGCGGAAATGATACTATTTTATCATTTACGTGCATCTCTCCGGACTTTCCTCCGGTCACGGTCACATCCACACGTTCGTACGCTCCACCAATACAATTGAAATTCATAGGAGCAATGGTTGCAGGAATAGTCACACCGATATAGTCGGGATAGATATCCGGCCATTCATCCACCCTTTCCGGGGAAGTCACCGGATTGCCGCAAGCGGCAAACCACCATGCAGCCATTATGCAAACAGCTATATTCTTCATCTTTTTCATTTTACTTTCTTAGTAGCAAATAATTCCAGTATGTACTGCCGAAACGCGCCTCCAACATCTGCCGGGCATTCTGCTGCGAGGTATATATCCGCGCAAATTCCGTTACATCCCGCACCACTTGGGGCGAAATGCTCCACGGCATACCCTGGAAGTTCTTGTGCGTCTGTGTCCATACATATATCAACGCCTCTTGATAGCTGCGGGGAATATGGTCGTAGCCGGCATGCTTACCCAGCGGATAGTACTTCATGAAACGTTCCAAATCACGTTGCTGCAGGACATAGGCCAGCATATACTCAAATGCCATCCGGTTCCGGTGGTTGTGCTGGTAAAGCAGCCCCAGCATGATGTCCGTTTCCTGGCTGCTGAACAAGAAGTCTTCCGTATAGCGTATCTGCCTTAACCAACCCCACTCCTTGTGGGCATTGATTTTTTCCTCATTATACAGATAGGTCATGGCATCCTCTGCCCAATCCCTGTAGAAGATTGTCTTCCTCAACAAACGCAGGTACTTGGCTGCCACTTCGTATTGCCCGTTTATCAGGTTCGTCTCTGCCAGACGCTTGAAGCAACGGCCACTCTTGTTGAAGTTAGGTATGGCCTCCATCGCCTCAAAAGTGAAACGCTGTGCCGTATTGACCATACCCAAATGATAGTATGCCTCACTGGTGGGCAACGGAGAAGTAAAATCACGCTGAAACTCCGGCAGCAGCCCTTCCGTCCCGTTCTGGTAAAACTCGAACATACGGTCGCCCATCTGTCCCGTCTTTCCCAAAGCAAGATTCAGGCAGGTCACGCCGAAAGGTGAAACCGGTGACTTTTCTTCTGCCTTTTCTATAATCTCCTGCCATTGTTTATTACGTACCAGCTGGTCATACTCCATCGCTTCCTCTTTATCCATATCGCAACCGGCCGCCACGTAGTAATAGCCGAACAATGTTACCGCCACCACTTGCAGAACTCCATAAAATACCGGCTTCTTCTTCAAAGCGGGCAAAGCGGACAGCAGGAAGGGGAGAACAACCAGTAATACGGCAAGCCCTATCTCTATCCAGGGAATCACTGCCGGGAAACGGTAATATCCTATACCACCCATCAGACGGTAAATGGGGAATTGTACCCACATGCTTGCCAATAGCGGACAACCGATACCCCACAATCCTACACCCCAGAACACTCCGACACCACCCCAGAAATTCTTACCTTTAAGATTCAACCGGAACTCGCGTACAATCACCCAGCCCATAAAGATGAAGTGTGCCGCACCCGCTGTCCAGTAAAGCAGCGGAAGGACTATCAGAATGTATGCCACACGCTGCCACTTCCCTTTCAAATCCGCATACCAGCAGGATGCAGACAATGCTAACAGCAGAGCCACCACCAATGACAGCATCGCATTTTCATCACCCATGAAATGCCACAAGACAATGATGGGCAGAAAACTCAGCGGATAATACACATCAGCCGCACCCTGCTCCTTCGCCAGTTTCCAAACCAACCGTTGCAACAACACGTACAAAAAAGCCAGAATACAAGCTCCCGCCCACACGTGATAATAGAACTGCGTCAGATACTCAGCGATATAATCGGCCAACCCACCGGGAACCACTATCCGTTCCCACCAGTAGTCGGCATCGAACAAGAAAAGCTGGAACTGCTCCTGATAGGAAATATGGGCCGGATATACGCTTCCCCAAAAGAGAAGCACCGCTACGCCAAAAAGTATCGACAACCCTATCTTCCAAGTCTTTTTCAGAAATAAGAACATTTACTATTTACAATTTATTATTTACAATTTGGTACTCTCTGTATGTCTTGTCATTTGAATTCCTCAGCCTTCAGTTGCCGGTTTATCCGCTTGATGGAAGAAGCATCAAAAGGAACGGGAGTAGCCGACAAATCGGGAATATTGTAGGATTTCAATGTCAAATCGTCTTTTTCAGGGTCCGACTGGGGTAGCACAAAAGGCTTATGCGCCTTCCCTTCAGCATCCAGATAGGCAAAATAAACCCGCCCGTACTGCCCGTCACCCCGCTTGCTGGCAAAGGCAAACCAACGGCTGCCTGACGACCAACTGTGATAAGTGTCCGAACGGCTGGAGTTGACCATTGGCAGGGAGTCGATGGCGCCCGTCTGCAAATCCATCAGCTGCAATTCCGTCTCCCGGTGCCAAATGGGGAATGTTCCATAATCAGCAACGGTATAAAGCAGGTAGCGTCCGTCCGGTGAGGCTTTCGGATGACACACGGAGCCTTTCTCCAGCCGGGCATTCCAAAGGGTATCCACGCGGTCACCCCATGCGCCGTGATTGGCATCGAACGCAATGCGGCAAAGCGAATAGCGTAATTGCTGTACGCTGTCCGGCAATGGCACAGTCGGAGCTGAGCAGTAATATATCCATTTCCCATCGGCAGAGAATGTGGGAAAAGTTTCTAATACGGTGGAATCCGCCGTAAGCGGAGATAGAATCATCCGGTTTCCGTCAAAATCGGCGACAGCCAAATCGGAGACGGTATCGTAAACTTCCAGACGGCGGTTACTTTCCGTATGGAACATGGGAATAATCACATTAGACGAGAACACACCATACCGCCCGTCAGGATGGAAATCCCCGTAGACAGCCGCAGATATCATCTGTTCATTCTTCAAGGCAAGCTTACGGAGCTTGCCGTCACGGTTCAGGACAGTCCCCCCTCCCTCACCCCGAAGATGGAACATCGAAAAGTTGCCACTATTTCCTCCGTGCACATGACAGTTCATGCACTTGCCGTCTGTCTGACTGTTATCCGCCAAAATACGCTCTTCGAAATTCTCAATACAACGTTCACGTATCTGCAAGGCATTCCATACCTCATAACCGGGCTCTATCAGACGGTAACTGACATAGGCGTCAAGCTTGTCCGCCACTACCTGCCATGCAAAGGAAGGATAGCGCAGCCAGCGGCCGTCGGTACGGGCAGTAACAACTACTTCCAAAGTATGTTCCTTCTCCGCTTCAAGCAATGCACGCCAAGCTTTCAAGGGGAATATCGCCTTGTTCCCGCGCGCATTTATCTCCAAGCTGTCCGATGCTCCCTTTACACTCACGCATACCGCATCCACCCCTTCATTCCGCACAAGGAAATTCAAAGGAGCCACATTGTAGGGAATGGTTACATCCTGATATTCCGGATAGAGCACCAATAACCGGTCTGCAGGCTGTACAGACTCCGGACGGGGACTGCAAGCATATAGGCAGTAGCACAGTAACAGCCCCACAACAACTTGTATATATTTCATATCTATGTTCATCATAAATCACTTCCCCTTTTTCATCGTAGCATAGTGGAAATAAAACCAATATGTTTTTCCGTATTTGGCTTGCAAAGGGGCACCATTACCACCATTCGCCTCGTACAGTCGGGTATAATCGCCAAATTCATCTAATACTTGAGGCGGTATATTCCATTTTTCCACTTCATCCAACGAAGCCTTTTTCCCGGCAAGATAGATAAGTAAACCTTCGGCATACAATCTGGAAGGAAACTTCTTTGCAGCAAACTCCCGATAATCTCCGGCGAAAGCCCCAATATCCTTATTCAGCAAATCAAAGCAGAGAAGGTAATCGCATGCCAACGTATTATCAGGATTATTACGTAACAGATGACGAAGTGAAAGCGGAATGTCGGCAGAAGAACGCAAAGTATCCGTTGCAGGCAACAACAACCGCTTCCGTTCCAGCCATTGGCAGACTTCGGCCGTCTGTTTTCCGGGAATACGTCGTTCTGCCCAATCACGGTAACACATTGTCTTTTGCAGGAGACGAAGATATTTCATAGCCGCCGCCTCATCACCGTTCACCAGGTTGATTTCCGCCAAACGCTTGACAGCTCTTGCTCCGGTATGATGCGGAGAAAAAATCATTCCCAGAATGGCAGCATGTTCAGCCATCGTCATATCTCCCAACGCAAACCAGACTTCATTGGCTGCATAAATAGTGAGGTAGGTAGAATGGGGAGCCACGGGCAGAAACAGCCCTTGCGAAGCCGGTTGATAACCATCCATCAGCCGGTCGGGAAGCCGGTTCTGCTGTGCATTCAGCAAATTATAATAATAGGCAGTGAACGGAGAGCGGTATTCACCCTCCACCAACAGTTTCCGTACTTTTTCCGAACGGCCGAAATACATTTCCGAATCCAACGCCAAAAGATATTCCCGCCCTAAATCGGGCATATTGTACCATCGTGACGACCAATCGCCACAGCCAAACAGCCAATAGCCGGACAATACCGCCAATATGCTTACCGGTAAGCCCGACTTCCACGAACGTCGCATGCAGCTACGACACAACAACAAAACACCTCCGATACCGGTTAAAGCGATTGTGCCGGAAAGCGGATAACTCAATCCGCATTGCCTTCCTGCCTCCCAAGCCACCGCCAACACCGTAGGAACCCACGCCCAACGTCCCATGTACGGAACCAACAAACGAAACACCACCACTCCCCAAAGCAACAGCACGACAGCCATTATGGCCGGACCACCCCCTTCGTAATAAAAGAATTGAGTGAGGAAATCTCCTGACAGACGTGCCAGAGCCGCCGGATGCCGCAGATACCCGGCCAATGGTTCGGTGGCAAGCAAAAAGAGTTGTGTCTGCTCCCGATGGAACAGATGATAGGGCAATATCCGGAAGAAAAAAAGGAACAACGCCAAAGCGCCGATTCCTGTCGCTCCCCATTCAATGTATTTCCTTCTGCAAGCTTTCATCCAACAGTTTTTGTTGTTCTTCCGTCAAGGAGCCACGCACCATCTTCCGCATGAATGTTCCCAACGTATTGTTTCCCTGCTCTTTCAGGAAAAGAAAGTTCGTTTCCTGCTCCTGCATCCTCAGACTGTCACGTATCTGTGTCAGATGCAGTGAATCTTTTCCGGTGGCATTCCGTAGTCCCGTCCGGATGAAATGGTAAGCCTCTTGCATCTTTTCCCTCCCCTCTTTCCATTTCTGAAGGGCATCATTTTGTGGAGTGCCCGTTACCGAGCCGACAGAGTCGGCCTTCACATGTATGGTTCCCGGCTCCGTCACCACCAGCAGTTCCTGGATGTAGATACGCAGCAGATGGCGCAGACGCAACACCCTCATCTCCTCCCCTTGTCCGGAAAAAGAAAAAGAGGCATTGGTTATCTTTACAGAATCCACCCGCCCCGGCGCATTCTCCATCGGCACGAGGTATATCCATTCCCCGTCGTATTTCACCGACGGCAACGTTCCTTCAATCACATAATTCTGTCTGGAATTTTCACAACTTGCCCAAAGAAGGCAACTGATACAGAAAAACAAGATACGTGTTTTCATCCTTATACATTAGAATTTCAACAAAGGTAGGCGTTTACCAACTGTCAGCCTAATATTCAATTAACCAAAGATAATATTTTTAATCAGAGATTTTCTTCACCGCCATACACTCCATTTCCACCAGCCACCCCGGACGACAGACGGGAGCCAACGTGACAACTCTCGGAATATCGGGAAAACGCTTGTCAAACATCTCTTTCACTACAGCATAGTCCGCAATATCACGCAGATAGACAATGATATGCCCCACATCTCCAAAGCCGCAGTCAGCCTCCTTCAGCAGAGCTTCCACATTCTCCCACATCCGTTCTGTCTGACGACGTACATCTCCGGCATACAGCACTTCCCCCCGGTTGTTGATACTCGCCGTACCGGAAATGAGTACTTGCCGGCGGTCGTCGTAATCCACCGCCGTTCCCCGTTCGAAACTGACTCCATACTCATAAGTGGGATTCAAGTGTGTGCGGGCATAGAGATATTTGATTTGTCCGGGCTTTAATCCCGCTACGGCAAAAGCGTCAAGCATCACCAATGCCTTCGGGTCGGCATGACGCCCACCGATACCGGTACTGGCAATATAGTGCGTGTTCTCCGTCAGGTTCTGGGTGACGAACATCTCATTACGTGCCTTGACTACACCGGCATAATTGCAATCCACATTCTGCACAAATATCCAGGTACGCAGGCAATTGTCGGCCAGAGTACACCCTTCCTCCATCAGTTGCATGGCATAGTCGTTGAGCAAAAGACGCATCTGGTATTCCGAATTGGCGGCACGGTTGAAGCTGCCTCCCATCCAGAGCTGGCGGTAAACACCGTGTTTCACTTCATACAGTCCGTTCGGCAGCACTCGTGTCTGCACATCGGTCTGCAGATAGGCCCACAAAGCAATCTTGGTACCATCCAGCGGAGGCTGTTCCACCACAGACAGCGCGCAATCGGAGCTTTCCGCCGTAGCGGCAAGCAACAGTTCCGCTTGGTTGGCGGCATCACTCAGGAAGTATCTTTTAAAAACCGCCACGGCTCCGGACAGTTCTTTTTTCAGTAAAGCGGCATACGCATCCAACACGACATTCATCTGTTCACGATAGGTCTGTTTCGGGTCAGTGGCATGTATCATCACATGGTATTCCGTCACTCCGCCGGTCACAACAAATGCAGCCACTTCCGCCCTGCCTGAAGGATAAGAGTATGATGTGTATTTCATATCATTAACAAGAGATTGTTTCAATCGCAAAGATAAGTTTTTTATCCGACAAGGAGTAGTGAAAATCGCAACTTTCGCTTGTTTTGTTCTTATAAAAAAGTTACTTTTATAGAAATCTATAAAATATACAGTTATTATGAGCGAAAATATTTATCCCATCGGCATCTACAACCTGAATTAATAGGAATCTATGTCAATCCGTAATGAGACTATAAACCGGCTTTCTCTTCCTTCACCCCTTCACCTTTCGCATTATTTCCCTATCGTTCAACCCTTTCCGGTGAAACTTCTTTCTTCCTTCTCACCACCTCATATACATTGCCGTACTTCGTATGCCGGCGTTTCAGTCCCACCCGCAGCAGCACCGAACCGAACTGCATGGGATTGCTGCCACGCATCAAGGCGGGATGCGTTTTTTGTAACTCATCAAAGATGTCGGCGGCAGTCAGGTCGAAGCTCTTCTCTGCCGGAAGCGGGGTACGAAACAAGCTGTGAACCGCCTCCTCCACAAGGCTGACACGATAGAAAGCCTCGTTATGCCATTGCAGTTCCTCCTCCTCCGGCTTGGTGAACCAGTTGCGCCGCCCGGCAATGAGTTCCGCTTTCAGTTGGGCAAAAATCTGGTCGTGCTCTATGCCTATGCAGTCAATATTGTGCTTCACCTCGATGCAGAGGAAGCGCCGGCTCCCGGTGGGGTCGGTCAGCAGGTCGAACCGGTTGCTGGTGCCGATGAACGAGGCGATACGGGGCAGTTGCCTGAAGTTCTGCTGATAGGCCTTGCGGATGTTGAGCACCGACATCTGCATCAGATTTTTCAGTAAGGGCATTTTGTTGTCGGCATACTTGTCGAACTCGTCCATATTGAGCAGCCCCATTTCCGCCAGCATTCTCTCAGCTTGTCCCTGCGAGGTCAGTTTCAGGTTGTCGGCGTAGTAACGCGTCAGCACGTCAGGCATCAAGGCGCGACAAAAGCTGGATTTCCGTCGTCCCTGCTCGCGGCTGACGAGAACGGGAGCCACGCTGTTGGCATGCAGTCCGGACACGCCCATCCATTGCGAGGCAAGTCCCAGCATCCAGGTATGGAATCCCCGCACCCAGTGAGGCCGAGAAGAGACGCGGCAGGCAAGCGCAGTCAGCCGGTCCTTGCCGTCCCAATCGGGCAGTTCGTCCATGTAGAGCAGGAAGGGATGGTAGGCAGGGATGTAAGTGGAATAGACGTATCGGTTCAAGTCCTTGTCCCAGCAAGGAATACCTTCGGCATGGGCTTCGATGCAGAAAGTGTTCAACTCGCGCTTGCCCACGGGGGTGAAGGCGGCAGAGCGTTGTCCGGCGGGGCGGAACTCGGTTTCATCCGTCAGCAGATTATAGCGAAAGTCGTAGCGCGAAGTGAGGAACTCCTCGATGTCGCCGCTCAGTGCAGTCACGGTGCTTGCGGCTTTCGCGCTCCGGCGGCGCTGCTCTTCCCGCTCCTTCCAGTTTCGGTCGGTCGTTTCTTTTTGTGCGTGTTTCAGCCTTTCGGAAAAGGCTATCAGTTGTCCCGCTTCCTTCAAGAGCCGGTGTTGCTGCAAAGTCATCAGTTTTTTCTTCATAAATATTTTTTATTAAAATGATTATTGGGAGGTTTCGAGGAAGGGAATCATCCTTTCTTTCCTCTCGCCTCTTCGCCAAAGTTACTGCCTGCCGAGGGCGTTTTGCAAACCATTCTCCGCTTATTCTTCAAAAATCATTCCTGCCGACAAACATACTTATTTATGCTTCGGAACCCTTTATTTTCAGTACCTTTGCACGGTTCTTTATAAGTGAACGCCCCGGGTCGTCCAATCGACTGACTTAGGTCGTTCAATCGAACGACCCGGGTTATTCGTTCGGCCGACCGGAGTCGTTCACTTACAGGAAGACACTTCCGAGGGAAGAAACAAGTATGTTGAACGCACTAAAACCTATTGATATGGCAATACTATATGACTGGTACGAGAATCCGGGCACTAATGAGGAAGCCCCTGAAGAGAGAGGCCTCCATCCCCGCCCGTTGCTCAACGGGAAAGTAACCATGCGGCAGCTCTACAACCGCGTGCATGCCCGCAGCTCGCTCACGGTGGGCGACGTGATGAACGCGATAGACTGCCTGGCGCAAATTTGCGGCGAAGAACTGCGCGACGGCCACGAGGTGCACATCGAAGGGCTGGGCTACTTCGCCCCCACCCTGGAAGCCACACAGAAAGTGACCCGCAGCACCCCGAACAAGCACCTGAAACTCCGGCTGAAAAGCATCAGCTTCCGTCCCGACGTCAGGCTGAAACAAGCGATGACGGGAGTCAGTGCCATCCGCAGTAAATACACCCGCCACTCCCTGAAGCTTTCGGAAGTGGAGATAGACATGAAGCTGAAAGAATACTTTGCCGACCACGACGTGCTGATTCGCAGTGACTTCCAAGCGCTCTGCGGCATGGCGCGCACCACCGCGAACGTCCACCTGAAACGGTTGCAGCAAGAGGGCAAGCTGAAGAATGTGGGGAAGCCCACGCAACCCATCTACCGGGCCATGCCGGGATACTACGGCGTGTCGCGCGATGCAAAGGCGGGGCGATGAGGGTGGAAAGCGGTTTCACCGGGAAAGCCAATGAACAGGAGGATGGGAGAAGGAGGTGAAGGAGATGCAGGGATAAAAAGAAACATTCTGCGCCCTGAAATCAGGGGTAATACAAAAAGGAATGTGAATTGCATCCGGAAAGGCAATAGAGAATGAATGCGAAAAGGCGAATCTCACGACTCGCCTTTTCCTGATTTAACCATTAAACAATTGTACTATTCGGTTAATGCATTTACAATTATCCGATGTTACGGGCGACTAATAAAGTCGGGGGGGTAACGACAACTGCTTTGAGTTGAATAATTCATTTATAGATTATTCTTAAAGTGCCTTTTTAGAAAACACAATGGAGAAGAATGACGCAGGAACTGTGAAAGTCCTACCAGCAGAAAGCGGTTGTCTAACATTTCCATACTCCAAATAAATATAATTTCCATTGGTAGCACTCAAAGATTTTATAGTGTATGTGCCTGGCTTAATGTAAAAGTAATGAGCACCGCCTATATGTCCGGTATAATTAAAGATACCATATTCTTTTTTGTCAGAATCAACCAACACCCCACCGCCGTTTGTCTCTATTCCATACACTTTCATTATATTGTAACCTACTTTGGAAGGAGGAACATTATCATCAGTACCCGATGCTTGAACAATACTTGGAGTAGAGATTGTTCCTATATAATTTAAAGAAATATAGCCACCTCCTGTCACTTCGAAAATTGTACCAACCGTAAGTGCGCCCCAATTAGATTGTGCTGTACAATCCTCTAAAGCGACCACGCGGTAAACGCCATAAGCCAAGAAATAACAATATGGAGCAGCATTTGGGGTAGTAGTTCTCAAAACATACTGTTGACCACTTTCGTCACAAACAGTTATGCTTACGGCTACCGAAGCGTCAGCACCTCCTATCGGAAGTACAACCCGAGCATATCCGGTTGGTGTGGGAGGTACATTACTATCCATTGTATACGGTCCCAAAACATCCGCTTTAACAAAAAGAGCACAGAAGAACAGTAATATCAAAAAGAAAGTTCGTTTCATTGTTGCATTTTTTTAATTAGTAATAAAAGTATACGAGTGGTCGTTACCCACCCGTACCTTTCAATATTAACTATTTTTTCTTGAAGTTCCAGAACCATGCCGTACCCCAAGCGCCAGCACCGGGTTCAGGAGCACAAAGACGAAGTTCATCTTCTGTAATCTTCAAAATATGATACTCATACTGACGTGCATTTCCTTGATTCGGCTGTATACCTAACAATGGAATAGTACCAGAGAACTCCATAGTACCTACATCCCAACCGGATTGCACCACATCTTCTGACACCTTGACAGAACCACTTTCACCACGACTTGTCTGAACACCAGTCAAACTAAGTGAGAACCAACCATTTAATCCATCATCAGGCAATCCTTTTCCTACAGCTTGTTCATCAATTTGCCCTCTACCGTTTCCGACATCTCCCACAGCATCACAAATCCACCAACCGGGGCCGGTATTGCCGAGATAACCTCCATTACCCCAACAACCGTCTGCAGCTTCTGTATTCCAGACCCAAGTGGTTGTTCCATAACCACCGTCCGGAGTTGTGCCGAATACATCAGCATAAATAGCGGGAAGATCTGTATACTCCGTTACTGCTATTGATTTGGAAGCCGATTTTGTTATGGAGCCGTCCGAATTAATGGTTGTTACATATACTTGCAATTCTTTATTAGGAGGAGCTACTTGAACCGACGGAGCCGTACCTTCTGCCAACTTGATATCAGACGTAGCATCATAAACCTTCACATAACGTGACGGAGTAGGAACAATCTGAATGTTGTTGTTTCCCTGGTTCTTGGCCACAAGTTCAAAAGTAAGATTTTCCGGTGTGACATTGGGATCCGGACTGATTTCATCCACTATCGGATCGCAAGCCACCAGCAGCATTGCAAACAAAGGTATTGCGAATAATATCTTTTTCATATCTTTTTTCATTTTAAATTCATATTCTATTCTTGCCAACCATTATACTCAGCACTTGCATCCGTATAACCCTCATTTTGTTCTACCTTTCCTTCATTCAGGAGGACTTGGTTTTCGGGAATCTTCTGGAAACCTGCCGTAGCCTTATAACGTGCGGCATAACCACCGTTCTGCGCCACATTACGGCTTTCAGCCCCATTTGTATAAACCTTTGCTCCCGTCTGTCTTTCAAGGGCATCGGCAGCAATATGCCAACGGCGAATATCGTTCCAGCGAGTACCTTCAAAACATAATTCCCAACGGCGTTCATTCTGCAATGCAGCCAACGAATATGTACCAATAGGTTCAAGTCCGGCACGACTACGCACTCCGTTTATACCGGAAACATCTTCCTTCAATTCAGACTGCATCAACAATACATCCGCAAAACGAATCAAAACCAAATCATGAATAGAACCGGTTTGCATCAGATTATCATTAATCCAGCCGTCGGCACCATACATTATCTTCTCAAATACCGGCTCAATCGTTTTATTTCCAGCCGCATCCGTACTATAAGCCATGATAGAACCTATTTTCATCTGATAATAATCCGTTTCTTGGATAAAGCCGTCACCACCACCTTTATTATAACTCGGCATATCCTCCGTCTTGAATACGGAGGCCGGACGACGGGCATCATCTTGTTCTGCCACACTCCAATCATTATAAAAATTGGGAGCTACAGGACCGGCACCCCATCCTTGTCCGAAGGGGAAAGAATTGGCCTGATCATTGCCACGTACACCAAAATGCAGAGCATAACCGTTACCATAACCGATAGTAGTGCTCCAAGATGCAAGTTTATTATATTTAATGGCAAACATGGATTCGGGATTTACCGCTGCATCATCTTCTACCCACTTCAATCCCTGACCGGCAGTAAACGGAAAATCTTCTACCGTACATTTATTGGTATATGCCCACAAATTACGAAACTCAGGAACAAGACTATAACCAGAATTATTCACACAATCATCAATATACCCAACCACATCCTGCTTGGTCAAAGTTGTCCCATCAGGCAAATCAACTGAAGTCAACGGACTATAGTTCGTACTAACCAAATCGTTCAGAGTTTCACCATTGCCATACATACCAGTATAATACAACCAAGCACGTCCTAACATAGCTTCAGCCGTATATTTATCAACATGCCCATCCGACTTGCGAACAGCCGGCATATTTGCAGCCGCATCGCGAAGATCCTGCAGAATCTGCCCCCAGATAACAGCGGCAGTCGGAGGAGTAGTATCTTCGGGCAACAAAGCAGTAATCACCAAAGGTACGCGCCCATACATGGAAGCCAACTCGTAGTAATAAAAAGCACGAAGGAACTTGGCTTCGCCCTCAGCCTGCGCTCTTACTTCCGGATCCATTTCAATACCAGCAAGAGCCTCCAACAACGTATTGGCACGGTTGATTCCTTGATAGCGAGCCACCCAGTAGTCCTGCGTAGCATTTGTACCCGTATTACAAATAAGGTCCAAAGATTGCATCAACTTATCATTGGGACCACCACCACCCAACATATCATCGCAAGCCAGCAGAGAATTATACAAGAAAGACTGCTGTGGAAAAGCATTGACATTATTCAGGTTCTGATATATGGCAGCTAAAGCCTGATTGGCATCTTCAGCCGTTTTAGGAAAATTGGTCGTATCTTTTTCCGTCAGACTCATCGAGTCCAAGCTACAAGAAGCAAACATTCCTGCTATCATCAAAGCTGCACCTATTAAATATGCTATTTTTTTCATCGTGTATCAATTTTAGAATTTAACATTAACACCTACCATATAAGTACGAGGTTGAGGATAGTTACCTACATCAACACCGGTTACCCACGGTTCTTTGTCATTGAGGGCTCTACCATTCTCCGGATCCATCCCTTTATAACCGGTAAAAGTAAATAGATTCTGTGCAGCAGCATACACACGAAGTTGCTGGAACGGACAGTTCTTCCAAATTCTCTTGAAATCGTATCCTATAGTCAGATTTTGAATGCGAACATAGTCGGCATCATCAATATAAATATCTGAAATGGCCTGGAAATTCTGTCCACTATTTCCCGGCGCAAGCAGCGGATATCTGTTTGAGGTTCCTTCGCCATGCCAGTAATCGTAAACTTCTGTCGTATAGTTTTCATACTGTCCATCTGAGAACTTTCGCCAAGAGCGAGCTACCTGTGCACCAAAAGCGCCATAGGTTGTTACAGAGAAATCAAATCCTTTATATTCCGCACTTAACGTAAGACCCATTGTCACGTCAGGATGAGGATTACCCAAATCAGTCTTATCGTCATCATTAATCACCCCATTTCCATCAACATCCACAAACTTCAAATCACCCGGTTTAATACTTGCACCTTGCTTAGAGTTTGCCGCATTTCCTTTACAATTCTGGTCAAGATATGCCTGCAAGTCATTCTGGTTCTGAATGACACCATCCGTCTTATAACCATAAAAATAGCCAATAGGATGTCCTTCTTCCATACGGACAAACCGACCCGTACTTTGAGCCAACAAATCATTACCGCCTTCAATAAAATGATTGGCGTTATTAACCTCCGTTACTTCATTCTTATTATAGGCCATATTGACATTCACCCCATACTTGAACTCCTTACCAATCTGATCTCTCCAGCCCATTGAAAGTTCAAGGCCAGTATTCTTTACCGTACCAGCATTTTGATATTGAGTAGCGAAACCGGAAACCGCATTGGTACCCACTTCCACTAACAAGTCTTTCGTCTGCTTGCTATACCAGTCCATGGTAAAACTCAGACGGTTATCCAAGAAACGGGCATCAATACCGATATTGGTCTGTTCTGAAGTTTCCCATGTCAAATCGGGGTTAGCCAAACGATTCGGGTAAGCTCCGGTTGTACCTCCATTCTTATCCGAGCCAAATGTATAAAGACCATAATCGCCAAACTCGTAACCGGCACGCCAATTTGAGTTAGGGATATTGTCATTACCATTCTGTCCCCAACCAGCACGGACTTTCAAGAAACCAAGCCAAGAAGCAGTATTCTTCATAAAAGCCTCGTTTGAAATAACCCAACCAGCAGAGAATGATGGGAAATATCCCCATTGATTGCCTTTCGCAAACTTAGACGAGCCATCGGCACGAATGATAGCAGAAAACATATAAGTTTCCTTAAAGTCATAATTCAAACGTCCAAAATAAGACATCTTAGAACCATAATCCGAGGGATAACCATTTACTGTAGCAGTAGCTTTACGTTCTGTATTATGCAAATAAGCATGTGTAAAGTCACCAAAAGCACTATTATAACCGGTTGCCTCTACTGATTCGCCATAAGTTGGTCTTGATTTAGAATACTCTGTACCAGCCAAAACATCAAAATGATGTAAGTCTGTAATATCAAACCGATAACTCAACGTATTAGTCAAACTCCAGTTCCAACCCAAAGACACGTTATTTATCGTTTGGTCTTTATCACGGCTATCTCCCTGATTATTAATTTGGTAAACGGGAAGATATGAACGCCATGAACTTGACCATTGTTTGTAACTAACCTGACCTTTATAAATAAGATTCTTAAGTGGTTGTACTTCCAGATATGCCGCTGTGTTCAGATTAAAATTCTTATTCTTATTATTCCCAGCCTGATTATATACCATGTGAGCCATCGGATTAGAAGCATATGCAGTATAATCAAGTATACCATTAGCACTCGTTCCAAAATTCTTCAAATCATCATACATGAAGAAATCACCATTTTCATTATATACAGGAATCAGAGGAATAGCACGCAAAGCATTAGAAAGGTCATTCGAATATTGATTACCTAACTGCACACCTTGATTCTGTTTGTGCTGATAATATATATTCTCACCAAACTTTATCACATCCACATCTCCCTTACGATATATCACATGCTCAGAATTAATGCGGAAAGTAAAACGACGATAGTCAGTCTTCACCGGACCACCGAATGCACCATCCTGATACTGATAGCCTATACCTGTCGAAAATTTGGAGAATTCAGAACCACCTGTTACATTCAACGCATGATTAGTAACCACAGCATTTTTATTCCGGAATTCTTTTACCCAATCTGTACCAGGATTGGTACCATTCTGATAAGCAGTCAGCAAATCAGCATCTACGAATTTTGACCAATCATACGGTTGGCCTCCATTATTATAGGCCACTTGATCCATTACCGCCATATATTCTTTGGCATTCAACATATCAGGCATCTTATATATATTTGCCCAACCTATGTTTCCATCATAAGATACAGAAACCTTTCCTACCTTACCCTGCTTCGTAGTAATAAGGATAACACCGTTGGCACCGCTCGAACCGTAAATTGCACAAGATGCAGCATCTTTCAACACGTCAATACGTTCAATATCGGCAGGATTCAAGGCGTTAATATCGCCACCGGCTACACCATCAATAACGTAAACTGGAGCTGTATTTCCGTTAGTACCAGCACCACGAATATTAATTTTAAACCCATCACCCGGCTGACCGGAAACGGCCTGAATATTTACACCCGGAGACTGGCTTTGTAAAGCGCCCAATGCCTGCGTAGTATTTAATTTTGCGATGTCTTCGCCTTTTACCTCAACCGTAGCACCTGTCACCAGTTTCTTCTTCTGTACACCGTAACCCACTACGACTACTTCATCCAACAATTCCGTATCTTCCTTTAGCTGAATCTTGAAACTAGTCTGGTTACCTACCACTATTTCTTGCGGCTGATAACCGATAAAAGACACAACAATCGTTGCTCCCGGCTGAACATTCAATGTGAAATTACCGTCAATGTCGGTAATGACACCATTTGTGGTTCCTTTCTCCAATACATTGGCACCGATGACCGGTCCCATTGCATCTGTTACAGTACCTGTGATTTTTTTTGCTTGCTGCACAGCATCTATTGCATCGACCGATGCGGCGAAAAGTTGCGGAGTATAAGTCAGGCTGACAGCCGAACAGATACCCACGAGCAGCGCGGTTCTTCTGAAATTTAAATTCATACTTGTATTTTTCTTAGATTAATGAATTGGTATTGCCTGGCGGCATCTACCGTTTAATATAAGGTTAAACTTCTCTTTTTGAGGAAAAATTAAATATACCTTATTCTATAAAGTGGTTGGTATACATATCACTCCTTTCTCATAGGCATTTTTCATTTCATTAGCGGTTAAACATTATATGATTATTATCAAATTTTAATTAGGCTTGACAAAAGTAGACTTTTAGCAGCAAACCTTATAATACTATTTTATCAAATAACGACACTCATTTAACATCCATTACTATTTTTCCTAAAAAGTATAAAGCATGAATTCTATAACCAACAACTAAAAGCTATAAAAGACAGAAAGGGTTGCCCCAATACTAACCAGAGACAACCCTTTCTATTTTATTATTAAAAATTGCTATTCCATAGAAGGAAGCTCTTCACGGGAAACAACAAATTCCTGGCTCATAGCATCCTTCCACCATGCTTCATCAGCATGGACTACCGGGCTACCATCCTCATTTGTCCCGTCATACCACGGCATGAACCAACTCCAACGTGCACCAGATGCCCATTGTTCGGAAATAAGTCCGACCGTACCACATTCACTCAGCGAAACAATCTTGTTTCCATAATTTTCGGCAATGGAAGTATATTCTGAAACACAATCTGCAGTTTCCTTATTATAAACATCACGTCCCACGATGTCTACATATTGATCTCCCGGATACCAATCGGCATCATTGCCCTCGGTAGTCCAAACCCAGATAAGATTATCCAATCCTTCAGTCTTGAAGTAATTGAACATAGCAATCCACAGAGATTTAAAGCTGGCAGCATCCTTACCCCACCAGAACCAGCCACCGGCTGCCTCGTGGAATGGACGCCACAATACCGGAATATCCGCATCTCTCAATAGCTTCAAGTAAGCGGCAGCATTTTTCAAATCTTCGGTAAACACCTTGTTTTCCCAAGTGCCTCCCACTGTGGCATTGGTAGCATCAAACTCCGTATCTGCCTTATAAAAGGCATAATCCTTATTCGGGTCGAGAGCTGTACCGTTATTTTCAAGATAAACAGCAACTGCTGTATAATCATGTCCACCAATGATGAGACCACCTTCTTGCAGGGATTTCAAAACATCTTCGGTAATCACCAATGTATAGTCCCCGGATATGTCAAAATAATCAGTTCCTGAAGCAATCTCGCTCCAACCACTGTTTTTGAACGAACCTTGTGCACCCGCTGCCACATCCTTCACAGCCACGCGTATCACCTGACCCACTTGTGCATCAGCAAAGACAGCTTTTGCAGCATCATCCGTCATCTGTACATTTCCACTCCAATCACCCGGCATTACTGTCTCTCCTTCCCATATTTGGGTAGAAGAAGCTTCGCCTACAGCTTTCTTGGGTACATTCCAATGCCACATGGCAGCTACGATGCCACCTTTGTCAGACCAATCCTTAACAGGAGTAATGTCACCGTAATTAATCCAGTCTGCTCCAGCTACAGATGCCGGCAGATGAACATAGTCGAAACAGTTGATAGCCGGATATTTTCCAGTCCATCCATACACCTTTTCGGACATTTCCGTATTCCAGGCAACATTGGCCATCATAGCTGAAAGTGTCTTCGTCTCGAAGTTATCCAATAGATAATTGTACAGTTTCACAGCTTTGGCCGAACTAGCGGCAACCAGTGCCTTGTCCAAAGCGACAGTAGAGAACTGAACCGATACAGCCGGAGCAGGCATCTGGTTCGGTCCGGTTACTATTCCCTCGGGGATAGAGAGAGAACAAGCCGTCTCTCTCCCGGGAACATTCACTTTTACAGTCAGTATATTGCTTGCGCCAAGTACATCGGCACTTATCAGTTCACCACCGGTAAACTTGATTTCGCTCAGATTGTCTGTTGCAAAGAATATATTCTTGTCATATTTCACCTCAATAGTGATTTCTCCCGTTTTCACTTTGGCTGCTCCACTTTCAGGAGTAGTAGACACCAATACCGGTGTATCCACTGCTGGGATATCATGATCGACATCAGTATCGCAGGAGGCAAAAGTAAAAGCTGCTATCAACGAAAGCATCCATTTTATATTCAGTTTCTTCATCTTAATTATGATTTTATTTCATTCTTAATCAGGGCATCCATAGTCACATTCTTCAAGCCACAATTCATCAATTTACAATCGTTATTTTTGTAAACGTCAAATCACTGCCCTGAATAATGATACCTACATTTGTCTGGTCTTCACAATCTCCTTGTTTAGCTTGAATATTATCAAGTATCTCCTGAGTCAACGTCAACTCCATCACACGGCTCTCGAAACTCCAGCCGTAAATGTCGGTCGGTACCATAGTCTGATTAAACAAAGAGAACGTAATACCGCTCCAATCACCATAATTAAACTGAGCCTGTGCCCAAGTCTGGTCTTTCTGATCGAAATAGACTTTCATGACAGTACCTGCCGTTACCTTGGCAAAAGATGCAGCCGGTACCAATACACGTCCTCCATCACCCCAACTAATATCGAGCGGACCAGCCCAAACTGTTTCTTCATTGGCAACTACAAGAACATCATAAGCAATTTCACCATTTGAAGAAATCAGTTTCAGGCTATAAGTTCCATCCAGTTCAGCCGGTACATTCAACATCAATACCCCTTTAGCCGCATCATTGATATACTGGACTGAAGCCTCATTCAGCAATACATTTGTCAGTTTATCAGCATTAACAATCTCAAGTTCCACAATTCGTCCCCGAACCAATTTGTCAGGCAATGCCGGCAAATAGGCGCATACCGGTTTCTCTATTGTCAGAGACGGTGCTTCCACAGATTCACCATTGGCCATTTTCAAAAGTAAGGCCCCAGTTTCGGCAGTTGTAGGTACAGTCAAAGAAATGGCAGTAGCAGTGGCATCGGATACGGTAACTTCCACATTACCACTGAATACAACAGCCGAAACTACATCCATATTTATTCCTTTGACAGTCAAAGCCTCTCCTGCCGGGACCGTCGCCGCACTATAAGAAATGTTTTCCGGCTTTGCCGTTGCAATAGATACGGCAGTTGCTTTTCCACTATTTGTATTCAATTGCAAATCACCACTAATAGCCGCAGCCGGCATCAAGACCTTTATTTCAGTCGAGTTTTGTGATTCCAATCCTACTGCTTCTTCTACACCAGGGAACGTTACATCAGTCACCAAATCCATATTGGTACCTTTCAAGGTAATCATATCTCCACCACGCAAGTTCACAGCAGGAACAGCCACTACGTTCGAAGGCGTAGCTACTACAACAGTAGCAACCACAACTTTTACATCCGAAGCAGGAAGTACCGTAACTTCTCCGTCCGAGACATTATCCGGCAATGTAAAAGTAAGTTCATCTCCTTCGGAAGAGGCAGTCATCGTAAATTCAACTTCATCCCCATTCGGCATCTGCACTTTCTTCACCAAATCAAAGTTTTCACCAGAAACTCGAATGACATCCCCCGGCTTCTTATCTACCAGGTCGAGTGGAGCCTCTACTGATGGCAAAGTAACCTCCAGTTCCCCTTCAGAATAAATCCAATTGGGGATTTCAGCTCCATCAGACAAGATGAACTTACCGGTCTGAGCAGAATCAGGAACAATAACTTTAATCTCCTGACGGCTTTGACTGACAAACTCATCAGCAGGCACTGTTACCTCGTCAGCAAATATCACTTCTTTAATCAAATTCAAATATTCACCAGTAATGGTCAATTCACTACCAGGCTTTACTTCTGCCGGTGCAAAAGCCTCCAAAGCAATCGGCTCCGTAAATGTCAACTCGGTTTTTGTTGTAATATCCCCTTTCGGAGTCTTCAAGACAACCAACCCCGGCTGGGCTGTCTGAGGTACAGTGACACGGATTTCCGTATCACTGACTACTTCGATGTCTGTTATATCGTCGCAACCGGAAATAGCGACCGCAGTCACTTTATCCATGCCACTGCCTAGGAAACGGAGTACACCGCCGCGGGATACGGGACTCGGTCCGAATACATTCAGACTGATTCCCCCTTTATATTGGTTGGTATCTTCATCATCCCCATTGTCGCAGGCCGTAAACGTCAAGCAACTGAAGAGCATCAGGCACATCATCCACAGTGCCGGAAATTTATATGTTTTATTCATATCAGTATTCTATTTAAAAGGTTATTCAATAGGTACCACACGGATGTTGTCAATCATAATCACCGGATTGCAATCCTTACCTTCCACACCACCTGCCCAGACAAAGAATGTCAATCCGGTCAGCATAGTCTTGTCAAAAGTTCTATCACACTTATTACCTTCATGCGTCTTGTTGAACTCGGACAGATTCATGGAAACGGTTGTCCATTTACCACCCGTATCATACGAACCCGTATTCTTCCAAGGCAACCACAAACCGCGCGGCACATTCGTATCACTAAAATAAGCATTAGTTCCCGTCGCATAAGTCACCACATCATTACCCGTAAACATCACTTGTAGAGCGCAAGACTGCCACGGATTGGAAGAAGGAATATTCACCTCGAATTTCAGTTGCAAGCCATTGACGCCATACTCCTCGAGCAGTTCTGCAAACTCAGGACGTGCAGAAAGTTCGGGATAACCGGCAGACGGTTCCGGCCAATAGTTGAACGAGAACTCATCTTCTGCCCAAGTAGCTCCGATAGCACCGTCAAGTGCTCCGGTGAGACAGATATAAGCACCGTCAATACTGTTTTCATCGGCTTCTCTCAACACCTTGCTACCATCGCGCCAACCGTGGGCAATAGCCATACCGCCATGAGAACCGTCCCAGTCAAAGAGAATGTTACGTGTATCATAATAGCGGAACTTGGAACGTCCGGTACCATAAATGGACTTCACGTTGATATAGCCTGCAGGAGCATTGTCCGGAAGAATAAAGCTGACCGCAGTCTTGGTTATGTTCGTAATATTAGTCACTTCCACATTACCGGCCATCGTAATGGTCAGCGGCACATTCGGGTCATCAATGAAATAGTCACCAATCAGTGTCACCTCACTACCCGGCTTTGCAAACTCACAAGAAATGGAGTTCACGGTAGGAGCCGGAACCAACACCTTGAAATCATAATCTATGGTATCCTTTGCTTTGGTCACCATATAAATCTTATCAGTCACTACCGAAGGAATCTCTTTCGGAACATCTACCATAAGTGTATGGTCAGTGATGTAACTGGTATTAAGTATCGCCTTCTGGTCATTGAAATAGAGCTCGTAAACACTCCGCAGATTTTCACCGACCAGACAAATCGTATTCGCCATATAAGCCCCCGTCAGCAAAGAGTCTGCCGCTGCCGGATCAGGGACACGAACATATTTCAAGGTAGGCTTTCCCCCTGCCACTTCATATTTATCCGGTTCATCCTCACAAGCCGCCATGGAAAAGCCTGCTACAACAACAGCTGCCGCGAAGAACCAATTCGTATATCTATTATTTTTCATCTTTTCAAGCATTAAATTAATAACTGAATTCAGAACGTACATCTACGTGTACCGGGTCTTTCATCAAATTAGGATTGAACACCACGTCTTCTGTCGGGAACGGCAATGTAAAGCTGGAGACTGTCACATTCGGCGCCTTTGCATCCGGATTGTAACGGGTCTCGTCCGGATTCACCGTCCAACTGCCGTTTTCATAATAAGCCTTATAAGTAGTACCCAGACTATAATAAACATCACGGCGCTGTGCCTTCAGCTCATTGATAGCACGCTGGGAATCATAATATGCCAAACGTACATAATCATACCAACGGTCGCCTTCGCAAGCCAGTTCCAGCCGGCGTTCCTTCCAGACGTCCTCCCAAGTAATGGAGGTTTTCGGAGTAACTCCCGGAATGGCACGGCCACGTACTGCATTGAAAGCATCCAGTGCACTCTGGTCTGTAGTAGAGGTAGCCAGTCCCATTTTCGCCTCGGCATATACCAGATAGATATCGGACAGGCGCAGGATATGGGTTGCCAGGCCGCTGTACATATTACCAGCCGATACGCCCAAGCCCAATACATGGTCATTATTGTTACCATAGAGATGCTTCACGTGATTGGCACCGGTAGGAGACTGGTAATCGCCATTAGGTCCTCCCTTACCATATTCGGCATCATAAATAAACCGCAGATAATCAAATCCGCCCTTGTCCTGCCAGAAATAATCGTATACATCACCTGCCATCATCATAGTAGCCTTACGACGGGTATCCGTATCCGAACGCGTCTCAGGACTTTCCAAAGCGGAAATTCCAAATGCATCCTGCAAATCAACCGACGGACCTGCATAGCCGCCCCAGCAATCACCAAATTCATCGAATCCCACCATTGCCAAGTCCGACTGCAACGTATTCTGCTGTGTCCAGGGGTCACGTCCTGCCGACCAGTGCCAGGAGAAGAGACACTCTTCATTCTTGTTGTTTGCCAAACGGAAAACATCGGAATAGTTAGCCAGCAAGTTACGGCCGGAATTATTAATTACATCCTTGGAATATTCTGCCGCTTTCGCCAAATCATCCGCATTGCGGGTACCGGAAAGGCCACTCTTAGTCAGATACACCTTAGCCAAAAGACCTTCGGCACAATAGCGGTCAATACGTCCCGTTTCACCTCTGGCCGGAAGCAACTCCATAGCTTTCTCCAGAGTCATAATGATATATTCGTACACATCTGCTGCCTCCACTTTGAATTTGGAGTTATAATTACCGGAATTCAATTCGTCCGTATTATCATGGATAATGGGTACTGCGCCAAAACTACGTACCAAATAGAAGTAAGCCATGGCTTTCCATGCCAGACACTCGCCCATACACTGATTTTTCACTGCTTCTGACGCATTTGCCGTCTTCAAACGAGTATATACAGTATTGGCATGGCCAATCACTGCCCATAGAGAATAGGACATGTTCACAAGGTTTTCATCCGTACCATTCACCGTAAAATTCAAGTAAGGGCTGTTTCCCTCGTATACGTTTCCGGACAAGATTTCACCGACTTTAATAAAACCGCGCTGAAAGTCATACCAAGGTGAGTTATAAAGATAATTAACCCCCTGCACACATTGTTCGTCATTCTGATAGAAGTTCGATTCGTTATAATTGTCTTCGGTAGGACGGTTCAGGAAATCCTCGCATGAAACTGTTCCCATACCGAGTACAGCTGCAAACGCCCAATATTTAATATATCTGATTTTCATGTTTTCTTCAATTTAAAGTGTTAGAATGAAACGTTCAAGCCGAATGAATAAACTGTAGGAGACGGATAACGTCCGTTGTCCAAACCATAGACATTGACGCTTGAAGTGCTGGCACCAATTTCAGGGTCATAGCCGTCATAACCGGTAATGGTCAGCAAGTTCTGGATATTGGCATAGATACGCAAGTTGCTCAGTCCCAGTTTATCAATCGTCTTTTTCGGGAAAGTATATCCCAAAGAGATGTTCTTCAGACGGATATAAGAACCATCTTCAATATAACGGTCACTGATACGGTCGTTGTCATTCGGGTCATTGATAGTGGCGCGTGGAATGGAAGCTCCCGGGTTTGCCACCATGACGTTAGACACATCATTATACCACATCGTTCCATCTTCGTAGACCTTGTTCGGATTGATAGGAACAAGCTGTGCACGTCCGTTTACAGCATTCAGCTGGTTAGTCCAGGGAGAGTTCATATGTGTCAGCTTCATGGAAAGGTAGTTATACACCTTGTTGCCATAGGAACCGTTGATGAAAACGGACAAGTCGAAGTTCTTGTAACGGAAAGTATTGGTCCAGCCAAAAGTAAACTTAGGCATCGGAGAACCGATATTGGTCTTGTCATAGTCGTCAATAACGCCATCGGGCACACCGTCAGGACCACTGATATCCTTATATTTCACATCACCCACCCATACGGTATTGGTACGGTCGAATACACCGTTTGCCGGGTACTTGGCAGGTTTCGGAGAAGTCTGAAGGTCCTCCAGGTCCTTGTAAACACCATCACAAACAAATCCATAGAAGTTATAAAGTGATTCGCCTACACTGGATACACTGACTACATCGGTCCACTGTCCGTAACCCACAATCTGCGCATTGGCTGTACCATCCAATCCTTTCAGTTTGTTCTTGTTGAAAGAAATCTGGAAGTCAGAATCCCATTCAAACTTACCCGTAATAGGATGTGTGTTCAGAGAGATTTCAAAACCGGTATTCTCTATGTCACCATAGTTACCTTTCGGAGCAGCCAATGCAGAAGAGGCATTACCGGAAGTACCCATATAAGAAGGCAACTGCAACGGCATCAACATATCACTGGAAGTTTTCTTGTACCACTCTACCGTCAGGTTGATACGGTCGTGCAGGAATCCCAAATCCACACCGACGTTCCATTGCTCCTGGGACTCCCATTTGATGGAAGTATTCGGTATATTGGAGGGGCGATACCCCATACCCAGACCGGAAGGCATACGACTCATGGATGTACCCCAAGCATAACCACCGATGTTGGCATTACCAGTTTGTCCCCATCCCAGACGCAACTTACCGTTACTGATGACCTTCTTCAACGGTTCAAAGAACGTTTCGTTGGAAAAGCGCCAGGAAGTAGCCAATGAATGGAAGCCTGCCCAACGGTTCTCGGGACCGAAGTTTGAAGAGCCGTCATAACGATAGGTATAAGTACCCAGATAACGGTCGGCATAGTTATAAGTCAGACGTGTAAAGAAAGATGCCATAGACGAGCTTCCAAAACCTGCATTGATAGTCGGGGTTCCCGTACCCAAGGCAGGATTGTGCACTTCATCCGAAGGCAGACCGCTATTGAACACACTCGTGAAGTCATAGCTGGACTCCCAGCACTCCTGGCCCACCATGGCTGTATAATGATGCTTGTCGCCTATGTTTCCGGAATAGGTCACATAGTTCTTCAATTGCCAGAATGTACTGCTGTTTTTCTGGATATTGCTTTCATTACTGGAACGTACCCATCCACCCAAATCAACCATCGGCTTGTAGCGCTCACCTTTGCTGGAACTGATGTCATAACCCAATTCGGCATGCCATACCAGATTTTTAATCGGAGTAACCTCAAAGAAAATATTACCCGTCAGTTTCTGACGGTCCAGCAGAATGTCATCCATCATGGCAAGGGCAATCGGGTTAGGATTCGTGTAGCCTTCGCGAACAACGGTGGCATAGCTGCCATCCAGATTATAGATAGGTATATCAGGAAGAGTGGTCAACGAGTAGTTAATCAAACCTTCATCACTGTCTGCCAGTTTCAGGTCATCACCCGTTGCTGTATAGGTGGCGGTCAAACCGAGTTTCAACCACTTCTTCAGTTGGGCATCCAAGTTGGCACGGAAGCTGTAACGGTTAAAGTTTGAACCGATGATGGTACCGTCCTGATCCATATAGGAAGCTGATACGTAGTATTGTATCTTCTCTGTACCACCTTGTGCCGAAATCTGGTGCTGATGCTGCAAAGCAGTCTGGAAGATGGCGTCCTGCCAGTTTGTACCTACTCCCAGCAGAGAAGGATCGGCATAATAATTACTAGGGTCAGAGATTTCACCCATGTTTGCCAAATCATTATAATAAGTGGCATACTCACGCAGATTCATCATATCCAGACGCTTTGTCTGGCGTTGAACGGCAAACATACCGTCATAAGTAAACTTAGCCTCACCCGCCTTACCACGTTTGGTCGTAATCAAAACCACACCATTGGAACCTTGCGCACCGTAAATGGCGGTTGCCGAAGCATCTTTCAGAATTTCCATACTGACGATATCAGCAGGGTTGATGGTGGAAAGCGAGGAAATGGTGGAAACCGAGCCATTACCCAGTGCATCGCCCAAACCATAAGATGAACCGCTTTGTCCCTGACTCTGTACAATCACACCGTCAATTACATACAACGGCTCGGCATTAGCATTGATAGTGGCCTGACCACGTACGCGGATAGAGGAGGAAGAACCCGGAGCACCGGAAGTGCTGACTGCCGTCACACCGGCAGCACGCCCTTGAAGGGACTGGTCGAGATTGGTGATAATAGAACCCTTAATCTTGTCTTCACTCATGGAAACGGAAGCACCGGAAAGGTCGCTTTTCTTCATCGTACCGTACCCCACAACCACCACTTCGTCCAACATCTCGGAGTCTTCCTTCAGCGTGATGTTCACTGTTGTCTGGTTCGTTATCTTTATTTCCTGGCTGACATAGCCTATAAAGGAGACTACAATGGTAGCTCCCGGTTTCACATTCAAGGCAAAGTTACCGTCAATGTCGGTAATTACACCATTCGTTGTACCTTTTTCCAATACATTGGCACCGATAATAGGGCCCATAGCATCACTGACGACACCCGTAATTTTCTTTGTTTACTGCACTGCCTCAACGGTATCCGTCGATGATACTGCGAAAAGCTGAGGAGCATAACCCAGACTGAACACCGAGCATATCCCCGCAAGCAGCGCTGTCTTTCTAAAATTCAAATTCACACTGTATTTCTTAGATTTAAAACAAACACAAAACCTCCCAAAAGAAGATTTTTTTAGTTAACAAAATGAGAGTAAGTCAAGAAACCGTGACATGCAATCAAGGCGTTGACACTTAAAATTACTTCCAAACAATTCATGTTTTCACAGCATCATTCTTCTTTTCTTCCATAAGCACAATTCTTTTTTCTTAATTATTAATGGTTAAATCATATTGTTTTTAAAGGGCTATTTTTTCAGTGTCGTCAATTCGTCACGAACCATTCTCCCCCACTCTTTCATGTCTGCATCTTTCCAGTTTCCCTCGGAAGAAGCCGACGGATAAAGCATGGAACAAGTCTCGTCTTTGTCCGACAAGGACCAAGCCACCCAACTGATGGAATGCCGCTGCATCCACTCCAGCCAATTCCCCCACTCTTCTTTACTGATGGGGCCGTCCCCACTTGCCTCCATACCGGCGCATTCGGAAACGAAAATCGGCAAGCCCTTGCCCAGAGCATAGTCGGCGCGGTCGCGCAGCCACTGTCCGTGGGTGTTGGCATAAAAGTGGAGTGTATACATTATATTGCTATATCCGGTAATAGGATCGTCCGCTGCCAAATGGATGTCCTGGTCCCAATGCGGACAACCAACGAGGATAACGGCATCCGGTTCTATGGCACGAATCGTCTTGATAACCTCCACAGAGTATGACTTCACCTGCTCCCAACTGTCTTCCACCGGTTCGTTGAAAACCTCATAGATGACATTAGGAACCCCTTTGTAACGGGTAGCCATTTGGGTGAAGAACTCCTTTGCTTCTTCCTGCCGCAGATTGTGGCTATGCCAGTCGATGATGACGTAAACGCCGTTCTCGATAGCAGCATCCACCACTTTCGTAACACACTCAATACCGAATTCGGGCTTGTTCACATAGCAGGCGCTATCCAAATCCACTCCCATAGAGGCCCGAAGCACTTGTGCGCCCCAGTCATTGACCAGATAAGCAACCGAAGAGGCATTGTAGAAACGGGGCCAGAACTGATGCCAGCCATAGCTGACACCGTGCAATACCACCGTGTCTCCTTCGGTATTCATCAACTGCGTACCATTGACCACCAATGCCGGTAGCGTTTCCTTTACATTTTCATTCTTCGACGGGTTTGTTCCACAACCAATGGTCATACCTAGGCAACAAACCGCCAACATAACTTTCCATATGCTTTTCATATCATACTTAGTATTTAGAGTAATAATCTTTCTTATATAACGGTACAAACGCTTTGTACACGCTTACATTCTAATTTTCAGGCAGGGATTACACGGAAAAGCACGGATAGGTTCAATTTTGCAGCTTCCGGTTTTCCGCTTTAATTATTTCAATAGTGCTGTCTGTGGCAAAGACAGAGTTCAGTCCTTGTTGTTCTTGAGCCGGGTCACCGGTATAGTCATCTCCCTTTTCCCAGAATACATGGTCGGGATTTTGTCCGGCAAAACCACCCCATGCCCAGAAGTTGCATCCGGCAAAGAGTCCGCCGCTCTCACGGTCCTGGCGGATGAGGTCGAATACATAACGGTAATATTCATCGCGGGCAGTGGTCGGTGCCTCTTTGGAAAAGCTGAAACCGTCACGGGGAAAACCGAACTCCTCCAAAACAATCGGCTTGCTGTACTTCCGAGCAATGACCATGTGGTCATCTATATACTTCTTAGTATTTTCCTTGGCACGCGGAAGAAGTTCCTTCAGGCTGTCCGCCTTCACCCAACTCCAGTTGTAAGGCCAGATGTGGATATTCAGATAATTGATGTTGGGGTCGGCATGAATCTTCTCGAAAAGATTCATATCCATTTCGCATCCCCACGAGCCCTCACTGCCGGAAGACACCATGTGGTTCGGGTCAAGTGACTTGATTTGTGCAGCCACATCGGCCATCCAGCGGGCAAACGGTTCCTTGTTCTCGTCAGAGAAAGCGCGAGGCTCGTTACCAATCTGCCAAGACATAATAGTGGGGTCATCCACATATTTTATCTGATTATACCTATTGGTGCGTGAAACAATATAATTGACATGATTGGCAAACAAGGCCTTCGCGCTGTCCGATTGGGGGAACTGCTTGACATACTCCATATAGGCGGGCCATCCGTCTACGGCAGGTACCACGGCATCACCGTGTCCGGACCATTGCAGGTAAACGGAATAGCCACCGCTCCATTCCCAGGAATTGTTCAAATAGAGGACAGCTGTCATATCACGTTCACGCAGTTCATTCATAAAATAATCCAATCCGGCTAAAATAGTATCATTATAGACGCCCGGTGCCACTTGTAAAGAGGGCTCTACCCGCGTCTTTATGCCATTTTCACCGTCAGCACCCACCAATACGCGCAGGTTGTTGATGCCAATACTTTTCAGAAAGTCCAGCTCCTTATGCAACCGTTCACGATTGCCGCCTTCACCTTCGGAACCAAGAATAGCACCGTACCAGAAATTGGCACCTACAAAATAATAGGGTTTTCCGTCGCGAACGAACTGTCCATCGGCGTTGACCTTAATAAACGAATGCTCCGCAGGCTTAGGGGCACATGCTCCCAAAAAGAATAAAAGTACTGTCAGCAAAAAGAATTGTTTCTTCATATTATCAGTTTTTAAGCGATACACAAAGATACGCGGCTCATATCATAAAAAATGATACTATATTATCAGATTAATATGCCAATGTGATTAATCACATTGGCACATTAAGTTGTCTCCGTATCCAGTCCAGCCATTCATCCCACTGTTCCTGATACCAATAATGCCCGGTTTCCAGATAAGGATGCAATTCCTTCGGAGAAGAAATCACATTGTAGGCTGCATACATGGAAGTGGGAGGACAGACTTCATCGTTATACCCCCAACTGAACCAACCGGGCACATTCAGCAGGCGGGCAAAGTTTGCCGTATCATAATAGCGCACCGTTTCAAGCTGCTTTTCATCGGGAGCACCATAATAATAGAAATAATGGGGCCAGCCGCAAGCACGCTTCTTGAAGAACGCTTCGTGGTCGCACAGGGCAGGATGAACAGCCGCCAGGAAAGTAACGCGTGAATCAAGAGCCGCCGTAATCACAGACAAGGCACCGCCCTGGCTGGAGCCCGTAACGCCCAGCGCTTTCCCGTTGTACTGCGGCAGCGAACAGATAAAATCCACAGCACGCAAAGCGCCTACCACCACACGGTTATAGTAAGAAGCATCCCGATTGTCGCGGCCGAACATCCAATAATTGCTCAGCGCCCCACCTGCCAGCGCATCATATACAGACTGCTGCATCGTGACGGGAATTCCGTGGATACCCACCTCCAATATAATTACCTTTCCAGGAGCCGTATACGTATCTCCCGCATAAGGGCGGACACCCGCACCGGGCACACGCAGCAAAGCCGGATACTTCCCTTCTTTCTTGGGAATACTGAGAATACCGTAAAAACGTCCTCCCCAAGCTTTTGTCTGGAAGCTGACCTGATATACATTATCCGTTTCCGTACAGCGCTCGGGAAGCAGCGTCATAAGGGGATTCAACGGAGTCTTGCGCGCCTCTTCCAAGGTCTTGGCCCAATAATCCTGAAAATCGGCAGGAAGTTTCGTCACGGGTTGCAGCTGCTCAGGAGCATAGGCCGATGTAGCCAGCCCTTCATAAGTCCGGCCGTCCACATGCGCTTTGACCTTGCAGCGCAAGAAGCCTGCAGTCTTCATCGTGCCTTGCAACTTCAAGGTACCATCTTTCAGCACCACGTCTTTCTTTACTTCAGTAGGATACATTTCGGGGCCCAGTTCATAGTCAATCTTGACATCGGGCAAGAGGTTCTGTGCCTTCAGCACCCGGACGGTAAACGTACACTTCTCATTCAGACGATACACCCAATCGCTATGGTCGGGTGAAACGACTACACGAATTTCATTGCCGCGTATCTGCGCCGTCACAGCACATACACACAGCAGACATAAGAATAAGGAAAAAACTCTTTTCATGATATCAGATATTAGTATTAATCATCGGTGCAAAAATAGGCACTTTCAATGAAGAATACCAATACTTTTTTATCATATCACCAGCTTCTTTTTCCGATAATTCTCACGGAATTCCTTCGGCGAGCATCCCTTCTTCCGCTTGAACATACGATTGAAATTGGACAGATTGTTGAAGCCGCAGTCATAGCACACCTCTGCAATGGTACGCGTGGAATCTACCAACATACGCGTGGCAAAGCCCAGACGGATATCAATAATGTAGTCGGAAAGCGTCTTGCCGGTGCGCAGGCGAAAGAAACGGCTGAAAGAGACCGGGGTCATGCCCACCATATCGGCCAATGAAGCCAACCGGATATCCTCCTGATAATGGGTGGAAATGTATTTCTGCACCTTCTGTACCCGGCGGCTGTCAGAGAAAGTCTCTATCTTGGCAAACGAAGAACTGGACAACACCCGGGCATTGTCATAGAGGGAAAGTTCGTAAAGGATACGGAGAAAGTTCATCACGGCATAAAAGCCCTGCTCCTCGGAAGCCAGCTTATCCAGCCAGTTGTACACCTTCATGATGGCCTGCATGGGGAAACTAAGTCCGCACTGTGCACGCTCCAGCATCCGACGGATACTGTCGAACTGGTTCTTGTTGACAACGTTCCCGAAGAACAAGTCGGGAGAGAACTGGATGGTAATCTCCCGAATATCCCCGGAGGTACATTCATGTTGCTCCCATACATGCTCCAACTCCTTACCGGTTATCAGCACCAGGTCATAATCACCGATAATCTCGGCAGAATCGCCCACCACACGACGTACGCCGGAAGCATGTTCCGTGAAGTTCAGTTCATACTCTGCGTGACAATGGATGGGGTAGGTAAATTCTGTTTTGCGACGATCGGCAATATAGAAACAGTCACGTTCCGACAGAGGGGTTATCTCCCTCATGATATAGTTCTGGTTTTCCATAGGCATTGGTTAAAAAAATATCATGCCACAAATATACTCATTCTTTTTAATCCCACAACAGTACCATTTGTTACATTTAGAGGTAATAATTGTTATATATGAGCAGATACCCGGGAAAGTCCCACCCGGAAAAGCAAAACTTCCGTTCTTCTCCCCCTCAGGCTCTAATGTAAGGATGTATGAGATGTATATCTCATGCTGTACGAGATATACATCTCATACAACACGAGATGCGCATCTCGCACACTTACACACTATAGTTTGAGGAAGAAAGAAGCGGAGATCCCTCTCTTGCCCCATAGACAAAAGAAAGGTCTCCGCTTCGCCGGATGATATGAATGATAAGCTGCTTACTTCTGCAGCTTCAAAACGCAGGAAGTTTCCGGCAGGTTTTCCGAAACGACCGTCAGTGTGGCTTCTCCCGCTTCGCCGGTACTTTGCAACAGCACCTGTGCAAGTCCGTTGAATGCCTTTACCTGATAGGTGCGGGCATCGGCGTCGGCCGGACGTTCCGTAGCCTGATAAGCGGGGTCTCCATTCCCCACCCCAAGGATGCGTACCGGACCGGAGACGGTTATCGTCAAGTCGTTGCAGGCAGTGGGGACAAAACGTTTCTTCTTGTCCTGCAACTCAATGTTACACACTGCCACATCCCGATTGTCTGCCTGAATGACGGAACGGTCTGCCGTCAGGGAGATACAGGCAGGAGTACCGGTAGTCTCCACAGTACAGGCCAATATTTTCTTGCCGTTCTTATAGCCTACAGCCTTCACTGCACCGGGCTGGAAAACGGCTTTCCAGGAAAGATGGCCGTTTCGGGGCATCGGTTTGCGATCCAGTTTCTTGCCGTTCACAGTCAATTCCACTTCATCGCAGTTGCTGTATACCCAAATATCGATGCTATCACCTTCGTGACCTTGCAGATTCCAGTGAGGAAGGATGTGCAGCACCGGCTCATCCGTCCACCAGGACTTCAGATACCAGGCTTCGTCCTTGGGGAAACCGCAGTAGTCCAGAATGCCGAATTGTGAACCCGTAGCCGGGAACTTCATGGGGTTGGGCTCGCCGCGGTAGTCGAAACCCGTCCAATAGAAAAGACCCGCCAAATAGGGACGTTCGTCATAGAATTTCCAGCCACGCTCGATGCAGTTCAGCAGGCTGTCAGGTCCGTTCGGCTTGCGGTTGTGCGCCACCATGTGGCCTTTGTCGTGGGCATCGAAGTAGATGCCGCGCGTACCACAGCCCGTAGTCTCTTCCGAACCGAGCGCACGGCGGCCGGGATAATCCTTGCGGTGCTGCTCTACTGGATTCTGAAGGATGTAGTTATAACCGGCCACGTCTGCGGGAATCAAGATGGCAGGGCCACTGCTCGAAGCAACGGTCATGAGGCGCGTAGGGTCGAAACGGTGGCAATATTCGCGCATCGTGGCAGCAATGCGTGTACCGCTTTCTTTCCACTCGATGCCCCACTCCTCGTTGCCTACACTCCAAAGGATAATGCACGGATGGTTGCGGTCGCGGTCTATCATGCGTTTCAGCAGGCGAGTATGTTCCTCGTTGACACCCGTCAGACGGTTTTCTTCTATCACAAGGATGCCGAGGCTGTCGCAGGCATCGAGCATTTCGGGAGTCATCGGGTTATGGGAAGAACGGTAGGCATTGCAGCCGAACTTCTTCAGTTCCTTCAGTCGGTACACTTGCAGGGCATCGGGAATGCCGGCACCTACTCCGGGGTGGTCTTGGTGCATGTTCACACCTTTCAGTTTCAGAGGCTGTCCGTTCAAGAGGAAGCCCTTGTCGGCATCGAAGCGGATGTCACGAATACCAATCGGGGTGGCCACCACGTCCACCTGCCTACCGTTTTGCCAGACGCTGGTTTCCATTTTATAAAGGTAAGGATGTTCTGTACTCCATAGCTGGGGATTCAGCACTTTGGTACGCACCTTTACGCTACGCGTTTCTTGCGGCAGCAGGGTTATCTCTTCCGCCTCGTCCTCCATCTGCACTTGTCCGTCGGCATCAAGCAGACGGCACCATACTTTGCCGGAGACGGGGTCTTTTCCCGAATTCTTCATCTGCACTTCGGTCACCAGCACAGCCTTGTCGAAAGGAGCTTCCAGCGTGGAAGATACAAATACGCCGAAAGGAGCTACATGCAACGGCGCCGTCTTGTTCAGCCATACATGGCGGTAGATGCCCGCACCCTCGTAAAACCAGCCCTCCTCGAGCGTGGCATCCGCACGGACGCAGATAAGATTCTCTTCTCCGTAATTCAGGTATTCCGTAATGTCGTATACCTGCGTGGCATAGCCGCTGGGTTCGTGTCCCAGGTAGAAACCGTTTATCCAGATACGGGCATCACGGAAGATACCGTCGAACTGAAGATAAAGATGCTTGCCGAGGTCCTCTTGCGGAACAGTGATACTTTTCCGATACCATCCCACAGAGTTTTCGGGGAATTTATAGCCGACGGCTTTATAACCATGACTGTGGCTCGCCTCTTTGGCATAAGGCAAATCAACCACCCAGTCATGCGGAAGGTTGACCGTCTTCCAGTCCACGCCCCACTTCTCCGGATTGAACTTGGGGGAGTAAGGACCCTCGTTATGGATAGAGGCTGCCTTGGTCAGATAGTTGAAGTACTCCGTTCCGCAGCCGAAGTCTTTCTCCGGTGAGGAAGCATTGCCAAAAGCAAACTGCCAGCCGTCGTCCAGCAAAATACGTTCGCGGACGGATTGGGCAGAAAGAGAAAAGGTAATTCCAAGAAGGAACAGAAATGCGAATAAGTGTTTCATATCGGTTAATCATAAAATGTGTTTACAAAGATAGAGCGAAAAAGATTCGTGCGGTGATACTTTTGTATCATTTTCCGGTACTTCATGTTTCCGAGGGGAAAAAACACGCCGGGCAAACAAGGGTGATAGGAGAAAAGTTTTTAAATTTGAAGCGTGCTTCCGGGAAAATGGCCGGATGGCACAACTAATGAAGAATGTATCAAACTAAATACAAGAAATAATATGCAAGACAAAAGATTCGGATATTTCGATGACGACAACCGCGAATACGTCATTACCGACCCCAAGACACCTTGGCCATGGATTAACTACCTGGGCAATGAAGATTTCTTCTCACTCATCTCCAATACTGCCGGAGGCTATTCCTTCTACAAGGACGCCAAGTTCCGCCGCATCACCCGCTACCGCTACAACAACGTGCCGATGGACAACGGGGGACGCTACTTCTACATCAATGAAGGCGGCAACGTATGGTCTCCCACCTGGAAGCCCTGCAAGACTGCACTCGACAGTTACGAGTGTCGCCACGGCATGAGCTACACCCGCATCACCGGATCCAAAGACGGCATCGAAGCCAGCCTGCTCTTCTTCGTCCCACTGAAGACCTGGGGAGAGGTGCAGAAGCTGACCTTGCGGAATACTTCTGCCAAAGTGAGAAAACTCAAACTATTCTCCTTTGCCGAATGGTGCTTGTGGAATGCCGCTACGGACATGGAGAACTTCCAGCGTAACTTCTCCACGGGAGAGGTGGAAGTGGACGGGTCTGTCATCTACCACAAGACGGAATACAAGGAACGCCGCAATCACTACGCCTTCTACAGTGTCAATACACCCGTAGACGGTTTCGATACCGACCGCGAAACATTCGTGGGACTCTACAACGAGTTTGCCGACCCGGAACGGGTAGTAGAAGGCAGACCGGGCAACAGCATTGCCCACGGTTGGAGTCCCATCGCCTCGCACTATCTGGAAGTAGAACTGCAACCCGGCGAAAGCCGCGACTTCATCTTCCTGCTGGGCTATGTGGAAAACAAGCAGGAGGCAAAGTTCGAGGAACGTGAAGAATCTCTGCATGAAGCGTTCAAGCAGAGTGTACCCTCTTCACCTATTATAAATAAGGTAAAGGCTAAGGCGATGATTTCGGCCTTCGACACTACCGCCAAAGTAGATGCTGCCTTTGCCGAACTGAAAGCCTACTGGGACCGCCTGCTGGACATCTACGTCGTGAAGACCGACGAAGAAAAACTGGACCGCATGGTGAACATCTGGAACCAGTATCAGTGCATGATTACCTTCAACATGTCCCGTTCCGCCTCTTTCTTCGAGAGCGGCATCGGTCGTGGAATGGGTTTCCGCGACTCCAACCAGGACCTCGTGGGCTTCGTGCATCAGATACCGGAACGAGCCCGCGAACGAATCATCGACATAGCTTCTACCCAATTCCCCGACGGAGGATGCTACCACCAATACCAACCGCTGACCAAACGCGGCAACAACGACATCGGCGGCGGCTTCAACGATGACCCCATGTGGCTTATCTTCGGTACGGTGGCATACATCAAGGAATCGGGAGACTTCAGTATCCTGGATGAGCCCGTCCCCTTCGACAACAAAGAAGGTTCGGAAGTGTCTCTGTTCGAGCACCTGCGCGTCTCCTTCAACCACGTCATCGAGAACCTCGGCCCCCACATGTTGCCCCTCATCGGCCGTGCCGACTGGAACGACTGCCTGAACCTGAACTGCTTCTCCTGGGATCCGAATGAATCCTTCCAGACCACGGAAAACCAGACGGAAGGCAGCCAGGCAGAATCGCTGATGATTGCCGGCTTGTTCGTGGTATGCGGACGCGACTACGTGGAGCTGTGCCGCCGCCTGGGTAAAGACGACGAAGCAAACAGAGCGCAAACCTACATAGACAATATGGTGGAAGCCGTAAAAAAACACGGCTGGGACGGAGACTGGTATCTGCGCGCCTACGATTACTTCGGCCACAAGGTAGGCTCCAAAGAGAACGAAGAAGGACAAATCTTCATCGAATCGCAAGGCTGGTGTACCATGGCAGGCATCGGACTGGAAGAAGGCATGGTAAAAAAAGCGCTGGACTCCGTAAAGGAACGCCTGGACTGCGAGCACGGTATTGTACTCAACAATCCACCCTTCACCCGCTATGTTGTGGAGTATGGAGAAATCTCCACCTATCCCGCCGGCTACAAGGAGAACGCAGGTATCTTCTGCCACAACAACCCGTGGGTCATCATCGGAGAAACCGTACTGGGACGGGGTGACCGTTCCTGGGAGTATTTCCGCAAGATATGCCCGTCGTACACCGAAGAGCACAGTGCCCTGCATAAAGTAGAACCTTACGTATGCTGCCAGATGGTGGCCGGCAAGGACGCCGCCCGCCCTGGTGAAGGCAAGAACAGCTGGCTGACTGGAACGGCTGCCTGGATGTGGTATGCCATCACGCAATTCATACTCGGCATCAAGCCTTCGTATGAAGGTCTGGAAATCAATCCTTGTATCCCGGCAGGCTGGAAAGGCTTCAACGTGAAGCGTAGGTTCCGCGGGGCAGAATATCATATTACCGTGAAGAATCCCGATGGTGTGTGCAAAGGCATCAAGTCCGTCACAGTAGACGGCCAGCCGATAGAAGGCAATGTGGTGAACCATCTGCCGGGCACGCATACAGTAGAAGTAATAATGGGATAACCCACAAAATACAATATCATGATAAACCCTATTTATTCTCCAGCGCCCGAACGCTATGACAACGGCATGAAATTCCGCCGTTGCGGGCAAAGCGGCATCCTGCTGCCGGAAATATCACTCGGATTGTGGCACAACTTCGGCGACATGAACACATTTGCCAATTCCCAGGCCATGGCGCACTATGCCTTCGACCGTGGAATCACGCATTTCGACCTCGCCAACAATTACGGTCCTTCCTACGGTTCCGCCGAAGAGACTTTCGGAATGATTATGAAGAAATCCTTCACGCCCTATCGGGACGAACTGTTCATCTCCACCAAGGCTGGACACGACATGTGGCCCGGCCCCTACGGGGAGTGGGGCTCACGCAAGTACCTGATGAGCAGCCTCAACCAAAGTCTGAAACGGATGAACCTGGAGTATGTGGACATCTTCTACTCCCACCGCTACGACCCGGATACTCCGCTTGAAGAGACCCTGCAAGCACTAGTTGATATCGTACGGCAAGGCAAAGCACTCTATGTAGGAATCTCCAAATATCCCAAAGAGGCGGCCGAGTTTGCCTACAAATACCTGGAAGAACGGGATGTACACTGCCTGCTCTATCAAGGCAGATACAATCTCTTCAACCGCGAACCGGAAGAAGAAGGTATCCTGCAGCAAGCCAAAGGGAACGGAACCGGCTTCATCGCCTTCTCCCCGCTGGCGCAGGGCCTGCTGACCAACCGCTACCTGAATGGTATTCCCGAAGATTCGCGCATGGCAAAGGGGGCTTTCCTGAAGAAAGAAGCACTGACCGACGAGACGCTGCAAAAAATCAAGGCACTCAACGAAGTTGCTGCCTCACGCGGGCAAACCCTTGCCGAGATGTCACTTGCCTGGCTGTTGAAGGACGACCTGGTGACAAGCGTCATCATCGGAGCGAGCTCCGTTGCCCAACTGGCAGATAACTTGAAAGCGACTGAAAATACAGACTTCTCTGCCGAGGAACTGGAGAAGATAAAGAAAATCATTCAAAAATAAATCAACATGAAAAGCCTCCTTATTCAAACCTTTTGTTTATTATTCCTTTGCTTGGGCACGGTCCGTGCACAGCAATACCAACTTGCATCACCCAACGGAAAACTATCCGTTACGGTAGATGCCGGAGAAGCCCTCACCTGGCAGATAGCACACGACGGAACCACGGTGCTGCAACCCTCTGCCATCGCCCTGCAAGGCAGAGATGAAAAATCAGCCAAGAAAGCAATAACTTTCGGTAAAAATGTAAAAGTAATCCGTGCAGAACGCAAGTCCGTGGAGTCCTCCTTCCCCACTCCCCTCTATAAAAAAGCAAGTGTGAAGGATGTCTACAACCAGCTGACACTGAAATGCCGCGGAGGCTACAGCGTACAGTTCCGCGCATACGATGACGGCGCTGCCTACCGCTTCATTTCCGAACAGAACAAGCCGTTTATCGTCCTCAACGAAACTGCGGACTTCAATTTCGACAAGGATTACCAGGCATTTGTACCTTACATAAACGACAACCGCAACGGTGAGCGCTATTGCTTCTCTTTCGAGTCTTACTACGACGAAGCCCCGTTGTCCAAAATGCACACCGACTCACTCTCCATCACCCCACTGATGGTTTGCCTGGACGGAGGAAAGAAAGCCGTTATCATGGAAGCCGGATTGGAAAACTATCCCGGCATGTTCCTCACTGCAAATCCCCAGACACGTCAAGGAGTGCAGGCAGCATTTGCCCCCTATCCGCTGGAAGAAACAATCGGCGGACACAACCGGCTGAACCTGATACCGACAAAACGTGCAGACTACATCGCCCGTTGTGCCAAGCAGGAGCTCCCCTGGCGTGTGGTGCTCGTCACCGAAAAGGACACGCAGCTTGCCGACAATGACATGGCACAGCGTCTTGCCCCCGCCTGCCGCATCAAAGACATTTCCTGGATTAAACCCGGCAAAGTGGCTTGGGACTGGTGGAACACTTGCAACCTGACTGGCGTAGACTTCAAAGCCGGCATGAACACCCCGACTTATAAGGTATTCATCGACTTTGCCGCCGACAACAACCTGGAATATATCATCATCGATGACGGCTGGAGCGGAAACGAATCCTTATTGAAAGACCTGAATCCGGATATCGACTTAAAGGAACTGGTAGCCTACGGAAACCAGAAGGGCGTCGGCATCATTCTCTGGGCAAGCTGGCGAAACTCTGCCAAAGATACGGAAGCCGCATTCAGCCACTATGCACAGATGGGTATCAAAGGCTTCAAGATAGACTTCTTCGACCGTGACGACCAGCCACTGGTACAGTCTGTAGAACGTATTGTAGCCTGCGCCGCCGAGCACCGCCTGGTATTGGACCTGCATGGCCTCAAGCCATACGGTATACAGCGCACCTATCCCAACGTTCTGAACTTTGAAGGTGTAAAGGGACTGGAGAATGCCAAATGGGAGCCGATAGTGAACGGTAGCCCGCTCCACAACTTCCCACGCTATGACGTGACTGCTCCCTACCTGCGCATGCTTATAGGCCCGATGGACTACACACCGGGAGCCACAATGAACGCAACCCGCGAAACCTTCCGTGCCGTCAACGACCATCCGATGAGCCAGGGTACGCGCGTCCACCAGATGGCGATGTACACCCTCTTCGAAGCCCCGCTGCAAATGCTTGCCGACAGCCCCAGCAAATATATGAAGGAGCAGGAATGCACGGACTTCATTGCCAAAGTGCCTACCGTTTTCGACGAGACCGTGGCACTGGACGGTGAAGTAGGCGAATACCTTACACTGGCACGCCGCAAGGGAGATGTCTGGTACATCGCCTCCATGACCGACTGGACACCACGCGACTGTACCATCGACCTTTCCTTCCTCGGAGAAGGAAGTTACGAAGCCGAAATCTTTTCCGACGGCATCAATGCCGACCGGGAAGCAACCGACTACAAGAAAGAAGTACGCACCGTGACCTCGGGGGACAAGCTGAACATACACATGGCACCCGGAGGAGGATGGACAGCACGGATATGGAAAAGATGATAGGGTGATAAAGTAATGACATGATAAGTGCAATAGGGTGACAGTTACGTTAAAAGTGCTGTCACCCTATTCCTTTATCACTTTTAACATACCTCTACGTGAACCTTTTATATCCTATCTTGTTTTTTCTCACAAAAGCCTAAGGTACCATAGGGCAGGAATTTATATTAAACCTAAACAATTATAAAAGTATGAAGAAATTTATTCCCCTATTATTAGCGGTCTTTGCAGTGACGCTTGCATCTTGCGAAAAAGACCCTGACATGGATAAGCTGGACAATAATTATCTGGTTTATACCAACTATGACAAGAAGGCGGATTTCAAAACCTTCGAAACTTATTACTTGCCGGACAGCATTCTGGTCATCGGTGATAAGGAAAACGCCGAATACTGGAAAGATGAGAATGCCCAGGAAATTCTCAGCGCTTATGTTGCTAACATGAACAGCCGCGGCTACATCCGTGTGGATGACCGGGAAGAAGCCGACCTTGGCTTGCAGGTAAGCTATGTCAGAAGTACCTATTACTTCACCGACTACGGACGTCCCGAATGGTGGTGGAACTATCCAGGCTACTGGGATGCTCCTTACTGGGGCAACTGGGCCGGATGGTATTATCCCTATGCCGTGAACTATTCCTACAGCACCGGTTCCTTTATCAGCGAATTGTTGAATCTGGAGGCGCCGCAAGGCCAGAGCGAGAAACTTCCTGTTCTGTGGACCAGCTATATGAGCGGCTTGCTGAGTGGTTCTACTTCTGTCAATACCAAACTTGCCGTGCAAGGTGTAAACCAAGCTTTCACTCAATCAACTTACCTGACTAACAAGTAGTGACAAGCTACGAGCTATAAGTGACAAATGACGGGTTACCCAATATTAAGGTAACAAGAATAATACGGCAGCATCCTTTCCGGACTGGGAAGTTGCCATTGAACCAAAAAACAAGAACAAAGTATGAAAACAATAAAATATCTTTCCTTGAGAGTATTTGCGATTGCCGCTCTTGCTCTCGTCTTCGCCCTACCGACGAAGGCACAGATGACCGATAACGGTTATGCCAATATCGACTGGCAATATAACTTTCCCCTCAGCAACAACTTCGCCGACAAATCAAGCGGCTGGGGTATGAATTTTGAAGGCGGTTACTTCCTGACAGACAATTTTGCATTGGGAGCTTTCTTGAACTACCATAGCAACCATGAGTATTTCGGTCGCCAGACACTTCCCGTAGGCGAAGGCGGCAGTCTGAATACCGACCAGCAGCACACTGCATTCCAGTTGCCTTTCGGTCTGGCCTCCCGCTATGTATGGAACCGTGGAGGTGCATTCCAGCCGTATGCCGGTGTAAAACTGGGTGCTGAATATGCACAGTTGAAGTCAACTTTCAACGTATTCGAAGCCAACAAAGATACATGGGGTTTCTATGTATCTCCTGAAATTGGTTTCAATGTGTATCCTTGGGCTTATGGACCGGGCTTGCATTTCGCAGCCTATTACAGCTACGGTACGAACAAAGGTGACCTCTTTACGTACAGCGTAGACGGTTTGAGTAATTTCGGTCTGCGCGTAGGTATTGCGTTCTGATAAGACACACACTTAAAGCTTAACAGATAGAATTTAATTGTTTCAAAATTGAAGAAGAAAAGAGCCTTTCCTGCGTGAGCAAGGGAGGCTCTTTTTAATTTGTACCAATTATTTTTTTCCTCTCAGCATCGCCTTATATACCGCCTCCTGAATCCTCGTCCTTATATCCAGCCTCATCAACTTGTTATTCCACACATCCGGATAGGTGCGGTTGCTCAAAAAGACATAAACCAAGCCGTTCTCCGGGTCTGTCCAGGCGCAAGTGCCCGTGAAACCGGTATGACCGTAAACAGAAGCAGGGGCAGACTCTGCGCAGGGACTCTTCTGGGGATTATGCCGGTCGGGCTTATCAAATCCCAGCCCCCGGCGGCTTATCCTTGAGACGGTGGTAGTAAATACCCTGCAGGTCTCCTTGCTCAAATAGCGTTTACCGTCCAGTTCACCCCCATTCAGCAGCATCTGATAGACTTTTGCCACTTCTCCGGCAGTGGAGAACAGCCCGGCATTACCGGAAACGCCACCCTGAAAAGCTGCAGATTCATCATGTACAAATCCTTGCAAGGTAGTCTTACGCAAGAAAGGATCTGTTGATGAAGGTACAATATCTTCCTTCTTCAAGAAGCGCAGAGGAAGATACCCCGTACGCTCCAATCCCATCGGAGTATAGAATTCCTTGGCCAGATATTCGTCCATAGACATGCCGGTGCGCGCCTCGACCAACTGCTGCAACAAGATAAAGCCCACACAACTATAACGGTAACGTTTATCTCTAAGCGAAGTATCCACAATCTTCTGCAAGTACTCTTGCTTGAAGGAACGGTTCAGCCAAAGGCTGTCGGACACTTGCATCGTATATTCCGGTGTCTGCACCTTCGACGTCAGTCCCTGACGGAAGCGGAACTTAGGGTTCGCCCAAGTCTGCCGTCCGATGCGTGCGGAATGCCGGGCATCGGGACGTGCCTTGAACAAAGTGCCGGTGTAGCTCTCTTCATCAATCGCTTCCTGATAGAATAGCAAGGTAGAAGGTAGACCGGATTCATGCATCAGCAGTTCGCGTACCGTAATATTCTTCTTGTCCGTATCCTGTAGGAAAGGCAGATAATCCGACACCCGGTCTGTAAGATTGAGGCGTCCGCCATCGTACAACTTCATCACAGCAAGCAGCGTGGCTGTGGTCTTTGTCAGCGAAGCGATGTCGTATACATCCGTCTTCTTTACGGGAAGCGCCTTGCTTCCGGCCTCGTTCCAGACGTGGGTACCGAAAGCTTTATTATACATCTCCCTACCATCCTTCAGCACCACCACCTGGCAACCGGGGTAAGCCCCTTCACGAATGCCTTCTTCAGCTATCTTGTCTATTTCAGCCAGCAGACGGGAATTCATACCATGCTCTTCGGGTACAAAGCGGGGGGCGCTTTGAGGAGTCAGCGTCACTCCCGCACCGGCAGCAAACCGACTACCGATACTGGCAGACAAGCGTCCCTCTGAACAAGCGCTGCCATAAACAATCCGGGCAACCTGCCGCTGTACCTCCTCGTTGGAGGAGTGTGCCAAAATCACCGCTTCAGCAGCAGCGTCCCCTTGTTTTATCTGCAATACCTGCTTGCCAGGAATAAAGAATAGATAAACCACCGGTACGTCAGGAGCGAACTTTGCAAAGAAATTCTGATAGGGCGTCAAACGGTGTTCGGTGACACAGACCAGAATACGTTTGTACTTGGCCAGCGCATTCCTCAAACGGTTCCCGTCAGCCTCCGGCAGATTCTTGCCCAAATGGAACTCCACAGGACGGGTATACTGCGACAGTTCCTTGAGGAACGGCTGGATTTCCTGCGCTTCTCCCACATTGAGCACGGCAACTTCACCGATGGAAGGGTCCAGCGGAAGTACCTCGTCCCGGTTATCCAGCACAGTGATGGCCGCCAAGTTCAGCCGGCGCATCAAATCACGCGTTTTCGGAGTATTGATGCGGGTCCCCAAACCTGAAAGCTGTACATGGGGTTTCTTTTCCAACCCAAGGGCATATTTATATTTCAGTACTTTACGGCATTTCGCCTCTATCTCTTTCTCTGTCAGCTCCCCTTTTTTCACAGCGGCAAGCACAGCCTCCACTTCTTCCTTAATACGCCGGGGGACAAGCAGCAAATCATTGCCGGCTTTCAGCGCCTGCAAACAGATGCTTTCATTGCCCGATACCCCTTTCATGGCAAGGGCATCTGTAAAGACAAGCCCCTGAAAGCCGAGGTCATTCACCAACAGACCGGAAACTACCTTACGCGAAAGCGAAGACGGGAGCCCCTTTTGCGGCTCTATGGTAGGCACCTCCAAGTGCCCCACCATCATTCCTCCCAATCCGGCACGAATGGCTTTTCTGAAAGGATAAAGCTCTATACTGTCCAGACGGGCACGGGTAAAAGGCAGCACGGGCAACGCCTTATGAGAATCCACATCCGTATCCCCATGCCCCGGAAAGTGCTTGCTGACAGAAAGTACACCACCATCCTCCAACCCTTTGGAGTAGGCAACAACCTTGTTCGCCACATTGAACGGACTTTCACCGAAGGAACGGGTATTGATAACCGGATTCTTGGGATTGATATTCACATCCGCTACAGGAGCAAAATTCACTTGCACCCCCAGTTCACGGCATTGGCGGGCCACTTCGCGCCCATATTCATAAATCAGTGTATCGTTCTGTATGCAGCCCAGCACCATGTTTCGCGGAAAGTTCGGAGTACCGCGGAGGCGCATAGCCAGTCCCCATTCACCGTCAAAGGTAATCATCAGCGGAACTTCCGCCATCCGCTGCGCCTCATTGGTCAACATCACCTGGTTCTGCATCAATCCGCCGGAGAATAACAGACCGCCTACCTTATAGTCCTCCACCACCTTACGCAGCAGTTCCTTGTTGGCCTTGTCCTGCTGGGGGGCAATCGTATAGATGAACAGTTGTCCGATGCGTTCTTTCAGAGTCAGACGCTGCATGACGGAATCCACCCACTGCCTGCACCGCACGTCACTGTTCAAGAGACGTACAAGCGAAGGGTCGTTCGGCGGCACCGGAGTAAACGGCATCGGGCCAAGCTGCGCTTTCAGAAGCGGACAAAGACAACACAATATAGTGATATAGGCAAGCAGGTATATTCTCTTCATTCCTTATAGATAGATTGTTTTTAGGGGATTTGCGGAATAATACTTTTATAAATCAATTCCTGGATATCTCTTCTTATATTCATGTCACCCAGTTTCGTGTTCCATACATTGGGGCACAAGCGGTTGCTGAGGAATACATACACTGTCTTGTTTTCCGGGTCCACCCAAGCACAAGTACCGGTAAATCCGGTATGTCCATATACTGCTTCCGGAGCGGAAGGAGCACAAGGGCTGCGCTTCACAATGGATACATCCGGCTTGTCGAATCCCAGACCGCGACGGCTGATGGCAGATTTCTCCGTCGTAAACAAACGGCAGGTTGCCTCACTCAAGAAACGCTTGCCATTGAATTCACCGCCGTTCAGCAACATTTGATAAACCTTTGCCACCTCTTCGGCCGTAGAGAAAAGTCCTGCATTACCGGACACCCCACCCATGCAGGCAGCAGTCTCGTCATGCACATATCCGCATATATCCTGGCGACGCAGGAAGTCATTGGATGCCGTGGGCATGATTTCCGCTTTGGTGAACTTCGTCAAAGGCAGAAACATAGTACGTTGCAATCCCATCGGGGCATAGAACTCACGGGCAAGGTACAAATCCATCGGCAGCTCCGTCACCTTCTCCACTACCTGCTGCAACAGCACGAAGCCGAGGTCGCTGTAAACATAACGTTTGCCATCCAACTCGCACTTGGCTATCCGCTGAAGGATAGAATTCTTGAAACTCTTGTTCAGCCACATGCCATCTGCCATGTGCAGGGTATAGACCGGTGTATTCTTGTCGGACACCATCCCTTTCCGGAACTTAAAATCGGAACAATAATAGCTATGCTCGCTTACCTGCGTACGATGCCACTCGTCCACCCAACTCTGGGAGTACGGACCGTGTACCGAATTCGGGTCTATGATGTCCAGGTAGAAGCGGATATAGGGAGGAAGCCCCGATTCGTGGAACAAAAGTTCGCGGATGGTAATGTTCCGCTTGTTGCCATTGCGCAAGAAGGGCAGATAAGCGGAAACCTTGTCATCCAGTTTTATCTTGCCCTCATCATACAGTTTCATGACGGCAAGCAACGTAGCCGTAGTCTTGGTCAGCGAAGCCAAATCAAAAAGGTCCGAAGAACGGACAGTAGTGGTATCCTTATCAGAGTGGGTTCCGAAGCCTTTGTCATATACCGGCAGTCCGTCTTTCCACACCAGCACGCGGCAACCGGGATAAGCTCCCGCTTCCAGTCCCTTCCGGGCAACGGCATCGATACTTTGCAGCACATACGATTTCATGCCGTAATCTTCCGGAACAGTCTTCCCCGGTTTCATGCCCGGTTCAATCATACAGCCCGTTCCCGCTGGAAACAGTTTACCGATACTCATCGACATTCTGCCACAGGCCGGCTTTTTGGCAAAAAGAACATCAGCCACGTATTGCTGCAAATCCGTCTCTGCCGAATGTGCCAGCACCACAGCGCTGGATTTGGCAAGTGCGGGCATCAGAGGTTGCAATGTACGGTAAGAGGTAAAAAAAGTATAGACCAGCGGAGCACGCAGGTTCAAGCCTTCCAGAAGGGCCACATCACGGTCGCTGACATAAGCCGAACCGGTGATGCTGATAACCACGCGACGGAAAGCAGCCAACTGCCCCTGCACTTCCTGCCAGAGAGCCTCATCGGCATTCCAAGGCAAGTGGAAATGGCTGATGCCTGCATTCTTTTTCATAGCTTCCACAAAGGGAACATCCGCCTCCTTCTCTCCGATGCTGAGCACGGCAATATCACCTTCCACCGGTGCCAGCGGGAGGACATCGAAATAATTGTTCAATACAGTCACTGCCGAACGGCGCAACTTGGCAGCCAACGCCTGCGCTTCCTCCGTATTGATGCGATAGCTCATTCCGCTGACCCGAAGTTGCGGCTGGCAGTTTCTCAAACCAAGCATATACTTGTACATCAATACCTTGCGGCACTTGGCATCAAGTTCGTCCTTACTCAGTTGTCCCGACTCCACTGCATCTACCAGCTCCTGCACCGCATTCTTCGTATTGAACTGTACCAGCACCATATCATTTCCCGCCAGCAGCGCTTTGGTAGTTACCTGCGGAATGGCAGACACACCCTTCATGTCCAAGGCATCGGTAAACACCAGCCCTTTAAAGCCGAGTTCATCCTTCAACAACCCGGTCACCACATTCCGCGACAAGGAAGAAGGAGTCACCCCATCCGGGTCCAGCGCCTGCACTTGCAGATGGCCTACCATGACACCCCCCAATCCGGCACGTACCATTTCCTTGAAGGGATAAAGTTCCACACTGTCCAGGCGTGCACGGTCGTAGTGCAAGGCAGGAAGCGCCTTATGAGAATCCACATCCGTGTCGCCATGCCCGGGGAAATGCTTGCAAACGGAAAGTATGCCCCCGCTTTCGAGCCCACGGCTGTATGCCACCACCTTTTCCGCCACCCGCTGCGGGTTCTCACCAAAGGAGCGTACGTGTATCACCGGGTTCAGCGGATTCGTATTGACATCCGCATCGGGTGCAAAATTGACGTGTACCCCCAATTCGCGAAACTGGCGGGCCACCTCACGTCCATATTCTTCAATTAGGCCATTGTCCTCGATACATCCCAAGGCGGCATTACGGGGATAGTCCGGAGCGCCTTTCAGCCTCATTGACAGTCCCCACTCTCCATCGAAAGTAACCATAACGGGAATCTTGGCATCCTTCCGGGCCATATTGGTCAAGATAGCCTGCTCTTCCGGAGTACCTTCGGAAAACAGCAAGCCACCGACCTTGTATTTCTTTACCAGCTCGCGCATCTGCTTTTTCGTGGCCTTGTCTGCTCTGGCCGGAATGGTGGCAACGATGAGCTGCCCCACTTTTTCGTGTACATTCAGACCTGACAACACGGAGTCCACCCATTGCCGGCACCGGTTGTCTGCAGCCGAAGGAAGAAACGGGCCTCCCGTCTGGGCGTGAAGTGAAGATAATCCCAATATAAACAATCCTGCAACCCATAAAAGGAGGGTGAGTCTTTTCATCATGCTATTTTTCAGTTAAAGTAAGTACCATTTCTCCTACGTAGATGCCACTCTTTCCGGTGTGCAGCACGGGAACGCTCTTGCCGTCCGCATTCAGATAAACGGCAGGCTTTTCCATAAAAGTATGCGAATGTCCTCCCAAAATGACATCAATGCCACGCGTCTTGCCTACCAAGTTCTCGTCGGAAGCGCCTTCGGGATTTGCACTGCGGATACCCAAATGAGACATGCAAATCACAACCTCGCAATTCTCCTTCTCCCTGAGAAGGTCTGTCATTTCTTGGGCCACCTTTATCGGGTCGTTGTAGACAATGCCTATGCATTTATCCGCCTGCACCAGCCCTTCCATCTTAGGGGCCAGGCCGAAGATTCCGATTTTCACCCCTTCGCGCACCAAGGTGATATAAGGCTTCACCAGCCCTTCGAGTACCGTACCCGTCACGTCATAATTGGAACAGACCACGGGAAAATCCGCCATACGGAACAATTCCGCCATATTCTCAAGTCCGAAATCAAATTCATGATTACCTATCGTCATGGCATCATAGCCCATGAGGTTCATCATCTTGACCTCCAGCTCGCCTTTGAAAAAGTTATAATAAGGGGTGCCTTGCGAGATGTCTCCGCAATCCAGCAGCAACATATCCGGATGCTTGCCGCGAAACTGCTTTACAAAACCGGCACGGCGCACCACACCGCCCATACCGGCATACTCGTCGGCCGCCTCGGCGCTGATGGGTTCTATACGGCTGTGCGTATCGCTGGTGTGCAGGATAAACAGTTGTTTTCCGGATTGGCCGGACGATACAGAATCGGCGGACACCAGGCAAAGGGGTTCTTCAGTAATGACACGCTCCTCTTGCTGTGCCGATGCGGGGAGCATGAAAAGCAGCAGGGCTGCCAAGGAATATATATGTTTCATAGAACTTCTGTTTTTTTAATGCTTACTCTTTAACGACCACTCTTCCCTCCATGCGCGAAGTCACCTTCTTGCCGGCTGCCGTCTGCTTCTCCACATACTTCATGAACAGACCGCGCAGTGTAGCCCCATCCGGGCACTCCCTTTTATCCGCCTGCAGGAAAGCCGTCATTCCATCGTTTCCATCAGCCAGATAATCAATCGTGGCAACCGTATAGTCACGGTCATCCTCCACCGGATTGCCGGCAATGGAAGCCTGGAGCAGCTTGCCATCCTTGCTGATTTCCAACTGTATACCACTCACCCCTTCACCAAGTCTCACCGCAATGTTTTCAAACAAGTGCTTCATGGCAGAGCCTTTCATCGTCAGCACACAGAGCGAATTCTCAAAAGGCAATATCTCATAGATGTTTTCGGTAGTGATATCTCCTTCCGTCAGGGAATTCCGGATTCCACCGATATTGATTAGCCCCATATCGGCCGGTTTGCCCAGCACTTCCACCGCAGCCTCACGCAGTACATCTGCAATCAGATTGGATAAAAGGCTTTCGGGCCGGAATCTGTCCATCGACATTTCTGCGGTTCCCACCACATGATACATAACGCTGTCCATCCGGGCCTTGTAAGGCGCCAGCAGAGCCACGGCTTCGGCATCCGGCTCGGCATCCCAGACAGAGTTCATGGGAATTCTGCCTCCCTCTACCTTGGTCACTTCGTAAGAAGAATGGCAGGAAACCAATAGAAGCGCAACCGCCAACACTGCCCCCGCAAGGAGACTGAAAGTTTGTTTCTTCATATTCATTTAGTTTTAAATTGCTACAAATATACTTTTCTTTTGCGACTGAGCCACACAATTAACCGATTATTTAGACTTGCGTTTAGCAGAATGAAACGCTCAAAAATCATCCCAACTGGCGAAAAAAAGCTTGAAGCACTTGTGTATCTGGCAAATAATTCGTTCCTTTGCACCGCTTTCGCGCAATCGCTGTCAGGACACCAAGAGAGAAGCCTGGTATGTTGCGTTGTAACGATGAAACAATTTAATAATAAAAACAATGGATTTAATTAAAATTGCAGAAGAAGCATTTGCTACCGGAAAACAGCACCCGAGCTTCAAGGCAGGTGACACTGTAACAGTAGCATATCGTATTGTCGAGGGTAACAAGGAACGTGTACAGCTGTACCGTGGTGTTGTTATCAAGATTGCCGGACATGGAGACAAGAAGCGTTTTACAGTACGTAAGATGTCAGGAACCATAGGCGTAGAACGTATTTTCCCGATTGAATCACCGGCTATCGACAGCATCGAAGTGAACAAGGTGGGTAAAGTTCGTCGCGCTAAACTGTACTACCTGCGCGCTCTTACCGGTAAGAAAGCAAGAATCAAAGAAAAAAGAGTTAACGGTTAATTCCAGACTCCTATTTCGAAATAAAAAAGGGAAACTGACAATGTCGGTTTCCCTTTTTTAGTGATATACACAGTAGGCATACACACCATGCGATACTCTACTGCTACTCCCTCATTCAAAACATTGTAAGCCTGCGCTCCTTTCCTTTCACATAAGCCTTCCTTCTTGCTGATATGTTAGTTTATCAGCGCCCAACGGCCGTGAGACGCTCTGCTAACGACCGTCAACAAGGTGCTTTATGGCCGTTAGGCGAACGCCTCACGGCCGTTAAACAGCTCTCATATGCATAGCTTGCCTATACTGAATACCTATCTTATCCATACCAAAAACCTGACTTCCACCTATTATCGCACGGGCTTTTACGAAGTTAATACCGTGTTTGCAGGAAACCAATAGCTTGTTTACACGATATTGGCAAATTGCCCCATATCCTATTAATTTATTGTACTACAAGACATTAATAGATTATTTGGCGTAAATTTAAGGTGGAAGCAAAAGTTGCTTCCACCTTTTCAAGTTGCTTCCACAGCATCCGCAACCCCAATGAATAAAGGGATACAGAGAATGGGTGGAAGTGTGGAAGCAACTTGTGACATAACTTTATTGCTGAGGAATATGTGCCACCAAAGAAAAAAAGGTGTGTCGAAACTCTCATAAACTAAAAATCACCCTCGCCACAGATAGGTGTAGCGAGGGTGACTTCGATAGAAGGGGAGTTTTGACATATCCCCTCCTTTATCAGTTTCCCTAATATTGATTACTTGATATCTCTCAGCTCCCAGCCCAACGCACTGGCACCCAGCACTGCAGCATCAGAGTCCTTCAACTCGGAAGCCAGCAACTTGGTCTTACCTTTGTAGATATTCAATACATTGTCGTCAATAGCTTTCTGGATAGGCTTGAAGATATAGTCTCCCGCTTTTGCCAGACCACCGAACAACACGATAGCTTCCGGACTGGAGAAAGCGATGAAGTCAGCCAAAGCCTCACCCAAGATGGTTCCGGTAAACTCAAAGATGTCTTGAGCAATCTTGTCACCCTTCACCGCTGCATCATACACATCCTTGGAAGTAATGTTTTCTGCCGGAATGTCGCGCAACAAACTCGGTTCGGTACTCTTGGTCAAGAACTCACGTGCAGAACGCGCCACACCCGTAGCCGAACAATAAGTTTCCAGACAGCCGTGACGTCCGCATCCGCAGAGACGTCCGTTTTCACGACGGATAATAGTATGTCCCAACTCTCCGGCAAAACCGTCATGGCCATATACCATCTGACCGTTAATAACGATACCGCTACCTACACCGGTGCCAAGAGTTATCATGATAAAGTCTTTCATACCACGAGCCGCACCGTAAGTCATTTCACCGATACCGGCAGCATTGGCGTCGTTTGTCAAAGCGGTAGGGATACCCAAGCGCTCTTCAAACATGGCAGCCAAAGGAATTACACCCTTCCAGGGAAGGTTCGGGGCAAACTCAATAGTACCGCTGTAATAGTTTCCGTTAGGAGCACCGATACCGATACCTTTTATCTTGTCTACTCCACCGTTGGCAATAATGAGCGGCAACAGATTCTTGCAAACTTCGTCTACGTAATCATTGACGTCCTCATAAGCTCCGGTTTTGATGGAACTGCTTGCAATAATAGTTCCGCGTGCGTCTACAATACCAAAGACGGTGTTTGTTCCGCCTATGTCAATGCCCACTACATAGGGCTTTTCCATGTTTGAATTCATGATATTACTTTTGTTTAAAGGGTTAGTTAATCACATTCATGGTTACAAAAATCACAAAGAAAAACGACACTGCAAAATCTTTTTTTAAAAAAGTTTGCAACTTTTGCAACTTTTCGTAGCATTGCTGCGTCTAATAGTGAAAATTAATAAGAGTAAAGCAATAAACAGGGAAAACAGTGATACAACTAAAAGACATTAACAAGACCTACAACAACGGAGCACCGCTGCATGTGCTCAAAGGTATCAACCTCGACATTCAGAAAGGCGAATTTGTTTCCATCATGGGCTCATCGGGTTCGGGAAAGTCCACTTTACTCAATATACTGGGTATTCTGGATAGTTACGACACGGGGGAATATTATCTGAACGGTACCCTCATCAAGAACCTCAGCGAAACGAAGGCAGCCGAGTACCGCAACCGTATGATTGGTTTCATCTTCCAGTCCTTCAATCTCATTTCCTTCAAGAATGCAGTGGAGAATGTGGCGCTTCCTCTCTTTTATCAAGGAGTGAGCCGCCGCAAACGTAATGCGCTGGCACTGGAATATCTGGACCGCCTGGGGCTGAAAGAGTGGGCACACCACATGCCAAATGAGATGTCCGGTGGACAGAAACAACGTGTAGCCATCGCCCGTGCCCTCATTACCCAACCGCAGATTATCCTTGCCGATGAACCTACCGGCGCGCTCGACAGCAAGACTTCCGTAGAGGTGATGCAGATTCTAAAGGAACTGCACGATACGGGCATGACCATCGTAGTCGTGACCCACGAAAGCGGTGTTGCCAACCAGACGGACAAGATTATCCATATCAAAGACGGTATCATAGGTAGCATCGAGACGAATCTGAACCACGATGCAAGCCCGTTCGGAAAAGACGGATTCATGAAATAATAAAGGAAGAGCCCCCTCCCCCTTTAATTTTTAATTCTTAATTTTTAATTATCAATGATAGACCTTTGGCAAGAAATATACGGAACCATCAAACGCAACAAACTGCGTACATTCCTGACGGGCTTTGCCGTGGCATGGGGAATCTTCATGCTCATCGTGCTGCTCGGAGCCGGAAACGGTATCATACATGCCTTCGAGCAAAATGCGTCGGAGCGTGCCTTGAACTCTATCCGCATCTTCCCCGGCTGGACCACCAAGTCATACGACGGTCTGAAAGAAGGACGCCGCGTCCAACTGGACAACCGGGACATGGATGACACGGAGAAGCAATTCACTGAAAATGTCATCAGTGCCGGTGCCACCGTGCGTCAAAGTAATGTAAACGTCAGCTTCGGACAAGAATATATCAATATCTCTCTGCTGGGCGTATATCCCAACTACACCGAAGTGGAAACCGTGAAAACAGCGGACGGACGTTTCATCAACTACAACGACCTGAAAGACCGACGTAAAGTCATCATCCTCCATAAGAAATCTGCAGATATCCTTTTCGGAAAAACGCATACTGAACCCATCGGACAATTTGTCAATGCCAGTGGAGTGGCCTATCAAGTAGTAGGCCTCTACAATGACCAGGGAGACCGCGAGGCAAACGAAGCGTATATCCCCTTCTCCACCTTGCAGACCATCTATAATAAAGGAGACAAGCTGAATAACATCATCTTTACAACCAAGAACCTGCACAGCATAGAAAGTAACGAAGCCTTTGAAAAAGAATACCGCAAGGCTATTGCCACCAATCACCGCTTTGACCCCACAGATGAGAGCGCCATATGGATATGGAATCGTTTCACCAACTATCTGCAGACACAGAATGCAATGGGTATCCTCCGGACTGCAATCTGGGTTATCGGTATCTTCACACTGTTGAGTGGGATTGTCGGCGTGTCGAACATAATGCTGATTACCGTGAAAGAACGTACCCGGGAATTTGGTATCCGTAAGGCATTGGGAGCAAAACCTTTCTCCATCCTTTGGCTGATTATTGTGGAAAGCGTGACTATCACTACGCTATTCGGTTATATCGGTATGGTGGCAGGCATCGGGGTGACGGAATGGATGAACTCTGCTTTCGGTAGCCAGACGATGGATGCCGGCATGTTCCAGCAGACCATGTTCTCCGATCCCACCGTAGACCTCAGTATTGCTATCCAAGCTACCCTGACCCTTATCATAGCGGGTACGTTGGCTGGGTTCTTCCCGGCTAAGAAAGCGGTAAGTATCAGTCCTATTGAAGCACTTAGAGCAGATTAAAGATTATGAGAATAGACATAGATACGTGTGAGGAAATCCTCATCACAATAACAAGGAACAAAACGAGAAGCCTGCTTACGGCGTTCGGCGTATTCTGGGGTATCTTTATGCTGGTGGCGCTTATCGGTGGCGGCCAGGGCATGCAGGAAGAACTAAAATCCCAGTTCGAAGGATTTGCAACCAACTCGGGCTTTATCGCTGCACAAAAGACAAGCGAAGCCTACAAGGGATTCCGCAAGGGACGCTGGTGGGACTTGGAGATGGAAGATGTAGACCGTGTAAGCAGTGTGGACGGCATAGCACTCGCCACGCCTTCAATCGCCCTCTGGGGACAAGTTGCCGTCTACGGAGACAACAAGTACGACTGTAGTGTGAAAGGCTTGTATCCCGAATATGAACAGATAGAGCATCAAGAGATGGCCTACGGGCGTTTCATCAATGATGTCGACATTAAAGAGTCACGTAAAGTGTGCGTAATCGGCAAACGTGTTTACGAAAGTCTCTTCAAACCGGGTGAAGACCCCTGCGGCAAATATGTCCGGGTGAATGGCATCTATTACCGGGTTATCGGAATGTGTTCATCCGAAGGCAATGTCAATATACAAGGGCAGGCCTCTGAAGCCATTACATTGCCTTTCTCCACCATGCAACAGACCTACAACCTCGGAAAGAAACTGCATGTGGTATGTTTCATCATGAAACCGGGAGTAAAAGTAAAAGACGTGCAGCCCGAAGTGGAACGCCTCGTAAAAGCGGCACATTACATTGCTCCCGATGACAAACAAGCCGTCATGTTCCTGAATGCGGAAGCCATGTTCTCCATGATGGACAACCTGATGACCGGAGTACGCTTTCTTATCTGGATGGTAGGGTTGGGGACATTGTTTGCCGGAGCTATCGGTGTATCGAATATCATGATGGTAACCGTCAAGGAGCGCACAACGGAAATAGGCATACGCCGTGCCATAGGTGCCCGTCCTAAAGACATCCTGCAACAAATTCTTTCGGAAAGCATGGTACTGACCACTATAGCGGGTATGGCAGGCATTTCTTTTGCCGTATTTGTACTGCAAATACTTGAAAAGGCCGCCAATGACCCTGGAGTTATCAAAACCCACTACCAGGTTTCATTCGGACTGGCTATCGGAACCTGCATCCTCCTCATCGCATTAGGAGTACTTGCCGGACTGGCACCTGCCTATCGCGCCATGGCAATCAAGCCAATTGAAGCCATCAGGGATGAATAAACTTATAGAGAGACCACTAACCGTAAGCCATGAAATAATGGCTATATCAATCGTAAATAATTAAATCGTAAATATAAGATGAAAACAAAGAAGTTTCTGAAAATCGCATTATTGGTAGTAATTGCTGCCTTATTCATTTGGACATTCGTTTTTCTGTACCAGAAGTCCCAACCTAAAGTAACAGTATACGAAACGATAGTTCCGGAAGTGACAGACCTTGAAAAGACTACCGTAGCCACCGGCAAAGTGGAACCGAGAGATGAAGTCCTTATCAAGCCGCAGATTTCCGGTATTATTGCCGAAGTATACAAGGAAGCAGGACAAAGTGTGAAGCAAGGGGAAGTGCTTGCCAAAGTAAAGGTGATACCCGAACTGGGACAATTGAACTCTGCCGAAAGCCGCGTACGATTGGCGGAAATCAACGCTGCCCAAGCCGAAACGGATTTCGCCCGTACCCAGAAACTGTACAACGACAAGCTTATCAGCGCTGAAGAGTACGAAAAAGGGGAAGTAAGCGTGAAGCAGGCACGCGAGGAACTGCAGACAGCAAAAGATAACCTGGAAATTGTAAAGGAAGGCATCACCAAGAACAGCGCTTCTTTCAGTAGTACCCTGATCCGTTCCACCATTACCGGTCTGATTCTGGATGTACCCATCAAAGTCGGTAACTCGGTTATCATGAGTAACACTTTCAATGACGGAACCACCATCGCTACCGTTGCCAACATGAACGATTTGATTTTCCGCGGCAACATTGACGAAACGGAAGTGGGCCGTGTGCACGAAGGCATGCCGGTGAAACTGACAATCGGCGCCCTGCAGAATCTTTCGTTCGATGCCACACTGGAATACATATCTCCGAAGGGTGTGGAAGAAAACGGTGCCAACCAGTTTGAAATCAAAGCTGCCATTGCCGCACCGGACAGCGTACAGATACGTTCCGGCTATTCTGCCAACGCAGAAATCGTATTGGACCGTGCCCAGAAAACGCTTGCCGTACCGGAAAGTACCATTGAATTCAATGGTGACAGCACCTTTGTATACGTAATGACGGACAGCGTACCGGTACAGAAGTTCGAACGCCGCCCCATCCAGGTCGGCATGAGTGACGGCATAAAGATTGCCATCAAAAGCGGTATCAGTGCCCAGGATAAGATTCGCGGTGCAGAGAAAAAGGATTAACAAACGGAATAGCTTAAAAAGATATACGATATGAATAAAAAGATATTCTTATACCTCGCAATATTCGGCAGTGTCTCAGTGCAGGCGCAGGAACGATGGTCTTTACGCCAATGCATAGACTATGCCATCGAGCATAACATCAGTATCCGCCAGACAGCCAACGCTGCCGAACAGAGTGCTGTCGAGGTAAATACAGCCAAATGGGCACGATTGCCGAACCTGAACGCCAACGCCGGCCAGAGCTGGAACTGGGGACGTACGCAAACAGCCATCAAGAACGAGGATACGGGAGACTACTCCACTGTATACGTCAACACCAGCAGCCACGGTACCAATATGTCCGTCAGTACAAGCATACCCATCTTTACCGGTCTGGAGATTCCCCACCAGTATGCATTGGCGAAACTGAACCTCAAAGCTGCCATTGCCGACCTGGACAAAGCCAAGGAAGACATTGCCATCAATATAGCTTCGGCCTACCTTCAGGTGCTGTTCAATGAAGAGCTCCACCAGGTGGCGTTGGGACAAGTGCAATTGAGCAAAGAGCAATATGTCCGCATCAGCCGGCTTGCTGACTTGGGAAAAGCCTCTCCGGCAGAACTGGCAGAAGCCAAAGCACGTGTGGCACAAGACGAGATGAATGTAGTGCAGACAAACAACAACTATAAGTTGGCCCTGCTCGACCTTAGCCAGCTTATCGAACTGGAAACACCGGAAGGGTTCAATCTGGAATCTCCGGCAGTCAATCTGGACTTAGTCCCTCTCACTCCTCCGGATGAGATATTCCAAACAGCCATGGTGAGTAAGGCTTCCATACAAGCTGCACAGTTCCGCTTGGAAGGCAGTAAACACAATATCCGTATTGCCCAGAGCAACTACTACCCGCAACTGAGCCTGAACGGTAGTCTCGGTACGAATTACTATTCTACCATCGACCGTACTTTCAGCCAGCAGATGAACGATAACTTCAACAAATATGTAGGATTCAACCTCAGCGTACCTATTTTCAACCGTCTCTCTACCCGTAACCGGGTACGCACGGCACGCCTGCAACGTGAAAACTATGCCTTGCAATTGGATAATGCCAAGAAGACACTTTATAAGGAAATCCAACAAGCATGGTACAACGCCGCTGCTGCCGAAAGCAAATATACCAGTAGCCATACAGCCACCGTTGCCAGCGAAGAGTCTTTCAAGCTGATGAGCGAAAAGTATGAGAACGGAAAAGCAAATGCCGTAGAATACAATGAAGCAAAACAGAACCTTATGAAATCCCAATCAGACGAATTGCAAGCCAAGTATGACTATCTGTTCCGTACCAAGATTCTGGATTTCTATAAGGGAGAACCGATTGAATAAAAAAAGAAGTATAATTTTAGTTGTTGTGTTTGATTCTCCCCTCTCCCTGCCTCCAGGCTGACAAGAGGGGAGTTTTTTGTTCTTCTATCTCCTTTCCGAAGAGCGGGAAGAGCTACTGCCGGTAGAACTGCGGGTAGTGCTTGAAGAGCTGCTGCGACGGCTTTCGGAACTCCGTACGCCGGAAGCATTTCTTCTTTCCTTGCTTGCCGTCTTTACCCTGCTACGGCTGGGGCTCTTATCATTATTTTTAGTTCTTGTGGTTTCTATTTTCTCTTTACTCGACTTTCTGCCACTATCCACACTACTACGTCGCGTACTGCTGTTACGTGTACCTGTGCTAATGCGATTATTACTACTGTTGCTACGTCGCGTGGTATATACATCATCCCTGCCTGCCGGACGCTTATGCGAATTAGGGCGGATGTTCACCGAACCGAAATCTGAACGGCGGCTGGTGTGGTACGACTTATCATTCCGAATACTCCACGAACCAGTATAGTGCGGATGATGGTAACGACCGCGATAATAGCTGTTGTGATAGTGCGTACGATAATGCCCACCGCAATATGTACGGTAATGATACGGCCGCGGGAAATAGAAATGATTATGGTTGGTGTAAGTGATGTAAACCCTAAAAGACCAACGACCACCACTTACATAAACCGGACGGTAAAAATAGGCGGCCTGCATGAAACGGCCGTACTGCCGGTTATTCAGCACCCATCGAAGGTCGTCATTGCGCACATCCAGATAATCGTAATAGCGATTCAAGGCCCATTCCTCCCCCCGAAGAACGTCATCCATCAGATAACGTATACCGGAAATGAAATCATAGTTTATTTCGTACACGTCATTATACTGTTCTGTACTCAGGTTCAATTCATAGGCCATCTTGTCCGTAAGAAAGCGGGTCTCTTTACGCACTTTGCTGTTGCTCATTGCCGCACTACAAACAGCTGTACTCATCATAGCGGCAAGAAATATAAATATAATCCGTTTCATAACCCCTCCTTTTTTTAGTTATTCTTCTCATGATATTGTTTGATGAAGGCATTTATCTCGTTCTTGTCCGACGAGAAGGTCAGCTTGTCTATCGCATAATAGAAATTCGGTTTATCGGCTATTTTAGGATAAATCTTCTTCATCAACTGTTTCTTTTCACTGTCGAAACGATAAAAATCCATCAGACGGATACACTGGTCAGTAGTGAACCAAGAGGTCAGCAAGGCATGGTCGAGCACTTCCTTACGGTCTGAATCGAAACTCTGTTTTTCCATCAGCCCCATAAACTGTTCGAAGGCAGATGGTGACATCACCGGTTCATGCTGCTCGCCTCCTAACGGTCTGTCACCGGGTCTGCCAGGCTTGTGATGATTAGAAGTACCCCAGTTTCCACCAGGTCTTTTGTCCTCTGGAATGAAAATATCTTCCACTTCATTGATGGAGCAATGCACACGTTCATCATATAGGAGTTTTCCTCTTCGGGAATTCTCCCCACGGGATGGCGCTTCATAAACCTCTACCCGACAACTACCACGCAGATTGGCTACAAAACAACTGAAAGTAGGCAGGCAAACCTGCTGTCCGTCGACCAGTACCACCACTCTACGGTATGGACTTTCTATACGGATTCCGTCTATGGGCGCCGCTTTTATTGCGGGAAACGCTACCAGAACTAGACAAACACTTAATATCAAATGACGTATCATGACTTTTCTTTTTTTATTGTACGACAAAAATAGGGAGAGGAAATTCCCCTCCCTAATGATTGTCTCTATTTACAAGTAGGGAAATTCCTAATGACTGGGACTAATTCCTAATCCTGATTCCATCTTCCTCCAATACAACCAGATGTTTTTTGTACAAATCTCCCACAGCCTTTTTGAAGGTTTTCTTGCTGACACCGAAAGTTGCATAGATTTCTTCTGCCGGACTCTTGTCATTCAAAGCTATCCGTCCGCCCTGTTCACGGATATAGTCCAGCAGCGTAGCTGAGAAATCTTCTACTTTAGCCTGCCCCGGTTTTTGAAGCAGCAGGTCTATCTTGCCGTCTTCACGTACCTGCTTCACATAGGCTTTCATCCTCATGCCCGTGTGCAGTGGCTGAAATATCTCGCTCTCATATAGCAAGCCGCTATATTCATCGTTGATGATCGCCTTGAATCCCAAATCCGTCTTCTGCCAAATCAGGATATCCACCTCCTGCCCCGACTCATAGACGGCCTTCTCTTTGGAAAGATAACGGTCTACTTTGGCCGATGCCACGATACGATAGCTTTCATCATCCAAATGGGCATGAACCACATACTTCTTTCCCACCTGCATCTTCATTTTCTGTTCGCGGAAGGGGACGAAAAGATCCTTCATCAATCCCCAGTTAAGGAAAGCACCATACTGGTTTATCCACGCCACCTCCAAGCAGGCAAACTGCCCGACCTGCACTAACGGTGTCAGAGTAGTGGCTACCAGACGTTCTTCGTTATCAAGATATATAAAAACGTTCAGTTTGTCTCCCACCTTACAGTCTTGGGGGACATAACGCGACGGAAGCAGAATTTCACCTTCTTCGCCACCGTCCAGATACATGCCGAAGGCTACCTCCTTCACCACTTCCAGCGTATTGTACTTTCCTAACTCAATGCTCATAGTTTCTTACTTATCTTCATTTTCCCAACAAAGATAAGTAATTTAGGTACAATACAGCAGTTCGGAAAGAAGAAATAACTTTTTGCTCTAAAAGATAACTTTTTTCTATGAACAACTCTCTTCAAAAAGGGTTATCTTTGTATCGTGACAATCAGCAAGAAAAGATATTACTCACCTTTAAATAAAAAAGATTATGGAATTTCTGACAAATGACAAATTGACAATCGTCGGCGCAGCCGGCATGATCGGTTCAAACATGGCACAGACTGCAATCATGATGCATCTCACTCCCAACCTATGTCTGTACGACCCTTATGCTCCCGGACTGGAAGGTGTGGCCGAAGAGCTGTTCCACTGCGGATTCGAAGGAATGAACATCACATTTACCTCCGATATCAAAGAAGCGCTGACCGGTGCCAAGTATGTGGTATCATCAGGCGGTGCCGCCCGCAAGGCCGGCATGACCCGCGAAGACCTTTTGAAAGGCAATGCCGCTATTGCCGAAGAATTCGGCAAGAATGTAAAAGCCTACTGTCCGGATGTGAAGCACGTGGTTGTCATTTTCAACCCTGCCGACATCACCGGTCTGATTACCCTATTGTATTCCGGCCTGAAACCTTCACAAGTGACCACATTGGCTGCCCTCGACAGCACCCGCCTGCGTAGTGAACTTTCCAAGCATTTCGGCATCGCCCCCGACAAAATCGAAAATTGCCGTACCTACGGCGGTCATGGTGAACAGATGGCTGTATATGCCTCTACCGCCAAGGTGGACGGCAAACCGTTACTTGATATCATCGGCACCCCTGCCCTGACTAAAGAACAGTGGGTCGAAATCCAGACTAAGGTAACCAAAGGCGGTGCCAACATCATCGCCCTCCGTGGACGTTCTTCCTTCCAGAGTCCGGCATACGTCTCCATCGAAATGATAGCTGCAGCTATGGGTGGCAAACCGTTCCGCTGGCCTGCCGGTACATATGTACACAACCACGGCTTCGACCACATCATGATGGCAATGGAAACTGAAATTACCAAAGACGGCGTACACTATAAGGAACTGAACGGCACACCCGAAGAAGAAGCCAAACTGAAAGAAAGCTATGCCCATCTCTGCAAACTTCGTGACGAGGTGATAGAAATGGGTGTACTGCCTGCCATCAAAGACTGGCACAGCATCAATCCGAATATCGACTGATTTCTTCGATAGCAAATGATTCTTAGAAGTAAGGTACCTCGCTCCATAGAGTAAGAGGTACCTTTTTTAGATATTTTTCCTCAAAAAGCCTTGCGGTATAAAAAAAACTCTTTATCTTTGCACCCGCAAACGAAAAAGGTGCCATAGCTCAGTTGGTAGAGCAAAGGACTGAAAATCCTTGTGTCCCCGGTTCGATTCCTGGTGGCACCACTTTTCAAAAGCAATCGGAATGTAGCGCAGTTGGTAGCGCACTACGTTCGGGACGTAGGGGTCGGGCGTTCGAGTCGCCTCATTCCGACAGAAGGCGACAAACGAGCAAAATCGGTTGTCGCTTTTTCTTTTTCACCTTCACAAACCGCTGTAAATCTGCGGAAAATTTTAAAAACTTCATTCTCGTTTTCTGTTCGATAATCCATTATATAAACCTATAACAAAACAGTTGTCAAAAACAAAACTTTCCCGCTTTAAAAGTAAAAGAAGGTATTTCCATAGGTTTTATCTTTATAGCATGATACCCCTCATACTTTTGAAATATAAAATATGTATAAGTAGTGATTGGAAAATATAACACCACTTTGTTTATAAATGATTGCTGAATTGTATCATACCCTTGATAACAAAAAAAACTATTATTATTAAGCATTAAAGAAAATCTCATTCTCACCAAACCCTGATAATTAATGATATGTGGTAAACACTTACTTTGAAATAATACTCCCAAAGGAAAATGATACCCATTACTGTTAGAACCTTGGAAATACAAAATCTGAGATTGTGTATCATATAGGAATTCAAGTTCTTTCCCCGTATGTGTAAAACAATAAAACCCTGTATGAATAACCTCTATACCTTCAGATAGATTACATTTCGAATGGATAGCTGTATTTACTACTCTTAGCACTTCATGTCTATTTTGCGAATACAGTCCTACTATTGTAGTATATAAATCCATAATGATTACTTTTTTACCGTAAAAATAGCTTTTTATTTTAAAACAACTAAAATAAAATCTATTATTTTCTCAAAATCCACTATAAACTTGTTCGATAATTCGATAGTGCAGCCGACAGAAAAGGCTTAGCTTTTAGAAGTTAAGCCTTTTTTATTTCATCCCTCCTCTCCTCCGGTTTCCCGACCATAAGAGAGAGGGGGGGGCAACGTAACAATCTGGGACCAACGTAAAAACCTGAGGGATTTTATTTCTATGCATATAATTTTTGTACAGTTTTTGATTGAAAGGGTGTCAGATTTGACAATTGCATATCTATTCTATATTATATCAACATTTACCAAAGACATACGGAAACAATCTCCAATAACGTAAAAGAACAAACAAGACTCCAACAAAGAGAACAAAAACAACATATACAGTACACCCGATGTATAAAAAGAATAAAAAAGCTCTCCTTTTTGCATATTCTTTCCGAAATAATCCCTAATTTTGCACTACTCTTAGAATAATTATACAGAAAATGAAGAAAAAAGCCAATCGGTTAGACGCCATCAAGATGATTATCTCAAGCAAAGACGTCAGTTCTCAGGAAGAACTGTTGCAAGCTTTGAGCAAGGAAGGCTTTGAACTGACACAAGCCACCTTGTCACGCGACTTGAAACAGCTGAAAGTAGCGAAAGCAGCGAACATGAACGGTAAATACGTATATGTGCTGCCCAACAACATCATGTATAAACGTTCGAACGACCAGAGTGCAAGTGAAATGCTGATGACAAGCGGATTCGTTTCACTTCAATTTTCGGGCAATATTGCCGTCATCCGTACCCGGCCCGGATATGCCAGCAGCATGGCCTACGACATCGACAACCGAGAGTGTCCCGCCATTCTGGGTACCATTGCCGGAGATGACACCATCATGCTGGTGGTGCACGAAGCAGCGTCACATGACGAGGTACGCAGCTTCCTATCGCAAATCATCCCGAACATTAAATGATAGATAACAACAAAAAACAAGAAATTAAATAAGAAATGGATTCGAAACAAATTGATGTGATGGTGGCTGACGCCTCACATGAAGTTTACGTAGACAAGATTTTGGATACCATCCGGGAAGCTGCCAAGGTACGCGGAACGGGCATCGCAGAACGCACACACGAATACGTAGCTACTAAAATGAAAGAAGGAAAGGCCATTATAGCCTTGTGTGGAGATGATTTTGCCGGTTTCACCTACATAGAGAGCTGGGGTAACAAGCAATATGTAGCAACCTCCGGTTTGATAGTACACCCCAAATATCGGGGACTGGGGCTGGCAAAACGTATCAAGACCGCTTCTTTCCGCCTGGCACGCCTACGCTGGCCTAATGCTAAAGTTTTCAGTCTCACCAGCGGAGCTGCCGTCATGAAAATGAATACCGAGCTGGGATATGTGCCCGTCACCTTCAACGAACTGACCGATGACGAATCGTTCTGGAAAGGTTGCGAAGGCTGTATAAACCATGATATATTGGTAGCTAAGAACCGTAAATTCTGCATTTGCACAGCAATGCTTTACGACCCGAAGCTGCACGAAGAGGATAAAATATAAAAATACTAAGGATATGGAAAAGAAGAAGAAAGTAGTAGTCGCATTCAGCGGAGGTTTGGATACCTCGTTTACGGTGATGTATCTTACCAAAGAAAAAGGGTACGAAGTATATGCAGCTTGTGCCAATACGGGCGGTTTCAGTGCTGAACAGTTGAAGACAAACGAAGAAAATGCCTACAAGCTGGGCGCCAAAGAATACGTCACCCTCGACGTGACGCAGGAATACTATGAGAAAAGCTTGAAATACATGGTATTCGGCAATGTTTTGCGTAACGGCACCTATCCTATCTCTGTAAGTTCCGAACGTATCTTCCAAGCATTGGCCATTGCACGCTATGCCAACGAAATCGGCGCGGATGCCATCGCCCACGGTTCTACAGGTGCGGGTAACGACCAGATTCGTTTCGACATGACTTTCCTCGTCATGGCTCCGGGCGTGGAAATCATCACGCTGACACGCGACATGGCACTGAGCCGTCAGGAAGAGATTGATTATCTGAACAAACACGGCTTTGCCGCCGACTTCACCAAACTAAAATATTCCTATAACGTAGGTTTGTGGGGCACTTCCATTTGTGGTGGCGAGATTCTGGATTCCGCGCAAGGGTTGCCCGAAAGCGCCTATCTGAAACACTGCACCAAAGAGGGCAGCGAGCAGTTGCGCCTCACTTTTGAAAAAGGTGAGCTGAAAGCCGTGAACGACGAGACATTCGACGACCCCATCAAAGCCATCCAGAAGGTAGAAGAGATTGGTGCGGCATACGGTATCGGACGCGACATGCACGTAGGCGACACGATTATCGGTATCAAAGGCCGCGTAGGTTTCGAAGCTGCCGCACCTATGCTGATTATCGGAGCACACAAGTTCCTCGAGAAGTACACTTTGAGCAAATGGCAGCAATACTGGAAGGACCAGGTAGCCAACTGGTATGGCATGTTCCTGCACGAAAGCCAATATCTGGAACCAGTAATGCGCGACATCGAAGCCATGCTGGAATCCTCGCAACGCAACGTAAACGGTACGGCTATCCTCGAACTTCACCCGCTCTGCTTTTCTACCGTAGGTGTAGAAAGCAAAGATGACCTTGTGAAAAACAAGTTTGGCGAATACGGTGAGATGCAGAAAGGATGGACGGCAGAAGATGCCAAGGGCTTCATCAAAGTAACCTCCACAGCACTGCGTGCTTATTATTCAAATCATAAAGACGAGAAAATCTAAATGACCGGCAGGAAGCAAAAACTGACACGTCCCCGGACTGGAAGGATGCTTTCAGGCGTATGTGCAGGACTGGCAAACTTTTTCGGACTCGATGTCTCATTGGTGCGTATCGTTTATACGTTCGCCACGATCTTTACTGCATTTGCAGGCATACCCATATACATTATAATGCTAATTGTTATACCACAAGAACCAAATAGATATTATCGAAATGATTAAAGTAGGAATCATCGGCGGAGCCGGATACACGGCAGGCGAACTGATACGTTTGCTGCTCAACCATCCGGAAGCGGAAATCGTTTTCATAAACAGCTCAAGCAACGCCGGCAACAAAATTACCGACGTACACGAAGGACTGTACGGCGAAACAGACTTGGTATTTACCGACCAGCTCCCGCTGGAAGAAATCGACGTACTCTTTTTCTGTACGGCACATGGTGACACGAAGAAGTTCCTCGAAAGCCACAACGTGCCCGAGGAACTGAGAATCATCGACCTCTCCATGGACTACCGCATAGCCTCTCCCGAACACGACTTCATCTACGGCCTGCCGGAGCTGAACCGCCGTGCCACCTGCAAAGCGAAGCACGTAGCCAATCCGGGCTGCTTTGCCACCTGCATACAGCTGGGCCTGCTGCCGCTCGCCAAACATCTGATGCTGAACGATGATATCATGGTGAACGCCATTACCGGAAGTACCGGCGCCGGTGTGAAACCGGGCGCCACGAGCCACTTCAGCTGGCGCAACAACAACATGAGCGTCTACAAAGCTTTCGAGCACCAGCATGTGCCCGAAATCAAGCAATCGCTCAAACAGCTGCAGAACAGCTTTGATGCGGACATTGACTTCATCCCCTACCGCGGCGACTTCCCGCGCGGCATCTTCACCACCATTGTGGTGAAGACCAAAGTGGCCCTGGAAGAAATCGTCCGCATGTATGAAGAATATTACGCCAAAGATTCCTTTACCCACATCGTGGAGAAGAATATCGACCTGAAGCAAGTGGTAAACACCAACAAGTGCCTCATCCATCTGGAGAAGCATGGCGACAAACTGCTTATCATTTCCTGCATTGATAACCTCCTGAAAGGCGCCAGCGGACAAGCTGTCCATAACATGAATTTAATGTTTAACCTGGAAGAGACCGTAGGATTACGGTTGAAACCTTCTGCATTCTAAAAAAAATGAATTTATTCGACGTATACCCTCTCTTTGACATCAACATCGTCAAAGGAAAAGGCTGCCATGTATGGGACGAGAACGGTACCGAATACCTCGACCTCTACGGTGGCCATGCAGTCATCTCAATCGGACATGCACATCCACATTATGTAGAGATGGTGAGTAACCAAGTTGCTACGTTAGGATTCTACTCAAACTCAGTAATTAACAAGCTGCAACAGCAAGTGGCAGAACGCTTGGGAAAAGTCTGTGGCTATGACGACTACTCATTCTTCCTCATCAACAGCGGTGCCGAAGCCAATGAAAACGCCTTGAAACTCGCCTCTTTCTACAATGGCCGTACCCGTGTGATATCCTTCTCAAAAGCATTCCACGGACGTACCTCACTGGCGGTGGAAGTAACGAACAATCCTAAAATCATCGCTCCCATCAACAACTGCGGGCACGTCACCTACCTCCCGTTGAACGACATCGAAGCCATGAAGGCCGAATTGTCCAAAGGAGATGTCTGCGCAGTGATTATCGAAGGCATACAAGGTGTAGGCGGCATCCAACTGCCGACAGACGAATTCATGCAGGCTCTCCGCCAGACTTGTACGGAACACAACACGGTCTTGATTCTCGATGAAATCCAAAGCGGCTACGGACGCAGCGGCAAGTTCTTCGCCCATCAGTACAACGGCATCAAAGCCGACATCGTCACCGTGGCAAAAGGCATCGGCAATGGTTTCCCGATGGCAGGCGTACTCATCAGCCCAATGTTTACACCGGTATACGGGCAACTTGGAACCACTTTCGGCGGAAACCACCTGGCTTGCAGTGCCGCCCTTGCCGTGCTGGATGTGATAGAGCAGGAAAACCTGATAGAGAATGCAGCCCAAGTCGGCAACTTCCTGATAACGGAACTAAAGAAATTCCCTCAAATCAAGGACGTTCGCGGACGCGGACTCATGATAGGGCTGGAATTTGAAGAACCCATCAAGGAACTGCGCCTAAGACTACTGAAAGAGCAGCATGTATTCACCGGTGTAAGCGGTACGAATGTACTTCGCCTGCTGCCGCCTCTGTGCCTCGGCATGGATGAAGCAAAGGAATTCTTGGAACGCTTCAAGAAAGTACTTTAATATTTGACACAAATAATCAGCCAGCAAAAGAAACGACCGAAAAGCAGAATACCTTTCTCTCTCGGTCGTTTTTTGTAGAAAATTTATCTACCTTTGCCAGCAAAACAACTCTTTTAACAACAAAAAGATATGAAAACAGCAATTATCGGTGCAGGAAATATGGGGGGAGCCATTGCCCGAGGGCTGGCAAAAGGAACAATCATCCCTGCCGGTAACATCATTGTCTCCAACCCCACCCAGGGCAAGCTGGACAAGCTGAAGGCAGAATTCCCCGCATTGCAAGTGACCAATGACAACCAGGAAGCGGCAGCCGGTGCAGATATGATAATCTTTGCCGTGAAGCCATGGCTGATGGAGCCAGTGATAAAGGAACTGGAACTAAAAGGCACAGAGATTCTTATATCCGTTGCAGCCGGCATTCCTTTTGAAGAGCTGACACACTATGTAGCAGACAAAGAAATGACCATGTTCCGTCTTATTCCCAATACCGCCATCAGCGAGATGGAAAGCATGACACTCATCGCCAGCCGCAATGCCACCAAGGAGCAGGAGCAACTGATGCTGGACATTTTCAACCAGATGGGACTCGCCATGCTCATTCCCGAAGAAAAGATTGCGGCAACCACTGCCATGACTTCCTGCGGCATCGCCTACGTGCTTAAGTATATCCAGGCAGCCATGCAGGCCGGCGTTGAAATGGGTATCTATCCCAAAGACGGCATGCGCATGGTGGCACAATCCGTGAAAGGGGCAGCCGAGCTGATTCTGAACAACGACACGCACCCCAGTGTTGAGATTGACAAGGTGTGTACCCCCGGAGGAATTACCATCAAGGGAATCAACGAGCTGGAACATGAAGGATTCACCTCCACTGTGATTAAAGCCATCAAAGCGAGTAAATGATATTTAATGTGCTAATGTAACGATGTCCCGATATGCCTATGAGCTACGGTATAATTAAACATTGTGCAGCCTATTGGCACATTGCCACACTTTAATAACAACCCATTAAAAAAATATAATTATGGACGAACAAATCAGACAAATAGCCGAACGCCTGCGCGGACTGCGTGACGTATTGGAACTGACTGCCGACGATATCGCCCGCGACTGCGACATCTCTGCAGAAGAGTACCGTCTGGCCGAAACCGGAGAATTCGACATCTCGGTCAGCATGCTGCAGAAGATAGCACGGCACTACGGCATATCACTGGACGCACTGATGTTTGGGCAAGAGCCCAAAATGAGCTCCTACTTCCTGACACGTGCCGGAAAAGGAACCAGTATAGAACGTACCAAGGCATATAAATACCAATCGCTGGCAGCCGGTTTCATCAACCGCACGGCAGACCCGTTCATCGTGACCGTAGAACCGAAACCGGACAGCGAGCCGATACATTACAACAGCCATACCGGTCAGGAGTTCAACCTCGTACTGGAAGGCCGTATGATGGTCAGCATCGACGGCAAAGACTTAATCTTAAACGAAGGAGACAGTCTATACTTCAACTCCAAACTGCCGCACGGCATGAAGGCGCTTGACGGAAAGACTGTAAAATTCCTGGCAGTAATCATGTAATAAAGTTATGGTAGAAAGATTTTTATCTCAAACATCCTTCACCTCACAGGAGGACTTCATCAAGAACTTGAAGATAAACGTACCGGAGAATTTCAACTTCGGCTACGACGTAGTGGATGCCTGGGCAGCCGAGCAGCCCGACAAACCCGCACTGTTGTGGACCAATGACCAGGGCGAATGCCGGCAGTTTACCTTTGCCGACATGAAACGGTACACAGACATGACGGCTTCCTATTTCCAAAGCCTCGGCATCGGGCACGGAGACATGGTGATGCTGATACTGAAACGCCGTTATGAATTCTGGTTCAGCATTGTGGCACTGCACAAACTCGGTGCAGTGGTGATTCCCGCCACCCACCTGCTGACGAAGAAAGACATCGTATACCGCTGCAACGCCGCAGACATTAAAATGATAGTCTGTGCCGGCGAAAGCGTCATCACCGACCATATCACGGCAGCTATGCCAGAGTCTCCTTCTGTGAAACGCCTCGTAAGCGTCGGGCCGGAAGCTCCCGAAGGATTCGAAGACTTCCACAAAGGTATCGAGGCCGCCGCTCCTTTCGTGAAACCGGAACATCCGAACACGAACGATGACATCTCCCTGATGTACTTCACCAGCGGTACTACCGGAGAGCCCAAAATGGTGGCCCACGACTTCACCTATCCGTTGGGACATATCGTCACCGGCAGCTTCTGGCACAACCTGAAAGAGAGCAGCCTACACCTCACCATTGCCGACACCGGTTGGGGAAAAGCCGTGTGGGGCAAGCTCTACGGACAATGGATTGCCGGTGCCAACGTATTTGTATACGACCACGAGAAGTTCACTCCCGCAGCCATACTGGAGAAGATACAGGATTATCACGTCACGTCGCTTTGTGCACCGCCCACCATCTTCCGGTTCCTCATTCACGAAGACCTTACGAAGTACGACCTATCCAGCCTGGAATACTGCACCATCGCCGGAGAAGCCTTGAACCCCGCTGTATTCGAGACCTTCAAGAAGTTAACGGGCATCAAGCTGATGGAGGGCTTCGGACAGACCGAAACGACCCTTACCGTTGCCACCATGCCGTGGATGGAACCGAAACCCGGCAGCATGGGATTGCCCAATCCGCAATACGATGTAGACCTGATAGACCACGAAGGACGTTCCGTGGAAGCCGGTGAACAGGGACAGATTGTAATCCGTACCGACAAAGGCAAACCGCTGGGATTGTTCAAGGAATACTACCGTGATGCCAACCGCACCCACGAGGCATGGAACAACGGCATTTACTACACGGGAGATGTAGCCTGGAAGGACGAAGACGGCTACCTCTGGTTCGTGGGTCGCGCCGACGACGTCATCAAAAGTAGCGGCTACCGCATCGGCCCGTTCGAAGTGGAAAGTGCATTGATGACCCACCCAGCCGTAGTGGAATGTGCCATTACCGGTGTGCCCGATGAAATCCGCGGCCAAGTGGTAAAAGCTACGATTGTGTTGGCAAAAGAGTACAAGGCACGCGCCGGAGAAGAGCTTGTCAAGGAGTTGCAGAACCATGTGAAGAAAGTGACGGCTCCCTACAAATACCCGCGTGTCATCGAATTTGTTGATGAGCTCCCCAAAACCATCAGCGGGAAAATCCGCCGTGTGGAAATCCGGGAGAACGACCGGAAATAACACTCGCCACCCAGTATCTGAATCATAAGACAACATCCGGGTGAATGAATAAGGAGGGGATAAAACCGAAGTCGGCCATTCTATTGACGATTTCCGTTTTACCCCCTCTTTTTACAAATAGTTGTCTCATTGTGAATACCAAAAGGAGAAAAGAACTATATTTGCACGAAATTAAACTTCACTTGGAACATTTATAAACAAGAAAGACCGACACGGCATATGAAAAATAGAACGCAGATATGGAAAATACTGGCTTTCTTAGGAGCGGTACTTTTCTTGTCTGATACAATATACGCCCAACAATGGACATCCGATAGTCATTCGGAATACAAACGGGATACACTCCCTTTCTCACAGCGCTTCATCCACAGATTAGGCGTAGAAGGGCGTGCTGGCTATATTTTTCAGACCAGCCCTTTTCTGGAGTACTCCAACCACCAATACAAGGCCATGAAAAATGCCTATGCCGGCCATCTGAAATACTCCTTCCAGCTCCGTCCCCACACCGTTGCCGACCAGGCTTATATAGGAGCCTATCAAGGGATTGGAGTCGGCTATTTCAACTTCGGCAATCCGGAAGAGCTGGGCAACCCGCTGGCGGTCTATCTGTTTCAAGGGGGACGCATCGCCCAATTCAGCCCCCGCATATCCTTGAACTATGAATGGAACTTCGGCGCATCGTTCGGCTGGAAACCCTACGATGAATATGACAACCCGGAGAACCAGATTATCGGCTCGAAAGTGAATGCCTATCTCAATGTGAACCTCTACTTAAAGTGGGCACTCTCCCCCAAGTTCGACCTGATGATAGGAACTACCGGAAGCCACTTTTCCAACGGAAATACCCAATATCCCAACTCCGGTCTGAACACGGTGGACTGCAAAGTGGGGTTGGTATATAACTTTAACCGCAGAGCGGATGAGCTCGCCCAATCATGGCAACGCCCTATCGTTCCTCCATTCCCCCGCCACGTCAGCTACGACCTGACTTTGTTCGGCTCCTGGCGAAAGAAAGCAGTGGCCCATGAGGGCAGTAGTGGCCAGGTACCCGCACCCGGCACTTACAACGTGTTCGGTTTCAGCTTTGCACCCATGTACAACTTCGGCTATAAATTCCGTGCCGGTGTGGCGCTGGACGGCGTATACGACCACAGTGCGAACATGAAAGAATCGTACGAAGAAGAGAACGGCTTCTATACTCCGCCCGCCAAGAAGCAGATGGCATTGGGCTTATCTGCCCGCGGAGAATTTGTCATGCCTTACTTCACGGTAGGTATCGGTCTGGGAGCCAATGTTCTGCACGGCGGCGGTGACATGAAGTCTTTCTATCAGATTCTTGCCCTGAAAATAGACGTAACACGCAATTCGTATCTCCATATAGGATATAACCTCCGGGAATTTCATGAGCCCAATTATCTGATGTTGGGTATCGGCTATCGGTTCAATAACAAACGCCCCAAGCTGTTCTGAACAATAAAGAGGAGGCTATTTATATAGATTCTTTTATTTCATCTGCAAGCACATATTACCAAGTGCCACGCGCATATCATCTACTATAGTATTATAGTTAGTTTGTTAGTTCACAGAGATGAACACTTTGTTCAAGTATAGAGAAACAGTTTGTTCCAATAAGGAAAAACAGTCTGTTTTCATATGATGAAACGAAATGTTCTGTTAAGGGAAACAAAGTGTTCGCCATAATGAAACAACTTGTTCTATTAAGGGAAACACTTTGTTCGCTATAGGGAAACGGTCTTTCATATCAAGAGCTTATAAAGAAAAAGCTCTGCAAATCAATGATTCACAGAGCTTAATCGAGTACTCGAAGCGGGACTTGAACCCGCACAGCCGCAATGGCCAAAGGATTTTAAGTCCTTCGTGTCTACCATTCCACCATTCGAGCATCCTAAAAAGGGAAAAGAGAGCGGAAAACGAGACTCGAACTCGCGACCCTAACCTTGGCAAGGTTATGCTCTACCAACTGAGCTATTTCCGCATTTGGAGAACGGGTGCAAAGATAAACAGTTTTCCCGTTTCTGCCAAATTTTTTTTTATAAAAGTACAGTACTCGCAGCGGGACTTGAACCCGCAGAACCTTTTACCTGCCCAGCAACTCTTTCTCTGCAGCTTGCATGGTCTCAAAATTGAAACCATCTACCACTTTCTGCATCAGGGCAGAGACTTCATCGTTGCAAAGGTTTCCGATACTGCCTTCATGGGTATGATGTACCTCTTTGCTGTGCGAGAAGTTTCCGGCTTCAATATCCAGTCCCACCTTCTTGTAGGCATCGCGGAAAGGCATCCCTTCACGTGCCAAGCGGTTGACTTCCTCCACACTGAAAATAAGCAGATACTTGTCATCATCAAGAATATGTTCGTTCACCTTGATTTCATTCATAATGTAAGTCGTCATCTGCAGACAGTCTTTCAGTTCCTGAAAAGCAGGCAGGAAGACCTCTTTGATAATCTGCAAGTCACGGAAATAGCCGGAAGGAAGATTGTTGGCTATCATCATAATCTGCTGGGGAAGGGATTGCAGTTTGTTGCACTTGGCACGCGTCAGTTCAAAGACGTCCGGGTTCTTCTTGTGAGGCATGATGCTGGAGCCGGTAGTGCAATCGTCCGGCAGCTTCACAAAACCGAAGTTCTGACTGTTGAACATACATGCGTCAAAAGCCAATTTCGATATGGTTCCGGCCACACTGGCAAGGGCGAAAGCTACATTACGCTCCATCTTGCCACGCCCCATCTGGGCATACACTACGTTGTAGTTGAGGGAATCAAATCCCAGAAGACGGGTAGTCATCGTACGGTTCAGCGGGAACGAGGAACCGTATCCCGCAGCAGAACCCAAAGGATTGCGGTTGCACATCTTGAAAGCTGCCTGAAGGAACATCATATCGTCCACCAGGCTCTCGGCGTATGCCCCAAACCAAAGTCCGAAAGAAGACGGCATGGCTATCTGCAAGTGTGTATAACCCGGCATCAGTACATCCTTGTAGCGTTCGCTCTGCATAATCAGCACATGGAACAATTGTTCCACAGCCTCCGCCACTTCCTTTATCTCTGCACGGGTAAAGAGCTTCAAATCGAGCAACACCTGGTCGTTGCGCGAACGTCCGCTGTGTATTTTCTTACCTATATCACCCAAGTTGCGCGTCAACATAAGTTCCACTTGTGAGTGAACGTCTTCCACTCCCTCTTCTATCACAAATTCTCCACACTCGGCCATCGCATAGATTTTCTTCAATTCGGCCAGCAATTGCCGCAGTTCTTCCTTCGTCAACAAGCCAATGCTTTCGAGCATTGTGATGTGCGCCATGGAACCCAGCACATCGTGCTTTGCCAAATAAAGGTCCATTTCACGGTCACGGCCTACCGTGAAGCGTTCGATATCCTTATTTACCTGAACGGATTTTTCCCAAAGTTTCTGAGCCACGTTGTTTCTAATGATTAATGATTAATATTGTATCATCGCCAGCATATCTGCCATCTTCTCCAATCCTTCCTGCAAGGGTTTCTGCACCATGGCCTTCATAAACGGATTTATATCCATGCCGATGGTCAGTTTCATTTTACATTCGGTTTCGGTGACGGGTACAATCTGTATCCACAGATTGAAGGGCAGCGGTGAAGTGGTTGTTGCAAACTTGATACACTTGCAAGGTTCCTTCTCCACAATCTGCAACGTAATCTTTCCCACGGGAGCCACCTCTATCGTCATGCTCTCCGCATCAAAACTCAAGTTCTTCACTTTGTCTTCAGGCAGACGGTCTTTCACCTTCTCCAGATTGCTCAAGTTGGAAAGCTTTTCATAAACAGCTTCTTGTGAAGCCGGTACAACTTTCACTCCACTCTCAAATTTCGTCATAATCAATCGTATTCAAAAAGAAAAAAGAACTATCCGGACAGAATCTATCCGAATGGCTCTTTTATCCATATTAACATTTTTACAAATAAGTTCTTATTTACCAGATTCCCAATGTGCAGGGTCTTTACGCCATTCATTCAGAGTCTCCACATCTTCTTCCTCGATATAGCCCGTACGCAGTGCCACTTCCATCACAGCCTCGTAATTGGTCAGCGTCACCAAAGGCACTTTGGCATCCTTGAAAGCCTTTTCGGCAACCGGGAAACCATAAGTATAGGCAGCCACCATACCGATGACCTCACATCCGTCACGGCGGATAGCTTCTACAGCCTTTAAGCTGCTTCCACCCGTAGAAATCAAATCTTCCACGACTACCACCTTCATACCGGGACGAAGTTCACCTTCAATCAAATTCTCCAGTCCATGGTCTTTCGGAGTGGAGCGTACATATACAAACGGCAAGTTCAATGCATCGGCCACCAAGGCACCTTGCGGGATAGCTCCCGTTGCCACACCGGCAATGGCATCCACCTGTCCGAAACGTTCCAAAATCAGACGCGTAATTTCAATCTTTACGAAATTACGGAGAGAAGGATAAGAAAGGGTTTTGCGGTTATCACAATAAAACGGAGACTTCCATCCGGATGCCCAAGTGAACGGGTTAGCCGGTTGTAGTTTAATCGCTTTTATCTTCAGCAACTTCTCTGCAAACAATCTTTCTAAAGTTTTCATAGCAAAACTAATCTATATATGATAAATATGGCACAAAAATACGGAAACAGAATGAGAATAAAAAAGAGAAAGCCGATAATTTTCATTCGGAGTAGTCATTTTCCTCAGAAACCTCTATGCAACGACATATATCCTTCATTTCGAACCCCCTGCTCAAGGCAAAACGCACCAGTTTGCCATTCAACTCATACTCACTTTCGGCACGGACGCTTTTACGCTTTGCCGCCAGCAGTTTCTGCAAGACGGCGTGGTATTCCTCCTCATCAATCTCGTTCAAATAGGGCCAATAGACAGATGAAGATATCTTTTTCAACTGGAGCGCCTGCCCTATCTTCATCTTGCCCCATTTGGCAAAACGGTATTTGTCGTTGATGAAAGCACGGCAGAAGCGCTTTTCATCAATGTACTTCTCTTGTTCCAGACGGTTGATGATACGGTCTATGGCATCATAGGCAATGCCCCAGCGTTGCAGTTTCTCCGCAATCTCCGCCCGGCAATGCTCGGCAGTGGAGCAATATGCCGCCACTCTGTTCAAAGCTTCAGTTTCAGTTATTTCTATCATCGTTCTGCAATTACGTACCGGTCGTTGCCGGAAATATCTTTTCGGATACGGACATTCGTATAGCCTTGCTTGCGAAGCATCGAAGCGACAGCCTCTCCAAATGCCCGGTTGATTTCAAAATAGAGTCGGCCGCCGACCGTCAGCATGCTCCGTCCCAGTTCACCTATACGCCGATAGAAACGGAGCGGGTCGCTGTCTGGAACAAACAAAGCTCCCGAAGGTTCCCAGTTCAAGACATTTGGATCCATGTCCTTCTTTTCTGTTTCCGTAACATAAGGCGGATTACTGACGATTACATCAAAGTACTCATCCTCAGTCGGTTGATACGTCAGGACATCACGCTGTACAAATTGTACGGAGGTCTGCAAAAGGCGGTTATTGTCGCCGGCTATGGCAAGAGCTTCTCCGGAAATGTCCCAAGCAGTTACTTCCGCTTCCGGCAACTCTTTAGACAAAGTGACGGCAATACACCCACTTCCAGTGCCAATGTCGAGAATACGGGAAGCCGGAGCGACTTCCTCCAGCATCCTCTCCACCAGTTCTTCCGTTTCGGGACGGGGAATAAGCACCCCCGGAGCCACCCGAAAAGTACGTCCCAGGAAACGGGCAGTACCCTGCACATACTGTATGGGCTCAAAATTGCACAGACGGGAAAGAATGCTTTCCAATTCCTTTTCATCCTTTGGAGATAAAATCATATCTTTGCCCAGGTAATAGTCAATATGACTCTGACCTAACATTTCACAGCAGACAATACGGGAAAGATTGGCTGCCTCCCGGGGAGGATAGCACTCCTGCAAAGCACTGCGGATATGTGAAACGGTTACATTCATTCGGAGTCCGGTTTTATTCGGGCTGCAAAAGTAATCATTAATTTTGATTATTCAACCAAAAGACAAGCAAGGATATGAATTCAGAAGAAGAGAAATATATGCTGCGATGCATCCAACTGGCACAAAACGGACTTTGCAATACAGCACCCAACCCGATGGTGGGAGCGGTAATAGTATGTGACGGGAAAATCATAGGCGAGGGATACCATGTGCGCTGTGGAGAAGCCCACGCCGAGGTCAACGCCATCCGTTCCGTGAAAGACACGTCCCTGCTGAAACGTTCCACCATCTATGTCAGCCTGGAACCGTGTTCGCACTATGGCAAAACTCCTCCTTGTGCAGACCTCATCATCGAGAAGCAGATTCCACGCATCGTCATCGGGTGCCGGGACCCTTTTTCTAAGGTTGCGGGCCGAGGCATACAGAAACTGAAGGATGCCGGACGTGAAGTTATTGTCGGAGTGCTGGAAACAGAATGTCGGCAGCTCATCCGCAGGTTCATCACTTTCCATACTTTGCGACGCCCCTACATCACCCTAAAATGGGCGGAATCTTCTGACAGATATATCGATTACTCCCGCACGGACGGTAAACCGGTTATCCTCTCCAGCCCGCTGACTTCGATGCTGGTACACAAGAAACGGGCAGAGCACAGTGCCATATTAGTAGGTACCCGTACGGCTGAACTGGACAATCCCGGCCTGAATGTCCGCCATTGGTATGGTCGTTCACCGGTACGTATCGTGCTGGACCGGCAACAAAAGCTATCCCCCAGCCTTCACCTATTTGACGGTAGCGTGCCGACCCTCGTTTTTACAGAAATCCCGCACGCTCCGCTACCGAATGTAGAATATCTGCCAGTCAGCGACTACCGGCAGAATATACTCCCCGAAATCATGGAAATGCTGTATACACGCGGATTACAATCCCTTTTGGTAGAGGGTGGCAGCCAAACGCTCCAATCCTTCATTGATGCCGGATTGTGGGACGAAATCTTTGTGGAAGAAGCTCCGCACCTTCTTCATTCCGGCGTCAAAGCACCCGAAATCAGTGACGGATATCCATTTGCAACAGAGTATTCTTTCGGCAGGAGTTTTCGCCATTATACGGCCTCAAGAAACAGTCAATAGCCTCATTTCAGGGCTTTTTTATCGAGAAAAAGGGGGATATTATCTATAATTTTATATAAAACTTCCCCGTAAAGCTGTTTATAGAAAAAAATGTTCCTATTTTTGCAACTTGTAAATAAACACTAACTTTCAAAATGAGAATAAAGTTTCTATCAGTAATTGTGAGTTTTCTTATTGTGTCATTTGCTCTAAGTTCATGCCTTGACTCTGACGACAATTATGAATTCAGCTCCGATGCTACTATACATGCTTTTGGTATCGATACCATACATGGCAAACATTACAAATTTACAATTGACCAGCTCAATAGACTCATCTATAACAGAGATTCATTGCCCGTAGGTTCAGATACCATCATTGACCGTATTCTGATTGATACTATGACCGTTACCGGTTGGATAACTTCAGGCTCGCCTACCGACACGGTATTCGTCATGTCGGACTCCGTGGATTTGAGACCCGCCATGAATAACGATGCCGGCATGCTGTTCAAAGCACATGCCGCCGACGGTGTTACAGTCCGCGAATATAAATTGAAAGTTAATGTACACCTGCAAGACCCGGACTCACTCGTATGGACAGACATGCAGAAAAGGGGGAATATATTCTCCAATACCATCAATTTAGGTCAGCAAAAAGCGGTTGTACTGGGAGACGAACTATTTGTCTACACTTCCAACAGTACTGCTTACAAGACATCGACTGCGCCCGATAAATACAACTGGAGTAAAGTCAATGTCAGCAACCTCCCCTCAGACGTAAAGCTGACATCTGCCGTAGAGTATAACAATGCGCTTTATATGGTTACAGAAAGCAAAAGAGTATTCAGCTCTACCAACGGCGGCGCCTGGACAGAAGTCACTACATTGGGAGACAATGTCATAGTCCTCATCAATGGTTTCTCCGACCGGCTCTCGGGTATTGTGGAAATCAACGGAAAGCAATATTTCAACATCTGTAAAGACGGAAAGAATTGGGAAGCGGAAAACACGGCTGACAACCTTACCCTTGAGGAAGTCCCGGCAGGATTCCCTACCGAAAACATATCCACCACCCAGACCAACACCGGCAATGGTGTAGAGAAGGTGGTTCTGGCAGGAATGCCGCTGGCCAACGAACAAGAGACAATACCCTGGTTCTCATTGGACGGCAAAGGCTGGGCAAGCCTGGCTAACACGGTGTACGACACATCTTGTCCCGGCATGGTCAACCCTGCCATTATGTACTATGGCGACATGTTCTATTGCTTTGGAGGAGAACTTGACGCCATCTACAACTCCATCACAGGCATTGCGTGGAGCAAGACAGAAACCAAGTTCCTGCTACCCCAGGAATTCAAAGGGAAAGGCGCGTACTCCATTATAGTGGAACCGACGAAAGACAAAACTGTGGCCCCGGCAGACAAACGGGACTTCATTTGGGTGATATTCGGCGGTAACGGCACCAAGAATGAAGTATGGCGCGGACGTCTTAACAGATTGGGCTTCGAAATACAATAATAATGATGTCATATAAGGAAGAAATCGATCTAAACCGGATACCCCAGCACGTGGCGATTATCATGGACGGTAACGGACGGTGGGCCAAGCAGCGTGGACACGAACGCAGCTATGGACATCAGGCCGGCGCAGAGACTGTGCACGTCATTGCAGAGGAAGCCGCTAAATTAGGAGTCAGATACCTTACTTTATATACGTTCTCTACCGAGAACTGGAATCGTCCGTCGGACGAGGTAGCCGCCTTGATGGGATTGCTCTTCGACTCCATAGAGGAAGAGACGTTCATGAAGAACAATATCAGTTTCCGGGTAATAGGAGATATTGAAAAACTGCCTGCCAACGTACAGCAACGGCTCAACACTTGCGTGGCACACACCTCCCACAACACGGGAATGTGCCTGGTACTGGCATTGAGCTACTCTTCCCGCTGGGAAATAACGGAAGCTGCCCGGCAAATAGCCGACCTGGTACAGAAAGGTGAGCTGAAACCCGAACAAATCGACAGTGAGCTCATATCCCGTCATCTGACAACCCACTTCATGCCCGACCCCGACCTGCTGATACGTACCGGAGGAGAGCTCCGCCTTAGTAACTACATGCTCTGGCAATGCGCCTATTCGGAACTTTATTTCTGTGATACCTATTGGCCCGACTTCCGTGAAGAAGAATTACGCAAAGCCATATGTGACTATCAGAAACGCGAACGCAGGTTCGGCAAGACCAGCGAGCAAATCAATTAATCACCGGACACACAAATAGTAAATAGTAAATTGTAAAATAGTAAATAAAAAGATGCACTATCGTATTTTCTCCATACTCGTAACGTTTGTCTGCCTTTTCGGCTGCGCACTGACAACAGCAGCACAGGACGTAAACAACACCGATGAAACCGAAAAGCCGGTTATACTCTATTCGGGAACACCCAAGAAGTATGAAATAGCCGACATTAAGGTCGAAGGAGCCCAGAACTATGAGGATTATGTAATTGTCGGATTGTCCGGACTATCCAAAGGGCAGACTATCACCGTGCCGGGTGACGAGATTACACAAGCTTGTAAGCGCTACTGGCGCCACGGTCTGTTCTCTGACGTGGAAATTACAGCAGACAAGATTGAAGGCGACCAAATTTGGCTGACCATTCATCTGACCATGCGTCCGCGTGTTTCCGACATACGCTACAACGGTGTGAAGAAGTCAGAGCGTGAAGACCTGGAAAGCAGAATCGGCATGATAAAGGGCGGTCAGATTACACCTAATCTGGTGGACCGCGCCAAGACCTTGATAAAGCGCTATTTTGACGACAAGGGCTTCAAGAATGCAGATGTAATCATCACCCAACGTGATGATCCGGAAAAGAAGAATGAAGTGATTGTCAACATCGACATCGACAAGAAGGAGAAAGTGAAAGTACATCAAATCACCATTGTAGGCAACGAGGCCCTCACGACCAAGAAGCTGAAGCGTGTGATGAAGAAAACAAACGAAAAGGGCAAGCTGCTCAATCTGTTCCGCACCAAGAAATTCATTGAGGACAACTACGAAGCGGACAAACAGCTGATTATCGACAAATACAACGAACTGGGTTATCGTGACGCCATCATCGTGACAGACAGTATCAAGCCCTACGATGACCGCACGGTAGACATCTTCATGCAGATTGAGGAAGGACAGAAATACTATCTCCGCAATGTAACCTGGGTAGGTAACACACTGTATCCTTCCGAACAACTGAACTTCCTCCTCCAGATGAAGAAGGGTGATGTCTACAACCAAAAGTTACTTGAAGAGCGTACAATGACCGATGACGATGCCATCGGTAACCTTTACTACAACAACGGTTATCTGTTCTACAGCCTCGAACCGGTGGAAGTAAACATCGTGGGCGACTCCATCGACCTGGAAATGCGTATCTACGAAGGTCGCCAGGCTACCATCAATAAAGTCAGCATCAACGGTAACGACCGTTTGTATGAAAACGTAGTACGCCGTGAACTCCGTACCCGTCCGGGCGAACTCTTCAGCCGTGAAGACCTGATGCGTTCCATGCGTGAAATCCAGCAGATGGGACACTTCGACCCCGAACAAATCCAGCCCGACATCCAGCCGAGACCGGAAGACGGCACGGTAGACATCGGTTATGACCTTGTATCCAAAGCCAACGACCAGGTAGAGTTCTCCGCCGGTTGGGGACAAACGGGTATTATCGGTAAGTTAAGTCTGAAGTTCACCAACTTCTCTCTGTCCAACCTGCTGCATCCGGGTGAGAACTACCGCGGTATCCTCCCGCAAGGCGATGGTCAGACATTGACCATCAGCGGCCAGACCAATGCCAAATACTATCAGTCATACAGCGTTTCATTCTACGACCCGTGGTTTGGCGGTAAACGCCCGAATGCATTCTCCGTATCGGCTTTCTATTCCCGCCAGACCGACATCAGTAGCCGTTATTACAATTCAGCCTACATGAACAGCTATTACAACAGCTATTATAGCGGTATGTATGGCTACGGTATGTACAACTACGGCAATTACAACAACTACGAGAATTATTACGACCCGGACAAATCTATCCAGATGTATGGTCTTGCAGTGATGTTCGGTAAGCGTTTGAAGTGGCCGGATGACTACTTCCAGTTCACAGCCGAGTTGTCTTACCAACGCTATGTTCTGAGTGACTGGCAGTACTTCCCGGTTACCAACGGTAAGTGTAATAACCTCAGCCTCAACCTGACCTTGTCCCGTAGCTCTATCGACAACCCGATTTATCCGCGCCAAGGTTCCGAGTTCTCGTTGTCTGCACAAATCACACCGCCTTTCTCTCTGTTCGACGGTACCGATTACAGCAAGTACAGCACCAGCAGCCAGGAAGACATGAACAAGATGCACAAGTGGATTGAATACCACAAGTGGAAATTCAAATCCAAAGTCTACATCCCGTTGATGGACCCGATTACCGTCAAACGTACTCCGGTGCTGATGGGACGTGTAGAATTCGGTTTGCTGGGACACTACAACAAATACAAAAAGTCTCCGTTCGAAACGTTTGACGTGGGTGGTGACGGTATGACCGGCTACTCCAGCTATGCTACAGAAAGTATCGCCCTCCGTGGTTATGAGAACAGCTCATTGACTCCATACGGTTCTGAAGGTTATGCCTATACACGTCTCGGACTGGAATTAAGATATCCTTTGATGCTCGAAACAAGTACCAGTATTTATGCGTTAACGTTTGTGGAAGCCGGTAATGCATGGCATGATGTCAATAAGTTCAACCCGTTCGAATTGAAACGTTCAGCCGGTGTCGGTGTCCGCATCTTCCTCCCGATGATTGGTATGATGGGTATCGACTGGGCTTACGGTTTCGACAAAATAATGGGTTCCTCGCAATATGGCGGCAGCCAGTTCCACTTCATCCTGGGACAGGAATTCTAAGCAATGGACAATTGATAATTGACAATTAATGCAGTATCGTTATGAAGAAGAGTTTATTGATCCTTTTTACGCTGTTTGCAGTAAGTATAACAGCCGGTGCACAGAAGTTCGCCTTGATTGACATGGAATATATCCTGAAAAATATTCCTGCTTACGAACGTGCCAATGAACAACTGGAACAAGCCTCCAGACAATGGCAGAGTGAAGTCGAAAAGATTTCCGAAGAAGCCAAGACTCTGTACAAGAACTATCAGTCTCAGATTGCTTCCCTTTCTGAAACACAGAGAGGCAAAAAGGAAGAAGAGATTGTCGCTAAAGAGAAATCGGCAGCCGAGCTGCGCCGCAAATACTTCGGTCCGGAAGGCGAACTGTATAAAAAACGTGAAAGTCTGATGCAACCCATTCAAGATGAAATATACAATGCTGTAAAGGAAATTGCTACACAGAACGGATATGCGGTAGTTGTAGACCGTGCTTCCGCATCAAGTATCATTTTTGCCTCGCCAAGTATTGACGTCAGCAATGAAGTACTTGCAAAACTGGGATATTCAAATTAATTTCATACATTTGTTTCAGAATATAGACTGCATTCAAGATTAAAAATAAGCTTGCTTATTTTGTATTGCGTTCAGTTTGCGCTATATTTGCCCCCAACGAATAATCATTCAAATAAATAATAAACATTATGCTTAAAAAAATCGCACTACTCGTAGTTATGTTCGCCCTCCCGCTGGGAGCTATGGCGCAAGCTAAATTCGCTCACATGAATTCTCAAGATGTAATCGCTGTTATGCCTGAATTTACCAAAGCCCAAGCTGACTTGGACGCCATGTCTAAAAAATACCAGGATGAAATGCAGCGTACCAACGAAGAATTCCAAAAGAAGTACCAAGAATTCCTGGCACAAGCCGACTCTCTGCCGAAAAACATTGCAGAAAGACGTCAGAAAGAGCTGCAGGATATGGCTCAACGTCAGGAACAGTTCCAACAAGAAGCTTATCAAAGTATGCAGAAAGCACAGCAAGATGCTATGGCTCCCATCTATAAGAAACTGGACGAAGCCATCCAAGCTGTCGGCAAAACTGAAGGTGTTGTCTACATTTTCGACTTAGCCCGTACCCCGATACCATTCGTAGGAGCACAGAGCGTTGATGTAACTGCCAAAGTCAAAACGCAATTGGGCATTAAATAATAGAATTATTTATGATAAAGCAAGCGCGGATAGTTTTATCCGCGCTTATTTTTTATACATTACTGAGAAATTTGAATTATCTTTGCATGGTACATAGCCTTTAGAACGCATGAAACAGACATTACCTTCTGCAGCCGGTCCCATCGGAATATTCGATTCCGGATATGGCGGACTGACCATCCTAAGCAAGATACGGGAAGTCCTTCCCCAATATGACTACATTTACCTGGGCGACAACGCACGTGCGCCTTACGGGACCCGCTCATTCGAGATTGTCTATGAGTTCACCTTGCAGGCAGTCACCAAACTGTTCGAGATGGGATGCCATCTCGTCATCCTGGCATGCAATACAGCTTCGGCAAAAGCCCTGCGCAACATACAAATGAATGATTTGCCCCGCCTCGACCCAATGCGTCGTGTGTTGGGAGTAATCCGCCCAACCGTAGAATGCATAGGGAACATAACCCAAAGCCGCCATGTGGGAGTGCTTGCCACAGCAGGAACCATCAAGTCTGAATCCTATCCGCTGGAAGTGCATAAACTCTTCCCCGACATCAAAGTGAGCGGTGAAGCCTGCCCTCTATGGGTATCCCTCGTAGAAAACAACGAGGCACAAGGTGAGGGTACCGACTACTTCATACGCAAGAACATCGGCAACCTGCTGGCCAAAGACACACAGATAGATACCGTCATTCTAGGCTGCACGCACTTCCCGCTGCTGCTGCCCAAGATACAGCAATACATGCCCGACGGCATCACGACCGTCACCCAAGGGGAACTGGTGGCAGACAGTCTGAAAGACTATCTTCACCGTCATCCGGAAATGGACAAAAAATGTACCAAAGGTGGAAGATGCGTCTACCGCACCACGGAATCGGAGGAGAAATTCACAGAATCGGCTTCTACTTTCCTGAATGAATCGATAAGAGTTGAGAGGATTGAACTATAAATTCGTCAGCATTAAACATTAAAACAAAAACATTTGTTATATTTGTAAGACAGAAACCTCTAAATTCATACCATCATGAAAGAAGAAGACAAAAGCAAACTCGTTGAGGTGTTCACCGGTTCACCGTGGGAAGCAGAACTTGTAAAGAGCCTGCTGGGAAATAGTGATATTGAAGCTGTAACAAAAGACGGAATGGTAGTAAACGTTGTACTGCCTGCCACTGCGGTAGATGTTTCCGTCCTCGTCAATGAAAAGGACTACGAAGCCGCTATGGAAGTAGTCCGCGAATACGAAAAGAGAGAAAATGGAGATTGATTTCAATAGAATTGCTGTCAAGATAGGCAGCAATGTTTTGACACGTCGTGACGGCACTCTCGACGTCACCCGCATGTCCGCTTTGGTGGACCAGATAGCCGAGCTGCACAAGGCCGGCATAGAAATAATACTTGTTTCTTCCGGAGCCGTTGCTTCGGGACGTAGTGAAGTGCACCCCACCAAGAAGTTGGACAGCGTAGACCAGCGCCAGCTCTTTTCCGCTGTAGGGCAGGCCAAACTCATCAACCGCTACTACGAGCTGTTCCGGGAGCATGGCATCCCCGTGGGACAAGTGCTCACAATGAAAGAGAACTTTTCCACCCGCCGCCATTACCTCAACCAGAAAAACTGTATGACCGTAATGCTGGAGAACGGCGTCATTCCCATTGTCAATGAGAACGACACCATCTCCGTGAGTGAACTGATGTTCACCGACAACGATGAGCTGTCCGGCCTGATAGCCTCCATGATGGATGCCCAGGCACTAATCATTCTCAGCAATATAGACGGCATCTACAACGGTTCACCCGCCGACCCGAATTCTCAGGTCATCCGTGAAATAGAACAAGGCAAAGACCTCTCCTCCTACATACAAACTTCCAAATCCAGCTTCGGACGCGGCGGCATGCTGACAAAAACCAACATTGCCCGCAAAGTGGCAGATGAGGGCATCACAGTAATCATAGCCAACGGGAAGCGGGACAACATCCTCGTGAAAATAATGAATAATGAAGAATTAAACTATACCCGTTTCATTCCGTCTCCGGAACCGGTATCGAGCATCAAGAAATGGATTGCGCACAGCGAAGGGTTTGCCAAAGGCGAACTGCACATCAATCATTGTGCCACCGAACTGCTCTTCTCGGACAAAGCAGTAAGCATCCTACCGGTAGGCATCACTGACGTTATAGGCGAGTTCGAGAAGGACGACATCGTACGGATTATCGACTTCGGCGGTAAACCCATCGGTGTGGGAAAAGCCAACTGTGACTCCAGCCAGGCACGGGAAACAATGGGAAAACATGGAAAGAAACCCGTAGTGCACTACGACTACCTATATATAGAATAGGCCACAGACGGATACTATCCACGATATTCATACTTGCATATTTATCACTCTATACTCAGTAAGAAAATGAACTTAAACAAAACTTTTGTCGCCGTACAAGATGCCAGCCGTAACATGCTAGCGTTGAGCGACAAAGAAATCAACCAAATATTACTGGCTGTTGCAGACGCTGCCATAAACAAAACAGACTTCATTCTGAGTGAAAACCAGAAGGATTTGGAGCGTATGCCTTCTACCGACCCTAAATACGACCGCCTAAAACTGACAAAAAGCCGTTTGCAGGACATCGCTGCGGACATCCGCAACGTAGCCGCCCTCCCTTCTCCTTTGAGAAAAGTCCTTAAAGAGAACGTATTACCCAACGGATTGAAGATAAAAAGGGTCAGTGTACCTTTCGGTGTCATAGGCATTATCTACGAAGCCCGTCCCAACGTCAGTTTCGATGTATTCTCACTCTGCCTTAAAAGCGGCAATGCCTGTATTCTGAAAGGCGGAAGCGATGCAGACTATTCCAACCGTGCCATAATCAGCGTGATACACGAGGTACTGGAGCATTTCAACGTAGATACACATATCGTGGAACTGCTTCCTGCCGACAGAGAGGCGACTGCCGAACTACTGCATGCCAACGATTATGTAGATTTGATAATTCCGCGCGGCAGCAGCAGCCTGATAAACTTCGTACGCCAGAATGCCACAGTACCGGTTATAGAGACAGGTGCCGGCGTATGCCATACGTTCTTCGACCGCTATGGCGATATAAGCATAGGTCCATCTATCATTGCCAATGCAAAGACACGCCGGGTCAGTGTATGCAACGCTTTGGATTGCCTGATTATCGAAGCCGACAGCCTGGCTAATTTGCCCGACCTATGCCTGCCGCTGCAATCAAGCAATGTAGAGATATTTGCCGATGAACCCGCCTACCACAGTCTGCGTGACAAATATCCCGTCGAGCTGTTGAGACTTGCCACTGAAGACTGCTACGGCAGAGAGTTCCTGGACTACAAGATGGCCATTAAAACCGTGAATTCTTTCCAGGAAGCATTGGCACATATCCGGAAGTACGGTTCCAAACATAGCGAATGCATCATTACGGACGACAAGACACGTGCCGAATGGTTCTGTCGGGAAGTGGACGCTGCTTGTGTATACGTCAATGCGCCGACCTCTTTCACCGACGGCGCACAATTCGGGCTCGGTGCCGAAATCGGCATCAGCACACAGAAGCTACACGCCCGCGGTCCGATGGCTCTGGAAGAAATCACCACATACAAATGGATTATCGAAGGTTCCGGACAGACCAGACCTTGACAGCCGAATAACAAAGATATAGATACACTAAAAAGACTGTAAATATGAAGAACTTTACTTGCGTGCAGGACATCGGTAACCTGAAGTCTGCACTGGACGAAGCATTCGAGATTAAAAAAGACCGTTTCAAATATGTGGAACTGGGACGTAACAAAACGCTGATGATGATTTTCTTCAACTCCAGCCTGCGTACCCGCCTCAGTACACAGAAGGCTGCATTGAATCTGGGCATGAACGTAATTGTACTGGACATCAACCAGGGAGCCTGGAAACTGGAGACAGAGCGTGGTGTCATCATGGACGGTGACAAACCGGAACACTTACTGGAAGCCATTCCCGTGATGGGCTGCTATTGCGACGTCATCGGCGTACGTTCTTTTGCACGCTTCGAAAATAAGGAAGACGATTACAACGAAGTGATACTGGAGCAGTTCATCAAGCATTCCGGCCGGCCGGTATTCTCCATGGAGGCTACCACACGCCATCCGCTGCAGAGTTTTGCCGACCTGATAACCATTGAGGAATATAAGAAGACGGCACGCCCCAAAGTAGTGATGACATGGGCTCCACATCCGCGTCCATTGCCCCAGGCTGTCCCCAACTCCTTTGCCGAATGGATGAATGCAACTGATTATGACTTTGTGATTACACATCCCGAAGGTTATGAACTCGACCCCAAGTTCGTAGGAAATGCCCGCGTAGAATATGACCAGATGAAAGCTTTTGAAGGAGCCGATTTTGTCTATGCCAAGAACTGGGCGGCCTATACAGGCGACAACTACGGACAAATATTGAGCAAAGACCGCACCTGGACAGTAGGCGAGCGCCAGATGGCCGTTACCAACAATGCCTACTTCATGCACTGCCTGCCGGTTCGACGCAACATGATTGTGACGGATGATGTGATAGAAAGCCCGCAGTCCATCGTAATCCCCGAAGCGGCCAACCGGGAGATTTCAGCAACAGTGGTGCTAAAGAGACTGCTTGAAAGCCTCTAACCAGAGGACAAGACTACTTTATTCTTTTTAGGCGCGGATTACGCGGAAAACGCGGATTCTTTTCTTAAATTTTTCCGTGAAATCCGCGTAATCCTCGCCTAAAAAGAAATTATAGCAAATGCATTTCAGCTACACCGCTATTACTTTTCCACTTCTTTGTCCGCTTCTTCCCAACCGATGAAACCTTTGTCAAGGTCATAGATTATATATCCTTTTTTGCTCAGTATGGCAGCGGCCTTTTTACTACGCTTACCACTACGACAATATACTGCAACCGGTTTGTCCTTCTGCAGAGTGGAGTCGGCCATCGTTTCAAACGACTCATCCAATACATTGATATTGATACTGTGGGGCACGTGTCCTTCCGAGTATTCGGCAACAGTACGCACATCCAGAAGCTGCACCTCCGGATTGGCTATCAATGTGGAAAAGTCATCTACCGAAACAGACTTGAACTGTCCCTCCTTCTGCTGGCAGGAAAAGAGGGTGGTAAAAACGAGGCAAAAACCCGCGAACAATGTCTTCATCGAATATTTCATTTTAGTCAGGGTTATAAACAAAATCGTAAGTCTTGATGTCACCGGAATAAGTGTGCACACTGAAATGAACCATAACCTTCTGTATACCCTCTGCCGCATACTGCCGCAAAGGTACGGAAGCGTAGGCACGCCTGGTATAAGACACCACCTCCTCCTTTGCGTCATGATACAGCGTCAGATATACTTCACTACACCCGGTAGCAGTATCCACAATCACTTCATCCTCAATAAAATGGAACTTATGTTCACCATTCTCCTTGACTATCAGTGTCATATTGAGATAGTCGAGTCCCATCCAGATACCCAGTACATCAGTAGGGTCTGTCTTGACGCCCTCCTCGAACTTGTCGACCGTTTGGGGAACGACAGAAAGAACACCGCTCAAGGCATACAGCACCGCACCGGCAGTTCCATCGGCAGTTACCTCCGAAGCATAATTACTGATGACACGTACCGAAGCGTTTGCCTCTATGTTCGTCTTTGTCTTGTCCTCCACTACCGGCAAGGTTTCCCCTTCATCCGTCACAACAGACCGCAGATAGCCGTCAGCCCCCGAAAAGGCAGTCAAGAATTCCAACTTCACGGAAGGATAATGATAATCATCATCGCCACAACCAGCCAACAGACAGGCCAACAAAGGCAAAAGCCACCAATCACAGTACTTCTTCATGTATTCATTCTTTTATAGCCGCCAGATAATTCTTCAACGGGTTGGCATACATCAGCAGCATTTTTCCGCGCAGAAAGTCCACGTCCTTATTAGGAATGGAGATACGCTCCAACTGTTGTTCTATATAGGCCGTGAAGCGCTGCTTATCCTCGGCAGTGTAATGGTCGGAAAAATCCTCCTTCCCCTCGAGAAGGTCGTGTGCCACATAATTATTGGGATACATCCGGTAGCTGGCATGAATGCGTTTGTCTATCAGTGCAGACATGCGTGCAAAGAGTTCGGGCTTCGGAAGTGAACGGTCCATCTTCGCCAATTCATCATTCATGCAGGCACCCGTCTGGAAATGTACCCGCCCTTTATAGCCGAACAGTCCGGTCTGCATATTCAGCAAGTCGTCAGCCGTCGTTTTCTTATAGCCTTCAATGTCCCGTTTCAGTTGGAACTCCTGCGCTTTCAGGAAGTCGCAAGGGTCGTATTCATAGGAAATGGCAAGCGGAGCTATGTTCATTTCCATCAAGCGGTCAATGACGTCGCCTTCACCGCCTATTGCCAGCATCTTCAGCACACTGTCCTGCGTGCGGTCGTTGGAGTCCTTGGCACGCCCTTCGCGTTGTGCAATCCAGATAGACTGTTTCTTCTCACTGATGGTATAGTGCATATAGCGGGACATGCGTGCGGAAGCCTCCAGCATCTGGCGCATGGTCAACGCACGCTGCACGATGAAGGACTTGTTGACACGCACGAATTTCTTAATCCACGGATAGACAAGCAGGTTGTCGCCAATGGCTATCTCTACCGTATCCATACCCTGGTCTACCAACAGAATGGACAAGAAACCGGAATCGAGAATAATGTCGCGATGGTTGGAAACATAGGTATACGCCGCCGACTTGTCTGGCAATGCAGAATGATCCAGAGTCAATCCATCCGTAGCCTCCTTCGCCAATTTCCACAGAAGCCCATAGCAGAAGGTCTTCTGAAATTCCAGCTTGGTTTTACACGCGCGCATTTTCTGCGACCAGACTTCAAAAGGTACACCAGGCATCACAGTATCCACTGCCTGCCGGAACGCCGCATCGGCAATCAGTTCCTCATAGACTTGAGGAAGTTCCTCATCATGATAAGGACGGATTTCATCAAATTCCACGTTCGCATTCATAATGAATAATGATTAATCCTTAAACTTGTTTTCTATAATATCTGTCATTACATCCTTCATCTCCATTCCGGCAGCACGAACCTGCTGGGGAATAAAGCTGGTGGCAGTCATTCCGGGGGTGGTATTCACCTCCAGCAGATTGATTTTTTCCCCTTCGGTAATGATATAGTCCACACGGATAATGCCATAGGCCCCGAGTATATCATAAATGGCAGAAGTCAGCGTCTGCACCCGGCGGGTCAAATCGTCCGAAATGCGGGCAGGAGTAATCTCGTCAGACTCGCCATTATACTTAGCTTCATAATCGAAGTACTCGTTGTGGCTCACCACCTCCGTAATGGGGAACACTACGGACTTGTCTTTTGTTTTGTAACAGCCGCAGGTAATCTCGGTTCCGTCCATAAAGGCCTCCACCACTACTTCCTGCGCTTCCGCAAATGCCTTGGTTATGGCAGGCTGTATCTGCTCTTTCGCCGTCACCTTGGTCACGCCGAAGCTGGAACCTCCCAAGCTGGGCTTAATGAAACAAGGCAGGCCGATTTTCTCCATCACATCTTCATCCGTTACCGACTGTCCGCCGCGCAGCAACAACGATTCGGCAATGCGCACACCGAAACCTTTCAGATACTGGTTGCAGGCAAACTTATCGTACGTGAGCGACGCTGCCAGTACTCCGCAACACGAATAAGGGATGTGGAGCATATCAAAATAGCCCTGCAGACGGCCGTCCTCACCCGGAGTTCCGTGGATGGTGATATAGGCAAAGTCGAATGTCACTTTCTCGCCATCCAGCACGAAGCTGAAGTCATTGCGGTCTACCGGAGCCTTAGCGCCGTCGGGCAGCTGTACATGCCAGTCCAGTCCGTGCATTTCTACAATATATAAGGTATACTTCTCCTTGTCGATGAAGGAGTAAATCCCCTGTGCACTACGCAGGGAGACGTGGAATTCGGAGGTATCTCCTCCGGCTACAATAGCAATCGTGCGTTTCATTCTAATTCTCTGTTACTGATATAGCCTCTCCATTTGTCTATCAGCCGGGTCATGTCATCGGGCAATTCCGAAGTGAAGTACATTTCTTCTCCGGTGACGGGATGCACAAACCCCAGCGTCATGGCATGCAATGCCTGCCGCGGACAAGTGTCGAAGCAGTTGTTTACAAATTGTTTGTATTTGGCAAAATGGGTTCCTTTCAGGATTTCGTGTCCGCCGTAACGTTCGTCGTTGAAAAGTATGTGTCCGATGTGCTTCATGTGCACACGGATTTGATGGGTGCGTCCCGTTTCAAGGATACATTCCACCAGTGTGACGTATCCCAAACGTTCGAGCACCCGGTAATGGGTGACGGCATGCTTTCCCTGGTCGTCGGGGAGGACGGTCATCTGCATGCGGTCTCTGGGATTACGACCGATATTGCCGACAACGGTCCCTTCATCCTGTTCCACATTTCCCCAGACCAGCGCCTGGTAACGGCGTTTTGTCGTCTTGTTGAAGAACTGGTTGCCGAGATTCGTCTTGGCATCCGGAGTCTTGGCTATCACCAGCAGGCCGGAGGTGTCCTTGTCGATGCGGTGCACCAGTCCCACATGCGGGTCATTGGCATCATAATCGGGATTATCCTTCATATGCCAGGCTATGGCGTTGACAAGCGTACCGTGATAGTTGCCATGACCGGGGTGCACCACCAGACCGGCAGGTTTGTTCACTACCATCAGATACTTGTCCTCATATACTATATCAAGGGGGATGTCTTCGGGGATGACTTCATTCTCATAGCGTGGACGGTCCATCATCACAGTGATTACATCCATCGGCTTCACCTTATAGCTGCTTTTCACAGCCTTGCCGTTCGCCATCACGAAGCCTGCATCGGCAGCCTTCTGGATGCGATTGCGCGAGGAGTTCGTCAAGCGGTCGAACAGATACTTGTCCACCCGCACCATCTCCTGCCCCTTGTCCACCACCACACGGAAGTGTTCATAGAGTTGCGCCTCGTCACCCACCGGCTCTACGTCGTCCAGCTCATCATTATCTATATCATCCGGCAATTCTTCTATCATCACGGCATTTACAATTTGACTATTTACAATTTACGATTGGAGTCAGATGTTTATCAGAACCAGGACTCATCTGCCGCGGAGTCTTCGGACAACATGGGTTCAACGGTACCTCCCACAGAATCCACTCCCAGGGAGTCTGCCTTCAAGGCGCCTCCATCTCCCACCATCAGCGTCAGCACTGCGCCGGTGGGCACTTTCTCGCCGATGGAAAGCTGACGCCCCTTATACTTCACGCCATACACCCAGTCCTTCTCACCCGGAATATACTGTATCTCGGCCAGCTTGAAGCCCGAAGCCAGAATACGCGCTTCCGCCTGCCGCAGCGAACTGTTGTCCGCCACATCGGGCACTATGTGCAGAGGGACTTCAATCGTATTGATTGTAAGATAGATGGTACGTCCTTCCTTTACCTTTTGTCCGGCTGCCGGATTATATTCGAGGATGCAGCCGGCAGGAAGAGTCTTGACATAACTGGAATCCGAAACGATGCAGACCAAGCCGCGGTTACGGAACATTTTCTCGGCTTCCTCCACTCCCATACCCTTCACATCGGGCACTATCACAGCCTCGCCGTGGCGGGTATATATATCCAGTCCTTTCAGCACTCCGAACAGCAATCCCACTACCACAACGGCCATCGCAAGGATGTTCGCCCAGAAGAACCGGTTCTGCCGGAAAGAGAAAAAATCTTTTATTGTCATAATCGATAATGCATTATTTGGGACAAAGATACAATTTTCACCACATAGTACACGGAGTTGGCAATAGTTTTTTCCGGAGAACCGGGCACAATACATAAGAAAAGCTGCAAAAGACCAGAATCAGTCTTTTGCAGCTCCCTTATTTCTTTAATACGAACGAGAACGACTATTATGCCTTTACTCCGTTGTATTCGTCAGAAACAGTCAGTTTCTTTCTGCCTTTAGCACGACGTGCTGCCAATACTCTGCGGCCGTTTGCTGTAGCCATTCTCTCACGGAAACCGTGTTTGTTCTTTCTCTTTCTGTTCGAGGGTTGAAATGTTCTTTTCATTACTGTATCTTGTTTTATGTTATTATTCTCACGAATTCGGGCTGCAAAAATAGATACTTTTTTCAAATAAACCAAGAGATAACTCATTTTCTCTCAAAAGTTTTTGTGTTTTTTACCGATTTCCATTACTTTTGCACTCGCAAACCAGCACTAACGAAGTAAATACCAATATAATAATATTAAAGACTATAAGTATGATTAATGCCCAAGACATTAAAATCGGAACTTGCATCCGCATGGACGGCAAGCTGTATTTCTGCATCGACTTCCTGCATGTAAAGCCGGGAAAAGGTAATACCTTCATGCGTACCAAGCTGAAAGACGTGGTGAACGGCTACGTTCTGGAACGCCGTTTCAACATCGGTGAGAAACTGGAAGACGTACGTGTAGAACGTCGTCCCCACCAATACCTCTATCATGACGGTGACAACTACCAATTCATGAACCAGGAGACTTTTGACCAAATTCCCATCGCCCACGACCTCATCAACGGTGTTGACTTCTTGCTCGAAGGAATGATAGTAGACGTGGTATCAGACGCTTCCACAGAAACCGTGCTCTATGCCGACGTGCCCATCAAGGTTCAGCAGAAGATTACCTATACGGAACCGGGACTGAAAGGCGACACAGCCACCAACACGCTGAAGCCCGCCACAGTAGAATCCGGCGCCACAGTCCGCGTCCCCTTGTTCATCAACGAAGGCGAGACTATCGAAATCGATACGCGCGACGGTTCTTACGTAAGCCGCGTAAAAGCATAAGCCCTTTTGGAAATCAGGCAAATGCCCTTTTCATATCATCCCCGGTGCTCCACTTGGCATCCGGGGATTTTTCTTTCCATTTATTCATCTGCAAAGCTTAAATGATATATCTTTGCGGAGACAACCAAAACATAAAGCCATACCCATGAGATACTCCGTCATCATCCCCGTATACAACCGCCCCGATGAGGTGGATGAACTGCTGCAAAGCCTGACGCAGCAAAGTTTCAAGGATTTTGAAGTGATTGTGGTGGAGGACGGCTCCTCCATCCCCTGCAAGCCGGTCACAGAGAAGTATCAGGAACTATTGGACGTGCATTACTATGACAAGCCCAACTCCGGCCCCGGGCAGACCCGTAACTACGGGGCGGAACGAAGCAAGGGCGAATACCTGATAATACTGGATTCGGACTGCATCCTGCCCGAAGGTTATTTCCTTGCTGTGGAAGAAGAGCTACAGCACGAAGCCGCCGATGCCTTCGGAGGCCCCGACCGCGCGCACGAATCATTCACAGACATACAGAAAGCCATCAACTACTCCATGACCTCCTTCTTCACCACCGGCGGTATCCGTGGGGGGAAGAAGAAGATGGACAAGTTCTATCCGCGCAGCTTCAACATGGGTGTGCGGCGGGAAGTGTACCAAGCCCTGGGCGGATTCTCGCGGATGCGCTTCGGGGAGGACATCGACTTCAGCATCCGAATCTTCAAGGGAGGATATACATGCCGGCTGTTCCCCGGTGCCTGGGTATACCATAAGCGCCGGACAGACTTCCGGAAGTTCTTCAAGCAGGTACACAATTCCGGGATTGCCCGCATCAATCTGTACAAGAAGTATCCGGAATCGCTGAAGCTCGTCCACCTGCTGCCGGCTGCATTTACCCTGGGAGTGGCCATATTCCTGCTGGGAACGCCCTTCTGCCCGTACAGCCTGCTGCCCATCGCTCTTTATGCGCTTCTGGTATGCATGGACTCCACTATCCGGAACCGTAGCCTCAGCATCGGGCTCTACTCCGTCGCCGCCTCCTTCATCCAGCTCATCGGATACGGGACGGGGTTCCTGCGCGCCTGGTGGAACCGCTGCATACTTGGCAAGGACGAGTTCGAGGCGTTCAAAAAGAACTTTTACAAATAAGGAGGATTAGGGGTTAAGGATTAGGGATGATATGGAGAAACTGAATATCAACCAGTGGGCTGCAGAGGACCGCCCGCGGGAAAAGATGATGCAGAAAGGGGCGGAAGCCTTGAGCGATGCCGAACTGCTAGCCATCCTCATTGGCTCCGGCAATACGGAAGAAACCGCCGTGACACTGATGCAGCGCATACTCGCCGCCTGCGGCAACGACCTCAACCGCCTGGGCAAATGGGAGGTGCGGGACTTCTCCCGATTCAAAGGCATGGGCCCCGCCAAAAGCATCACCGTCATGGCATCCCTGGAACTGGGCAAACGCCGCAAGCTGCAGGAACGCTCCAGACGTACCGCCATCCGCTCTTCCGCCGACATCTACGAGCTGTTCCATCCCCTGCTCTGCGACCTTGCCACAGAAGAATTCTGGGTACTGCTTATGAACCACGCCGCCAAAGTGATAGACAAGGTACGCATCAGCCGCGGCGGCATCGACCAGACCACCGCCGACGTGCGCAGTATCCTGCGCGAAGCCCTGCTGCAACGCGCCACACAGATAGCCCTTATCCACAATCATCCCTCCGGCAACCCGCACCCCAGCAACGACGACCGGCAGCTGACGGAACTCGTGAGGAAAGCCGCCCAAACCATGAACATACACCTGACCGACCACGTCATCGTCACGGACGGAAGCCATTACAGCTTCAACGACGAAGGATTACTATAAATAATCCAAGTTACGGACATACTATACGAAAGACAAAAGCGGTCATAACACTAACTATCAGCACATTGTATTTACCAGCTATTTACCAGCCAATGTAAAAGCCGTTACCACAGTATGTAAACGTATTTACCCTATATTGTAACGTCCTTTACCCCATATTGTAAAGACCTTTACCGCGTATTGTAAAAGGAGTTTCTCCAGGGGTAAAGGGAGTTCTCCCAGAAGGTGAAGCATGTTCACCCACCGTCAAACCCTCCCCGAAGTAATGAAAAGGAGGGCGTTCCTTTGCATTTTCAATTAAATTCCATAGCTTTGTTCTTTGAAAACCTATATATAAAACCCTACGAATATGACCAAATTTGAAATAGAAGAGAAAATAGTCTCCATGCTCAAGACCGTATTCGACCCGGAAATACCGGTAAATGTATACGACCTGGGACTGATTTACAAAATAGACGTCTCCGACCAGGGAGAAGCCTCCATCGACATGACGCTGACTGCCCCCAACTGTCCGGCAGCCGACTTCATCATGGAAGATGTGCGCCAGAAGGTGGAATCCATCGACGGCGTAACCTCCGCCACCATCAATCTCGTTTTCGAACCCGAGTGGGACAAGGACATGATGAGCGAAGAAGCGAAACTGGAGCTGGGATTCCTTTAAATCAGTTGAAAGTTCAAAGTTGAAAATGGAAAGTTGAAAATGAAGAATGTATATTTCCTCTCGGATGCTCACCTGGGCTCACGAGCCATCGAACACGGACGAACCCAAGAACGGAGGCTGGTCAACTTCTTGGACAGCATCAAGCACAAGGCATCGGCCGTATACCTGCTGGGAGACATGTTCGACTTCTGGTACGAATTCCGTACCGTAGTGCCCAAAGGATACACCCGCTTTCTGGGCAAGCTGTCCGAACTGACCGACCTGGGAGTAGAAGTCCACTTTTTCACGGGAAACCATGACCTTTGGTGCGGCGACTATCTGACCAAGGAGTGCGGCGTCATGATACACCGCGAACCGCTGACCACCGAAATCTTCGGAAAAGAGTTCTACCTTGCCCACGGTGACGGGCTAGGCGACCCGGACAAGAAGTTCAAGATGCTGCGCGCCATGTTCCGCAGCCGTACCCTACAGACACTGTTCTCTGCCCTGCACCCCCGCTGGAGCATGGAGCTGGGACTGAACTGGGCCAAGCACAGCCGCTTGAAACGCATAGACGGGAAAGAACCCGCATACATGGGAGAAAACAACGAATACCTGGTGCTCTACACCAAGGAATACCTAAAAAGCCATCCCAACATCAACTACTTCATCTACGGTCACCGCCACATCGAACTCGACCTGATGCTGAGCAGTACCGCCCGCATCCTCATCCTCGGCGACTGGATAAACTACTTCTCGTACGCCGTCTTTGACGGCGAGAACCTCTTCCTTGAGAATTTTGTGGAGGGAGAGACGAAGCTATAACCCGCATTTCCAAACTGTTAACCATCATACCATTACCACCCATGAAACCTTTAAGACTGAAAAACATGATTGCCGGATGCCTGCTCGCAGCAGGAGCATTGCCGGTATGGGGACAATCCGGCGCCCCGACACTTGTCATCCGCATTGACGATCTCGGTGCCCTGCATTCCGTCAACTCAGCCTGCATCCAGACCTACCGCTCGGGTATTGCCCGCAGCGTGGAAGTGATGCCCGTAGCAGCCTGGTATCCAGAAGCCATCAAGATGCTGAAAGAAAATCCGGGACTGGACGTCGGCCTGCACCTCGTCATCACCAGCGAGTGGGAGAACGTGAAGTGGCGTCCGCTGACCCACTGCCCCAGCCTGACGGACGAGAACGGCTATTTCTACCCGATGATGTTCCCTAACCCCGCCTATCCGGGACAGTCCATCATGGAGCAGAAATGGGACATCAAGGAGATAGAGCAGGAGTTCCGCGCGCAGATAGAGACGACGCTGAAAAGCATTCCGCAACTCAGCCATCTGTCCGGACACATGCTCTCCACCGGTTTCAGCAAGGAAGTGAACGAGCTGGTGCAACGGCTCGCCAAAGAATACAACCTGCCGTCCATCGACCGCATGGACTCCTCCAAGGACTACCGGTTTACCTACATCAGGTACGACGGCCCCAAAAGAACCGCCGAAGAAAAGGAGGCCAGCTTCATCAAAGCATTGGAGAAGTTGCAACCGGGCCAGCGCTACCTTTTCTTAGACCACCCGGCACTGGACAACGATGAAATGAAAACCGTCTTCCACATCGGATATGAGGACGTGGCGCTGGACCGCCAGGGAGTGACCGACCTGCTGACAAGCCCCCGCATCCGGAAAGCCATTGAAGACAAAGGCATAAAGCTGATTTCCATCAACCAACTGACCAAGGGCCTGCCCCGCGCCGCCGCTACTCCGAAGCTGGACAAGGCCATGAACAGATATCTGGATGCCGTAAAGAAAGCCGGACAAGACCTGCACAGTATCATGATTGTGCAACACGGCAATGTCATTGCCGAAGAATGGATGGGCGAAGGGAAAGAGGATGAGCCTCACATCCTGAACTCCGTCAGCAAGACATTCACCGCCACCGCCGTGGGACTTGCCGCCTCCGAAGGCAGGCTGAAGCTGACGGACAAGGTCATCTCCTTCTTCCCCGACAAGCTTCCGGCAACCGTCAGCGAAAATCTGGCAGCCATGACCGTACGCGACCTGCTGACCATGAACTGCGGGCACGACACCGACCCCACCGGAACGGTACGCAAAAAGGCAGACGCCGATTGGGTGCAGGAGTTCCTTGCCTTCCCCGTGGAGCACAAGCCCGGTACCTTCTACACCTACAACAGCCTGGGAACCTACATGCTCTCAGCCATCGTACAGAAAGTGACGGGCGAGAAAGTGGTGGATTATCTCTATCCCCGTCTGTTCCGCCCGCTTGGCATCGTCAACGCCCGGTGGCAGGAAAGCCCGCAAGGCATCAATACCGGAGGCTGGGGGTTGTACCTCAAAACGGAAGACCTTGCCAAGATGGGACAACTGTTCCTGCAGAAAGGAAACTGGAACGGACAGCAGATTCTGCCCGAAAAATGGGTAAAGGAGGCATCTGCCTGCCAAGTGCCCTCACTGCCCGCCGGCATGAAACCGGAGATGCTGAAGAAAGCGAAGATGAGCGCCAAGACAAGCGACTGGCTGCAGGGCTACGGCTACCAGATGTGGCGCTGCCGCCACAACGCCTACCGTGCCGATGGTGCCAACGGACAATACATACTGGTGTTGCCGGACAAGGATGCCGTCATTGCCGTCACCGCCAACATCCCCGACATGCAGGCAGAGCTGAATCTAATATGGAAGTACCTGCTGCCCGCGCTATAAAACGTTTATTCTTATAAATGATTACAAAAAAGTGAAGGTCACCGGAACTTTTTCCCGGCATGGTTGTAGTAACATCATAACATTAAAAACATTAGCGTCATGGATGATATGATTTACAGAAACGACCCGATTGCCGAAGAGAACATAGACCCGCACGGACGTCCGGCAACGGATGAATTCGAGGAATGGAGCGAAGAGGTCTCCGAACGGACAGATACCGGATACAAGGACCAGAAAATAAAATCTGCCAAGGAACGGGAGAAACGTATCCGGGAGATGGATGAAATTATAAAGAAGGACCTTAAGGAATAAATTGACAGCCACCACAGATTACACGGATTCTCACAGATTAGTCTCTTATACTTGATATCAGAGCTTCCAATCTGTGAGAATCCGTGTAATCTGTAGTGACTTTCTATTATTTGTATCCACCAGCCTTGGCTATGCGTTTCGGGATTTCCGTGTTGTCCATCTTACCCACGAACAGCTTGGAGCCTGCACCTACTGCGAATACCGGCACATATCCGGCTGTATGGCCACCGCTGGTCCAGCCTACCATGGCAATCTGGCTCATTACCTTCTTGGCGGCAACGGCCAGGGGCTCAGTCTTGGCATAAAGACTTTCCTCAAACACTACATGCTTGTTCACGAATGATTCTTCGTAAGCATCACGCAGCATCTTCTCCTGCTCCCAGCTCACCGGCAGTTCTTTCCAGAAACCCATCTTTTCTGCCAGGAATTCCTTCATTTCCGGCCAGTTGATAACCTTGCGCATCTTGCGTAAGTCCGTGATGGAACGTGAAAGGATATCCTGAGACTGCTTCTGCTTGGCAAGGGCTTTCAGTTGAAGCTCGTACTTACCGGTACCCAGACCCAGACCGCCGGTTTCATGGTCTGCAGTTACCACAATCAGCGTTTCTTTGGGATGCTTCTTATAGAACTCGTAAGCCACCTTGATGGCGTTGTCCATATCCACCACTTCCTCAAAGACTGTGGCGGGGTCGTTTCCGTGGCAGGCCCAGTCAATCTTTCCACCTTCAACCATCAGGAAGAAACCCTTGTTACTGCCTTTGGTCAGGAAAGAGATGGCGCTTTCGGTAATTTCGGCCAGCGTCAGGTCGCCTTCCTGGCGGTCGATGGCATAGGGCAGGCAAGAAGGCTCTGCCCCTTCTTTCTGGATAAGAATCATCTTGTCCGCCTGGACAGACTTCGACTTATATTCGTCAAGGCCTCTTGCAACGGTATAACCGGCTTCTTCAAAGATAGGGAAGATGCTCGGAGCCTCTTTCTTGTCGGCAGTGGTAGTCGGTTTCAAGAAACCACCGCCTGCATAGAAGTCGAAACCGGCTTTCGGCAGGTCGAGGGCTATCTCGTAATACATGCCACGGTCCGGCTGATGGGCATAGAATGCGGCGGGAGTAGCATGGTCTACACTGACGCTGGTAGTTACCCCAACTTTCTTACCGGACTTTTTGGCTCTCTCGGCCACACTCTGAAGCACACTCTTGTTATCGTCCATACCAATGGCGCCGTTATAGGTCTTTGCACCGGTAGCCAGGGCTGTTCCGGCAGCAGAAGAGTCAGTCACCGAGTTGGTGGCAGAAAAGGTAGTTGCCATGCTGGCAACCGGGAAAGAAGTGAACAGCAAAGGCTTTACACCGATGCGCCCTTCTTGTTCGGCCAGATACATCTCCGTACCGTTCACCTGGTTCACACCCATTCCATCACCGATGAAATAAAACACGTACTTCGCCTGCTGGGCATAGGCCATGCCGCTGGTCAGCAGTACAAAGAACAACACATACATTAATCGTTTCATAAGCAGTTCTTATTTAAAGTTATTCGGAAAATTGCCTTTATTGTTTTTAACCGAGTAACAAAGATAAGGATTTTAAAGGATTCGGAAAACATTTCGCCCCTACAAATACATTACATATTTGCAGGGGCGAAACCACATCCGGACTCCGGGAAGCCGGAACCGGGAAATATTACAGCGATATTACTTCTTCAGAATATCCATCGTGTCCGAAGCAATCATCAGTTCCTCGTCAGTGGGGATTACCACCACCTTCACCTGAGAATCTTCGGTAGAGATAACCATTTCTTCACCGCGTACTTTGTTCTTCTCGGCATCCAGCTTTATGCCCATGAATTCCAGGCCTTCACATGCACCCCAGCGGGCACTTGCCTGATTCTCGCCGACACCACCGGTAAATACCACGATATCCACACCACCCAAAGCAGCGGCATAGGCACCGATATATTTCTTGATGCGGTAGAAGTACATTTCTTCAGCCAGAACAGCCTTCGGATTGCCGGCAGCTACGGCATTTTCCAGGTCGCGCATGTCACTGGATTCACCGAAGATACCCAGCACACCGCTCTTCTTGTTCAGCAGGTTGGAGATGCCGTTGGCATCCAGACCCTCTTTCTCCATGATGAAGGAAACGGCACCGGCATCAATATCACCACTGCGGGTACCCATCATCAGACCTTCCAACGGGGTCAAGCCCATGCTGGTGTCTACGCACTTACCGTCCTTGATAGCAGTAATGGAACCACCATTGCCAATGTGGCAAGTGATGATTTTCTTTCCTTCCGGCTCTACACCTAGGAACTCGCAGACGCGCTGCGATACGTAGCGGTGTGAGGTTCCGTGGAAACCATAACGGCGTACGCCGTACTTTTCATAAAGTTCGTAAGGCACGGCATACAGATAGGCATGCTTCGGCATGGTCTGATGGAAAGCCGTATCGAACACACCAATCTGCGGAACATTAGGCAGAATGGCAGATATTGCATTTACCCCCTTCAGGTTAGCAGGATTGTGGAGCGGAGCCAGGTCGTTGCAGGCAGTGAAGGCGGCAAGCACTTCCGGCGTCAGCCGTACAGACTCGCTGAACTTTTCGCCTCCATGCACCATACGGTGACCTACGGCATTGATTTCGTCCAAAGACTTGATGGCTCCATATTCAGGGCTTGTCAAAGTGTTCAGGATAAATTCCACACCTACGGTATGCTCTGGAATGTCCCTCTCAAGAACTTTCTTCTCGCCACTGGGCAAGGTGAACTTCAGGAAAGAGTCCTTCAAACCAATTTTTTCGATACCACCCTGGGCGATAACTTCTTTCCGGTCCATATCAAACAATTTGTATTTGATGGACGAGCTACCGCAGTTCAATACTAAGATTTTCATACTATATATCAGATTTAAAAGTTATTCAGCATTCTTTTTGGCAGCAATGGCCTGATTGGCAGTGATGGCAATCATGCGATACACATCCTCGATGGAGCAACCGCGTGAAAGGTCGTTCACCGGACGGGCGATACCTTGTAGGATAGGTCCTACGGCATCAGCATGTCCCAGACGTTGCACCAGTTTGTAGGAGATGTTGCCCACTTCGAGGCTGGGGACAACCAATACGTTAGCATGTCCGGCGATAGAAGAACCCGGAGCCTTGCTTGCACCTACTTCCGGCACCAAAGCTGCATCGGCCTGCAACTCACCGTCGATGGCAATATCGGGAGCCATCTCCTTGGCAATCTTCAATGCCTCAACCACTTTATCCACCACTTCGTGCTTGGCAGAGCCCTTGGTAGAGAAGCTCAGCATGGCAACTTTCGGGTCGAGACCGGCAACTGCCTGGGCTGTACGCGCCGTACATACGGCAATCTGTGCCAATTGTTCTGCATCGGGCACCGGAGTCACAGCCACGTCACCCATCACCAGGATACCGTTCTTTCCATATTCAGGAGCATGTGTCAGCAGCAGCATGGCACCCGAAACGCAAGTGATGCCCGGGGAAGTCTTGATAATCTGCAAAGCAGGGCGAAGTACATTACCCGTAGTGTTGCGTGCACCTGCCAACTGGCCGTCAGCATCGCCATTCTTTATAATCAGGCAGCCCAGATAAAGCGGATCGACAACCAACTTGCGAGCCTCTTCGATGGTCATGCCTTTCTTTTTGCGGAGCTCGCAAAGCAGTTGGGCATATTCTTCTTTCTTAGGATGGTCTTCCGGGTCGATAATGGTAGCCTTGTTTATATTTCCCAGCCCCCACTCTTTGGCACAAGCCTCTATCTCGGCAGGTTTTCCAAGGATAATCAAGTCGGCTACTCCGTCAGTCAAGATTTGATTGGCAGCTTTCAGTGTACGCTCTTCCGTACCCTCGGGAAGAACAATTCGTTGGCGGTTTGCTTTGGCACGCTCAACAATTTCGTTAATTAATCTTTGCATGATATTTTAATTGTCTATTAAGAATCGGCAGTATGTGTTATTCACGCCGCAAAAGTACACAATTTTGCAATATCTACATTGCAAACATCGGTCTTTTTACCGTTCAGACCATAATTATTATAATATTTAACATTAGGTATTCCCAGCATTCATGTGTACGCACACGTGCCCCTCTGCAACAAACAATTACCCGTCCGGCAGGAACAACCCGCCCGACTCTACAAACGACATAAAAAAAATCAGGATACAACGATAACAAGCAATACATAGAATACCTACCTTTGCAGCGTTTTCAACGTATAACAATAGGTATTATAATAGTATGATTCGTCAATGCGCCATCCTTTTCGGATGCTTAGCTTTGGGTGAACTGATTGTTTTCTTTACGGGTATCAAGTTACCTTCCAGCATCATCGGTATGCTGTTGCTCACCCTATTCTTGAAATTGGGTTGGATTAAACTGCACTGGGTGCAGGGTATGTCCGACTTCCTGGTTGCCAACCTGGGCTTCTTCTTCGTACCGCCCGGTGTAGCTCTCATGCTTTACTTCGATGTCATCGCCTCCGAGTTCTGGCCGATAGTGACCGCTTCCATAATCAGCACCCTGCTGGTGATTGTAGTCACCGGATGGGTTCATCAACTAACACGTAAAATCAAATGAACTTTTTAGAAAACGAATTTTTCCTATTGGCTGTCACCTTCGGGATTTTCTTTCTGGCCAAACTCCTGCAGAAAAAGACCGGCATCATGTTGCTGAACCCCATCCTGCTGACAATTGCCATCCTCATTGTCTTCCTGAAGATGACACATATCAGTTATGAGACCTACAATGAAGGAGGACATCTGATAGAATTCTGGCTGAAACCCGCTGTTGTGGCCCTGGGAGTCCCCCTATACCTCCAATTGGAAACGATTAAGAAACAGCTGCTCCCCATCATGCTGTCACAACTTGCCGGCTGCATTGTGGGAGTTATCTCTGTCGTGCTGATAGCTAAATTGATGGGGGCTTCCGACGAGATTATCTACTCCCTGGCGCCCAAGTCGGTCACTACGCCGATAGCCATGGAAGTAACCAAGTCGCTGGGCGGCATTCCCTCACTTACCGCCGCCGTAGTGGTCTGTGTAGGCTTGCTGGGAGGAATACTGGGCTTCAAGACCATGAAACTGACCCACATCGGCAGTCCTATGGCACAAGGCCTTTCCTTGGGAGCCGCCGCCCACGCGGTAGGAACTTCCACAGCCATGGACATCAGCCGCAAATACGGCGCATTCGCCAGCCTCGGCCTGACCCTGAACGGTATTTTCACTGCATTGCTGACCCCAACTATTCTGCGATTATTAGGGCTACTCTAACAAAATCTTCTTATTTTTGTTATCTATAATCATAACCAACTAAAAACAACGTATGATTTCATTTAAAGATATCGAATTACAAGACAAAGAACTGATTACTTCCTATACACAGAACAGTCCGCGACGGAATTGTGACCTCTCATTCTCCAACCTATGCAGCTGGCGTTTTCTATACAATACAAAGTTTGCCATCATGGACGGCTTCCTCCTGCTGAAATTCTGGGCAAACGATGAACTGGTGTACATGATGCCGATAGGTAACGGAGATTTGACAAAAGTACTGGACGCACTGGTCGAAGACGCACACCGGGAAGGGGAACCTTTCTGCCTGCTGGGAATATGTTCGGGCATGTGCTCGGAACTGGAAGCCTTCATGCCCGGAAAATTCCAGTTCACAGCAGACCGGGACTATGCCGATTACCTCTATCTGCGTACAGACCTCGCCACGCTTGCCGGAAAGAAATTCCAGTCCAAACGGAATCATGTCAACAAATTCAAACGCACCTATAATTACGAATATACTCCCATCACTCCCGACCGCATCCAGGAATGTCTGGACCTGGAAGCCGAATGGTGTAAGGCCAACAACTGCGACCAGCATGAAGGAACGGGCAACGAACGTCGCGCACTGGTCTACGCCCTCCACAATTTTGAAGAACTGGGATTGACCGGAGGCATCCTGCATGTAGACGGCAAAATTGCCGCCTTCACTTTCGGAATGCCCATCAACCAAGATACCTTCGGAGTACATGTGGAAAAGGCCGACACCAGCATAGACGGAGCGTACGCAATGATTAACTATGAATTTGCCAACCATATCCCCGAACAATATGTCTACCTCAACCGTGAAGAGGATTTGGGTATTGAAGGATTGCGCAAGGCCAAACTTTCGTACCAGCCTGCCATTATTCTGGAAAAATACGTGGCATGCCTGAAAGATGAACCGGTGGAAGCTATCAAATGGTGAGAGTAAGGATTAGAGATTAAGGATTAAAAGGATAAGGGATTGATGATACGGGAAAAGGTAAAGAACTTATGGAAGCTCTGTTTCAATGATAGCGAGGAATTTACTGAACTGTATTTTCGGCTCCGCTACAACAATGATATCAATATTGCCATCCAAAGCGGCGAAGAAGTGATTGCCGCCCTACAGATGTTGCCTTATCCTATGACGTTCGAAGGAGAAGATATTCATACGGCCTATATATCCGGCGCCTGCACACACCCTGATTACCGTAACCGGGGCGTAATGCACGAGCTGTTATCACAAGCCTTTGCACGGATGCTACACAATAATGTCGCCTTATCCACCCTGATACCGGCAGAACCGTGGCTGTTCGACTACTATGGCCGCAGCGGTTATGCCCCCGTATTCCGCTATGCCGAAGAGACCTTTATCGCTTCCGGTACACCGACAGCCGATACGGGCCTTACTTTGGAAATGTCTGCCGAATATACTGAAAAAAGATATGAATATCTCGACCGGAAATTGCGGGAGCGCCCTTGCTGCATTCAGCATACGGAAGAGGATTTTCAGGTTATCATTGCCGATTTACAACTGGGGCAGGGCTTCGTTTGCACATTGAGCAATGGGGAGGAAATCACGGCTTTGGCCATTACCTATCCGATAGGGAAAGCCAACTGGCGCATTGGAGAAATCGTGTCGGATACTCCCGCTACAAAAACTTTACTGCTTCAACATATCTGCCAAAGCCTGAATCTCCCGTCCATCCGGGTTCTCACTCCTCCCGCTACCGGTGAAAGCCAACTTTTGGGCATGGCACGCATCATCAATGCCAAAACCATGCTGCAACTCTATGCTACGGCCCATCCGGAACTGGAACTCAGCATTCATCTCACCGATGAGCAGGTCAGTGCCAATAACGGCTACTACTACCTGAACAATGGTAAATATATGAATAGTGCCAAGCGTCTGCCGGGCAGCCACTTGGCACTTACAATCGGTGAACTCACCGAAAAAATATTTGCAACATCAAGCCCATATATGAGCCTGATGTTGAACTAGCATTATAATCCGCTGAAGTCGACTCCCTCAAATACCAGCGAAGGAATCTGCCATGAACGGTTCGGTTGAGGGTCATTGCCCACAGCAACCAAGGAATTCCATAAAGTAACCATGTTACCCGTCACATTCATTTCGTTGACGGGCTGTGTCAGCTTGCCGTCTTCAATAAGGAAACCCTCTATACCATAAGAGAAGTCACCGGTACTGCTATTGCTGTTACCGCCATTGAAGCCCGTAACCAAGATGCCTTGTTTAATATCTGCAACCAATCCGTTCAGGTCCTTATCGCCCGGTGTCAGAATTAGACGTGAAGGTGCACTGATAGTAGGAGCTATATCCATCTTCTTACCATTGTAGGTATCGATGAAATAAGTTTTCAGCACGCCTTTGTCAAAAACAGTGCGGGGTTCGGTAGCCACACCCTCATTATCGAAATAGCGTGAACCGTTTGCACCGATAGCATGCGGCTCGTCACGCAACGTGAAGAGGTCGGAAGCCACTTTCGTATCCAGCTTATCCATCAGGAAGGAGTTCTTTTGTTGCAAAGCACTGCCATACAATGCACTTAGCATCGGACTGAGCAGGTTTCCCACATTCATAGGGTCAACCACCATTGTATATTTACCCGACTTTGCTTTCTTCTGTCCCAGCTTGCGCAATACGCGTTCCAATGCCTTGGCACCGATTCCCGTCTTCGTCAATTTATCATAGAACAGAGCCGAGTCGTACCAGTAATCCTGAGGGCGAGCTTCGCCCTCTCCCTTAATGGATACACTGGCTGAGACAGAGAACCAGGTACTCTTCGACTCGCCTTCAAATCCGTTGCTTATCAAACGATAGGAAGAACCCTCGCCATCACTATAAGAAGAATCAACCGAAATGATACGCTCATCCTTGCCCAATACCTCCTCTGCAGCAGCACGTGCAATCGCCACTTTATCATCCGGGTTGACTTCATAGAGTTTCTTGTCAAAAAGCTGCAAGTCAGGCTTGCCTCCTTTATAGTAGCGTGCAGGGTCGGCCAGCATACGCGACTCATCCACCGCCAGATAGCGGGTAGACTCTATACCATTCGTGATAAGAGTTTCCAATTCTTTCTTATCCAGCCGATTGGTGGAAAAAGAGCCGAAACGTCCGTCCACATAAAGATTCAATCCCAAACCATTCTCCGTAGACTGCTGCAAACGGTCCATTTTGCCGTCACGCAGTTCAAAAGAAGAATTAGAATTTGTATATAGCACCAGTTTGGCTGCCTGGCAACCGTTCTTCAAGGCATATTCCATTGCCCATTGTGCCAATTTCTTATTGTCGTCTGTAATCATGTCTTTAATTGATAGTTGATAATTAACTTTCTCCTCCTACAGTCAGCTTGCTGACTAGTGCCGATGGCATACCGCAGGTAACGGGACAAGACTGACCGTCTTTACCACAGGTCCAAGTACCGTTGTCAATCTTATCGTTATTTGCCACCATCGTGATGTCAGCCAATGCTTTCGGACCATTACCGATGATATTTATATCCTTGACGGGCTGCGTCAACTTGCCATCCTCAATCAAGTAACCCGACTTCACAAAGAAGGTAAAGTCTCCGGCACCGATTTGCACCTGGCCATTGGTAAACTGGTCACAATAGATACCTTTCTTCACGGTGGAGATAATGTCCGCTTCCTTCATATTGCCGGCTTCCATATAAGTGGCACGCATACGGGGGATAGGAGTATTACGGAAAGTATCGCGACGTCCGTTTCCAGTAGGAGCCACCCCATAATGCTTGGCACTGATGCGGTCGTGCAGATAACTGGTCAGGATACCTTCCTTCACGATATAGGTTTTCTGGCCTTCCACACCCTCATCGTCGAAATTCACGGCTCCACGATTGAAAGCGATGGTACCGTCATCCACCACGTTGATATGCTCATCGCACACCTTCTTTCCCAAAAGGTCGCAGAAAATGGAAGTACGTTTACGGTTGAAGTCAGCCTCAAAAGCATGTCCTATGGCTTCGTGCAACAAGATACCCGAACCGCCAGCCCCCATCACGACGGGCATTTCGCCACCTTTGGGTTTCACAGCCTTGAACAAGATAGCAGTCTTATCCACCGCCTCACGTGCAATAATATCCACGATGTCATCCGTCATGAATTCAAAACCCTTGCGGTAAGAACGACCGGCATAACCGTTCTCCATCTTTCCATTCTCTTCCATGATGCAGACTGCCATAAAAGAAACCATCGGACGGTAGTCGTAGTAGCTCACGCCCTCGGAATTACAGAACAGCACGTGCGATGTACTGTCAGAAAGAGAAGCCTGCACCTTACGTACACGATTGTCCAAAGAGAAAATCTTTTCGTTCAGCTTTTCTAAATAAGGTATTTTTGCCTTGACACTCACGTCCTCCCAAGGTTCAGTGACGGCATAGCGGCTTTTGGTAATTGTCTTTTCCGTCAGTCCTACAGATTTTCCGGCCTTGCCCGAAGAGGCGATACGGGCAGCAGTACGTGCAGCACGCAGCATTTCTTCCATAGTTACCCCTTCCACATAAGCATACCCCGTCTGGTCGCCTGCCAATACGCGTACGCCCATACCGAAGTCAATGTTAGCTCCACAGTTGTTTACTTTGCCGTCCATCAGAACCACACTGTTGTTGAATGTGTGTTCAAAATAAAGGTCGGCATAATCGCCGCCTTTTTCCAGAGCGGCAGCCATCACTTTCTTCAAGTCAGCCTCCGTCACACCGAAGTGAACCATTGCCGAAGCTACGGCAGACTGATTATCTGCTCCTCCTAAAGCTCCGCGTACTGACGCAGGCATAGCCAACGAGGGTACTGCCAGCGAACCTAACATCGCCAGACTTCCCGTCCGTAAGAAATTTCGTCTATCCATCCTTTTCAGTTATTAGTTATAAGATATTGTTTTTTATATCATAGTTATATGACGTAAAAATAGGAGATTTTGTCACACCTTAGCTTTCCTTTGTTAACAAACTTTCCAATTCCTCTGCATTCAGACGCAGATAGAATTGTCCTTTGTAAGCCACTGAAATACCTCCGGTCTCCTCCGATACAATGATGGCATGCGCATCAGACACCTGGGAAATTCCCATGGCAGCACGATGCCTCAGCCCCAGTTCCTTAGGAATGTCCAGATTATGGGAAACAGGCAGGATACATCCCGCCGCTTTGATACGTTTCTTACTGATAACCATCGCTCCATCGTGCAACGGACTGTTCTTAAAGAAAATATTCTCAATCAGACGCTGGTTTATATCGGCATTGATAATTTCTCCCGTACGCACCACATCATCCAAAGGCAAATTATGTTCAATGACAATCAAGGCACCAACCTTCTGCTTCCCCATGCTGATACATGCCATTACCACCGGCATGATGTCGTCATGTTCCAACTTCTCTTTCTTATTGCCGGTGAAGAAGCGTACCAGCGCACTGGCATGCTGATGCGAACCGAGTGTCAGCAAGAAGCGCCGTATCTCGTCCTGAAACAAAATGATAAGCGCCAGCACGCCCACACTGACCAGCTTGTCGAAGATGGAGCCGAGCAATTTCATCTCCAGCACCTGCGACACCACCAGCCATATCAGGATAAACACCAGAATACCCGTAAACACATTGATAGAGCCGGAGGCTTTCATCAGCTTATACGTATAGTACAGCAAGAAAGCCACTAACAGAATATCTATAAAATCTTTTATTCCAAATTCAAAAAACACGATATTGAATGATTAGGGGTTAGGGATTAGGAATTATTTCGCATGGCTTGCACAATCCGTACGGTTTCCACGGCTTCTTTCACGTCGTGTACGCGGAGGATGTCAGCACCTTTCAGCAAACAGATGGTATCGAGCACCGTAGTACCATTCAGCGCCTCCTGAGGAGTAATGTCCAACAAGCGGTATATCATCGATTTACGTGAAACGCCTACCAGCAAAGGCAACTCAAAAATACGGAACTCTTCCAGATGGGACAGCAATTCATAGTTATGCTCCATTGTCTTTCCAAAGCCGAAACCGGGGTCCAGAATGATGTCTTTTACACCTAAGTCACGTAATTGCTGCACCTTGCGCGCAAAATACAAGAAAACCTCTTTCAGAAGATTGTCGTAATGAGGATGCTGCTGCATACTTTGCGGAGTGCCTTGCATGTGCATCATAATATAAGGTACGTTCAATGCCGCAACGGTATGGAACATATTCGCATCCATCTCACCGGCCGCAATATCATTGATGATGGCAACACCATACTCCTCCACACACATTCTTGCCACATCCGCCCTAAAAGTGTCTACTGACACCACAGCATCCGGCTGTATCTCAAAAAGTATTTTCAGGCCCATACGCAACCGTTCCATCTCCTCCCTGGCAGAGACATTGTCGGCATTAGAACGGGAAGAGTAAGCGCCTATGTCAATAATGGCCGCTCCCTCCGAAACTATCTGTTTCACCCGGCGTACTATTTCCGCCTCTGTCTGTGTACGGCTACCGGCATAAAAGGAATCGGGAGTAACGTTCAGTATGCCCATGACACGGGGTTGAGAGAGGTCGAGCAGCGAACCGTTGACATTTATATATCGGGCAGTTGTAATTTCCATAGGCAGTCTGTTCTATATAGTACCTGCAAATGTAAACAAAAAAGTGGTTTCAAAATACATAAACTCATAAAACTGATAAGTTTTTTGCTTGTACCCGGGAAGGGAGAGGATTAAAACTATATCTTTGCACGATGGTTTACCACAGATTACACAGATTCACACAGATTGATTTAATTATAAAGTCATGGATATAACAGCTATACATCAGATATTCCTAACATGCACCAGTGTCACTACTGACAGCCGTAACTGCCCCCAAGGCTCTTTATTCATTGCGCTGAAAGGCGAGTCGTTCAACGGAAATGCCTTTGCCGCCCGGGCGCTGGAAAGCGGAAGTGCTTATGCCATAGTGGACGAAGAAGCCTATGCCCCTGAAGGCGATACACGATACATCGTGGTGGAAAACAGCTTGAAAACCTTGCAACAACTTGCCAATTACCACCGTCGGCAGATGCGTACACCCATCATCGGCATTACGGGTACAAACGGAAAGACTACTACCAAGGAACTGATGTCCACCGTACTTTCGCAAACTCACAACGTGCTCTATACCTTGGGAAATTTGAACAATCACATCGGTGTTCCCCTCACCTTGCTTCGCCTGCGCCCTGAACACGACCTTGCCGTGGTGGAAATGGGTGCCAGCCACCCGGGAGACATCAAGGAGCTGGTAGAGATAGCCGAACCTGACTACGGGATCATTACCAACGTAGGAAAAGCCCATCTGGAGGGATTCGGCTCTTTTGAAGGAATCATCAAGACCAAAGGAGAGATGTACGACTATCTGCGGACGCGGAAAGAAGCTACCATCTTTATCCATAACGACAACCCCTACTTGAAAAAGATAGCCTACGGACTCCACCAGATTGCCTACGGCAGTGAGGACGGGCTGTACATCAACGGACACGTCACCGGCAATTCTCCTTACCTCACCTTCGAGTGGAAAACGGACAACGAAAGCAAATATCACGAAGTACAAACCCGGCTTATCGGTGAATATAACTTCCCCAATGCTCTGGCAGCTGTCACCATCGGACATTTTTTTGGTGTGGAACCGGAGAAAATAGACAAGGCACTGGCCGGATATACCCCGCAAAACAACCGTTCACAACTGAAAAAAACAGCGGACAACACTCTGATTATCGATGCCTATAATGCCAATCCCACAAGCATGATGGCTTCCATTAGTAACTTTCGGAACATGCAGGCCGAAAACAAAATGTTGATATTGGGAGATATGCGGGAGTTGGGTAAAGACAGTGCCGACGAGCACCAGAAGATTGCAGACTATCTGGAAGAATGCGGATTCAAGGATGTAGTTCTTGTAGGGGAATTGTTTGCCGCCACACGCCACTCTTATCAGAGTTATCCCGATGTAACCGCACTCATCGCAGAGCTGCAAAGAGAGAAACCTTGCGGGAAAACAATTCTGATAAAAGGGTCGAACGGCATCAAGCTAAGTTCCGTAGTTGAATACTTATAATCCTATTTCATCCTTGGCCTTAAAATGAAATAGCCGACCATTGATGCAAGCACCGCTCCCGTGGTATTGGCCGCAAAATCCAGCCAGTCTCCACCACGGTATGTCGTGCAGTATTCTTGCAGCAACTCCACCATTCCGCTGAACAAAACGGGACAGACAAACGCCCCTGCCCATGCATGCCATAAAGGGGCGTTGTCTCTCCGGTGAGCGCGAAGAAACTCCAGCCACAGCATTCCTGACATGCCGAAATACATACAGATATGCACCACCTTGTCTATATTGGGAATCTTGCTTATTTCTGTAGAAGGCGGTTTAAAGAATGAAAGATAAATCACCGTCAGAATAATAAAAAGCGACACCGGATATTTCTTAATATAATATAGCATATACCAAATTATCAACGAACTGTGCGCAAAAGTACAGAACATTTTCTATATTTGCATGTTTTAGCTGGTATTAATAACGAATTGAAAGAAAAATCTACGTTTTATGACAAAAAGTGACAGAGCCAACTTCGGAAGCAAATTAGGCGTCATACTTGCCTCGGCAGGCTCCGCAGTCGGTTTAGGCAATATCTGGCGTTTCCCGTTTGAGACCGGGAATCACGGAGGTGCGGCATTTATCCTTGTATACTTGGTTTGCGTGCTCATTCTCGGCATCCCCATCATGATTGCAGAATTCCTCATCGGCAGGCGCTCGCGTGCCAATACGGCAAGGGCTTATCAGAAATTGGCACCCGGCACGCATTGGCGCTGGGTAGGACGTATGGGCGTACTGGCCGGATTCCTTATTCTGGGATATTACTCCGTTGTGGCAGGATGGACGCTTGAGTTTATCGGCGAAGCGGCTACCAACAGTTTTGCCGGGAAGTCGGCAGCCGATTTCATCGCATCCTTCAACAGCTTTGTCAGCAACCCCTGGCGTCCGGTCATCTGGCTGGTGCTGTTCCTGCTGGCCACCCATCTCATCATTGTCAAAGGAGTGGAAAAAGGTATTGAAAAATCAGCCAAAATCATGATGCCAATGCTATTTGTCCTATTGATAATCCTTGCCATCTGCTCCATATCCCTGCCCGGAGCAGGAGCAGGCATTGAATTCCTGTTGAAACCGGACTTCAGCAAAGTGGACGGCAATGTGTTCCTTGGAGCCATGGGCCAGGCATTTTTCTCCTTGAGCTTGGGGATGGGATGTCTCTGTACATACGCTTCTTACTTCCGCAATGATACGAACCTGCCCAAAACGGCACTCAACGTGGCGGCTATCGACACCATGGTAGCCATTTTGGCAGGATTCATCATCTTCCCTGCCGCCTTCTCTGTAGGCATCAAACCGGATGCGGGTCCTAGTCTGCTATTCATCACCTTACCTAATGTCTTTCAGCAAGCGTTCGGCAATATTCCCTGGCTGGCGATACTGCTGTCTCTGATGTTCTATATCCTACTGGCATTGGCAGCACTTACTTCCACCATTTCCCTGCACGAAGTGGTAACTGCCTATCTACATGAAGAGTTCAAGTTCTCACGCAGCAAGGCAGCCAGATACGTGACAGCGGGCTGTATTTTCTTAGGAGTATTCTGCTCACTGTCTCTCGGTATCGGCAAAAGCTATACCGTATTCGGGCTAAACCTATTCGATTTGTTCGACTTTGTAACGGCCAAGCTAATGCTACCGTTAGGCGGTTTCTTCATTTCCATCTTCATAGGCTGGTATCTGGACAAGAAAATCGTATGGGAAGAAGTCAGCAACAATGGCACTCTGAAAGTATCCGTCTACAAGCTATTGATATTCATCCTGAAATATATTGCTCCGATAGGAATTGCACTGATTTTTATCAATGAACTGGGTTTTCTGAAATAGGCCATCATGCAGAACCCCTTTAAAGAATTCCTTTATTTCTCCCGGGGAGAAAGGCGCGGAATACTGGTTTTGATTACCGGCATTATTCTCGTCTTTCTCTCCGGGTATATTTATATATACCAAAGAGAGAACCGCCCCCTCTCCGATGAAGTAATCCGGCGGCAGGCCACTGCCATGGCAGAATACGAATCGTTCATCGCATCCATACAAGAAAAGGAACAAAAATGGGACAACAGACTTAAACCTTCCTCCCAAAAACAACCGACAACCGTCTCCTTGGCCCGTTTCAATCCCAATATCGCCGACTCCGTCATTTTTTGCCGACTGGGACTGCCCGGATGGATGGCGCGGAACATACTCCGCTACCGTAGTAAAGGAGGGAAGTTCCATAAGGCAGAAGATTTCCGGAAAATATATGGAATGACAGAAAAACAATATCAGACACTCCTACCCTATATCCACATCACTCCGGAAGACACAGAAACAAGAACCGTCCAGTTATACAGCTCTCCTGCAAGCAATGACAGCGCCGTTACTTTCCGAATTGCACCGGAAAAATATCCGTCTGGGACCCTTGTCGACCTGAACCGCGCCGACACCACAGAACTGAAGAAAATACCAGGCATCGGTAGTGGCATTGCCCGTCTAATCATCGGTTATCGGCAACGCTTGGGAGGATTCTACAACATCACGCAATTACAAGAAATCCATTTGGACACCACCCAATTGCAGTCCTGGTTTTCCATCGACACCCGGGCCATCCACCTCATCAACCTGAACCGTAGTAGCATAGAGAGGCTGCGCCACCATCCTTACATCAACTTCTACCAGGCAAAGGCCTTTGTAGAATACCGGAAGAAGAAAGGCGACCTTCATAGTCTGAAACCTTTTGCACTTTACGAGGAATTCTCCGATACCGATTTGGAGAAAATCAGTCACTACGTTTGCTTTGAATAACAGCATCATGCAACATTTTTCAATGTCTGATGCAACCTTTTCACCAGTCATTTCGTCTAACAAGCAGAAACACCCTAAAAACAGGAAGGCCTACTGCAATAAGGATTAGAACCATCGTATCAATATGAAAAAATTAATGATTATAACCATGCTGCTGGGCAGTATGGCACAGAATGCTTTTGCTCAAAAAATAGAAATAAAAGGAACCGTCCGCGATGCTTCCGACAAGAGTATAGAGTATGTCAATGTGGTATTACAGACCATCGACTCTACTTTTGTCGCCGGTGTGACCACAAGTCCAGAAGGAGAATTCATCTTCAAGAACACGGCTACCGGAGATTACAGACTTGTTCTTTCCAGCATCGGGTATAATACCGGATACATCACCCTCAATGGAGTAAAGCGCCATACCGACCTTGGACCAATCGTATTAGACAGTGCTTCTATCGCACTGGAAGGAGTGACTATCACCGGCTCCAGCCAAATCAGCCGTGCAGACCGCAAACTGGTTTTCCCATCCGAAAGACAAATGAAAACTTCCACAAACGGAGTGAATCTGTTGCAGGAACTGATGCTGCCACGTATTCTGGTCAACCCCATGAACAATGAGATTGGATTGTCCGGCGGTGGAGAACTGCAATTACGCATCAATGGAGTCAAAGCCGAAATAGACGAGATAAAAGCCATTCGCCCTGCCGACATTATACGTATAGAGTACCATGACAATCCGGGACTGCGCTACGGTAATGCCGAAGTCGTTTTGGACTACATAGTGCGCCGACCTAAAACGGGCGGAAACTTCGGTGCCGACATTTCCCAAGGGTTGAACACGATGTGGGGAAACTATAATCTGTACGGCAAAGTAAACCACAAAAAATCAGAATTCGGCTTCTCCTATTACATGGGACCACGGGATTTTAACGGCATGTACCGCGACAATGAAGAAGAATTCCACCTGGCAGACGGCACTACACTCAGACGCCTGGAGAAAGGAGAGCCCAGCAAGGCAACCATGTGCCAGCACAACCTAAACGTAAATTATAGTTTGCAGGCTTCTGAGAATTCCCTTTTCAGCGCCACCTTCCGCCTTCGAGGAAACAATCAGCCACACTGGGATTATAAAGGAACTCTCTATAATGCCAATGATGAAACGGACGTGGTAGACATGACCGACCGTACCGACCAGAGCTGGACACGTCCCTCACTGGATTTGTACTACCAACAGAATCTGAAAAACAAGCAAACCCTGGTATTCAATGTAGTAGGCACCTACAATCGGGAAAAATCGCAGCGGCTCTACCAAGAAAGCACCCCGGGGAACATATTGACCGATATTGACAACAATATCCGAGGCAACAAATACTCCCTGATTGCCGAGGCCATTTATGAGAAGCAATATTCCAAGGGGAACGCATTGAGCTTCGGTCTGAGCCATACACAGTCCTACTCTAACAATGAATACAGAAACGGGCATTATTATGAAACCAATATGCACCAAGGAAACACATACATATTCGGAGAATACCGTGGAAAGATAGACAAACTAAACTACCGGCTGGGAGTGGCCATGACTCGTTTCTACTATAATCAGAGCGGCAAGGACAAATCTACCGAGAACTACAGTTTCAACCCGAGTATCGTTCTGCACTATGCCATGTCAGACAACTCCTACCTCCGCTGGAAGGGAAACATCTATAACGCTTCTCCTTCATTGGGCGACCTCAGCGATGTGGAGCAAGCAGTGGACTCATTCCAGATACGTCGTGGCAACCCGCATCTGAAATCATATATGTGCTATCATACGGAACTGACTTACGAATGGAAAAAAGGCATCTTTTATACCAATCTATGGGGAGCCTATGACTATCGTCCCAATGCCATTATGGACGAGAAGATTCAAGAAGGCAACAAAATAGTGCAGACTTGGGACAATCAGAAGGATTGGCAGAAACTCTCCGGACGTGCCATGCTCCGCGTAGGACCCATCCGCGACATTCTGCAATTTTCTTTTACGGGCGGTGTCAACCATTACATGAGCCATGGCAATCACTACTCACATACCTACACCAACTGGTTTTGTGAGGCAGAAGCCTCATTAAACTACAAACAGTTCTCTCTGTTCTGGCAGATAAACACCAATTGGAACAATTTCTGGGGAGAAACCCTCTCGGGAGGAGAAAACATCCAGATGTTAGCTGTATATTACAAGCATAAGAATCTTCGGGTAGGAGTCGGTGCATTCAATCCTTTCACCGACAACTATAAAGTACAAAGCGAAAACTGGAATAAATTCGCATCCTACAAGACAAATAATTATATAAAAGAAAGCTCCCGCATGTTCCTGGTGAACTTTTCCTACAACTTCTCGTTCGGCCGCAGTTTCAAGACAGCACAGCGGAAGGTAAACAACAGTGACAATGACTCGGGAGTAATGGGCACGGGGAAATAGGCTCAGACCATTTTATTGATTTCCCCGTCAATCAGATGTATCGTCCGGTCGGTGAGCTGCGCCAGTCCTTCATCATGGGTTACGATAACAAACGTTTGTCCGAAACGGTTACGTAAATCAAAAAAGAGCTGGTGCAGTTCTTCCTTATTATGGGTATCCAAGCTGCCGGAAGGTTCATCTGCCAGCACCACTGCTGGATGATTGATGAGAGCACGGGCCACCGCCACACGCTGCTTCTCACCTCCCGACAACTCATTCGGCTTGTGGGAGGCCCGTTCGGCAAGCCCCATGAATTCAAGAATTTCCGTAGCCGCCTCCTTGGCTTCCTGCTGTCCTCTTCCGGCAATGAAGGCTGGTATCATTACATTCTCCAAAGCCGTAAACTCCGGCAGCAGTTGATGGAACTGGAACACAAAGCCGATATGGCGGTTGCGGAATGCGGAAAGTTCCTTCTCCCTCATACGGTTGACTTGTGTACCGTCAATAACCACCGAACCGCCATCCGGCATATCCAACGTACCCATGATTTGCAGCAAGGTAGTTTTACCCGCTCCACTGGGGCCTACAATGCTGACAATCTCCCCTTTCTCTATCTCCAGGTCAATACCCCGCAACACTTGCAGGTTACCGAAACTCTTCGTTATATTCTCTAAATGAATCACTAGGCTATTTACAATTTGACAATTTACTATTTACTATTTGATAGTTTTCTTTCAAGTGCTATTACTATAGTCTTTTAATTACATATTCGGCCAAATAGCAGCCAAAAACTGCGGGCATGTAGCTCACTGTTCCACAGGTGGACTTCTTGTTCATCTCGTCGTCCGTCAGCAAAACGGCATTCGGATCAGCCTGTTCGGTGCTGAAAACAACTGGAAGTTTCCGCTTTATGCCCATTTTTTGCAGACGCTTACGCACAGCCTTGCTCAACCCGCAATGATAGGTATCCCAGATATCGGCAAAGCGCACTTGCGAAATGTCACTCTTTGCTCCTGCCCCCATGCTGGACACTATCTTGATATGCCGCTTCATGCTTTCCGCTATCAAGTGGCATTTTGGAGCAAGCGTATCGATGGCATCCACCACAAAGTCATAAGCCGCATCATCCAGCAGTTCCGGTATGTTCTCATCTTTCAAGAATACGGGCAACACTCTCAGTTCCAGAGCCGGATTAATGTCCCTGAAACGTGATGCCAATATCTCCGCCTTCTTTTGCCCCAGGGTAGAATGCAGAGCCGGCAACTGACGGTTTATATTCGTAGGCTGCACGGTATCGGCATCGACAATCGTCATCCGCCCCACTCCGGCACGGCATATCATCTCGGCCGCATAAGCACCTACACCACCCAGTCCTACGACAAGTACATGTGCCCGGCGCAGGCGTTCCATTTTTTCATCTCCTAATAAAAGTTGCGTTCGTTGTTGCCAATCTTCCATTTTCACCACAGATTACACGGATTTACACAGATTTTTGTCAATTATCAATTGTCAATCGTCAATTCTTCTTGAACCATTTATAGAACCATTTGCCTACCTTCTCGTAGTGCTGCGACTCGTTGTTGCCACGCGGGTTGGAGAAGGATACCGCATCCTGCGGCTCGCCCAGTTGGTCGGGATAGAGTACTATCAGGCTGTTATTTGCAAAGTACTTGCTGATTTGTGCCGGTAGCTTCTCGAAGGAGCTGTCATAGGAGATGGAGCCGCGGCGGGCGCTGATGATGACCAGCAGATGGTCGAAATTCACTTGTCCGGTCAGTATCAGCAGGTCTCCCCAGTCGTCCAGGCGGGAAAAGTCTGTCAATGTCTGTCCATATTTGGCTTTCACCAGCCCTTGAAGATGGGCGGTAGTCTCTTCATTGGCATAAAAATGCACCCGACAGCCCAAAGTACTCCCCAACCGGCAGAAATGTTCCACCCACTTCAGGAATCCCGCCTCATACTCGGCTTTCGGAGGTACCGCCACAATCACCCGCCTAATTGTGTTAATGGGCATCAGGAACTTGGAAACCATCACCTCGCGATGCAAGCCCTTCAGCAGATTCTCCGTCAGCATACCGAAGAATGAATCCACAATATTGACTTTACGGTGCAGACCTATAATGACATCCGTTGCCGCATATTCTTTTGCTGTATGGATAATGCCCGAAGCGATATTCAAGTCGTAACGCGTGATTTGCCTCAACGGCACATCTGCCGAGGCCGTTATCATGGCAGCCTTTTCCAGATAGCGTTTCCCACGCAATTCGGCACTTTCAGAACTGCTATCGTCGTTGATGACATTCAGTGCCAACAGATTATCCCGTTGTTTCGGGTCGCGTATCACCAAAGAAAGATTTATCAGGTCTTCAATCGTATCGGGGTTGGCTATCGGAATCAATATCTTCTCCGCTTCCACGGAGCGGTTTTCTTCCAGATGCGCCTCCTCCATGGCAATCTTCCGTGCGGCACGCTCCGTAATGAACGAGCTCACAATGCAAGTTACAAGAATCAGCAGGACGGTACCATTCAAAACATCATCGTTCAGCAAGCGTTCCCCATTGGGCAGAATGATGTTGTACCCCACCAACACAGCCGCCAGCGTTGCCGCTGCTTGTGCATTGCTCAATCCGTACATCAGCTCCCGTTCAATCCCTCCCATCTTATATATTTTCTGCGTCAGCCAGCAGGCAATCCATTTACCTGCCAATGCCACCACAATCATTACAGCCGCTACTTTCAGAGCATCGCCATGACCGAAAATCACATGCACATCAATCAGCATACCCACGCCTATCAGGAAATAGGGAATAAACAAGGCGTTGCCCACAAACTCCAGATGGTTCATCAGCGGAGAGACATGCGGAATCAGCCGGTTCAATACCAAACCTGCAAGGAAAGCACCCAGGATACCTTCCATCCCCACAAACTCCATCAATCCGGCTCCGAGAAAAACCATGGCAAGCACGAATATGAACTGCATCACGTTGTCATCGTACCTCCGGAAGAACCAACGACCTATGCGTGGAAACAGATATACAATCAAAATACCCAGGAAGATAACCTTTATGACAAGCCATACCCAAAAGAAGCCGTCCGACTCCCCCTTGAACATACCACCCACAACGGCCAGAACCAACAAAGTGAGTGTATCCGTAACCGCCGTCCCCCCCACTGCAATACTCACACTGCGATGCCGCGACACACCGTAACGAATCACGATGGGATAGGCCACCAGCGTATGTGACGCATACATACTTGCCAGTAGGACAGAGGTCAGCACCCCGTACTTCAACAAAGCTATATTCGTTACCAAGCCTATGCCTATGGGCACAATAAAAGCCAAGAGCCCCAGAACAAGCGCTTTGCCCCGGTTCTGTTTGAAGTCTCCCATATTCATTTCCAGACCGGCAAGGAACATAATGTAATACAAGCCTACTTTGCCGAAAAGCTCAAAACTGCTATCACGCACCAAGATATTGAAACCATGCTCCCCAATGACAAGCCCCGCCAGTATCATTCCGATAATGTGCGGAATACGAAGCTTATTCAACAATATGGGAGCAAACAATATAATGAGGAGTACAAGGAGGAATATCCATGTAGGGTCGGTGATGGGAAGTTTCAAGCTGAAGTCAAACCAATCCATAGGCTATAAGTTTTAGGTTTTGAATGCAAAATAACGAAAAACTTTTCACTTTATGCGGTGTTATACAGCATTTTGTTATAAATTTGCGACCAATTCTATCTTTTTAGAGATAGTATTTCACTTTTTTATAAACTTAATTTAAAACAAAAGAAAAATGAAAGTAGCTATTGTTGGAGCAAGCGGAGCCGTGGGACAAGAGTTCCTGCGAGTGCTCGATGAAAGAAATTTCCCGTTGGACGAGTTAGTATTGTTCGGTTCTAAACGCAGTGCCGGAACCAAATATACCTTCCGCGGTAAACAGATCGAGGTGAAACTCTTGCAACACAATGATGACTTTAAAGGGGTTGATATCGCTTTCACTTCCGCAGGCGCAGGCACCTCCAAAGAATTTGCCGAAACCATTACCAAGTACGGAGCAGTGATGATTGACAATTCCAGCGCTTACCGTATGAACGACAATGTACCTTTGGTAGTGCCCGAAGTGAATGCCGCCGACGCCAAAGAACGTCCTCTCGGTATCATTGCCAACCCTAACTGTACGACTATCCAAATGGTAGTGGCACTGAAAGCCATCGAACAGCTTTCCCATATAAAGACCGTACACGTTTCTACCTATCAGGCTGCCAGTGGTGCGGGCGCCGCTGCCATGGATGAGTTGTACGAGCAGTACCGCCAGGTATTGGCAGGCGAACCCGTAACCGTTGAGAAATTCGCTTACCAGCTGGCATTCAACCTCATTCCGCAAATCGACATATTCACCGACAACGGTTATACCAAAGAGGAGATGAAGATGTTCAACGAGACCCGCAAGATTATGCACTCTGATGTAAAAGTCAGCGCTACCTGCGTACGTGTTCCCGCTCTCCGCTCCCACTCCGAAAGTATCTGGGTAGAGACCGAGCGTCCTATCTCCATCGAAGAAGCCCGTGAAGCATTTGCCAAAGGCGACGGACTAGTGTTGATGGACAACCCGGCAGAAAAGGAATACCCCATGCCGTTGTTCCTCGCGGGCAAAGACCCGGTTTACGTAGGTCGTATCCGTAAGGACCTCAGCAACGAAAACGGATTGACGTTCTGGATTGTGGGCGACCAGATTAAGAAAGGCGCTGCACTGAATGCCGTGCAGATTGCAGAATACCTGATTAAGGAAAAGGCACTGTAAGTTCGAGGATTACCACATAAAATTATTTGAGGGTACTGAAAGTATAAATTATTCATATTTTCAGTACCCTCAAAAATTTCTCACTACTTGAGCAATCTCCGTCTATAATTTCACAAGGCTCATCATGGGAGCGGATTCATTATGTAAACGGTCAAGAGCTGTCACTACATAACGATATTCCGTTTCCCCATCTTTATAAGGCAATCTATAAAAGTTGTCGCATACGATGGATACAATATTTAAAGGATCATCAAGATCTATTTTTTCATTGGAAGTAAAACGATAAACCACATATTGCACAGCGCGATCCATTTCACTCTTATACTTCGGCTCATGCCACTGAAGCATATATTCACCGTTCACCCACAAAGCTGTGAGTTTGCGCACTTTTCCCGGTGCTTGGTTATCTATAAAAGTAAACACGGGTGGCAATGCAGGATACTTATGATACTCCCGTTTCAAACGTTCACGATACCCAGCTGTATCTGCCAGTAAAGTAAAAGCCGACCATTGACAACTACCTCCTATCTCGGGAAAAGAACGCTGTAACATCATCTTACACCCCAGCTGACTAAAGGCCGGATTATTGGGGTCAACATTTCGTACTGAATTTTCCACCGATTGCCCTATGAACAAAGGACGCTCTTCTGCATGTCTCGCCCACCATTCTACGAGTTCTTTATAATCTGCCCGCGGATGCCCTATTTCCCAGTAAAGCTGAGGAATATTATAATCCACCCAACCCTCACGAAGCCATAAAAGCACATCAGCATACAAATCATCATAGTTTTGAAGACTACCCGTCCTACTACCGAGTGGATCAGTAGTAGCATTCCGATAAATGGCAAACGGAGAGATACCAAACTTCACCCACGGTTTAATCTCCCGTATAGTTTTATGTACTTTTTCAATCAGCAAATTTACATTATTACGCCTCCAATCTCCTTTATCGGTAAAATTCTCACCATAACGAATAAAGCTCTCATTATCTGGGAAATCTTGTCCCTTAATCGGATAAGGATAAAAATAATCATCCATGTGGATAGCATCTATATCATAACGCCTCACAATATCACCCACAACCCTACATATATGCTCGCGACTTTCAGGCAACGCTGGATCAAAAAAAAGTTGGTCACCGTAAACAACAAACCACTCTGGATGCCGATTATAGATGTGTGTAGATGCCAATTCATCATCCAACTTATTCTTTACCCGATAAGGATTAATCCAGGCATGAAACTCCATAGCCCTCCGATGACATTCCTCGATCATAAAGCGCATAGGATCCCATTCCGGTTCCGGCTTTTTCCCTTGCTCCCCAGTGAGGAAACGGCTCCATGGCTCTAACTCCGAAGAATAAAATGTATCCGCTTCCGGGCGAACCTGAAAAATAACAGCATTCATGCCAACCTGCCGCAGAGAATCCAACATAACAAGCAAAGTATCCTGCAACTGCCTCGTAGGCATATCACGAAAATGCCCATGTACTGTTTGTATCCATGCTGCCCTAAATTCACGCTTAGGATGTAAAGATGAGGAAAGTGACTGCGCTTGTATGGATAAAACGAAAAGACAAACGCCCCCAAATAAAAGGATCCTTTTTAATCGCATTTCTGACTATTTTTTTATAATTAGAACAAAAGGGTGTACCTCAAATGAAGACACACCCTCGTTTATTCAACAATTAAAATAACTTTGTCACCAACCTGGATTCTGAGTCAATACCTGACCTTTATTCTCATAAATAGTCAACTGTGCAGCCGGTATGGCACGCAAATAGTAGCGTTCCGAATTCAATTCACCAGCCTTGAATATACGAAGTTCCTTTTCACGAAGATAATAAATATACCCTTTTTCAGTATCCTCATTACCCGGATTCTCTGGGTCGAACAGATAGAGCACTCTCTTGCCGGAATCATCTTTTGAAGATATTTCCGGATAATCGGCCATATTGACATAAGCACCTAGGAAAGACATGGTAGGATAACCATTTACATCTTCTGAGTTTAAGTATTCAAACTTGGCCCAACGACGGAGGTCTTCACCACGACGGCCTTCCATAATCAACTCAATACGACGCTCACGACGGATTTCCCACAAAACCGGATTGACATCAGGGTCACGGGCAGGGTCATTAATAACAACCCCATTCACACTCAAGTTGCTGCCATTCAGTTGAACTTTCGGCATAGTCTTGGCTTCAGTATCTCCCCACTTCGTCAGCTGACGGTCACGGAGTTCATTGATAGACTTGTCAAGGTCGCTCTGCGAGAAAGCGTTACCCCCCACTTGGGCAATCTCATAACGCGCCTCTACATAATTCAGCAGCACTTCCGCATAGCGGATGCACGGCGCATCAGCCGGACTTAATCTACCGGTACAATAATCCAGACCAGCCACCCACCACTCGTCGTTCAAGAACTTTTTGGTAGGATATCCCGTTGGTGATGTACCTTCGGTATAATTTGTCCCCATGGCGCTCATGATACGAAGACTGTCGGCAACTGTTTGATACAAACGCGGGTCACGGTCTTGAAATGACTTCTGAATACTCGGGTCTTCCTTACCTTGATACAGCGGAGACTGACCTATCGGCAAACCGTCACTGCAAAGATAAGTGTTGATTACATCTTGCGTAACACCACCCTGAGTCTGATCTTCCGGACCATTGTAGGACATCAAAGCATTACACTGCAAACCGCTTGTATATTCACGATACCAGATGACTTCCGGATTGTTAGCCAAATCGTCCGTAGTAAACAAAGCATTATAAGTATTGCCTATTGAATAGATACCGGAGTTCATTACTGCCTCCGCACCATTAATGGCACCTTGCAGCAAGTTCTTAATATCACCATCCGCCACTTTCTCTGAAGTAGGACCTACAGTAGTACCGTGATATTTCAGCCATGTGGCATGATACAGCATTTCGCGTGACATATACGCACCAACCACATATTTGTTGACTTGGCGCTTCGTATCATCCGTACGTACATTATCCAATGCATATTGAAAATCCTCTTGTATCTTCTGCGCTACATACAAATAAGAATCACGGTCTTTATAAAGAGCCGGGTCTGCCGGGTCTGTCACCTTATCGTAGTAAGGAACACCGCCATAATACTTTGCCAGCGTACTATAGGCCATTGCACGGAAATAGCGTGCAATACCTTCCCAGTGTCTCTTGGCTTCGTCCGAAATATTCATTCCGGGAATCTTCTCAAGCATGACATTGGCTTTATAAATAACACTATAATTGCCCGACCAAGTTCCTGTCTGGCTATTCCAGTCCGTAGTGGCAGAAGTGGAGAAATAAATATATCCTGAACCGTTTGTATTTGCATTATTCAGATTGATAAAATCATCCGTATAGTCATCTCCAGAGAAATAACCGGCAAAAACAGTATAGTCGGTACCATATCCTGTAAAGTAGGAAGAATAGAAGTCTTGCGCATAAGTACGCAAAGAAGTTTCAGTCTGCCAATAAGTGTCATTGGTCTGCTTGTCCTGCGGGTCTTTATTCAAAAAATCGTCGCAACCGCAGAGCGAGCCCATTGCCAACGCACAAACGATGTATAATAAATTTTTCTTTTTCATAACTGCAATTACTATTAGATTATAAACTAAGCTGAATACCGAACGACACTGTCTTCTGGTATGGATAGCTACGGCCAAAGTTACGCTGGTCACTCTTACCACTGGCCGTACGTATTCCTATTTCCGGATCGATAGCAGGTTTCACACCGTCGATGGTGAAAAGGTTTTCACCAGTGAAATAAACACGCAAACCTTGCACTTTGAATTTACTCAACCAAACCTTAGGAAGAGAATATCCTACAGTAAACGTCTTCAGACGCAGATAAGCCATATTCAGCAAATAGCGGTCATTCACGCTATAGTTACCCGAAGCAGACTGCTTGTAATCCATCGGACGGGGATAGAAAGCATCTGTGTTTTCGGGAGTCCAATAATCCTCAGCACCTTTGTAGAAGGGTTCACCGGTAGTAAAGCCTGGTAATACCTGGTTACCTGCCGCCCAAAGTTTTCTTTTGGCTACCCCCTGGAAGAACATGCTTATATCAAAGCCTTTCCAAGCAGCATCCAGATTCAAACCAAACTGTAAACGCGGCAGGGCGTTACCTATAACACTAAGGTCACCCTTGTCATTTGTATTGGTCTGTTTTACGATTTCACCGTTGTTGTCGAGGTCTTTATAAAGCACATCACCGGGAGCAAATTGATAACCGGCAGGGAATACTTTAGTCTGGTCGGGCAAACCGGCTTTCAAAGAACCGTCAGCATTAAAGTCATCTTCCGTCAAGAAACGGTCGAACTGCAAGCCCCAGATATCTCCCAAAACCATACCTTCTTTATAAGCACTCTTATCCCACCAGCCGGTAGCTCCATAAGAAGGAATCTTTGTATTATACGTCCACTTGGTTACTTCAGTCTTGTCATCGGCAACAGAAGCCGTCACGCCAAAGTGCAGACCATTCTTGAAGGTATGGCGATAGTCAATGGCAAGTTCCCATCCTTTGGTCTGGATAGTACCCATATTTTCATATGGAGCGTCAGCACCCAATGTGGCAGGTAGGTTGGCAGTAGTCAAAATATCACTGGTAGTACGGTTATACCAATCAAACGTTACTCCCAAAGCGTCATTGAAGAAACGGGCATCCAAGCCAAGGTCAAGTGTAGTAACCTTCTCCCAAGTAAGGGTTGAAGACACAATAGTCGGTTTTTGTGTTGACTGTACTTTCTTTCCATCGATAATCCAACTGTCTACAGAAGTGGACAGAGTGGAGATATAACGGTCGGTACCTACATCCTGGTTACCAATCATACCCCAAGAGCCGCGAATCTTCAACGTACTCAGATAAGGCTTCAGTGACTGCATGAACGGTTCTTCAGAAATACGGTAACCGGCAGACATGGATGGGAAGAAACCGAAACGATTCCCAGAGGGGAAACGGGAGGAACCGTCATAACGGCCGTTCAGTTCCAACATATATCGGTCTTTATAAGAATAATTAAGACGTCCGAAGAAGCCTGCTACAGACCACCAAGTATGCGAGGAGCTTGTAGTCTGGTCACCTGTAGCCAGATTCAATTCCGGTTTTGCGGGGTCGAGCAGACCTTTGCGTTGCGCCCAGTAATATTCATATTCGCTCTTTTCAAGGCTGGAACCTGCCATTGCCTTAAAATCATGATCTCCCCAGCGTTTGGCATAAGTTGCCACGAAATTGGCTGTCAGATTCTCCGTGCGTCCGGTTTCCTGATATACATAATCATAAGTAGCAGCAGATAGATAACTGCCATAAGAATCACGTAATGCCTCAACAGACGGACGGGCAGTGAAGATTTCATAACCACTGGTCAAGCTCGGTGTACCATACTTCTTATAGCGATTTTCCACGCTGCTATAAGCAACATCTATATCCAGTGTTAAATCTTTGATAGGCTTGATAGTTGCACCACCTGTCAAACGCAGATACTCACGTTCTTTTGTGGTAATAGGAGCACTTTTCTGTTCGGTCAAGGCGTTACGGAACTCCTTGCCTTCAAAAGTACCGTAAGGCATCATCGGCTGCCAACGATACAGATAGTACATCGGGTCGTAAAGATCAGTATTATAGTTGAATGGCTTGTCGTAGTCAGAACGGGTGAACATGACACCTGTACGGATAGACACATATTTGTTTAATTCAGAGTTCAAAGAGATATTGGCATTGTAACGCTTATAGTTGTCCGAATTGACTTTCATCATACCATCCTGGCTCAGATATCCCAAAGCGATATTGTAATTAGTCTTTCCGTTGCCACCGTTGATAGAAAGGCTATGGTTCTGCTGCGGAGCCCAGTCCTTGATGTATTCATCATACCAGTCCCAAGTACGGATAAAGAACATACCGCCATCGCGGAACTCAAAGTCACGACCCAATTCCATCTCACGGCCAAACTGGTCACCATAGCCATATTTGTCCCAGTAATCCTTCATTTTCTGCACATGTGTAGCATCCACACGCATATTACCCACTACGTTATAAAATGCGGTAGACCCCTTAGTCTGATTGATTACACCTTGCAAGTTAATATCAGCCTGCTGCCATCCCGGAAGTTGTTCGGGTGTCTTGGTCGGCGTACGCCATGCAAAGTTATTGGTATATTTTACAGAGAGACGTTCATGTTTACTTCTTGATTTTGTGGTAATCAGCAATACGCCAAATGCACCACGGGCACCGTAAATAGAAGCAGAAGCGGCGTCTTTCAATACAGAAATACTTTCAATATCGTCCGGATTCACCATAGAAATATCCGTTACTTCCACATTATCTACCAGAATCAACGGTTTGGAGTCACCATTCGGAGAACCGATACTACCACGAATCTTGATAGTAGGCGCACCACCTATCTCACCGGAGTTAGTAGTAATGGTCAATCCCGGTACCGCCCCCTGCAAGGCACGGCCTATATCCGTGATAGGACGGCTATCAATTGTTTTGTTCACATCCACGGAAGCCACCGCACCGGTCAGGTTCACCTTTTTCTGTGCACCATAACCTACTACGACAACTTCATCCAACAATTCCGTATCATCTTTCAAAACAACCTTCATTACCGAAGTTGCCTTGACTTCTTGAGTAGTATATCCCACAAATGATACTTGCAGAATAGCACCGGGCTTTACATTTAATTTGGAAACTCCATCCAAATCCGTAATACCACCATTGGTCGTACCTTTCTCAATGACATTGGCGCCAATAATAGGTTCACCTTTTGTATCTACAACTGTGACAGTCACAGAGATAGATTGCATCTGTTCTTGTACTCCTTGCGAGTCGTCGGATGCTGTTTGGGCAGCCATCACGTTGCCACTGCCTAAAAACAGAGCACAGATTGCCACCGCCGTAAAGAACTTACCATTGGCAAGTCCTCGTTTTTTGCGATCTTCATTCATAAGTGATTGATGATTTTGTTAATTAAACCAGTTTTTCAAAATTAGGATAAGGGAATCATATAGTTCGGAATTGTCAGACCATTTCCGAAGATTTCTTTAATTTCTCATAGGCATTTTCTTTATTTAAAGGTTCATAACTTTTATATTATCTCTCTTTTTTTCTATTTATTTACCAAGTCCAGACGGAACTTAGTTATATATTATATAAGGCTAAAATTTTGTTAATTACTTAACTCTATTGGTTGTTTTAAGAGATAAAAAACTCGTTATTAACAAAGGTGAGAAATGATTCGTTCATTTCGTCCTAACAAAGATACATTATTATTTAATATCAAGAACATTCCTTTGCATTTATTTAACTTTATATTCATACATTTGCAAAAAGGAGGTTATACACCTTATTATATAAAGAATTTAAGGTTCTTCTATATTTAAAGAATGGAATTCAATCAGACCATTCATTGGTGTTTCTTCAATGATTTCCAGTTCGATGCCAAATTCACGGGCAACTTCCCGCAAAATGGTCGCGTAGCTGTAAGCCAATGAACCCACAAAACGAATAGGATAATTTTTGTAGTCATATTGGCAGACATTACGAGTAAAGAAATTTCTCAGATTACCGGTAATCAGCTCAAATACATAGTCATCATTGGTATAATCTGCCAAAAAATAAGATATAGTAGACAAAAAGCGATTGGGGAACGGGCGGTTATACACAGATTCCATAACCTCATTCGGGCTTATACGGAACTTCTCAAAGAAATCCGCCGTTACATCTTTAGGAGCCAAACCTTTCAGTACATCAGACAAAAACATTTTGCCCAATACAGCACCACTACCCTCATCCCCCAGGATGTAACCTCCTGCCCGGACATTCTTTACAACGATTTTCCCATCATAAAAACATGAGTTTGAGCCGGTTCCCAAAATACAAGCAATGCCGGCCTCGCATTTGAACAAGCCACGTGCAGCTGCCAGCAAATCACTCTCTACCTGAATTGGAGTTTTGAATTGTGCTACCAATGAAGCTCCCAATACATTTTTCTTTTCATAAGAAGTACATCCGGCACCATAATAATAGACTTGTTCCAATTTCCTTTTGAAAAAATGCTCGGGTAATCCTAACCGCACACTTCGGCTAATCTCTCTTCTCGTTTGAAAGAAAGGATTTAAGCCCTCTGTGAAGGCTCGCTGTATCAGACGATTATCTTCAACCAGCGCCCATTCTGTTCTCGTAGAACCACTTTCTGCAATTAGTTTCATAGGTAGTTAGTTTCAGAATTGAATACAAATATATAGCTTTTTTTAATCTTTCCAAGGCTATTTCAAGAAAAAATCATTTTGCTGGCCATACATCTCCCTTTTGCTCATGTCTTCAATCATCCAACAAAGTATTCCCACTTTTCCAACGCAACCGTGTTTTAGTCAAAACAAGATGATAACAGACTAATAATAAGATACTATCTGACTGAATTCCAAGTTCCGTCTGGACTTGGCAAACAAATAGGAAAACAAGAGATAATATAAAGTTATGAACCTTTAAAAAGAGAAAATGCCTATGGAAAAAGAAACAATCCTGCAAGTTGAATAGTCTCCACTATTTGGCTCTTGTTACCCTTACCCTAAATTTAAGAAGTATTTAATTAACAACAAATCATCAATCATTTATGAATGAAGATCACAAAAAACGAGGACTAACACATAGCAAACTCCTCACAGCAGTGGCAATCAGCTCACTGTTATTAAGTAGCGGCAACGTGATGGCTGCACAAGCCAATCCTGATAAATCGCTTGGTGTAACAGAACAATTACAAGCTATCACCATCAGCGGTTTAGTTGTCGATGCAGCCGGCGAACCGATTATCGGTGCCAGCGTAGTAGAAAAAGGGACTACCAACGGCGGAATTACCGACCTAAACGGTAAGTTTACATTGACCGTAACACCGGGAGCAACACTAAAAATATCATTTGTGGGCTATCAGACACAAGAAGTGAAGGCAGCCAAAACGATGAGAATAACTCTGAAAGAAGATACCGAGATGCTGGATGAAGTAGTAGTAGTAGGCTACGGTGTACAAAAGAAGGCTAACTTGACAGGAGCAGTTTCTACAGTGGACTTAAACAAGACAATGGCAGGTCGTCCACAACAAGATGTAGCCAAAGCATTGCAAGGGGCTGTTCCGGGACTAAGCATTCTCACCACAAGTGGTGCCATCGACGAGACAGCCTCCATGCGTATACGTGGTTTGGGGACATTGAGTAATGGAGAAGTCAGCAATCCACTCATTGTAGTGGACGGCGTTCCGATGGATGACATTTCTTTCCTCGATACGCAAGACATCGAAAATATTTCCGTACTGAAGGACGCTTCCGCTTCCTCCATTTATGGAACGCGCGCCGCTTTCGGTGTGATTCTAATCAATACCAAGAGCGCAAAGCCTAGCGAAAAGGTTACCATCAATTACAGCAACAATTTTGCATGGGATCAAGCTACTTACCTGCCGGACTATCCCGATGTACCCACACAATTAAAGATGGGTATCGAAGCCAGTATGAACGGTGGTGCCGGTATGCCTGAATTGTTCGGTATGTATTTCGACAAATTGTTACCTTACGCCGAAAAGTGGCAGCAACAGAACGGCGGCAAGACCGGCTACCGTCCTATGAACCTCTACCAAAGCGATAGTAACGTGGGTGACTATATCGTATTGGACGGCACTCCTTTTTATTATGCTGACTGGGATGTACAGGACATCTACTTCAACAAAGCTGCTCCTTCCATGAGCCACAATGTTTCTATACAAGGAACATCTGGTAAGACCAATTACTACCTATCTTTCGGCTACAACGAAAAGCAAGGACAGATGAAGATTCACCCGGACGAACTAAAAAAGTACAATGCCTCAGTCAATGTCACCACTAATGTTTACGACTGGCTACAGGTGGGTGCACGCATCAACTATAGTCGTAAGAACTATAAACGCCCGGACACATGGGCCAACACCTACCAATATTTGTGGCGTTGGGGTTCTTATTTCATTCCTTCGGGCACAATCGACGGCTATGACACACGCGTCATGGCCATGCAGAAGCAAGCTGCCGATCGTGAAGTGACAACAGACCTGACCCGTATGAACACCTTCTTGAAAGCTGAAATCGTTAAAGGACTGACCCTTAATGCAGACTTTACATATGCCATTCAGAATATGAACAGCGGTTCGCAGGACAACTCCGTTTACGGCATCAATTGGAGCGGGAAACCGGTACCCTCTTACATCGTCACTAAAGGCAATAGCGGTATCTGGAGAGACTTTTCCAAACAGAACACATGGACGGCCAACGCATACGTAAACTATACCAAAACATTTGCCAAAAAACACAACCTGAATGTAATGGCAGGTGTCAACGCAGAAGAAGAGGAATACAAATATCTGTATGGTACCCGCAATGTGATGTACGATCAAGAGGGATACCCCGAACTGAATATGGCTGGCAAGGATGGACAAGATTTGAGTTGGAATCATACATCCCGCGCTTCTGCCGGTTATTTCGGCCGTATCAATTATGACTACAAAGGCATTTATTTATTGGAACTGAACGGACGTTACGACGGTTCTTCCCGTTTCCCCCATACCGACCAGTGGGCCTTCTTCCCTTCTGCATCCATCGGCTACCGCTTCTCCGAAGAAGCCTACTTCGCCCCACTGAAACATATTGTCAGCAATGGTAAGTTGCGTGCTTCTTTTGGCGAAATCGGCAACGAGGCTGTGGGCGACTACATGTTCGAACAATTAATAAGCCAACGGTTGAACAATAAAAGTACCGGCTATATCTATTGGATTGAAAACAATAATGCCAACGCTAATCTCCTGACCATGTATAACATGCCGGATTTGGTATCAAGTACTTTGACCTGGGAGCGTATCCGCACCCTCAATATAGGTCTTGACCTGGGTCTCTTGAATGACGAACTGACTATAGGTTTCGACTGGTTCCAACGTGAGAATCGTGACATGCTGGCACCGGCACAAGTATTGCCGAACACTCTGGGTGCTTCTGCTCCTTATGAAAATGCCGGTACCTTACGTACACGTGGATGGGAGTTGAACTTGAACTGGCGCCATACCTTCGGCGACTTCGACGTATATGCCAACTTCAACATCGGTGACTCCAAGACTAAAGTAACAAAGTGGGACAATGATTCCAAACTGCTCAGCACCTATTACACCGGTAAAACCTACGGTGACATTTTCGGTTTTGAAACCGACCGTTACTTCGAGGAAAAAGACTTCACCAGCCAAAATGCAGACGGCTCATGGAATTATGCAAACGGCATTGCAAGCCAGGCAGGACTGGAATCCGGTAATTTCCATTACGGCCCGGGAGACGTCAAGTTCAAGGATTTGGACGGCAATGGCAAGATTGACGGTGGAAAAGGCACAGCAGACGACCACGGCGATTTGAAAGTCATCGGAAACTCTATGCCACGCTACGAATACAGCTTCCATTTAGGCGGAGCGTGGAAAGGTATCGACCTTGACCTCTACTTCCAAGGTGTAGGCAAACGTGAGGACTGGACGACTTCTTCCCTAAACCTTCCCGCCATGGTACATGCCGACGTAGCCATCTATTCCCACCAAACAAGCTATAACAAAGTGCTTTGGAATTCAGACTATACCGCCATTACCGGTTATGAGGTAAATCAAGGCAACCGTTATCCACGTCTTTATCGTGGTACAAATAATAGTGGAGGTACCGTATCCGGTATAGCTAACGGCTGCAACAACTACTATCCCCAATCCCGCTATTTGACAGACATGTCCTATCTTCGTCTGAAGAACGTAACTGTGGGATATACCCTTCCGAAAGAGTGGACACGCAAAGCCTACATTGAGAAAGCACGTATCTACTTCAGTGGCAGCAACCTCTTTCTGCTCCACAAAGGGAATGACCTTCCAGTCGACCCCGAAATCAGTACAGGCAATGGACTTACAGCCGGTGGATGGGGACGTATAGCTCCTATTACACGCACATTCTCATTTGGAGTCCAGGTAACATTATAACAACCTCAAAAACTTAAGAACAATGAAGAAATTATTTATATATGGGGTCACAGCGCTGGCGATGTTAACCGGTTGCAACGATTTGCTGGACAAATCCCCCTTGGATACCTTCACGAATACTCCGGCATACTGGAGCAACACCGATAATTTGGATAATCAGTGCAATACTTTTTATAACAACTTTACCGGCTTTGGCAACGGAGCCAGTGGAGGATGGTTCTACTTCAAAACAATAAGCGATGACCAGGTAGATGCAGAAAGCCATAACTGGACTTACACTAACGTGGTCGCATCTTCCACAAACTGGTCAGCCCCTTTCACAGAAATCCGACGCGCCAACTATATCATTGCCGGTGTACAGTCTTCCTCTCTTGATGAAGCAACAAAGGCCCACTATGAAGGTCTTGCACGCATGAACCGTGCGTGGGAATACTATCAGTTGGTCCGTATGTACGGCGATGTGCAATGGATAGACAAAGTTATCGACCCAGCCGACAGCGAAGCCCTCTACGGACCACGCACCGACCGGGATGAAGTGATGGACCATGTGCTGGCAGACATCAATTATGCGTGCGAACACATTACCGCAAACAGCAATCGGCAACGTTTCAGCACCGACATGGCATATGCCATGAAAGCAGACATCACCTTATATGAAGGTACATACTGCAAATATCGCACTCAAGCCGAGAATGGCAAAGCCGCTGATGAGAGCCGCGCCAACAAATACTTGCAAGAATGTGTATCAGCCTGCGAATATCTTATGGCCAAAAACTACTCTCTAAGTAACAGTTACAAAGCCAACTATAATTCTGTCAGCCTGGCAAGCAATCCGGAAATGATTTTCTACAAGCCTTATGCACAAAGTTCGCTAAGGCACTCCACCATTGACTACACAATCAACACAAGTGGTACGCACGGCATTTCAAAGGACGCATTCGACAGTTTCCTTTTCCTTGATGGAAAACCGTTGGCAACAACCTCGAAAAACAAGGACGATGCAGCCGTATTGGATGCAGACAAAAATTACTCTATAAGAGAGGTTTTGGCCGTACGCGACAAGCGCCTGTCCGAAATTCTTGACCCGGTACTTTCTTTCAGAGGCCACGCCTACAGCCGTGCCGGTGTAGCAGCCTTCACCACATCGACCGGTTATGGCATCGCCAAGTATGATAACCCCGAAGAATTGAGTGTAAGCGACCGAAACAACATCGGCTACCAATACACCGACTGCCCGCTCTATTGGATTTCAGTTATTTATCTGAACTTTGCAGAAGCCAAAGCCGAAATGGGTTCTCTCACACAAGACGATCTCAACAACTCCATAAACAAGCTTCAGGCTCGTGCCGGCCTGCCGGCTATGACAACTACTCCAGATGCCGATCCTGCCAATAATATGGGAGTAAGCAATCTGATTTGGGAGATACGCCGCTGTCGCCGTTGCGAACTGATTATGGATAACTGGTACCGATATTGGGATTTAATCCGTTGGCACCAGCTCGACAAATTGGATTCAACCAAGTACCCGAACACCATGTTGGGCGCCAACGTAAGCAATGTGCCTGACTGTGAAGAAGCGACCAAGAACGGATATATAGATGCCTCCGATGCACAAATCCGTACTTATGAAGCCAAACATTATTTCTACCCGATTCCAACTACACAGTTGACCCTGAATAAAAACATGAAGCAGAATCCGGGTTGGTAATCAACTAAAAACAGCATATCGCGCTGTACCTCGTTTGGATTTAATTAAAGCGTTCATACATTCCATGTATCTAAATACAAATGTATGGACGCTTTTGTTATTCCCTTTAAAAGGTGTATAGAAACACGAATAGCACCTTCTAAAAGGAACCATAAATCAATATCATATACTTTCCCTTCGTTCATAACATACTAACAAGAAACATATCATGAAAAAGAAGAACATATTTTTCGTACTACTAATCTGCTTCATCAATAGTAGTTGCAACAAAGAAGAACAAACAGACGAGTTACAAGATAAGGATTTCTATTCTGATGTCACAACACGTGCTTCCTACATAAGCGGTACTATTACGGGCGAAATGAACCCCTATGTTGGTGATGGTTACTACACTTATGATTTAAGTATTCCTATACAAAAACAATCTGTAGGTATAAGAATTTCAGCAGTCGGTGGAGAAGCACGATTCAAAACAAACTACCAAGAACGATTCGAGAGTACATGGGTAACCCAAATTCCAGCAGTAAAAAACCATTTTCCAATAAATGTATTATGGACTAAAGCAGGTAGTAATTCTACCCTGATGGTACGTCCTGAAAAAAGTACAATCGAACTTACCGCAGATCTAAGAAACATCAATGTCAAAATGAAACCTATGCCAATCAATGCCCCTTCAACATTTGAATTGGGAGATACGATAACACTTTGGTGCAATTATCCCATAAACAAAGATACGGGCATAAAGTGGACTTACGATAAAAATCTATTCGCTGAAATCTCTCAAAGTGCATCTGTTACACAAAGCAAATTCCAAATAAATTTGAAATCAAAGCAAGCCTTCAAGAACAGCGATGTCGGAGTAGAAGTCCATGATTTCTACATAAATTCTATCGGAGCAAAAGAGTATTTCATGGCTCGGAAAAGCAATATCAGTTTTCCCAATATGGGTCCTCAAATAGATGGCTACAGAAATATTGAACAATATAAAGAATACATATATTCCATCAATGACAGCAAGGCACATACATTTTATTGGACCGGGAAGAATATTAAGATAGTAAGTGGTCAGAACAGCTCTACGGTAACAATCGTACCGACACAACCCGGTAACGCAAGTGTCAAAGTGAGCTACAAATATAAAAATCAAACCGATAATTTTACCAATGAGCTACCTTTGAGTGTATCTAAGACATCAATGCAACTGATTGGCCCTGACGTAATCTGTGACAACGGGACATTCATTCAGTATCAAGAATTTTCCCACAAAAGCAACAGTGGATTGGATTGTTGGCAACGATTTATATTCGCAATTAAATCAGGCATCACCTGCTATCACCCTGAATAATTTAGGGACACCCGGAGGCAGTTCCATTTATACGACCTTAACCGCAATAGTACACACAAAGGAATACACTGTTCAGTTTTCCAAACCAATTACTTTCAATGTATCAGGAATACAAGAAAATGACCATGACATTATATATGGCTATCTGTCACAAAGCGGAGGTGAATGCGGATTGAATCCTATTCCTGAAGGTGCGCATGATTTTCATTGGAGTGTTGACTGCGATTGGGAGGTAGACATGCAAGGATATTATTTCACTACTTTCAGCAGTCGGAACAGTCATGAAATTGAACGAGTTTGCGTAACGGTTGATTTCATAAATGCATGTGGAACCAGAACATACATATATAACTATTTCGACATCGGCTCAACAAATTCAGGAACTTATTCCACACCTAAAAACAGCCTTTCTCCAAAATAGCCCCAGACAGCTTTCACGAAAAAGCCCCCATCCATTTGCTCGTTACACAAAAGAAGCTTATATTTGCTTACTTAAAAACAGACAGCTATCATGGTACAGCAAGACATACGATGGATACAGCGTTTTGAATATACCCACGAACTGGCCTGGAAAGTGATGAAGGACTATGCAGAATATCAGGGGTATACCGACATCCGCAGCTCCCGTGATGCCATACGCAAAGCCCTTGAAATGGGATTGATTGATGACAAGCAATGGACGGAGACTATAGAAGCCCGAAATCTGACATCGCACAATCATGACAACGATGTAGTCTCTGAAGAGAAAATGCAATCCTTGAATACACCATCCTTATTCGATTGAGCTATGTACGGATTGACCGACAATGAACTGGAAAAGCTATGCAATCTCTTCCGGAAACATGAAGAAATAGAGCAGGCTGTTTTGTACGGCTCACGAGCCAAAGGAAATTTCAAGCCTTTTTCCGACATAGACATCACGCTGATGGGAGGCAGACTTACGTATAATACTTTAAGCAGCCTTTCCGATGAAATAGACGACCTGCTTTTGCCTTACAGCGTAGACCTTTCCATCTATGGCAAATTAAAGAATGCCGACCTTTTGGAACATATACACCGTATGGGAATACCCATATTCAGCCGCCCATCAAACTAAACTAAATTTCACACATCCACCCTCACCACCCTCACCTTTCGCACGCATCGCCCTATTCATCGGCATTCAAGAGGTGGGTGAGAGCAAATTTAAAAAGTGAGGGCAAAATTTGCCCTCACCACAAGATTTCTTCGTTCAAAGTTATAAGTCACTCATTCTTACCGTAATATCCTGAAACGGGTACATAAATCGGTTGCAGCATTGTTCCCTCATTCTTCAACTTTCCTTCGGTGCGCAGCCGACGGATATGCCGCATGGCAGTAGTACGCATCATGCCGCAAACGCTTTGAAAGTCATTCCGTGTCATAAAAGGGCGAGTGGCGAAATAGTTGGTCAGCCGACGGTCTATCTCTTTATCCGTCAGTTTAGCCGAATGCTCGTTTGCCTTCAAAGCCTTTGCCTTGATGGTACCAATTTCATTTTTCAGTTTTTGGTCGGCACGAAATTTCACACCCGCCATCTTCACCTTCGTCAACTTACGCTTGGTAGCAGCCACTACCGGTTCGGTCGTGGTGAGCGACACGCGAAAGTAGCCGATGCCGTCGAGATGCACCTGCCTTCCTTCGGCAAGTTCCCTGCCCATGACGTGCGACACAGCATCGAGCACAGCCGTCACATCGGTTTCTGTCAATGAGCAACGTGCCTGGATGTCCCGCCGCAATTCATCAGTAGACCTGCTCCCATTTAGGCGGAGACGGGGATGAAGGATTTTATCTTCCGGAGATTTGTCGTACGAGTCCGGATTCTCGTACCAATCAAACAAAATAGCCATAGTTCAAACTGCGTTAAAGGGTTACATTATACGATAAAGCACTGCACGGAACACGTGCGAAGTACGTACGCAGTCTGTTGAAGTACCAAGGTTATATCACAGCCCAGCCCGTGAGCAGAACCGTTCACTGTAGTGAGCTGCTCCGTTCACTAATATGAACAAGAAAGACCACTTTAGTGGACTGTTCATAAACTCTGGTGTAAAAGTAGACAAAACTATGGGGATAAGCAAAGAAACAAACACCTTTTATAAAAGAAACATATAGACATTCCACCCCAAAAAAGAAGCCAATCGGAAAATAATCCTTGAAAAGCTTGTATCCCCCCCTTTCCCGGCGTATCTTTACAAGAATATTACATACACGATAAAGAATGAAAATCACACTGATCAGAGAGGAACGCGAAAGCGGAAAAGAGGCCGTCAGCACACAAGAAACGGACATGTTGATGGAAAAGCTGAAAACAGAGAACAAGACCGGATACATTACGGAGCTGCGTAGCATCATCCCGCATTTGAAAGGGACCAACGCCCGATATGAGCATATCGACAGACTGCCGCGTCTCTATCCCGCCGTAGAAATGACCCGCACCAAAGCAGGAGAACATCGGATAAAGACCTACAACGGGCTGGTACTACTGGAAGTAAACAATCTGGCCGGGGTGGCCGAAGCCGAACTGGTGAAACAACAAGCCGCCCTGCTGCCGCAAACCTTTGCCGCCTTCTGTGGCTCCAGCGGACGAAGCGCCAAAATATGGGTACGCTTCACCCTGCCCGACGGAGGGCTTCCAAAGAATGAAGACGATATCGCCTTATTCCACGCCCACGCCTACCGCCTGGCAGTGAAGTGCTACCAACCCCTTCTCCCTTTCCCCATCACCCTCCAGGCTCCTTCACTCCTACAAAGCTGCCGGATGACCGTGGACGAACAGCCCTATTATAGCCCCACCGCCGTGGCCTTCTGCCTGGAACAGCCCTGCGCCCTGCCCTCGGAAGACAACTACCGCCAACGGAAACAGCAGGAAAGCAATCCGTTGCTGAGAATGACTCCCGGCTACGAAGTGGCGGACACATGCAACCTGCTCTTCGAGGCCGCCCTCGACCGCGCCTTCCGCGATTTGGACAACTGGCGACGGGGCGACGACCTGCGCCCGCTGCTGTCCCGCCTTGCCGAACATTGCTTCAAAGCCAGCATTCCTGAAGAAGAAGCGGTGCGCCAGACACTGGTGCACTACTACCGGGAGGCAGACGAACCCCTTGTACGCCTGACGCTGCATAACCTTTACGGGGAATTGAAAGGCTTCGGCACCCGCAGCAGCCTAAACAAAGACCAGGAAACAGCTTTCCGGCTGGAAGAGTTCATGAAACGCCGCTACGAATTCCGCTACAACACCGTGCTTGGCGACTTGGAATACCGGCAGCGCGACTCCATCCACTTCTACTTCCAGCCTGCCGACCAGCGCGTACGCAGCAGCATCGCCATGAAGGCACTGAAAGAGGGAGTACGTGTGTGGGACCGCGACATCACCCGCTTCCTGTCTTCGGACTACGTGCCGCTATACAACCCCATCGAAGAATATCTCTATAACACCGGACGCTGGGACGGCAAAGACCGCATCCGCGCATTGGCCGACCTCGTGCCCTGCCACAATCCCCACTGGAGGGAACTGTTCTACCGGTGGTTTCTTGGCATGGTGGCACATTGGCGGGGAATCGACAAACAGCACGGCAACAATACCTCGCCCCTGCTCGTAGGTCCGCAAGGTTACCGCAAAAGTACTTTCTGCCGTATCCTATTGCCACCGGAACTGCGTTTCGGCTACACCGACAGTATCGACTTCAAGAGCAAGCAGGAAGCGGAGCGCAGCCTTGGCCGCTTTTTTCTGATTAACATCGACGAATTCGACCAGATAAACGCCAATCAGCAAGGCTTCTTGAAGCACCTCCTGCAAAAACCGGTTGCCAACCTGCGAAAGCCCTACGGTACCACTATTCAGGAAATGCGCCGCTATGCCTCCTTCATCGGGACCAGCAATCTGAAAGACCTGCTGACCGACCCGTCGGGAAGTCGCCGTTTCATCTGCATCGAAGTGACCGGTCCTATCCAGACAAACGTCACTATCAATTATCACCAGCTCTATGCCCAAGCCATGCACGACATCATGAAGGGTGAACGCTACTGGCTGGACGACACTGACGAAGCAATCGTAAAGGAGTACAACCGGGAATTCGAGCGGGTAGACCCATTGGAAGAACTTTTCCTTTGCCATTTCCGTGGCGCGGAGGAGAGCGAAGAAGGCGAATGGCTCACAGCCATGCAGATTTTCAACGACCTGCAACAGAAAACGAGGGATAAGTTGGCCATCAACCGGATAGCAGCTTTCGGGCGCACGCTCCGCAAGCTGGACATCCTCAACAAGAAATCGAACCGGGGAACACTTTATCATCTGGTAAGAATAGAAGAATGAACCGGCACTCCCACCGATTGTACCAAAGTGAGGGCAAACTTGGCCCTCACTCTTTTTATAAAAAGTATTTCCGTACGCAGTTGATGCAGTTCAACCATTATTAATAAGGTGAACAGTTGACTATTTGCAAATTATGATTGATAATACTAAAAATACCCAAATAAGTGTTTTTGATATTAAAATAAAACGTATCTTTGTTGCAAACAACGTCCTCCTTAATAATACTATTATGAAGAAACTGCTGCTTTTAGCCTTTGTGCTATGTAGTTCTTTACTGTGCCGGGCACAAGAAGAACGAGTTATTTTAGGTGATGAACAGACTTCCGAGTATTTTCCAATCCTAAAAGATAAACGAATTGCCATATTCTCCAATCATACAGGAATGATAGGAGACAAGCATCTGCTGGACATTCTGCTGGAAAACAAGTTCAATGTAGTAGCCATTTTCTCCCCTGAACACGGTTTCAGAGGAGATGCCGACGCAGGCGAACACGTGTCCAGCTCGGTAGACAAGAAGACCGGAGTACCTATCCTCTCGCTGTACGACGGGAAATCCGGAAAACCAAGCGAAGCATCCATGCGCAAGTTTGATATCCTTGTGGTAGACATCCAGGATGTAGGCCTAAGATTCTATACTTATTATGCCTCTATGTGCCGGCTGATGGACGCTTGTGCAGAATACAACCGCAAGGTGCTGATACTGGACCGCCCCAATCCGAACGGACACTACGTGGACGGCCCGATACTGGACATGAAATATAAATCCGGTGTAGGTTGGCTGCCGATTCCCGTGGTGCACGGCATGACGCTGGGCGAACTGGGCCTGATGGTAAACGGCGAACGCTGGTTGCCGGCGTCACGCACTTGCGACCTGACCGTCATTCCCTGCAAGAACTATACGCACCAGACCCTATACAAGCTGCCGATTCCCCCGTCCCCCAATCTGCCGAACATGAAGTCCATCTATCTGTACCCCTCGACCTGCTATTTCGAGGCCACTCCGGTCAGTCTGGGAAGAGGAACCGACCTCCCCTTCCAGGTCTACGGGCATCCCAACATGACGGGCTACAGCTACAGCTTCACCCCGCGCAGTGTTCCCGGAGCCAAGAATCCGCCCCAGCTGGGCAAGCTTTGCCACGGCGTGAACCTGAGCAACATGAGCGACGAGGAAATCTGGAAACGCGGTATTGACTTGAGTTACGTGATAGACGCTTACCGGAATCTGAACATGGACGACCACTTCTTCCGTTCCTTCTTCGAACTGTTGATAGGCACCGACTACGTGCGCAAAATGATAAAGGAAGGGAAGAGCGCCGAAGAAATCAAGGCAAGATGGAAAGACGACGTAGAGAAATTCAAGGTACAGCGCAAGCCCTACCTGCTCTACGAAGAATAAAGGGATGTACGATTTGACGATTTACGATTTACGATTAAAAAATGAACGTGAATTGGAAGAGAACGTCAGAGCGTACATAGGATAATCAAAGTCGTACATATCATCAAAAGAAGTAATTTCAATCGTAAATCGTAAATCATAAAATCGTAAATAACCTCATGACTCCACTTTCCGTAATCATTACCATCGCTGCCTACTTCGTGATATTGTTCACGGTATCTTATATTGCAGGAAGAAAGGCTGACAACGCAGGATTCTTTGTCGGTAACCGTAAGTCATCCTGGTATGTCGTGGCCTTCGCGATGGTTGGTTCCGCCATTTCGGGTGTGACCTATGTATCCGTACCCGGCATGGTTGCCGCCAGTAACTTCGGCTATCTGCAAATGGTGTTGGGCTTCATTGCCGGACAGCTCATCATAGCCTATCTACTGGTACCGCTGTTCTACAAAATGAACCTGGTATCCATCTACGAATATCTGGAGAACCGTTTCGGCATGTCTTCCTACCGCACGGGTGCCTGGTTCTTCTTCATCTCCAAAATGCTCGGTGCCGCTGTCCGTCTGTTCCTCGTATGCCTGACGTTGCAACTACTGGTATTCGAACCTTTCGGACTGCCTTTCCTGCTGAACGTGGCCATCACGGTGGCACTGGTCTGGTTGTACACTTTCCAGGGTGGCGTAAAGTCTCTTATCTGGACAGACTCTCTGAAGACATTCTGCTTGGTGGTGTCGGTCGTACTCTGCATCTGGTATATCGCTTCCGACCTCAATCTGTCATTTACCGGTATGGTAAGCACCATTGCCGACAGTGACATGTCCCGCATCTTCTTCTTCGACGATGTGAACAGCAAGCAGTACTTCTTCAAGCAGTTCCTCGCCGGTGCCTTCACCATGATTGCCATGACCGGGCTGGATCAGGACATGATGCAGCGCAACCTGAGCTGCAAGAACTTCAAGGACTCACAGAAGAACATGATTACCAGTGTCATTTCGCAGTTCTTCGTCATCCTGCTTTTCCTGATGCTGGGCGTGCTGCTCTACATCTTTGCCGCCAACCAGCAGATTGCGGTGGAGAAGAGTGACGAACTATTCCCGCTGATTGCCACCGGCAACTACTTCCCTGCCATTGTGGGCATACTGTTCATCATCGGCCTGATTTCTTCTGCCTATTCAGCCGCAGGCTCGGCACTCACCGCGCTGACCACTTCCTTCACCGTAGACATTCTGGGAACGAAAGGCAAGTCGGAAGAGACGGTTGTAAAGATGCGCAAGAAAGTGCACATCGGCATGGCGGTTGTTATGGGAATCACCATTTTCGTATTCAATCTTCTCAACAACACCAGTGTCATCGATGCTGTATATATCCTGGCAAGCTATACCTACGGTCCTATCTTGGGTCTGTTTGCTTTCGGCATCTTCATGAAACAACAAGTGCGTGACAAGTACATCCCGCTGGTTGCCATCGCCTCCCCGGTTCTCTGCTTCATTCTGCAGAAAAATTCCGAAGCCTGGTTCGGAGGTTATCAATTCAGCTACGAGTTGCTGATTTTCAATGCACTGTTCACTTTCATCGGTCTCTGTCTATTGATTAAGAAAGATAAAAAGAACAATTAACTTAATACATCATCTATGAATGTAAGACGTCAGTTTTTACTTAGTCTGCTTGCCGCCTCCCTCTTCCCCCACGCGGGAGGCGCGCAAGGACTTCCGACGGATGTCCGTCAGGCAATCGGGAAATTCCTGGATACCACCGCACGAAAAGAAGTTTCCGTAGGACGTATCAGCATCGACTCAGTGGCTGTGGAAGGAAATACACTGCAACTGTTTGCCAACATGAACTGTGCCTATATTCCTTTCCGTGAGGACAATGTGGCCGAAATCTACCAAGGGGTAAGCGCCCTGCTGCCGGCGGAGTTTGCCAAATACAAGCTGCAAATCCGTACCAACAAGCGCAGTATCGAAGAACTGGTTCCCCAAGCCCTGCGCAGTAAAAAAGACAAAAAGACGAAGACATTCAGCCCCGTCGCTTCCAAGCCTCTGGTTACCGAAGTTTCCTCCCCCTACACCCCCACCAACGGCTTGCATAACCGGCATATCGCCCTATGGCAAAGCCACGGCTGGTACTACGAATCAAAACTCGACCGCTGGGAATGGCAGCGTGCGCGTATCTTCCAGACCGTGGAAGACCTCTACACCCAGAGCTACGTATTGCCCTTCCTCGTACCGATGTTGGAAAATGCCGGTGCCAATGTGCTGCTTCCCCGCGAACGCGATTGCCAGACGGCAGAAGTCATCGTAGACAATGACGGTTGCCTGACCGGCCGTTCCGTCTATACAGAAAATTCCGGTGACAAGCTCTGGAGCCAGGGAGCAGGACAAGGCTTCGCCCACCTGCGCCCCCAATACATAGACTTTGAGAATCCTTTCAAGGAAGGCACCTACCGCGCCATAGAAACCATCAAGAAAGGAAACGCAAGCACCGCCGAATGGATTCCCGAAATCCCTTCGACCGGACAATACGCCGTATACGTCTCTTACCAAACCTTGCCAAACAGCGCGGACGATGCCCTTTACACCGTCTATCACAAAGGCGGCACCACGCAGTTCAAGGTAAACCAGCAAATGGGAGGCGGCACCTGGATTTACCTCGGCACCTTCGGCTTCAATGCCGGTCGGAACAATGAATGCAAAGTCGTTCTGAGCAACCTTTCCTCCAAAGTAGGAAGAATCATCACCGCCGACGCCGTGAAGATAGGCGGCGGCATGGGAAACATAGCTCGCTGCATCTCCGAAGAAGGTGCCACCGAAAACCTAAAAAGTTCCGATACCCGCAACCTCACAAGCGAACACAGCGCAGCCAATTCTCAATTCTCAATTCTCAATTCTCAATTCAAAGAGGAAGTCAGCGGTTATCCCCGTTTCTGCGAAGCCGCCCGCTACTGGCTGCAATGGGCAGGCATACCGGACAGCGTATATTCAGAAAGCAACGGCAAGAATGACTATACCGACGACTATAAATGCCGTGGTATCTGGGTGAACTACCTTTCCGGAGGCTCTGCCGTGAACCCGACGGAAAAAGGGCTGAACATCCCTGTCAACATGGCCTTTGCCTTCCACTCCGATGCAGGAACTACACTGAACGATTCCATCATCGGGACACTCGGCATCTACTATACCAACGCCTACAATGAGAAATTCGCCAACGGAGCATCCCGCTACTTGAGCCACGACCTGACAGACTTGATTCAGTCCAACATCGTGCGTGACGTGCGTACCCTCTACGAACCCCAATGGACACGCCGGGGCAAATGGAACCAATCCTACTATGAGGCCCGTGTACCCCGCGTACCTACCATGCTACTCGAACTACTTTCCCATCAAAACTTTGCAGACATGCGCTACGGACTGGACCCGCGTTTCCGTTTCACCGTAAGCCGCGCCATCTACAAAGGTATGCTTCAGTTCCTCTGCTCACAATACAACATGGATTATGTAGTGCAACCGTTACCGGTAGACCACATGGCCTTGCGCATGACCAGCGAGAACGAAGTGGAACTGACCTGGCAACCCGTAGCGGATGCGTTGGAACCAACTGCCGTAGCAGAGAAATACATTGTTTATACCCGTATCGGCGACGGGGATTTCGACAACGGAGTATTGGTGGACGGCAACAGTTACCGAACCACGCTCCCCGCCGGCATGGTATGCAGCTACAAGGTTACCGCTGTCAACAAGGGCGGCGAGAGTTTCCCTTCCGAAATTCTTTCCGCCGGACGGGCGTTCAATTCCAAAGGTACCGTATTGGTGATAAACGGATTCGACCGCATCAGTGCCCCTGCCGACTTTACGGCCCCCGCCCCCGCCGACACCCTCCTTGCCGGATTTCTGGATGAGCAGGACCACGGGGTCCCCTATATCCATGACATCAGCTACATTGGCAAGATGAAGGAATACCGCCGTTCCATTCCCTGGATGGACGACGACGCCTCCGGTTTCGGCGACAGTTATGGAAATTACGAGACCCAAGTCATCGCAGGAAATACGTTCGATTATCCTGCCATACATGGTGCCGCTATCCTGAAAGCGGGATATTCGTTTGTATCGGTTAGTAATGAAAGTCTCTCCCCCGTAGGAAAGGGAGAGAAGAATATTCCGGTGGATATGAGGGAGTATAGGTATGTGGACTTGATACTTGGGAAGCAATGCCAGACCAAGATGGGACGGGGAGGCGTAAAACCGTTGGAGTTCAAGACTTTCAGCAAACCGATGCAGGAGGCTATTGCGGCTTATTGTAAGCAAGGTGGAAATATCTTTGTTTCGGGCGCTTTTGTAGGAACGGATTTATGGGACAACCGCCTTGCAACCGCCGACGAAGCCGACAAGAAATTTGCGATGGAAGTACTGAAATATAAGTGGCGTGTGGGACAAGCGGCTACAATGGGTAAGGTGAAAAGCGTAGCTTCTCCGTTCCCCGCCCTTTCAGGAAACTATACCTATCACAATGAGCTGAATGCCGATTCGTATGTGGTGGAATCACCGGACGCCATTGAACCGGCAACCAAAGATGCGCACACTGTGATGCGGTATTCTGAAAACAACCTGAGTGCCGGTGTGGCCTACCAAGGCGACTACAAGACTGTTGTATTGGGATTCCCTTTTGAATCCATACGTACTGATTCTGAAAGAGAGGCATTCATGAATGCTGTACTGACATTCTTCAACGACAACAAGTAATATCAACCAATCATCATCTATGAACAGAAGACTGTTAATAATCGTCCTGATGGCTTGCCTGCTCCCCCTGGGGATGCAGGCACAGCAAGGGACATTCCGTTTTGCCCAACTGACGGACATTCATCTGACCCCGAACAATCCGAATCCCACAGAGGACCTGCTGCGTTCCGTGGCACAGATTAATGCCACCGACAGTATCGACTTTGTCCTGGTGACGGGCGACCTGACCGAAGAAGGCGACCGTACTACCATGGAAAAAGTGAAATCGTGCCTTGACTTGCTGAAGGTCCCCTACCACGTAGTCCTAGGCAACCATGAAACGAAATGGAGCGATTCCGGCTGTACCGCTTTCGGAGAAATCTTTGGCGGCGAACGCTTCGAGTTCGAGCATAAGGGATTCCTTTTCCTCGGCTTCAACTCCGGTCCGCTGATGCGTATGGCCTACGGGCATGTAGTGCCGCAAGATATCCGTTGGATGACGGAAGAAATGGATAAAAACGGCAAAGACAAACCGGTGATACTTGTCACCCACTACCCGCTAATGGAAGGTGATGTGGACAATTGGTATGAGGTGACGGATGCCGTCCGCCCCTACAACGTACGCTTGTTTATCGGCGGACACTACCACAGCAACCGGGATTTACGTTACGACGGCATTCCGGGCGTACTGATGCGCAGCAACCTGTGCGACAAAGAAGGGAAACCGGGTTACGGCATCTATGAAGTAACCGGGGATTCCATCCGGGTATACACGCAACGTATCGGCGAGCCCAAGAAGCAGTGGACAGCATTCTCGCTGACCGGACAGTATTACGACCGCAACGGAAAGGCAGAGAAATATCCTGACTTCTCGGTCAACAAGGAGTATCCGCAAGTAAAGGAGCAATGGATGGTGCAGACGGGCGCAGGCATTTACTGCTCTCCCGCCGTAGAAAAAGATAAAGTGTTCGTAGGAGACGATATGGGACAGCTGACAGCCTACGCCCTGAAAAACGGTAAAAAGCTATGGAGCTTTGAATCCGGCAAGCGCATTGTCGGTACTCCGGCCGTAAGCGAGGGTATCGTTGTATTCGGGTCTGCTGACCGTCGCATCTACGGATTGAACGCCAAAGACGGCAGCCTGCTCTGGACGGTAGAAGCCGCCGAACCGGTACTCGGAGCCGTGACCATCGCAGACGGCAGAGCATACATCGGTGCCAGTGACGCCACTTTCCGTGCCATAGACATCCATACGGGAAAAGTAATCTGGGCCTACACCAGCGTGAAGGGCTACATCGAGACCAAGCCGTTGGTGACGGAAGACAAAGTTATCTTCGGCGCATGGGACAATACACTGTATGCCCTGAGCAAGGCAAACGGGCATGAACTATGGAAATGGACGGGCGGACTGACCCGTATGCACTTCTCTCCAGCCGCCGTATGGCCGGTAGCCACCGACGGCAAAGTATTCATTACCGACCCGCAACGCGCCATGACCGCCATAGACATCCATACGGGCAATACCGTGTGGCGCACCTTCCAGTCCATGGTGCGCGAGACCATCGGACTTTCCGAAGACGGTGAACGTATCTATAGCAAAACGATGAACGACAGCATTGTTTGCTATGCAGCTCAAGGAGATACTCCGCGGGAGTTGTGGGCAACCAATGTAGGTTTCGGTTATGAGCATGCCCCCTCCATGCAAGTGGAAAAAGAGGGGGTAATGTTTGGCAGTACCAAAGAAGGACTTATCTTCGCACTGGAAGGAAAAACAGGCAAAGTACTGTGGAAACATAAAATAGGAAATTCACTCATCAGTACCGTAGTTCCGTTGAACGGCCACGAAGTTCTATTCACGGCAACCAGCGGGGAAGTGGGACTTCTGAGAATTAAAAATTGAGAATTAAAAATTAAAAGATATATCATGAATAAAATCAGTTGCTTTCTTCCCTACGCAGGAAAAGAACAAGTAGAAAAAACAGTGAATAGCCTACAGGCGACAGGACTTATAGAAGAAATCCGGTTAATCACGACCGATGCCACTCTGGAATCGCTCCCGGACTGCGAAATATTGTTTGTTGACATGCCCTACAGCAGTGCAACTCTCAAAGCTATTGCTAATGCAGCCAAGGGAGAATACACATTGCTTTATACCAAAGAGACTACGCTCGAAATGGGTATGTTTGCACTGGAACGTATGATACACATCCTTGAAGATTCAAGCGCCGGTATGGTATATGCCGACCACTACCAAATAGCAGACGGCAAGCAGAGCAACGCTCCGGTAATCGACTACCAATTCGGTTCCTTGAGGGATGACTTCAACTTTGGCTCCCTGCTCCTTTTCAACACCGAAAAACTAAAGGAAGCCGCCGGACACATGAAGTCTGACTACAACTTCGCCGGACTTTACGACCTGCGCTTGAAATTGAGCCAACATTCAAACTTGGTACATATCAACGAATACTTATACAGCGAGGTGGAAAACGATACCCGCAAGAGCGGCGAAAAGATTTTCGACTATGTAGACCCCAAAGACCGTGACCGCCAGATTGAGATGGAGCAGGCATGTACCGAACATCTGAAAGAAATCGGGGGATATCTGGCACCGGAGTTCAAGAAGATTGAGTTCTCTGCCGGTAACTTCGAATATGAGGCCTCCGTCATCATTCCGGTACGCAACCGTATCCGTACCATCCGCGATGCCATCAAGTCGGTACTGATGCAGAAGACAGACTTTAAATATAATCTTATCATCATCGACAACCATTCCACAGACGGCACTACGGAGGCCATCGATGAATTCAAGGATGACGAACGCGTCATCCATATCATCCCCGAACGTACCGACCTCGGCATCGGCGGTTGCTGGAATATGGGGGTACACCACCCCAAGTGCGGCAAGTTTGCCGTGCAGCTGGACAGCGATGACGTATACAAAGACGAAAATACACTCGCCATCATGGTCCGCGCCTTCTACGAGCAGAACTGCGCCATGGTAGTAGGCACCTATATGATGACGGACTTCAACATGAACATGATTGCTCCGGGCATCATCGACCACAAGGAATGGACTCCGGCAAACGGACGCAACAACGCCCTCCGCATCAACGGTCTGGGTGCCCCGCGCGCCTTCTATACCCCGGTGCTGCGCGAAGTGAAAGTACCCAATACCAGCTATGGCGAAGACTATGCACTGGGACTGAACTTCTCCCGCCAGTACCAGATAGGACGCGTGTACGACGTGGTCTACCTCTGCCGCCGCTGGGACGACAACTCCGATGCCTCACTGGACATCGTGAAAATGAACGGACACAACCTCTACAAAGACCGCATCCGTACCTGGGAACTTCAGGCACGCATAGCGATGAACAAAAACAAGTGATATGAATCAAACGATACACCATCTTCTGACTGGACAATTGGCATCCTGGGAGACGGCACGCAACAACTATGCCGCCCTCTCCGGTGTGCGGGTGAAAGAGCTGAATGTAAACGGGATACCTTATAAGGTACAGTTCAACCCGGCACGCATCGTTTCCTCCGGTGCCAAAGTGGATGCCAAGTCCATCCTGGAACGGAAATGCTTTCTGTGCCCGGCCAATTTGCCGCCGGTACAGAAAGGTATCCCGTTCGGAGGACACTACAATATTCTGGTGAATCCGTTCCCCATCTTCCCCCGCCACCTGACAGTACCGGAACTGGCACATACCCCTCAACGCATAGCCACCCGCTTCACCGACATGCTGGAGCTGGCCGAGGCGCTGACGGATTACACCATCTTCTACAACGGTCCCAAATGTGGTGCTTCCGCCCCCGACCATGCTCATTTCCAGGCAGGAAACAAAGGGTTCATGCCTATTGAAAAGGACTGGCGCGGACAGACTGCCGGGAAAATAGCCGATTATAGGAAAGCAGCACTGTGGTATCTTGACGACGCTCCCCGTGCCACACTTGTGATTGAATCCACCTCCAAAGAGGACGCGGCAGACTTGTTCGACATCATTTACCGTTCTCTGGACGTGAAACCCGAAGAAGACGAGCCGATGATGAACGTACTGGTCCTATACGAGGCCGACCGTTGGGTGGTCTTTGTCTTCCCGCGCGAGAAACACCGCCCCGCCTGCTATACTGCCGAAGGAGAAGCCAATCTGTTGAGCAGCCCGGCATCCGTCGACTTGGGAGGTGTCTTTATCACCCCCGTAGAAAAGGATTTCTTGAAAATCACTGCGGAAGACGTGGCGCAGATATTAAGTGAAGTATGCCTCTCTGCCACAGATTTCCACAAGGTACGGCAGCGTATCAGGGAAAAAATATGACTTCTGAAATCCAAGAACTCTAATTTTAAAGAAATACCATTATGAAAGAGCCCAAAGTACAAGTAGGCATTCTGTTTGAACCGCAGATAGAATTCGTTTTGCTGAATCCGTATCGCATGGACGGAACGGAAGTCAGCGGCAAGCAGGTAGTGATCTACGACGAAGGCAAGATCCTCTGGAATGGACGCCGGTATGACGAACTGCTGTTTGAACCGCAACACGAGCAGACCGATGCCTTCGAACTATTGGACGTTACCATCGGCATCAATTTCCATTGGGAGCGCAAGGAAGACCAGCGTTTTCTGGGTGCTCTCAAAATCATCGTTGAGAATGGAAAGCTCACCGGCATCAACGTCATCCATGTAGAAGATTATCTGACCAGCGTCATCTCCTCCGAGATGAGTGCCACCGCTTCTCTGGAGCTGCTCAAGGCACACGCTGTCATCTCCCGAAGCTGGCTACTGGCACAAATACAAAAGAATAAGGAAATCACCGAAGCCCAAGCTAACTACTCGGCCTTTACGCAGACCGACGAAGAGCTGATTCGCTGGTACGACCGAGAAGACCACACACGTTTCGATGTATGCGCCGACGACCATTGTCAACGCTACCAGGGCATTACACGTGCCTCTACCGATATTGTGAAACAAGCCATCTCCGCTACCCGCGGCCAGGTACTGACATCTGATGGTAAGATTTGCGACGCCCGTTTCTCCAAATGCTGCGGCGGTGCTTTCGAGGAGTTCCAATACTGCTGGGAAGACATCAAATACCCCTATCTTGCCCAACAACGAGACAGCAAAACGCACGCCACACTGCCCGATTTGACGCAGGAAGTCGAAGCGGACCGCTGGATTCGTACCTCCCCCGAAGCATTCTGCAACACCACCGACAAGAAAATCCTCTCGCAGGTACTCAATAACTATGACCAGGAGACTACGGACTTCTATCGCTGGAAAGTGGAATATACCCAGGAAGAGCTTTCATCCCTCATTCTGAAACGTTCAGGCATTGACTACGGACAAATCATCGACCTTATCCCCATAGCCCGCGGAACCAGCGGACGCCTCTGGAAACTGAAGATTGTGGGAACCAAACGCACACTCACCATCGGCAAGGAACTGGAAATCCGCCGCACGCTCTCCACTTCACACCTCTACAGCTCTGCCTTCGTGGTAGACAAAGAGGAGTTGTCCGCCGAAGGCATTCCCGGACGCTTCATCCTCACCGGTGCCGGTTGGGGGCATGGTGTGGGACTTTGCCAAATAGGTGCAGCCGTGATGGGCGAGCAAGGGTATAAGTATGATGCAATACTGTTGCACTACTATATAGGTGCCAGCATTGACAAGCTGTATGAATAATCGAATAGAACACAATAAATCAATATCATGAACCATACAAAAAACATATCGCCATGGGCATGGGTACCCACCTTGTACTTTGCACAAGGCATTCCATATTTTATCGTAAACAACATCTCCGTGATGATGTTTACCAAAATGGGCGTACCGAACGGAGAAATGGCCTTGTTCACAAGCCTGCTCTATCTGCCTTGGACTATCAAACCCTTCTGGAGCCCGTTTGTCGACATCATCAAGACCAAAAGATGGTGGACCCTTTCCATGCAGATTCTGATGTCTGTGGCATTCATCCTGCTGACGCTGTCCATTCCACGGCCGGACGAGGCGACTATGGCGGCCGGAACAACCCCCATCAGCATGTTCAGCATCACGCTGATGCTGTTCATCATCACGGCTTTTGCCTCTGCCACACACGACATTGCCGCCGACGGCTTCTACATGCTGGCACTGAAACAGAGTGACCAGGCAGCCTTCGTTGGCATCCGAAGCACGTTTTACCGGCTCGCCTCTATCTTCGGACAAGGCGTGCTCGTAGCCATTGCCGGCGCCATCGAACTGAGAACCGAAAACATTCCGCTGTCATGGACCATCACGATGCTGGTTACAGCCGTTCTGTTCAGCCTGGTGACGTTCTATCACCTCTTTGCAGTCCCCAAACCCACCTCAGATAAGTCAACACTGGCTGCCGATGCCGCCACTGCAGGAGCTATATTCAGAGAATTCGGACGAACATTCGCCACCTATTTTACCAAACCGGGCGCATTGCTGGCCATCGTGTTCATGTTGCTGTACCGCCTGCCTGAAGCATTCCTCATCAAAATGTGTATGCCTTTCCTGGTTGCCTCCAAAGAATCGGGAGGTCTGGAACTATCGACAGCAGAAGTAGGTATCGTATACGGCACCATCGGAGTCATATTCCTCACCCTGGGCGGTATCCTCGGAGGATTGTTCGCATCACGCATTGGCTTGAAAAAATCCATCTGGTGGATGGCAGGATGCATGACTCTGCCATGCCTGACGTTTGTCTATCTTGCCATTGCCCAGCCCGACAATCTGTTTGCTATCTCAACCGCCATCGCCATCGAGCAATTTGGCTACGGCTTCGGTTTCACGGCCTACATGCTCTACATGATGTACTTCTCCGAAGGTGAATTCAAAACATCCCACTATGCCATCTGTACCGCATTCATGGCACTAAGCATGATGATACCAGGTATGTTTGCGGGATATATCCAGGAGGCTATCGGATATACGGACTTCTTCTGGTTGGTAATGATATGCTGTTTCGCCACGGTTGTTGTCACCATTTTTGCAGACAGAAGGATAGACCCGGAATATGGAAAAAAATGATTAATGGTTAATGATTAATGTTTTGTGAGTAATATTTAGTGATTGGTTATGAAGAGGACTATTATTATATCCTTGCTCTGCCTCCTTTGCGGAGGTGCGATGCAAGCACAGAAGATCAGAATAAAGACCGGTATCGAGGTACTGAAAGAACAGAATTTCCGATGCCTGGAAGGTAAGCGTGTAGGATTGATTACCAACCCGACGGGGGTGGACAACCGGATGAGGTCCACCATTGACATCCTGCACGAGGCGCCCAACGTGAACCTTGTGGCACTCTACGGCCCCGAACACGGCGTGCGCGGCGATGTGCACGCAGGCGACCATGTGACGGACATCAAAGACGCGACTACCGGACTGCCCGTCTATTCGCTTTACGGAAAGACCCGCAAGGCCACGCCGGACATGCTGAAAGATGTGGATGTATTAGTGTATGATATCCAAGACATCGGTTGCCGTTCCTTTACCTACATCAGCACCATGGGACTGGCCATGGAAGCCGCTGCCGAAAACGGCAAGGAATTCATTGTGCTGGACCGGCCCAATCCCGTAGGCGGATTGAAGATTGAAGGCAACTTGGTTGAAGATGATTGCATTTCTTTTGTAAGCCAGTTTAAAATTCCGTACCTTTACGCCCTCACTTGCGGTGAGCTGGCACTGATGCTCAATGGCGAGAAGATGTTGAAGGATGGGGAACAATGTAATCTCCACATAGTGAAGATGAAAGGCTGGAAACGCAAGATGGATTATACCCAAACCGGACTGCAATGGGTTCCCTCCTCTCCACACATTCCACATCCTCATTCTGCATTCTTCTACCCCGTCAGCGGCATTCTGGGCGAACTAGGATATATGTCTATCGGCGTGGGGTATACCATTCCGTTCCAGATGTTTGCCGCACCATGGATGGAAGCGGAAAAGCTGGCCGGAAACCTGAACCGTCTGAACGTACCGGGGGTCATCTTCAGACCGATGTACCTAAAGCCGTTCTATAGTGTAGGCAAAGGCGAGTTGCTGCAAGGTGTGCAAGTGCACATCATGGATTTCGGCAAAGCACCGTTGAGCGACCTGCAATTCCTGGTCATGCAGGAAGTCGCCGCCCTCTATCCTGACCGTGCCGTGTTTGACCATGCCGACAAGGGACGTTTCAACATGTTCGACAAAGTAAGCGGTTCGCGGCAGATACGCGAGCGCTTCTCGAAACGGAACCGTTGGGAGGACATACGCGACTACTGGTATAAAGATGCCGAAGACTTCCGTAAGTTGTCGAAAAAGTATTATTTATATAAATAAATTTACAGATAAATAAGGAAGGGAAAAGAGCCTGATACGGAGACTATTTCAGTCGTATACAGAACCACATTCAGTCGTATACTTAAATATATTCAGTATACGACTGAATGTACCCCCTCGTAAGACACGTTTACAGAGCACTTTGAAGCGAAGTGATGCAATAAAAAAAAGTGAACATGAAAGAGCATAGTTACATGGCTTTCCTGCAGGAAGCAAAACAATTCATTCCGCAGGAAAGGATTTACACCGACGAACTTCGCCGGCTGGCTTGGGGTACGGATGCCGGTTTTTACCGACTGATTCCCCAGATTGTAATCCGTTCGAAAGACGAAGATGAAGTTTCACAACTGTTGAAACTGGCGAGCCGCCACGGGCTGCCCGTCACCTTCCGAGCGGCAGGGACCAGTTTGTCGGGCCAAGCCATTAGTGACTCCATCCTCATCGTAGCCGGTAAGAATTGGGAAAAATACAGCATATCCGCCGACTACGAACAGATAACCCTCCAACCGGGCATCATCGGACAACGTGTGAACGAACTGTTGGCTCCCTACGGCCGTAAGTTTGCACCGGACCCCGCCTCGGTGAAAAGCGCCATGGTAGGCGGTATTGTCATGAACAATGCTTCCGGCATGAACTGCGGTACGCACGCCAATAGCGACAAGGTGCTTGTTTCCGCCCGTATCATCCTAATGGACGGTACCCTGCTGGATACCGGAAATCCCGTCAGCCGCGCCTCCTTCGAAGTGAGTCACCGTGACTTCATTCGCCGCATCTGCGAACTGCGCGATGAAATACGTACCAACGAAAAACTGGCCGAACGCATCCGTTACAAATATTCCATCAAAAATGTAACCGGGCTCAATCTGTTGCCCTTCGTCCGTTTCGACGACCCATTCGAAATCATTGCCCACCTCATGGTAGGTTCCGAAGGTACACTGGCGTTCCTTTCGGAAGTGACGATGAAGACTGAATATGATTATCCCTACAAGGCCAGCGCTATGCTCTACTTCAAGACCATCAAAGAAGCGAGCCGCGCTGTGGTAGCCATGAAGAAGCTGGTCGACGAAACCGGCGAATGGACAGTAAAAGGGGCTGAAATGCTAGACTATAAAAGCCTTTCTTCCGTCAACGACCCCGTATTCCTAAAATACAAAGGCGAAGTTGCCTCCTCTGCCCTCCCCGGCGTGGAGCCCGGCGACGAAACCGGGTTGACAGCAGTGCTGACCGAAACCAAAGCCCGTACCCCGGAAGAACTGCAACAGAACATATCTGCCATTGAAGCTTGCCTGCAAGCCTTCACCACCTATATTCCGGTACGCTTCACCGACCGTCCGGAGGAATATTCCAAATACTGGGCCATCCGTTCCGGCATCTTCCCCTCTGTGGGAGGTACGCGCCAGCCGGGAACCACTTGCCTCATCGAAGACATCGCCTTCCACATTGAAGACCTTCCGGAGGCAACGGCAGAACTGCAACAGCTCATAGCCCGCCACGGATATAATGACGCCTGCATCTACGGCCATGCTCTCGAAGGCAACTACCACTTCATCATCAACCAGTCCTTCAGTACCCAAGCGGAAGTGAAACGCTACGAAGACTTGATGAATGACATCAAGACCTTGGTAGTAGATAAATATGACGGTTCCCTAAAAGCCGAGCATGGCACGGGCCGGAATATGGCTCCCTTTGTCCGCCATGAATGGGGAGATGACGCCTACAAAGCCATGAAAGCCGTCAAAGAGCTGTTTGACCCACAAGGATTGCTAAACCCCGGTGTCATTTTCAATGATGACCCGCAATGCCATATCAAGAACTTCAAGCCGCTGCCTTTATTAGTGATGAGTGACAAGAGACAAGCTACGTCACTCGTAGCTGACAAATGCATCGAGTGCGGTTTCTGCGAAGTCAACTGTCTCTCATGCGGCTTTACCCTTTCCTCGCGCCAGCGTATCGTGTTGCAGCGCGAAATATCCCGGCTGAAACAAAGCGGCGAGGACCCGACACGCCTTGCACTGCTCGAAAAACAATACCGCTATCCCGGCAACCAGACTTGTGCCGGAGACGGCCTCTGCTCCATGTCGTGCCCGATGGGTATCAATACGGGCGACCTTACCCATATAATCCGCCAGGAAGCATTACCCAAAGGCAGTCTGGGATACAAAGCCGGAGACTTTGTCGCCAATCATTTCGCTGGTGTCAAGAGTGCACTGCGTCCCGTATTGTCCTTAGCCAACTTCGGACATTCACTATTAGGGACAAAGGCGATGAGCGGCATTACCAAGGGGCTGCACAATGCATTAGGCATACCTCTATGGACGCCGGCTATGCCGAAAAGTTATCAGTTACAAGCTACGGAGTTACAAGCTACAAGCACTATGCAGCATAATAGCGCAGCACTTGTAGCTCGTAGCTCTGTAACTCGTAACTACAAAGTCGTCTACTTCCCCAGCTGCATCAACCAGACTATGGGTCTGGCAAAGAAGTCTCCCGTAGAGCAGCCATTGGTAAATAAAATGGTGTCCTTGTTGCAAAAAGCCGGTTACGAAATCATCTTCCCGAAAGATATGGACAAGCTTTGCTGTGGCACCATTTGGGAAAGTAAAGGGATGCTGGACATTGCCGATCGCAAGACAGCCGAACTGGAGGCCGCACTTTGGGAAGCCAGCGAACAAGGCAAATACCCCGTCCTCTGTGACCAAAGCCCTTGTCTGCACCGCATGCGCGAATGTATCAAGAAGATGAAACTGTATGAACCTGCAGAATTCATCTATACATTCTTACGTGAGAAGCTGATTTTCACACCTATTAACCGCCCCGTAGCAATCCACATCACCTGCTCCATGCGGAAAATGGGACTGGCAGATACCATTATAGCCCTTGCACGCCTTTGCTCCAGTAAAGTCATCGTGCCGGAAGAAGTAGGTTGCTGCGGTTTTGCCGGAGACCGGGGATTCACCTATCCTGAGCTGAACTCGTACGCCCTACGCAAACTCCGCCCGCAAATAGAAGCGTCCGGAGTGAATATAGGCTACTCTAACAGCCGTACTTGTGAAATCGGATTGACAACAAACTCAGGTATCCCCTATGTATCCATTGCCTATCTGGTAGACGAATGTACAAAGGCAGCTGATAATTAGGATTGATAATTAACTTAACACACAAATATTACAATGAACAGTACAAAAGTAAGTAAACGCATCCTTGCACTCGACATTCTCCGTGGTGTCACCATCGCAGGTATGATTATGGTAAACAACCCCGGTTCGTGGGGACATATCTATGCCCCCTTGCGGCATGCAGAGTGGAATGGTCTGACCCCCACCGACCTCGTCTTTCCCTTCTTCATGTTTATCATGGGAATTTCCACATACATTTCCCTGAAGAAATACAACTTCGAGTTCAGCCACGCCGCCGGCATGAAGATACTGAAACGCACCATCGTCATTTTCCTTATAGGCATGGCTATCGGCTGGTTCTCGCGTTTCTGCTATTACTGGGCCTCCGCTCCGGACGACCTCAGTTTCGGAGAGAAGCTATGGGCTTCCGTCTGGACATTCGACCGTATCCGTATTCTGGGTGTCATGCAACGGCTGGCCCTTTGCTACGGAGCAGCCTCCATCATTGCACTAACCATGAAGCATAAACATATACCTTATCTGATAGCCGGCCTATTGACAGGCTACTTCATACTGTTGATGTGCGGCAACGGTTTCGCCTATAATGAAACAAACATTCTTTCCGTGGTAGACCGTGCCATCCTGACCCCTGCACACATGTACAAGGATAACGGCATAGATCCCGAAGGTTTGTTAAGCACCATTCCTGCCATTGCACATGTGTTGCTGGGCTTCTGTGTAGGGCGGCTGATGCTGGATGGCAACAAGTCGGAAGACCGTGCCTCATTTCTCAATTCGCAGCTTATCACACTGTTGCTGGTAGGTGTTATCCTTACTTTCTCCGGTTTCCTGCTAAGCTACGGTTGCCCCATCAACAAGAAAATATGGTCTCCTACCTACGTACTCGTCACTTGCGGACTGGCATCCAGTTTTCTGGCATTGCTTATCTGGATTATTGATGTGAAAGGCTATAAGAAGTGGAGCATGTTTTTCGAGGCATTCGGTGTGAATCCGCTGTTCATGTATGTATTGGGCGGCGTACTTAGCATACTTTTCGGTAGTATCAGTTTCCCGTGGGGAAACAGCAGCATCAGCATACACGGATTCTTATACAATATAGTCCTCATGCCCGTTTTCGGTGAAACCGCCGGTTCCCTTGCCTTTGCCCTGCTGTTTATCGCCATTAACTGGTGTATCGGCTACCAGTTGTACAAACGAAAAATATATATCAAAATATAAGGATTAGGGGTTAGTGATTAAGGATTAGTGATTAATACGTTGCCTATAATTAAGAAACAGTATCACCTACCATTAATCACTAATCCTTAATCACTAACCCCTAATCCCTAATCATTAAACATTATTTATATGATTCTAATAGCAGACAGTGGCTCTACAAAGACCGATTGGTGTGTTGTAGAGAATGGAGTACTTCTCCAACAGATATTCACGAAAGGGACGAACCCTTTCTTTCAGTCGGAAGAGGAAATCAGTAATGAAATAGCAACAGCGCTATTACCTCAGCTGAAGACAAGTGAGCTGGATGCCGTATACTTTTATGGTGCAGGATGCGGATTTCCCGACAAGATAAGTATGGTGCACCGTGCCATAACCAAACACCTCAGTGTGAAAAATGAAGTGGAAGTCAATACCGATATGCTGGCTGCCGCACGTGGCCTCTGCGGACATGACTCAGGCATTGCCTGCATCATGGGGACCGGCTCCAACTCATGTTATTATGACGGAAAAAGCATTGTCACCAATGTATCTCCTCTGGGATTCATCTTGGGAGACGAAGGCAGCGGAGCCTGCTTGGGCAAACTGTTGGTAGGCGATATCTTGAAAAATCAGATGACACCCGAGCTGAAAGAGAAATTCCTCAAACAGTTCGACCTGACACCTGCTGATATCATCGACCGTGTCTACCGTAAACCTTTCCCCAACCGTTTCCTGGCAAGCTTGTCACCATTTCTTGCACAGAATCTGGGTGAACCTTGTGTACGCGCTCTGGTACTGAACAGCTTTAAGGCATTCCTTAAACGCAATGTCATGCAATATGAAGACTATCAGCATCAAAAAGTACATTTCATCGGTTCCGTAGCCTTCTATTACAAGGAAGTTCTGGCAGAAGCTGCCAAAGAAATGGGTATCCAACTGGGTGCAATCATCAAGAGCCCCATGGAAGGACTCATCAAATATCACAACTGAAAGTGACAAATCGTAAATAGTAAATCGTCAAATAGTAAATAGCCTTATGTTCGTAAAAATCTCAGAGCAACCATCGCTCTACAATGACTTGGAAAAGAAATCAGTCCGTGAAATTCTGGAAGACATCAATACCGAAGACCAGAAAGTGGCGCTTGCCGTACAGAGGGCAATCCCTCAAATAGAAAAGTTGGTAACCCAGATTGTGCCCCGCATGAAACAAGGCGGACGCATCTTCTACATGGGTGCGGGTACCAGTGGACGTCTGGGCGTACTCGACGCTTCGGAAATTCCACCGACTTTCGGTATGCCCCCCACGCTGGTTATCGGCTTGATTGCCGGTGGTGACACTGCATTGAGAAATCCGGTAGAGAATGCCGAAGATGACATTCACCGCGGTTGGGAAGAGTTGACGGAACGCAATATTACAGATAAGGATACGGTCATCGGTATTGCTGCATCCGGTACCACCCCCTACGTGATTGGTGCCATGCACGAGGCACGCGAACACGGCATACTGACCGGCTGTATCACCAGCAACCCGGACTCTCCAATGGCAGCAGAGGCAGATGTAGCCATCGAAATGATTGTAGGACCTGAATATGTGACGGGAAGCTCACGCATGAAATCGGGAACAGGACAGAAAATGATACTGAATATGATTACCACTTCCGTCATGATACAGTTGGGACGCGTGAAAGGCAACAAAATGGTGAATATGCAACTCAGTAACAAAAAGCTTGTGGACCGTGGTACCCGTATGATTGTAGAGGAACTCGGACTGGACTATGGCAAAGCCAAGGCGCTGCTGTTAATGCACGGCTCGGTGAAGAAGGCAGTGGATGCGTACAGAGCTCCTCGTGCCACTAAAGAGGAAGAAGAATAGTTTCAAGAACAATTAACCCGATTAATTATCCCCTTCCCCTTTCAAGAGTGTGTCAAAACCCCTTTCATAGGGGGCGGGGCAAATCTTTTTATTATGAAAGCAATCTGTTTTTTTCTCTTTTCTCTTTGTCTGCAAGTTGCCACTGCGCAGCCTTTGCAGCGTGTAGCTCCTGAACAGGTGGGAATGGACTCCCGCAAACTGATGTATGCCGATGAAGCGATTGAAACGGCTATCGCCAACAAGGATATTCCCGGTGCCGTACTTGCCGTAGTGCGCAATGGGAAAATGGCATACTTGAAAGCCTATGGTAACAAGCGCATCTACCCCAGTGTAGAGCCAATGACTACCAATACCATCTTTGATATGGCATCATGCAGCAAATCCATGTCGACTGCCGTATGTACAATGATACTGGCAGAACGCGGCAAGCTCCGTATGCTGGACCCCGTCAGCCTCTACATACCCAATTTTAAGAATTGGGAGAGTGCAGACGGCAAAGAGAAGAAGGTAATCCGCATTGCCGACCTGATGACACATACTTCCGGACTGCCCCCATACGCACCGGTGGGCGAACTTGAAAAGCAATACGGTTCCCCCAATCCGGATGGTCTTATGGAATACATCGCTACTTGCAAACGTGACTTCAAGCCACAGACAGATTTCCAATACAGTTGCCTCAACTTCATCACCCTGCAGCATATCATCGAGACAATAAGCGGCCAAAGTTTGCGTGATTTTGCCCGTGAAAACATATTTGACGTACTCGGCATGGAGCATACCGACTATCTGCCCTGCCAACATGACAAGAATGGCAAATGGATAAATACAACAGATGCAAACTGGGCAGGTATCACCGAAGGAGACTGGCACAATGCCATCGCGCCAACCGAAAAACAACCTGACGGGCAAGTCCTCTGCGGACAAGTACACGACCCGCTGGCCCGTATCATGAACGGAGGCATCAGCGGCAACGCCGGAGTATTCTCCTGTGCCGAAGATATTGCCGTGCTCTGCGCAGCCCTGCAGAACGGAGGCGAATGGAACGGCCGCCGTATCCTGAGCCCACTGGGTGTAAAAACCATGCGTACCGTGCCACGCGCCACAGCCAATCTGGGACGTACTCTCGGCTGGGACTGCTTTACAGCATACGCCTCCAACAACGGGGACTTGTTCGGCCCGAACACCTATAGCCATACCGGATATACAGGTACTTCCATCGTTATCGACCCAGACAATGACACTTCTGTCATATTGCTTATCAATGCCGTGCATCCGGAAGACGGGCATAGCGTGGTTCGTCTGCGTTCATTGGTTGCCAATGCCGTGGCAGCTTCCATCTGTCCCGTTCCGCGCATCTATACAGACCATTACTACAAACGCTTCCTACAGTTTATGGATGAGCCTGCCATTACAAGCAAAGACATCGTCATGCTTGGCAACAGCCTGACTGAAGGCGGCGGTGACTGGTCGGCACGCCTCGGCAAGAAGAACGTACGCAACCGTGGCATTATCGGTGACGAAGTGATGGGTATCTACGACCGTCTGCACCAGATACTCCCCGGACATCCCGCCAAGCTGTTCCTGCTTATCGGAGTCAACGATATTTCCCACAATTTGACATCGGACAGCATTGTAAGTATGATTCGTACAACCGTGGAACGTATTCAGAAAGAATCTCCCGATACGAAGTTCTACCTGCAAAGCCTGCTTCCTTTCAATGAAAGTTTCGGACGCTATAAAAGCCTGACCGGAAAAACCGATATGGTCCCTGAAGTCAACCTTCGTTTGGAAGCACTTGCCAAAGAAAAAAACATCGCTTATATCGACCTCTTCCCCTTGTTTACAGAGAAGGGAACGAATGTACTGCGCAGCGAACTAACCAACGACGGGTTGCATTTGAATGAGGATGGATACAAGATTTGGGTAAAGAGCATCAAGAAGAAAATATAAAAATTACATATGCAATATTTTGTTGAAAATTTGTTTTTTAATTTTTTTATTCTTTTCTTTGGTAAAAGAAACTTTAAACTATTAAATCATGAAAACACTGTTAAAAATGATGGCATTTATTTCCATCTTCGTCTCCATCACATCATGTTCTAATGAAAATACATTAGAAAACATGCTACCGGCAGAAAACAAAGTACATAGTGATTCCTTCAGATTTAGATACCAAGGAGTAGAATATACAGCCGAATATGAGCTGCAAGATTCCACGATAGTATTTATAAATCCTGAAATAGGTAATATGTTATCCAAATTGAACAATAATCCTAACACTTCTACGCTTACTTATTCCAATGGTACAATTGAATATTTTGATTCCACTAAAGAACTAGAATTGTTTGTAGAAGAAAAATTTCAACGTAGTGATAATGCCCAAACTAGGCTATCAATGGCTTACCTTACATCTATAACTTTAAAAGTATATGAACACAAAGACTTTGGAGGAGAAGTGTTAACATATAATGGGCCGATAGAAGTTCCTAATATGAAAAATGCATACAACTATGGAGTCCCAATGATACCTAAGGATTTTAATGACATAATTACTTCATTTAAACTTACAGGTTCTCGCAGAGTTGGCACACCAGAGAATGCAGAAATGAGTGCGATAGTGATTTTTTATAGAGACTCTAATTATAAATCTAGTAGTAAGGCCTTTATACTCAATGTGGATCACCAAGAAATATCACATACTAATTTTAAGAAAATAGATTTTAATGACAAAGTTAGTTCATTCAAATTATATAAAGTAAGAGATCCCTATCCTAAGCTATAACTAACCTTGATTTTAAAAGTCTCTGAATAAATCTTCTCATCACTTTTTGAGATATAATCACAAAATAAATAGGGATGTTCAGTAAATCCTTTAAAAACAAGTTGGCATGTGTAAATGATTTAAGTTTTTCATTTCACATGCCATTTTTATAATTCATTTATCCTTGAAATATTCAGCAAATTAAGTTCAATGGTGAGTTTCTTCTCAAAGAAACAATAGACTGCTATAGATAGCTGACACAGCATTACCCATAAAGTTATTGAACGATTGGCGTCTTGAATGTTCAGTTTGTGCGATATTCTTCGGTTCGTCATTAACAGTTTCAATTAATGTCCCATTCTAAGCAGAATTTTATCGACCATACTCATGAGTTCTTCTTGTTGTTTTTGCCCTTAGTGACAATACCGTTAAGGAAGAGGCGCTCAAACAATAAGATCTTTTTCTTGTTCTGCTACACATGATATAAGAAGAAGATACACAACTAAACAATGCATATTTTCTCATTATATCAACATTTAGGAGTTATTCTATCACTTTATTTAAAACTACATCAAAGACTAAAGCTGAATATCCGGGAATAGTACCACTACCTTCAGAACCATATGCAGAATCCGTAGGAAGATACACTAACCAACGTTCGCCAACAGCCATATATTGCAAAAAGATTTTCCAACCCGTTCTCAATGTTGACTCTGTTATAAGAAAATCAGTAGACCAACTAAAAGGAGTCGGTTCTCGCCCAGGTGGATTTGGTATATTTTGATCCAATGCACCATAACCGTCAAAACCACCATCAAATTTCTCACCGGTAATAAGTGTACCGTAATAAAAAGCATTCACAGCTTCTGTCCATACAGGAATTTCACCCTCTGCATTCTTAACAAGTTTCTTACAATATATATACCGAGGATGCTTATCAGTGCTAACAAGATAGTCTTGAAGAATAAACATTTCACCGACTTCCACAGCCCTTATACCTTCTTCAGTAGCTACATATCTATCACCCGCAACATTTTTTATCGAATCAATGTATGCTTCGTTACGTGCCTGCCAATCATAATACTTTCCCTCATCTTCTACTTCTTCGCAAGACACTAGTCCGCTTACAAGCAACAGCAGGAAAGGCAAAAACAAAAATCTTTTTCTCATTTTCATTAATTACAAATTATTCATTAATTACGAATTATAAATTACAAGAAACAAGTGGCATTCACTACGCACCCTCATAATTTATAATTTGTAATTAATATTATTCTTATTGCAAGGTTTTCAGCAACGATGTGATGCTTACACGGTCTGCAATAATATTATTCAGTTCAGAGATAGCCACGCGCTCTTGCTGCATGGTGTCACGATTACGCAGTGTCACACAGTTATCTTCCAAAGTCTGATGGTCCACAGTTACGCAGTACGGAGTACCGATGGCATCCTGACGGCGGTAACGTTTACCGATGGAATCTTTCTCGTCATACTGGCAATGGAAGTGGAACTTCAGGTTGTCGATAATCTCGCGTGCTTTTTCGGGCAGTCCGTCTTTCTTTACCAACGGCATCACGGCCAGCTTCACCGGAGCCAGGGCAGCGGGAAGTTTCAATACTACGCGCGTTTCACCGTTCTCCAGCTTCTCTTCACAGTAGGAAGCAGACATGATGCTGAGGAACATACGGTCTACGCCTATCGAGGTTTCGATGACATACGGAGTATAGCTTTCGTTGGTTTCAGGGTCGAAATACTTGATGTTCTTACCAGAGAATTTCTCATGCTGGGACAAGTCAAAATTAGTACGGCTGTGAATACCTTCTACTTCCTTGAAACCGAAAGGCATCAGGAACTCGATGTCTGTAGCAGCATTGGCGTAGTGTGCCAGTTTGTCGTGGTCGTGGAAACGGTAATGGTCGTCGCCGAAGCCCAGCGCCTTGTGCCATTTCAGACGAGTAGCCTTCCAGGTCTTGAACCAGTCAAGCTCCGTACCCGGCTTCACGAAGAACTGCATTTCCATCTGCTCGAACTCGCGCATGCGGAAGATGAACTGGCGGGCTACGATTTCGTTACGGAAAGCCTTACCAATCTGGGCGATACCGAAAGGAATCTTCATGCGACCGGTTTTCTGTACATTCAGGTAATTTACGAAGATACCTTGTGCCGTTTCAGGGCGCAGGTATATCTTCATGGCACCATCGGCAGTGGAACCCATTTCTGTTGAGAACATCAGATTGAACTGACGCACCTCTGTCCAGTTCTTTGTGCCACTGATAGGGCAAACGATTTCTTCGTCAAGGATAATCTGACGGAGTTCGTCCAGATTATTATCGTTCAAAGCCTTGGAAAAGCGTTCATGCAAGGCATCACGCTTGGCCTGGTGTTCCAGCACACGACCGTTGGTACTGCGGAACTGAGCCTCATCGAAAGCCTCACCAAAACGCTTGGCAGCTTTGGCCACTTCTTTGTTTATCTTGTCATCGTACTTAGCAAGCTGGTCCTCTATCAACACATCGGCACGATAACGTTTCTTGGAATCGCGGTTGTCAATCAAAGGGTCATTGAAAGCATCTACGTGTCCGCTGGCTTTCCAGATGGTGGGGTGCATAAAGATTGCTGAGTCGATACCGACAATATTTTCGTGCAGCAGCACCATACTCTGCCACCAGTATTGCTTGATGTTATTTTTCAGTTCCACACCCATCTGACCATAGTCATACACAGCTCCCAGTCCATCATAAATCTCGCTGGAAGGGAACACAAAACCATATTCCTTACAGTGTGATACGAGTTTCTTAAAAACGTCTTCTTGTGCCATTTTCTGTTGTATCTAAATTAATTTGAATCTTATTTTCAGCTAAAAAGCGCCACAAAGATAGGGATTTATATCGTAAGTAGGACACGGAGGGTATTAATTTATCTTATTACCAAATAAAAGAAGAAGCTACCTCATAACTCCGAGGCAGCTTCTTTCCCAATTTTACCCAATTACAATTAATTTACCTAAGCACTACAAATCAACCTAATCACAACCAAGAATAATATTATACTCACCTTCAGCGTTTTATCGTATTAACAGTCTCTTGTGGTTTCAATATGTCATTTGTTTTTTCCACAACTGATACCACATCAACATCAAGTACAGCCTTAATATCCTTGGAAGAGGTTCCAATCAAAAACTTATAATTTCCAGCATCCACTACCCATGAAGAAGAAGCTTCATCATAAGAAGCCAAATCCGTAGTGTTCAGTTTCAAAGTGGCAGTAACAGTCTCACCTGGCCTCAATTCCTTAGTTTTGGTAAAAGCTTTAAGTTCTTTTTCCGGTTTGTTCATCTGAAACCTATTGGGAGCGGAGACATAAAGCTGAACAACCTCTTTCCCTGCAAACTTACCAACATTCTTCACATCAATAGAAACAGAATATATACCATTATCAACTTTGACAGACGGATTGACATACTCGAATGTTGTATACGAAAGACCATAGCCGAAAGGATAAGACACTTGCTTTCCGAAACTATCGAAATAGCGATAACCGACAAAAATATCTTCTTCATAATCCGTATAGTCTACATTCTTCACTGAAGAGCTTTTGTCCTCCTTATTCCTCACATCTGTATTAGCCCTAGCATCCATAGGAAAATTGGTCGAAGAAGCAACGTCCATCAACTTGTTCGGGAAAGTCATTGTCAACTTACCCGATGGAGATACCTTACCGCTCAACACATCCGTCACACTATTTCCACCCTCCTGTCCTGCCTGCCAAGCCAGCAAAATAGCATCCGGTAGTTTTTTCCAAGAAGCTGTTTCGATTACACCTCCGATATTCAATACCACCACCACTTTCTTCCCAGCAGCATGGAAAGCTTGGCTGACGGACTTCAGCAGTTGCAATTCTTCCTCACTCAGTTCAAAATCACTGACATTACGGTCTACAAATTCACCGGAAGTACGTCCCAGCGTAACCAATGCAACATCCGCTTTAGCAACTTGTTCTGACAACACCTTTGTAGTAGGGATAAGTTCTGTCGGGCGAGGTACCGGCATAAATCTGGAGAAAGGCTGAGACGAGTCAGGAGTATTTTTCTTATTCTCGGCCTCAATATACTGTTCATAATCGGCCTTCAATGCTTCATCTATCTGGTATCCAGCATTCTTCAAACCATCCAATAATGAGACTGTATAGGCACGATTCACATTACCTGAGCCGGTACCTCCTGCTATGAAATCATAGGAAGTACACCCGAAAAGAGCTATATTTCTGACCTTCCTTTCAAATGGCAAGGTTTCGTTATTATTCTTCAACAAAACCATTCCTTCAGTCGCTGACTGGCGGGTAACTGCTGCGTGCGCCTTCAAATCAGGTTTATTGGAATATTTGTATTCTTTAAAATGAGGAGTTTGGAGAATAAGTTCAAGAACACGCTTCACATTACGATTCAGTATGGATTCATCCAATTTTCCGGATTTCACCCCTTCGATAATCATATCATACTGGTTAGCCCTTCCCGGTTGGAGCATATCATTACCTGCTATCATCTGAGCCACGGCATCCTTCCCTCCAAACCAGTCAGTTACCACCATACCCTCGAAATTCCACTCATCACGCAATAAAGTGGACAGCAAGTCTGTATTCTCAGAAGCATAGGTGCCATTAATATGATTGTAAGAGGACATTACTGTCCATGGTGCCGATTCCTTCACTGCAATTTCGAACCCCTTCAAATAGATTTCCCGTAAGGCACGAGGAGTGATACGAGCATCATTAGCATTCCGATTGGTTTCCTGGTTGTTAACAGCAAAATGTTTGATGGAAGTTCCCACTCCGTTGCTCTGTATCCCTCTAACATATGCAGCAGCTATCTTGCCAGACACCAACGGGTCTTCGGAATAATATTCAAAATTACGCCCGCACAAAGGATTCCGATGGATATTCAAAGCAGGAGCCAGTAAAACATCCGCACCATATTCCAACACTTCATTACCAATTGATTTTCCAACTTCCTCTACCAAATCCTGATTCCAAGTAGAAGCAAGTAACGTACCGATAGGAAAATGTGTACAATAATAAGTAGCAGAATCCCCTTCGCGGATAGGATCTATACGTAAACCTGCAGGTCCATCAGCCAACACAATGGCAGGAATTCCCAAACGGGGTATCGGATAAGTAGTACCTGCTGCACCGGGAACCAACTTCTTTGTAGTGCCAATCACCGTACTGTCACCCGAAGTACCCACCATTCCGGTACCGATAACCAAATGTGCCTTTTCTTCCAAAGTCATGGCACCAATAACATCCTCAACAGAATCTTTACCCAATTGAGGAGCCGCAGGGCCACAAGCGCTCAACACGCCTGCAGCCAACAGCAAATAAAACAGTTGTTTTTTCATAGCCTAGTCAGATTTATTTAAACAACTTGGGAGCAAATACAGAGAGATAAATACGCCAGCAGGTCCATACATGTCCACCAGGAGTTTCCATAAACTCATATTTATATCCTTTTTTATCCAAATCAGCGCGATAAGCTGCATTGTTTCTATAAAGAAAATCGTCTTTACCGATACCCAACCAGTAAAGTTTGGGAGCCTTATCAAACTGAACAGCTAACTTTTTATCCATATCCTGATAAACCGGACTATTTTTCTGACCTGCACTCTGGACATTAAGGGCCGCAGAGAATAAACCTACATAGTCGAACATATCAGGATAGTTCAAAGAAATATTGGCAGAATGAAAACCACCCATTGAAAGCCCCGCAATAGCACGATGAGCTTTGTCCGCTTGTACACGATAATTACTTTCTACAAACGTGATAATCTCAGGGAAATAGGCTTCAAAAGCACCGTCCATGGTTCCATTCTTCATATGGTAAGGTTTATAGTATCCCAGACTACTCTCACCAGGTGCAGCCTCCATGGCAGCATGCCCATTGGGCATCACAACAATCATCGGTTCAGCCTTGCCTTGTGCAATCAAATTATCGAGAATCTGTGCAGCACGTCCAAAAGTTGTCCACTCATCTTCATCCCCTCCCATACCATGCAATAAATAGAGTACCGGATACTTCCTATCACCGGATTGTTCATAACCTGCCGGCGTGTAGATATTGATACGGCGATCCATTTTCATACCATCAGAGTGATACCAACGATGGGCCAATGTTCCATGAGGAACTTTATTTACCTTATATAAATCTGCCTTACCATTCCCTACAATAAACACATTGCTTGTGGTAGCAAAGTCACGATAGACATAAACATTGTTAGGGTCTATAGTCGGCACACCATCTACCATGAATTCATAGCTATAAAGATCTGAATCCAACGGCTTGGTAGTATAGGTCCAAATTCCTTCTGAATTCTTTGTCATGTCTATCAAACCTGCTCCCACCATACCTCCAATGTGTTGTCCCTCCGCCTTTTCGGCAAAGTCACCGGCAATCTGCACCTTTTGGGCATCAGGAGCCTTAAAGTTAAAAGTCACTGTGTTATCTTTGTTCACAATTGCAGACTCGAGGTCCTGCGCAACAAACAAATTCTGCTGGGCAGACATTTGCAGTCCACAGACTGCCATAAATACTGTCAATAAAATCTTTTTCATTTCAGTTTTTCAATTTAAAGTTTGTTGATTCTAGTTTATTCTATCACTGTAATAATTAGGCGGTGATAACGGTTCATTTGTGGTTCACCATCATCTGTAGCCTCCAGAATCAAGTGAATGGTATCGCCCGGTTTGGCATCAGTCGGAACAGTAAAAGTAGTATTTGCAGAAGTAGAATCATCCACTGCCACTTTACCTCGATATGTACTGGCTGACATATATTGCCACCATTTAATGGCAAGTACATTCTTGTCCGGATCGGTTACTGTATATTTAAGTTTCAGCTTTTCACCCGGTTTGGCATTCATGGCAAGTGCACCTTTTATCACCGGTTCATGATTTGCATCGGTATAGCTTGGAGTAACTGACCATTTAAAACGGGCAGCCAATCCATTCATTACCGGAGCCGTAAAATCGGGTAAAGGATAGTGCTCAGCTCTATACTTCATCTGTTCCATACGAGGAAGATTCTTCACTGAATCGGGAAGAAGAGTCCTTCCACCGCACCAGCCACCATAAGTAGGATTCTCGTGACCACGCAGACCATTACCGATCAAATTCAGAAAACAGTAAGTGTCACCCTCAGCCAGATAAGCCCCTTTCGGCTGAACTCCAGTCCAAACTACATAGCCTTGCTCCTTCAGTTCATCAACTGTATAGCCCGACAAGCCGAAGAAATCGAACTTATCATCTTTCACCATCTGTTTTCCATCCCCCCAGACACGATACATTTCACCGAAAGGCCCTTTACTACGGATATTCTCCTGCATCCATTCCGGAGAATAGAAAACCTGGTTTTCTTTGGAAGCCCTCAACTGGGCATTATAAGCCAGCCCGACTGTCATGCCGCCCATCTCCATTTGTCTAAGTTCCGGCCAGAAAGGTTTGATATACCGTGCATACGTATCATCCTGATCACCAGAAAGGGAAAGAACCACTTTTTTTATTATCTTTTCCCGAATGCCTTTCCAGGCATCAGTATGCTCATAAATATCCTGAATGGACTTCAAAGCACGAGCTATGGTGCTGGCACCTCCCCAAGCATTGATAAATACCGGATCTGTACAATCATCAAGCAGTACGGCTTTAATCAGCTCCGATCCCGGAGTATCCTTGGAAATATCACCATCGAACTCTATATTACCGATGCGTATTTTGGATTTCAGATATTCGGGAGTCGGATAAGAAGGATCATGTACCCTCAGATTGGGATATACCTCCTCATAAGCTTCCACAGCATCGTCAATGAAACGTTCTTCCGGATCCCAACGCCAACTTTCCATAGGCCCGTAGTCTATACCATTGCGAGAATATTCCCGTCCAGGTACATACCACTTAGTACCGTACCCATCACCTTTCCAATGAAACTGACTGCTGGCATAAATCAAACCTTCCACGCGGAAATCCGTACTGAAAAGTAAGAAACGTATCAAAGAGTTCAGGTCATCAAGTTCCGGATCACAAGTAATAATAACACGAGGTTTTGACGAATCTTCACTGGACGTCTGCTGTCCATTCATACAAGCCGGCATCACAGCCATAAGGCCTGAGAAGAATAAGCATTTAAATTTATTCATACACTAAATTTTATTGATTAACTACCAACCCGGATTCTGGGTCATATTCTTATTGACATTCATTTCAGTTGCAGGGAATGGGAGCAATTCATGCTTACCACTTTTGAAGCCAGCAGAAGCATTTTTCTGTTCATTCCAACTGACACGACCGTCTTTATAAAGAGCCGGCCTTTCCTGTCCTCTTTTGGCAAGTACCGTAGCAGCATCGCCCCACCGAATCAAATCCTGATAACGACAACCTTCCATCCAGAGTTCCAAACGCTTTTCTTTCTTGATATCATCCATAGAAACGCTACCCAATGCAGGCAACTGAGCACGGTTACGCACTCTATTTACATAGTCGACAGCTTTACCTGCATTTCCAGACTGGAGACTCGCCTCAGCAGCAAGTAACAAGACCTCAGCATACCGCATAGCACGAGTATTGTTAGGGCAACGCAACCAATAATAATTAATGACATCGGCTTCATAAACACGGTATTTCCAACTAAAGTAACCGGCATTGTCAGGCATATATGCAATGGCATCACTCAAAGATATACCGGTGCTTTCCATCTGCTGGTATGTCTTTATGGAAGCATTCAAGCGATACGTATCTCCCATCTCAACAAATGCATCATAGCTTTCCTTGGTCGGATTAAAAAATCCCCAACCTCCGTGAGAATAGATTTGAGTAGGCTCATTAAATGCAAGCATATCTCCGCGCCAATGTACATATACCCAAATCATGTTACTCATAATACCAGTAGCATTATTGGCATCGTAGACATAGTTACTTTCAAATAAGCTTTCGCAATTTGCCTCTCCTTTAGTAGTCTGAATATTTTCATAATCATTGTAAAGGTCGTACTTTCCGCTATTAATCACCTCATCCAAGGCAGCGGCGGCAGCACCATAATTCTTCTGGAATACATATGCCTTACCTAACAGAGCTTGTGCAAATTGTTTGGTGATGCGATAGGTAAAGTCATCCAAACTTGTCTTTTCCTCCAGATCGCCACTGTTGACAGCCTCAGTAAGGTCTTGGTTCACCAATGCCCATAGCGCCTCAGTATCACCATTGGCCTGGGAATATTCATTTGGCGTTAACGGATGATCCACCAATGGCGGAGTCCCCCAAAGACTAATTAATTCGATGTAGGACATCGCGCGGAAAACCTTTGCCTCTGCACGTGCACGAAGTTTAATTGCAGAATCATCCCCTACATACTGCAAAACAATATTGGCGGCATAAATTACCTTATAAAGATTCGTATACAACGTTTTAATATGAGAAAAATCAGAGTCGAATGTATAAGTCGACAGCAATTGCGCACTAGCAGCCGTCCAACTCTCCCCTGCCGAATAGCAATCATCCGAAAGAAGATTCTTCAGCCAGAATGCAGGTGCATAAGTATCCTTCCAATTACTATAGCAGGCTATAATGGCTTCTTCCGCATCAGCATCCGTTTTATAGAAACTTTCGAAAGTGCTTACTCCATGCTGCGAGATATCCAGATTGTCCACACAAGAGGAAAAGAAAGTGCAACTGGCAAGCAACAAACTTGATAAAATATATTTTGCTTTCATATTTCGTATTGAATTAAAGATTAAAATGCTACATTAAGACCGAACACGACTTTCTTGCTGGACGGATAAGACCCCATATCCAACCCCATTGCACTACCTGTACTTGTAAATTCAGGATCAAATCCAGGATACTTGGTAAATGTAAAGAAGTCGTCTAAAGAACAATACAAACGAAGGTTACTCAAACCAATCTGCTTCAACAAATTCTTTGGTAAATTATAACCCAACTGTATCTGCTTGATTTTAAAGTAAGAACCGTCGAATACAAACTTGGAGCTTTTCAAGTACTTATCATAATTACTAGGATTGGAACGGGCATATTTTGCATTGTCTCCTGCAGTTGTCCAACGCCCATCGTAGAATTCCTTCAAGGTATTCGCTTTCATACGGGAAGTACGGTTATAACCGGCAAACACATCATTGCCATGAGAACCGGAACCAAATATCGTCAAATCGAAACCTTTCCATGCAGCAGTCAAAGTAATACCATAAGTAAAGTCGGGAATGGCTGAACCTATTTCCGTTTGATCAGCATCTCCAATAATGCCATCGTCATTCATATCCTTGAATATCGGGTCACCCGTTTGTGAGTCAATGCCCGTACACTCATAACCACGCATGTACCAAATGGGGTGCCCTTCTTCAAAATAATTCATAACACCGATGCCTGCACTTGTCGTACTCTCAATGCGTTCCAAAGTTTCATGCAGATAAGTAACTTTATTCTTTAAAGTAGCAATATTTCCTTTTATGCTATAGTTGAAATCCTTAATATTATCACGCCATGAAAGTTCAAACTCAAATCCGCTGTTCTTGACATTTCCTGCATTCATAGGTGAAGTCGTGTTACCCACAATCAGCGAAGGAGTAATACCGGTTACAATTAAATCCTTAGTTTTTTTCTCATAATAGTCAAATCCGAAACTCAACCGGTCGTTCAGCATCCGAAGATCAATACCTAAATCGATTTGTTCGGAAGTTTCCCACTTCAAATCATAGTTGCCTGTTGCAGAGGGCAGTGAACCCGTTTCATAAGATACATCTCCGGACATTGGATAATTGATTTCAGACAGAATTGTAGCATCATACATATAGTCTGCCAAACCAGCAATACTACCATTCTGTCCCCAACTTGCACGTAATTTCAAATGAGAAATCGACTTGAGATTCTCCATAAACTTCTCATTGGAAAGCACCCAGCCAACAGATACAGCCGGAAAATAGCCCCAACGTTTCTGCAAAGGAAGAATAGACAAGTCGGCAGCATCCGCACGAAGAGTGAACTGAGCAAAATATTTACCCGCATAGTCATAAGAAGCCCGACCAAAGTAAGAAAGATTTGCATATCTCCTTTTCTCTCCACCACTTACCGTACGGGTAGCAGTACCAGTTTGGAACGCAAAATAGGCATAGTTGGGATCCAACTTGGTAATACCTAAATCAACCTTGTCACCAGAACGGCTACCATTGATTCCTCCTGTCACTCCAAAAGAGGTATTGGAAGAATAAGACATACCAAGCATCACGTTTACATTGTGCTTATCTGCAAATGTCTTAGTGTAGTTAGCAAAGTTTTCCCATTGCCAATACGTTGTATTAGAGCTTGTAGCATTTACCGATACATAATCTTGATAAAGATCAGAACAGGTAATGTTAGGCATAGTATAGCCATAGGAGTTGCTATAAGTATAGCGATATCCCAAACGTGAAGTGATGACAAGTTCTTTAATCAGAGTAAAATCCAGATAAGTGGAACCGCTGAACACAAAACCATCTCTTTTCGTTGTACCACGGTCACGCATAATATACGGATTGATATTATTGGAGTCACCATAAGGGGAAATAGAATAATAATCACCATTGGCATTCTGAAGCAAGGTATGCCCTTGGTTCATATAATTAATCATAGTGTCAGGCAGTTTATCCGGTGTATAGGTAACTGGAGTAAGAGGGTCAAGCTGAATGGCAGACAGCATCAAAGAACCGGTTGCTGAGCCTTCGCTTACAGACTGTACATGATAACGGGAAAATGAATTGTTTGTCGTGAACTTCAACCAATCCTTTACTTTATAATCTGCATTGACAGTACCGGTAATGCGGTCAAAAACATCCTTATTGCCAACAATGGGACCATTATTACTTAAATAAGAGAGTGAAGCGAATAATGAGCCATTATCATTGGCACCTTGAAAATTGACATTGTGACGCTGCATCATGGATGATTCAAATGTCTCTTCTACCCAATCGGTATTTGTCTTTCCATCCCAATACCTATCTATTGTTTCTCTGGGAATAAGATTACCTTCAGTCATATAATTGACATATTCCTGAGCATTCAGAATATCAGGAGTACGACCTAAAGACTGAGAGGACAACTGGAAATCATAAGAAATACGACGAACTCCTTTTTTTGCCTTCCGGGTGGTAATCAAGACAACACCATTACCAGCCTGAGCACCATAGATAGCAGCAGAAGCAGCATCCTTCAACACCTCCATACTCTCAATATCATTCGGATCGAGGTTACTGATGTCTTTCGTACGCAAGCCATCGACTACATACAAAGGATCTGAACTGGCATTACTGCTATATCCACGGATACGAATGGCGGGATTCGAACCAGGAGCCGCAGATGCAGAAATAATTTGCACACCGGCTGTTTTACCCTGCAGGGCCTGCTCAGCATTGGTTATGGTACGATTTTCAAAATCTTCTGCTTTTACGGAAGAAATCGCCCCTGTTACGGAACTTTTCTTCTGTACACCATATCCTACAACAACCACTTCATCCAAAGTCTTGCTATCTTCCTTCAGTATAATATTCATAGTACCTGCAACGGCTTTCTTTTCCTGGGTCACATACCCGATATACGAAAAGACAATAGTGGAACCCTCGCTCGCTGATAAGGCATAATTGCCATCCAAATCAGTTATAACACCATTTGTCGTTCCTTTTTCCAATACACTTACACCAATCATCGGTTCATTAAGCTCATCAGTAATTCTGCCAGATACATTTACTTGTTTCTGTGCAAAAACAGATGTCATACCTACCAAAAGGAACAGCACTAAGGCCATTAACCTTTTCTGTCTAATTTGTGTTACAATCGTTTTCATTTAATATTATTTTGGGTTAACAATGAATTTAAAATATCAGTTTGAAAGAGTAATCAGTACCAGCCCCACAACAAAGAGCACAAACATGGTTGCAATCATAGGTACAGTCCCCTTTGGAGCGCCTTTGAACTCCTTCCATACAAAGAATCCCCAAATCATGGCTACCACCGGTGCGGCATTGCTCAATGCATAGGCTATAGCCGGATTGGCAGAACCAGCTCCCATAAAGCTGACTACCATACCACTCATCCAAATAAAACCTCCCAACATACCAATCAGATGTGTACGGGTGTCACCTTTCAGATAATCCTTCATTGTCACCTTGTTTCCCTGAGCCGGATGACTCATAGCAAACGTATTAAAGACAGGAGTCGTGATAAGGACACCGGCAGCAAAACAAAATACACCGGTATAGGGAGTCAGTGTTCCCGTACCACCCGTTACATACTGAGGATCTAGTGATTTTACAACCAAGCCATAGAAGAACATAATGGCCAACCCCGCTACAATAGCCAATAAGATACCTTTTTTAGGAGTAGACGCCTGACTTGCCGACATCTTTCCATAAGCCTTGCCACAAATGCAGATAGCTATCACAATAACAGCTACTCCTATCCAAAGCAATGTCTGGTTTCCAGGGTATACTTCGCCAGCTAAAGATATCAGTAGATAATTAAAAATTATACCGCCTATCCAAGCTAAGCCCCCACCAATGGGAAAACCTACCGACATCCCAGCTACAGCAATAGCTGCTGTCAGAAAGATATTACCGAAATTCCATACAATACCGCCCAGGAGCGCATACTTCATACTATTCCAGTCCATTACTGCCAAATCCTCAAAGAAAGTACGACCTTCACTTCCCAAGTTACCCAATGTCAGGGCACCTAACAGAGCTGTGAAAAATAAACCGAAAGTCAAATCCCAGTAGAAAAGCTCAAAACTCCAGCTTTTCGATGTCACCATCTTCTGCGTATTCGCCCAAGAGCCCCAACAGAGGCAACAATAGACACAACACAGAATGGCCCCAATATAGTTGTCAACAAGTATCATAATTTATTTTCTGTTGTTTACCGTGTGTTTACCTATTTATTCATGCACATACAGATTCCACCCCAAATAACCCTCGATGGCCTCATTCAGAATATTCTTTACATCATTACGAACCATAGCCACATGATGTTCAAAACCATTCTTGCAAATATGTTTCATCAAAATCTGTAAGTTATCCACTTTGGTAACAGCTATACATCCATCCATTCCATACGGATCATCCGTGATTTCACCAGTACCCAAATAAGCCTTGATAACGCCTTTAGTATCATCAGTGGAAATACGGAAGAATGTGAAATCACCTTTAGTCACTTTGCCATATACAGCACCGAATGTATTGACCTTACCTAGCGTACGTCCCAGAACGCCAAGTGTACCAAGCTTTAAGTCATTTCTGACAAACGATTTCGGGAAATTACCGCAATGAGTACACACACATTTATTCCGGTCTTCCGCAAAATTATTGTTCCAGTCAAGTAATGCCGATTGACCTTGCGCTGCCAATGTCAAAGCATACATGGATACAGCACCGGCAATATCAACCTCACAAGCGGCAGGTAGTAGTTTTTCACCCAGCATACTCATTGTCACACAAGCTGCACAACCATAGTTCTGTTCCAAAGAGTCCCAGCACTGCACAGCCACAGCATCAATCTGATTGGCTTCAATCCACCGTTCTACAGCCACGCCAAACTTTGCCTGAAGCACTAGCTTGTCATTGTATTCTTTAGGAACTACTGCGTAGCACTTAATCTCTTCAAGTTTCTTCAGCAGTTCCACATCTGTATCCTCAATCTTACGGGCAGCACCGAGTATTTCAGAAAGATCGACTGGAACGACTGTAATACCACTCTTCTGCAATAGTTTTTCACTGGCACGTACCGTCTGAAAACCGGCTGGACGGGCACCGATAGCACCGACACGTGCATGGCGCAAACCATTGACCACACGACAGATACCGGCGAACTTATTAATATCCTTAGCCAATAGTTCAGAGTATATAGAATAGGTATGCAGCGTGGTATCTGTAAAAGGAATACCATATTGATACAAATTATTGCAAACAGAAATTTTACCACAGAAAGCATCACGGCGGCTGTCCAAGTCCACCTTGTCATTCTCGTCGTCACAGGCTTGTACCAAAATGGGAACATTCAAATCAGCCACACTGATAGCATTGATTATTCCAATCTCAAAGCCAAAGTTGGGTAGAGATACTATAATGCCGTCAATACGGTCACGATTTTGACGGAACAGTTCGGCACATTTCAATCCGTCTTCACGGGTTTCAATACTGCTACTGCCAGTAGGAGTAGCATCTTCAGGTAAAATTACATAGTCATAGCCTTCGTCTGCAAGTGTTCTCAACAGCTGTTTGCGAACATCTTTGGCCAATTCTGAATTAAAATAAGCACGGGTGCCGATAATTATACCGAAGCACATTCTTTCCTTGTTTTTCATCGTAAATAGTTGGTGTTAAAATTATACTTAGAAGATATTTATCCGATTAATTGATTTACTGCTTTCAGCCAGCCTTCACACCATTTCTCCATCAGTGGTAAGTTGCCCTGCGGTTCTATTCGGTAGCGGCTCCGGCGTAATACGGCCACTTGTTCAAAGCTCGTCCATATCTTGCGGGCCATTCCATTCATCACAACAGCTCCCAAAGCCGAGGCCTCCTCAACATCCGAACAATTGATCGGTACACGTAAACAGTCAGCCTGGAACTGCATTAAAAATTTATTTTTTGTAGGTCCTCCGTCAACCCTGATTTCTTTCAGTTTTATACCTGCCTGAGTGGTCATCGCTTTGACTAAATCATTAACTTGATAAGCTATGGATTCAAGCGCCGCCCTAAGAACATGTGGCTTCCCGGTACCTAAAGTCATCCCTAAAATGGCCGCCTTTATATCCCCTTGCCACCAAGGAGCACCCAGTCCGGCAAAAGCCGGTACAACATACACCCCTCCATTGTCTTCCACAGTAACAGCCAGTTCTTCTGCTTCATCGGGCGAACCGATCATCTGCAATCTCTGTTCCAACCACTTGATAGTACCGCCAGTACAATGAATATTCCCCTCAAAAGCATAGAACACTTTTCCAAGTGCGGCAAAACCTATGGAAGTGACCAATCCCCGAGGAGCTGTAGCAACCTTTTCGCCAATATTCACCATTACTGATGAACCGGTACCATAAGTGACCTTACCTAATCCCTCTTCAAAACACATCTGCCCAGTCAGTGCCCCATGCGAATCGCCCAATACACCGGCAATGGCAATAGGGCTCTTGAACAGCCCACCTACCGTAGTTTTTCCAAAAACAGCATCACAAGGCAACAATTCCGACATCATGATTTTGGGTATAGTGAACAATTCCAACAAGTCATTATCCCATTGCATTGTATGAATATTCAATAAAAGGGTCCTGGAAGCATTCGTATAATCTGTCACATGGCGTTTACCATCGGTTAACTTCCAAATCAGCCACGTGTCAATGGTCCCCATCAATAAATCTCCATTATCAGCAGCCTGACGGGCTCCCTCCACATTGTCAAGTATCCACTTCACACCGCTCGCCGAGAAATAGGGGTCTAACAACAAGCCACTTCTTACCTGTACAAACTCACTGTATCCTCTATTTTTCAAGTCATTACAGATATCAGCACCACGCATACATTGCCATACCACAGCATTGTATACCGGTTTACCCGTATGTTTATTCCATACAACCACCGTCTCGCGTTGATTAGTGATAGCCAACGAATACATATTGTCTGCCGTTTCCTCTTCAATCAACTCAGCAATGCTTTTCAGCACATTCCGATAAATTTCTTCAACATCATGCTCCACCCATCCAGTTCGGGGATAATATTGCTCGTGAGTGACATTGACACGCTTCAGCATTTCACACCTCTCATTGAACAGCATAGCCTTGGTGGCCGAGGTGCTTTGGTCTATTGCAATTATCAAGTTTTTCATTTTAGGTATTATTAAAGGCTGATTATTTCTTACTTAAGGAAGTCAAGGGTAGTTTTCACGATACCAGGTGCATCCAACCCATAATGGGCAAAAATTTCGGAAGAACTCCCATGCACCACATTCTCGTCAGGAATCCCCAAAATTTTCACGGGTACGGGATTTTCGGAAATGATTTCAGTCACCATCGCTCCAAGGCCTCCATACTGACTATGCTCCTCAACCGTGATAATACGACCGGTTTCAGAAGCAGCTTTCAAAACAGCCTCCTCATCACAAGGTTTAATAAAGGACATATCCAGTACCCGGACTGAAATACCATATTTACGCAACTCCAAAGCCGCTTGATGTGCATGGTATACGGTTTCACCGGTTCCAATGATTGTCAAGTCGGTCCCGTCCAATAACCTATTTGCCTTACCTATGGCAAAATCAAAATCATCGTTCTCATAGACATCAGGAACTGCTGCACGTCCTACACGAACATAAACCGGTTCAGGATAGTCAATCAAAAACTCAACCAGTTTTTTTGTCTGTCGGGCATCACAAGGCAACACAATATTCATACCGGGGAAAGTACGTAACACGGCAATATCATGCAAGCTATGATGGGTAGCCCCCAAAGCTCCGTAAGCTACTCCTCCACTTACTCCCAATATCTTTACGTTGTTCTGACTATAAGCCAAGTCAACCTTTACCTGTTCCAGACTGCGAGCCACATAAAAACATGCCGGGCCACACACAAACACTTTCTTTCCGCTATGAGCCAACCCGGCTGAAATACCCACAGCATCCTGCTCCGCAATACCACACTCCACGAATTGCTGTGGCAATTCTTTGGCAAAATCATTTAACGTCACCGAACCACGTGCATCCGTTGTCACAGCAATGATATCTTTGTCCATCCGGGCCAATGACAACAAAGTGTCGGTGAAACTTTTTCTGCAAGCTATCATATCAATTATATTCTAAATTTTTTATCCTTTCTGAAATTTCCCGAATAGCCAGTTCATACTGCTCGTTGTTCGGAACCCCATGATGCCATTTGGCCACTCCCTCCATAAAAGACACTCCCTTGCCTTTTGTTGTATGAGCCACCAGCAAATGAGGATGGTGATTTGCATAATCAATGGAACGGAAAGTCCGGATAATGTCTTCCATATCGTCACCATTCATATCCTTTACCTCCCAACCAAATGCCGTCCAACGGTCACGGATGTCATCAATCCCCATCACATCTTCCGTATCTCCACTAATCTGCAAATGATTACGATCTATTACAGCTACCAGATTATCCAGCTTGTACTGCCGGGCAGCCATTGCAGCCTCGTATATGGAACCTTCACCCTGCTCACCGTCTCCCATCAGCACATAGGTTTTATAATTCCTCTTATCCATTTTAGCAGCCATGGCTATACCCACCCCGACAGACAAGCCATGCCCCAAGGCTCCAGTATTCACTTCAATACCCGGAACTCCGATAGTGGGGTGCCCCGAAAGAATGGAACCATATTGCCCCAATGTGTCCAAAATGCCTTTAGCCATGAACCCTCTGGATTCCAGCGTCACATACAAAGCCTCCACACAATGTCCCTTACTCAAAATGAAACGATCCCGCAAATTATCCTTAGGGTTACCTGCATCTACATTCATCACATCAAAGTAAAGAGCAGTAAGAACATTGAGGCAAGACAAGTCTCCACCGATATGTCCGGCTTTTGCTTTATAGATAATTTCAATTAATCTTTTTCGATTTCTTTCTGATTGAAGAATTAATTCTTTTGTTTTCATAGCTTATACACTTTCGTTTCCTTTGCAAATAAAACAAAAGAAAAGTATAAATCGAAAGAAAACGAAAGATTTTCACCTTATATTAACATATTTTACGATTAACAAGAAGGGAAAAGCAAATAAATAAAATATAAAACAAAAGCAATCGATAAAATAAAAGATAATTATTAGAATAAAAAAGAAGAAAAACAGTAAAAACGAACTTTCATTTGACTTTTTTTGACTACCTTTGCGAAAAAATTAAATGATTGCACAATGCTCAATACTATAGACGAAGGAATCAAAGCGGTTCGGCAAGGAAAAATAGTGATAGTTGTCGACGATGAAAATAGAGAAAATGAAGGGGATTTTATCGTATCCGGCGAAAAAATCACCCCTGATATTGTCAATTTCATGATTACACATGGAAGAGGGCTTCTTTGTGTACCATTACCTCGTTCCCGTTGTGAAGAGCTTCAACTATACCCGATGTCGGAAGACAACACTTCTCTTTTGGGCACTCCGTTCACCATGTCTGTCGACCTGAAGGGCTACGGCTGTACAACGGGGGTTTCTGCCTATGACCGTTCTGCTACCATACGCGCTTTGGTTACTGGCAATATAAAACCATCGGAATTGGCACGTCCCGGACATATTTTTCCTCTCTACGGACATGAGAATGGAGTATTAGGACGCGACGGACATACAGAAGCCTTGCTAGACCTGACAAGAATGGCAGGATTGACACCCGGTGGCGCCCTCATTGAGATACTGAACCAGGATGGAACAATGGCTCGTTTGCCTCAATTACTTGAAATAGCAGAAAAGTTCCAGCTGAAAATTATAGCTATCAAAGATATCCAAGAGTATCGCAGGAACAACAAGATATAACAATATATAAAGTAGATATGGCACTAAACCAAAGAAGAGTCAAGATTTTGGACCTAATCCGCGAAGACGGACATGCAAAAGTTCAAGAATTAAGCAGGATTTTCAATGTTACGGATGTTACAATCAGACAAGACTTGGAAGCCCTTGAAAAATTAGGGTATATCCAAAGAGAACATGGTGGAGCTTTCCTAAAAGACGTAGGCTCATTTGCAAAAACCGGAAAGGTCTTCAACCAAAACCATATTGAAGAAAAAAGAGAAATAGCCCGAAAAGCGGTATCGTTTATCCGCGAAGGCGAATGCATCATTCTCGATTCAGGTTCCACCACTACAGAAATAGCCAAACTACTTACGCAATACAAAGAGCTCACTGTCATCACCAATGCACTGAACATAGCGTTGATATTGGGCGAAAATCCCGGTATCACCCTCATCGTGACGGGAGGAGAGTTCAAAGCGCCTACCCTTTCACTGACCGGAAAGATGGCAGCCGACTCACTCAAAGGTTTCCATGCCAACAAATTATTCCTCGCCACAGCAGGAATATCTCCGGACATGAGCCTGACTTATCCAAGCCTCAGCGACCTGATGGTAAAATCGGCCATGATAAAGGCTGCCGAAGAAGTCATCCTGGTAGCCGATTCTTCCAAAATCGGGATAAGCGCATTCGCAAGTTTAGGGTCGATAACTATGGTGAACTCCTTCATCACAGACAATCATATCTCGAAAGAGAATATTGAGAAAATGAAGGGGAAAAACATAAATCTCCTGATTGGATAATTGAAAGGAAAAAAGAGACCCGGCCCTCGTACCCATTTATATTATATTACAAATATAAGTACAATCTGCCTGCATTCCCATGCCTTTTCATCTCACTCACTGAACGAACCGGATTCAGTCAGGGACTGAAAGCCTTTCACTCAGGGACTGAATGCCATTCAGTCCTTGAGTCATTGCACCCCCTCTCAGAAGGTATCAGGAAGGAGGTATAGCAAACCACCCACCCCGTAAAAACAAGCAATAAAATTATAGGACATCCTCCTCTGAAAGCCGATATGCTTCCCTGACCACTTCCTGCGGATAGCCGCACATCTCGATAATCCGGATGGCATTACGTTCCGTCACCGGTCCCGGCTTCAACTTATAATCAAAAGACAATGTATTGTCGGCAACACACTCACAAAAATGAAACAATTCATATTCGTCCTCAAGTAAGGAAGCCAGTTCGACATCGTGAGTGGAAGCAAACACAATACTGTTCTTGTGCGCCAAAGCAGACAGCACAGCTTTGGCTATAGCTATCCGTTCCACCGTATTCGTCCCCTTGAACAACTCGTCCAGCAGGAAAAACCGCCAACACTCCTTTCCGGCTTCCAGCATCTCTCGAACAATTTGCACCTCCTGCAGAAAGAAACTTTTTCCCTCCATCAGACTATCCTCCAGATGGATAGCAGAATATAACGCAGTATCCATAGGAAAACGGAAACTGCGAGCAAAACAAGTATGGAGCACTTGTGCGGAAAGCAGGTTAAGTCCGATGGCACGGATAAAAGTTGTCTTACCGGACATATTGGAGCCGGTAACAAGGACAGATTTGCCACAGAGTGTAATGTCATTAGGGATACAACGTTCTATAAGCGGATGATAAAGCCCTTCTGCATGAAACGTTTCACCCTCGCTGCAAGCTTCCGGTAAAACATAATAAGGCAGCCCATTCCGGAGTTCGGAAACAGAGCAAAGCACATCCACCAATCCGAAATAGCGGAAAACCTCTTCAATCTGTTCCTGTCTACCCTGCAATAGAAAGAAAGCCTTGGAAACCGGAATAACTTCCCGCAGAAAAAACACATTCACTATCTCGGTGAAGAAATAAGCGAAAATGGCGATGTCGCTCTCCAGTCTGATACTGAAACGGAAAGTGGAAAGTTTCTTTCGCAACGGATGCAATGCCTGCAAAGTCTTTTGGATATCCCGATGCACGGATGCACACAACGGAATCTGTGCCAACTTCTCCGCTTGCCTGAGCAACTGCCATAACTGAGGAATGGAAAAGAAATAGCCCTGAATCCGCGCCTTGCTGCGATAGTGCAGTACCATGTTCACCAATACCGATGTGCACAAAATCCCCAAAACATAAAGCGAAGACGTAATGTAAACTATTCCCAACAAAACAAAAGGCGCGAATTGCAAGATAGTCAGCAAACGGTAAAAGCGGCGGGAATACACGGGATGGGAAATGGAGAATAGCGATGCAATGGTATAAGCATCCGGCGTATCCAGTTTCCGCAACTCCGACCGGATTTCTGCACGCAACTCCTTGTCAGCAGAAAGCTTACGAATCACTTCCTCTTGTTCCGAAATCTCCGAAAGACGGTTGTAATGCAACACGTCGTAGAGGTACTGTCGGCCCACACAAGAAGAGGTACGGTCAGCCCATTCGAAAAAATCATCCAGATTGAGGTCATCCCAGGTTTTCTGCGACACCAAATGTTCTGTCTCCCTCGCCGACCGGTACTCGTGGTATAGCGATATATCCGAAAATGACTGTTCCATCAAAGAATTATTTGGAATGATGCACAAAAATAATGAAAAGATTGCATTCTATCTAATTTCCTTGCTGCTTTCCCTATATTATGTTTACTTTGCGGATACAAACACTTTTCATTACTTCACCATTAAAATTATAACAAGATGAAACACACTTTTTTCACATTGACACTGTTTTTACTGGCCTTACTGTCAACATCATGCGGAAACAAGAAAGTAGCATATCAGAATCCCCTGCCCATGGCCTTCGGAGACCCGTTCCTACTGAAAGCTTCCGACGGCAAATACTATATGTACGGAACGGGCGGAGTATCGAACGGTTTTAAAGTATACTCCTCCGATGACCTGGTGACATGGACAGACGAGGGTCCCATCTATCAAGGCGGCACCTCCGACTCATGGGCCACCGACTGTTTCTGGGCACCCGAAGTGTATGAACGGGACGGCAAATACTACCTATGGTTCAGCGCCAACTGGAAGGAAAATCCCACTAAGGAGCAAGAGAACTTCCGTATCGGTGTAGCCGTAGCCGATAAGCCTACCGGCCCTTTCAAAGAGCTGTTCAACCAACCGGTATTCGACCCCGGCTATCCTATCATCGACGCAAACATACTCTTTGACGATGCTTCCGGAAAGACCTACCTCTACTACTCCCGCTGCTGCTACAAACATGCCGTTGACAGCGAAGTTTCAACATGGGCCAAAGAAAAGGGCTGGTTTGACGAGATTGAGGAAAGTTGGATTTACGGCGTGGAACTGAAACCAGATTTCTCCGGTATCATCGGAGAACCGGTAGCACTGCTTTGCCCGCCCCAGACAATGGACGACCCTCAAGCGGAATGGGAGAACCGCTCGGTGACTTCACATGAAGTCAACAGACGCTGGACAGAAGGTTCGTATATCGTGAAGCACAAAAATCTTTACTATATGCTGTACTCTGCAAACTTTTTCGGAGGGAAAAATTATGCGGTGGGTTATGCTACCTCCCAGAACCCCTTAGGACCATTCACAAAAGCTGCCAACAATCCGGTGCTGCAAAAGGATACAGAGCAAGGCGGCATCGTGACCGGAACCGGGCATTGTATGCTCATCGATATTCACAACCGCCTCTACTGTGTCTATCATGGACGCACCGAAACCACTGGTGACGAACGAATGGTATTCATCGACCCCATAGACATCCAACCGGACGGGAAACTGGTAGTCCACGGACCGAATACGGATTTACAGAAAATCACATATTAAAGCCATCAGGCGCAGACCGCACAGCATGTCACGGTTCATTATTCTCCGTGGTTCTCCTATACATTCCGCGCCTGATGAAAATTAAAAAGGACATATCCATACACAACAATCCGCTCCATATTTGTTCCTGACTTCAATTCTATTTTCACCGGTATCCAATACAATGCCTTTCCATTCCAGTACATTTACGGAATCAGGTTTTGCAGTCCCATATGCTTTGCCATTGATATACAATTTGGCAGCTCCGCTATTGCTGAATACTTGCACATCAACAGTTTTGCGGGTTCTGTTTACCAATCGTTTTCCTGCGATATATACAAACTTATCTTCTTGATTCCAGTTTGCCTTATAAAAGTAAAAGGCATCTTTCTTTATTTTCCGGTCGTAAGTCACCAGCCCCTTATCATTGCGTCCCATAATGGTCCCCTCCCTACGGCCTGCCGCCGAAAAGTCGAACATGCACCAGATGAAGTTACACCACAAGAATTCACGTTCCTGAAGCTGTTTCCAATTCTCCACATGATAATAAGTCTGCCAGTTTTCGGGATGCCATTGCCCCCACGGTTCCGGATGCCTCAGCGAGTCTGCCTGCTGGAATACGCATGCCCCGGCACCATACTCGCTGATGCCCATCTTCCGCTCCGGATGTGCTGCATGCTCGCGGTCTATCCAGCGCCCCATGTCATCCATGTTGTCGCCATACCAGCCGAAATACTTGTTGAAAGCAATCAGGTCGGTGAATCCGTTGAAGTCGTCATCCTGATTACTGGCTCCCATAGTGGGACGGCTCGAGTCCAACTGACGGGCCAAAGCATGAAGCTCTGCCGCCATACGCGAAGGACGGTCCAGCCAACCGGAATTTATCTCATTGAACAGCCCCCAGAACAAAATGCAGGGGTGATTGTAGTTCTGTAAAATCAGTTCCTTCAATTGCAGGCGCAAGTTTTCATCATAAGCAGGATTATTCACATAAACATTGACAAAAGGAATCTCAACCCATGCCACCAGTCCCCGCTTGTCCATCTGTTGATGCATGTATTTGGCTTGCGGATAGTGGCAAAGACGCACGGCATTGCATCCCATTTCCTGCATCAAGTCCAAATCTTCGTCATGGTCTTGCGGATAAAATGCCGAAGCGCGTTCCGCCCTGTCCTGATGCCGGTTCACGCCATTCAAACGATAAGGCTTTCCATTCAGAAAGAAACCTTTCTCCGCATCGGCATGAAAGTAGCGGAAACCTATCTCTTCTTCGCGGCGGTCTATCTCTTTCCCATCCTTACGCAATATCACCACTCCTTTATATAAATAGGGGTCCTTCACTCCATCCCACAAATGAGGCCTTTCAAGCACCATGTCCATCACCACCTTTTTATCCTCACCCACCTCTGCACTGGCAACACGGCAAAGCAACTTTTCCTTGTCATATAGTTGAAACTCCACCTCGCAACCGGTCACAGTAGTTTCCCTTGCCGAAAGCAGTGCTTCAATTTTCAAATGGGCCTTTTTCTCCGATACATCGGACTGAGTGAAGAATACACCTGAAGAGGCATAATAAGCAGGTTCTATGCAGACATCCTCCGTCACCAGCAGTTCCACCCCCCGATACAACCCACCAAACATATTGAAGTCACCGCAAATGGGAGCGACATCCATAGTCTGAGCATTGCTGACACGAATTTCCAATACACTTTCTGTTCCCGGGACCAGGAAATCAGTCAATTCTGCCACAAATGCCGTATAACCACCCTTATGTTGCATCACAAAATGATGGTCGATAAAAATGTCGGCAACCGTCTGTGCAGCCATCACTTTCAAGAAAAAACGTTTGCCCCGATAATGGGCAGGAACAGACAACTTACGACTGTAATTGCATAATCCCCTATAATAATCGGCATTGCCAAACATGCCATCGCCCGCATTCCAAGTGTGAGGCAAAGTAACCTTCACTATTTCCGAAGCAGGTGCCTGAAAACCCCGGTGGAAATTCCATCCTTCATTCAGTGGAATCACCTCTACGGCAAATACACATGTTGACAATATTCCCAAAGAGAATAAAAATAAAATGATGAATCTGTTCATTTTCGATAAAGTATTAGAAGGTTAATCATATTGGCAGGAACCAGTCCTTCCCTGCAAAGGTATGAAATAAATGTTGAATAATAAATGAGAAAAACACTTCAAGACACGCAAGACAACAAACGGATGGCATGTTTAAGACTTATACGACCGCGATGCAACATTACAGACCTATTAATGCAACATATTTACGTTTATTTAAATAAGATATTGCTATCTTTGAGAATTCAATTTCAGATTATATAGTATGTCTTTTACAAACTATTTACACAAATTAGTGTTCCCCCTCATTATTCTGTTACTGGCTTATCTGCCGTTAGCAGGACAAACTCCGTATGTATTTCGCCATCTGAAAGTAGAAAACGGGCTTTCAAACAATAACGTAAAAACCATATTGAAAGACTGTGAAGGCTTTTTATGGATAGGGACCGCCAATGGATTGAACCGATACGACGGATATAGCTTTAAAGTGTATCAACCCAAAGAAAAAGACATCCATTCTTTATTGTCTAACGACATCTGGAACTTACAGGAAGACGGTTTGGGCAATTTGTGGATTGGAAGCGAGGCAAGATATTGTATATACGACCGAGACAAAGACAACTTCATTACCGATATTCCCTCATACCTCCTTAAAATAGGCATCCAGATAAATGGTACCTACAAAGTACATGTTGACAAAAGACACAATTTATGGGTACTGCAAGGCCAAAATGCTTTTTACTTCAATTTTTCTCATAAAACCCTTAAAACATTCAAAATAGAAAACTTTCCAGAAGAAACTCCGGAACTGAGTATCAGCGATGATGGTGAAAACCTATATCTTCTTTGGAATTCGACCTTATTGAAACTAGAGAACAACGCAAAGAAATGTAAACGGGTAGATAACATCAGCTTACCCTCCAACTCTATTATCGAAAAGCACATATACATTGATTATCATGGAGGCATCTGGCTATATTCATATACCGATGAACAAATATTTTATAAGAAAAACATAAAATCGGAATGGAACCAAATCAATCTCCATTCCAAAATAGAGACAAAAAGTAATGCGGTAAGGAGCATACTGGATGACTCGAACGGACATGTCTGGATAGGAACGGACCATAAAGGAGTATTCATTTATGACTACGTAAATGATAACCTTGTCAACCTCCTGAATACCCCTATGTCTTCCACATCCCTTGCTTCCAACAGAATAAATACAATCTACCGTGATGATTCAGGCGTCATTTGGTTAGGAAATTTCAAAAAAGGAGTTTCTTATTATCACGAAAGCTTCCATGAATTTATTGATACCCAGCATAAAGAATGCGGTGATATAGCCTCCATTTTAGAGGATAAGGCCGGAAACATTTGGCTGGGAACAGATGGGAACGGACTTTATGTAAAAGAAAAGCAAAAAGGATTTGCCATTCGCAAACTATCCATCCCCGACATAGCCATCATCAGTCTTCTCGAAGACCATAAAGGACGGATTTGGGCAGGAAGTTATCAAGACGGATTGTTCTGCTATGAGAACAACAGTATTCGCCATTTTACTCCAGAGAACAGCCAACTGCCATACAGTGGCGTATGGAGTATGAAGGAAGACCGATATGGAAACTTATGGATAGGTTATGTACTGGAAACTTTGGTTTGTTTTAATCCGGACACAAATACTGCGACAAGTTATCTACTACCTGATGGGAATAATATCAATGTACTCAATATCTGTTATGACTATGGAGACAAAATGTATATCGGGACTACATACGGACTCTGTGTAATGGACATCGTGACGAGAAAACCCGAAATGATTTATGCCAATCGAAAAGAGACACAGCCATTCAAGCAGCTCTTCATTTCCACTGTATTCAAGGACGACAGAGATATATTGTGGTTAGCCCATAAACAAGGATTGACTGCCTGGGACTTAAAAAATGATTCACTACACTGGTTCGACGTAAACAACGGATTGTGTGACAATCTCATTAACAGTATAACCCAAGACAATCATGGTAACATGTGGCTTGCAACAAGTAACGGATTGTCTATATTGGAAGTAACCCCAGACACCCAGGAAGGAGTAGACTTTTCTTTCAAGAATCTTTCTACCAGAGACGGATTGCCAGAAAATCATTTCAACTCCCATTCCGCTTGTAAATTGTCCAGCGGAGATTTACTGCTGGGAGGCACCAGTGGCTATACATCTATAAATCCGAACAAGCTGACCGAAAAGAGCCGACCGCTGGCAAAGGTGTATTTTACAAATCTGACCATTGGCAATCAACATATAGAAGTAGACTCAATATATGAAGGGCGTAAACTATTAACAACTGTACTTGGCAGAACCCCATCATTGTCTGTCAGATATGACGATTATTTAATCTCCATCGAATTTGCCGCAGGCGATTTGCTGAATGCTGATAAAATAAGATATGCCTATAAACTGGAAGGATTAAATACCCAATGGTACTATACAAACGAGAACAAAGTAGCTTTCACCACCCTTCCTCCTGGCAATTACAAACTATTGATTAAAGCTTGTAACAGTGACGGTATATGGAATGACGAAGCTAGTGAGTTGAATATAACCGTTTCATCTCCAATATATTTATGTAATGTTGCTATCATCTTATACATATTGTTTGCCATTGGTATAATATCCTATGTAATATACCGATTCAAAAAGCATCACAACATAAGACTGGAGCAACAACGAGCAAAACTGGAGCAAGAACAAAAGTTGCTCCTGAATGAGATGAAGCTAAAGTTCTTTACAAATATAAGCCATGATTTACGTACACCACTGACGCTTATCATTAGCCCGTTACAAATGTTATTGTCAGAAACCCTGGATGACGGAATACGCAAAAAACTAAATACAATCAATAAAAATGCACAACAATTACTTACATCGATAAACTCTCTGCTTGATTTCCGGAAACTGGATGTAGGAGCCGAGACAGCTCATTACAAATCGGGAGATATTGTCAACTTTATCCGCGAGATTTGCAGTACTTTTCAAGAGTATGCTCTTGACCATACCATCAGCTTCTGTTTCATGTGCGAAGTAGAAAACCTGAACATGTCCTTCGATCCGGTTAAAATAAAAAAAGTAATGAACAACTTGTTGTCCAATGCCTTCAAATACACTCCTGATAAAGGAGAAATCAATGTACATCTTTATCGCGAAGATGACAATGTATGCATCTGTGTGGCAGACAACGGACAAGGTATCATAGACAAAGACAAGAAACATATCTTCGAACGTTTTTATCAGGTGCAACAAACTTCGGAAAAAACCGGCAGTGGAATCGGCCTGCATATTGCAAACGAATATGTACATCTACACAAAGGAACAATCTCCGTTACAGACAATTTTCCTAAAGGTTCCGTATTTACCGTTAAATTGCCTATCGTCACATATGCCAGTGAAAAGGAGGAATTACTTCCGGAACTGCTAAACAATGACAAAGCTCCGAATGAACTTCCCGTTCCAAATGCGGAAGAATTGCGGTATACCATCTTGTTGGTGGACGACAACAAGGATTTCTGTAGTTTCATGTCTGAATACCTGTCCGATGAATACGCCATACAGGTTGCCTACAATGGAGCAGAGGCATTGAAGATATTAGAAAAAAACAGTGTCAATATTGTAATAAGCGACATCATGATGCCAGTGATGAATGGAACAGAGCTATGTCGGCAAATCAAAACAAACATGCAATGGTCCCACATTCCCGTTATATTGCTTACAGCCCGTATGGCAGAAGAATACAAAAGTGAAGGATTTGAGCAAGGAGCCGATGACTATATCGTAAAGCCTTTTGACTTCAAATTACTAAAGCTGCGCATCAGGAAATTTATTGAATGGACAGAAAAAAGCCATCGTAAATTCAGTCAGAAAATAGAAGTGACACCTAATGAAATAACAATCACTCCACTAGACGAACAATTTATTGAAAAAGCTATCAAAATAGTAGAAGAGCGCATGAGTGATTCCGACTTCTCTGTGGAAATGTTAGGAGCAGAATTGGGGTTGAGTCGTAGCCATCTCTACAAAAAGCTGATGTGTATCACCGGTAAAGGTCCGGCAGAATTCATCCGGATTATCCGTTTGAAGCGCAGTAAGCAACTTCTAAAGGAAAGCCAGAAACAAATTGCAGAAATTGCCTATGAGGTGGGATTCAGTTCTCCAAAAAGGTTCACTGTAAACTTCAAGAATGAATTTGGAATATCACCATCTGATTACATCCGCAGTCTAAAATGATAACTTGAAACATAAAGGTATGTTATTTGAGACATGATAGACCTATGCTATTATGATAACTTTCCATATTTGCAGTAGCTTTTAATAACAGTTATTTTTAAATCTTAAATTAAAGTATTATGAAGTTACACGCAAATGTATGCTCTCAATGGGAATGGACAAAATTGAGACAATTGCTTGTTATCGTGTTACTAGGTTTGGGTATTGTTTCCACGTATGGACAAACCAAAACAGTATCCGGTATCGTTAAATCAGAATCGGGCGGTGAGCCACTTGTAGGAGCCACCGTCAAAGTGAAAGAAACCAATACGGGCGGCATTACCGACATCGACGGCCGTTACACCATCCAGGCAAATCTGGGACAAACATTGATAGTCTCTTACATCGGCTACCGCACCAAAGAGGTGAAAGTAGAGCGCACCACCCGCATCGACATACTGCTGCAAGAAGACAATGAGATGCTGGACGAAGTAGTAGTAGTGGGATACGGTACGATGAAACGCAGTGACCTGACCGGTTCCGTAGTCAGCGTGACGGGTGACGAACTGAAAAAGTCCGTAGTCACCTCGCTCGACCAAGCTTTGCAAGGACGTGCCGCCGGTGTGCAGGTGACCCAGAATTCCGGAACTCCGGGTGGCGGTATCTCGGTCAGCATCCGTGGTATCAACTCCTTGAACGGCAACGAACCGCTCTACGTTATCGACGGTGTAGCCATCTCAGGCAACAACACCAGCAACAGCAGCGTGCTCAGTTCCATCAACCCTGCAGACATCGTTTCCATGGAAGTATTGAAAGATGCATCGGCCACAGCCATCTATGGTAGCCGCGCCTCCAACGGTGTAGTACTCATCACCACCCGTCAGGGCGAAGAGGGCAAAACGAAGGTCTCCTACGAAGGTTACTATGCCTTGCAACAGCTTCCCAAGAAACTGGAAACACTGACACTCCCCGAATATGCAGTTTACCAGAACCTCCGCGCCGCCACCATCGGCTTCGGTGCACGCGAAGAGTTCAAAGACCCCTCACTCCTCAGCCGCGGTACCGACTGGCAGAATGAAATCTTCCGCACTGCCCCGATGCACAACCATCAGATAAACATCTCCGGAGGTTCGAAGAGCATGAAATACTCGCTCTCCGGCGGCTACATGCAGCAAGACGGTATTGTATTCGGTTCGGACTTTGAGCGTTTCTCTTTCCGCGTCAACATGGACAACGACATCAACAAGTGGCTCACCACCGGCTTGCGCGCCTCCGTAGCCCGTACACAGCAGACCAACAACGTAGACGGTTCGGGTGCCATCTACAATGCCCTGAACCAGCTCCCCGAAGTGCCTGCCCGCAACCCGGACGGCAGTTTCGGCATGCAGACGGAGAACATGTATGGAACTTACTTCTCCAACCCCCTCTCCGACCTTATCCAAAATGAAAACTATAGTCGCAACACACAAGTCTATGTCAACGCCTTTGCCGACATCAAGCTGTGGAAAGGACTCGTATTCCGCACGGAATATGCCGCCAACTTCAATTACAGCAACGACTATAAGTTTACCCCCTCCTACGACTACGAGCACTTCAAGCAGCAGTCGTCAGCAAGCCGTGGAGCCGGCAACGGAAGCAACTGGACATTGAAAACTTACTTTACTTATAATAATACCTTCGGCAAACACGGCCTCTCTGCCATGCTGGGACACGAAGCGCAAGAAAACAAGTACGAGTCGCTGAGCGGCAGCCGTACCAACTTCCTCTTCAACTCCGTACACGAACTGGATGCGGGTGATGCCACAACAGCAAAAGCCAACAGTTCCCGTGGTTCATCCGCCATCGAATCATACTTCGGCCGTCTGAACTACAACTACGACGACCGCTACTTGCTGACCGCTACGCTCCGTGCCGACGGTTCGTCTTCGTTTGCCAAAGAAAGTCGTTGGGGTTGGTTCCCTTCGGTAGCATTGGCTTGGAAAGTCAACAACGAAGCTTTCCTCAAAGATGTGGAAGCCATCAACTCACTGAAACTCCGCCTGGGTTGGGGTGTAGTAGGTAACCAATGGGCGGGTTCCTATGCCTACGGCGTCACCATGGCTTCGGCAGCCTCCATCTGGGGTACTGGTTTCTATGCAGGCAACTATCCTAATCGTGAACTGAAGTGGGAAGAAACAAACTCCTTCAATGTAGGACTCGACCTCGCCCTCTTCAACAACCGCATAGAGTTCATCGCCGATGCTTATTACAAGAAAACGGACAATCTGCTGATGCAAGCTTCTCTTCCTACCTACGTAAGCGGTCTGATTCGTGCACCGTGGGTCAATGCCGGTGCCATGACCAACAAAGGTGTGGAATTTACCCTGAACACGCACAACATCCAGACACGTGATTTCACCTGGACCTCAGGACTCACCTTCTCCATCAACCACAACGAAGTGACGAAGCTCTACTCCGAATCATCCGCTATTTCGGGAATCAACGGTTCGGAAACACTGACCTACACCATGGTGGGCGAACCGGTCGGGCAGTTCTACGGCTATAAAGTAATCGGTATGTTCAAGGAAGAAGGAGATTTCTACAAGAAAGGTGCCGACGGCAACTTCCTGCTTGACGAAACGGGCAACCGTATCCAAGTAGCCATACCAAAAGACCAGACCATCGGCAAATCGGGCATCTGGGTAGGTGACTACATCTATGAAGACCGCGACAACAACGGTGTAATTGATGAGAAAGACCGTACGTTCCTCGGCAATCCGGCACCCAAATTCACGTTCGGCTTCAACAACTACCTTTCTTATAAAGGATTTGACCTCAACATCTTCCTGAACGGCTCGGTGGGCAACAAGGCTATCAACCTGATTCGCCGCACCTTCACCGATCCCATGCGTAACAGCAACCTGCTGAAAGAAGCTACCGGCATTGCCCAAATCGCCATGCACGACCCCGAAGTGGGCGACGAGGTACTTTCCAATGTTTACGTGGCCAACGCCGATGCAGCCAAAGTACAACGCATCACCACCAGTAGCGCCAACGACAACAACCGTATCTCCGACCGCTTTGTGGAAGACGCTTCCTACCTCCGCATAAAAAACATCTCGCTGGGGTACACCTTCCCACAGAAATGGTTGCGCCGTTTGCAGATAGACCATCTGCGCCTCTACGTCAACATCCAGAACCTCTGTACCATCACAGGCTACAAAGGCTACGATCCCGAAATAGGCGCTTTGAACTACAATGTATTGCTACGTGGTGTGGACGATGCGCGCTATCCTTCGCAACGTATCTATACATTTGGTCTTAACTTCAATTTCTAATGAGCCAGACAAATCATTTATCATTTAAAATCTCAATATAGTTATGAAACACAGATTTCTAACCCTTATATCATCGCTCCTTCTGCTTACGGCATGCAGCGACTCATTTTTGGAACGTGCTCCCGAAGGGAACTACGTAGATGTGACATACTACACTTCCGACGATGCACTCGAACAAGCCACTGCACCGCTTTACAACCGTGCATGGTTCGACCTCAACTCCCGCGCCATCGTGCCGCTGGGCAGTAACCGTGCCAACGATAACTTCAGTCGCTGGGGAGCTCCCGAGTTCACCAACTTCAAGGTGACAGCCCTGAGTGAAAACCTTGCCAATGCATGGACAGGTTTCTACTCGGTCATTACAATGGCCAATGCCGTTATCAGTGATGTGCAGACCAAATGTAGCAACAGCGTGAGCGAACGTGCCAAGCGCACAGCCATTGCCGAAGCCCGCCTGATGCGTGCCTGTGCCTACTTCTACATGGTTCGCCTCTGGGGACCGGTTATCATCATCGAAGACAACGACAAAGTGGTTGCCAATCCCATGCAACCGCTCCACCGCGAAGAAGATGTGCTGGAACTCGTTATTCGTGACCTCACTTATGCAGTCGAGAATCTTCCTGAAGTGGCAACCGCCAAAGGACGTGTCAACGCATGGGGTGCAAAAGGCATGCTTGCCAAAGTCTACCTCGCCCGCTCAGGCTGGAAAGGAGGCACACGCGACAACGCCGACCTGGAGAAAGCCAAGGAACTGGCCGCCGACGTGATAAACAACAGCGGCATCAGCCTTTACGAAAACTATGAAGACCTCTTCAAGTATAAGCACAACAACAATCCCGAATCGCTCATTGCCATGCAGTGGGTGCCACTGGGTGATTGGGGCGTATGCAACACTCTGCTTGCCGACCTCGCCGGCAACAGCAAGATGACCGGCGGTGTAAACGTATGGAGCAGCTATCAGGCAAGTATAGATATGCTCCAGCAATATGAGTTGGGCGACACTATCCGCCGCAACGCCACCTTCTGCACACCGGGTACATACTATTCATACATCTGCATTGCCGACGGTGGTTATACTTACGACGGCGCCACCTCTTGCATTAAAAAAGGTGTACCGGGCGGTCCGGACGACGACAACGACGGTTATATCCAGTCCATGAACTCTCCGCTCAACACCTACATCCTACGCCTTGCCGACGTTTACCTGACCTATGCCGAAGCTTGTCTGGGCAACAGCGAAGAACTGACCGGTGGTCCCGGCCTGGAAGCATTGAACCAGGTGCGCGACCGTGCACGTATCCCCCGCAAGGAACGCGTAACCTTCGAAGACATCATTCGCGAACGCCGCGTAGAGTTCTCGATGGAGTATTGTAACTGGTATGACATGGTATCGTGGTATCACTGGAAACCCGACTACATGCTGAATTACTTCCAGAACCAACACCGCGGCTACACGGTAGACCTCATCGTGAAGGACGAAGACGGTTACCTCCACTTCGGCAAGAAAGAAGGCGACACTTTCCTCGAAGGCATAGAAAATTGGCAGGAACCGGGCGAGAACATCGAAATCCACCACGGCAACATCCTGATGCCTTATCCGGAAAGCGATGTCATCCAGAATCCGCTACTGAACGAAGAACCGGTAGCATACGAATTCAGTGAATAAACCAAGTTATACATTCATTATCTCAAATAACGACTTTAATATGAAATATATACATTTTCCTTTTGTGTTGCTCACCATCCTGTTGGCATGCAACCTTTTCACCGCCTGCAACGATGACGAGGGCGGCGGTGTTCCCGTAATCCACCACATCCGTCTTGTCGACCCAGAGAAGGCCGACAGTACGTTCACCGATGTAAATCCGGGCACCATGATTGTAGTCATCGGCGAAAATCTGAATGATGTGCGGAAAGTGTTCATCAACGAACAAGAAGTTTCGTTCAATAGCAACTACGGCACTTCCACCAGTCTCATCCTCACTATCCCCGGCGAATTGCAACTGACGGGTGCCAACCCCGAACTGAAAGGCGAACTGCGTATCGAGACCTCGCACGGCATTGCCACGTACTCCATGCATGTACTCTCACCCGCACCCTACATCACCCGTGTAGCCACAACCTTCCCCGTGGAGACGGGCACGCCTCTGCGCATCGTGGGCGGTAACTTCTACGAAATTCAGCGCGTTTATTTCACCACTGCCGTGGACGACATCACCAATGCACCTGTTTCGGTAGAAGTAACGGACTACACGGTAAACAAGAACTTTGACGAAATATCATTCAATGCTCCCGCAGGCCTGATTGATGAAGGCAGTCTGGTAGTGGAGTGCTATACCGCATCCGCATTTACTCCCTTCCGTCGCACAGCCCTCCCACCAAGTATCAGCAAGGTAAGCTCCATGATGCCTATCACGGGTACCACAGTTACCGTACTGGGACAGAATTTTATGGATATCGCCTCCATCACAATGGGCAATCGCTCGGTAGATCTCTCTACTGTTACCGTAAGCGAAGCTAACGATATGCTTACCTTTACCATGCCGCGTGCACCGCAAGGCACTTGCTCACTCGCCATTACCACAATGGGCGGTACTGCCGAAGTTCCGGGCTTCTATCCTTTGGAGAATATAGTATTGAACTATGACAACATCGGTTGGTTCTCCTGGGGCGGGCAAGCTGTACCCGTCACTGCCGACGGTACAGCAGCTCCTTTCTTCTCGGATGGTAAATGCTACAGCATATCAGGGGAACTTTCAGCATGGAATTACTGGTGGGGCCAATTGCAGAACGGTGCCGTATGGGGCATTGACACAGCCTTCCTGCCTACCGATACACCGACTTCCGAACTGGCTTTGCAGTTCGAATGCTTCGTGGCAGTGGAATATGGCGAAGGTCCTGTATTCCGCATCTACCTCAAAGGGAATGAGGCTCACAACTACACGAACTATCGTCCGGTGAGCGACTTCACCGGAAAAACCGAAGTAGGCCAATGGATGCAGTGCAGCATTCCGCTCTCCGAACTGGTAGACGAAACCACTTGGGGCGAGTTCCAAAAACGTGACGGTGACGAGTTGGCACTCCAGATGACAAACCCCAGCGAAAACGGTCCATACAACATCGAAATGTATTTTGATAATTTCCGAGTTGTCAAGATACAATAATTTGAATTAAATTCTGGCACAGGATTACACAAAGTGACACCTTCTTTTAAACTCTTAGACGCTGATTCAATTGAATCAGCGTCTAAAAATAAATACACCGAAATTATTAAAACGAAATTTTACCGATACCATGACACAAATCTTCAAGAAAACCTTATTAACCAGCCTGGTTCTATTTCTGATGACAGCTTGCTCTGACGATAAAAAGGAGCTGAAAATCATCGTAGAGCCTACTTCTTTCCATTTTGAACAAACGGGTGGTAGCAAGAAATTCGGTATCACCCCCAATGAACCAGCCACTTTCCAAAGTTCGGAAGCATGGTGCAAAGTAACCTCGGAAAGCAGCACTCCCGTACAGGCAATCTATAACATAACCGTAGAACCCAACACTACGCCCGACGTGCGCAACGCCATCATCACCGTCAGCGTAAAGGAGCATATACAAGAAATCAACGTGGAGCAGGCGGCCTATATCCAAAGCGATGAACCGGAAAAATACACTGTACGCGAGAATCTCACAACCCACCAACTGATTAACGAAATGGGACTGGGCATCAACCTAGGCAACACGCTGGATGCCGTGGGCGACTGGATAGACCCAAGCAACATTCTCAATTACGAACAAGCATGGGGAAGCCCTATTATCACACAAGAAATCATTGAAGGATATGCCAAAGCGGGCTACTCATCTCTGCGCATACCGGTCAGCTGGGGCAATCTGCTGTCCGACGACTTCAAAGTGCATCCTGACCTGATGGACCGCGTAGAGAAAATCCTAAACTGGACCCTCGACTGTGGCATGGTGGCTATCATCAATATCCACCACGAAAACGAATGGATTAAACAAGTACCCACCGACAGCAAAGCAAAAGAAAAATTCACTTCCATCTGGAAACAGATATGTGAACGCTTCGAAAAGTACGGTGACCACTTACTGTTCGAGCCAATGAATGAAATCGGATACGATGAGATTTGGACTCCGTGGGGCGGTAGTGAAGCCGACAAGGCAAAGGCACTGGGATACGTGAACGACCTCAACCAGCTCTTTGTCGACATAGTAAGAAACAGTGGCGGCAACAACGCCAAACGTCATCTGTTGGTGGAAATCTACAACACCAACTTGGAGTATGCTTACGACCCCTTGTTCAAGATGCCGAATGATCCCGCAAACCGACTTGCTCTTACAGTGCATTACTATACTCCCGCAAACTTTGCCATACTGGGTGGAGGCGAGGTTGTCGATTGGGGTGTAGGCCGGGAAAGCTGGGGAACGGAAGCTGACTTCAAGGAACTGAACGACAATATGGACCTACTGAAGAAGAATTGCGTAGACAAAGGAATCCCCGTCATCATAGGCGAATATTGCGCCGACTCCAGAAACAGAACAAAGGAAGTGATAAGACTCTTCTGTGTTTCCGTAACCGAAGCCATCTACTCGCGCGGCATGTGCCCAATGCTATGGGACACTCCGGGGGGACAATACAACCGACAGACTTGCCAGTTCGACGACCCTCTCTTCTTAGAAGAAATGATGGCTATTCCGGTTAAATATCCACGGAATTAAACAAATATTCATAATCAATAATCAAATAAAAATGAACAGAATCAGCACTTGTTTCGCCAGCCTATTGCTTTCTTGTGCATTGACGGCACAAGCACAGCAATATCAACTGAATTCACCGGACGGAAAACTAATTGTCAACATCGAAGCCGGACAAGCCCTCAACTGGGCGATTGCCCACGACGGTACCACCGTTCTTTTGCCTTCAGACATTGCCATGCAATGCACTGAATCTGAGGGAAAGCCCATTGCTTTCACCTTCGGCAAAGATGTGAAGGTGACCAAAGCTACCCGCACTTCCGTCGACACTTCCTTCCCCACTCCTTTCTACAAAAAGGCGAGTGTGAAGGACACTTATAACCAACTCACGCTGAAATGCCGTAACGGCTATAGCATACAGTTCCGCGCCTACGACGACGGAGCCGCCTATCGTTTTGTTTCCGAACTGCGCAAACCTTTCTGCGTGAAGGACGAGATTGCCGAGTTCAACTTCGACCGCGATTACCACGCTTTCGTGCCCTATATTAACGACAATCGCGCCGGCGAGCGTTACTGCTACTCCTTCGAGTCCTACTACGATGAGGCCCCCCTCTCTCGCATGTACAAAGACTCGCTTGCCATTACTCCGCTGATGGTAGAACTGGAGAACGGAAAGAAAGCCGTCATTATGGAAGCCGGATTGTCCAACTATCCCGGCATGTTCCTCACTGCCAACCCACAGATGCCCCACGGAGTGAAGGCAGAATTCGCCCCCTATCCACTGGAAACAGTCATCGGAGGCTATGACCGCTTGAACCTCGTCCCTACCAAACGTGCCGACGTTATCAGCAAGCCCAACAATGCCCCCTACTTCTGCCCCAACGGGCGTCCCACAGGGAAACAGACCTATCCTTGGCGTGCCGTGCTTGTTGTTACCCACGACACACAACTCGCCAACAACGACATGATGCAACGCCTCGCACCCGAATGCCGCATCGCTGACACATCCTGGATTAAACCCGGAAAAGTGGCATGGGACTGGTGGAATACTTGTAACCTGACCGGCGTGGACTTCAAGGCAGGCATGAATACGCCCACCTATAAGAAATACATCGACTTTGCCGCCGAAAACCAGCTGGAGTATATCATCATCGACGAAGGTTGGAGCGGAAAGGAATCATTAATGGAAGACATCAGTCCCGAAATCAATCTCGAAGAACTGGTGGCATACGGCAACCAAAAGGGCATAGGCATCATCCTCTGGGCAAGCTGGCGCAATCTTACGGGAGGAGGCGACATCTCCCCTGCCGTGGAACAAGTTATCAGCCACTACGCACAAATGGGAATCAAAGGTTTCAAAATTGACTTCTTCGACCGCGACGACCAACTCGCCATCTCTTCTACCGAACAACTCGCAGCATGTGCCGCCAAGCATCACATGTTGCTTGACCTACACGGACTGAAACCCTTCGGCATCCAGCGCGCCTATCCCAACATCCTCAACTTTGAAGGTGTGAAAGGACTGGAAAACAGCAAGTGGGAGCCCATCGTGAACGGTGCACCCTTGCATGACTTCCCGCGCTACGACGTTACCGCCCCCTATCTGCGCCAACTCGCCGGTCCGATGGACTATACGCCGGGAGCTATGGTAAATGCCACCCGTTCCCTGTTCCGCTCCGTCAACGACCACCCCATGAGTCAAGGTACACGTGTACACCAGATGGCTATGTACACCGTCTTCGAAGCACCCTTGCAGATGCTTGCCGACAGTCCCAGCAAATACATGAAGGAACAGGAATGCACCGACTTCATCGCCAAGGTTCCCACTACCTTTGACGAAACCATTGCTCTTGATGGTAAAATAGCCGAATACATCACGATAGCACGCCGCAAAGGAAACACTTGGTTTGTAGGCAGCATGACCAACTGGACTCCGCGTAGCTGCACCATCGACCTCTCCTTCCTCAGCGAAGGCAACTACGAAGCCGAAATCTTTGCCGACGGCATCAATGCCGACCGTGAAGCTACCGACTATAAAAAAGAAGTACGCATCGTCACTGCCAAAGACAAACTCAATGTACAACTGGCACCCGGCGGTGGATGGACAGCACGAATTACAAAAAAATGAATCTGAGAAAACTGTTTCTGCCATTGTGTTCAGTAGCCTTGTGCCTGCAATCCTATGCACAAGACAAATCCTTCCTTAAGGATATGCTCTGGTATATAGACAACCCTTCTGTATTTGAAAAAGGACAAGAGGAAGGACACGCTTGGCATATGCCCGAAAAGAGCATGCTACTGAATGGGACATGGAAGTTTTTCTGGTGCGATACACCGGAAGGGATACCTGCACACTTTTTTAACCCCGAATTCCCGGATAAGCAATGGGGCGACATCAAAGTTCCCTCAAACTGGGAAATGCAAGGTTATGGTGACAAGCTGTTCAGAAATGTATCTGCTCCCTTCGGGGTGAATCCACCACATGCTCCCAAAGAGTATAACCCTACCGGACTATACCGGCGAACATTCAAGGTACCTGCAAGTTGGGCAGCAAAAGACCAGATATTTTTAAGGTTCGAGAAAGTGGCATCCGCTTCTTTTGTATGGGTCAACGGTCATGAAGTGGGCTACAATGAAGGAGCACAAGAACCTGCCGAATACAACATCACTCCTTATTTGAAGCCGGGCGAAAACACGCTGGCTGTCTGTGTACTAAAGTATTCGGACGGCTATTACCTGGAAGGACAAGATTATTGGCGACTGGCCGGAATCTTTGACGACGTATGGTTGTACGCCACACCTGCTGTCAGGATATTCGACTGGCAAGTAATCACAGAGTTTGATAATACGTATACCGATTCGCAGTTAAGTATTCAGGTAAAAATCAAGGACTACCAAAAGAAGCCAAATGAGAATTATGGATTGAAAGCTTACTTAAAGGATAAAAACGGCAAGATTATCTGTAACTTTTCCGCAGCTCCATTTGAAATGGACGCTGCGGAAAAGACAATACAGTTGCATACCTTGGTACAAGAACCCCGGAAATGGACAGCCGAGACACCCGAGCTTTATACGCTCGGTCTGGAATTATCCAATCCGGCCGGTCTGCAGAAAGACAAGATAGAAACGGTCATCGGATTCAAAAAGACGGAAATCAAAGACGGTGTTTTTTATCTTAACGGTATCCCACTGAAAGTCAATGCACAAAATTCGCACATGCAGCATCCCGAAGAGGGACATGTCATGGACGAAGCCACCATACGCAAGGATTTTGAATTGTTGAAACAGTTTAATTTCAATGCCGTACGTACCTCTCACTATCCTCCGGTGAATAAGTATTTGGAACTGGCCAATGAATACGGGCTTTATATCATAGACGAGGTGGGCGATGAAGCCCATGCCTCGGAATGGATTTCAAGTCTCCCGGAATACGAAGAGATGTATCGCGAGCGATGCCGCAGAATGGTGTTACGGGACAGAAACCATCCCTGCGTCTTGTTCTGGAGCGCAGGAAACGAAAGCGGTGAAGGTATCAACATTACCCACACCATTGAAGAAGGGAAATCGCTGGACCCCACCCGCTTCTGGATGTATGGCGGAAATGCATTCTCCCATCCGGCAGAAGATATTATCGGACCCCGTTACCCTACTCCTATGGAACTGGAAATGCAGGTAGGCATAGGAGAGGATTCCCGACCATCGTTTATGGATGAATACTTATCGGTTGCAGGCAATGCCGGCGGTGCCCTGGACGATTATTGGGAAGCCATCTACCGACATCCCCGCCTGATAGGAGGGGCCATCTGGGATTTTGTAAGTCCGGGACTGACCGAACGGATAAGGCAAGTGGACGACCTTTCGCCCTTCCATACTCCCGCCCATCTGATGGGAAATGCCCGCTTGGTGAAGGAAGGAAAGAACACGGTGCTGGACTTGAACGGTCACGACCAATGGGTAGAGGTCTATCGTGCAGACAATGTGGAGTTGAACAGTAATGAACTGACACTCACTTGCAGAATCTACCCCCGGAAACTGGTAAGCAGTTGCGGCTCATTCATCACAAAAGGCAATTATCAGTTCGGGCTGCAACAACGCGGTAAAGACAAACTGGAATTTTATATCTATACTGATAAAAAGCATTCCGTATGCGCCTCCTTGCCTACTGACTGGGAATACAACTGGCATCAAGTGACGTGCGTCTACGACGGACAGAAAATGTCCATCTATATAGACGGAGCAGAAAAGGCCTCCACACAAGCATCGGGCAATATCCGGAACTTCCCCTACCCCGTCAACATCGGTCGGAATGCAGAAACACACGGCCAAGAGACTTCGGTCTACATCTGCGATGCTCAAATGGACGAAGTCGGCATTTTCGCCAAGGCACTGACTTCCTCTTTTCACCCGGAAGAAGCCGCTCTGTGGCTAGATTTTGAGCAAGAGACGGAAAATGGTACATTCTACAGTTACGGCATCGGTGCACGTACGTACGGCAGCATCTGGCCCGACCGTAGCGTACAGCCCGAAATGTGGCAAATGAAGAAAACCGGACAACCTCTTTCTTTTTCCATGTCGGATGTGACAGAGGGAGTCGTTGAGTTATGGAATCGCAATCATTATACAAATGCTTCCCGATATGCCATACGATGGGAATTGAAAGAAGATGACAAGGTTATTCAATCGGGCGACTTGGCACTCTCAACAGCGCCGCTTAGCCAAGAGCTGGTGCACATACCTTATAAGAAGCCAACCCTGATTCCCGGCAAAGAATACCGCCTGATGCTTCATGCCGTCCTGAAAAAAGATGAATTGTGGGCAAAAGCCGGACATGAGGTGGCATGGGAAGAACTTGAACTGCCTTGGAGCCTGCCATGCTCTTCGGAAGAAAAGGCTCAAGGCGTACCTTCCTATTCACTTTCGGAGAAAGAATTGGTTGTCTCCGGAGATGGCTTCAAATATGTATTCAACCGTACCGACGGACAACTGACGTCGATGGTTGTTCAAGATATGGAACTGCTGGAATCACCGCTCCGGCTGAATCTTTGGCGTGCCCCGCTGGCCAATGAGCTGGACAACTGGAATGCCTCCAGCGCCCGCTCCTCCAACTGGAAAGAAGGTTACGGATACACGGTAGCCACAGAAATGTATTCTGCAGGGATTGACCGCCTGACACATCAGCCCCTCTCTTTTTCGGTGTCCGAAACCACCGAAGGCGTACATATACACATCATTGATGCGGAATTGATGGGCAAAGGAGAAAAAGAGAAAAAAGACCTCTACATCGAAGGAGTACAGAACAACGGCATCATCAACCACTATGAGTATATTATCAATAGTGAAGGGACGATAGAGATACGCCATGTATTGAAGCCTGAAGGGAAAATGCCGCTTTGGTTTCCTCGCATAGGACTTACGCTGACCGTAAGCGATGCGCTCGACCAAGTGAAATGGTACGGCCGAGGACCGCAAGAGAACTATCCGGACCGGAAAACCGGCTATCCGATGGGGATATATGCCTCTACCGTACAAGCTATGTACGAGCCCTATCTAATGCCACAAGATTACGGATTGCGGACAGATGTACGCTGGCTGCAACTGACCACGGACAAAGGCATCGGCCTTCAATTCAAGATGAACGAATGGTTCAACTTCAACATTTATCCGTACAGCACAGACAATCTGACGAAAGCGATGTATACCTACCAATTGCAGAAGCAGAAAGGCATGACCCTGAATCTCGATTATGCCACTACCGGGGTCGGCTGTACGGCCCGCGGTGTATTCGGTGCTTACAAGGCGATGCCGCAGGAATATCGGAGAACCATCAGCATAAGACCTATGATGAAATAAAAATATTGTATCGGACTGGTAAGATTATGAAAAACAAAAATTACTTTATTCTATTAGTGTTGTTTTTAAGCGCTTTACAAATAAAAGCGCAGTATTCATTCGACAACGTGCTTTATGGTGCAGCCTACTATCATGAATATATGCCCTATGAGCGACTGGATGAAGATATCCGGCTGATGAAAAGAGCCGGCCTGACAGTAGTGCGCGTTGGAGAATCTGCCTGGGGAGTATTTGAGCCGCAAGAAGGAAATTTTGAATTTGAATGGATGGACCGCATTCTGGACAAGATGCATGCAGCAGGAATCAAAGTCATCTTGGGAACTCCCACCTATTCCATTCCTGCATGGCTGGCATACAAACACCCGGAAGTGCTGGCAGAACACGCCAAAGGAAACAAAGCCTATTATGGAATCAGACAGAACATGGATTTTACAAACCCGACCTACCAATTCTATTGCGAACGGATTATCCGCAAGATGCTGGAAAGATATGCACAGCATCCGGCAGTCATCGGGTATCAAGTGGACAACGAAACAGAAGCGCGCGGAGTAAACAACAGAGACTATTTCTTCGGATTCAGGAACTACATCAAACAGAAATTCAACAATGACCTGAATCTGCTTGCCAAGGAATGGGGAATGAACTACTGGGGAATGAACATCAACACCTGGGAAGAGTTCTATCCGCGCGATGGAGTGACAAGCCCCTCGTACAAGAATGAATGGGAACGCTATAACCGGAAGGAAGTGGCCGATTTTCTGAATTGGCAGTGCGACCTTGTAAATGAATACAAGCGTAAAGACCAATTTGTCACCCACTGCTTTATGCCCGACTTCCATAATATAGACCAAGTGGAAAGTTTCAGGCAGATGCAATATCCTGCCATCAATGTCTATCACGATGTACAGGATAAACAAGACGGCCAGCGCATCGCTTATGCCGGTGACTTCGTGCGCACCGTGGCCGACAACAATTACATCGTCATGGAAACCAACGCACAAGGCATCGGCTGGGATGCCCGCACCCAGTTTCCTCCCTACGACAACCAGTTGCGGCAGAATGTGTACGCACATTATGCTTCCGGAGCCAATATGGTGGAATACTGGCACTGGTCTACCCTGCACTACGGGCAGGAGACATACTGGCGAGGCGTGCTGGGCCATGACCTCCAGCCCAACCGCATATACAAGGAATTCACCACCACCGCCAAAGAGTTGGAAAGAATAGGCAGCCACATCGTGAACTTGAAAAAGAAAAACCGGGTAGCTATCCTCTACAGTCATGATTCTTATCATGCTCTCGGCTTCATGCCCTACACTTACAAGAGCAATTATCCCATTGATATGGTGCATAAAGCCCTCTATTTCCAAAACATAGAAACGGACATCATCCCTTGTGACAAGACAACCGATTTCAGCGGATATGACATGCTTGTCATTCCCCCTTTGTATGTGGCTACCGACCAATTGCTATTAGCCATTGATGAATTCGTACAGTCCGGCGGACACGTGGTAATGATGCACAAAAGCGGTTACTGCAATGAGCACTCCGCAGTTCGGGCCACCTTGGCTCCCGGGCCGCTACGCAAAGCCTGCGGCTTCCATTACCAGGAATTCTCCACTATCGGTGACTTATCATTAAAGGATAACCCCTTTCAATTAGAGGGAAAGAACCAGATAAGCGACTGGTATGAATTCCTGATTCCCGAGACAGCCACCCCGTTGGCTTATGCAGAGCATCCGTTCTTCGGCAAATGGCCCGTTGTCACCGAAAACAAGTATGGCAAAGGCAAACTGACCTACATAGGAGCCTACCCTTCGCAGGAATTGCTGAATGCCATCGTGCGAAAGGCAGCCATCCATGCCGGTATCATCTCTTCAGAGAGCGACGTGTTCCCCATCATACAGCGTTCGGGAATAAACAAAGCCGGAAAAGCCATCCGTTACTTCTTCAATTACAGCAGCGAGAGTAAAGAAATCACTCATAACTATCCGACATCCAAAGAGCTGATTTCCGGCAAGACTGTAAAAGAAGGAGACCATGTAACATTGCCCCCCTGGGGAGTTCTCATCATGGAAGTTTATTGACCATCAGAAAACATGAGAAAAAATGAGAAAAAAGATATTTGCCTTTCTATTGCTAAGTGCCCTATATGCCGGCGCCCAAGAAGCTCCGGACTGGGAGAATCCTATTGTAGTCGGCATCAACAAAGAGCCGTATCATGCCACACTGACATTGCCTTCGCAAAAAGTCGATTGCAAAGAAATCATATCCCTGAACGGCAAGTGGCGATTCCAATGGTCTGCCGACCCGGGAAAGCGCCCGGCCGACTTCTACAAGAATGATTTCAATACCGACACATGGGATACCATCACAGTGCCGGGAGCATGGCAATTGCAAGGTTATGGGAAACCTATCTATTCCAACGTAAACTATCCCTTCCAGAAGGATGCACCCAGAGTGACAAGCGAGCCTCCCGCCGAATATTACAGTTACGGGCACAGAAATCCCACAGGCTCTTATGTCACCACGTTCGAAGTGACGCCCGATATGAAAGACAAGTGCCTATACCTTCACTTTGAAGGAGTAAAATCGGCCATGTATGTCTGGGTAAACGGAGAGCGGGTAGGCTACAGCCAGAATTCGATGTCGCCTGCCGAGTTTGACATAACCGAATTTGTGAAGAACGGAGCCAATCGTCTGGCAGTGGAAGTGTATCGGTGGTCGGACGGCAGTTATCTGGAAGACCAGGACATGTGGCGGCTTAGTGGAATACTCAGGCCGGTAGAGCTATGGGTACGTCCCCGGACAAATATCCGGGACTATAGGTTCAGCAGCGACTTGTCGGACGACATGCGTTCAGCTACATTCGGAACCGAAATTTGGATAAGAAACCAGACCGACCGCAAAGTAAAAGACCTGACCGTAGAAATAAACCTGGTGGGGAAAGACAACAGAGGAAATAAACTCGACAAAAAAATGGTGGCTCCCGTAGGTACTATTCAGGCCTTTTCTGAAACGAGCGTCACACTGTCCGAAATGCTCCGGGAGCCTCAACTATGGTCTGCCGAAAAACCGCATCTATATGACATCCACATCAAGCTTCGCAGGAAGAATGAACTTTTGGAATCGTTCGAATACCATTGGGGCATACGGAAAATAGAAATCGCGGGAGACGTCTTCAAAGTCAACGGGAAAGCCGTCAAGCTGAAAGGAGTGAACCGTCACGACTTCCATCCCCGTATGGGATTCTTTGTCGACAGCCGGACGATGGAGAGAGATATCCGGCTGATTAAACAAGCCAACATCAACATGATACGCACGTCCCACTATCCACATCTGCCATTGCTGTACGAGCTATGTGACAAGTATGGAATCTACGTAATGGACGAAGCGAACCACGAAAGTCATGCCTACGGTTTGGGGAACAAAGTATTAGGAGACAACCCTCAATGGACACTGGCCCATGTGGACCGGGCAGTAGCCGTGGTGGAAAGGGACAAGAACCATCCGTGCATCCTATTCTGGTCATTGGGCAACGAGGGTGGAAGCGGTGCCAATTTGCGAGCTATGGCAGACACAATCCGTGCCTTAGACCCCACCAGACCGATATACGACGATACAGACCGCACCGTATCCGATGTCTATGACGAAGCTTATCTGCATCCCGACGCTTTGAAGGAACTTGGCGAGAAAATAACCGACCGCCCCGTATTCATGAGAGAGTATGCCTACGCCATGGGAAATTCCATCGGCAACCTCAAGGAGTATTGGGATGTGATTGAAAAGGACGAAAGTATTATCGGAGCTGCCATTTGGTGCTGGGTAGACCAAGGCATTCCTAAAAAGCTTAACGGTGCACCGTTAAGTTTCGGCGAGAGCCCCTCGTCACTCCCATTACTGCCCGATGAATTCTGGGCGTATGGAGGAGATTTCGGGGACTATCCCAACGACGGTCCCACCGGCATTAACGGGCTGGTATCTCCCGACCGGGTGCCTCACCCCCATTACTATGAAGTACAAAAAGTATATCAATACATCAAGTTTGAAAAGAAGGGAACACAGCAAATCAAATTGACCAACGGGTATGCGTTTTCCGATTTGGATGAATTCGATTACAGCTATGAGTGGATATGCAACGGAAAGGCTGTACGCAACGGCGACCTCCACTTGTCCGAAGGGAATCTGCTGGAGGTACCTTCAAGACCGGATAAGTGTGGGGAACTTTGCCTCAATGTATATGCCACGTTGAAGGAATCCACGACGTGGGCAGAGAAGGGCTTCAAAGTTGCCAAGGAACAACTTACGTATCATGACTATGAATTCCCACAATTGAAGGATGACGGCGGGAAGGCCACGTTTAAGGAGACACCCGAAGCGGTGGAAATTATAGCCGCCGATGCCTTGTTCACCATAGAAAAAGGTACCGGTGCTTTGGTGAGTTGGCGAGTCAAGGGAGAAGAGTTGTTGCACAGTGCCTTGGAACCCTATTTTTGGAAACCGGCAAATGACATTCAGGTCCGCAACGGCTACAATGAACGTTTGAGCGCTTGGAAAAATGCAGAGCAAAAACGTATCGTAAAGGCATACCAAGCAACCGTAAACGATGGTATGGTGATAGTGGATGCCAGTCTCTCCCTCCCCCGGATAGGAGCCGGTTACCATCTCCGCTACACTGTGGACGGCAAAGGCCGCATACAAGTAGAAGCAACCTATCAGCCTGAAAAGGAAGATATTCCGCTGATGCCCAAATTCGGTATGCGCATGAGAATGCCCTCGGCGCTGAACCGGATAGCCTGGTACGGACGCGGCAAGTTCGAGAACTATCCCGACCGCAAGAGCTCCGCTTTCCTGGGAGTCTACGAGTGTGGCATACACGAATTTATCACGAACTACATCGTACCGCAAGACAATGCCAACCGGTGCGATACACGCTGGTTCATGCTGGGAGACAGTGAGCGATGGAAAATACAAGTCAAAGGCCTGCAACCCCTATGTTTCCGTATATGGCCCTACGGGGAAGAAGACCTGGAAGGGAAAGAACATGCGCACGAACTGCCCGAACGCGACTTCATCAACCTGAATATCGACTCCAACATACACGGAGTAGGTGGAAACGACGGATGGGGCGCACAGACCATGAAGCCATACACCATTGACGGCAATCGCTCCTACCGATATGGGTTTATCATGGAGTATATGGACAAAACAGAATAATCCGTTCATCAATGTATTCAAAAAGGAAATAAACATTTTGTAAACAACAATAAAGGTATGAAAAGAAACATCTTTAAAACAATTCTCCTATCTGCCTGCATCCTGCAAGGGGGCAGTGCATTGGCACAACAAGAGAAAGCAGAACCGGGCAAGTTCTCACCCACCTGGGAGTCATTGTCCCAATACGAAGTGCCCGAATGGTTCCGCAACGCCAAATTCGGCATATGGGCACACTGGGGTCCGCAATGCCAACCCGAAGCCGGCGACTGGTACGGTCGTGGCATGTACGAAGAGGGCGGTGCTGCCTACAAGTGGCACTTGGAGCATTACGGACATCCTTCGGAATTCGGCTTCAAGGATGTAATCAACGAATGGAAAGCCGAGAAATGGAATCCGGAGAGGCTGGTAGCCCTTTTCAAGAAAACCGGTGCCCGATATTTCTTTGCCATGGGTAATCATCACGACAACATGGACTTGTGGGATAGTAAATACCAATCATGGAACTCCGTCAACATGGGCCCCAAGCGAAACGTACTGGGCGAATGGGAGAAAGCGGCCCGCAAAAACAAACTGCCCTTCGGTGTCAGCATCCACTCCTCCCATGCTTGGACATGGTATGAAACTGCACAAGGAGCCGACAAGAAAGGCCCATACGCAGGAATCTCCTACGATGCCCGCGTAGTGACTAAGGAAGACGGCAAGGGAAAATGGTGGGAAGGCTACGACCCGCAAGAGCTATACGTACAGAATCATGCCCTGAGCGGACATGCTTGGGTGGCATGGGACTGGCCCGAAGGAACCTCTGTCCCCCCGCAGAGTTACTACGACAACTTCTTCGACCGCACAGTGGACATGATAAACAAATATCATCCCGACCTGGTCTATTTCGATGACAGCGTACTCCCCTTCTGGCCCATCAACGATACGGGGCTGAAAGTCGTGTCGCACTACTATAACCAGAACATGAAGCTTCACAAGGGCAATCTCAATGCTGTAGTCTTCGGAAAGAAGCTGGAAGCTAAACATAAAGAGGCCATCGTATGGGATGTAGAAAAAGGGGTTCCATCGGAATGCCAGGACAAGGCGTGGCAAACCTGTAGTTGCCTCGGTACTTGGCACTATAACCGCTCTGCTTACGAAGACAACTGGTATAAATCAGCCGGGACCGTCATCCACATGCTCATTGACATCGTCAGTAAAAATGGCAACCTATTACTAAGCGTACCAATGAAAGGAAACGGCACCATCGACGACAAGGAAGAAAAAATTCTGGAAGACATAGCCGCCTGGATGGAGGTGAACGGAGAAGGAATATTCGACACACGTCCCTGGTGTATTTATGGTGAAGGTCCCTCCACAGAAACAGCAATACCTTTGGACGGAGCAGGATTCAACGAAGGCAAGAACGCACCCTACACTTCTGCCGACATCCGGTTTGTGAAAAAAGGGAAATACTTGTATGCCCATATCATGAAATGGCCCTCAGACGGAAAAATACAGATAAAATCACTGGCTACCGGCAGTCCCTACTGCAAAGGAGAAATCGAAAAGGTAGAATTATTAGGAGGCGGAAAGGCAAAGTTCAGAAGAACTTCCAAAGGCTTGCTTATTGACCTTCCCAAAGACAAGACACCCAATCCTATTTCTTTGGTACTGAAAATCACTAACCGTTAAACTGCTGATATTGTATGAAAAAGGGATTTTTTTTAAGATTATTTGTCCTGCTGATGCTGACATTTTTCATAGCAGAACAAGGCAGAGCACAAACCTACCAACGCACCTCACAAGGCATAAAAAGCACTGTGCAAGGTATAAATATAGATATTAGCTTCTTCTCTCCTGTCACAGTGAGAATCTTAAAATCGCCTGACGGCTGGAAGTATACCAAAGAAAGCTTGTCGGTCATCGGGCAACCGGAAAAAGTAAAACTATCCGTCTCTTCGAAAGGGGGCATATTGACTATCAAAAGCCATCAGCTTACAGTCCATCTCAACGAAGAGACCGGACAAATAACTTTTGCCTCTTCCGATGGAAAATCGCTGTTGCAAGAACAAAATAAAGGTGCACGTTTTGATGATTTCAACGATGCCGGCACAAAAACCTTCAGCGTTTATCAATCGTTCACCTTAGAGAAAGACGAAGCTATTTATGGATTGGGACAATTGCAAAACGGCAAAATGTCGCAACGTAACCAGACCAAACGCCTTATCCAAGACAATCTTGAAGATGTGATTCCCTTCTTCCAGTCCGTCAAAGGCTACGGTCTCTTTTGGGACAACTATTCGCCAACCATCTTCAAAGACAATCAAGAAGAGACATCCTTCCTTTCTGAAGTCGGCGACTGCATTGACTACTATTTCATGTACGGCGAAAATGCCGATGGAGTAGTTGCCCAGATGCGCTACCTCACAGGACAAGTGCCCATGTTTCCATTATGGACATATGGATTCTGGCAAAGCCGTGAACGCTACAAAAGCCAAAAAGAGATTGTTGGCGTAGTGCAAAAATACCGCGAACTGGGTGTGCCCCTCGATGGAATTATCCAGGATTGGAGATACTGGGGAAGCAACTACCTGTGGAACGCAATGGATTTTTTGAACGAAGAATTCTCCGACCCCCAAAAAATGATGGAAGACATACACGGAATGAACGCCCACATTATTATCTCCATTTGGTCAGCTTTCGGACCACATACCAAACCCTATCGCGAGTTAGACAAAGGGAACATGCTCTTCAACTTCCGCACATGGCCCGAATCCGGTTCCGAGAAGTGGCCTCCCAATATGGACTATCCATCCGGTGCCCGCGTGTACGATGCCTACCATCCGCAAGCACGCGACATCTATTGGAAGTACCTGAACGAGAACCTACGTTCTGTGGGTATAGACGGCTGGTGGATGGACTCTACCGAACCCGACCATTTTCACCCCATTCCTGAAGATTTTGACACGCCCACCTATTTGGGGTCATTCCGTAAAGTACGCAATGCCTACCCTTTAATGAGTGTAGGTGGAGTGTACGACCACCAGCGTGCCGTAACTTCAGATAAACGCGTATTTATCCTTACCCGCTCAGCCTTTGCCGGCCAGCAACGTTATGGTGCCAATACATGGACAGGAGATATCACAGCATCATGGGAAGTTTTGGAGAAGCAAATACCTGCGGGATTAAACTTCTCACTATGTGGCATTCCCCATTGGAACAGCGATATCGGCGGATTCTTCCTATGGCAATATCCCTTGATGCTGGATGACCCGGATTATCGCGAGCTTTATGCCCGTTGGATACAGTTCGGTACATTCTGTCCCATGATGCGGTCACATGGGGAAGGTGCTCCCAGAGAAATCTATCAATTCGGCAAAAAAGGCGAGCCAATATACGATGCGATTGAGAAATACATTCGGTTACGCTACAGTTTGTTACCATACATCTACACAACTGCCTGGGAGGTAACTGCCAATCAGTCCAGCTTCATGCGTGCCTTGGCAATGGATTTTGCCCACGATCGCAACGTGTGGAACATCCACAATCAGTATATGTTTGGCAAATCCCTATTGGTATGCCCTGTAACCCAACCCATGTATACCCAAACAGTTTCGGACACCATCCGTGTAGAAGATTTCAGTACCGTTAAGTCTATACGAATATATCTGCCTAAAAATACGGAATGGTATGATTTTTGGACCAATCAGAAACACTCCGGCGGACAATATATCGTGAAAGATACCCCTATTGACATTTTACCACTTTATGTGAAAGCAGGTTCCATCCTGCCAATAGGTCCCGAAGTGCAGTATAGCACCGAAAAATCATGGGACAACTTGGAGATAAAAGTGTATCCCGGTTGTAACGGCGAATTCACACTTTACGAAGACGAGAATGACAACTACAATTATGAAAAAGGAATGTACAGCACCATTACGATGAAATGGAATGACCGTACTCGCATGCTCACTATTGAAAATCGGAAAGGAGAGTTTTCCGGTATGTTGAAAGAACGGAAATTCAACATAGTAACTGCTGATGGCGCAAAAAAGGCAGTGGCTTATAATGGGAAAAAAGTAACGGTTAAAATGTAATGGTTTCTAAAAACAGCTATTAATTTGCATTATGGAAATAAATACTCGTATGAAAAAATACCATCATTATCTTACCCTTTTAAGTTTATTTATGCTGCTCGGCATCCTGAAATTGCAAGCAGCGATACAACTCCCTGCCATATTTTCCAACCATATGGTGCTACAACGTAACTCAGAACTTACTTTCTGGGGATGGGGTATTCCGGGAGAAACAATTTCCATCGCCCCCGAATGGATGAAAGGAGAAATAATCAAAACCCAAGTCAATAATACGGGGAAATGGTCAGCCCGTGTACCTTCCGGCGAAGCCGGCGGACCTTATGAGATTCGTTTCAGCGGCTCGTCAGAAGTAACCTTGACCGATGTCATGCTAGGCGAAGTTTGGCTGTGCAGCGGACAATCCAATATGGAATGGAGCGCCAACCACGGCATAAAGAACGGAGACGAGGAAACGGCAAATGCCCATTGTCCCAATCTCCGAATTTTTCACGTGGCCAGAATAGCCGCCCCGTTCCCTCAAGAAAACTGTTTCTCGCAATGGACACAGTGCACGCCCGAAACGATGCGCAGCACGAGTGCCCTGGCCTACTTCTTCGGCCGCAACATCCAGGAAGAGCTGGACGTGCCGGTAGGAATCATCGTAGCCGCATGGGGCGGAACCACCGCCGAGACATGGACGCCCCGCGAATGCGTAATGAGCGACCCGGTCTTGTGCGACTATCCGTATGAATCCAATCCTTGGTTTCCGGCTGAAACAGGCACGTTGTACAACAGCATGATTTATCCCGTGATGCCCTACGGCATTGCCGGATGCATCTGGTATCAGGGAGAAGCCAACCAAGGCCGTGCCAGCTCCTACGCCCGGGTGATGCAGCGGCTGATAGGCTCGTGGCGTACCGGATTTAACAAGGAATTCCCATTCTATCTGGTCCAGATAGCCCCCTTCCAATACCACTCCAAAGACAACGGACCGGCACTGCTACGCGAGCAGCAGGCCATGTTGCCCGAAATGCTGGACAAGGTCAAGATGATTACCGTGTCAGATTTGGTGGACAATGTGCAGGACATCCATCCACGTGACAAAAGAAGCGTAGGCAAACGTCTCGCCAATCTTGCACTGGACGATACATACCATATATATGCAGGCCCCTATAAAAGCCCGGTCTTTGAAAGCGCCTGCCGCAAAGGCAACCATGTGACAATCTCTTTCAAAGACATAAAGAACGGACTGGCCGTACACGGGAAAAGGATAGAGGGGCTGATGATGGCCGCAGCCGGCCAGGAATGGCAAGAGGCCCGGGCCAGGATAGACGGGGGAAAGCTGATTGTCCCGGTAAAAGGAATCGAAAGCCCGGTTTCCATTCGCTACTGCTTCAGTGACGCTGCTCAAGGCAACCTTTTTTCAACGGAAGGCATCCCCTTAGCCCCCTTCCGGGCAGACAGCATTGCCTCTTCTGAAAACATTCCGGTTTCTACAGACAGCGCTTTGGAAGAATCTTTTGAATTCTCGCCCAAGTTCTCTACCGGTAATGCCAATCCCCTTCTCGACTTCCAATACATGGCCGACCCCACAGCAGTGGTGCACGACGGCCGCATTTATGTGTACGGCACTAACGACCACCAGCAATATGATGTAGTGGGCCGTAACGGGAAAAACACCTATCAGCACATCCATTCGCTGACGATGGTCTCTTCTGACGACATGGTGAACTGGACTTATCACGGAGTAATCAATGTAAAGGCTCTGGCTCCCTGGGGAATGGCTTCGTGGGCACCTTCCATCGCTTCGCGCAAGGAGGCCGACGGCAAAACCCACTTCTATCTGTACTACTCCAACAGCGGTTCCGGTGTAGGTATGCTGACTGCCACTTCCCCCGTGGGGCCCTGGACAGACCCATTGGGCAAATGTGTGGTAGACGGTAATACTCCAGGACTCGGCAAGTGTAAAGCTCCCTTCGATCCGGGAGTAGTCATCGACGACAAGGGCATCGGCTGGCTCTCCTTTGGCGGGGGCGACAGCGACGACTACATTCCCGGAGACGCACGCATCGTGCGGCTGGCAAATGACATGAAGACGCTGGACAGCGAAATAGTTGAAATAAAAGCGCCATACCACTTTGAAGCAAACGAACTGAACTATCTGAACGGCACTTGGATTTACACCTACAACACCAACTGGAAGAACCGGGATGCATGGCCCCACAAGGATATAGACAAGCCGAGCCGGTGCTGCATGAGCTACATGACGAGTCGCACGCCACTTGAGACAGACAGCTGGACCTATCGGGACAACTACTTCAAAAATCCCGGCGACTATGGCATGTCCGACAGCAACAACCATACACATCTGGTAAAATTTCAAGGGAAGTACTATCTCTTCTACCACTCACTGGGCTTGCAGGACAGCCGCGACCTCAAAGTGGGTGTCCGCAGTATCTGCGTGGAAGAAATAGAGGTGGACGAAAAGGACCTCACTATCCACATGGGCACAGCCACAGCCAAGGGCGTTTCACAAATCAAGCCTCTCGACCCGTTTGCGCAGCAACAGGCCGAGACCACAGCCGCCACACGCGGCGTTGCCTTTGAACCTACCGGACAGACAGGCAACATGTCTGCCGTAGGAAACAAGAGCGGACAGGCCATCTGTGTCCGCGGTGCGGAATTCCCGCAATCACCTCAAGCCATACAGATGAAGATAAAAGGGAAAGGCTCCATCGAAATACACATGGACAGTCCAGACGGTCCGCTCCTATCCACCTTGACCTTTGATACCGATACGTGGCAAACATTGACAAAGCCGTTGGACAAACGGATAAAAGGCAAACACGACATTTACTTCGTATTCGGGAACGGAAAGTTCTTATTTGACGAATGGAAATTCACAAAATAATGAATCCGTCGGCAGAATCTGCCCAGTATCTCTTCACCCTTGTGATGATATCGCTGCACAATTCGAGCCAACACACAACAAGCCAGCAAGTTACTTTGCCAGCGTTTTGCCACCATATTGGCAAAGTTTTGCCATGCCTTTGGCAAAGCTTTGCCAATGTGGTGGCAAAACCTTGCCAACTTGTCGGCAAGAAAGACAAAAGCAACATCGCTGTCCGCAAAGAGGCGGAAGCACGTCCTCAATATAATTCCGCTAACGGGAAAGAGACAGATTGGTTCCATTAACGGGCAGAAGTTTTAAAAAATGGGAAGGATTTGGCACAATAGTTCCGCGCAAATTCTCATTTATCGAACAAAAATTGTATTTTTGCCTGCGACTGAAAAATCAGTAATATCATAGAATAGACAATTCCCGAACAAATATGAGCGAAGATTTTGAAGCACCGAAAGATGATTTGGACAAGGAACTCCCGGCCGGGAGCGAAGAACACTCGAATTACAAACCTGCGGACGCAAAGGATGCCAATATAAAGCACCAACTGAGCGGCATGTACCAGAATTGGTTTCTGGACTACGCCTCATACGTTATATTGGAACGTGCCGTACCCCATATCATGGATGGTCTGAAACCCGTACAGCGGCGTATCCTCCACTCCATGCGCCGCATGGAAGACGGGCGCTACAACAAGGTGGCGAACATCGTAGGACATACCATGCAGTTCCATCCGCACGGTGATGCTTCTATCGGCGATGCTCTGGTACAACTGGGACAAAAGGACTTGCTCGTGGATTGCCAGGGAAACTGGGGTAACATTCTGACGGGTGACAGCGCCGCTGCCCCCCGTTATATCGAAGCACGTCTCTCCAAGTTCGCACTGGACGTGGTATTCAACCCCAAGACCACCGAATGGAAACTCTCTTATGACGGGCGAAACAAAGAACCGGTTACACTACCGGTAAAATTCCCACTGCTGCTTGCACAAGGTGTGGAAGGTATTGCCGTAGGCCTGTCATCCAAAATATTACCACATAACTTCAATGAGCTGTGCGATGCTTCCATCAGCTATCTGCACAACGAAGAATTCAAGCTGTACCCCGACTTCCAGACGGGAGGCAGTATCGATGTATCCAAATACAACGACGGTGAACGTGGCGGTGCGATACGCGTGCGCTCCAAAATAGAAAAGATAGACAACAAGACACTTGCCATTAAGGAAATTCCTTACGGGAAAACGGTGGCCAGTGTATGCGACTCCATCGTAAAGGCCAGCGAAAAAGGAAAAATCAAGATACGTAAGGTAGAGGACCTAACATCCGGCAGTGTGGAAATATTAGTGCATCTAGCCCCGGGTGTATCATCCGACAAGACCATCGATGCCCTCTATGCCTTCACCGACTGTGAAGTGAGCATCTCTCCCAACTGCTGTGTCATCGACGACCAAAAGCCCCACTTCCTCACCGTGAGTGATGTATTGCGCAAATCAGTCGACAACACATTGGCACTGCTACGCCAGGAACTGGAAATCCGTAAGGGAGAGATACTGGAAAGCCTGCATTTCGCTTCACTCGAAAAGATATTCATTGAAGAACGTATTTACAAGGATAAGGAGTTTGAACAAGCCAAAAACATGGATGCCGCCTGCGAACATATCGATGAGCGCCTGACTCCCTACTACCCGACTTTTATCCGCGAAGTGACCAAGGAAGACATCCTCCGGCTGATGGAGATAAAGATGGCACGTATCCTCAAATTCAACTCCGACAAGGCAGAGGAACTGATAGCACGCATGCGAAAGGACATAGAGGAGATAGACTGCCATCTGGCAAACATCGTGGAATATACCGTCGACTGGTTCCGTATGTTGAAGGACAAGTACGGCAAAGCCTTCCCCCGCCGCACGGAACTGCGTAACTTCGACACCATCGAAGCAACCAAAGTCATCGAAGCCAACGAAAAGCTGTACATCAACCGCGAAGAGGGTTTCATCGGAACTGGATTGAAGAAAGACGAATTCATAGGCAACTGCTCGCCCATAGATGACGTGATTATCTTCTTCCGCGATGGAAAATATATCATCACACCGGTGGCCGACAAGAAGTTCGTGGGCAAGAATATACTTTATGCCAACATTTTTAAGAAGAACGACAAACGTACCATCTACAATGTCTGCTACCGTGACGGCAAGGAGGGGACAAGCTATATCAAGCGTTTTGCCGTCACTTCCGTGGTGCGTGACCGCGAATACGATGTGACGCAAGGTACTCCCGACTCCCGTATCACCTACTTCACCGCCAATCCCAATGGAGAAGCTGAAATCATCAAGGTAACCCTGAAACCCAATCCCCGTGTACGCCGTATTATCTTCGAGGAGGATTTCAGCAACATCAATATCAAGGGACGGCAGGCCATGGGAAATATACTCACGAAACTCCCCGTACACAAGATAGCCTTGAAACAACGTGGAGGCTCCACGCTGGGTGGACGGAAAGTCTGGTTCGACCGTGATGTGCTACGTCTCAACTACGACGGGCGCGGAGAATATCTCGGAGAATTCCAGAGCGAAGACACCATCCTTGTCGTACAGAACAGCGGAGAGTTCTATGCCACCAACTTCGACTTGAACAATCACTATGACGATGGCATACGCGTATTGGAGAAATACGATCCGAACAAAGTATGGACCGCCGTACTCTACGATGCCGACCAGCAGAACTATCCTTACATCAAGCGTTTCTGCTTCGAGGCAACCGCCCGCAAGCAAAACTACTTGGGAGAAAACAAGAACAGCAGCCTCATTCTGCTGACAGACGAGTGCTACCCGCGTTTAGAGGTGGTGTTTGGCGGCCACGACAATTTCCGAGAGCCGATGGTGGTGGAAGCCGACGAATTCATCGCCGTGAAAGGCTTCAAAGCAAAAGGTAAGCGCCTGACCACCTATACTATAGAAACCATCAACGAGCTGGAGCCTACCCGTCAACCGGAACCCTCGCAGAAAACCGAAGAGCAGGAAACGGATGAAGAACCGGAAATTCTGGACCCCGACCACGGTAAAAGCGAAGGGGACATACTGGACGAGATGACAGGACAGATGAAACTCTTTTGATGAAGGACGGAAATGAAGTATTAGTGGCTAACGATTACTAATTTGTAATTGATAATTTAATATGTACATATACAAGATAATAATCCTATGCGGACTGCTCTTGGGAAGTGTCGGACTGAAAGCACAAGAAGCACAATGCAGCATCGACCGGAAGCTACGGGCTGACTCCACCAACCGTAACCGTATTATCACCCGTGCCACCATGTATGGTGTCGGCTTCACCAACGTGTTCGACACTTATCTTTCACCTCAGGAGTATAAGGGAATCGATTTCCGTATCTCCCGCGAAAGCATGCGGATGACACGGTTGATGGACGGCAACGTGTCTCTGCAAACTTTCTTCCAGGCAGACTTGGGATATACACACAACAAAGTAGACAATAACAATACATTCTCCGGACTGGCCAACTGGAACTACGGCCTGCATTATAATTTTCCAATCACGGGCAATTTCAAACTGCTTGCCGGAGGAGTCGGCGACTTCAACGGTGGCTTTGTCTATAATCTGCGCAACGGAAACAACCCCGCCCAAGCACGTGCCTATATCAACCTTGCCGCATCGGGAATGGCTATTTGGGACTTGCGCATCAAGAACCGTCCCATCACACTACGCTATCAGGTAAATCTTCCCTTGGCAGGTATCATGTTCATGCCCAACTATGGACAGTCCTACTACGAGATATTTACGTTAGGACATTGGGACGGAGTAGTGAACTTCACCTCCCTGCACAACCAGCCCTCTCTGAGACAAATGCTGACCGCAGACTTTCCGGTGGGACGTGCCCGGATGCGTTTCGCTTACATATGGGACGCACAACAGTCCAAAGTAAATGAAATAAAGACACATACTTACTCGCACGTATTCATGGTGGGGTTCGTAAAGGAACTCTATCTGTTTCCTAACAAGAGAAAGTAAAAAGTGACAAGGTGATAAACGATAAGATGATAAGGATAATGTGCATGAAAAGAAGATATATTTTAATAATTTGGAGTATCCTACTCACGTTATTGCCCCTATTGAACGGATGTATTCGTGAGGAAGAGTTCGACAATACCCCACAAGGCAATTTCGAAGCCTTGTGGAAAATAATAGACGAACAGTACTGCTTCCTGGACTACAAGCAAATAGACTGGGATGCCATCCATGACAAGTACCAGCCACTCATTACCCCGGGAATGAGTTACGACGGTCTATTTGAAATATTAGGTAACATGCTTGCCGAGTTAAAAGACGGACATGTCAACTTGTACTCTTCTTCCAACATGGCGCGCTACTGGGACTGGTATCTGGATTATCCTCGTAACTTCAACGAAAGTATCATTGAAAAGTACCTGGGAAGAGACTACCGCATTGCTGGAGGCGCCAAATATACCATATTGGAGGACAACATAGGATATATCTATTACGGTGATTTCTCCAGCGGCATCGGAAACGGCAACCTGGATGAGATTCTGTTATACCTTTCCGCTTGTAACGGCCTGATTATCGACGTGCGCAACAATGGTGGCGGCAACCTGACAAACGCCACCCGAATGGCACAACGCTTCACGAATGAAAAAGTACTGACGGGATATATTCAGCACAAGACCGGCAAAGGCCATAGCGATTTTTCAGATCCGACTCCCATTTATGTGGAACCTTCCAACAGTATCCGCTGGCAAAAAAAGGTAATTGTCCTGACCGACCGTCATTCCTATAGTGCAACCAATGATTTTGTCAACTCCATGCGCTGTTTTCCCAATGTCACCCTGGTTGGTGACAAAACCGGCGGCGGGTCGGGCCTGCCATTCTCTTCGGAACTGCCCAACGGATGGGGGGTACGCTTTTCTGCCAGCCCGCACCTCGATGCCCAAAAACAGCATATCGAGTTCGGCATCGACCCGGACAAGAAAGTGGATATGAGCAAAGAAGATGAGAACAATGACTTGGACACCATCATTGAGGAAGCAAGAAAAATACTGAAAGTGACTTTCTAAAACGACTTTATCTACAAAACAATTTGCCAAAACGAAAATTCTTTCTATCTTTGCTCCCGCTAATCGGAATTATTCCGCGGATGTGGCGTAATTGGCAGCCGCGCCAGACTTAGGATCTGGTGCCGTGAGGCGTGTAGGTTCGAGTCCTATCATCCGCACAATCCCTATAATAAATTTCAAAAGACAAACAACTAAGAGGGGAGGATATTCATTAAGAAGCATCCTCCCTAACCGCTTCAAGTACCTTTTTTATCTCATCAAAACACAATATTTAGAATACTTATTGTATCTTTGCTTCCAAGAAACACTTCGATTAACCTGAAAAAATGAAACAAAATACGATAAGACCGATGCTTTTCAAGTATTGGGTAGTGTGCCTTCTATTGTTCATCCTCTTCATCCAGGCCAGGGCTTCTTCCTTCATGCCCGCCGTCACCAACTATCTTGCCAAAGACTATGAAGCCGGTTATCAGAACTGGGCATGTGCGCAAGGCAGCAACGGCGAAATGTATTTCGGCAACAGCCAGGGGCTCCTGGTATATGACGGTTATCGCTGGACTCTCCACAAAGTGCCGGGGAACCATATTGTCCGTTCGGTGTATGTGAAAGAAGACCGTATCTATGTGGGGGCATTCGAGGAATTCGGCTATTTCAAGTATTCGGAGGCAGGCACTCTCCGGTACCATTCTTTGAGCAAATTCCTGAAAAATTTCCCCATGGAGAACAACGAGATATGGAACATTGTAGAGCTGGACGGTCGCATCTACTTCCAGTCGTTCAGCGCCTGGTTCTCCTACGACGGGAAGATGGTACACGCTTTCCGCAACAGACAGCAACAGCCGCTCTACTTCTACACCCAAAACGGACATATCTACACACAGATGATTGATGAGGACTTCTATGAATTCGACGGCAAGGATTTCCTTCATCTCTTCCCCCGCAGCCAAGTGAACGATGACAATGTAGTGGCATTACTGCCCGACGGGGACGACAGCTTCCTGATGGTCACAGAGAATAACGGATTGTTCCGCTACAACGGTGACATCACCCCCTGGAAAACAGACATTGATGCAGAGCTGAAGAAACAGCGGGTGAACCGCGCCGTCATGACCAATGATTCCATATTCATGATAGGTACAGTCTTGAATGGCATATACGCCATCGACCGCAAAGGACATTGCCTCTGGCACTTCAATCTGGATAACCGTCTGGACAACAACACAGTCCTGGGCTTGTTCTGTGACAAAGACAACAACGTATGGGCAGCATTGGACGACGGCATCGCATACATCCACCACAACTCACCCGTCATGCTGCTGACTCCTGCCAACCATGAAACCAAACTGGGCATGGTGTACGACATAGCCCACCGGGGCGACTGTTTCTATCTGGCCACCAACCAGGGCTTGTACGAATACCACCAGGTTACCGAGAATCTGCGCCTGCTTCCCCATACTGAAGGACAGAACTGGTATGTGAAGGACATTGACGGGCAACTCTTTGCAGGCAACAATGCCCATACCTTATTAATAGGCGAAAAAGGGAATGTTTCCGTCATAAGCAATACCAACAGCAGTACGTGTCTGATAAAGTGCACCCTCTATGGCGAAGAGATACTGTTGGAATCATCCTACGCCAATTTGCGTATCTATAAAAAGAAGAACGGGCAATGGACCTTTTCGCATGTCATAGACGGCTTCATTGCACCGGTCATGCACTTGGAGGTGGACCAAAGCGGTGTCATCTGGGCTTCACACATGTATCAGGGAGTCTATAAAATAGTCTTGAGCGATGACTTGTCGGCTGTAAAAAGCGTACGGCACATCTCCCATTTAGGCTCGGAATATATCATCGGCCCTATCCAAGTAATGAAAATGCGAGGACGTATCGTCTTTTCCAGTCCCAACGGCTTCTATACCTATGACGACATCACCCGGCAGATTATCCCCTTCCAAAAGCTGAATGCCATTCTGCCTTACATCAGGAATGCTCATTCTGTGGTATCCGTCACGAACGACCGCTTCTGGCTGTCCGGTTCACATGAGTACGTACTGGTAGAGTACGCAGAAGGAGAGTACATCGTGAAGCAGCGCATCCTCATCGAACTGTTTGATTCTCCATGCATAGAGAACTACAACAATGTGTTCGTCGACAATGACGTTGTCTATTTTAATCTGAACAACGGAATCGCCAGTTACAGCAAAAACACAGACAGCCTCAGTCCTACTCTGGAGTCCGCCCTCTCACTGAGCTCGGTCACTGCTTCCTCTTCCGATAAAAAGGAGAAACGCCTGCCTCTGTCTGGAAATGTCGAACTGGAAAGCAATTACCGGGATTTGCTGTTCTCAGTAAGCCTGCCGCATTACAATAAATTGTCCGTACATTTCCATTATGTCCTGCAAGGAGGACAAGGCATGGCGCTGACATCGGACCTGAAAGAGCCCGAAATCCGCTACGGTAGCCTGGATTACGGAGAATACACATTCCAGGCAGAAGCCTATAATGATTTGGGACAGAAAATCGGTGAGGTGGAATATCATTTTGCCATAGCCCGCCCTTTCTACCTCTCCTATTATGCCTTTGCGCTCTATCTCATAGTTCTCACAGCGCTTGTCTACTTTTTCTCCAAGTGGCGCGCCAACCGTGCCATGGAAAAGAAACGGAAGGAGTATGAGGCAGAGCAGGTGCAGCAGAACATCAAGATGCGCGAGCAGGAGCATCTGATAACTCTGCAGCAACAGCAATTGCTGGAAGCCGAGTTGTCGGCAAAGAGTAAAGACCTTGCCAGCATGGCACTGGGTGTATTTGCCAAGAACGAGGTCCTGGAGAAACTTCGTACTGTCGTACAAGAGTCCCTGGTGAAAGGGCAATATGGACGCAAGAACCTCGAATCTCTGCTGAAGCTCATCAACGAAAACATCGAGACACAGGAATTTTGGGATGTATTCCAGAACAATTTCGACCTGATTCATGAGAAATTCTTCCGTAATTTGCGCGAACGTTATCCCAGTCTTACCGCTACCGACCTCCGTTTTTGTGCGCTGCTGCGCCTGAATCTTTCTACGAAAGACATTGCGCAAATGACCAACCTCACTATCCGGGGAGTAGAGGCAGCACGCTACCGTTTGCGCAAGAAACTGGATATCCCCGACGGAACGGGATTAGTGGATTTTCTCATCGACTTGAAATAAAGCGGCTACAAATCATTCAATCATAACAAACTGATTATTAGAAACAAGTAACACGAAAACGTAGTAAAACAGTACCCATTTTTACCCTAAACGTATTATCGTGGTAGTGTTTTTTTTTGCCTTACTTACCGTAATTACTTCCTTTGCCGGCAGAATTATTAACTCTTAAATTTAGTTTATGAGAAGGCAAACTTTATTTCTTCTATTCATGATTTTGTTCTCATTGCCACTGACAGTTTTGGCACAAGGAACAAAGACAGTTAAAGGAACTGTTGTTGATCAGAACAACGAACCGATTATTGGAGCCACGGTTGTAGTAAAAGGCTCTACTATTGGAGCAGCTACCGACCTCGACGGTAACTATGTACTGAACGGCGTCCCCGAAGACGCAACTCTCGTATTCAACTATTTGGGCATGTTGCCGCAGGAGATAAGCGCTGCGGGGCAATCCGTCATCAACGTAAAACTACGTGAAGACGCACAACTGCTGGAAGAAGTCGTGGTTATCGGTTACGGCTCGGCCAAGGCAAAAGACCTGACAGCCCCGATTGATGTCGTTAAAGAAAAAGAACTCATCAATGTTCCCACCTCCTCCCCGATGGCAGCATTGCAGGGAAAGGTACCGGGTGTCAACATCATCAATTCGGGAACACCGGGCGACGGTCCTAAAGTGACCATCCGCGGTATGGGTTCTTTCGGCGACACCTCTCCCCTTTATGTAGTGGACGGCATGTTCTACGACAACATCAACTTCCTGAACAACTCCGACATTCAGGACATGACCATCCTGAAAGATGCATCCGCATCGGCCATCTACGGTGTGCGTGCCGCCAACGGTGTGGTAATCATCACCACCAAGAAAGGTACCCGCAACCAGGATGCCAAAATCACCTACAACGGTTATGTGGGCATCCAGAAAGCCACCAACCTGCTGGAGATGTGTAACTCCCACGAATATGCCACCATGATGCTTGAAGCCAATCCGGAAGCTTACCGGGCGATTTTTGAGAATTCAGTGGCCGAATTCGGCGGAAACATGGAAAACCTGCAATTCAATGCCGATACCAACTGGTATGACGAACTGCTGCGCACAGCCATGATGACCAACCACAGCCTGAACGTCTCCGGTGGTACGGAAAAGGCAACCTACTCTGCCGGCATGAGCTATCTGGCACAAGACGGTATCATGGACGTGGAAAACTACTACCGCCGTCTGAACTTCCGCGCCGCCCTTGACTACGAAGCCCGCAAATGGCTGAAGATAGGTTTCAACGGCGTGTTCAGCAACTCGCAGCAGCAACTGCCCAAGAATGCCGCATGGCAACAGGCATACAACACACCGTCCATCATCCCGGTGTATGACGACCGCCGCGACGACACGGTGTTCCCCAAAAAGTACACATCACCCGAGCAAGTGGGCCTGACCAACAACTTCAACAACCCCATAGCCACTGCCAACTATTACGACAACCGGAACGAGACCTACCAAGTGCTGAGCAACTTCTATGCACAACTCAACCTCATCCCCGACAAGCTGAACATACGCAGCAGCTACAGCTACGACTACTCGATGATTCGCGGTTCCGAGTTCACCCCTACCTACTATGTAGGCACCAACCAGAAGAAAGAGGTTACCGAACTCACCAAGAAGAACACCAACTACTACAAATGGATATGGGACAACGTTGCCACCTACACCGACAAGTGGGGCAAGCACTCCTTTACCGGCATGCTGGGCGCTTCCATGCGCCAAGAGCAATACCGCCTGCTCGAAGGTACTGCCACCAACGTACCCGAAGGTGCAGACGTATGGAAATACATCGCACTGGGCAACAAGGAAGGCGCTACGGTGAAAGACGACGGCTGGAAATACCGCGGCCTCTCCTATTTCACCCGGCTGAACTATAACTACAACGACAAGTACATGCTGATGTTCACTTTCCGTGCCGACGGCTCGTCCAAGTACAACGACAAATGGGGCTACTTCCCCTCCATCGGTGCCGCATGGGTCATCTCGCAGGAACCGTTCATGAAGAACCAGAACATCTTCGACTACATGAAGCTGCGTGCCAGCTGGGGTAAGCTGGGTAACGACAAGATTGCTGCCAGTGCAGGCTTCGCAAGCATACAGAACGTACAGTCCGTATTCGGTCCCAATACCGCCATCGACGGATTCATCAACACCACCAACTTCAGCTGGCTGGGTTGGGAAGTAGTGAACGAAACCAACGTGGGCGTCAACTTCAGTACACTGAAGAACCGCTTGAACGCCGACATCGACTGGTACTACCGTCTGACTGACAACGCCGTGATTTCACCCAAGCTCCCGATGAGTGGCGAGCTGCTGGCCGGCAACAACGGACAGATTCTGAATACCGGTATCGACCTCTCCTTGAACTGGAACGACAAGATTGGCCAGGACTTCAATTACAACATCGGCGTCAATCTCTCTTATCTGCATAACGAAGTGAAAAGCCTAAAAGGAAACATGAAAATCATCAAAGGCGGAAAGACCGTGAATATGGTGGGCGAGACGATGAACTCATTCTATGGCTACAAGGTCATCGGCATCTACCAGACTCCTGAACAATGTGCTGCCGACCCCATCGCCGTGGCCAACGGACTGGAACCCGGCGACTTCATCTACGAGGACGTGAACGGCGACCATGTGATAGACGGAAACGACAAGCAGGTGTTGGGCTCATACGTGCCCAGCTTTACTTATGGCTTCAATGCCGGATTCTCTTATAAGAACTTCGACTTCAGCCTCACTACCTACGGACAAGCAGGCGGCGAACTGTGGAACCGTAAGCGTGCCCTGCGCTATGCAGCCGACTACTATAACTTTGACCGTGCACAGTATGAGAACCGCTGGACGGGTGCAGGCTCTACCAACGAACATCCGTCGGCCAAGGCTCTTCTCAAAACCTGGAACAAATCAGACAGTAACAACGCTTCCTATTTCGTAGAAAGCTCCGATTACTTCCGCATCCAGAACATCACGCTGGGCTACTCGTTCAAGAACTTGAAGATAGGCAGCTACGTGATGCCGGGACTCCGCCTCTCATTGACGGCCGACCGCCCCTTCACTACCTTCAAGGCCAACAGCTTCACACCTGAAGTGTCGGATGCCGAAGGTTGGGATACCGAAGTATACCCTCTGACTTCAACCTATACTTTCGGAGTGCAAATAGATTTCTAAACCCTAAAACGTAAAACAATGAAATTCTTAAAGAAAACATTCGCATATATACTTCCGGCCATGATGGTACTGGGAGGAGCTACCGCTTGCACCGATTTCATAGAAATCGATCCGGAGAACAAAGTTCCCGAACAAGGCGTGGACTTTACCAACAAGAACAATATGTACCAACCCGTAGTGGGTGCCTACTCCAAAGTACGCACACAGGGCATGCACTGGTGCAACGCACTATTGATGTTCACCCGCGACGGTGACGTGTGGTCGGGCCGTACCGATGACCAGGGCGATGCCGTGGCCTTCGGACGCAAGTTCAACTACAACAACTCATTCTGGGCACTGAACCAGGTATGGATGAACTTCTACGACATCATCCGCATCACCAATGCCGCCCTGCAAAGCCTCGACGGTTATGCCGAATATCTTGCTGCAGGAAGCGAAGATTACAAAACCTACGAATCCTATTGCGGCGAAGTACGTACCATCCGTGCATGGGCCTACTATTGTCTGGTGACCAATTTCGGTCCCACCGTCATCTACCGTGACAACCTGCAGACCGATTTTCGCCGTTCTACCGTAGAGGCCGTATATAATTATATGCTGGAAGATTTGAACTACGCCATCGACAAACTGCCCCGCATGCGTCCCAACCAGATGGAACACAAGGGAGCCGTGACAGCCTTCACCGCCCAAGCATTGGCCGCCCGCATCTATCTGCTGAAAGGAGACTATGCACAAGTGGAGACACTGACCGATGACATCATCAAGAACGGTGGATTCCGTCTCTACGACGACTTCTACCAGCTGTTCAAAATTCCCGGAAAGTTGTGTGACGAATCTTTGTTCGAATGCCAGGTAACAGACTACGGCAATGGTTCTGGCGATTACCTGGGCGTAGACCAATGGTTCAATTTCCAGGGTCCGAACATGGCAGAGAGGTATGATGAAGTAGTGAACGCAGACGGTACCATCAGCTACAAGCAAGCCGAAGGCACCAAGTCCATAGGCGGCTGGAATTTCATAGGCTATGAACCCGAGTTCGTGGCATGGGCCGAAGCCCGTGGCGAAGGTGTGCGTGCCGAAACTTCTTTCCTGAAAGCCCTGAGCAAGACGCGCGAGGGTTGGCAGGTAGGTCCCACATCGGCCACCAAGACCGACTGTTGGAACGGCAAAGGTTACCTTCCCTACAATCAGATGACTCTTCCACGTACGACCTACGGAGCCAACAACAATGTGCGTATCATCCGCTATGCCGAAGTGCTGCTGATGAACTCCGAAGCCAAAGTCAGACTGGGCAAGGATGGAGACGCAGGCTACAACGAAGTGCGCCGGCGTGCAGGCATGAGCACCAAAACCGGTGTTACCCTGAAAGACGTGATGGACGAACGCCGGATGGAGCTTTGCGGCGAATGGTGTGCCCGTTATGTGGACTTGGTGCGTACCGGCGATGCCGCCACCGTACTCGGTCCCAAAGGATGGACAGCAGAAAAGACTTATTGGCCCATACCGGCCAACCAGTTGGACGACCTTCCCGACCTGAAGCTGGAACCCATTGACGGAATTGCCGAATAAATCCGCTCCAATATGGTAAAAAGATTCCTAATCAGTTGTGGAATAGCCTTTGCCGCTCTGACGGCAAAGGCAACCCCTGACGATTCCATCAAAGTGGTGAAGGGGCAAGTCAGTGACTATTATATCACTGTAACCCAAGACCGTATCGTAAAAGGACACGTACTGGACACCAACCGCCAGCCACTCACAGGCGCCACAGTCATGTTCTTCGCAAGTCCCATGCACAATACCACTGCCCACGACGGCAGCTTTGCCATCAAAGGAGCGAAGAACGACGTGCACCTGTATGTCTACTATCCCGGGAAAAAGATAGTGAACAGAATCCTGGCACTGGATGAAACCGATATTGAGGTAGTGATGGAAGAAGAGGTACACAAGGCAACCGCAATCCGCCGTCCCGCCCAGGCGACCCGGTGGTATGACCCACAGGCGCCTCTGTCGCGCACCTTCTGCAATCCGATGAACATCAGTTACAATTTCGAGCCTTTCAACAACAATGTGCGTCCCAACGGTTCGTTCCGTTCCTCTGCCGACCCGATGGCGGTGGAATACAAGGGAGAATACTTTCTGTTCTCCACCAACCAGGGCGGTTTTCACTATTCCAAGAACCTGGTGGATTGGGATTTCGTTCCTGCCGGCTTCCAACGCAAGCCTACGGACGACGACCAGTGCGCACCGGCAGCCTATGTAAGCGGTGACACGCTGTTCTATACCGGCTCCACCTACGAAGGCCTTGCCGTGTGGTACAGCACACACCCCAAAACGGGACGTTTCAAACGTGCCATCGAAAAGAATGTGCTTCCCACATGGGACCCCTGCATGTTTCTGGACGATGACGGCAGACTGTATATGTATTATGGCTCCAGCAATGAATATCCGCTAAAGGCGGTGGAACTGGACCGGAATGATTTCTATCCCATCAGCAAGATTCACGACGTGATGATGCTCCGCCCCGAAGAACACGGCTGGGAACGTTTCGGCATGAACAATGACGATGAAGTGACACTCCGCCCATTCACAGAGGGCGCTTACATGACCAAACACAATGGCAAATATTATTTCCAATATGGTGCTCCGGGCACTGAATTCAAAGTCTATGCCGATGGCGTATATGTTTCGGATTCCCCGCTGGGCCCGTTTGTCTACCAGAAGCATAACCCGATGTGCTACAAGCCGGGCGGTTATGTGCAAGGTGCCGGTCATGGAGGCACGTTCTGCGACGTGAAAGGCAATTACTGGCACGTGGCCACCTGCATGCTCTCCCTGAAGTACAAGTTCGAACGCCGCATCGGTCTTTATCCGGTGGCTTTCGACAAGGATGGTGTCATGTATTCGTCCACTGCCTTCGGCGATTATCCCAACTGGGCAGAACCGATGGACGTAAAGAACCCTGCAGAGCGTTTCACGGGATGGATGCTTCTGTCCTACGGCAAACCGGTGGAGGTATCATCTACGGATAGCATCCATGCAGCTTCCAACCTGACGGACGAAAGTATGCGCACCTACTGGGCAGCCCGTTCCGGCAACCCCGGCGAATGGGCGGGGATAGACCTGGGCAGCACAAAGAATGTACGTGCCGTGCAGTTGAACTTCTACGACCATAAAGCGGTTCAATACAACCGTGCCATGGATATTTATCACCAATACCGTATTTTTGCTTCCGAAGACGGAAAAGAATGGACATTGGTCATAGACAAGAGCGACAGTGACAAGGATTGTCCGCACGACTATATCGAGCTCAACGAGCCGTTGCGTGCCCGTTATCTGAAATACGAGAATGTGCACATGCCTACGGGAAATGTCGCCTTGTCCGGCTTCCGCGTCTTCGGGAACGGTGACGGCGATGTCCCGCAAGCCGTGAAAGGACTGACTGTGAAACGTGACAGGAAAGACCGCCGGAATGCCCTTATCTCCTGGCAACCCGAAGCAAGCGCCTATGGCTACAACATCTACTACGGCACCGCCGAAGGCAAGATGTACAATGCCATCACGGTACTGGGACAGACGGAATATGACTTCCGCGGACTGGATGCGGACACGGACTATTACTTCACTATCGAGGCGCTGAACGAAAACGGCCGCTCGCCATTGTGCAAGACGACAAAAAATTAAACACAAGAAATAAAGATATGAAAAAACCAATAATGATACATGTGCTGGCTTTGTTCCTGATTTCCACATTGGCGGGCTGTGCATCCTGCTCTTCCGACTTGAAGGAAAACGGGAAAGAGAACGGAAAAGAGGAAAAGCCCGACACAGAGGAAGTACGTCCCGAATCATTCGCTTCGGATGACGAAATGCTTGATTACATCCAGAAGGTACATTTGAACTACATGTGGGACGGTGCGGAACCGACCTCCGGACTGGCACGCGAACGCATCCACCTGGATGGGGATTATCCCGAAAAGGACCAGAATGTTGTCACCACCGGCGGCAGCGGATTTGGTATAGCCGGACTGCTGGTAGGCATCGAACGCGGCTTCATCCCCAGGGAAGAAGGCGTGAAGCGCCTGACCAAGATTGCCGATTACCTGAAACGCGCCGACCGCTTCCACGGCGTATGGCCCCATTGGTTGTACGGCCCTACCGGTAAGGTGAAACCTTTCGGACAAAAAGATAACGGCGGAGACTTGGTGGAAAGCTGCTTCCTGATGCAAAGCTTGCTTTGCGTACGCCAATACTTCCGCGACGGCAACGAGCAGGAAAAGGCGCTGGTAGAGAAGATTGACCAATTGTGGAAAGAGATGGAGTTCAGCTGGTATCAGAATGGCAAGGATGTCATCTACTGGCACTGGTCTCCCGAATACAACTGGGAAATGAACTTCCCGCTGGAAGGCTACAACGAAGCATTGATTGTGTATGTGCTCGCAGCCTCCTCCCCCACTTATCCCGTTCCGGCTTCAGCCTACCACAACGGCTGGGCACGCGGCGGCGGCATCAAGTCCGACTCTGCCCCCTACGGCCTGCCTTTGGAATTGAAACACAACGGAGCCGAGAAACTGGGCGGTCCCTTGTTCTGGGCACAATACTCGCACATCGGTCTGGACCCGCGCAACCTGAGCGACCGCTATGCCAACTACTGGAACGTGGTGCGCAACCATGCCCTCTCCAACTACCGCTACTGCGTGGAGAATCCCAAACAATACAAAGGTTACGGCGAGGACTGCTGGGGACTGACCGCCAGCTACTCTACCAAAGGCTATGCAGCCCACTGCCCGGGCGACAACGACCATGGTGTCATCACACCGACAGCAGCCTTGTCCAGTTTTCCCTACACACCGGAGGAATCCATGCGTGCACTGAAGTATTTCTATTCCAAAGGCGACTGGATTTGGGGCAAGTACGGATTCTACGATGCCTTCTCCGAGGGAAGTGACTGGACGGTGCCTCGCTATCTTGCCATCGACCAATGCACCATTGCCCCGATGATTGAGAACTATCGTTCCGGCTTGTTGTGGAAACTCTTCATGAGCTGTCCCGAGGTTCAAGAAGGATTGCAGAAGCTGGGATTTAAGGCTTAGGGATTTACGATTTGACGATTTACGATTGAAGTTAGTATGCGACATGATGGAGCAGCTAAGCTTAAGTTGAATTTCTATATCACTATTCCCCTCCCCCTTCAGGGGGCCGGAGGGGATAATCAAAATTATATCATATGAAGAAATACACATTATTAGCAGCCTTGGCTTTCTCTGCCCTCACCGTGACGGCAACGCCCAAAGAAAACACATCCCAAGGCAATCCGCAGGAGATGGATAAATTCATTACGGAGCTGATGGGCAAAATGACACTGCACGAGAAAATCGGTCAGCTCAACCTGCCGGTAACGGGAAACATCGTCACCGGACAAGCCAAGAGCAGCGACGTTGCCGGTAAAATCCGCAACGGTGAAGTCGGAGGTCTGTTCAACCTGAAAGGCGTGAAGAACATCCGCGAAGTGCAGAAACTTGCCGTAGAGAACAGCCGCCTGGGCATCCCCTTGCTGTTCGGTATGGACGTGATTCACGGTTACGAAACGGTATTCCCCATTCCCTTGGCACTCTCGTGCAGCTGGGACATGGAGGCTATAGAGAAATCGGCCCGTATCGCCGCCATTGAATCGAGTGCGGACGGTATCTGCTGGACGTTCAGCCCGATGGTGGACATCTGCCGCGATGCCCGTTGGGGACGTGTATCCGAAGGCAACGGTGAAGACCCCTTCCTGGGTTCAGCCATTGCACAAGCCATGATTCGCGGTTATCAGGGCAAGGATATGAGTGCCAACAACGAGATAATGGCTTGCGTAAAGCACTTCGCACTGTATGGCGCCGGAGAAGCCGGCCGCGACTACAACACGGTGGATATGAGCCGCAACCGTATGTTCAACGAATACTTCCCTCCCTACAAGGCTGCCGTAGAAGCCGGTGTGGGTAGCGCAATGACCTCCTTCAATGAAATTGACGGCGTACCCGCCACTGCCAACCACTGGCTACTGACCGACGTTCTGCGCAACCAATGGGGCTTTGATGGCTTCGTGGTGACAGACTATACAGCCATCTCCGAAATGATAGACCACGGAATCGGTGACCTGCAGGAAGTATCCGCACGTGCCCTGACCGCCGGAACAGACATGGATATGGTAGCCGACGGATTTATCGGCACACTGGAAAAGTCTCTGAAAGAAGGCAAAGTGACCGAGGCCGACATTGACAAAGCCTGCCGACGCATCCTGGAGGCCAAATACAAGCTGGGATTGTTTGCCAACCCGTACAAATACTGCGACGTGAAGCGTGCCGAAAAAGAAGTGTTCACTCCCGAGCACCGCTCCATTGCCCGCCAGATTGCCACAGAGACATTCGTGCTGCTGAAGAACCAGGACAACCTACTGCCCTTGCAACGCAAAGGCAACATCGCCTTGATTGGCCCGCTTGCCAACACCCGTGCCAACATGCCGGGCACTTGGAGTGTGGCAGCCACAGCAGACAAATACAGCACCCTGCTGGAAGGTTTCAAGAATTCTGTCGGCTCCAAGGCCAACATTCTCTATGCACAAGGTAGCAACCTGATGTACGATGCCGACTACCAGACACGCGCCACGATGTTCGGCCGTGAACTGCCCCGTGGCAATGACCAAGAACTGCTGGACGAAGCCCTGAAAGTAGCCGCACAAGCCGATGTCATTGTAGCCGCCCTCGGCGAGTCCTCCGAGATGAGTGGTGAGAGCAGCAGCCGTTCCGAACTGGAAATGCCGGACGCACAGCGCCACCTGCTGGAAGCATTGCTGAAAACGGGCAAACCCGTAGTATTGGTATTGTTCTCCGGACGTCCCGTAGTGCTGACTTGGGAGAATGAAAATGTTCCTGCCATCCTGAATGTATGGTTCGGAGGTAGTGAAGCTGCCGACGCCATTGCCGACGTAGTGTTCGGAGACGTTTGCCCCAGCGGTAAGCTGACCACCACTTTCCCGCAGAATGTGGGCCAGTTGCCTATGGCATACAACCACAAGAATACCGGCCGTCCTCTGAAAGAAGGCAAATGGTTCGAGAAGTTCCGCAGCAACTACCTGGATGTGAGCAACGACCCGCTGTATCCTTTCGGCTATGGCTTGAGCTACACCACCTTCCAGTACAGTGACATCACGCTCAGCTCCAAGCAACTGAATGCGGACGGCAAGCTGACCGCTTCCGTAACCGTAACCAATACGGGTAACTACGATGCAGATGAAATCGTACAGCTCTATATCCGCGACCTGGTGGGCAGCATTACCCGCCCCGTGAAAGAGCTGAAAGGCTTCGAGCGCATCCACCTGAAAAAAGGCGAAAGCAAGCAGGTGACCTTCACCATTACCCCCGAATTGCTGAAGTTCTACAACTACGACATACAGTATGTATACGAACCCGGCGAGTTCCATGTAATGATTGGACCCAACAGCCGCGATGTAAAGACTACGAGTTTTGAGTTGAAATAGGTATAGTTTTGCTTTTAGGTAAGAGGGCAGTCCGCAAAAACCGGGCTGCCCTTTTTTAACACCGTCACCAAATCTTTTTTGCATTTTGATTGTTCAGAGGAGAAACTGAATGATTTATCCACTAAAAAATCAATGTAATGAAGAAGAACCTAAACCTTCCCAAGAAGAAAACCGGAAGACTGAGAAACCTATTTCTGACGGTGTGCCTGCTGGCAAGTGTCGCCGCATCGGCGCAGGAGAAAACAGTAACCGGTACCGTGACCGATGCCCTGGGTGACCCGCTGATTGGTGCCACCGTATTGGTGCAGGGAACCTCCAATGGCGTGATTACCGACATAGACGGCCGGTACTCCATCCAGGCCACCCCGGAGAACACATTGGATTTTTCCTATGTAGGCATGGTGAAGCAAGCTGTCAAGGTAGGCAGCCAGTCGGTAATCAACGTCCAGATGAAAGACGACTCGCAGATGCTGGCCGAAACCGTTGTCATCGGTTATGGCAGCGCCAAGAAGCGAGACCTTACGGGCTCCATCACCAACATTAAAGGCGACGAAATCGCCAACAAGCCGGTGGTCAACCCCGTATCCGCACTGCAAGGAAAGATTGCCGGCGTGCAGGTGATAAACTCCGGCAAGGCAGGCTCCGACCCGGAAATCCGTGTACGCGGAACAAACTCCATCAACGGCTACAAGCCACTCTATGTGGTGGACGGACTGTTCAACGACAACATCAACTTCCTGAATCCGCAGGACATCGAATCCATGGAGATACTGAAAGACCCGTCGTCGCTCGCCATCTTCGGTGTGCGCGGTGCCAACGGCGTGATTATCATCACCACCAAGAAGGCGAAAGAGGGACAGACACGCGTCAATATCAACGGCTCGTTCGGTTTCAAGTCCGTCACCGACAAAATTGCACTGACGGATGCCGAAGGCTTCAAACTGCTGTACAACGAACAGTTGAGGAATGAAGGCAACCCGGAATACAACTTCTCGGACTGGACGGGAAACACCAACTGGCAGGATGAAATCTTCCAGACTGGGTTCATCACCAACAACAACATCAGCATCACGGGTGCCTCGGACAAGAACAGCTTCTATCTCGGTGCGGGCTATGCTTACGAGCAAGGCAACATCAAGCACGAGAAGTACAGCAAAATCACGCTGAACATCAGCAACGACTATAAAGTGACGGACAACCTCAAGGTAGGTTTCCAATTCAACGGGGCACGCATGCTGCCCGCCGACACGAAGAGTGTGGCTACAGCCCTGCGCGCAGCTCCGGTGGCGCATGTATTCAACTCCGAGTACGGCCTCTACACCTCACTGCCCGGATTCCAGAAGGCACAGATGAACAACCCGATGGTGGACGTGGACCTGAAGGCGAATACCACGAAAGCCGAGAACTACCGTGGCTCGGGCAACGTGTACGGTCAATGGGATTTCCTGAAACACTTCCAGTTCAAGGCCATGTTCTCCCTGGACTATGCCTCGAACAGCACACGGACATACACCCCGATTATCCAGGTATATGACGCAAGCGTCGAAGGAAACATAGCCACGCTGGGCAACGGCAAAACCGGAGTGTCCCAAGCCAAAGAGACTGAAATGAAGGTACAGAGCGACTATCTGCTGACCTACACCAACTCCTGGGGCGACCACAGCCTGACGGCCACTGCCGGTTTTACCACCTACTACAACAAGCTCGAGAATCTGAACGGCGCCCGTACCCAAGGGGTAGGCCTGGTCATTCCGGACAATCCCGACAAATGGTACGTCAGCATCGGTGACGCAGCCACCGCCACCAACGGCAGCACGCAGTGGGAACGTTCCACCGTGTCCGTACTGGCACGTATCCTCTACAACTACAAGGGCAAGTACTTGTTCAACGGCTCCTACCGCCGGGACGGCTCTTCCGCCTTCTCCTACACCGGCAACCAGTGGCAGAACTTCTACTCCGTCGGACTGGGCTGGCTGATGAGCGAAGAGGCATGGATGAAGGACATCACCTGGCTGGACATGCTGAAACTGAAAGGTTCATGGGGCACACTGGGCAACCAGAACCTGGACCGTGCCTATCCCGCCGAACCGTTGCTGACGAATGCCTACTCCGCCGTGTTCGGCACCCCGTCTGCCATCTATCCGGGCTACCAGCTTGCCTACTTGCCCAACCCCAAACTGCGCTGGGAGAAGGTGGAAGCCTGGGAAGCCGGTGCAGAAGCCAACTTCCTCCGCAACCGCCTGCACTTTGAAGGGGTGTACTACAAGAAGAAAACCAAAGACCTGCTGGCCGAAGTGCCGGGCATCTCGGGCACCGTACCGGGTATCGGAAACCTTGGATCCATCGAGAATTCGGGCGTAGAGCTTGCCTTGAGCTGGCGCGACCGGATAGGCGACTGGAACTACAACATCGGTATGAACCTTGCCACCATCAAGAACAAGGTACTGAGCCTCGTGCAGGAAGGCTACTCCATCATAGCCGGAGACAAGCAGCAGAGCTACACAATAGCAGGATACCCCATCGGCTACTTCTACGGCTACAAGGTGGAAGGCGTCTACCAGACCCAGGAGGAGATTGAGCACTCTCCCAAGAACACACTGGCAACCGTCACCCCGGGCGACCTGAAATTCCGCGACGTGAACGGTGACGGAGAAATCACCACGGCAGACCGTACGATGATTGGTAATCCTACACCCGATGTCACCTACGGCTTCACGCTCGGCCTGGGCTACAAGAACTGGGAGCTTGCCGTTGACATGATGGGACAAGGCGGCAATCAGATTTACCGTACCTGGGACAACTACAACTGGAGCCAGTTCAACTTTATGGAGCAACGCATGGACCGCTGGCACGGTGAAGGGACCAGCAACACCCAGCCGCTGCTGAACACCAAGCATACCATCAACAATCTGAACTCCGAGTATTACATAGAGGACGGCTCGTTCTTCCGCATCCGTAACGTGTCGCTGGCATACAACTTCGACAAGGCGCTGATTTCGAAGATAGGCATGCAGGCGCTGAAGCTCTACGTGAACATACAGAACCTGAAGACGTGGAAGCACAACACCGGATATACCCCGGAACTGGGCGGAAGCGCCATCGCCTTCGGGGTGGACGACGGCAGTTATCCGATGCCGGCGATTTATACGTTCGGATTTAATCTGACGTTCTAAAAGCCTCTCCCCTAAAAAAGAGTAACTTCAAACCTCCCCCGACTCCTTCAAAGGGAACGGGGAATGAAAAATATAAATTTATGAAACTGATAAAATACATATTTACATTGCTGGTGGGTGCAACAGCCCTCTCACTGACATCCTGCAACGACTTCCTGGACCGCGATCCGCTGGGGCAGTTCACGGAAGATGACTCTCCCAACGCCCTTGTAGGCGGGAAGATATTCAACGTCTACTACCTGATGCGCTCGTACGACATCACTGCCGGTATTCCTGCTTTTATGGTGCACATGGTGCGCAGCGAGGACTCCGAGAAAGGCAGTGACGCCGGCGACGGCAGCAACGAGGCCGCCATGTGGGACGACTTCGAGTACACTGCCTCCAACGGGCCGCTCAGCGCCTATTGGGGACAGAACTACAAAATCATCTACCAGTGCAACGAAATCCTGGACGACATTGAGAAGAGCGGACACAAGGACGACACCGAAGCCATCCGCAACCGCGGCGAAGCGCTCTTCTTCCGTGCCTGGTGCTACTTCAACCTGGTACGCGCCTTTGGCGAAGTGCCGCTGGTCACCATCAAGGTAGTGGAAGCCTCCGATGCCAACGTGCCCAAGACCACGGCGGAAAAGATATACGAACAGATTGACAAAGACCTGACCGAAGCCGAAGAATGCCTGCCCCTGCGGTGGGACAGCGACTATACGGGACGGCTGACCTGGGGCGCCGCACGCTCCCTGCACGCACGCACCTATATGATGCGGAACGATTGGGACAATATGTACACAGCCTCCACCGAAGTGATAAAGTCGGGCATCTACAACCTGAATACACCGGTCGACAAAGTCTTCACCGTAGAAGGGGAAAACTGCGGCGAGAGCATCTTCGAACTGCAATGTGAAGCCACCGACGCCATGAAAGAGGACGCCAGCATCGGCAGCCAGTTCTGCCAGGTGCAAGGGGTGCGCGGAGCCGGCGAGTGGGACCTGGGATGGGGCTGGCACATGGCCACCTCACTGATGGGCAAGGCCTTTGAGCCGGGCGACCCACGCCGGAACGCCACATTGCTCTACTTCCGTCACAGCACGGACGAACCCATTACACCGGAGAATACCAACCAGCCTTATGGCGAGTCACCCGTATCCACCGCCATGGGTACCTACTTCAACAAGAAGGCCTACACGGACCCGACACTGCGCCGCAAGTACAGCCGTATGGGTTTCTGGGTAAACATCCGCCTCATCCGCTATCCGGACGTGCTGCTGATGGCTGCCGAAGCCGCCAACGAGAAAGGGCTGACAGGCGAAGCCGCCGGGTATCTGGAACAAGTACGCGCCCATGCCCGCGGCACACTGGCAGACGTGCTTCCGAAGGTAGAATCTGCCAGCCAGTCTGTGCTGCGTGACGCCATTCGCCACGAACGCCGCGTAGAGCTGGCACTGGAACCCGACCGCTTCTACGACCTCGTACGCTGGGGCATTGCCAAAGAAGTGCTGCAAGCTGCCGGAAAGAATTACCAGGACAAGAATGCGCTACTGCCTCTGCCCCAGACAGAGATAGACAAATCGAACGGAGTACTGGTACAGAACCCCGACTATTGATACCCGGCCAAAGGAAACAGCCGACCCAATCAATGGCAAAAGGTCTATTTCATAACTTGCTTTCAATCAAAGCATTGCTACTGCAAAGAGCTGCAAACTTTTTGCAGTGGCACTGCAAAAGTGTTGCAGTAGCACTGCACAACAGTTGCAGTGTCGCTGCAAAGCAGTTGCAGTAGCGCTGCAAATCGTTTGCAGTATCACTGCAGAGAAATTGCAGCACCGTTGCAAAGAAGTCATAGCGCCACTGCAATAGAGTGACGGCAATCTAAAAACAATGAAGGGAACATACTTACAAACAATTAATTCAATATGAATATGAAGAAAATTTTCAAGAGAACAAGTCTGCTGCTCGCGACCGCTTTAATAGGCGTCACCGTGCAGGCGCAGAAGTCTCCGCAGGACATGGACCGCTTCATCGACGCACTGATGCGCCGGATGACTGTGGAAGAGAAAATCGGCCAGCTCAACCTGCCCGTGACCGGAGAAATCACCACCGGTCAGGCAAAGAGCAGCGACGTGGCCAAGAAGATTGAGCAGGGGCTCGTGGGAGGGCTTTTCAATCTGAAAGGAGTGGCCAAGATACGCGACGTACAGAAACTGGCCGTAGAGAACTCCCGCCTGGGCATCCCCCTGCTGTTCGGCATGGATGTGATACATGGCTATGAGACCATCTTCCCCATCCCCCTCGGCCTCTCCTGCACGTGGGATATGGCAGCCATCAGGCAGTCTGCCCGCATAGCCGCTACAGAAGCCAGTGCCGACGGTATCTCATGGACATTCAGTCCGATGGTAGACATCAGCCGTGACCCACGCTGGGGACGTGTATCCGAGGGTTCGGGCGAAGACCCGTTCCTCGGAGGTGCCATCGCCCGCGCCATGGTGTTGGGGTATCAGGGAAAAGACCTGAACGACCAACTGAAATGGAACGACGAAATCATGGCATGCGTCAAGCACTTCGCACTGTACGGTGCCGGAGAAGCCGGACGCGACTACAACACCGTAGACATGAGCCGCAACCGCATGTTCAACGAATACATGTACCCCTATGAAGCAGCCGTCCATGCCGGAGTGGGCAGTGTAATGGCCTCTTTCAACGAAGTGGACGGCGTGCCCGCCACCGCCAACCGCTGGCTGATGACAGACGTGCTGCGCAAACAATGGGGATTCAGCGGTTTTGTGGTGACCGACTTTACCGGTATCTCCGAAATGGTGGAGCACGGCATCGGTGACCTGCAGACCGTTTCCGCCCGTGCGCTCAACGCCGGTGTGGACATGGATATGGTGAGCGAAGGTTTCGTGGGCACGTTGAAAAAGTCGCTCACCGAAGGCAAAATAACCATGAAGACGCTGGATGCAGCCTGCCGCCGCATCCTTGAAGCGAAATACAAGTTAGGGCTGTTCGATGACCCTTACAAATACTGCGACCTCAGCCGTCCCGCACGCGACATCTTCACGCGCGAGCACCGCGACGCCGCACGCCGGATTGCCGCCGAAAGCTTTGTGCTGCTGAAAAACGAACCTTTTGAGGGACAAGGCAAGAAGTCTTCTCGTCCCGTCCTTCCTTTGGAGAAGCAAGGCACCGTCGCCGTCATCGGCCCCCTGGGCAATACCCGCAGCAACATGCCCGGTACCTGGAGTGTTGCCGCACGCCTGGACGACTATCCCTCTCTGTACGAAGGATTGAAAGAAATGACAGCCGGCCGGGTGAACATCACCTACGCCAAAGGCAGCAACCTCATCGGTGATGTAGCCTACGAGGAACGCGCCACCCTATTCGGCCGATCGCTGAGCCGGGACAACCGTACGGATAAGGAACTGCTGGACGAAGCTTTGAAGGTGGCCTCCGGTGCCGACGTGATTGTAGCCGCCCTGGGCGAGTCTTCCGAAATGAGCGGTGAAAGCTCCAGCCGTACCGACCTCGATATCCCCGACGTGCAACGCACCCTGCTGGAAGCCTTGCTGAAGACCGGAAAGCCCGTTGTACTAACCCTCTTCACCGGCCGGCCGCTGACGCTCACCTGGGAGCAGGAACATGTGCCCGCTATCTTGAACGTATGGTTCGGTGGCAGTGAAGCGGCATACGCCATCGGCGACGTACTGTTCGGCGACGTGAACCCAAGCGGTAAGCTGACCATGACTTTCCCGAAGAACGTGGGGCAGATACCTTTATTCTATAACCACAAGAATACCGGTCGCCCGCTGGCTGCCGGCAATTGGTTCGAGAAGTTCCGCAGCAACTATCTGGATGTGGACAATGAACCGCTGTATCCCTTCGGCTACGGGCTCTCATACACCACTTTCCAGTACAGCGACATCGCCCTCAGTACCCCGGTCATGGGACAAAATGGCTCCACCACTGCCGTAGTCACCGTGACCAATACCGGTAAGCGTGACGGCGCAGAAGTCGTGCAGCTCTATATCCGCGACCTCGTAGGCAGCATTACCCGCCCCGTACGCGAGCTGAAAGGCTTTGAAAAGGTGTTCCTGAAAGCGGGCGAAAGCAAGACCGTATCCTTCAAGATTACCCCTGAGCTGCTCCGCTTCTACGACTACGACCTCAACCACGTGGCCGAGCCGGGAGATTTCGATGTGATGATAGGTGGCAGCAGCCAGGCAGAAAAGACAGCCCGACTGACACTGAAATAAAATAAAATATTTAATATTGCACTCTAAAAACAAGAAAACATGAGATATACTACTTTACTCCTTTGTTTTTGCAGCATTCTGCTCCTTGGCAGCTGCAAGAGCCAGCCCTCCGCACAGAACGGACAGCCGCTGGAAGTGATGACGTTCAATGTCCGCCTGGATATTCCTTCGGACAGTGTAAACAACTGGAATTACCGCAAGGGTGACGCCTGCCGTATGATAGCCTACTACAGCCCCGACTTGCTGGGCATGCAGGAAGTGCTTCACAACCAAATGGAAGACCTAAAACGCGGGCTGCCGCAATACACAGCACTCGGTGTGGGGCGCGACGACGGCAAGGAAGCAGGCGAATACTGCCCGATATTCTTCCGGACCGACCGGTTTACACTGGTGGAATACGGCAATTTCTCCCTCAGCGAGCAACCCGAAACTATCGGCATCAAGGGCTGGGACGCTTCCTACAACCGTGTCACCACCTGGGCGATACTGCAGGAAAAGAACAACGGACAAAAGTTTGTATATTTCAACACCCATCTGGACAACGACGGAAAGACAGCCCGCAAAGAGGGCGTGCAACTCATTCTCGACAAAATCAAGGAGATAGCACCGGACATGCCCGCCATCATCACTGGTGACTTTAACTGTACGCCCGGTGAAGAACCTCTGCAAACGCTGGAAAAGGGAGGAATGGAAAATGCCGCAAAGACAGCTGCCGTCACCTACGGTCCGTCCTGGTCTTTCCATGACTTCGGCCGTCTGCCGGTGGAGGAACGCGTACTGCTGGACTATGTCTTCGTGACCAAAGGCGCAAAGATAGACCACTACCGCGTTATCCAAGACAAACCGGAGAACAGCTACCTTTCCGACCACTGTCCTATACTTGTTGAATTGACCGTGCAATGAATATAGATAAGTAAATGATAAAAAAACAAGTAAGCATTGGTACAATGAAAATACAATACTGTTTATTATTGTTCCTGCTGTTGCTCGGTTTCACGCAATGCAAAAGCCCCGCCGCCAAAGAAGACCGGCTGAGCGACGATGCCCTGATGGACACCGTACAGCGCCGTACCTTCAACTACTTCTGGGAAGGTGCCGAGCCCAACAGCGGACTGGCACGCGAACGCATCCACATGGACGGTGTCTATCCGGAGAACGACCAGAACGTAATCACGTCCGGCGGAAGCGGCTTCGGCATCATGGCCATACTTGCCGGTATAGACCGCGGCTATGTCACCCGCCAGGAAGGGCTGGAACGGATGGAGAAAATCGTCTCCTTCCTCGAAACCGCCGACCGTTTCCACGGTGCCTACCCGCACTGGTGGTATGGCGATACGGGCAAGGTGAAACCCTTCGGGCAGAAAGACAATGGCGGCGACCTGGTAGAAACAGCCTTCATCATGCAGGCCCTGCTCTCCGTCCACCAGTACTACATCGACGGTTCGCCCGCCGAGCAAGCCCTCGCCGCCCGCATCGACAAGCTGTGGCGCGAAGTGGACTGGAACTTCTACCGCCAAAACGGCCAGAACGTGCTCTATTGGCACTGGAGTCCGGAATACGGTTGGGAAATGAACTTTCCCGTACACGGTTACAACGAATGCCTCATCATGTATATCCTTGCCGCCGCCTCGCCTACCCACGGCGTGCCTGCAGCAGTCTATCACGAGGGCTGGGCGCAGAACGGGGCCATTGTAGAACCCCATAAAGTGGAGAATATCGAGTTGCATCTGCGCTATCAAGGCACAGAAGCCGGACCGCTCTTCTGGGCACAATACTCGTTTCTCGGCCTCGACCCCATCGGGCTGAAGGATGAATACTGCGCCAACTACTTCGACGAGATGCGTAACCTGACGCTTGTGAACCGTGCCTACTGTGTCCGCAACCCCAAGCACTACAAAGGTTTCGGGCCCGACTGCTGGGGACTGACAGCCAGCTACTCCGTCAACGGATATGCCGCCCACGCTCCCAACGAGCGCGACGACCAGGGAGTCATCTCTCCAACTGCCGCCTTGTCATCCATCGTCTATACCCCGGAACAGTCGCTGCAAGTGATGCACCACCTCTACGAGATGGGAGATAAGGTCTTCGGCCCCTATGGCTTCTACGATGCTTTCAGCGAAACGGACAACTGGTATCCGCAGCGCTACCTCGCCATTGACCAGGGCCCGATAGCCGTCATGCTCGAGAATTATCGGTCGGGACTGCTGTGGAAGCTCTTCATGAGTCATCCGGATGTGCAGAAAGGGTTGAAGGAGTTGGGGTTCTCAACAGTCAGCAAGTAACTTACTATCATAAAAAATCCCCTTCTGAAACTTGTATTCTCTGATGAATAGCGAGGTACAAGTTTCAGAAGGGGATGTATTTACAACCTATTCACCGCCGCCACCGGAACCACTGCCACCGCTCTTCACATCATCATTGCTGATAGTGCGCGCAGCCTTTTTCACGCTTGCCTTCAACTCACCGATACGGTAGCTGACGCTTATGCCGAAGCGTTGGCGGCTGTACTTATAATTGCTTTCCCGTATAAAACCGCTGCCTTCGGTGGTGGAGCTTTGGTCCATATACTTCTTGAAGAAGTTGCTGGCAAAGGCAGACAAGGTGAGGCGCTTGTCCAGGAAGGACTTGTTGACGCTCAAGCCATAATCAAAGAAGCTGCTGCCCTTACCTTGCAGCATAATCCACGGCGTCTGTCCGAAGACATTCAGACTGATGCGCCAGTCATGGGGCAGCGTCTGCTGTGCACCGCCGTAGGCAAAGAGGCTCCAGCCATCGTTACGCATGCCTTCACTGCCCTCCAGATAAGAGTAATTGCCGCTCATGTTCATGTAGATACGTGTACGTGGAGTGGCATTCCAGTTGACGTAGCCGTTCACACTGGCATAACGGGTCTTGCCGATGTTGGCATAGGTAGAATAAAGCACATCCTTGCCCGTGGGATTCTTCAATCCCTCAATCTCCGTATCGGGCATGAGCCTTGTCACATTCTCAATACTGTTGTTGGTAAACGAGTAACGGGCCGAGATATTGATGTTGAACTTCTGTGTGAAGTTACTGTAACTCAAGTTGAAAGCATGGCTCTTCTCGCTGTCCAGCTCCGGATTACCCTGGCTGATGTAGGAGGGGTCCGTATCATTCAGATAAGGATTCAGAGACCAGATTCCCGGACGATAGATACGCATGTTGTATCCTAAACGCAGATTGGACATATCCGTCAGCTTGTAGCCGATGGAAGCGGAAGGCACTACGTCGTCAAAGTTCTTTGTGAAATCCTCACCGCGGCCCACCAGATACTTCACATCTTGGATGGTATGCTCGTAGCGTAATCCCAAACGGCCCGAAAGTCTCTTCACCTTCAGTCCATATCCCAGATAGGCGGCGATAATATCGTTCAAATGCTTGTAGTGTGAACTCTGGTCCTTGTTGTATTCATACTTTCCGGTATCGTCCGCATCAAAACGGTCGTCTTCGGAGGAGTTGTTGCGCAGAATGTACTTGGCACCTGCCTCCAATGTATGCAGCTTGCCGATAGGCGTGGTATAGTCGGCCTGGAACGTATGCTCCGTGGTATTCTGCTCACCGTCGTTATGCTGGTTCTTCAAACGGTTCAGATAGTCTGCCCAATCGGGGTTATAGCCATTGTCTATTTCATATTCCGTATAGGAATCCGACGTTTGCGGACGGGTGTTTATCTTGTAGGAGAACGTCAGCATGCGGTCCTTGACCTTGAACAGACGCTGGTAGTCGATACCTCCGTCGATGGAATACCAGGAAGACTTGCTGCGGTTGAAGGCAGAGTAGCTGTAAATGGGAGCAGCGTTTATGTTCTCCGGAAAAGTAGCGATGTAGTCCGTAGAGCCGTTACTCTTGTTCCCGCCGCCCCAAAGTCCGAAAGACATGGTGACCAGGCGTAATGTATCTATTTCGTAGCTGGCCTCCATGCTGCCCGACTGGAAAGAACCGTGTCCCTTGTTGCTGCCGTCATAGTCCAGATTGGAAGAATTCTCCGTAACAGCTTCCGGTGTCACATGCTGGCTACCACTGCTGTAGTTGCGGGGCTGGTCGTTGTAATTGTAATTGTAGCGGGCGCTGACGGTCAGCTTTCCGCTCTTTATGGTACCGAATGCCCCGCCGCCTGCACCGCGGTTGCTGACGTTGGCACTGAACGTAGCCGTATAGCCTTCGAGTCCGCTGCCCACGGTGACGATGTTCAGAATACCGCCCACACCCTCGGCGTCATACTTGGGGCCGGGATTGGTTATCACTTCAATATGCTTGATACTGTTTGCAGGCATACTTTTCAGCACTTCCGTCGGGTTGTTGCTCATCATGTTGTTGGGCTTTCCGTTGACATATACCTTAAAGCTGCTACTCCCGTTCACCTGAATATTGTCCTCGCCATCCACCGTTACCAACGGTACCTTGCGAAGCATTTCCAGCACGGAGTTCGACTGGGCGTCAGGGTCATCCTGCACATTGTACTCTATCTTGTCAATATCTGCCTTCACCAGAGGCTTCTGTGCCACTATTTCCACCTGCCCCAGCTCATTGGAGGCATCTACGATATACAGCGTGCCGAAGTCCACCAGCTTCTCCCCTGCCTTCACAGAAAAGTCCTTCACGATGGGAGTACGTCCCACGGAAGTGATGGTCATCACGAAGTTGCCCGTACCGGGTACTTTCTCCTGGAACTGGCCTTTCATGTCCGTTACCAGCATTTTCAGCGCCTTTGCAGGGGCCTCTTTCTTCACGATTTTAATGGTAGCATAAGGTTCACCCTCCTGGGTGAGTGAGTCGAGCAAAATTCCTTTAACCTGGAAAGAAGTGTTTGCCGTGTTTTGCGCTGCAAGCAGTCCCGAAATCATCAGCATCCATAGCAGCACAGTCCATTTTGTTCTCATTGCGTTTTTATATTTAGTGACTATTCATGTTTATTGTCTTGGTATTAGACGTTTCCCGTTCGAGTTTTGTCACAATGAATTCGGCAAAAATAGCCCCTTTTTCATGCATTTACGAGACTTTCGGAGTTAAAAAAGCAAAAAGAAAGCAATTTAGAGAAAATAGAAGAAAAGTAACAGACAGATATTTGCGGCAATAACAGAGCCGAATCCCCCCAATATCCACGGCCGCAAAGGGCTTTTTCCACCGGCAAAGAATAACGCGTAGCACATGTTTACCGCTATATTGCTGACAATAGCCTGCATGCTGCAAGCCGTAATCACCAGCACCGCCACACTGCCCGTTCCTTGAAGCAGGTTCAGGATGAAAGGAGTAATGTCACTGAACCCCGAAATGAAAGAGAGCAAGTTCAGTCCACCCGTGCCGGCATACACCAGCGTATAGTGGGTCAAGATAGTGAACACCACAAACAGCATGGCAAAAATCAGCGCTACCTTGAACTCCAACGGATTACTGCTGTCCTCGTCCTCCGTGGTCTGCGTGCCGTCGTCCACCCGTTTCCGCTTGGAATGCAGATACCATGCCACGGCAGCCGTTACCACCGACATTATCAGCAGGTAGGGATAAATGGCCAGTAGCGTCTCCCGGCTGAAAATACCTATCAATATCAAGAAACGGAGGAACATCATGCTGACCGCCAACAACATGGCCGCCACATATTCGGGAGCATCCTGCACAGAAGCCTTACGGCTCTTTCGCGCCAGTACGGAAATGGTAGCCGTGCTGCTGTACAAGCCTCCCACGATGCCCGAAACCAGAATGCCCGACTCATGGAAAACGTAACGCTTCAACAGATAAGAAAGGTAGGAAATGCCCGATACAACCACCGTGGCCAGCCAAATACTGTATGGCGTCAGGTTGATGCCGGGAATAAGATTCTCATTGGGCAGCATCGGCAGGATAATGCCGCTGATGGCAAGGAACTTGGCAAGCGTAATCATCTCGTCGTTCTTCATGCGCTGGGCCAGTTCCGTGAAGGTGTGTTTCAGCTCGGTGAAGAGCAGGACGGTCACTATGACCATGACGTAGAACCACGACGGCTGCGTGGCCACAATGGGAGCAATACAGTAGGTGATGAGTGCAATAATGATGGTGGTTACTCCGAACACATGGTACTGTGACTGCTTCACATAATAGTTCAGTCCGAGCAGCAGTCCCAGAATGGCTCCTCCTCCCATGAACAGACGATAGCCCGTAGGGTCGAGGATATAGAGCAGATAGCCCAGAATGCCTATAAAAGTGAAGGTGCGGTCGGTACCGAAAAGCGTAGTTTCCCCTTCGCGCTTCAAGCTGATTTTACGCTGTGAAAGCCCGATGAGTAAAGAGAATACAGTGACCAAAAGGAAGGTGACCAGTTCTCTTGGCAGGTAGTCGTAAAGTTTCTCCATGACGATTAAACAAGTACGGCATACAATTGGTTTGCTACCACGTGGTGAAAGGGTGTTTCATCAGTTGCGAGTTATAGTAGCGGACATCTCCCGTCACCTCCCGTCCGATGAATGCAGGTTTCACGAAAGGCTCGTCTTCCGAGGAGAGTTCCACCTCGGCCACAGTCAGTCCCTCGTTCTCGCCATAGAATTCATCCACCTCAAAGACGTGCTGTCCGCTGCGCACCAGGTAACGGGTCTTGTCGATGATACCCGGTTCGCACAGCTTCAGCAATTCCCGCGCTTCGCACAGCGGAATTTCCTTTTCCCACTCGTAGCGGCTGGTTCCCGATTCATTGGATGCACCCTTGATGGTGAGAAATCCCCGTTCATCGCGGATGCGCACCCGTACTGTCCGTCCACGTACACTGCTGATGTATCCTTGTACGATACGGCTGTGTGCATACGCTTGTGGCTTGTATTCTCCCGTCACGAGGAATTTCCGTTCTATCTCCTGCGGCATGTCGTTTCCAGTGATTTTATCAGCCCCAGTAAGAGTAAGCCACAAACATGGCGATGACCAATACAATGGCTATTACTCCCATCGTCATCATCACTTTCTTGGCTTGTTGCTCTTCCTTCTGGCTGTGCATTGCTTTCTTTTTACTTTTTCCCATGGTGTGTTTTATAGTTTAAAGTTCAACGATGAACAAAGTAAGAAGAAATTCGGGAAGAATGCAAATGAAAGGGAGAAAATTTATTCGCCACTTCCTGCAAACTCCATCAGGTAAGCTTTGATAAAGCCGTCTATCTTTCCATCCATCACACCATTCACATCACTGGTCTGGAAGTTGGTACGGTGGTCCTTCACGCGGCGGTCGTCGAAGACGTAGCTACGAATCTGGCTACCCCATTCGATTTTCTTCTTACCGGCTTCCACCTTTGCCTGCTCGGCCATGCGGTGTTGGAGTTCCTTGTCGTAAAGCATGGAACGGAGAAGGCGGAGAGCGTTCTCGCGGTTCTTGGGCTGGTCTCGTGTCTCGGTATTTTCAATCAGGATTTCTTCCTCTTCGCCCGTATATGGATCCTTATACTGATAGCGCAGACGGACACCGGACTCTACCTTATTGACGTTCTGTCCACCGGCGCCACCACTTCGGAAGGTATCCCATGACATGCGGGCAGGTTCGATGTTCACCTCAATGGTATCATCTACCAAGGGAGTGACAAACACGGATGCAAAAGAAGTCATACGCTTGCCCTGGGCATTGTAGGGCGAAACACGCACCAAGCGGTGTACACCGTTCTCACCTTTCAGGTAGCCGTAGGCATAATCGCCGGAAATCTCGATGGTACAAGTCTTGATACCTGCCTCGTCTCCTTCCTGCAGGTTGGCGATGGTGGCCTTATAGCCGTGAGTCTCGGCATAGCGCAGATACATACGCATCAGCATGCTTGCCCAGTCCTGGCTCTCCGTACCACCGGCACCAGAGTTAATTTTCAGCACACAGTCCATCTGATCGGCTTCCTCGCGAAGCATATTCTTGAGTTCGAGGGCCTCGACAGCAGTGATTGCCTTGGCATAGGCATCGTCCACTTCCTCTTCAGTCACCAGTTCGTCTTTGTAAAAGTCGAAAGCCAGTTGTACCTCGTCAGTCAAGGTCTTTACCTCATTGTAGCCGGAAATCCATTGCTGCAAGCCTTTCACTTTCTTCATCTGAGCCTCGGCAGCCTTCTGGTCGTCCCAGAAACCGGGAGCCTGGGTGCGGAGCTGCTCTTCTTCCACCTGTATCTTCTTTCCTTCAATGTCCAGATAGCGATTCAACGCCTCGGTACGTTCTTTGATATCTTTCAGTTGTTCTGCGGTAATCATATATGCATTTACAATTTAGGAAGTGCAAAGGTATAAAAAAACACATAATTCCGCAATTGTCAATCCAATAAGTAATGCTAACGGCAAATGATTCCACCAGAACACCCTAAAGATTTATTCAAAAGACAAGGTGCCGAAAAAGGCCGGACAGTGGAACATGGGGCGTTCCAGCCCGATAGGACTCCAAGAAAGGAAGTGGGGAGTCTGGAGTTTGTCACCACACTTGTAGAAATTCCCTTTCATTGTTTTTCCGTCCAGAGAACCGACGGAATGCTGGAAGAAAACGGAAACGGGAATAACCATGGCCAGTTCCCATCTGCACTCGCCCAAACGTTCCTCGAAAGGTTCGCCGCCCAACGAGCTCCAACGTTTCACCATGCCCAGCACCTCCTGACTCGCCGTAGGACGGCGCTCATTGACTGCACCTCCCTGAATCAGCAGCCTGCCGGCGCAGTTACATTCGAAATTGTAATAGCGGTCGTCACCTTCGGGAGATACGAAGAATTCCACACAAGCATCTTCCCATACCCGGCCATTGTCTCCGGAGGCCACTGCACGCACACTGGCTTCCTTCACTTTGTAGTGGAGCAGGATTTCGCGCCCCGTATGGGCTATGCGGAAACTCACTTCCGGCTTGTAGGGATAATCTTTCCAGTTGACCACATCAAGGGGCTGAAACTCTATCCCGTTCTCGTCCAGCAAGGACGGCACAGCCTCACCTTCCGGTGAAGCCGTACACATTACTTTCTTTACGGACAAGCTCTTTCCACTCTGGGCATTGCAACAAACCATGCCTACCATTGAAAACACCAAGAGCAGAAGGAGTTTGCTCCCGTAATCTCTCACTATCATAAAACGTCCTTTCATTTCTTATTAGTAGAAGCCTTGTCTGCTACTGCTACATCCCAACCGGAAACAACGTCGCCGTAAAGATAGAATGTCACGTCAAAAGTAGTCTTGCTATTCTCATCCACCACTTGGTAGCAGCGTGTCGCGTCATAGGAATCCACCTCCTTGTACTCGCCCAATGCCAGCGGAGCCGGCTCTTCCTTGCCGGCAGCCTTGGCTATGATTTGCTGCATGCGCTCCTGCATCAGCTTCATAATGCCTTCATGCTTGAAGGGGTCGGGATCCGCCACTTCGGGATGGGTAGCCTTTATCACCCCGCCATTGGCGGCACGCACGGCTCTGACACTGTCCGTATAAGCCTTGAACTGCCTCTTCACCTCCGGAGAACGCAGTCCATGAATGGTAAATACGGCAATTCCCTGGGCGCCGTTGTTGAGAGCGGCATCCATGCATTCGAACATCATCGGGCCGTCGGTGGCGGTCATGCCGCAGTACAGTGTAGTCATATCGTTCTTGTCGCGTACATTCTCAACCGTACAGTCGGAAATGAAGCTGGCATCGCCCGTATAGAAGGTATGGTAAACCATCGGGAACACGATGTCGAGATTCCATTTGCCCCAGTCCTGGCGCACCATGCGTGAAGCCATCTTCGGGGTGGGGAACGGGGAGGCAGCCATTGTCTTGCCGTAGGAGTGCACCACTTCGGCAATCATATTGGCCACTTCGGTTATCTGGTCGCAACGGAACTGGCGCCACTTCACATCGAGGGAAGGGTCTTCCTGCTCGCGGGGGTCATAACCGTACTGCTCCTTGAACAACCTGAGCATTTCCGGATGGTAACCGTAATCCCACGCAGCGTATTCACGGTCCTGCACAATGCCATAATGGGGCCACAAGGTGGTGGGAAGCACCACATCCACAAAACGATGATAGTCGATGGCAATGCCATTCAAGCCTTCCACTTCGCAGTAGGCCTTGATTTTTTCCTTGATGAACTCGCGGACTTCGGGCAATGCCGGGCAGAGAAACTTGTAATAGCCTACATAGGCGGTAGTGTCTGCCAGGCTCTTGCCGTTACGATTCACGCTGAACCATTCGGGATGCTCCTTCAATATCTTGTCACGGTCGTGTTCCAGATTCATGGTCCATAACCAGGCATACACTTCGATTCCGTGTTTATGGGCAACCGGTATAGCAGCCCGGTAATCGTCGGGAGTCGGCGCATTCAGCATAATTCCATCCATGCCGATGTCGTTCATCACTTGGCAGATGGAGTCGAAGTTCATGCCGGGACGATAGTCCAGCCACGTCCAGAACATGGGATATTCCTTGGTTGTTTCCTTAGCTCCCTGCTGGCACGAGAACATGCCCAGCGCAAGGAACAGCAGCAAGAATGCAGGTAAAAAGCTCTTTTTCATTCTATCTAAATTTTAAGTTTAACATGCAGTTTTTCCATCACCCACGTAACGCCGATTACCACAAAGGCAAAACAAAGGCAGTTGACCAGCCCCATGAATCCATGTGTGAACCAGTCCGGCAGGACAACACCGGTCACATCAGCAAAGCCATAGAAGACATAAGGCACCAGATAAGTGGTCAGCGTAGCCGTTCCGGCAGGGCGTATCAGGTTGAACCAACCTGTGACCTGATGGCTGACCAGATAGCCGAGCAGTGTGTAGAGCCCCACGGAAATGGCAGTCACATAGAACACCCAGGGAGGAGTGCCACCCATCTTGGCCACAATCCAGAAATGGTGTGTCCCAATTCCGACCAGCAGAAGCAGAACGGCAACCGTCAGCCCATTGCGGAGTTTCCAGCCGTCACCCTTGCCGGCATAGCGGGCGCTGAGAATGGAAAGGATGACACCTCCCATTGTAAATGCGGGCAAAGCCCCGTTGCCGATATGCAGGATGGACAACATGTCCTGATAGAAGTTGCGTTCGGGAAAGGCAAGGATAGCCTCACCGCCAAAGCCCTCGCGCAAAGGCGTACCCAGCAGGCATATCAGGATAAAGGCACCCCAGGCAGGCAGCAGATACTGCAACCGGTCACGGCTGAAGATATAGATTACGGCACATACCAGATAGGTCCAGCCGATGGAGCCCAATATTCCCCAATAGGCACCGAATACACCTCCCTGCGGATTGCGGAACGTGAAGGCAAGGTAAAGGAGAACCAATACTCCGATTATTTTAAAAGCACGGAAAAGGTTCTTCTGAGTGCCGGAAGCCGGTTTCGGATATTGGTTCCACACACCGATAAAGCCTATGGCCATCAGGAACCAGTATACTCCTATCGGATAGGGAGCTTCCGGTGAAAGCCGGAACTCCGAGTTCGTTATAAACGCCCCCATCACCAGCAAGGCAAAGGTGCGGGAAAGGATATGCCCCAAGGTGGACTCTGCCGAGAAGCCCTTGGCATATCTGCGCTCAATGGCGTAAGGTATGGACATTCCCACTGCAAACAAAAAGCAGGGGAATACAATATCCGCCAGTCCCATAAAATCCTCACCATAGACGGCATGTTCCAGCCAATGGGGTACGTCATGCACTTTCCAGAAGTCATTGACGAAAATCATGATGAACATGGTCAATGCCCTCAGCATGTCGATGGCCAGGTTGCGCCGTGAATAAACAGTCTTGTCACTCATATCATCTTGCTTTAGAATTCAGAAACCAACATCAGCCATCTGGCTGCCGAAGAGCCCCACACCTCTTTATAAGTAGCCGTATTGAACTGTGGCCAATAGGGCGCGTCCTCATTGAAATAGGACTGCATGCCTACGGGTATCTCTCCCACCGTTTCTCCGGGCAATGCCGTGTAGAGCTGCGGATAGTTGCTGCCTTCCCCATAAATCATGGACTGCCCGAAAGGATTCCGGCCTACAACCCAGAAGAGCTGCTGTTCTGCAATGTCTTTCAGTTCCTTGTCCTTCAGTACCCTGGCACAGATAGCGGCAGCTTTACCGGTAGACAAATGTACGGCAATATTTCCCTTAAACGAGAACCAGACGGGGAATATGCGCAAATAATGCTCTTTATCCAGACGGATACCGTTTTCGAGCTGTTCCTCGAAATCCTTATCGGCACCGCTGCGAATCCCTACCTGAACGGCGTAGAAGTTGGCGGAATCCTTCACTTCATCTTTGTGATAGATGCCACTGGGCACCATTCCATAAGGATATACATACTTCATGATATTCTTCAGATAACCGCCATAGAGTTTCATGGCACGAATCCACTGCTCATACTCGGCATGGCCGGACTGTGTCTCGCAAAGGGCGGCAAGGGCTTCCATATAGGCATAGTCGCGGGACTGGTGGGTATAGTGTACAATGGACTTCCTGGCCAAATCACGGTAGAAGAAGCCGCAGGTCTTGTCTTTGTCTTTCAGCGGTTCGGTGCGCTGGCACTGCAAGGTGTAGCGGATAGCCTTCACGGCCTCATCGGCATACTGCTGTTCGCCGGTCAGCTTGTAGAGCATGCTGGCTGCCCATGAAATATTGGCGTGATACTGGCTTTCGGATGCCATGGCGGCATGTCCCCCACCCTTCTTTATCAGTTCGGCAAAGCCCAACTCATTAAAGCGTTTCATGGCATAACCGAAGTCTTCCTTTGCAATCTTTTTCAGATTGCTCCTGAGGGCTTCATCCTTCTCAACCATCATGGAGGCATACGCTTCAATTCCTGCAAGCAGGAAGTTTTCCAAAGCTCCGTTATGGACAAGCAGTTCACGGCGGCCGGCATCGTCGTCGGTGCCTACCTCACCGTCAGTCCATAGATTGGTACCCCATGTCTGTGCACGGTAACCATCGCCCAGCCGGGTCTTCATCACATAGTCCATTCCCCACAAAGCCTCTTCCATCAGGCGGTTGTACAAGTCGACATTGCCTTTTTCTTTGGCGCGTTCGGCCATCAAGAGCAAGGAATAGGCTATTTCTCCCGTCTGTAAGGTCTGTTGGGACATGTCGGCAGCATCGTGCCATCCTCCGTTTATAGGAATAATATGTCCGTTGTAAGTGGCATGCAAGTCATTATGACAAGCCCCGTGCTTTCCGGGAACGGGATAACCGCAACGCTCGCAGAACAGGAAGTTCACCATACGCCAGGCAGAATCCTCCCACACATCCTGATGGATATAGAAAGGCAAGGTGGTGACATCCCCTACCTGAATGACGTAACGGCCTTGTGTCTTGAAGTCCGAGAAGTCTATCGTCTCGAACTCTCCCAGGCCGGTCTTTTCCTTACGAACAGGACCGGTATAAACGATGGCCTGCGTAGCGGCATCCTTCAACTGGAACTGTCCGCCGTGCTTTTCCACATTGACAATGGCGCTCTTGGGACTCTCTATGCCATAACCGGTAGTAGAGAAGATGATGCGGTTTTGTGCGGGCATCCAGCCTTTCACGGTTTCCGGATTCTCCACTTTCTGCAATTCCACGGCATCCACATCGAAACGGAGGGAATCTCCCATAGTGCGTTCCTTGCCGAACACTTCGATAGCAAATGAAATCTTGGTCACCTTGTCGCGCGCCAGCCCGGACATCTCGACGAAACATTCGTTCCATTGGTTGTTTTTCAAGTTGATTTCGTGGTATCCTTCCCGACCGTAAATGTCGGGTACTTTTATTTCTCCGTCATTTTCCACATAGAGGTTCAAGTAAATGCTGCGTGCCCCTTCGCACGTGGGATAGATATAGAACTTCAGACGGTTGTAACCTTCCCAGTTCACACCTCCTATATCATAAGAGGCCATGCAAGTGCCACGTCCCAACCCCCAGCCGAGAATCTTCTCCGGATGGGCAGGAGCTTCCAGACGCAGGCTATGCTTGCCAGACTTGCTCCGTTCATCAGTCAAACCAATCTTACCGATGCCCTTGTGCGACCATTTGGAGAAATCCTCCATATCACACAGCATCATAGTTTCCAACACTTTCTTTTTCAAGCCGAATGTCTCGAAAGCCTTTGTCTCGTCGAGCGGCAACGGACTGTGCACGTAACCCGTACTGACGATGTCGGCTTTCAACTTTTCATCTACCTGGGCATGAAGCCAAACAGCCGGGGCACAAAGCAGACCGGTCAACAAGCAGAGAGGTTTAATGAGTTTCTTCATAATATATTTTTTAAGATTAAATCAGGCTATTGAAAAATGGGGTTCAGTAGCCTGATTGTGCTAAGTTAAGAATTCCCCTTTATAGTAAGAACCGACGAGAAGGTTCAAACCCTAATGTAAAAGCGCAGGTTATTAGTTAATTATTCTAAACCAAGTCAGTTCAGTCGTATACTGAATGCAGCGCATTATAATAACACTGATAATCAAGAAGCTGCAAAGCGAGTACAAAACATCGATAAATTACAACAAATTATTAAAATATCATTGTACTCACTTCGTAGCGGATACATAAAAGAATTTGGGTACGGTGACCCTATATCAATATAACATAAGGAGAAGTATGAAAAACAGATTTCATACTTCCCCTTAAAAAAACATGCTTCAAAAAGTCCTCATCACTTAATCTCTATGATAATAATGCGGATTAGAAGTTCGGTTTATCTACATCCCAGAAGATGCGAGTACCGCCATTGTCCGGTCCGCCCAACATTTCGACGGCTTTGGCATAACCGGTAGGATTATTGCCTTTTTCATTGATGGTGAAGGGTAAACGGCGTGGGCCAAGATCTGTATCAATCTCACCTTGACTGTAGTTCACCATTACCGGGAATAATTTGGGATAACCAGTGCGACGTATCTCAGCCCAGCCATTCATACCTTCAGGATAAATAGCAATCCAGCGTTGTGTGGCAATCTTAGCAAATTTTTCCTCGTTACTCAAAGACTCGTCCCATTTAGCAGTCACCTTGCTCTGGCCTTCAATGCTGGCAGCGGGAATAACGGGGTCTACATACGCTGCAGCAGTAGTCGTACTGCTTAAATAATCGCCCACAGCGGCTCCCCATTGTTCGAACGATGTCCGTATACCCTTTTCATACAAGCTCTGAGCGGTGCCCTTACCATTTACATCCCAACCACGCAAAGCAGCTTCGGCTTCCAACAAAATGGTTTCGGCAGCAGTTGCCAAAATAGCAGGAGAGGTTTCTGTCAAGTTGGGTCGACTTACAATCGCCTTATAGGCATCCGAAAACCCTTCTTCTTCCAGTCCTTTAATACCAAGACGAATACCAAAATATTCACTCTTGCTGTTCTGTGTAGCATACTTATCAAGACGCGCATCGCCCATACCAGACAAGATAGAAGGAATATTAGCACCTAAAACACCATCTCCATAGTTGAATGCAATACCGTAAAGCGGATTGACATAACCGTTTCCTGCAATGCCGAAATTAGCATCATTGGTTTCAATCAATCCATTACTATCGTTCATGGCAGCTTCCGCCTCACTTTTTGCCCAAGCAGCATCATACTTCACAATACGCATGGCCAAACGCAAACGAATGGTGTTACACAACTGCGCCCATTTGTTCAAGTTACCTCCATAGGCATAATCAAACATCATAAACGAAGCCACATCCTTTTCTTTAGCAGTACGCAGCACGTCTGCAGCTTCTTTCAATTCTTCAAAGAATTTTTTATAAGCATCCTGTCCTGAATCATACTCACCACCAGTAGCCGATTCGCCATAGTGAGAATAGATAATACATCCGTATTGGTCGGCAAGACGCGACATAGCTATTACGCGGCAGATGGTATTGATAGCCTCGAAATGGGCATACGTCTCCATATCGTCTTTGCACTTGTTGGTGATTTTCAAGCTTTCCACCATTACGTTTCTATAAGCATAATCCCAACAGTTGTCATTCCATCCTGCATTCATGGCATAGGTCACATTACTTACATTGCCGGCAAATGCAGTAGCCGTACTGATATAGCCTGACCACAAATCGGCATTCAAATTTTGAATAAGCTGATATTCCCATACATTGACACCTGCATTTTTATTATAATAGATAGACTGCATCATGGGAATGAAGTGCATACCAATGTAGTTGTTATCTTGTTTTAGTTCTTCATCGCTCACTCCCTTCGGATTAGTGTTCATATCCTCGAACGCTCCCGTACATGCCGAGAATAAGGTAGCTGCCAGCAGCGCTACAGCTGTAAGTCTAAATATATTTTTCATAATCATATCTACTGTTTAAAAATTAACTTTCAAGTTGAACCCAATCGAACGGTTGGTAGGCATACCAAACACATCAACTCCTTGCAGACGGTTGCTGGTAGAAAGCATGCCATCAGGATCATATGGAGCATTGTTCTTGAAGAAGAACAGGTTGCGGCCTACAAGTGAAACCTGTGCGTTCTTAATGACACCAGTCTTTGCCAACCAAGCCTGAGGCAGACTATAGCCAATGGAAAGTTCGCGCAAACGTATGTTGGTAGCACTGTACATATAATGCTCGGTCACACCCGCACGGCCACCAACCTGATTATAGAAGCCTTCCACATCTGTAATTTGACGGCCTTCCAGCATCACGTAACCACGGTCACGAGCATCACCCGTTGCCTTGCTTACTCCCTGCTGATCGAGGTCGGCTTCCGTCAAAGACATCACTTCACCTCCAAAACGTCCATCAATCAAGAAGTAAAGAGAGAAGTCCTTCCACGTGATTGTATTGCTCCACCCCAAGTTAAAATCAGGAGTAGAATTACCCAGTTTCACCGGATTTGTCTTGTCCACCAATGGAAGTCTATCACTATCTTTTTGTCCTTCTTTTGCAGGTTCATACTGAATATTGCCTTTTTCGTCACGTACAAAAGTAGTACCGTAAATGTCACCAAACGAACCACCTACTTCTAAACGACTCCATACATTGTTACTTTCGCCACCGCTAAATGTAAAATAACCAAAGTCATCACCAGCCAGTGCCTTTGCTTCGTTCTTATTGGTTGCAAAGTTAACACCGGTTTTCCAGCGGAAATCCTTAGTCATGACAGGAGTTCCATTCAACATAACTTCGACACCGGTATTCTGAATATCACCGGCATTGATGTAATATCGGGCGTATTGTGAACCTGACGGAGCATCCAACGTAAAGAGTTGATTCTTTGTATTAGTCTTATAATAAGTGAAGTCGAACTCCAAGCGGCTATTGAAAAAGCGCCACTCAGTACCAAACTCAATGGAAGTAGTCATTTCCGGTTTCAGTTCTGCAAACGGAGCTGTACTGTTGAAATTGATGCTACCACTCTTTGTAATGGAGTTGAGAGGATTTGAAGTATAAGTATTCAAACCGTTACCCACCTTTGACCATGCACCGCGAATCTTACCTAAATCAATCCAAGAAGGTAATTTCAATGTTTCGTTCAGCAACCATGTCACACCTACTGACGGATAGAAAAAGCCTTTGTTTTTGTATTTGGTAAATGCCAATGTTGAAGTCCAGTCGTTACGTGCTGTCACGTCCACATAAATCTGATCTTTGAAGCCTACCTGACCGGTGAAGAACACACTCTGGCTTTGAGTATGGGTTTTCCAATCGGTCAATGAGCCCTTGTTCAAGGAGCAGTTCTGCATAGTGAATACGTTGGGCACAGAGAGTATACCCGGATAGGAATCGAAACCTGTACCGTTTCCTGTATAATCGTTGATGCTGGCACCTACCGAAGCATTGACACTGAAGTTAGTGAATTGCTGTTGATAAGTAAACAAAACATCCCCATAAGAAGAAAGGCTACTTGATTCACCGTAGATGTAACGACCGTTAGTTCCTGTTCCAGCCGGATTCATACCACACAACACCGGGCTGGTACCTGCATACATACGTGTATTGTTCTTGTCTACAACATAGTCGGCACTACCACGAGCCTGTATACTGAACAGGTCATTGAACTTATACTTCACACTCAGATTCAACAATGTACGATAACGGGTATCCTCATTCGGAACCTTATTAATCAACCAATAGGGATTCTGCTCCATATCAGTACCTTGAGATTTATACCAGTTCTGGTCCATTATGTTACGACCGGCATTAAGAATCTGATAATTATCTTTGTAGTAGTTAAAGTCCTTTCCACCTTCAACACCACCACGCGGGAAGTGATAAAGACCTACCAAAGGATTCATGTAATAACCTCCCGAAGTAGTACGGTTGTTCCCCCTTTGATACATCGCATTGATATTGGCATCAACAGTCAGTTTGTTATTGAGGAAGTTGGCAGTTTCGCGAAAATTGAAATTATGCTTCACCAAGCTATTACCTTCCACCACGCCCTTGCCGTAAGTATTAGCATAGGAAAAGTAAGTTTGCATAGCTTGCGAACCCATGCTCAACGAGAGCGAGTTGATAGTAGTGACACCTGTTTTGAAGAAATCGTCTGTATAGTCGGGACTACCTTTGATATCACTGCCCCAACTGGTTGACACACCCGTATAGTGATTCTGGAATTCGGGAATACCGTATGCAGCTATATCGAAAGTGGTGCTGGTATTGAAACTGATACTGGCGCGTCCTTCCTTGCCCTTCTTAGTGGTAATAATCACCACACCATTGGCAGCCGAACTACCGTAAAGTGCAGCAGCGGCAGGGCCTTTCAATATGTTCATGCTCTCAATATCATCGGGATTCAGATTGGAAATACCGTCGCCACGGTCGTAGTTACCACTGTCGTTGTCTCCGCCGATAGTAGTTGAGGTATTTTCGTTGGTAGATGAACCGAACGGTACACCGTCTATTACATACAACGGCTGGTTACTTCCGCTTACCGAACGGTTACCACGGATAATCACTTTGGAAGAACCTCCCAAACCGGAAGAACTCTTATTAATCTGCACACCTGCCGTCTTACCGGCCAATGCATTCATCATATTGGGGTCTTTCACACGTGCCAGTTCATCACCGTTTACCACCTGGGTAGAGTACGTCAGTGATTTTTCTTTCTTTGCGATACCCAATGCCGTTACCACCACTTCATCCAGCAGCTTGGCATCATTCTTTAATGTGACTCTTATCGTCCCCGGAGTGATGGGAACTTCTTGTGTTATCATACCTACGAAAGACACTTGCAGGATTTTCGCACCTGCGGGCGCATCTGTAATAGTGAATTTGCCGTCTAAGTCTGTTACGGCTCCGGTAGTGCTTCCTTTTACCAATACGGAAGCTCCGATAATCGGTTCATTGTCCTCAGCTGAAATAACGATACCGGTAATGGGGGAATTTTGGGCTGCTACCCAACCGATGGCTGCCAGCAGGCAAACCAAGGTCAGCATAATTCTTTTTTTCATAAGCTGTTTTTCGGAAAATAAATATTAGATTAAATATGTGTTAAGTTAATAAACAGATTCTCGGAAATCTGTTATCCCGATCGGCCAGTTTGATTGGCTGTTCCTCTCATTTCTTCTTTGTATGCTTCATAGGCTATTAGTATGTTACGGTTAATATTTAAGCTTATCCAAATGTCTTTATTCTGCAGATTTCTTTCAAGCTCTCGTATATAAAACCGGGGGCACAACCGCAACCCTATCGGAAAAGGATGATTTATTTGCTAATAAAAGTTAATGAAGAAAAGCTGCTGGCAGAACCGGTGCTTTATTGCATGGTTTTAAGCAGATTACGGCATCACCCTTCTCTCCCTCGCCTAAGAGTGAGGCTTTCATTATCTACAAGAGAACTCTCCCCCGGCACCGCGACAAATTAACCTCTCCACTGCGACAAACTAACTATTTTCTCGCATCTCATTATTCTTATCACAGTCATGTTAGTTTCTTACAACAGCTGTATTCTTTTCTTATAACAGCTGTGTTCTTTTCTTACAACAGCTGTTGTAAGAATAATAAGAAGCATAAAAACTGCCAGTCAGCAGTATACAGATGATTAGTTTCTCGCAGTGCAGGGGGTAGTTTCTTTCTGTTCAGAAGAAGGAGATAAAAAACAGACCGTCCGGCCCGGAATGAAAAAGATTCACCCCAGGTCGGACGGTTATAAACAAAAAAACAAAGTTTTATTCTTCGTACATCTTATCAATCAGCTCCTTGTAGTTCTTTGCCACAACAGAACGTTTCAGCTTCAGCGTATTCGTCAGTTCCCCACGCTCCATACTGAATGGTTCCGGCAGAAGCGTGAAGCGCTTCACTTGCTCGTAATGGGCGAACTGTTGCTGCAAGGTATCGATACGGGCACGGAACAACGCTTGTATCTTGGAATGTTGCAGTAACTCATCCATATTGTTGTATGCAATGCCTTTCTCCTTGGCATAATCCTTCACAAAGCCATAAACGGGAACTATCAAAGCGGAAACAAACTTACGCTCATCGGCAATGACAGCAATCTGGTCAATGTAACGGTCAATAGCCAGCTTCGTTTCCAATGCCTGCGGCGAAATGTATTTTCCGTTGGAGGTCTTGAACAAGTCTTTGATACGCTCCGTCAGATACAGATGGCTATCCTTCAAATAACCGGCATCACCCGTGTGGAACCAACCGTCACGGTCGATGGCAGCAGCCGTTGCCTCCGGTTTCTTGTAGTAGCCGGTAGTGATAGTCTTACCACGAAGAAGTATCTCGTTGTTCTCGCCAATCTTCACCTCCACATCAGGCATCACCGTACCTACGGAACCAATCTCATAGCCTTCGTTGAGGAAGCAGGAAACGGTAGCCGTAGATTCCGTCAGACCATAGCCCACCACCATGTTTATACCTACAGAATGCACAAACTCGCAGATTTCATCGGGCACAGCAGCACCTGCCGTAGGAAAGAAATTACCGTTCTCAATACCTATCGTCTTCTTCAGCAGAGCATAAATGGTCTTTTCGTAGAACTTGTATTTCAGATGAAGCATCATCGGAGGAGTCTTTCCTTGGCGCAAATAATCAATGTTATGCGTCCTGCCCACCTTGATGGCATCCAACATCATCGCCTTACGCAGACCGGTTTCCTGGGAAATCTTCTCCTGCACACCGGCATAGACTTTCTCCCAAAAACGGGGTACACTGCACATCAGTGTAGGGCGTATCTCTTTAATAGTAGTTTGGATATCTTGTGGACGGAGATTGATGCAGACCTGCACTCCCCGATGTATACAAAGGTAGGTCCATGCCTTTTCGAATACATGGGTCAGCGGAAGGAAGTTCATGGAAACATCCTGGTCTGTCATGAAAGGCAATCGGATATCATGAATGCGGAAAGCCTCTCTATAATTGAAATGATGGAGCATGACACCTTTCGGCTCACCGGTAGTACCGGAAGTATAAAGGATATTGGCGAGGTCATCATCTGAGGCAGCTGCTGTACGTTCTTCTACAATGGCATTGTGCTGCAACTCTTCATCCATTGCCATAAATTCATCAAAATAGATGGAAGTCATGTCGCGCGGATCTTTCACCACAGCACGGTCGAAGATGATGAGCTGCTGCAGAGACTGGCAAAATCCGAACACGCTGAAAGCGGCATCGTACTGGAACTGCTCGCCTACAAACAGATAACGTATCTGTGCATCGTTGATGATATACTGTGCCTGGGCCGGTGAGCTGGTAGCATACAAAGGTATAGTCACCGCCCGGTTGGCGAATGCACCGAAATCAGTAAAGAGACATTCGGGTTTATTCTGCGAGAAGATACCGATATTCTCTTGTGGCTCTATTCCCAAAGCCACCATTGCATTGGCAGTCCGGCGTACAGTCTGTGAGAACTCTTTCCAAGAGATGGGTATCCATTGTGCAGTTTCATAGTCCCTGTATTTCAGGGCTATTTTGTCTCCATACTTCTCTGCCTGGCGATGCACCAGGACAGATAAATGATGATAAGTCATAACTTTTGATATTGGTAAATACGGTACAAAGGTAGTGGTTTCATTTGAAACTAATTTGATATTAGCGGGTAATTATTCAAACTTTACCTTTAAAGTATCCGACCATCCGTTAGCAAATTATCCACAAAAGATACTTTCTTTACCATTAAAACAATAGAAACATATTAAATATCTATATATTTGTGGTGATATACAAACTAAATCAAATTCAATGAACATGAAAAAAGTATTGCTTTTAATGGCTATGCTGACCATAGGTTTAGCAAGCATCAATGCTCAAGACAACCTCAGATGGGGAGCAACAGTCGGCATGAACTCCAGTAACTTCTCCATTACCGGTTTCGACAGTAAAATAGGCTTTCATGCTGGGGTAAAGGCTGAAGTAGGATTGCCTCAAATTTCAGAAGGAGTCTACCTCGATATGGGTGCATTACTTACGCTGAAAGGAGCCAAAATAGACGGAGGCTCTGCTGCTTCTATCAAGTTCAATCCCTACTACCTGGAAATTCCTGTACACATTGGCTATAAATATGCAGTGAATGAGAACTTTGCCATATTCGGCAATGCCGGTCCTTATTTAGCCATCGGTCTTTTTGGCAAAGCCAAGGCAGAAGGAGATATTCTTGACGAATATGAGTTTGATGATAACTCCACCAATGTATTCGGGGATGATGCCATGAAGCGTTTTGATTTCGGTCTCGGATTAAAAGCCGGAGTCGAATTCAGTCAGAAATATCAGATTTCCATCGGTTATGACTGGGGACTGGTAGAGAACATTAAAGATTCAGGCAACAAAAACCGCAACTTGATGATATCACTCAGTTGCTTCTTCTAAACAATATTGAAAAAACAGAAAGGACGTCGGTTTGGCGTCCTTTTCATTTTTTATCCGTAAGTTTGCGGCCAGATTATTTATTTACCGAATATGATTTACGATATACCGACTTTAACTTCCGAAGCAATCGGATTGCTCAAATCACTGATAGCCATTCCTTCCTTGAGCCGCGACGAGGAGAAGGCGGCAGATTATCTGCAGAACTATATCGAAATGCAAGGCATGGCAACAGGACGTAAAGGCAACAATGTATGGTGCCTCAGCCCGATGTTCGACTTAAAGAAACCGACCTTGCTGCTGAATTCCCATATCGACACCGTAAAACCCGTCAACGGGTGGCGGAAAGATCCTTTCAAACCAACGCTGGAAAGTAATGGAAAGCTCTACGGGCTGGGCAGCAACGATGCCGGAGCCAGTGTAGTCAGCCTGCTGCAAGTATTCCTGACATTGTGCCGCACCACTCAGGCCTACAATCTGATATATCTTGCCTCGTGTGAGGAGGAAGTATCAGGCAAGGGGGGAATAGAATGCGTATTGCCGGAACTCCCTCCCATACAGTTTGCCATTGTAGGCGAGCCGACAGAGATGCAACCTGCCATTGCAGAAAAAGGATTGATGGTGCTGGACGTAACTGCTACCGGAAAATCGGGACATGCTGCCCGAAACGAGGGAGATAATGCTATATATAAGGTATTGGATGATATTGCCTGGTTTCGTGATTACCGTTTCCCAAAAGAATCTTCCCTGCTGGGTCCCGTGAAGATGAGCGTAACCATGGTAAACGCCGGTACACAGCATAACGTCATTCCCGACCGTTGTACTTTTGTCGTAGACATTCGCAGCAACGAGTGTTATAGCAATCAGGAGCTATTCGATGAAATACAGAAACACATCACGTGTGAAGCCAAAGCCCGCTCCTTCCGGCTAAGCTCTTCACACGTAGCTCCGGAGCATCCGGTAGTGCAAAAGGCTATTACCATGAAACGTACTCCTTTCGGCTCACCGACCTTGTCCGACCAGGCACTGATGCCATTCCCTTCTCTGAAGATGGGACCGGGGAAAAGTGCCCGTTCACACACTGCCGATGAATTTATCTTTGTCAAGGAGATAGAGGAGGCGATAGGGATGTATCTGGAGCTGCTGGAAGGAGTAAAAATTTAAATTATCATTATCTGTTCAGCCACGGCTCCGGATTCAGTTTTTCCTTCTCTTTCCTCAATTGGAAGTGTAGCACCGTACGACCATTGTCGGCCCCATCCGAGAAGATTTGTCCGAGAGTCTGTTTGGTGGCAACATCATCGCCCTGCTTCACCGAGGCCGATGACAAGTTGCAATAGACTGATATATAATTCCCGTGACGGACAAGGATATTGAACAGTCCGTTCAGTTTAAAGACAGCCGCCACTTTACCATTGAAGATGGCACGGGCTTGGGCACCCGGTTTCCCTTGTATATCAATGCCCTTATTGTCCAGCTTGACATTGCGCAAACCTTCCACAGAATACTGGCCGTAATGGCTGGTAATGATATACGCTCCGGTGATGGGCATCGGCAACTTACCGCGATTATTAGCAAAGTTCCCTGATAATTCACGGTCTGCCTTACTCATGGAGTAAGTTTCCAAAGGCTGTGCCTTCGGCTTTGCGGGCGTAGAGGCAGTTGCCGTTTTTTCGGTTTTCTCACCAGCCTTTTTACGTGCGGCTGCCTCACGGCGCGCTTCTTCTGCCGCACGCTTACGCGCTTTCTCTATTTCTTCCGCTATCAGACGGTCAATGCGTGCATTGAGCTGATTGGCTTCACGGCGTTTCTTATTCAGTTCGTTCTGCAATCCCCGCTGTTTCTTTTTCAGATTGGCTACCAACAACTTTTGTTCCTTCTCCTGCGCTTCCAGCTTGACTTTCTCCTCTTCACGTTCTTTCAACAATCCTTCCTTGGCAACCTTCACTTGCTGAAGCTCAGTCTTCTTACGGTTCACCTGCTCCTGCTTTTTCAACACTTCCTCGCCTTGCAGGCGCTGATAAGTAGCATATTCACGTACATAGCGCATGCGTCGATAGGTCTGTGCCAGGCTCTTGGCAGAGAAAATGAACATCAGCTTCTCTTCAATGGAGCGGTTCTTATACAAATATTGAACGGACGATTCGTATTTCTTCTTCTTGTCCCTTAGGTCACGTTGCAGGCGGGTCAACTGACGTTCTAATGAAGACAACTCGCGCTCTATGGATTCCACATCATTATTGATAGTCAGAATATAGCGTTTGCGCTCTTCTATCTGTCCGGTCAGTGCAGCAAGACCGTTCAACTGGCTTCCCACATCCTTCTTGGTGGTTATCAACAGCGTTTCCGACTCTGCTATCTGTTTCTGCAAGGCACCACGCTTGCTTTCCAGTTCCTTAATCAGCTTGTTGGACTGGGCAAGGAGCGGAGAAACCGGCAAAAGGAGGAGAAAGAAGAGAAGGAGAAGCTTCATAAGTTATGAGTTATAAGTTATGAGGGATTATCTGACAATTATCAACTAATCAAAGGTCCATCAGCATTTCCAGCAGTTCTTCCAGCTCCACCTCTTTATATTTCTGTGAGAGCTGGGTAGGAGTCAGTGCAAAAGGCTTATCCGAGAAGTTGGAAAGTTCAATCTTTCCCTTTTCCAGAGAGGGTATCCCGAGTTCCTTGCCGGTAAGCACCTTCTTGCCATTGGGTTTGGAAGCAGCATAAAGCAGTTTCTCCAAATGGGCAAAATCCGCCTTCTTGGGCAGCACATCCTTCAGTTCCTTACGTGTTGCACGGACATAACGTTTTCCCATACGGTCTACCAACAGAATCTCATCCGGGGTGACTTCCATACGTGCCACCTCCGTACGAAGTATCGGCATCAGAAAGGAAATCTGCATGCATTCTTCCTTCTTCAACTTCATCGTACCGTTCACAGTAAGGGTGGCATCTTTATGGGGTACCGTCAGCTGCACTTTGGAGGAAAGGCAGGCAGATTCTCCGGACAGAGAACTTGAGTGACGCGAAGTCTTGCAACCGGCAAGCCCCACAGCCAGCAACAACAGCAAGGACAATAGGCGGCACGTCCTTGCCATATCATTCAGCAGGTTTAGTTTCATCTGATATATATTTCTTTTTTTGTATTTTCTGTTTCAACGTATCAGAGCGATTGCCCTTATCCCAGGCTTGTTTCCAGTATTTCAAGGCACCTTCCGCATCGCCAGTCATGTAATAGATATCTCCGCAATGTTCCAAGACCACGTCACTGCTATCTTTATCATTCTTTATCGCCTCATCTATGTAGAGACGCGCCTCGGCATAATTACCTTTAACAAACAATATCCATGCATATGTATCGAGATAGGTGGAATTGTTCGGCTCGGCTTTCACTGTCTTGTAGCTCATCTCTTCCGCCTTGTCCAAGTCGCGGCGCTCCACGGAAAGATAATATGCGTAGTTATTCAAGGCACCGATGTTTGAAGGATTGTACACCAAAGCGGAATCATAAGCCGCATAAGCTTCCGCATGCAGATTCTTGGTGTGATAAGCATCACCGATAATGGCATAAAAATCTGATACGACCTCCTTCTTGCTGTCGTCCTTGACGTGCGACAAAGCCTTTTGACAGATGGCAAGGGCATCATCCGTCCGTTCCGCCTGGTTGTAGGCAATGGCCAGATAGAAATAGAACTCCAACATATCGGGATTGGACTCCACACCGGCTTCGCACAAATTCATTATTTCCTTGTAATCCTCCTGGCGCACAGCTTCCCCCAGCAATGTCATACGAGCCGCTGTGTTGGTAGGGTCTATCGCCAGAACCTGGCGCAGAACCGGTCCAGCCTCCTTGTTCATTCCTTTGGAAAGAAGATATTGGGCATACAGCAAAGGTAATTGCGCCTCATCGGGCTCCTGCTCCATGATACGGTTGAAGAGCGTAATGACACGTGTGCTGTCCTTGCCTGCCTGCTCGTTCTGCACGATGAACTGCCGCATCACATTCAGTTTGGTGTCCGAAGCCACTTTCTTGTTCAGCAACAGCGTGTCCAATTGCTGTTCATACAGCCCCTTCTGTCCGGTCTCTTCGTAGTAAGAAGCCAATGAGTACATGGCCATTGCATTGTCCGGCTCTTCGGCCAGCACCTTCTTGTAAATCTCATAAGCTTCCTGCTTTTTCCCGTTCTGCATATAGACATCCCCCAGCACTACTTGATAGCGCATATCGTTGGGATACTCTTCTACCAGACTTTCTATTTCATGAAAGGCGCTCTTGTCGTCCTTCTTTTGCAGATAGATGCGGAACTTCTCCATACTGAGCTGTTCATTCTTGCCCATCCGTTCCTCGAGCTTGTTCAGTATACCGATAACTTTGTCATACTCTTCCTGGCGGTTGTAAATCTCCAGCAAGTTGTATAGCGGGTCCAGCTTATCCGAGAAACGTACCGCCATATTTTCCAACAAGGCAGCGGCTTTCTCCGTTTCGTTTTGCTGCATATACAGATTGGCAAGTCCCTGGGCATACCAGTAATTATGGGGAGCATTCTCCACCGCCTTTTCCAACGCGGCTTGTCCCAACGGCACCTGCTTGAGGTACATATAATACTGGGCCATCTCATACAAAGCCGATGATGCGTTCGGGTTTATCGTCAGGCAATGTTGCAGGACATCGAAAGCCGCATCATAGTCTTTCTGGACTTTCAGACGGGCGGCTTCAAGAAAGAAGTAGTCGTAACGGCGCTGCTGTTCGGGGGTAAGCTCCTTTACGGGCGAAACGTCGGCTTTCTTCGACTTCTTCCGTTTCTTCAATTCCTTCCGTGCCTTTTCAGACCGACCGTACCCGCTCATTTTCTCCTTAGAAGCTTGAACATTGGCAGCCTGCACTCCGTACGTAGTAAAGCAGAAGGTACCTATCAACAACGCAAGTATTATTTTTACTCTGATTCTCATCTATTTAATTATAAATTCTTAACCCGTAAAACGGAACAATATCCATTCATTTTTTACCCGTATGCCCGAAGCCACCGGCACCGCGCTCCGTCTCATCCAGCACTTCCACTTCCTGCCAAAGAGCTTGTTCGTGACGCGCTATCACCATTTGTGCAATCCTCTCCCCATCTTCGATGACGAAGGTTTCTGCAGAAAGGTTGACGAGAATAATACAAACTTCACCACGGTAATCGGCATCAATCGTTCCAGGGGAGTTCAGCACGGTAATCCCCTTCTTAATGGCCAATCCGCTACGCGGACGCACTTGCGCCTCAAATCCTTCCGGAAGAGCGATATAAAGGCCAGTAGGCACCAGACACCGCTGCATCGGAGCCAGCGAAATAGGTTCATTAAGGTTTGCACGGATATCCATTCCTGCAGACAGCTCAGTGGCATAAGCCGGAAGCGGATGCTTTGATTTATTGATGATTTGTACGTTCAACATGATGTTATTTACGATTTGACGATTTACTATTTACGATTGGGGCTACTTCTATTCTTACAATTCGAGTAATTCAAGTTTCGCAATTCATCTTCCTTTTACTATAAACTTGGGCGAAAATACGGCTTTTTATACAAAATAGTGATACATTTGCAGTTAAATAATAGTAACTTCAATCGTAAATAGTAAATCGTCAAATCTCAAATAACATCATGATGAATTGGAATACGCTCATATCTGCCAAACGCTTCGGACTGGAAGAGTTTCACCAGGAACGCCATGAAAACCGCTCGGAATTCCAACGTGACTATGACCGCCTTGTCTTCTCTGCCCCCTTCCGCCGTCTGCAGAACAAAACCCAGGTATTCCCTCTTCCCGGTAGTGTATTTGTCCACAACCGATTGACACACAGCTTGGAAGTATCATGCGTAGGCCGCTCATTAGGCAACGATGTATCGAAAGTTCTCATTGCCCGCCACCCGGAACTGCAAGGCAGCTACCTCACCGAAATAGGCTCCATAGTTTCGGCCGCCTGCCTGGCACACGACTTGGGAAATCCTCCTTTCGGACATTCGGGAGAACGAGCTATTTCCACCTTTTTTTCTGAAGGAAAAGGAATGTCCCTGAAGGGCCAACTGACACCTTCCCAATGGGAGGACCTTACCCACTTTGAAGGGAATGCAAATGCGTTCCGCCTGCTTACCCACCAGTTTGAGGGAAGGCGACAGGGAGGATTTGTACTCACCTACTCCACCTTGGCAAGCATCGTGAAATATCCCTTTTCATCGAGTCTTGCAGGCAAAAAGTCAAAATTCGGTTTCTTCATCACAGAGGAAGAAAGTTTTCGCCGCATAGCAGAAGAGTTGGGTATGGAGAAGCAGAACGATGCCCCGTTGAAATATGCCCGCCACCCGCTGGTCTATCTGGTGGAAGCCGCCGATGACATCTGCTACCAGATGATGGATATTGAGGATGCTCACAAACTGAAAATTCTGACTACACAAGAAACCAAAGAGTTGCTTCTTTCTTATTTCTCGAAAGAGCGCCAAGCACACCGGCTCAAAACGATGGAGATAGTAAGTGACACCAATGAACAAATAGCCTATCTGCGTTCCAGCGTTATCGGACTGCTTATCGGCGAATGCGTGCAAGCCTTTGTAGACAATGAAGAAAAGATTCTGAAAGGAGAATTTGAAGGAAGCCTCATCAACCATATATCCGAGGTACCAGCCAATGCCTACAAGCACTGTGCAGACATCTCCCTGAAGAGGATTTACCGTTCACGCGATGTACTGGACATTGAACTTGCCGGTTTCCGCATCATCAGTACCCTGCTCGAACTGATGATTGACGCCGTGCGTTCTCCGGAAAAGGCATATTCGCAACTGCTCATCAATCGCGTATCGGGCCAGTACAACATAAAAGCGCCTGCACTCTACGAAAGAATACAGGCGGTATTGGATTACATCTCCGGAATGACGGATGTATTTGCACTCGATTTATATAGGAAAATAAACGGGAATAGCTTGCCAGCGGTATAACAGACGACAAACATTCCTCCGGATAGTCCTATGATACAACCTTATTTGCTCCCGACGTAAGCTTGCACGCCTCCGGTTCGCTCGCTATGAACGACTCGATGTGGCGGATGCGCTTTTCTGCCAAAATCTCGTCCACGGCAATCAGGATACCCGTTTCCTCCACATCTCCAAAACCGTAATTGATGGCTGTACCGAACATACGCATGGTAGGGCTAAGACTCATATAGGCATTCACCAACGGGGGAATATTGTACCCCGCCTTACGGATTTCACAATTCAAAATCTTATAGTCTTCCTTAAAAGAGTCTTTACAGAATAGAGCATCCAATTCATTCTCGTCCGACTCCAGAAGCAACGGTTTCATCGGAGTAATCAGGTTGTCCTTATCCGCAAAATGTTTCCGAAGGAAATAAAGAATCTTATCACGGCTCTGACGATGATAGCTGGGATACATAGTCACCTTTCCGAAGAAATACTTCACATTGGGCATGACTACGGTCAGTGCGCCCAAACCATCCCACAGATTATCCAACGCGAACAGCCCCTTGCTGTCAGCACGCGTAGACTGATACTCCAACGTAACGAACGAACGTCCCAACTCAATGGTCGTAGGAAGATAGTCCTTCAAAAATTTATCCGAAAAGTTAAACATATGGGCAGTTGCCAGAATAGGGGCACCATGTTCGTCAAAACGCACATCCGTACCTAAGATATAACGGTATCCACCCAAAATTTCTTCAGCTTCCGGATTCCAGACAATCAACTGCTTGTACGGATTGTCCATGATGTCATATTCGTCAATATCCATAGACTTGCCCGTTCCTCCTCCCGCAGCGCGGAACGCAATCTCGCGCAAACGGCCGATCTCCTTCATGGTATTCGGAGAGTCTTGGGCAGTAATGATATATATCTGGTTATGACTTCTATTGGTCATGCGCAGGCGCTTCTCCTCAGTCAACTCCGCTTTCAACAGCTCCTTGCTTATCGGTGCAATTACATCTTCCATATTTCTCTGTTAGTAGTTCTTCTTTTATATAAATACGGTCTCTCTACAATTTATATACAATATCCTTCACATATTGCGCCCATCCGGCCGGGCTTTTCGATTTGTCGAAAGTTTGCCAGGGGATAGGCTTCCCTATGGTGATGGTAAATGTTTTATGGCGATTCTTCAGCATTTCATCTGCCAGGTAAAGCATGGCGATATTGAACTTGATGCCCAACATCTTACAAAAATTGGCAAGATTATAAAAGAAGTTGGAGTTCCGCCCCTCGAAGTGGATGGGAACTACATCACGGTGGGCTTCGACACTCTTCACGATAAAGGTCTTTTTCCAATCCAAGTCACGGATGACCCCATTCTGCCTACGTGAACAAAGACCTGCGGGAAACATGATGAGCTGATTGTCCGAAGCAAATCCCGCCTCCACCATTCTCGGGAAGTCTTTGGCCTGCTTTCCCGTCTTGTTGATGGGGATACAGAGCGGTGCCAGTCCGTGCAGGTTCATCAGCAGGTCGTTGACCATATATTTCACCTTGCCGCCATAAAAGGAGCCCAGGACATAACCCAACGCCACTCCGTCCTGCCCACCCAGGGGATGGTTGGATACAAAAGTATAAAGCCCTTCTTTAGGCAGATTCTCCTCCCCCTTTACCACAATATCGGCATCAAGGAACTCCAGACAAGCTTTCAGAAAATCCACACCGACTTTATCTTTCGACTCCCGCAAAAAGACATTCAATTCCTCTTGATGAACGATATGCTTCAAATAAGAAACCACGAACTTGGGGATATACTTAGACTTCTTCGGAGCCTTTTCCCGAAGTATCTTGTCTATGTCAATCAAAAATAAAGAGTCGTCAGCCATTCTTCTTTTGATGAAATGAATGCGCAAAATTAACTCATCTTTTTAATTAATCGCAAAAAAATGACAGAAAACTGCACCCGAAATCTATCAAATAGCACCTAAAAACTGTCAATTGATAGTTTTTCCCCTAAAGTGTGTTTGAAATCCGTCTGCCTGAAAGAGAAAACTTCCGTAAACTTGCAATATCAAGATTAACGAAAAAAAACATAGCACATATGAACAATATAACATTTAAAAAAGACCTGCTCGGAGTTCAAGACGATTTATTGCGTTTTGCATACAAACTTACTTCCGACCGTGAAGAAGCCAACGACCTCTTGCAGGAAACATCCCTGAAAGCTCTGGATAACGAAGAGAAGTATACGCCCGATACTAATTTCAAAGGATGGATATACACCATCATGCGCAATATCTTCATCAACAATTACCGCAAAGTGGTGCGTGACCAGACTTTCGTGGATACCACGGACAATCTCTATCACCTGAACCTGCCGCGCGACGCCGCTTTTGAAAGCACAGAAAGCGCATATGACCTGAAAGAGATGCACCGCATTGTCAACGCCCTTCCACGGGAGTACAAGATTCCCTTCTCCATGCATGTCTCCGGCTTCAAATACCGCGAAATTGCAGAGAAGCTAGGGTTGCCCTTAGGCACGGTAAAGAGCCGCATTTACTTCACCCGCCAAAAACTACAACAAGACTTGAAGGATTTTGTTTAAGCACTCAGCATATAAAACCAGTGATTTCCATAAATTAAGAAGAGTACAGATTTTAGTTGTATCAAAAGAGAGAAAGGCAGGCCGGGACAATCCCGCGTCTGCCTTTCATGGTCTCGCCCCTTGTATTTCGTACACAAACTCATTCAAGCCGTTACGCTTTGCGACAATATTATTTACAAAAATCAGGATAGCAATCTCTGGCTACATCCCACTTTTCCACCTATCCGAGGCACTGAAAGCTAACCAAAGCCACCCGAAAACTGCCAATTGTTAGATTTTACCCCAAAGAGAGTTTGATTTCCGTCTATCAAAAAGAGAAATCATCCGTAGCTTTGCATCATCAATAAAACGAACAATAATTAAAAAAACATCCATTATGAATAATAGAACATTTACCCAAGACCTACTCGGAGTTCAAAACGACTTATTACGCTTTGCATATAAATTAACCTCCGACCGCGAAGAGGCCAACGACCTGCTTCAAGAGACATCCCTGAAAGCTCTGGACAATGAAGAGAAGTACACACCTGATACCAACTTTAAAGGATGGATATATACCATCATGCGTAATATTTTCATCAACAATTACCGTAAAGTGGTACGTGACCAGACATTTGTAGATACCACAGACAATCTCTATCATCTGAACACGCCGCACGACCTCACACTCGACAGCACAGAAGGCGTCTACGACCTGAAGGAAATGCACCGCATTGTCAATGCCTTGCCACGTGAGTACAAGATACCTTTCTCCATGCATGTCTCCGGTTTCAAGTACCGTGAAATCGCAGAAAAGCTGAACCTCCCACTTGGAACAGTAAAGAGCCGCATCTTCTTTACCCGCCAGAAACTGCAACAGGAACTGAAAGATTTCAGATAAGAGAATACGGCAACCTAAGAATTGTTTATTAATTGGCCGGATAAAAAAGTAAATATGCTTATCTTTGGGCAATCATGGGACACAAACCAAGATACCTAAAGAAAAACCGAGTAATTAATAAACAACATGAAGAAACAGACAATCATTACAGCCTGCACATTTGCAGCAATGACAATGGCTACTCCTGCCGTTTTTGCCGTACAGCCGGCCATGAGTAACCACGTATGCGCCTCCGACGCTATCAAGAAAGACAACCGACCGGTAGAATCAAAACGACTGTTCCGTTCCAAAGCCGTAGAAGAACAAATTCAACGGATACAGCAGCTGCTGAAAAATCAGAAGCTGTCATGGATGTTCACTAACTGCTTTCCCAACACGCTGGACACCACCGTCCATTTCCGCAAGGACAAGAAAGACGGGAAGCCCGACACATTTGTCTACACCGGAGATATCCATGCCATGTGGCTCCGCGACTCAGGTGCGCAGGTGTGGCCCTACGTACAGCTGGCCAATGAAGACAAGGAACTGAAGACGATGCTTGCAGGAGTCATCAACCGCCAATTCAAGCTGATTAATGTAGACCCGTTTGCCAACGCCTTCAACGACGGCCCCATCCCCGACGGACACTGGAAAACCGACCTTACCGACATGAACGACGAGGTGCACGAGCGTAAATGAGAAATCGATTCACTGTGTTATCCGCTACGCCTTGCCTACCATTACTGGAAAACGACCGGTGATACAAGCATCTTCGATGCCGAGTGGATAAAAGCAATCCAAAACATCCTGACCACCTTCCGCGACCAACAGCGCCGTGACGGACGCGGTTCCTACCATTTCCAGCGGGTAACTGAACGCGCACTGGACACGATGACCAACGACGGCTGGGGCAATCCGGTGAAACCGGTCGGACTGATTGCATCTTCTTTCCGCCCTTCCGATGACGCCACCACCTTCCAATTCCTGATACCCTCCAACTTCTTCGCCGTATCTTCGCTGCGTAAGGCAGCCGAGATTCTGACTGAAGTCAATAACCGCCCGGAGCTTGCAAAAGAATGTACCGACCTGGCCGGAGAAGTAGAAACCGCCCTACGAAAATACGCTACCTACAACCATCCCAAATACGGCACCATCTATGCCTTCGAGGTAGACGGTTTCGGCAACCACCTTCTGATGGACGACGCCAATGTACCGAGCCTTATCGCACTGCCCTATCTGGGCGATGTGGACATCAACGATCCTATTTACCAGAACACCCGTCGTTTCGTATGGAGCGAGGATAACCCATACTTCTTCAAAGGTACGGCAGGCGAAGGCATTGGAGGTCCGCACATCGGCTACGACATGATTTGGCCGATGAGCATCATGATGAAAGCCTTCACAAGCCAGAACGATGAAGAGATTAAAACTTGCGTGAAGATGTTGATGGATACAGAAGCCGGAACCGGCTTTATGCACGAGTCTTTCCACAAAGACAATCCCGCCAAGTTCACCCGCGCCTGGTTTGCATGGCAAAACACATTGTTTGGCGAACTCATTCTAAAACTGGTGAACGAGGGCAAGCTAGACTTGCTGAACAGCATACAGTAAAAAAACATTTATCCCCCTGGATTCTGTGGATGAATGTAATAATCAACCACTCCAGGGGGAATATTATCACTCCTCCCTCCCATCATCTTCCGGTAAGTAGTAACGTTCACAAAATAGACGGGAAGTTAACAAAAAAAGTTTCAGAAGTTAATACTAAAACAAGAAAGAGTTAAGAAAGAGCTTTATCCCAAACTTTGGTTTTTCCAAACCAAGCCTGGGGATAGAGAAACCAAGTCTTGGTTTAGATATCCGCAAAGCTGGGAAAGAAGTTTCCCACCCAAGACACCATTCCACCAACAAGCGACTTTCAAACCAAAGACCGTCATCCTCAACCGAATCTTTTCAAAAGAGACTACACGAATCCCCCACCAGCAAAGCGTTTCAAAAGCAGCTTCATTATCAAATGAATAAGCTATCAACAAGGTGTTGAAAACTTCTTCCTAAGATTTTAGTTAAAAGATTGTGGGGAATTGTGGGGAAATGTGTATTTTTACCGTCGCTTATTATAATAAGGTGAGAAATGATACAATTTTTAGGTAATATCGAGGCTAAGGCGGATGCAAAAGGAAGAGTTTTCATCCCGGCCACCTTCCGGAAACAGCTGCAAGCCGCTTCTGAAGAAAGACTCGTGTTGCGTAAGGACGTGTATCAGGATTGCCTGGTGCTCTACCCGGAAAGTGTATGGTTTGCCACTCAAAACCAACTTCGCTGCCGGCTGAATAAATGGAACGCCAAACAACAAATGATTTTCCGCCAGTTCGTAAGTGACGCGGAAGTTATGACCCCTGACGGGAACGGACGCATCCTGCTCCCAAAACGTTACCTGCAAATGGCGGGTATACAAAGTGATGTCCGCTTCATTGGTGTGGACAACACAATAGAAATCTGGGCTAAGGAACGTGCCGACCAACCATTCATGAACCCCGACGAGTTCAGCGAGGCTCTTGAAGAACTGCTGGGAGACGAAAATATTTGTTGTGACGAAAATAAGCTATAAACAACAGATGATGAAAGAAGAAACAACATATCACATCCCCGTATTGCTGATGCCGAGCGTAGATGCAATGAACATCCGTCCGGACGGCACGTATGTAGACGTAACGTTTGGTGGAGGAGGACATTCGCGCGAGATACTGTCCCGCCTGGAAGACGGCGGCCGGCTGCTGAGCTTCGACCAGGACGAGGATGCGGAACGTAACATTGTGAACAACCCGCATTTTACATTCGTACGCAGCAACTTCCGCTACCTGCACAACTTCCTACGCTATCACGGCATCGAAAAAGTGGATGCCATACTTGCCGACCTCGGCGTATCTTCCCATCACTTTGATGACAGCGAACGGGGATTCTCCTTCCGCTTCGACGGGGCACTGGATATGCGTATGAACAAGCGTGCCGGCCTGACCGCTGCCGACATCGTGAATACCTACGAAGAAGAAAAGCTGGCCGATATTTTTTATCTGTACGGCGAACTGAAGAACAGCCGGAAACTGGCATCTGTCATCGTTAAGGCACGGGCTACGCAGAGAATTGCCACCATCGGCGAATTTCTGGAAATCGTCAAGCCACTCTTCGGCCGCGAACGCGAGAAGAAAGAACTGGCAAAAGTATTCCAGGCATTGCGCATTGAGGTAAACCAGGAAATGGAAGCACTGAAAGAAATGCTGTATGCGGCAACAGAAGCGCTAAAGCCGGGAGGCCGCCTGGTGGTGATAACCTATCACTCCCTGGAAGACCGTATGGTGAAGAATATCATGAAAACCGGCAACGTGGAAGGCAAGGCCGAAAAAGATTTTTTCGGGAACGTATTGACCCCGTTCCGGCTAGTCAACAACAAAGTGATTGTACCGGACGAGAAAGAGATAGAGCGCAATCCGCGTTCGCGCAGCGCCAAGCTGAGAATTGCAGAAAGAATAATGAATGATTAGTGACTAGCAATGGAAAAGAAGCAAGAAGAAAAGAATACGGAAAAGGTGAAAAAACGCACCTCACTGAAGAACATCATCGGAGGCGACATTCTGGCCACAGACTTCTTCCGCCGCCAAGCCGGATTGTTGTTCCTTATCATGGTGCTTATCATTATTTACATCAACAACCGTTACGAATGCCAACTGCAACTGATAGAGATAGACAATCTTAAAAAAGAGCTGATAGACATCAAGTACGATGCCCTGACACGCAGTTCGGAATTGATGGAGCGGAGCCGCCAATCGCGCATCGAGGAATACATCGCCACCAAAGAAAGCGATTTGCAGACTTCCACTAATCCACCGTACTTACTAAAATAATGGAGAATTGAGGATTAAAGTAATTTCAATAGTACATCGTAAATCGTTAAATCGTAAATAACATTGGCTGTAAATAAAAAAAACATAATGACCCGTTACTTCTTCGTCGTCCTACTCATGGGGTTGGTGGGGATAGCTATTGTTGTGAAAGGCGCCATGATTATGTTTGCCGAGCGACAGTACTGGCACGATGTAGCCGACCGCTTCGTAAAAGAGAATGTAACGGTGAAGCCCAACCGGGGAAATATCCTGTCCTCGGATGGCAAACTGATGGCAAGTTCGCTGCCGGAATATAAAATATATATGGACTTCATGTCCGGCGAAAGGGACGAGAAGCGCCGCAAAAAGGACCAGCAGCGCAAGGATTCTATCTGGAAAGCCAATTTCGATTCCATCTGTATCGGGCTTCATCAGATTTTTCCGGACATCAGTGCCGCCACCTTCAAAAGCCATCTGCGCAAGGGGCGGGAGATGAAGAGCCGGAACTACAACATTCTTCCCAACCGCAACCGGCGCATCTCTTACATTCAGTATAAGGAAGCCAAGCGGTTACCCGTATTCAAAATGAACAAGTACAGAGGCGGGTTCCACGAACAGATATACAACCAGCGTAAAAAGCCGTTCGGTTCTTTGGCAGCCCAAACCCTGGGCCGTCTCTATGCCGATACAGCCATGGGAGCCCGTAACGGCATTGAACTGGCCTTCGACACCCTGCTGAAAGGACGGAACGGTATTACCCACCGTCAGAAGGTGATGAATAAATACCTGAATATCGTAGACCTTCCCCCGGTAGACGGTTGTGACATCATATCCACCCTCGACGTAGGCATGCAGGACATCTGCGAAAAAGCCCTGGTGGACAAGTTGAAGGAAATCAATGCCAACGTCGGGGTAGCCGTACTGATGGAAGTGGCTACCGGAGAAGTAAAGGCCATTGTCAACATGATGAAAGCCGGAGACGGCAATTACTACGAAATGAACAGTAATGCCATCAGCGATATGTTGGAACCGGGCTCCACCTTCAAGACAGCCTCCATTATGGTGGCACTGGAAGATGGCAAGATAACCCCGGATACCGAGGTAGACACGGGCAACGGTATTATGAATATGTACGGCAGCAAGATGAGGGACCACAACTGGCACCGGGGAGGTTACGGAAAGATAGATGTGACACGTATTCTGGAAGTTTCTTCCAATGTGGGTGTCTCCTACCTCATCGACAAGCACTACAAGGATAATCCGCAGAAGTTCGTGGACGGTTTGAAGCGCATGAGCATCGACCAGCCGCTTCATCTGCAAATACCCGGTGAAGGGAAACCCAACATCAAAGGGCCTAAAGAGCGTTATTTTGCCAAAACGACTTTGCCGTGGATGAGTATCGGCTACGAGACTCAGGTACCTCCTATGAACATACTGACCTTCTACAATGCCATAGCCAACAACGGGGTCATGGTACGCCCCAAGTTTGTGAAAGCAGCGGTAAAGGACGGTGAGGTAGTGAAAGAATATCCTACGGAAGTAATCAATCCCAAGATATGCTCCGACCATACCCTGACACAAATCCGCGAAATCCTTCGGAAAGTGGTATCGCAAGGATTGGCAAAACCTGCCGGCAGCAAACAGTTCTCCGTATCGGGCAAGACGGGTACGGCACAGATTTCTCAAGGAGCCGCCGGATATAAGTCGGGACGGGTGAACTACCTTGTAAGTTTCTGCGGATATTTCCCCTCGGAAGCACCCAAATACAGTTGCATCGTTTCCATCCAGAAGCCTGGGTTACCAGCTTCAGGCGGTCTGATGGCAGGTAGTGTCTTCGGGAAAATAGCAGAAAGAGTTTATGCCAAAGACCTGCGTTTTGACATACGCAGTGCCATAGACAGTACCACCAATGTGATTCCTCCCGTGAAAGCCGGAGAGATGAACGAAGCACTCCTTGTACTGAATGATTTGAAAGTGCCCGTTCAGAAACAGTTCTCTGGACAAAAGAAAAAGGAACAGTGGGGACATACACAAGCTGCTCCGTCGGCAGTCATCCTGCAGGACCGGGAACCGGCCTCGGGCACCGTGCCCAGCGTGGTAGGTATGGGAGCGAAAGATGCTGTCTACCTTTTAGAGAGCAAAGGACTGAAAGTAAGGCTAAACGGCGTAGGACGGGTGAGGAACCAGTCCATAGCAAGCGGTAGCCGGATAGTGAAAGGACAAACCATAGCCCTGACACTACGTTAACATGAGAATAAACAAGATTTGGATATACACTATATATAATAAGGTATGAGATTAAGTGATTTGTTGCAAACAATACAGCCGGTCCGGATTACCGGAAATACAAGCATGGAGATAACGGGGGTGAATATAGATTCCCGCCTGATAGGAACCGGACATCTGTTCATGGCCATGCGTGGTACGCAGACCGACGGGCATGCCTATATTCCGGCTGCCATCGATAAAGGGGCTGTTGCAGTATTGTGTGAAGAATTGCCGGAAGAGCTTAAGGCCGGCATCACCTACATTCAGGTGAAAGACAGTGAAGATGCCGTAGGGAAAGTGGCTACCACTTTCTATGGTGACCCTACATCCAAGATGGAACTCATCGGCGTGACCGGAACCAACGGAAAAACAACCGTTGCCACCTTATTATATAATACTTTCCGCTATTTCGGCTACAAGGTCGGACTGGTTTCCACTGTATGCAATTACATCGACGACCTGCCCGTACCGACCGAACACACCACCCCGGACCCGATAACCCTGAACCGCCTGCTCGGAGAAATGGCAGATTCCGGCTGCAAGTATGCCTTCATGGAAGTCAGTTCCCATTCCATTGCCCAGAAGCGCATCAGCGGTCTGAAGTTTGCCGGCGGTATTTTCACTAATCTGACCCGCGACCATCTGGATTATCATAAAACGGTGGAGAACTACCTCAAAGCCAAGAAAAAGTTCTTCGACGAACTGCCAAAAGGAGCTTTCAGCCTGACCAACCTGGATGACAAGAACGGACTTGTGATGACGCAGAATACCCGTTCGAAGGTATACACCTACTCTTTGCGTAGTCTTAGCGACTTCAAAGGCAAAGTCTTGGAGTCTCATTTCGAGGGAATGTTGCTCGACTTCAACAATCACGAACTGGCAGTACGTTTCATCGGAAAGTTCAATGCCTACAACCTGCTGGCGGTATTCGGTACTGCCGTATTGCTTGGCAAGAAAGAAGAGGATGTACTGGTTGCCCTCAGCACGCTGCATCCGGTAACCGGCCGCTTCGATGCCATCCGTTCACCGAAAGGCTACACCGCCATTGTGGACTATGCGCATACTCCAGACGCCCTGGTCAATGTATTGAACGCCATTCACGGAGTGCTGGAAGGAAAAGGGAAAGTGATTACCGTTGTGGGCGCCGGCGGCAACCGCGACAAAGGCAAGCGTCCCATCATGGCCAAAGAATCCGCCCGCTTGAGCGACCGGGTCATCATCACCTCCGATAACCCGCGCTTTGAAGAGCCGCAGGACATCATCAACGACATGCTGGCGGGACTGGATAAAGACGACATGCAGAAAACCATCAGCATCACCGACCGCCGCGAAGCCATCAAGACAGCCTGCATGCTGGCACAGCCGGGAGACGTGATTCTCGTTGCAGGCAAGGGGCATGAGAATTATCAGGAGATTAAAGGCGTGAAACACCATTTTGACGACAAAGAGATATTAAATGAAATAATGTGCTGATATGCCAATGTGCTAATTGCCATGCGTCATGTAGGATATTCATTCCTTTACCAGCAGATATACCAGACTATCAATTAGCATATTGGCACATTAGCACATTAAACAATTAAATAATTAACATCATGTTATACTATTTATTTCAATGGTTAGACAAATATGACTTCCCCGGTGCGGGCATGTTTGGCTATACATCCTTCCGTTCGTTGATGGCAATCATTCTGGCATTGCTCATTTCGAGTATCTGGGGAGATAAGTTCATCAATCTACTGAAACGCAAGCAGATTACTGAAACGCAACGTGATGCCAGCATCGACCCGTTCGGCGTAAACAAGGTGGGAGTACCCAGCATGGGCGGTGTCATCATTATTTTTGCCATACTCATTCCTTGCCTACTACTGGGCAAATTGAGCAATATTTATATGATATTGATGCTGATTACCACAATCTGGCTGGGGTCGCTGGGCTTTGCCGACGACTACATCAAGATATTCAAGAAGGACAAGGAAGGCCTGCACGGTAAGTTCAAAATCATCGGTCAGGTAGGCTTGGGACTTATCGTCGGACTGACTCTCTACCTCAGTCCGCAGGTGGTTATCCGCGAGAACATAGAAATAGAGAAACCGGACGGACAGATAGAAGTGGTGCATGCCGCCAAGGAAATCAAGGCAACACAGACCACCATCCCATTCTTCAAGAGCAACAACTTCGACTATGCCGACCTAGTGGGCTTCATGGGTGAACATGCCCAGACAGCAGGTTGGATACTGTTTGTGATTATCACGATTTTCGTAGTTACCGCCGTCAGCAACGGAGCCAACCTGAATGACGGAATGGACGGAATGGCGGCAGGGAACTCTGCCATTATCGGACTGACCTTGGGAATACTCGCCTACGTATCGAGCCACATTGAATATGCCGGCTACCTGAATATCATGTACATTCCCGGCTCGGAAGAACTGGTAATCTTTATCTGTGCCTTCATCGGTGCACTTATCGGCTTCTTGTGGTACAATGCCTATCCGGCCCAGGTATTCATGGGCGATACGGGCAGTCTGACCATTGGAGGAATCATCGCAGTATACGCCATCATTATTCACAAGGAACTGCTGATACCCATCCTTTGCGGTATCTTCCTGGTGGAGAACCTTTCGGTCATCCTGCAACGCCTCTACTACAAGGCAGGCAAGCGGAAAGGCGTGAAACAACGTCTCTTCAAAAGAACACCGATACACGACCACTTCCGCACTTCCATGAGCCTGATAGAGCCGGGATGCAGCGTAGTATTCACCAAACCGGACAAGCTGTTCCACGAATCCAAAATCACCATCCGCTTCTGGATTGTGACGATTGTATTGGCAGCGATAACGATTATAACATTAAAAATTAGATAACAAACAAATGAAGAACTAAGAATGAAGAATGAAGAATTTAGCTGTACATCATCTCGCTGCATAGCGATTCTTCATTCATCATTCTTAATTAAAAAAGTATGAGTAGAATTGTAGTATTAGGAGCTGGCGAAAGCGGCGCAGGCGCTGCCGTACTGGCCAAAGTGAAAGGATTCGACACGTTCGTCTCCGACATGTCCGCCATCAAAGACAAATACAAGGAACTGCTGGATAAATACGGCATTGCCTGGGAAGAGGGACACCACACAGAAGAGCTGATTCTGAATGCTGACGAAGTAGTGAAAAGCCCCGGTATTCCCAACGACGCTCCGCTCATTATGAAATTAAAGGAAAAAGGTACGCCCATCATCTCTGAGATAGAGTTTGCGGGACGGTACACTGACGCAAAGATGGTCTGTATCACCGGCTCGAACGGAAAGACTACAACCACCTCGCTCATTTATCACATCTTCAAGAGTGCAGGCCTGAACGTCGGCCTCGCCGGCAACATCGGCAACAGCCTGGCCTTGCAGGTAGCCACGGAGCAGCATGATTACTACGTCATTGAGCTGAGTTCCTTCCAGCTGGACAATATGTATAACTTCCGTGCCAACATTGCCGTACTGATGAACATCACACCAGACCACTTGGACCGTTACGACCACTGTATGCAGAAATATGTGGACGCCAAATTCCGCATCACCCAAAACCAGACACCGGAAGACGCTTTTATCTTCTGGAACGACGACCCCATCATCAAGCGCGAGCTGGACAAGCATGGCCTGCGCGCCCATCTCTACCCGTTCGCTGCCGTGAAGGAAGACGGGGCCATCGCATACGTGGAAGACGGTGAAGTGGAAATCAACGAACCGATAGCCTTCAATATGGAGCAAGAGGAGCTGGCGCTGCACGGCACACACAACCTATACAATTCGTTAGCCGCCGGCATCTCGGCCAATTTGGCCGGCATCCGGAAAGAATATATCCGCAAAGCCTTGTCCGACTTCAAGGGAGTGGAACACCGGTTGGAGAAAGTAGCCACCGTACGCGGCGTGAGCTTCATCAACGATTCCAAGGCTACGAACGTAAATTCCTGCTGGTATGCCCTACAAAGCATGACCGGCAAAACCGTACTTATCCTCGGCGGTAAAGACAAAGGAAACGATTACACGGAAATCGAAGACCTCGTACGCGAAAAGTGCTCTGCCCTGGTCTATTTGGGATTGCACAACGAAAAGCTGCACGCCTTCTTCGACCGTCTGGGACTGCCCGTAGCCGACGTGCAGACCGGCATGCAGGATGCCGTAGAAGCAGCCTTCAAGCTGGCAAAGAAAGGTGAAACCGTGTTGCTCAGTCCTTGCTGTGCCTCCTTCGACCTCTTCAAGAGCTATGAGGACCGCGGCGATCAGTTCAAAGCATGTGTCAGAGCACTATAAGATACAGATGCCGTAACAGTCCTATTACGAATTCCGTAACAAGAACGGCAACTTTTAATTCTTTAATTATTAATTTTTAATTTGCGAAGCATTGGATTTATTAAAGAGCATATTCAAAGGCGATAAAGTGATTTGGATTATTTTCCTTTTCCTTTGCCTCATCTCCATCACAGAGGTATTCAGTGCTGCCAGTACGCTGACCTACAAGAGTGGCGACCATTGGGGACCGATTACGCAACACAGCATCCTCCTGATGGTAGGCGCCGTCATTGTAGTACTGGTACACAACATCCCCTATAAATGGTTTCAGGTGTTCCCGGTATTCCTGCTTCCGATATCCATCGGACTGCTGGCTTTTGTGATGCTGATGGGATTCATTACCGGCGACCGCGTAAACGGCGCAGCCCGCTGGATGACCTTCATGGGTATTCAGTTCCAGCCGTCGGAAATAGCGAAGATGGCCGTCGTCATCGTTACCGCCTTTATCCTCTCGAAAGGGCAGGATGAAGACGGTGCAAGTCCGAAAGCCTTTAAGCGCATCATGATTATTACCTGCATTGTCTGTGGCCTTATCCTGCCGGAAAACTACTCGACGGGAATGCTGCTCTTCGGAACGGTCTACCTGATGATGTTCATCGGGCGGGTATCTGCCAGGAAACTGCTGATACTGGGAGGAGGGATTGTGGCATTCGTAACAGTCTTTGTCGCCTTCCTGCTGGCCACGCCAGACAAGACATTGGAAAATATACCGATGGGGCACCGCTTCACCACTGTAAAATCCCGTATTGCAGACTTTACCAACAAGGAGGAAGTTCCTGCCGCCAAATTCGACATCGACGGCGACGGGCAAGTGGCACATGCCCGTATTGCCGTAGCTACGAGCAACGTTGTAGGCAAGGGTCCGGGAAACTCCGTACAGCGTGACTTTCTGAGCCAGGCATTCTCCGATTTCATCTATGCCATCATCATCGAGGAACTGGGACTGGTAGGCGGAATAGTCGTTGTGTTCCTTTATGTCTGCCTATTGGTGCGAGTGGGCCGTATCGCCAAAAAATGCGACCGCACTTTCCCCGCTTTCCTCATTACCGGAATAGCCTTGCTGCTCGTCACGCAGGCGCTGTTCAACATGATGGTTGCCGTAGGTCTGGCACCCGTCACGGGACAACCGCTTCCACTCATCAGCAAGGGTGGTACATCCACTTTCATCAACTGTGCCTACATCGGCATGATACTGAGTGTCAGCCGCTATACAGCCAAGCTGGAGGAACAGCGGATGCATGATGCGCAAGTGCCGATGCTGATAGATGCCGGAAATGCCGAGAACCCGGAACAACCGGCCGATAGCGAAGCACAGACAGCCGCCGAGCCGACAGCAAAGGTACTGAACAGTGATGCGGAGTTTGAATAACAGCCTCTCCCCCAACCCCTCCCCCGTAGGGAGGGGAGAAAAGAATAATTGAGTAATGGAGAGCATGCCAATAATACAAAAATAAAAAAGAACAAGAATATGAGTAAAGAGGCGAACAACTATACAACCAAAAGTAACTCTACCCCTCTCCCTACGGGGAAGGGGGTGAGGCTTATCATCAGCGGCGGCGGTACCGGAGGACATATCTTTCCGGCCATCTCCATCGCTAACGCCATAAAAGAGTTGTGTCCCGACGCGGAGATTCTCTTCGTAGGTGCCGAAGGAAGAATGGAAATGCAGCGTGTTCCAGATGCCGGTTACCGGATTATAGGCTTACCCGTTGCCGGATTCGACCGTAAACATCTGTGGAAGAACTTCTCCGTACTGCTGAAACTGATACGAAGCCAGTGGAAAGCACGGAGCATCATCAAGGAGTTCCGCCCGCAAGTAGCCGTCGGTGTAGGTGGCTATGCCAGTGGTCCTACGCTGAAAATGGCGGGCATGATGGGTATTCCCACGCTGATACAAGAACAGAATTCCTACGCCGGTGTCACCAACAAGCTGCTGGCACAGAAGGCATGCAAGATTTGCGTGGCCTACGAAGGTATGGAAAAATTCTTCCCGGCAGAAAAGATAATCATGACAGGTAATCCGGTGCGCCAGAACCTGCTCGGACATTCCATCCTGCACGCAGACGCCGTAAAGTACTTCGGATTGAACCCGGAAAAGAAGACTATCCTCATTCTGGGCGGCAGTCTTGGAGCGCGTACCATCAACCAGACATTGACTGCCGGACTGGATGTCATTCGTACCCACCCCGACGTACAGTTTATCTGGCAGACTGGCAAGATATACATTGACCAAGTCAGAGAAGCCATTACAGCCACTACGGGAGAAGCCGTACGTAACCCGCATATCAGTGCCATTCCGAATCTGTATGTGACGGACTTCATTAAGGATATGGCAAACGCCTATGCCGCTGCCGATCTGGTGATTTCACGTGCCGGAGCCGGTTCCATCTCCGAGTTCTGCCTGCTGCACAAGCCGGTCATCCTGGTTCCCTCACCCAATGTGGCCGAAGACCATCAGACCAAGAATGCGCTGGCGCTGGTGGATAAGGATGCAGCTATCTATGTGAAGGATGTGGAAGCGAAAGAGAAGCTGCTGCCGGTGGCGTTGGAGACAATCGCTAACCCCGAGAAGCTGCAAGACTTGAGCAAGAATATCGCCAAGCTAGCGTTGCCGGACTCGGCGACAATTATTGCGAAGGAGGTATTGAAGAGCCTCTCCCCTTGTCCCTCCCCCGTAGGGAGGGGGGAATAGATAGTACTGCTATCGTTCTTTTTATAATATCATACTTTTGGAAGAAGAGTTTGAAGAAAAAATTTGAATATGAATAAAAATATAAGCAATAGTAACTCATCTCCCCTCCCTACGGGGGAGGGGCAGGGGGTGAGGCTTGAAGCCATTCGCTCCGTTTATTTCGTCGGTGCCGGCGGCATCGGCATGAGCGCTCTGATACGCTATTTCCTCTCTAAAGGAAAGACAGTAGCGGGCTACGACCGTACGTCGAGCGAACTGACAGAACGTCTGATTACGGAAGGAGCACAGATACACTACGAAGAGGATATCGACCTTATTCCGGAGGAGTGCAAAGACAAGGCAAGCACGCTCGTGGTCTATACCCCCGCCGTGCCGCAAGGGCATGCAGAACTGACCTATTTCCGTGAAAACGGCTTCAACATACATAAGCGCTCCCAAGTATTGGGCATCATCACCCGCAGCAGTAAAGGCCTGTGCGTGGCAGGTACGCATGGCAAGACTACCACCAGCACCATGGCTGCCCACCTGCTGCACCAGTCACACGTGGGCTGCACCGCCTTCCTCGGAGGCATTTCGAAGAACTACGGTACGAATCTGCTGCTTTCCGCCACCAGCCCTTATACCGTTATCGAAGCGGATGAGTTCGACCGCTCCTTCCACTGGCTATCGCCCTGGATGAGTGTCATTACTGCCACCGACCCCGACCACCTGGATATATACGGCACCAAAGAAGCCTATCTCGAAAGCTTCCGCCACTACACCACGCTTATCCAGCCGGGCGGCGCCCTGATTCTGCACAAAGGACTGGAAATGCAAGCCGACGTACAACCGGGCGTCACCACCTATACCTACTCGCGCAACGAAGGCGACTTCCATGCCGAGAATATCCGCATCGGAAACGGTGAAATCTTCATCGACTTCGTGGCGCCTGACACCCGCATCAACGATATTCAGTTGGGGGTTCCCGTCAGTATCAACATCGAGAATGGTGTTGCCGCCATGGCACTCGCCCATCTCAGCGGTGCCACCGACGAAGAAATCAAGCAAGGCATGGCAAGCTTCCGCGGAGTGGACCGCCGCTTCGACTTCAAGCTGAAGAACGACCGGATTGTATTCCTCAGCGATTACGCCCACCACCCTGCCGAAATAGCCCAAAGCGTGAAGTCCGTCCGCGAGTTGTACCAAGACAAGAAGATAACCGTCATCTTCCAGCCCCACTTGTACACCCGTACTCGCGACTTCTATCGTGACTTTGCAGACAGCCTTTCCCTATCCGACGAGGTGATTCTGACAGAGATATACCCTGCCCGCGAGCAACCGATTCCCGGCGTGACGAGTCAGCTGATTTATGACAACCTCCGCCCCGGCATCGAGAAATGCATCTGTAGGAAAGAAGACGTCCTCAGCCTCCTCGCCCAAAAGCACACCGAAGTATTGGTAGTGCTGGGAGCTGGAGACCTGGACAACTATGCGCCCCAAATCACCCAACTATTATCAGAAAAATATCATGGTTAAAAGGATTCTACTTTCTATCGTTCTGTTGCTTGTCATTGCTTACCTGGTAGTGGCTGTCACAGCTTTCAACCGCAAGCCCACCTCGCAGGTGTGCCAAGACGTGGAACTGGTGATAAAAGACACGGTATATGCCGGCTTCATCACGAAGAAGGAAGTAGCTACCCTGCTGGAAAAGAAAGGTATCAGCCCCGTTGGGAAAGACCTGGAACGCGTGCGCACCAAGACCTTGGAGCGCGAACTTGCCAAGCATCCCCTCATCGACCAGGTGGAGTGCTACAAGACCCCGAGCGGCAAGCTCTGCATCGAAGTGACCCAGCGCATCCCCATCCTGCGCGTGATGAGCGCCAACGGCGAAAACTACTATCTGGACAACAAAGGTATCGTGATGCCCCCCGATGCAAAGTGCGTTGCACACCTCGCCGTTGTAACCGGAAATGTAGAAAAGTCGTTTGCCATGAGGGATTTATATAAGTTTGGTGTATTTTTGCAAAAGAATTCTTTTTGGAATGCACAGATAGAGCAAATTCACGTATTGCCCGGCAAGAACATCGAGTTAGTGCCCCGTGTCGGCGACCATCTTATCTATTTAGGCAAGATTGCCGGATTCGAGAAGAAGCTGAAACGTGTAAAGGCATTCTACGAAAGAGGATTGAACCAGGTGGGTTGGAACAAATACTCCCGTATCAGCGTTGAATTTGATAATCAAATCATCTGCACAAAGAGAGAGTAGAGAAAGGGATTTACTAATAGCCCTTCTTTATCAAAGCGCAGCAAATAGTAAATTGTAAATAGTAAAATAGTAAATAAATAGATATGGCAACAACAGATTTCATCGCCGCTATCGAGTTGAGTTCTTCCAAGATTTCCGGTATCGCAGGAAAGAAGAGCAGTGACGGAAGTATCCAGGTGTTGGCTTATGCACGCGAAGATGCATCCCCGTTTATACACAAAGGGGCCATCTACAACATTGACAAGGCCGCACAAGCGCTGACTTCCATCATCAACAAGCTGGAAGGCCAGTTGAACAACTCCATCGCCAAAGTATATGTAGGCATCGGCGGACAATCATTGCGCACGGTGAGGAATGCGGTAAGCCGTACGCTGGAGGAAGAGAGCATCATTTCGCAAGAACTGGTAGACGAGATTTGCGACGAGAACCGTGATGTACCCTTGGTAGACATGAGTGTGCTGGATGTAGCCCCGCAAGAATACAAGATAGACAACACGCTGCATGTGGAGCCCGTAGGAGTTGCCGGAAGATACATCACCGGGCAGTTCCTCAACATCGTGGCGCGTGCCTCGCTGAAGAAGAACCTCGAACACAGCTTCGAGCAAGCCAAAGTGGAAATTGCCGACGACCTGCTCGTGGCTCCCACTGCGTTGGCCAAAGCCGTGCTGACCGAAAACGAGATGCGTTCAGGCTGTGCACTGGTGGACTTCGGTGCCGACACCACCACCGTGCTGGTCTATAAGAACAATATCCTGCGCTACCTCAGCGTACTGCCGCTGGGTGGAAACAACATTACCCACGACATCACTTCCCTGCAAATGGAAGAGGAAGATGCCGAGAAGCTGAAACTGCAATACGGTGATGCCCTCTACGAGGAGGAAGAAGACGCCGAGACCCCTGCCGTATGCACGTCGGAAGACGGCCGTACCTTCGAACTGGCCCTGCTGAACAATATTATCGGAGCACGTGCAGAAGAAATTCTTGCCAACGTATGGAACCAGTTGCAACTTTCCGGCTACGAGGACAAACTTTTCTCCGGTGTTGTATTCACCGGTGGAGGAGCCAATCTGAAGAATCTTGAGAAAGCCTTCCATAGAGTGAGCAAGATTGAAAAGGTAAAGACCGCCAAGTTCGTACAGACCACCGTCCACACACGCAGCGACGAGCCCAAGAAGGACGGCATGCACAACACACTGCTGGGCCTGCTGGCTGCCGGCAACGAGAATTGCTGCCTGCAAGAGGTGAAGCCGGTGCAGCAGCCTGCCTCCAATGTTCCTCCCAAACCGGTCGACATATTCGTTGACGACGAAGCGCTGAAAGAGCAGGAAGCCGCCGCACGCGCCGCCAAGGCACAGCGCGAGAAGGAAGAGAAAGAACGCAAGGAGCGTGAGCGCAAAGAAAGGGAGCTGCGCGAAAAGGAAGAAAAGAAGAAGAAAAAGAAAGAAGGCCCCAGCTGGTTCGAAAAGACTTTCAACAAGCTTTCCAACGAAATCTTCTCGGACGACGATATGAAGTAATAATGTGATAATGTGCCAGAAAATTAAGTTATTATGGAAGATATAGTACAATTCGATTTCCCGACCGATTCACCGAAAATCATTAAAGTAATCGGTGTAGGTGGAGGTGGCGGCAATGCCGTGAACCATATGTACCGGGAAGGTATACACGACGTGACGTTCGTACTGTGCAACACAGACAACCAAGCGTTGAAGGACTCTCCCGTGCCCGTGAAGTTACAGCTTGGAAAAGAAGGCCTGGGAGCCGGAAACCGCCCTGCCCGTGCCCGCAAGGCAGCAGAAGAGAGCATCGAAGACATCAAGAATATGCTGAACGACGGCACCAAGATGGTATTCATCACTGCCGGAATGGGCGGTGGTACCGGTACGGGTGCCGCACCCATCATTGCACAAACCGCCAAGGAAATGGACATCCTGACCATCGGCATCGTCACCATCCCTTTCCGCTGGGAGGGCGACAAGAAGATAGACCAGGCACTGGATGGCGTAGAGGAAATCAGCAAGCACGTAGATGCCCTGCTGGTCATCAACAATGAAAAGCTGAGCGAGATATACAGCGAGCTATCCGTAGACGACGCGTTTGACAAGGCCGACGACACCCTTTCGGTAGCCGCCAAGAGTATTGCCGAAATCATCACCCTGCATGGAAAGGTGAACCTCGACTTCAACGACGTGAAAACAGTGCTGAAGGACGGCGGCGTAGCCATCATGAGTACCGGCTACGGCGAAGGTGACAACCGTGTCAGCGAAGCCATCAAGAACGCGCAGCACTCGCCGTTGCTGAACAACAACGACATCTTCAACTCCAAGAAAGTACTCCTCAACATCTCTTACAGTGCACAATACAAGCTGATGATGAGCGAGATGGACGAGGTGAAGGAGTTCATGAACCGTTTCAGCCGCGACTTCGAAACCAAATTCGGTATGGCCATTGACGACAAGCTGGAACAGAAAGTGAAAATCACCCTGCTTGCCACCGGTTTCGGTATCCAGGACATCCACATGAAGGAGATGGACGACCGCATCACCCAGCGCACCGCCGAAGAACAGCAACGCCTTGCCGAGCTGGAGGAGGAAGAGGAACAGAGACGCAACCGCCGCGAAGTGTACTATGGCAAGGATGCCAATGCCCGTTCCCAGCGCAGCCGCCGTCGCCATATCTATCTCTTCAATCCCGAAGACATGGACAACGCCGACATCATCAGCATGGTAGAGAATTCTCCGACCTATCTGCGTGACAAAAGCACGCTGAACAGCATCAAGATGAAGGCAGAGCAGGAAGGGCAGCTCGCCACCGAAGCCGCGCAAGAGGCAGAAGGCGGTGCAGGGGGAGTCATCACCTTCTGATTTTTCCGTTCCCGATATGTAAAACCATCCTCCTCCCCTTCGGGGGAACAGGAGTAAACCTATAACAATATGGATTTATTTGAAAAAGTCAGCGAAGACATTAAAACAGCCATGAAAGCCAAAGACAAAGTGGCTCTCGAAACATTGAGAAACGTAAAGAAAGTATTCCTTGAAGCCAAAACCGCTCCCGGAGCCAACGATACCCTGAGCGATGCAGATGCTTTGAAGATTATCCAAAAACTGACCAAGCAAGGCAAAGACGCCGCTGAAATCTATGTACAGCAAGGTCGCCAGGACTTGGCAGACGATGAGCTGGCACAAGTAAAGGTGCTTGAAACCTATCTGCCCAAGCAGATGAGCGCCGAAGAACTGGAGGCAGCCTTGAAGGAAATCATAGCCGAAGTCGGCGCCACCAGCGGCAAGGACATGGGCAAGGTGATGGGTGTAGCCAGCAAGAAACTTGCCGGACTTGCCGAAGGCCGCGCCATCTCAGCCAAAGTAAAAGAGTTGCTGGGATAAAGAAATACACTTCCCCTATCATATAAGCCGTGCTTCAACAGAGGGACTCAGCGTCCAAAGTCTGTTGAACACGGCTTTTTACATACCAATCCATATCCTCCCCCACAAGAGATTATACACTATCTATCAACGCATTATATTTACCGACCGTTTACCATAAGATGTAAAAGCCGTTACCTAATGATGTAACGACGGTTACCCTATATTGAAACGGTCGTTACCCTATATTGTAACGACCGTTACAGCTTATCGTAACGACCCTTACAGCAGTAAGTAAAACTCCCTACTCCTATAATAAAGGCAGCGCACACTTATTGGGCCGTTACATCGACGATAATCAATCAAAAAGCTCCTTCAATACCTCAAGTGATTTCAATACCGGGAAATCCGGCAGATGCAGACGATAATATTCATTCATAATGTTCAGGCAGCGGGTACGCTCCAACCGGTTCATGGTGAAAAGATGCATCGTTTCATAATTCATGCGCATCAGCTGTGTCAGGCGGGCCGCCTCCTCGGGAGCGATGTAATTGGAGTGGAGCTGCGGACGCAAGGGAGTGAAACAAGCATTCTGCAAATCGAAGTAATCTCCGGCATGATAATCCTCCAGGTTGGGATACAAACCGAGAAAACGGGAAAGGCGCATCAGGAAGACCAGATGGAAATTGGCAAACCCCTCCCTGCATTCATCCAGCCAGATGACGGAATGATACAGATAAGCAAACAGCGGACGGTTCTCCGCCTCCTCCCGGACGGCGCGATAAAGGAATTCCGAAAGAAACAAAGCGATGGCAGATTTGTAGGGATCGTAGGGAAGCGTGGCGAAAGGATAAAGAGACTTCGCCTCCTTCACCTTATATATAGTGGCATTAGGACGGAAATCGGCTTCAAGTTCCACCAATGCCAGCGGCTGGAAGAGTACCGGCTTCACCGCCGCCTTGCGCGAACGGGGTATGGACACCATGAAGGAAGCCCTGCCAGCCACCTCCGTATAGATGTCTGCAATGAGAGATGTATCCTTATATTTCAAGGTATGCAGCACAATTCCCAGTGTTTTCTGTAACATTCCCGATTTCTTTATCTGGTTTCAATCTGATAACAAAGCTACAAAAAAAGCCCGAAAGAAGAGAAACAAAAGGAGAAGAATAAAAAAACAAGGTAAGGAGTGCAAAAAGCAAAAGTACGTATTACACTGATTTTCAACAAACAAGACGCTAACCTATGACAAAAAGCAACAAAAAGCTATATTTTTTTCTTGCGAATGTTTTGGTAATTCAAAAATAGTTTCTACCTTTGCATCCGCAAACGAGAAATAAAGGCTCTTTGCAAGAGCGGAAACGCTCATCAAAGGATGGCCCGTTCGTCTATCGGTTAGGACGCAAGATTTTCATTCTTGAAAGGGGGGTTCGATTCCCCCACGGGCTACAAAATAAAAAAATAAACGAATTAAAAAAGATTAGTCGAGATGGCAAATCATAAATCATCACTGAAGAGAATCAGACAAGAAGAAACAAGAAGACTTCACAACAGATATTATGGCAAGACCATGAGAAACGCTGTTCGTAAGCTTCGTGCTACTACAGACAAAGCTGCAGCAACAGCAATGTATCCGGGTATCACAAAACTGTTGGATAAATTGGCTAAGACTAATGTAATCCACAAGAACAAGGCTAACAACCTGAAGTCAAAATTGGCTATCTATATCAACAAGCTGGTTTAAGTTGACTGTTACACAAAAGATATTACAAGGCTGGACTTTTTAGTCCGGCCTTTCTCATTTATACCTCTCTATTTACCTGCTTCCACACAAGTTTCTTTTCTGTGCTAAAAAGCTGTAAACTACCCGAATTTATCCGTTTGTTTAGCACCATATCCCGAGGATTTTCACTATATTTGCTCTGTTATTACAATAAGGAAAAAAGATTATGACTGAAGAACAGATTCACTCCAATAACGGGAGCTATTCTGCCGAAAACATCCAGGTACTGGAAGGTTTGGAAGCAGTGAGAAAGCGTCCCGCGATGTATATTGGCGACATTAGCAGCAAAGGGCTTCACCACCTGGTGTACGAGGTTGTGGACAACTCCATCGACGAGGCACTTGCCGGCTATTGCGACCACATCGAAGTCACCATTAACGAGGACAACTCCATCACCGTACAAGACAACGGACGTGGTATCCCGGTAGACTATCACAAAAAGGAAAAGAAATCCGCACTGGAAGTTGTAATGACCGTACTGCATGCCGGAGGTAAGTTCGACAAAGGTTCCTACAAGGTATCGGGAGGTCTGCATGGTGTAGGTGTATCTTGCGTAAACGCCTTGTCTACACACATGACTACCCAGGTTTTCCATAACGGAAAAATCTATCAGCAGGAATATTCCTGCGGACATCCGCTCTACTCCGTCAAGGAAGTGGGCACAACAGACATTACCGGTACACGCCAGCAGTTCTGGCCGGACGATACCATCTTTACGGAAACAGTCTACAACTATGATATTCTTGCCACCCGCATGCGCGAGTTGGCTTACCTGAACGCAGGCATCAAGATTTCACTGACCGACCTTCGCGTAAAGGACGAAGAGGGAAATGCCAAGAAGGAAATCTTCTACTCGGAAGAAGGCCTGAAGGAATTTGTGCGCTACGTGGACTCCTCACGCGAACACTTCATGAACGATGTAATCTACATCAACACCGAGAAGCAAGGCACACCGGTGGAAGTAGCCATCATGTACAACACTTCTTATAACGAAAATGTACACTCTTACGTAAACAACATCAATACCATTGAAGGGGGTACCCACTTGGCAGGTTTCCGCCGTGCACTGACCCGTACATTGAAAAAATACGCCGAAGACAACAAGATGCTGGAGAAAGCCAAGGTAGAGATTGCAGGCGACGACTTCCGCGAAGGATTAACTGCCGTTATCTCCATCAAGGTGGCAGAGCCTCAGTTCGAAGGACAGACCAAGACAAAGCTGGGTAACAACGAAGTGATGGGTGCCGTAGACCAGGCTGTGGGCGAAGCCCTCACCTACTACTTGGAGGAACACCCGAAGGAAGCCAAGCTGATTGTAGACAAGGTGATTCTTGCCGCCCAGGCACGTATCGCCGCACGTAAGGCACGCGAATCCGTACAACGCAAATCGCCGATGTCCGGCGGTGGCATGCCCGGTAAGTTGGCCGACTGCTCCAGCAAGGACCCAGAAGAATGCGAATTGTTCCTCGTCGAGGGTGACTCGGCAGGCGGTTCAGCAAAGCAAGGCCGTAACCGTGCGTTCCAAGCTATCCTGCCGCTTCGCGGTAAGATTCTGAATGTGGAAAAGGCCATGTGGCACAAGGCATTCGAGAGCGACGAAGTAAACAATATCATCCAGGCGCTGGGCATCCGTTTCGGCGTGGACGGTGAAGACAGCAAAGAAGCGAACATTGACAAGCTGCGCTACAAGAAGATTATCATCATGACCGATGCCGACGTCGATGGTTCTCACATCGACACGCTGATTATGACGCTTTTCTTCCGCTACTTCCCGCAAGTTATCCAGCAGGGTTGCTTGTACATCGCCACTCCTCCCCTTTACCTTTGCACCAAAGGCAAGGCGAAAGAGTATTGCTGGACAGACCAGCAGCGCCAGAAGTTCATCGACACTTACGGCGGCGGTTCGGAAAACGCAGTACACACCCAACGCTACAAAGGTTTGGGTGAAATGAACCCGGAACAGTTGTGGGAAACCACCATGAATCCGGAAAACCGCATGCTGAAGCAGGTGCATCTTGAAAATGCAGCCGAAGCCGACTATATCTTCTCCATGCTGATGGGTGAAGACGTGGGCCCGCGCCGCGATTTCATCGAAAAGAATGCAACGTATGCAAATATTGACGCTTAATTAATTTAATAACCAACCTCACATCTTACAACGAGGAAGCCCCGGACGGGCAGGATAATCCTGCTGACCGGGGCTTTTCCTTTATCCCTCTTCTCTTCCAAAGAAGAGACCCGTCTCCATACAGAAGAACTATAGGATTCCTTGTTTCTTCATCTCTTCCACTACCAATTCCAACTCTGCATACCAGTCCTCACCAAACTTACGGATAAGCGGCTCTTTCAGGAACTTGTACACGGGCAGATTTTCCTTTTGTCCCAACAACATAGCGGCTTTGCAGACATCCCAACGATGATAGTTCACTGCCTTATAGAGTCCGTAGTTCCCCACCCTTATCGGATAGAGATGACAGGATATGGGTTTGTAGAAGTTGGTCCTACCTTCACGATAAGCCTTTTCGATGGCGCAATAGCAACAGCCTTTATCATCATAGCAGGTAAAGACGCAATCCTTGTTGTTCACAATAGAAGTCACCAGGTCACCTTCACAATCGGTATAGACAACACCTTGCTCCTCTATCACAGCGCGGGCTTCGGGAGAAAGCTCGTCCCAAATCAGCGGAAGTACCTCTTCCAGTTTCTCCACCTCGTCCAGCTCCACGGGAGCACCGGCATCGCCCTCAATGCAGCAAATCCCCTGGCAAACACCCAAGTCACACAAGAACTTCTCGCGCAAGACATCGAAAGAAACCACAACATCACCAATCTGTATCATAATCATTCTATTAAAAAAAGACGCGGATTATCCGGATTGCACAGACTCAACTTTAAGAGCATCCGTGGAATCCGTATAATCCGCGTCTAAATATTGTTACGGCCTTGACGCCTTACTTAATCAAATCCTTACCAGTCATTTCAGCCGGCTGCTCCATACCCAAGATATGCAGAATAGAAGGAGCTACGTCAGCCAATACACCGTTCTCAACCTTGGCGTCCTTGTTTGCAGTAACGTAAACGAAAGGAACGGGATTCAGAGAGTGGGCAGTATTCGGAGTACCATCCTCATTCAGAGCGTGGTCGGCATTACCGTGGTCGGCGATGATGATTACTTCATAATCGTTTGCCTTGGCAGCTTCAACAGTATCTTTCACACATTCGTCGATGGCTTTCACTGCCTTCTCAATAGCTTCGTAGATACCGGTATGTCCCACCATATCACCATTGGCGTAGTTCACCACGATGAAATCGAACTTCTGGGTCTTGATAGCTTCAACCAACTTGTCCTTCACCTCGTACGCACTCATTTCGGGCTTCAAGTCGTAAGTGGCAACCTTCGGAGAAGGAACCAGGATGCGCTCTTCAGCATCGTAAGGAGTCTCGCGGCCACCGTTGAAGAAGAAAGTCACGTGTGCATACTTCTCTGTTTCGGCAATGTGCAGCTGGGTCTTGCCATTGGCAGCAAGGTATTCGCCCAAGGTATTCTGTACGTTCTCCTTATCAAAAAGGATATGCACACCCTTGAAGCTGGCATCGTACGGAGTCATGCAGTAGAACTGCAGGCCCGGAATAGTCTGCATGCCTTGTTCGGGCATATCTTGCTGGGTGAGGACAACGGTCAATTCCTTGGCACGGTCATTGCGGTAGTTGAAGAAGATTACAACATCACCTTCCTTGATGGTACCGTCGAAGCCACCGTTCACAATCGGCTTAATGAATTCATCCGTAACGCCTTCGTCGTAGGACTCCTGCATAGCCTGGACCATATCCGTAGCAACCTTGCCTTCACCGTTTACCAACAAATCGTAGGCAACCTTCACACGTTCCCAACGTTTGTCGCGGTCCATGGCATAGAAACGTCCCACGATGGAAGCAATCTTGCCGGCAGACTTCTCGCAATGAGCAGTCAACTGCTCAATGAAACCTTTACCACTCTTCGGGTCGGTATCACGACCGTCCATAAAACAGTGGATGAAGGTATTCTCGATACCGTATTCCTTGGAAATATCGCAGAGTTTGAACAAATGGTCAAAAGAGCTGTGCACGCCACCGTTGCTGGTCAGTCCCATAAAGTGGATATTCTTGCCGTTTTCCTTTGCATATGAGAAAGCAGAAACAATTTCCTTGTTCTTCAGAATGCTGCCATCGGCACAAGCACGGTTAATCTTCACCAAATCCTGGTAAACGATGCGTCCGGCACCGATATTGAGGTGACCTACTTCAGAATTACCCATCTGTCCGTCGGGCAAACCAACGTTTTCACCGCTTGCTTGAAGCTCGGAATGCGGATAAGTTGCCAACAGACTGTCCCAATACGGAGTAGGTGTATTGAAAATCACATCATCTTTGCCTTGATCGCCGATGCCCCAGCCATCAAGAATCATTAAAAGGGCTTTCTTACTCATAATATTAATCGAATTTAATTGTATAATCTTTTTGTATGATACAAACGTTCTTTTATAGTAGGAACCTGTTTTTTGCGTTGCAAAGGTACAAAAAACAGCCGTTAAAGCGTACTGTTTCAAATGATTTATGTACTTTTGCCACGCTTAAAAAATAAAAAAACAAGAAATATGGACGATTCAAACCCACGAACGTGCAATAGTATTCACCAATAAAACGAACGGAGACGTTGACTGCAATGCCTCTGTTCCAACTAGAAAGGAGGCAAACAATGAGAAAGTATCTCTACAGTGAAAATGGCTTCACTGAAAAGGCCGAATGGCAACCCAACTGCTGGGTCAACGTAGAATGCCCGGACAACGATGATTTCAAATTCCTAACCGAAGAGCTGAAAGTTCCCGAATCATTCCTGGAAGACATAGCCGACGTGGACGAGCGCCCACGTACGGAAACAGAAGACAACTGGCTGCTGACCATCCTCCGCATCCCGATGCAGAGCAACCAACGCGGCGTGCCGTTCATCACTGTGCCCATCGGCATTATCACCAATGACGGAATCATCGTTTCTGTCTGCTATCACCACACGGAGCTGATACCGGACTTCATTCAGCACACCCGCCGGAAGAACATAGTCGTCAACAATAAACTGGATTTGATTCTGCGAATCATCTACTCTTCCGCCGTCTGGTTCCTGAAGTATCTGAAACAGATAAACAACGATGTGGCCACCGCCGAAAAAGAGCTGGAGAAAAGCATCCGCAACGAAGATCTCCTGCAACTGATGAAGCTGCAAAAGACGCTGGTCTACTTCAACACTTCCATCCGTGGCAATGAAGTGATGATAGGACGGCTGAAAAACATCTTTCAAGACACCAATTATCTGGATTTGGAATTATTGGAAGACGTGGTCATCGAGTTGAAGCAGGCATACAATACCGTAAACATCTACAGTGATATCCTGACGGGAACCATGGACGCCTTCGCCTCCATCATCTCCAACAATGTGAATGCCATCATGAAACGTATGACAAGCCTCAGCATTACACTGATGATTCCCACGTTGATAGCCAGTTTCTACGGCATGAATGTGGACATCCACCTGGAGAGTTTTCCGCACGCGTTTATTTTCATCATACTTTTGTCGGCAATATTATCAGCAGTGACATTCGTATGGTTCAGAAGGATTAAGTGGTTCTAAACAGCATCATTGTCCGAAGTTCAGCGACAACTGCCCATCCCCCAAGAGATTAAACGTCAAGCGATGATAGGGTGTAGTACCCCGCTCAGCAATGGCGGCACGATGTTTCTTGGTGGGATACCCCTTGTTACGATTCCAGTCATAATACGGATATTCCTCGTGAAGGCGGTTCATGTAGTCATCACGATAGGTCTTTGCCAAAATGGAGGCGGCAGCGATGGAAAGGTACTTCCCGTCTCCTTTCACTACGGTAGTATGCGGCAAGTCCCGATATTTTTTAAAGCGGTTGCCGTCTATCAGCAGATGTTGCGGACGGACATTCAGTTGGTCAACAGCACGGTGCATGGCAAGAAAGGAGGCATTGAGAATATTGATTTTGTCAATTTCTTCGGGAGAGACGACGCCCACCGCCCATGCCAGAGCCTCTTTTTCAATCACTTCACGCAAGGTATAGCGTTGTTTTTCCGTCAGCTGCTTGGAGTCGTTCAAAAGTTCATTCTTAAAGTCCGTTGGCAGAATAACAGCAGCGGCATAGACCGCACCGGCCAGACAGCCGCGACCGGCCTCATCGCATCCTGCCTCTATCAAATCTTTATTCAAATAAGGTAATAACATATATATCGCTATCTTTGAGGCACAAAGATAAATCTTTTTGGAGGGAAACCGGACTTCTAAGAAGAATTAATTAAATTTGCAGAAACAAGACGATGCCATGAAGAAAAACCTATGTCTACTACTCGTATGTCTTCTGTCAGCAGCTGCCCCACTGCAAGCTCAAGACATGCAGCAAGCACAGAAATTGATTGACCAAGCACAGAAATACCTGTACAACAACCCCAAACAAGCTTCCTACTATGCAGCTCAGGCTTCTGCCTTGTTTCCCGAAGATGAGCCCAGTGAGGTCCGCGCACAAGCTATGATTCTCTACTGTCAAGCCGAACAATTGTTGGGGAACTTCGACCTAAGTATCAAGAATCTTTATGACACCCAAAAATATATCCATCCCACCAACAAAAAACAAATGGCACAACTCTGCTCCTTGATGGGGCGTGTATACAGCAAACTAGGCGATTACAACAAAGCCATTGAACTGAACGACAAAGCAACCTCCATCTTCAAATCCATCGGCGATTCCACCTCTGTGGCCGGATGCTATAACGAACGTGGAGTAATGCACCACTTCATGAGTGAATTTACCGTTGCCGAGCGTTTCTTCCAGCGTGCGCTGGCCATCAACCGTGCCCAACGAAACCTGAAAGAGATTGCAACCAACTTGAACAACCTCTGTCTGTACCGAGGAAATACGGAAGAGAAACTTTCTTTCATCCAGGAAGCCATCACCATCAACAAGAATCTGGACGCCCAATGGTCTCTTGGCGAAAACTACAACAACATGGGGAAACAGTATTACTATGACAAGCAATACTCCAAAGCCTTGGAAGCCTTGCATAAAGCCTACGAGTATGCCCACAACATCGGAGCCCGCGAACTGATTTGCGACAATTACGAATATTCGTCCATGGTATATGCAGCTATAGGTGACTATGCCCAAGCCTATAAATACCTGGAGAAAATGCAGCACCTGAGCAAAGAGCTACAAAGCAGTAACAAGCTGCGTAACATTGAGCTGGAAATCTCCTATAAAAGATATCAAGACCAGAAGCATGCCACTGAAATGCAGGAACAAATCTATGAAATAGAACTGCTGAAACGCAATCTATGGCTCTTGGGCAGCATACTTATTCTCGGTTTGGCTGTCAGTATCTTCTTATATAAATGGTATAAACGCAGAAAAGACCTGCAACTGATTGAAACCCGCTATCAGCTGGAACTCTCCGAACGCGAAGTATCCGAACTGAAACTACAACAGCAAGAAATGGAACTGAAAAACGTGCAGAGTGCTTTGGATGACAGCCGCCAGGAGGTTACCAGCTTTGCCGTGTTCCTAAGAAGCCGCAATGAGCTACTCGACAAGATACGTGGAATGATTAAAGAGGGTTATAAAATGGATAACCAAACACTCATTCCCCACCTGAAGAAAGTGAATGCCTTCATCAGCCAATATCAAAGCGGAGATAAGACAAACAGTAGCTTATTGCTGAATATAGAAGAAAAGAACAAGGAATTCCTGGACCGGCTCGCACTAAAGCATCCTAATCTGACGCAAGGTGAAAAATACCTAGCAACTCTATTACGCGTCAATCTGTCAACCAAAGAAATCTCCATGATAACCGGTACCATTCCCAAAACAATCAATATGAACCGGTATCGTTTACGCAAATCTTTGAACTTATCCACAGAAGAAGACTTGGTTGAATACCTTCAGAGTTTCTAAAAACGAAGCCAAAGAGAAAAGCTCTCTTGTAGATAGATCATATTAGAATATAATACTATTATTCAACGATTTAGCAATCGGATTGTAGATTAAATAACAGTACTTTCAACCCCCTTTGTAGATATTTTATAGATAAAGTTCATAGCCAACCTTTTAATTATATCGCTTCCTTTGCCCTTGTGAAAAACAAAGTATTAACCTTAAAAAACTTTATCACACATGGGTAAAATTAAACAGTATTTCTCAATGCAAAGAGTATTACTACTTGCCTTACTCTTTGTATGTCTAGCGCCGCTAAGTGCATTAGCGCAAACCATCCAGCTAACCGGTACCGTAACCGATACCAAAGGAGAATCTCTTATCGGTGCCAGTGTCCTGGAAAAAGGAACCAGTAATGGTTGCATCACCGACGTTGACGGCAACTTTACGTTGACAGTCTCTCCCAAAGCAACTATGGTAATCTCTTATGTGGGTTATGTAACCCAGGAAATTCCCCTCAACGGGCAGAAGAACATCAAAATAGCATTGAAAGATGATTCTGAAATGCTGGATGAAGTCGTAGTCGTAGGTTACGGTACGATGAAGAAGAGTGATATGACCGGTGCCATTTCTTCGGTGAAAGCGGAAGATTTGATGAAGCGTGCCACTACCAGCGCAACCGAAGCACTGCAAGGTAAAATTGCCGGTGTAAGCGTTTTGAAATCGGGAGGTAATGCAGGTGCAAGCATTTCTGTAAAAATCCGTGGTATCAAGACTATGGGTGACAATGAGCCGCTTTACATCATCGACGGGTATCCTGGTGACATCAACACCATCAATCCGCAGGATATCGAATCCATGGAAATCCTGAAAGATGGTGCCGCCGCTGCCATTTACGGTTCTGTGGCCGCCAATGGTGTAGTCATCGTTTCTACCAAGAACGGAAAGGAAGGAGAGCTGAAAGTTTCCTTTAATACGTATATGACGGTCAACTCGGTAGCCAAGAAGTTCGACATGCTCAATGCAGACGGCTACTTGAAAGTGCACAACATGATGTACGAGAATGCAGGAACAAACAAGCCCGCTTATCTTACGTACAAGAATGGACAGAACCCTACCGGTGCCGATACAAACTGGCAGGATGAAATGCTCCGTACCGGTATCGCACAGAACTATTATGTAAACCTCATCGGAGGTTCTGAAGTTGCCAAATATTCACTTTCTTATGGGCATGCCGACGAGAAGGGTATCTTTAAGGGTAACTCTTACATCCAGGATAATGCCCGCCTGAAACTGAATGCGCACAAATATATCTTTGATTTCGATGCGAGCTTGAACTTCAAGGTCACACAAAGCAAACAGCCCCAGTATTCCTTGAAAGAAATGTACTCCATTTCGCCACTGGTGCCCGTTTACGACGAAAACCAGACATACGGATACGGTCTGACCGACATGTCGGTAGACGGTACCAAGATGGAATTCCCAACCAACCGTAATGTCATGGCAGACGACCATTACAAAGACAGAAAATATACGGGCTACGACATTACCGGCAATATCGGTCTGACCATGAAGCTCGCCCCGTGGCTTACATTCAAAACAAGCTATACGTACGACGGTTACTACTACAACGACCGTTATCATCGTGCCAAATACGAAGCCAATGCACAAGAGCCGAGCCTCTATCCTTATAACTACGAGTACAACTCATACTATCGTAAGCAAACATTCGAGAATGTATTGACCTTCATGAAAGACTTCGGCAAGCACTCCGTTACTGCCATGGTAGGTAACTCCATCATTTCCGCCCATCAGGATAAAAGTTCTGTCAGCGTGGAAGGCAAGAAAACCGAATATGATGTAGTAGGCGGCAGTCTGAGTTCCAGCGAGGTTCCCGGCGGATTCTTCGACCCGACATCTCCCACAATCGATGCAGGTATCGGCGGTACATTTGCCGGCACAGGTACTTTCTACGATTACAACCGCGCTTCTTTCTTCGGACGCTTCAACTATTCATACGCCAGCCGTTACTTGCTGCAAGTGACTGTACGTTCCGACGGCTCTTCCAAGTTCGGTAAAAACAACCGTTGGGGTACCTTCCCTTCCGTAGCAGTGGGATGGAGAATCAGCGAGGAAGATTTCTTCCCCAAAAACACCCCTATCAGCAACTTGAAGTTCCGCGCCAGCTGGGGACGCCTGGGTAGCGAGAGTGCACTGGGCTACTATTATGCGCCAACAATGAGTAACAGCAACACCCAATGGATGAGCTACATACAAGGTGGTAATCCTTGGGCCGGCATGTCCAACCTCTATCTGGTAAACGACGATTTGCGTTGGGAAACTACCGATACCAAAAACATCGGTTTCGACTTCGGTCTTTTCAACAATAAGTTGAGCGGTAGCCTTAACTACTATTACAACACAACGGAAGACTTACTGATTGAAAAAGTCATGCCGCCTTCTGCAGGTATCTACAATCCTACTGTCAACGTAGGAAAGATGGTAAACAAAGGTTTCGAGCTTGAATTGAACTATGGAGACAACATCAACGGTTTCGACTATAATATCGGTTTCAACCTTTCTACCATCCACAACGAAATGTTGAAGGCAGACCCGAACCAGGTACTTTATGGTTCTGCCTGGAAGGGTGACGGCCACTTCGTAACCCAAACACTGAAAGGTTATCCGGTAGCCAGCTTCTGGCTGTATCAGACTGACGGCATATTCCAGACTGATGCAGAAGCTGCTGCTTACGTAAACAGTGCAGGCGAACGTCTCCAGCCGAGTGCCAAAGCCGGTGATATCCGCTTCAAGGATGTAGACGGCAATGGAAGCATCGACTCCGGCGACAAGGTATATTCCGGTTCCGGTATTCCCAAGGTGGAAGCCAACTTGTCATTCAGCGGTTCCTATAAGAACTTTGACCTTTCCTTCCAGTTTGGCAGTGCATGGGGGCACAAACTCTACAACGTAAACCGTCTGTATTATGAAGGAATGGACGCCGGTAGAAACTACTTCACAAGCACCATGAATGCATGGACACCGCAAAACGCAGGAACAAGTATGCCAAGAGCTGTACTGGGTGACCCGAATGAAAATACCCGTGAATCCGATCGCTTCCTCGAAAACGGTAACTTCGTCCGCCTTCGCCAGTTGCAGTTAGGATACAGCTTGTCCAGAGCTTTAGCTAAGAAAATGTATCTTGAAAAATGCCGCCTCTATGTCAGTGGAGAGAATCTCTTTACCATCACTAAATATTCCGGTATCGACCCTGAATTCTCTTCAAGCATTCTGGACACCGGTGTAGACTCCTTTGTATACCCGTTCACCCGCTCATTTGTAGTAGGTCTGCAAGTTACATTCTAATCACCATTAAAAACAAGAAGACAATGAAAAAAATTATATATATAGCCTCTTTCTTATGCGCCGCCTTACTGGCAGGATGCGATGATTTCCTGACGACAGAGTCTCCCGACTTTTCTACAGACAAATACTGGAGAGATAAAGCCGATGTAGAGGCAGGTCTATCAGCGGTATATGGCCAGCTGGATAACCGCACCGGCTCTTACACGGTTGCAGAAGTCAAGTTTGTTGTGGAAACCTTCCGTAGCGATGAGATGGTAAAAGGCCAGGACGTCAACAACTATCCGGAATGGGCTGCATTGTACGGATTCACCTACAACAATGAGAACTCCAGCATCAAAGAATACTGGATGAACAATTACAATGGCATCAACTACGCCAACAACGTATTATACGGTATTGACAAAGTACAGACCAGCGGTGAGAAGATGAGTGCCGATGACGAGAACCATCTTACGGGCGAAGCTCTGTTCCTGCGTGCCTACTATCATTTCAAACTGATTATGAGCTGGGAGAAAATCATTATCCGCAATGAATATCTGACCGGAGAATCCCAGACTCACAAAGCATTGTCTACCAGAACGGAAGCATGGGACTTTATCTGTACTGAACTGGACAAAGCAGGCAGCATGCTGCCACAAGACCGCCCTTCTTCCGAAGCGGGACGTGTAACCAAAGGAGCAGCCTACTCTTACCTGGGATGGGCTTACTTGACCCGTGCTTATGAAGAAAGTGACAAAAAGGCCGAATACCTGGGGCTGGCAGAAGCCGCTTTCAACAAAGTGACCGGCTACGAACTGGAGTCCGACTACGGAAGCATGTTCGACGGAACCAACAAAAATTGCAAAGAGTCCATTCTGGAACTTCAGTTTACCAACAGTACGGCCGACGGTACTTTCCACAAGCACGTACTCCACTTCTGGGTGGCTCCGGGCAGCATGTCCGGTTGGGACGAAATCCGTGTCAGCGACATGATGTACAACGAATTTCTGAAAGAAGGACGCATTGCCGAAGGTAACATGTACGATGCCCGTGCCTATGGTTCCATGATGTTTGATGATCCGTATTACTACGAAGGCGGGCACATCCTGGGGTACAATTACGATGACATCTATGATGAGAATTCCGCCACCCGATATAATTACCGTAAATACATGCCTTCAACTTGGAGCGACTACGCACAAAACTACGTAGGTACCAACATGCCACTGATGCGTTATGCCAATGTATTGCTGATGAAGGCTGAAGTCTACAATGAACAAGGTCATCCAGAAAAAGCCATTCCATTGATTAACGAAGTACGTAGCGTGCACGGCAAGCTGCCTGCCATGACCGGAAGTGACCAAGCTGCTGTTAAAGCGCAAATTGAGCATGAACGTCTGGTGGAATTCACACTGGAAAACTCACGCTTCTACGACCTCCGTCGTTGGGGCAAACTGGACGAAGCCATGAAGGCTGACGGCAGAACCGGATTCAGTGCATCTACCCACTCCTTCCTGCCCATTCCTCTGATGGAGATTCAGACCAACAATGAAATAAACGAATAATCCTTTTCTCCAAATAGTATATCGAGGCGGTATTCGCCCCGGCAATGCCGCCTCGTTTACTTTGAAAGCTTTATCTTTGCACCTGCAAAAATAGACCATACTATCTTTGCCACTAAAAAACGACATAGATATGTTTACAATCATCGGACTAATGCTCACGGGAATGCTGTTGGGCTATCTCTTACGGAAACGGGACTTAAAGAAAATCCACCAAATCATCACCCTGCTCATCTGGCTGCTGCTGTTTATCCTCGGCATCGAGGTCGGAAGCAACGAGCAAATCATCAAGGGGCTCCATACCATAGGTCTTGAAGCTGTGATACTCACCCTGGGAGGGACCTTGGGAAGTGTTATCGCTGCTTGGGCACTCTGGAGAGCCTTGTATAAAAGGAAAGGAGGCAGGGCATGAAAGGAAGTCTTATCATTGTGGGCTTTTTTGTATTGGGTACGATTTGTGGTGTGTGCCATCTGCTGCCTTTTGATATTGCAGAAACCAATATCAGCTACTACGCGCTTTGCGCGCTGATGTTCAGTGTAGGGTTGAGCGTAGGCAACGACCCGCAGACCCTGAAGAACTTCCGTTCACTCAATCCGCGACTGGTATTCCTGCCCATCATGACGATACTGGGAACACTGGCTGGTTCGGCAGCCGTCAGTCTGATTCTGACACACCGTTCTATAACGGACTGTCTGGCCGTAGGCTCGGGATTCGGCTATTACTCGCTCTCCAGCATCTTCATTACCGAATACAAGGGAGCCGAGCTGGGCACCATCGCCCTGCTTGCCAATATCAGCCGGGAGATTCTGACACTGCTAGCCGCCCCGTTGCTGGTACGATGGTTCGGAAACCTTGCCCCCATCTCTGCCGGAGGAGCCACGACGATGGACACCACACTACCCATCATCACACGGACAGCCGGACAGCAGTTTGTAGTGGTTTCCATCTTCCACGGGTTTGTGGTCGATTTCAGCGTTCCGTTCCTGGTGACATTGTTCTGCTCGATATAGGGCTTTTACCCTCTTTTGACAGACACCGGTCTCTGACAAGAGCCATTTTTATATCACTAAATCCTATTAATAATGAAAACCAAACTTTATACCTTTCTCCTTTCTTCGCTGCTTTGCACCGATGCCCTGGCCGACAACGAGCCGTGGCAGAACCCGCAAGTCAACGAAATGAACAGAGAGCCGATGCACGCCCACTTCACTCCATTCACGAATGAAGCCAACGCACTGAAACAACGTGCCTTGCCTGCCGACGTACGGTTCGACGTAAATCCTGCAACAGAACGCCGCATCACGCTGGACGGCACCTGGAAATTCCTTTTCTCAAAGAACAATGACCTCTGCCCCAAAGACTTCCACAAGCCCGGATTCAGTACCCGCAAGTGGAGCAAAATAGAAGTTCCTGGAAGCTGGGAGCTGCAAGGGTTCGATGCGCCCATCTATACAGATACCCGTTATCCGTTCCCACCCAATCCGCCCTACGTGCCTGCCGACTACAACCCCGTAGGCGCTTATATCCGCGAATTCACCGTCCCGGCAGGTTGGGAAGGCATGGACGTTTTCCTCGATTTCGAAGGAGTGGAGTCTGCCTACTATGTATGGGTAAACGGCGAATTGGCGGGTTATGCTGAGGACAGCCGCCTGCCGTCGCACTTCAACATCACCAAGCTGCTGAAGAAGGGCAACAACAGACTAGCTGTAAAAGTATTCCGTTATAGCGACGGTTCCTACCTGGAAGGCCAGGACTACTGGAAATACAGCGGCATCGAACGGAGTGTTTATCTCTACGCCCGCCCCCAGAGCCGCGTCAAGGACTTCCGGATGACAGCGGAACTGATAAACAACTACAAGGATGGCGAACTAAAGCTGGATGTATTCCTCCATCAGCCTAAAGCCGGAGAAACGGTGGAAGTGAAGGTAATGGACAGGGACAAGGTTATCTATGACCGGAAAAAGTCCATAACCTCTGCCACAGACACTTTGTTTACCCAGCAGCAAGTGTTCACGAATGCACGAGCCTGGAATGCCGAAACACCGAACACCTACACGCTGGTAGTCAGCACCTTTGATGCACAAGGGAAACCGCAGGAATCCTTTACGCACCTTTTTGGCTTCCGTACCGTGGAAATGATGAACGGCATGCAGATGATTAACGGCCAGGCCGTCCTCTTCAAGGGGGTGAACCGTCACGAGCACGACCCGCACAAGGGACGTACCATCACCGTGGGGTCCATGATACACGACATCCAGCTGATGAAGCAGTTCAACCTGAACGGTGTACGCAACTGCCACTACCCGAACAACTATGCGTGGTACGAGCTTTGCACAGAATTCGGACTTTATATGGTAGACGAAGCCAACATCGAGAGCCATGGCATGATGTTCCACAAGGATGAGACCCTTGCCAACTATCCCGACTGGGAGGTGCCTTTCATGCAGCGGATGAGCCGTATGATTGCACGCGACCGCAACTACTCTGCCATCGTGACTTGGTCCATGGGCAACGAGTCGGGCTACGGCAAGCACTTCGAAACTCTGTATGACTATACCAAGAAGATAGACCCCACCCGTCCCGTACAATATGAAGGGGGTGGCTACAACTCCAAGAGCGACATCTATTGCCCCATGTACGCACGCATCTGGAGGTTGCGCCAACACGTGAACCAGCGTGATGCCCGCCCCATGATTCTCTGCGAATATGCCCATGCCATGGGTAACAGTGTAGGTAACTTCCAGGACTACTGGGACTTGATTTACAAGTACGACCAGCTGCAAGGCGGTTTCATTTGGGACTGGGTGGACCAGACGTTTGCCATCAAGGACGAGAACCAGCGCGACATCTGGGCTTTTGGCGGCGACATGGGATTTGTAGGTGTCGTCAACGACTCCAACTTCTGTGCCAACGGCCTGGTTGCTGCCGACCGCACCCCGCACCCGCACATCTACGAAGTGAAGAAGGTATTGCAATACATCCACTTCGAACCGCTTGCCTTCACCCCGAACAAGATAAAGGTCACCAACTGGCACGATTTCATCGGATTGGAAGGATATACCCTCCGCTGGGCAGTGGAATGCGACGGCAAGACCGTTCAGAACGGTGAGATGGATTTCCCCAAGATTGCTCCCAAAAACTCTGCCAACATAGAATTGCCACTGAAAGCGCTGCCTGCCGACGGCAAGGAGTATTTCCTCACACTTCGTGCATTCACCAAGCACGAAGCGCCATTAGTACCGAAAGGACACGAGGTTGCCATCGAACAATGGGAACTGCCTTCCGTCCCGTCAGCCAAAACCGTTCAGCCGGTGGAGGGAACGTTGACCGTAAACCGCAACAACGAAGCATTGACCGTGAAAGGCAATAACTTCCAGGTAGCTTTCTCTACCCGAAACGGTGAAATGACAGAGCTGAACTACAACGGAAAGAATCTGATTAAGGAAGGGCTGCAACCCAACTTCTGGCGCCCGTTGACCGATAATGATATTCCAAATGGGCACCTGATACGCTGCGGCACCTGGAGAAACGCCGGACGCGATGCCAAACTGCAGAACATCGAAGTTGCAGAAGCCGGACAAACGGCTACTGTCACTGCGACCTACCGCATGGAAGAACAAGATGCTGATTTGCAGACTCTCTACACAATCACTCCCGACGGCAAGGTTCAGGTAACCATGCACTTCACCCCCGGCAAGAAGCCATTGAGCGAGATGCCTCGTCTGGGCATGCGCATGATACTCCCTGCCGAATATGAAATGATGACCTGGTTGGGCCGTGGTCCGCAAGAGACGTACGCCGACCGCAAGACGGGAGCATTGATAGGCCTCTACAACGCCACGGTGTGGGAACAATTCCATCCGTATGTACGTGCCCAAGAGACGGCCAATCATTGTGACGTACGCTGGGTGGCCCTGCGCAATGCTGCCGGTGAAGGTATGCTGGTAGTGGGCGAGGAACCGTTGAGCGTAAGCGCCTGGAACTTCCCGATGGAGGACATTGAATACCGTCCCTCACAGATGGAGCGCCGCCACGGTGGAAGCATCCAGAAGAAAGATATGATATGGCTCAACATCGACCACAAGCAGATGGGCGTAGGCGGTGACAATACCTGGGGAGCACAAGTTCATCCCGAGTACACCATCACTCCGCACGAATGGAAATACAGCTTCACGCTCGCCCCTCTCGCACCGGAGGATGATGCAGCGGAACAAGCGCACAAATAACCGTTAAATACCTCATTCATATGAAATACAAATTTATACGCATACTCTGCTTCACATTGTTGGCCGCAGGCATCGCAGCCTGCACCCCCGGCATGAAAAGCACTACGGAGAAACGGTATGCCTTCGCCGACATACTGGACATCTCCTACACTCCCGACACCCTGCACCGCTGCTATGGTTGGTTCACCGACGCCGGCTCGTGGATGGGCTTCACGCTGCCCGAACGGCAACAATGGGTCAACGGCTTCTGCGGCCCCTTCAGCCTCGATATGTTCCGCCGCCAGTGGATGGCACAGTCAGCCGCCGTCGTAAGCTTTGCCAAAGATACACAAGAGATTTTTGTTCCGGATTCCACTTGCTATTACCCCGGCGAGCTCTATATGTCGGCACATTCCACCCACGGGAGCATCACGCAACGGCTCAACTTCACAAGTGCCTCGACCGCCTTGCTGCGCATCGAAGCCGACACGGCTGAAGACCTGCTGTTCTCCGGTAGCCAATGGGGCAAAGACATCACCGTCAGCGTAGAACAGAACTCCGTCATCGCCCGTCATCCCAGTGGCGAAACCGTAACCGTGACCTTCACTCCTAATGTAGAGCTGGCCAAGACCGACAATAACTATACAGCCCTCGTCCGCTCTCCGCGCTACCCTGTCAACGTAGCCATCTCTTTCTTCACTTCCGAAAAAGAGATGACTGCCAACCTGCAAAACCTGCCGAGCCTGCTCAACAATCCCGCCCCCGCCCTGCAAGCCAATGCCGAACGTTGGGAAGGTTACCTCACCAAGATACTGCGCAAGGACATGAAGCCCGAATATGACCGTATCGCCGTGAAAGCCGTCACCACGCTCATCTCCAATTGGCGGACACACCGCGGTGGATTGCTTCACGAAGGTATCATCCCGAGCCATGCCGTAGGCTATTTCGTCGGCTTTTGGGCATGGGATAGCTGGCGCTTCAGTGCCGGAACCGCCAAATTCGACCCCGAACTGGCCAAGAACAACATCCGAGCCATGTTCGACTACCAGCAACCGGACGGCATGATTATCGACTGTATCTACACCGACCCCTCCGAGAACAATGCCCGTGACAGCAAGCCTCCCTTGGTATGCTGGGCTGTCGATGAAATATTTACCCATACGGGTGACACCGCCTTCGTTGCCGAGATGTATCCGCAACTGCTCTCCTATTATAGATGGTGGTACGAGAAGCGCGACCACAACCGCAATGGCATGTGCGAGTACGGTGCTACCGACGGAACACTGGAAGCTGCCGCCTGGGAAAGCGGCATGGACAACGCCATCCGTTTTGACGGCGCCGTGATGCTGAAAAACGAAGGCTACGAGGATGCCTGGAGTATGGATCAGGAGAGTGTGGACTTGAACGCTTATCTGGCACTGGAATGCAAACTGCTGAAGAAATTCTCCAGCCTGCTGAAGATACCTTTCGACGCACCAGACTACAGTAGCCAGGTAGCCGACTATTTCTTTGACAAGAACATCAACTTCTTCTGCGATCGCCGCCTGAAGGACGGTTCATTCATCGAAGAGCCGGGCTGCGAAGCCTACACTCCGTTGTGGACCCGGATTGCCACACAAGCGCAAGTGGACAGCATGCTGCCCATGCTTCAAGATACGGCAAAGTTCTCCACGTATATCCCCTTCCCGACCATTGCCGCCGACAATCCCAAATACAATCCGCACGGCTACTGGCGTGGCCCCATCTGGCTGGACCAAACCTACTTTGCCATCCGCGGACTGCGCAACTACGGCTACAACCGGCTGGCAGATGAATATACGCTGCAAGTCTTCGACCGCCTGAGTGGGCTGAAAGAGGGTGCTCCCATCCACGAGAACTACGGAACCCATACCGGCGAACGCCTGAAAGCTCCCCATTTCAGCTGGAGCTCCTCACATCTGTTGATGATGTACGACGATTACGGTAAGTAAACCGGGATTCCATATATGTCATAACTCACCACAGATTACACAGATTCACGCAGATTTTTTTAGTTTATTGATATCTGACATATTTATCTGTGTGAATCTGTGTAATCTGTGGTGAGTTATGACACTTTCATGAAGAACAAAAGCGATATGATTATTATCGGTAAACCTGCACCGGAAGCTCTCCACGCAAAGCTCCCAGCGCATTCATTACCAATGCTTCCAATTCGTCTTCTCCGGGATAGACGTGGACGGGAGCAAGGAAAGACACGCGCTCCTGCAACCGCGAAGTGATGTACTCGGAATGTGCCATACCTCCCGTAAGCAGAATGGCGTCCACCTTGCCATAAAGCACAACAGCAGCACCGCCTATCTCCTTGGCAATGCGGTAAATCATGGCATCAAGCACCAAAGCGGCATGGGTGTCTCCCTCAGCGATGCGCCTCTCTATGGCGGGAATGTCGGTAGTACCCAAATGGGCGGCAAGTCCCGCCTTGCCGGAAATACGTTTCTTCAGTTCTTCGGTAGTGTAACGCCCCGAGTGACAAAGGTCTATCAGTTGCCCGGCGGGCAGGGTACCTGCACGTTCGGGCGAAAAAGGACCGAAACCGTCGAGGGCATTGGGCACGTCCACCGCACGGCCGTGGCGGTGGACTCCTACGGAAACGCCTCCACCCAAGTGACAGACAATCAGATTGAGGTCTTCGTAATGCACGGGAGCTTCGGGCTGCAGGGCACTACGCTCGGCAGCATAGCGCCGGGCGATGGCTCGCTGGTTCAAGGCGTGCCAGATGGTGATGCTGGGCATCAGAGGCGAACCGGTGATGCGTGCCACATCGTCCAGTTCGTCCACCACGCCGGGATCGGCTATGAAAGAGGGGCAGCCGGGCAGCATGGCGGCAAGTTCGTGGGCTATCAGACAACCTAAGTTGCAGGCGTGGGTACGCATGGCGTGGAGCATATCGTCCAACATGGCATCGTTCACGGCATACACACCGCCAGGAATGGGTTTCAACAATCCCCCACGGCCGACGATGGCATCGAACTTAAAGGGAATGTCATTGGCCTCCAGCGCTTCCAGCACCAAGTGCTTGCGGAATTCGAACTGGTCGATGATGCGGGGAAATTGGGAAAGCTCCTCCACCGAATGCCGGATGTTGAGTACCAGACGGGGAGTTTCATCCTCATAGACAGCAATTTTTGTCGAGGTGGAACCGGGATTTACTGCCAGTATTTTCATTGATTACGATTTACAAATTACGAACTACAAATTACTAATTACAATCAAGGTTCTTTCACCCCGCTGGTCAGGCAAGCCATGGCAATGCTGTAATATTTGGACAAACCGGAATCGCTACGCGACGGTAATACCACCGGACATGAGGGTCCTTGCAGCAACCCGGCCATATCGGCATGAGAAAACAGAGATACAGCCTTATAAAAAGCATTGCCCGATTCGATGTTTGGGAATATCAACACATCCGCCTCCCCGTCAATCGGTGATACAATGCCTTTGATGTTACCGCTCGTCTTCTCACAAGAGGTCTTCACATCCAGCGGGCCGTCGATGATGACATTGCCGAACTCTCCGGCTTCCGCCAGTTCTACAATATTCACATAGTCCAATGAATGGGGGAATTTGGCGCTAACCTTCTCCGTGCAATGAATCAGCGCGATGCGTGGCTGCTCTATCCCGAAATGGCGGCAAGTATGGATGGCATACCAAATCATTTCAATGCGCTGTTGCAGTGTCGGGCGGGGAATGACCGCAGCATCGGAGAAAAAGAGCAGTTTATCGTAAGTAGGTATCTGCATCACGGCCAGATGGGTCAGAATCTTTCCTTTAGGCAACAAACCATGTTCCTTGTCCAGAATGGCACGTAGCAAATTGTCGGTATTGATGATGCCTTTCATCAGGATGTCCGCTCCACCCTCGCGTACGATACGCACCGCCTCACGTGCAGCCTCATCGGAATCTTCTATATGTAAGGTACTGACATATTGAGGATATTTCTTCAAAGTGGGATATTTTTCCAATATGGCAGAATCGCCAATCATCAGAAATTCCGCAATCCCCTCCTCCAAGGCACGGGATATGGCATATTCTGTATTAGGGTCATTGGCACAGACTACCGCAATACGTTTCCTCTTATTCAAGGTTTTCAGGTGGGCTGTTAACTGGGCAAAGTTCCGTATCGGTTCCATAACGTTAGATTTTTAGCAAATATCTAAAAAAATGTCGAGAAATACAGCATTTGCCCCGTTGAAATTTTATATGTTTAATATCATTTTGATATGTTCACCACAGATTACACAGATTGACACGGATTTGAACAGAATTTGAATTACTCTGTTGATTATATATCATATATAACCTCCCTCTCTTCTGTTAAAAATCCGTGTTAATCTGTGATATCTGTGGTGAATTGTGTACTTTTGCCCAAAATAGATTGATAATATATATGGGTAGTCTTATTTTCCCTCCGTATCTGCAGGAAGGTGACCGTGTCATTGTTCTCTCCCCTTCCAGCAAGATTGACAAATCTTTCCTGAAAGGCGCCTACAAACGTTTGAAGTCCTGGGGGCTGGAAGTCGTATTCGCAAAGCACGCGGGGAGTTCCAACGGAACGTATGCAGGAAATATCCGGCAACGCCTCGAGGACCTGCAGGAAGCCATGGACGATGAAGAAGCCAAAGTCATATTCTGTAGTCGGGGCGGTTACGGAGCCGTGCATCTGATAGGCAAACTGGATTTTACCAAGTTCAGGCAGCATCCCAAATGGCTCATCGGATTCAGTGACATCACCGCCCTCCATAATCTGTTCCAGCAGAATGGCTTCGCGTCGTTGCACGCCCCCATGGCGCGCCATCTCACAGTAGAACCGGAAGACGACTTCTGCACACAAGCACTGAAGGATATACTATTCGGGCAGGCATTGGGAGGAACCGAAGCATTCAGTTATGTCTGCCCGGGGCACAAACTAAATCATAAGGGAGAGGGAAAAGGTGTGTTGCGCGGCGGCAATTTGTCTGTGTTCTACGGGCTGCGTGGTACTCCTTACGATATTCCCGCCGAAGGCACCATCCTCTTCATCGAAGATGTGGGAGAACGCCCACATGCGGTGGAACGCATGATGTACAATCTCAAACTGGGAGGTGTCCTCGACAAGCTTTCCGGCCTCATCATCGGACAATTCACCGAATACGAGGAGAACAAGTCCCTGGGAAAAGACCTATATGGCGCATTGGCCGATTTGGTGAAGGAATACGATTACCCGATATGTTTCGATTTTCCCGTCGGACATGTCAGCATGAATGTACCGCTGATAAACGGCGCTGCGGTAACACTGAAAGTTGGAAAGAAAGAAGTGAAACTAAGTTTTAATACAGAAAGAGAATGAAACGGAATTATACATTCATCCCGTTGCTGCTGTTGCTGATTGTAGCGATAGTGGCATGCAGCAACAACAGCAGCAAGTCTGCAGCCGATAATGACAGTGAGGGCGATGCGACCAAAGCGACTGTCCAAGTGCCTCAGTTCAGTGCAGACAGTGCATATCAATACATACAGACCCAAGCGGATTTTGGTCCGCGCGTGCCCAACACCGCCGCCCACAAAGCCTGCGGAGAATTCCTTGCCAAGAAGCTGGAAGAATTCGGCGCCAAAGTATACAACCAGCATGCCGACCTGGTGGCTTACGACAACACCATCCTGAAAGCGCGCAATGTTATCGGCGCCTATAATCCGGAAAGCAAAAGGCGTGTACTGCTCTGTGCCCATTGGGACAGCCGTCCTTATGCCGACCAGGATGCCGACAAGACGAAGCATCACAGCCCCATCCTGGGTGTGAACGATGGAGCCAGCGGTGTGGGCGTATTGCTCGAAGTGGCCCGCCAACTACAGCAGCAGGCTCCAGCCATAGGCATCGACATCATCTTCTTTGACGCCGAAGACTATGGCATCCCCTACTTCTATCAAGGTGCATACAAGAACGACACTTGGTGCCTGGGCTCGCAATATTGGGGACGAGTACCCCATGTAGACGGCTATAATGCCCGCTACGGCATCCTGCTCGACATGGTGGGTGGAAAGAACGCCACCTTCTACAAGGAACAGTTCTCTCAAAGAACCGCCGGTAAGTACGTGAACAAGATATGGAACACAGCCCACCGCCTGGGCTTCGGCAACTTCTTCCCCAAAGAAAAAGGCACCGAAGTGACAGACGACCATATGTATGTATACAACCTGCGGCAGATTCCCTGCGTAGACATCATCAACTATGACCCGAACTGCGACACCGGCTTCGGTGACTTCTGGCACACGATAGACGACACCATGGACATCATCGACAAGGGCACTCTCAACGCAGTGGGACAGACCTTGCTCGAAGTCATCTACAATGAGAAATAGACAATCAAATAGTAAATCGTAAATAGTAAATTCCATGATAAGTATCAACGAAGTACAAGATGAAGTAATTGCCGAATTCAATGATTTCGACGATTGGATGGACCGGTACCAACTTCTTATTGATTTAGGAAACGAGCAGGAACCGCTCGACGAAAAATACAAGACGGAACAAAACCTGATTGAAGGTTGCCAGAGCCGCGTATGGCTGCAGGCAGACGAAGTGGACGGAAAAATTATTTTCCAGGCCGAAAGCGACGCACTGATTGTGAAAGGAATCATTTCACTGCTTATCAAAGTACTCTCCGGGCACACACCGGATGAGATACTGAACGCCGACCTCTATTTCATTGATAAAATAGGACTGAAGGAACACTTGTCGCCCACCCGTAGCAACGGACTGCTGTCTATGGTAAAGCAGATGCGAATGTATGCGCTGGCCTTCAAAGCGAAAGACATCTAAAGGTTACGACCGACAATATATAAGCTAATAATCAGCAGATTATATTTACCGGATGTTTACCCTATAATGTAAAAGCCGTTACTCCAGAATGTAACGGTTTTTACATTATGAAGTAACGACGTTTACCATAGTATGTAAAGGCGTTTACCATAGTATGTAAAGGCGTTTACCGTAGTATGTAAAGGCGTTTACCGTAGTATGTAAAGGCGTTTACCGTAGTATGTAAAGGTGTTTACTGTAGTACGTAAACGGAGTTTCTTAAGGCGGTAAGCATTTCAACCTCTACTTGCGCCTTCTTCTCCCTATTTATCCCTCCTTAAACTCCAGTATATCCCCCGGCTGGCAATCAAGTTCCTTACAGATTGCTTCCAGTGTAGAGAAACGGATGGCCTTAGCCTTTCCGGTTTTGAGAATAGAGAGATTGGCAGGCGTAATATCAATCTTCTCCGCCAGTTCGCCCAAAGATATCTTTCTTCGGGCCATCATTATGTCAAGGTTTACTATAATCATATAATTGTGTTCTATTTATCAATTATTCTTTTCCCACTCACACCACCAGTCAGTGTACCGTTTCGTCAACCGGTAATAACCATATATGCACAGATACATCCACGGCATTACAATATAGACTTTCCACTTCCCGTCAAAGGCCGGAAACAAGAGGAGAAAATAGACAATACTTGCCAACAATAAAACCGCCACAAGTCCGACAACGAAATACAGACCATATTTCACACTTTTCTTCATATCGCGCTCTTCACTTTTATTTAAATCGTCAACTCTTGTTCCTCACGCATACGAACTCCCATCTTAAAAAGATAGCCCATAAAGATGATGAAAACTCCCAATAACACGAATATCCGATAAGAAGTATCAGTCGGTACTCCTTCGGGAGTAAACCAGGAGAGAGTTACCTGAAAAAGCCCATTCAATGCTATCAGCACCCCAATGGTTTGTATCAAAGATGAATTCTGATAAACAAACACTTCCTCTTTCTTCACATTGCGGAGAATGAGAAAAATACACAAGCCACATATTGTCATCACCAGCATTGTTACTGATTCGGGTAATATGTGCCAGATAAAATTAGCAGTATCATCCTTTCCCAACTCATAGCACAATGTCAGATTACGAACAATGCCGCCACCAATACATAGTCCACAGAAATAAAACAGCACATTCATAATAAGCGCTATCCGTCTCTTTGGTTCCTTTGGTTCCTTTTGTTTCATAAGTGTCATAATCCCTCCTCTCACTTTTAAATAGTCAAGTCCTGTTCTTCCTTTATCTTCACCCCGGCGGCAAATATCTCGGTGAAAAGAATTATAATAACCAGGGATGTGAAATCCGTATCATGCGATGCAACCACTTCATAGCCCAGCAGAGCCACTTGCTTCACTGCTTCAAGATGATTCAGCCAATCGTGCAAAGTCATCAAGCCGTACAATGCAGCAAACGAATAAGTAAAGAAACGCAACCGGGCTACATTATCCGAAGTAAACACTTCCCGCTCTGAGATGGATACCAGCAAACGTATCAGACAATAGATTCCTACAAAGAAAGGAATGATGGCAAACATGGCAAAGAAGTTCACTATGGAACTCCAGACAGTGGGGACAATCACAGTGCCTATTCTCTTTACCTGATAAGGTACTGACTTATCGGCAAAACGATTCGTCAAGGAATCGACTGCTGTCGTTTCCAAAGGTCTTACATCCACATATACCTTATCAAATAAACCGGAATACTCCGGCTGTGGAGTTCCCGAATGCACATTTACACTATTGTAACCCTCAAGAAAACTATTCTTCATATCCACCCAGCCCGCTATCATCGCATAGGTAAACTCTGCAACAATGACCAATATAGCCAGGATACCCAATATACTTATCTTTTTCATAATCCTCCCCCCACATTAAACCGTTAAATCCTGCTCTTCCTTTATCTTCACGCCGATGGCGAATATCTCGGTGAACAATGCCAACAGCATATAATTGAACCAAGCATACTTGAAAGAATAAGGCAACACCTCGTATCCCTCCAGCCGCACTTGAGAAGCCAAGTCATGATAGATGCCCCATTGCTGCAACTCGAATAAAAGACTCACCGAAATCAGCGCATAGACAAAGATGCGCATCCGACGCACATTCTTGTGCACAAACACCTCGCCTTTCGTGGCAGTAAGCACCAGCCGCGCCACACTATAGAACCCGTAAAGCGCAAACAGTCCCGCAGGAAACAGCAAGAACGATACCCACCGCCACTTCGTACTACGGAAACCTTGCACCGATACCTCACTTGTATTGCAATACATGGGCGTATCCTGTGCCGCACTAATCAAAGTATCAGCAGGCAGCGTATCATCTGCCCGCACCAAAAGTGACACAGAGGGTAAGGCATGAAAATCCTTCTGGTCGCCCGCCTCATTCCAGCCGTCCATAAATCCACTAAACATATCCGTTACAACACTACCAATAAACACTACCAAAGCCAGGAAGGCACATACTCTGATTTTATTCATATCTCTGTCCGTTCTTCTTATTATTAAATCGTCAAATCCTGCTCTTCCTTCATTTTCAATCCAATGGCAAACACTTCACCTACAATCAGCGAACAAAGCCCAAGTACCAGCGTGGTAGTGCTCACCAATTCTGAGAGGCTCAGCTCGTAACCATGCAGCGAGAATACGGTATCGATACCTATAAAATCAAGATATGATGACGCAAAGGTACAGCAGAAGCTGACAACCAGTGCCATTCCCAATCGACGCAGCCGACGTACATTCCGCCAGTTGAAGATGTCGGACTTGTTGATAGAGATTATCAAGCGGATAAACAATACTACCGCCCAAAGGGAAAAGCCCAAATGCAGATATATCAGCAAATACTTTGCCACCACTTTCCCGACAGAATCATGAGAATCTACGCTGACCATCAACGAAGAGTAGGCTGCAGGCACATAACTCCTGCTTTTCTCATTGTAGACGGAATCCCTGAAGAAATCAAACGACTCCATGGAAGAAGGTATCAGGTTGACAACCTTTAGGTTCATCAGTTCCTTGTAGGCAGCAATGTCACTCCCTTTCTTTCCCAGCTCCAGTCCGGTCTGCGCCCCCATCTTGGCTCCCAGAAAGATATAGTACCCCTGCTCCAATACCGAGTAACTCAGTACAAGCATTACCACCAGGCAGAGAATGTTCAATCTTCTTTTCATAATTCAGTTGTTGTATTAGTATCAGATATATTATATTTATTCAGTTGTTTCAAGGAGAGTAGAAGCAACAATATGAAAACCACTGCCCAAACCAGTACATACGGGTTACTCAGCAGATGTGTCACATCCTCCATTTCAGGATGTTTCAGGCTCAGATAGACAGACAAGCCGTTATTCATGATATGTATCAGAATACATGCCATAAGACTCCGTGTCTTATAATAAAGCCAGGCAAGCAAGAAACCGATGAGGCAAGCACCTATTATCTGAACCGGATTCAGATGAAAGATACCAAATATCAACCCGGAAAACAAGATAGCCTTTGCCGGGCTATATCTGCGAAGCAGCTCCTTGGTAATGGCACCACGGAAAAGCAGTTCTTCCAGTACGGGTCCCAAAACAGAAATACAGAGAATACCCAGCCAACCGGATTGCAGTATATCAAATGTCTGGTCCAACAAATTGGGCAAAAAAGTAAGTTCGGACATCAGAAGACCTATTATACATATGGAAGTCATTCCGGCAAGCAGGCTCCATGCCAGATAAGGGACTGACACCGGAGAATACAGATGCTTGTCTCCCGTCAGGTAGTTCTTGCGCCACAAGTACAGTCCCATGAAAACAAAGCCCAGCAGCATGGTAGGCGCCACAGCAATCTGACCAGCCTTGTCCATGTCGAAAGTTCCATAAGCGAAATACGTATACAGCAGACAGAAAGGTCCTGCAAACAGTGCTCCTACAATCTGCATCAAAAAGTAAATCAATACTAGTTTTATTGCCGTTTTCATTGTTCTATTCGTCTAAAAGTTCGCAAAGATACACATTTTCTCTGTCAATCCGTCAAGCTGTGGCAACAAGTCCCATCAGCAGCACCATCACTGTAGAAAGTGACAATACCAATAGTGTAATACTCATGAATGCTCTTCTCATAACCTAAACCCCTCCCTCATTTCTATATTGTTCTTCATTTATTTTACTGCCAGGAGCAATACGTCTTCCTCCGCAGTGGCATGTTCCACCAACAGATTCCAGTCGTTGTCCTTCTTACTCCATTTGTAACTCAAGTAGTTGATGTCATCTCCCGCCTGCAGATAAACAGCTTTTTCCTTCACATCGGAGTAGGCATTCGTCTTGTTGTCCCACAAGGCATATTCCACATCCGTACCGGCTTCCGTATAATTGTAGTTCAAGCAATAGAAGCGTTCAAACGCCTGCTCAATCTCGTTCCATCTCAACGCCTCCTTCTGTATCGTACGCCCTTGGGCATCATAGGTGAAATTGTATTTCAAATGGTTCTGCAGAAACTTACCGTTCTCTACTTTATATACAATTTGGGACTCCACCTGATTTCCGTTCATCACTTCATTATAGGCAAAGTTTTCCTGGATATTACCACCAAAAGCATTTATCACTACTGTCACTACAAAAATTGTTGTCATTACTAAAGTTTTCATACCGTTATTGTTTTATTAGTTCTTTATTTTGTTTTTCGATAATCATTTATCGTTTTTCGATATGCAAATAAAAGGCCTTTTTTTGATATGACAAAGAAAAACAGAAAATATTTATCGAAAAACAATAAAAAAACGCGTTTTACGATAAATATACAGAAAACAAACACTTCAAACGGGAAAATACATAGAACTGCAAGGGGATAAATGACCTCGCCTTATGTTTATAAAGAAAGAATGGATTTAATCTCCACCTCGTCACGGTGAAGCTGGGCAATAAGTTCTTCTATACTGTCGAATTTCAGTTCAGGACGGGTGCGGCGCACAAAGGAAAGACGCATCGGCTGCTGATAAATATCAGCATCAAACCGGAATATATGGACCTCAATACTGCGATCGGGTCCGTTCTCCAACGTAGGCCGGTAGCCAATGCTTAGCATACCGCCGTACTCCTTGCCTTCAACACAGACACGGACGGCATACACACCATCGCAGGGAATCAGCTTGTCAGGATCGGAAACACGGAGATTAGCCGTAGGGAAACCTATCTTACGCCCCACCTGATAGCCACCGACAACCGTACCGTCCAAAAAGAAATCATATCCCAGATACTCGGCAGCTTCCGAAACGTTTCCCTCCAGCAACAGACCGCGAATAGCCGAGGAGCTGACAGTAACCTCCGTTACCGATGTCTCCTTACTATAAGAATACGCGCGCGCAAGAAGCACCTCCATACCCAATTCGCGACCATAGTGCACATAGTCTTCAAAACCCTCGCTGCGGTTATGCCCGAAACGATGGTCGTACCCCACTACCAAAGCTTGTATCTGATAGCGATCCTTCAGTATGGACATGAATTCCCGTGCCGAAAGCCGGGCTATTTCAGGAGTAAAATCAAGCATCATGCAATAATCCACCCCAGTCTTGGCAAGCAGGGAAACTTTCTCATCACAAGTGGTCAATAACTTCGGATGATAATCGGCCTGCATCACTTTACGCGGATGTACCGGAAAAGTCACGACCGACGAAGCAAGCCCACGCCCGGCAGCTACCGCACACACTTGCTCTATCAGGTAGCGGTGTCCCCGATGTACTCCGTCAAAGAAACCGATAGTGGCTACACTTGGACGGGAACCAATGTCCGATGTTTCACAAAACAACTGCATGTCTCCAATCCTCGTGGGCCTTTGGCGTATAGGTAGAAATACCCAACGCCTCCGCTGTCCGGCAATTGGCCTCAGAATCGTCAATGAAAAGAGTCTCGTTGGGAAGAATACCGGTCTCATCCAGTACTTTCTGAAATATATCGGCATCCGGTTTTGCCATCTTCATCTCATAAGAGAGATAGATATGCTCAAAAAAGTCCTCCGCACGGAAAGCCTTGTAGCGAAACGCGTGCAGACACGACCATTGCCAATGGATTTCATTGGTGTTGCTCAGCAGATAGACCACATATTTTTTGCGCAGTTCCAACAGTAAATCCAATTTAAAAGTAGGAATACTCACTAGGAAACTGTTCCAGGCGTCATCTATCTGGGCATCAGTCACCGGTTTCCCTATCTTTCCACGAATCACTTCCCGGAACTCCGCACTGGTAATCAACCCTTTTTCATATTTCTGGAAGAAATCCTGCTGGTGATAGAGGTCCAACATGACTTCCACGTCCGGCAATCCCAGCTTTCTGAAATTCTCTAAACAGCGCTGGCGGTCCAAATCAATCAGAACTCCGCCAAAATCAATAATAAGGTTCTTGATTCCTCTTCTTTTCATCACTATTTCTGTGTTAAACGTCGGATAAGGCGAACCAGTTCACCTATCCACAAAACAAACGAAGTAGAAACGACAATCGTCATCCAAGTCATAAAATCGAGCGGCACTGTGCGGAATACAGCTCCACCAAACTGTACAATCAGTATCTGTCCGCCCAAAATGGCAAGTATAATCAGCTCCATGCCATAAGATTTAGAAATGCCCTTGAACGCCGAGTCCGAAGTGTCGAACACACGTGCATTGAACAAGTTCCAGAACTGAAGCATAACAAAGAACGTGAAGAACACAGTCAACCGATAGGTAGTCATCCCCCCCTCTTCACTGTTAAACCAGAAGAGCATTCCCATAAGTAACACCAGGAAGGCAGACCCCATTCCCAGAATGTAATACCTCATGGACTTGGTTATAATGAAATCCGTACTCTTACGCGGTTTTTCCTTCATCACGCTCTCACTGGGTGGAATGGACGCCAGGGCCAGGGCCGCAAACGTATCCATAATCAGGTTCACCCACAACATCTGCGTGACGGTCAAAGGAAGCGTCGTACCCACCAGTGAACCCAGGAGAACGATAAACAAAGCCACAAAATTGATAGTCAGTTGAAAAACAATGAAACGCTGTATATTCTTATATAGAGAACGTCCCCACATCACGGCCGTACCTATACTGTTGAAGGAGTCATCCAGCAACGTGATGTCGCTGGCCTCCTTGGCAACGGAGGTTCCAGTACCCATCGAAAGTCCCACTTGCGCATGGTTCAACGCAGGAGCATCATTCGTGCCGTCACCCGTCACAGCCACTACCGCACCTTTCTGCTGCAACAGTTGCACCAGACGCTGTTTGTCTGTGGGGCGTGCACGCGACATTATCTTCAAGTCCATCACACGGTCCAATGCCTCCTCATCCGTCAATTCGGCAAATGCAGCTCCCGTAATGCGGTTCTTTTCCGTATCCTCCGGTTTCCACAGACCAATCTGACGTGCTATCTCGGTAGCTGTACCCGGTGTATCTCCCGTCACAATCTTCACGCCGATACCTGCCGACTGGCATTTGGCAACGGCCGCAGGCACATCCGGACGGATAGGATCACTGATGGCAACCACACCGAGGAACGACAAGTCATTTTCAGCAACCAATGACACACAATCAGACGCTTCCGCATCATCCACAATCTTGAATGCAAAGCCAAGTGTACGCATAGCCATATTCTGGTAGTTGAGCAACTGAGCCTCCACTGTAGAACGGTATTCCACCGCATCCACACGCTTGCCGTCCAACATGACATCCTTGCATTTACCCAAAACAATCTCGGGAGCTCCCTTCACATACAGCACCTTCTTCCCAATCAGGGGGGATTGCACCAGGGTAGCCATGAATTTCCTTTCCGTAGAGAAAGTCAGCTGGTCGATAACCGTAGCTTTCTCACGCAGCGCCAGATAGTCGCATCCTTGGCTGTTCAGCCAAAGCAGCAGTGCCACCTCCGTGGGGTTACCCACCCCTTTCGGCTTCTCGCCAGTCACCTCTTCTTCCAGAAAAGCAGTAGAGTTAGCACTGATACCTTCCATTACCAGCTTGCTGAGGTCATCATTCCCCAGCTGCCCGTTATTCTTCAAACCATAGAAATTGGGTTCATGCACCTGCATCAGATTTTGGGTCAATGTACCGGTCTTGTCGGTACAAATCACTGTAATGGCTCCCATCGTCTCGCATGCATGCATCTTGCGCACCAGGTTGTTGGTGGAGAGCATGCGGCGCATATTCAACGCCAGACTGAGTGTCACGCTCATCGGCAAGCCTTCGGGCACAGCCACCACAATCAGGGTAACCGCCATCATAAAGTATTGCAAAGTAGCCTGCAAGGCCGGCAGCCAATCACGGAAGGTATGAAATGAAGAAAAGTCATAGACCAGTACCACGTCCTTTACAAAGAAAATGAAAAAAGCCAGACCCGCTACGGAAAAGCCAATCTTTCCAATCAGATTGGCCAATTTGGTCAACTGAATATTCAGCGGAGTAGGTTCCGTATTCTGTTCGGTACTTTGACGTGCCACTTTACCGATTTCCGTAGCATCGCCCACAGCCTCCACACGCATAGTGCCATGTCCGTCCACCACCGTTGTACCGCGCAAAATGCGATTGGAAGCATACGTAGCCTCTTCGTCAAAGTCAGCTTCTACTGTAGTTTTCGTCACTACCGGCTCACCGGTCAGATTCGATTCGTTCACTTGCAGGGAAATGGCTTCCAGCAATTCACCGTCCGCCGGAACCTCTTCACCGGTTTCCAGCACCACTATATCACCCACCACTACATCTTTACGGGGAATCTCCTGCACATGTCCGTTACGAATTACTTTCACCAAAGTTTCTTCGTTCACTGCATTCAGCAGGTCAAACTTCTTTCCGGCATCATACTCAAAGAAGAAACCGATACCGGTAGCCAGCAGAATGGCTACTATAATGCCGATAGTCTCGGCATATTCATTCTCTACAATGGAAATAATCAAAGAAAACAGAGCGGCAACCAGCAATACCCTTACTACGGGGTCCTCAAACTTCTCCAGATACAATTTCCATAAGGAAGGCCGTTTAGGAGGCGTCAATAAATTTACTCCATGTTCGTCGCGGCTCTTCCGCACTTGTTCGTCGGTCAGTCCGACATGATAATAATCATCCTTTATTGCAGTCATGCAAGTCTTTAGGTTTAATTTTGGAACGCAAAAATACAATAATAATCCGGGAAAACAATACCTATATAATGATTAGTGATTAATTGACTGTCATTGATTCTCTTTTTCCCTCACCAGTTTCGGTCTAGTTGCAGGCTCCCACGGCAATGTGAACCAGAAAGTCGAACCTGCCCCTTCTTCCGATTCCACGCCTATTTCGCCCCCCAATTTGCGGACAATGGTCTGGCAAATGGAGAGTCCCAGTCCGGTACCGTTCTTTTCCTGCTTCAGCTTGACGAAACGTTCAAAAACATGTGGCAACTTTTCCTGGGGAATACCGGTTCCCGTGTCTTTTACGTAGAAATAGAGACCTTCCTCATAGAGTCTGAATCCGAGGGTAATACTGCCTTCCTGGGTGAACTTCAGGGTATTCGTCATAAAATTGGATATCACTTGTGCAAGCCGGTTTCTGTCTGTATGCATGGTATATTCCTTCTCAGAAGCCTCCCGGACAATCTGCACTCCACTACCCAGCTCGGCCACCCGCATACGGAACTGTTGTTCCAAATCGGACATCATCTGGTTGATGTCCACATCCGAGAACACAAATTCCAATGTTCCGGCTTCTATCTTCGAGAGGTCCAGAATATCAGCAATCAGCTGTTGCAGCATTTCATTGTTACTTTGCACAATTTCCAGGAACTGTGTCTTCTCTTCGTCTGTCGATGCAGAGGCCAGCAATTCCGAGAATCCGACAATTGCGTTCAGCGGGGTACGGATTTCATGGCTCATATTCGCCAGGAACACCGATTTGGAGCGGTCGGCATTCTCTGCCTTCTCACGTGCCAGTTTCAATTCAGCTTCCACTTGTTTCAGCCGGGTAATGTCATGCACGGTAATCACCATGCAGTCGCGGTCCTCAATCTCCATATACTCGCCGGAAACATAAGCATTGCATTCCGTAGTTCTGCCTTCGCTATCCCTAAGATTCAGAATAGCTGCCAAATCCGTGAAGTTCTTTTGCACCACAAAGGCATTCTCTATGGCATTCCGCACGGGGCAGTGCTCACACAAATCGTGAGTGCCGCAACCTCCTGCTGCCGACAAGGCATTGTTACAGCGCAGAATATCTCCCACCCGTCCAGTTTCGGCAGGCTTTACAGCTCCGGTAATATCGTAGTAATTGGTGTAGAATACAGTGAAGTCGCGGTTTATCAGCAGTACATAGGCGTGCAGATTCCGCATAATCGCCCTGAACAGCTTGTCGGTCATTTTCATAAAATGTTGTTTTAATAGAGAACAAAAATAAACTATTTTTGTTCAACAATAGAACAAAAAGGGCTTTTAAACGTTATTATAGGAGAATAAACCTAAAAAAGAAATTTATGGAAAAGTACATTTGCACTGTATGCGATTATGTCTATGACCCTGAATTGGGCGACCCTGAAAATGGAATAGAACCGGGAACATCTTTCGAAGACCTTCCCGAAGATTGGGTTTGCCCCTTGTGTGGAGTAGGCAAAGAAGAATTTGAGAAAGCGTCCTAAGACGCTTTCTTTTCTTTTATATCGCTGCTGGCTTCCACTACATTCACCACATAGTCGCCCAGCTTTTCACATTCCGCAATGATGTCCATATAGTAAACACCCATCTGGTAATCATATTCTTTGTTGTTCACATCCAAGATATTCTGGTTCTTCAGCTGATTGCGGTAATTATTGATTTCGTTCTCCAAATTAAAGGACTTGTTCACATCCGCGCCTGCATGCTCCGGATGTTCCACCACGACAATCATCTGCTCCAAGGCATCATCCGTCAGCTTCATCATGAAATGGATATGCTCGTACTGCTTCTCGGTGAAATCCTGATTGGTCTGGCGCTTGCGGTTGATGGTACGTGCCAGGTTATAGCAGCTGTCGCCGATGCTCTCTATCTCCGTCACTTCACGCAGCATGGCACGTATTTGCAACTTACTTTCCGAACTCAGGCGCCCTTCGGACACTTGATTCAGATAATTGGCAATCTCCAGCTCCATGCTGTCACTGATATTCTCGTACTTCTCCACACGGCTGAACACTTTGTTGAAATCATCATCCTTCTCCGTATGCAGCAAGTCCTGCACCATTCCGAACATACGGCGGGTACGTTCGGCAAAAAGATGTATTTCCTTGCTTGCCTGCAGGATGGACAGCTCTGCCGTAGAAAGCATACCGCCCGAGATAAAACGCAAGCGATATTCCTCGTCCTGCTCCTTCATTGGAATAATGGCACAGACCGTACGTTCGATAAACTTCACGAACCATATCAATATCAGCACGTTGCAGATATTGAAGCAAGTATGGAATGCCGAAAGCTTGAAGGATACGGCCACAGCCGGATCTTTAGTACCCATCACGTTCTCTACGAACCATGACACAGCCTCGGTAAAGGGGGTGAAAAGACACAACACCCATATCACACCAAACACATTGAACACCAAGTGGGCCAAAGCAGCCCGCCTTGCCTGCGTATTACCGGTCAGCGCCGCAAGGTTTGCCGTGATGGTTGTACCGATATTCTCTCCCAAAACCAGTGCTGCCCCCAATTCGAAACTAATCCAGCCGTTGGCGCACATAATAAGCGTAATGGCCATAGTTGCCGCAGATGCCTGCACAATCATGGTCAACACCGTACCGATACCCACAAAAAGAAGTATGGAGATAAAGCCCATGTCGGTATAGTCCTGCACAAATGACAGCATATCAGGATTTTGGCTCAAGTCAGGAGCATTGTTTTTCAAATAGGAAAGCCCCATGAACAAGAATGAGAAACCGAAAATAAATTCACCGACAGACTTGCGGTTACTTTTTTGAGAGAAGAGGAGAGGAATGCCGAAAGCAAGAAGAGGAAGAGCAAAGGCGGCAATGTCCACCTTGAAACCTAAAGCTGAAATAATCCATGCCGTAACAGTCGTACCGATATTAGCACCCATTATGACACCTATGGACTGTGAAAGCGTTAACAACCCCGCATTGACAAAACTTACAACCATCACCGTGGTTGCAGAGGAAGATTGTACAAGTGCTGTAATCAGCACGCCCGTCAACACACCGGTCACTCTGTTGGTTGTCATTGCGGTCAATATTTTCCGCAGTCTGTCACCGGCAAATTTTTGAAGCCCCTCACTCATAATCTTCATTCCGTAAAGAAACAGTGCCAATGAGCCGAGTAGCTTTAAAAAATCATAAAAAGAATATTCCATCTTTAATTATTTAAGGTGTTTCATTCCTTCACGTGTTATAATGTCCTATATTTAACGTGTCAACCCACTAAAAACGAGACATCATGAAACACATGTTACAAATTTGTTGCAAAAATAATAATATTTCTAAAGAATTCCCTATAGGGAGCTCACTTTTGGATATTTATTACGGTTTTAATCTAAATTTCCCCTATCAGGTAGTCAGTGCAAAAGTCAACAACCGTTCCGAAGGACTGAATTTCCGTGTATACAACAATAAGGATGTAGAGTTTCTCGACATACGTGACTCCTCAGGCATGCGCACCTATGTCCGTTCCCTCTGCTTCATTCTTTACAAAGCTGTCAGCGAGCTGTTTCCGGAAGGAAAACTGTTCGTAGAGCATCCGGTATCCAAAGGTTACTTCTGTAACTTGCGCATCGGCCGTTCCATAGAGCTGGAAGATGTGACCGCCATCAAGAAACGGATGCAGGAAATCATCGCCGAAAACATCCCCTACCATCGTGTAGAATGCCACACCACCGAGGCTGTGCGTATCTTTAGCGAACGGGGCATGAACGACAAGGTTAAGCTGCTGGAAACCTCCGGCTCGCTATATACCTATTATTACACATTGGGCGACACCGTAGACTACTACTACGGCAACCTGCTGCCCAGTACCGGGTTCATCTGGCTGTTCGACATCGTGAAGTATTACGACGGCCTGCTGCTGCGTATCCCCAACAAGGAGAACCCGAATGTACTGGAAGAAGTGGTGAAACAGGAGAAGATGCTCGACGTATTCAAGGAACACCTGCGCTGGAACTACATCATGGGGCTGAGTAACGTGGGCGACTTCAACCTGGCTTGCGAGACAGGCCATGCCACCGACCTCATCAACGTAGCCGAAGCCCTGCAGGAGAAAAAGATAGCCCAAATAGCTGACGACATCTACCACCGCGGCGAAAACGGAAACCGGGTGAAGCTCGTACTCATCTCCGGTCCATCGTCCTCCGGAAAGACGACTTTCAGCAAGCGGCTCAGCGTGCAGTTGATGACCAACGGCCTGCGTCCCTATCCCATCTCGCTGGACAACTACTTCGTAGACCGTGAAGACACCCCACGCGACGAAAACGGAAACTACGACTACGAATCACTCTACGCCCTCGACCTCGAACTCTTCAACACCCAGCTGCAGGCATTGCTCCGTGGCGAAGAAGTGGAGCTGCCCCGCTTCAACTTCAACCTCGGGAAGAAAGAGTACAAGGGCGACAAACTTCGCATCGACGAGCATACCATCCTTATCCTGGAAGGAATCCATGCCCTGAACCCTGAACTGACACCACAGATTCCCGCCGCCAGCAAATATAAGATTTATGTATCCGCCCTGACCACCATCTCGCTGGACGACCACAACTGGATTCCCACCACGGACAACCGCCTGCTGCGCCGCATCATCCGCGACTTCAACTACCGCGGCTACTCGGCACAAGAGACCATTTCACGCTGGCCCAGTGTACGTGCCGGCGAGGACAAATGGATATTCCCCTACCAGGAAAATGCCGATGTCATGTTCAACTCCGCCCTCTTGTTCGAATTTGCCGTGCTCCGCTGCCACGCAGAGCCCATCCTTACCAGTGTTCCACGGAACTGTCCGGAATACGCAGAAGCCTACCGGTTGCTGAAATTCATCAAATATTTCACCCCCGTGCAGGACAAAGAAATTCCACCGACATCCTTATTGAGAGAATTTTTAGGAGGCAGCAGCTTCAAATACTAAGTTTTTATTCTAACTTTGTGAGCAAATAAAACAAACGTACACATGAAAAAAATTATTTCGATACTTCTCTTAGCGACTTTCTGCATCTTTACTCAACTCCATGCGCAAAACCGTGCAGACGAATTGATGAAACAAGCACAAGAAAATCTTACGAAAAAAGAATATATCAAAGCCCGCTATCTATTCCTGCAAGCCTACAATGCCTTTGCCACGCAAGACAAGTATGCCCAGGCAGTGGAATGCGGCGTCAATGCCAGCGCCCTCTACCATCGGGAGAATTACTATAAAGAAGCTTTTGAACTGCTGCGCGGTGCCGAGCAAGTGGTGGCAACCGGCGAACAGAAAACGGGCAAGGCCATGCCCAACCTACGTTTCCGCATCAACAAGGAACGCCTGCAGATGTACATCAACCTGAAAAATCCCGCACGCGCCAAGGAACAGCTGACCAAACTGGAAGAGACCGCCAAAGCCTCTCACAACGACTCTCTGAGCAACGACCTGCTTTATACGCAGGCCAACTATTACTACACCTTCGGTATGAATGCGCAAGGTGATGCCGCCACCAACCGCCTGATAGGGCAATATAAGGAACAGAAGAACTACGCCAAGGTAGACGAATGCTACAAGACTCTCATCAGCATTGCCCGCAAGGCAAACAATGCCGGACTGGTGGCTCGTACATACGACAAGTATATCCTCTGGACCGACTCCGTGAAAGCGCTTACCGCACAGGACGAACTGAACGTCCTGAAGAAGAAGTACGATGAAAGCCTGGCCACCATCCAGGAGAAGGACGACTCCTTGAGCGCCAAGCAATACATCATCATCGGACTCTGCGTACTGGCTGCCATCCTTGCCGCAGTCCTGATATTCGGTGCTATCGTATTGTTGCGCTTCATCGTCCTTACCCGCAAGCAGAAGAAAGCCATCGGTATCGCCAACGAGCACAACGAACTGAAAACAAAATTCATCCAAAACATCTCCGCCCAGATGGAACCGACACTGGACACGCTCGACGCTTCGCTGCCGGGAGTAAAGGCCCTGCATACATTCTCCAACCACATCCAGGAACTGTCCGAATTGGAGAACACCTTGTCCGAACCTTACGAAATGCAAGAGAAGAACATCTCCGCCTTCTGCGAGGCTATCATGGACAAGATTAAGGGAAAAACCCGGGAAGACGTTTCCCTGGCCGTCAATGCTCCAAAGCTGAATGTAAAAATCAATCCGGAGCAACTGGAACGCATACTGCTGCACCTTTTAGAGAACGCCGCCGAATACACTCCCGCCGGAGGCAAGATATGGCTCGACTTCAAGAAACGCGGTGCACACACGCATCAGTTCATCGTCAGCGACACCGGTTGCGGTGTTCCCGAAGAGCAACGCGAAAACATCTTCAAGCCCTTCACCGAAGTGAAGGACTTGACACTGGGCGACGGCTTGGGGCTTCCCATCTGCTCACTGATAGCCACCAAGATGAACGGCAGCCTGACACTGGATACCGGCTACAGCAAGGGGGCACGGTTTGTACTAGAACTGCATGCTTAACGGCAGGTTGGTACAGAATAGAGTGGAATTCAGCAGCAAGCGAGAAAGAAACAAGAAGTTATCAAACCTGCCCTCACTGCCCTCACCGCTTTTCTGAAATGCCCTGCTCATCGGCATTGCAGCGGCGAGTGAGAGCAAATAAAAAGAGTGAGGGCAAAATTTGCCCTCACTCTTTTCAGTTACCCGGTTACTTGCTGCCACTCCCCCTCAGTACGCACGGGCTTTCGTCCGCCTCTCCCCCGTCTTTTATTAAGAAAAGCATATACATTTCTTGTGCCAGACACAGTGTATTGACAACGGCTCACTATAGTGGTCTGTTCAGCTCACTGTAGTGGTCTGTCTTGTTCACCTTAGTGAGCCGACTTGTTCACTGTAGTGGAGCATTGGCAAATCAAAAGGTTTCTCGGAAGAAACACGCATGCGGAGCACAACGAAACCATAGCCTTTACATCCATACCGACCGTGCCATTGGCAGCCTGCACTGAAACGACAAGTTACAAAACGGCTAAAAAGCATGATAAACAGCACTCCTTCCGATACATGAGACATGTATCATGCAAAATGAGACAATTCACCTCAAAAATGAGACATGCTTTATTGCGCAATAGATAAAAATTGGCTAACTTTGCCATAAGCCCAAAAGCAAAAAGCATGAAACAAGTCTTGTATCTTACCGCTTCAACCGTATTCTTTGGAATAACAGGTACAACCATCCCCCCTCCCGCTCCTTATTCAATACCATCATAAATTAAAATCTTGTACTTATGAAGTATTTATGTATCATCCTTTTTCTGGCAATAAGCATTTCATCCTGCCAGCAGCAAGCCGTCAATGAAAAATGCGAGAAGAACATTATAGTATGTTTCGACCATTATCATCCTAAACCATACAAGACACCGGGAGGAATGGGACACATGCCGATGCCTAAAGTCCTCTATACCGACAGCATAGGAACTCTTGTGGAATACATGCCCAACAAAGATTCCGATACCCTGACCATCTATTCCACTGAATACTTCAAGGAGTTGGGCCTGAACTATGGAGATTTTGAGTTCAACTACTACCCATTAATGCAAGGAGATACCGTTATTATTTCCATGGATAGCCTTGGCTACCCCATTTTAAGCAGCAAGCATCATCCCGGATATAGCAGAATCTATAACATGAACCATGAGTTGCGCAAAGGGAAGACCCATGCAGGACTGGAAGCAAAGACTTGTCTTGGGGGTGACTGGGTGCGGATTGCCAAATCGATTGATATAATACGGGCAAATAACTGGACTTCATTACTAATGGATTACTGCCCTTTGGATTCATTACAATCCATGTTCGACAGTTACAAGAAAAACTATACAGACACCATCGATTCCTTTAAAGAACAGCAGCTTATCTCAAGCGAGATACACGACCGTTATCAATGCCTGCTCAAGCTGAAAGACTATGAATCCCGGCGAATGCTGAATGAAGACACCGCCTTCTACCGCCAGATGGAGCCCGAAATAGCTGACAAATACATCCGTTATCCCTCCTACCGTGAATTTCTGGACTATTACCTTTGGTTCTTCAACCAGCATATCCCGACGATACGCAAATCCCAGGGAGGAAGCAAGGACTGGCGTCAAACCTTCGATGAGCTATCTGCGAAACCGTTCCAGCCAAAATCCAAGCAAGCCCTGCTTGAACGCTGCATCAAAGAAATCGGTGAGAACTTTTCGGCACAAGACGCAAACAGCTATCTTGACAAATATATCCACATCACCCAAGACACACTGCTGTCCGACAGGATAAGAGACCAATACAACTTGTCTGCCGATGCCGGCCAGCTATTGCTGAAGGACATTCACGGAAAGTCCACTAACCTGAACAGACTGCTGGAGAAGAACAGGGGAAAGGTCATTTATGTGGACTTTTGGGCAAGCTGGTGTGTGCCCTGCCGGGAAGAGATGCCTCCCTCGGCAAAGCTGAGAGAACTGTACAAGGGAAAAGATGTGGTATTCGTCTATCTCGCCTTCAAGGACCAGGAAAGCAGTTGGAAAATGGCGGTAGAGCAGGAGGGCTTATCAGAAGTACCCGACAATTTCTTCATCACAAATCCAAAGAACAGCAAAATGCTGGAAAAGCTAAAACTGGAATTAATTCCCCGATACATCATTTTCGACAAACAGGGCAATATTGTTGAAATGAATGCTCCGAGACCAAGTGACAAACAAGTGACAACAACAATAGACAAGTATTTAAAATGATACATCAGCAAAAGTTTGAAGTATAATTAAAACTTTTCGGTCTATGAACTTTCCACAAAGCCTGCCGCATTCTCACACAAGATGCAGCAGGCTTTATCATTCTATATCTTAATGGATTCAGCGCAATGCCTCCACCTCTTCCGGTGTCAGTGGAATTTTCTTGCCCAAGCGGCGCGCTCCCGTTTCGGTAATCAGATAATCCTCCTCATTGCGGATGCCACCGAAATTGCGGTATTCTTCCACCTTATCATAGTCAATGAAGTCCATAAACTTCTTCTCTCCCCTCCACAAATCAATCAACTCGGGGATGAAATAAATGCCCGGCTCAACCGTATGCACAAAGCCCGGTTCCAGAGGGATGGCAAGGCGCTGGCTCTTTCGGCCGAACTGCGTACTCTTGGGCTGGCCGTCATAGCCTACCCAAAGCTCGCCCAGGTTCTCCATATCGTGTACGTCCAGTCCCATCATGTGACCCAGCCCGTGAGGATAGAACAAGGCGTGCGCTCCTTCGCGCACGGCATCCTCGGCATTGCCCTTCATCAGGCCCAGCTCTTTCAGCCCTTCCACCATCACTTGGGCGGAAAGCTCGTACACCTTCATATAAGGAATGCCCGGACGGAGGGCTTTGACAGACTCTAAGTGCATGGCGTTCTGGATTTCGTAAACGGCACGCTGGCGTGGAGTAAAAGTTTTGTCCGCAGGCACGGTGGACGACATGTCGCCACAGTAACCCGAAGGAAGCTCTGCGCCGGCATCAATCAGGAAGAGGTCGCCCGGCCTTACTTTATTTCCATGATAGTGGTTGTGCAAAGTCTGGCCATTGACGGTGGCAATCGTGGCAAAAGACAACTCGCAGTTGTTCATCTCGGCGATGCGGTTCATTTCGGCCACAACCTCGTATTCGTACATGCCCGGACGAAGCACTTTCATTGCGGTAATGTGCATGTCTGCAGTCACGTCGCAGGCCTTTTCTATTTCTGCTATTTCTTCTGTCGACTTGTAGTTGCGCTGTGCCACCACCGCACGGATAAACGGCACGGACCCTTCCTGACGTGCTGGAGGAACACCCAGCCAATCCATCAGTTTCAACTTATGCTCGGCACGATAAGGGGGCAAATAATGGATGGTCTGTCCCTTCTGTACAGCCTTGTGCAGATAACCGACAATGTCGGCAAAAGGACGGGTTTCGGAAATGCCCACGGCGGAAGCCTTTTCGTGAAGGGTGGGCTGGGTACCCATCCATACAATATGGTCGATGGTCAGCTCATCACCGAAAATGATTTCCTTATCTTCGTCTATGTCGATGAGAGCCGACAACCCGGCAAACGACAAACCGAAATAATAGAGAAAAGTGGAATCCTGGCGGTAACGGAAAGTATTGTCCTCATAGTTCAACCCTTGTTCATCGTTACCCAAAAACAGTAATACTCCGGAGCCAATCGTTTTTTTCAGCCGGGCCCTGCGCTGCACATACGTTTCTTTAGCAAACATAACGTTCCATTTTTTAGTAGTTATGGAACAAAGATAGGAACAAAAAAGCAACCAAGCTCCCGTTTTCTTGTTAAATATCATAAGAGAAGGTTTCGCGTTCCCGAACTATTCACTATTTTTGCGGTAGAAATTTCCCTTATTCGTAATTTGTAATTTATAAAGTATGGCACAAGGTTCCCGACAAGTACAGACTCAAGCGCAACAGCAGATACAAACACTGTCGCCGCAACAGATTCTGGTGGTAAAGCTGCTGGAACTCCCCGCCGTGGAGCTGGAAGACCGCGTACGTGCCGAACTCTTGGAAAATCCGGCACTGGAAGAGGGTAAGGAGGATACTCCCGGCGATGAATACCCCGACACTCCTGATACGGAAACCGGAACGGAAGACGGTGGAGACACCGGCTATGATTCCTTAAGCGATTATCTGAACGAAGACGATATCCCCGACTACAAGCTGCAGGAGAACAACCGCAGCAAAGGGGAGCAGGCAGAAGAAATCCCTTTTTCCGACGCCACCTCCTTCTATGAGACCCTGCGCCAGCAGCTCGGCGAGCAGAACTTGACTCCGCACCAGCGCGAACTGGCAGAATATCTCATCGGCTCGCTGGACGACGATGGCCTGCTGCGCAAATCATTGGACAGCATCAGCGACGAACTCGCCATCTACGCCGGTATCGACGCTTCTCCCGAAGAGCTGGAAGAAGTATTGAAGATTATACAAGACTTTGACCCCGCCGGTCTGGGCGCCCGCACCCTGCAAGAGTGCCTGCTCATCCAGATTCGACGCAAGGAAGCGCAACGGCCCATGCCCTCACCTCCACAATACTATATAGAAGAAGATATTCTTACCCAGTGTTACGAAGAGTTCACCCGTAAGCATTGGGACAAGATTATGCAGAAATTAGGAATCAGCGAAGAGACTCTGCAACAAGCCGTTAAGGAAATCTGCAAACTGAATCCCCGTCCCGGCGCCTCGCTCGGCGAAGCCATCGGCAAGAACATGCAGCAGATTGTGCCCGACTTCTTGGTAGACACTTATGATGACGGTACCATCAACGTGACATTGAACAACCGCAACGTACCGGAATTGCGCATGAGCCGCGACTTCACCGAGATGGTGGAAGAACACACCAAGAACCGGGCCAACCAATCCAAGGAATCCCGCGAAGCCATGATGTTCCTCAAACAAAAAATGGATGCCGCACAAGGTTTCATCGACGCCGTGAAACAACGCCAGAATACACTGATGACCACCATGCAGGCCATCATAGACCTGCAACGCCCGTTCTTCCTCGAAGGAGACGAGTCATTGCTCCGCCCCATGATTCTGAAGGATGTTGCCGAACGCACCGGGTTGGACATCTCGACCATCTCCCGTGTGAGCAACAGCAAGTATGTACAGACCAACTACGGCATCTACCCGCTGAAGTTCTTCTTCAACGACGGCTACACTACCGAAGACGGCGAAGAGATGTCTGTACGCGAAATACGCAAGATACTCAAAGAGTGCATTGACAACGAGGACAAGAAAAAGCCTCTGACCGATGACGAACTGACCGAGCTGCTGAAGAAGAAAGGCTATCCCATAGCCCGCCGCACGGTGGCAAAGTATCGCCAACAGATGAATATCCCCGTGGCAAGACTGAGAAGATGAGAGAAAAGGATGAGCGATTAGGGATTAAGGTTTAAAGATTAGTGCATTCAAATAGTAAATTGTAAATAGTCAAATCGTAAATAAAATTAGGTTGTGGAAGAGCATATTATAGCAGATAAAACTTTAATCAGAACAGCGAAAGTGATTTCGGCGGTATTCACACCGTTCTCCATCCCTTTCCTGGCATTTCTGGTTCTGTTTATATTCTCGTACCTGCGCATCATGCCGTTGCAGTACAAGTTGATAGTATTGGGCGTGGTGTATTGCTTCACCATCCTGATGCCTACACTGACTATCTTCATCTTCCGCAAAATCAACGGTTTCAGTCCGGAAGAACTGGTGGAACGAAAAAGGAGATACATTCCCTTTATTCTGACCATCACTTCTTATGTATTCTGCCTGCTCATGATGCACCGGCTCAATATCCCGTGGTACATGACCGGTATCATACTCTCCGCCCTGGTAGTGATGATAATCTGCGTCATTGTCAACTTAAAATGGAAACTGAGCGAACACATGGCAGGCGCCGGAGCCGTAATTGGTGGACTGGTAGCTTTCAGCGCCTTGTTCAGCTACAATCCCGTATGGTGGCTATGCCTCTTTATACTGGTGGCTGGCGTGCTGGGCACCGCCCGCATCATCCTGCGACACCACACCCTGGGCGAAGTTATGGGAGGCTTTGCCGTAGGGCTTATCTGCTCGTTGCTGGTACTCCACCCGCTGAGCAACATACTGTTCCGAATCTTCCTCTTTTAAGAGCCTTGTTTAATTTTTAATTTTTAATTTTCAACTTTTAATTTACATAGTATCAACCCTTAAAAACTAATGATCATGAATTTCCCGACTAATGTAAAGTACACCAAAGAACACGAATGGATTCGCCTGGAAGGTGATGTAGCCTATGTAGGTATTACCGATTATGCACAAGAGCAACTGGGTGACATTGTGTTTGTCGACATCCCGACCGAAGGTGAAACATTGGCTGCCGACGAAGTGTTCGGTACCATCGAAGTAGTAAAAACCATATCAGACCTCTTCCTGCCCGTAGCCGGTGAGATTCTGGAGCAAAACGAAGCCCTTGCCGACCAGCCGGAACTGGTAAACCAGGACCCGTACGGCGAAGGCTGGCTCATCAAAATCAAACCCGCTGCTGATGCCGACTTCGACAGCCTGCTGGATGCCGAAGCCTACAAAGCGCTGATAAACGAATGAAATGAAATGAAAGGATTAGGGATTAGGGGTTAGCGATTAGCACCAGATGGAATGATAGCGCAGTCCCTAACCCCTAATCGTTAATCCCTAACCCCTATAAAATTAACCCTTTAATAATTTAATGATTCATGTCTCCAATCGTTAGCATCATCATGGGCAGCACTTCCGACCTCCCCGTTATGGAGAAGGCCGCGCAATTGCTCAATGACCTGCATGTACCGTTCGAAATGAACGCTCTCTCTGCTCACCGCACACCGGAAGCAGTGGAGGAATTTGCCAAGAATGCCCGCCAACGCGGCATTAAAGTGATTATTGCCGCTGCCGGTATGGCTGCCGCCCTGCCCGGCGTCATTGCTGCCAACACCACACTGCCGGTAATCGGGGTTCCCGTAAAAGGGTCCGCACTCGATGGCGTAGACGCCCTTTACTCCATCATCCAGATGCCTCCGGGCATACCAGTAGCCACCGTTGCCATTAATGGTGCCATGAACGCTGCCATCCTTGCCGTACAAATGCTGGCATTGGGCGATTCCTCATTGGCCGAAACATTTGCCACCTACAAAGAAGGGCTGAAAAAGAAAATAGTCAAGGCAAATGAGGACTTGAAGGATGTGAAGTACGAATACAAAACCAATTGATTTACGATTGGATGATTTACGATGTACGATTGAAATTACTTCTTGGTATCTTCAATCGTACATCGTAAATCATCCAATCGTAAATCTTTTAATCCTTTAACTGTAAATATCATCGTGGATCTATTTAACTATTCCCGACGGGAAACGTCAGAAGTAAACATCGGAGCCACCCCTATGGGCGGCTCCAATCCTATCCGCATACAAAGTATGACGAACACCGCTACGCAGGACACAGAAGCCAGTGTAGCGCAAGCCAAACGTATTGTCGATGCCGGAGGAGAGTATGTACGCCTCACGGCCCAAGGCATCAAAGAGGCTGAAAACCTGATGAATATCAACATAGGCCTACGTCAGGACGGATATATGGTGCCGCTTGTGTCCGACATTCACTTCAATCCGAAGGTAGCGGACGTGGCGGCACAGTATGTAGAAAAAGTACGCATCAATCCGGGAAACTATGTGGATGCAGCACGTACTTTCAAGCATCTGGAGTATACCGATGAGGAATATGCCCAGGAGTTGCAGAAGATACACGACCGCTTTGTCCCCTTCCTTAATATCTGCAAGGAGAACCATACTGCCATCCGCATCGGCGTGAACCACGGTTCATTGTCCGACCGCATCATGTCGCGCTATGGCGATACACCGGAAGGCATGGTGGAATCTTGTATGGAGTTTCTGCGCATCTGCGTGCAAGAGAATTTCACGGATGTAGTCATTTCCATCAAGGCATCCAATACAGTGGTCATGGTAAAGACAGTGCGCCTGCTGGCAGCCGTCATGGAGCAGGAGGGTATGCAATTCCCGCTGCACCTCGGTGTAACAGAAGCCGGAGACGGAGAAGACGGACGCATCAAATCGGCCTTGGGCATCGGCGCCCTGCTGGCAGACGGTTTGGGTGACACCATCCGGGTTTCCCTGAGCGAAGCCCCGGAGGCGGAAATCCCCGTAGCCCGCAAACTGGTGGACTATATCGTGCAGCGCCACGACCATCCTTATATCCCCGGAGCAGATGTGCCGGAATTCAATTATCTCTCTCCCACCCGCCGCGAGACTGCTGCCGTACACAATATCGGCGGAGACAATCTGCCCGTGGTCATTGCCGCACGCCTGGACGGGGACATGGACTTCAATCCGCAATTCGTACCGGACTATATCTATACGGGACGTTCCATCCCCGAACAACTTCCGGAAGGCATGCAATGCATCATCGATGCCGATGTCTGGATGGAGCACAGTAACGGAGGAACGGAACCGGACAATGCCTGGCCTGCCTTTAAAGGAGACCAGCTTCCTTTCCTAAGCAGCTGCGGCGCTTCTTTGAAATTCCTCTTCATCACGTATATGGGATTGAATGACGAAGCCATCGCCTGCCTGAAGTATCATCCGGAAGTCGTATTGGTTTCGCAAAGCAATCATCCCAACCGATTGGGAGAACAACGCGCCCTGGTACACCAGATGATGAAGGAAGGCCTGAAGAATCCGGTAGTCTTCTTTGAACACTACGCAGAGAGCGAATTGGAAAATCTGCAAATCAAAGCGGCGGCAGACATGGGAGCACTCATCTTCGACGGTCTGTGTGACGGTATCCTTCTCTTCAACCAAGGAGAAACCATAAGCGGCAAAGTAGTGGATGCCACTGCTTTCGGTATCCTGCAAGCCGGACGTGTACGTACCAGCAAGACCGAATACATCTCTTGTCCCGGCTGCGGACGCACCCTCTACGACCTGGAAAGTACCATTGCCCGTATCAAGGCAGCCACCGGCCATCTGAAAGGACTCAAGATAGGAATCATGGGATGCATTGTCAACGGCCCCGGAGAAATGGCAGACGCCGACTACGGCTATGTGGGCGCCGGACGAGGCAAAATCAGCCTCTACAAGAAGAAGGAGTGTATCGAAAAGAACATTCCCGAAGAAGAGGCGGTAGAAAAGCTGATAGAACTGATAAAAAGTAACGGAGATTACGCTGAAAGGACTTAAGTCTCAGCGCAGATATTCGTCAAAGTCCACCTCTCTGAACTTAAAGTTATGATGTTCGGAGGGGTGGTAGGCTTTATTCCAAGTCGAATAGGTCTTCACATCTATCTCCCTTGTCTTCCGGTTAAAAGTTACAATGCGTAAGTAGCCCTCACCTCCCAATCTACTGCCTTCCACACCACGCTGATAGTTTGCCAGCATCTGATACACTTTATTTCCCTCTTTCCCTATAGAGACCAGCGTGCCAACTCCGCTTTTCAAGACATGCCCACAAAAGACAGCTATCACATTGCGATGCCTGAAAAGCAATTTCTTCCAGATTCCAGCGCCATCGTTCACTGTGCGCCCGAACTCTTTGCCGATGCCATATCCTTGAGGACGCCACCAATCTTTCCCGTCATGCAACGTACTGTCACAATACAAATAGGCGTGTGTATTCAATATGACAAGCTTATCCGGATGAATACCCACTATGGAATCGGCCCATTGCAGAGCCTCATCAGAAGGCCCGAATTCCAGATTCAAGACCAGCCAATCGGTATCGCCCGACCTAAGGTTTATGTAATAGTTATCCAATGTCTTTCCATCCGCACTGCCTCCCCAATAACTCTTCTGCTTATAGTCAGAAAGAGGGAAATACTTGTTGGCCATTGCAGTGTTATGCACGTCCGAAAACTTACCGGGCTTACTGCCAATATCGTGATTTCCCCATACGACAGAATAAGGTATTCCTGCTTGGCTAATACGATGAAAGGCTTTCTGCATATACGCCCATTCCACCGGAGAATTATCTTGTGTCAAATCTCCCACTTGGAACACGGCATCTATTTTCTTACGATTGGCAACCAACCAGTCCACTTGCGAATCAAAGACCTCCGGACATTGTTCCAGATAAGTCTGCGTATCCGGCAATACCACAAAAGTACTTACCCGACCAGAAGTGATGCAAGAAGTAAAAAAAGCGCCCCCTAAAAAGAGAATTCCGATAACAGACAATACTCTCATCATTTTTTCTTCTGATTAAACAGCCAACCCATAAACTCAGAATCATTGAACGCCGGTGTCCAACTGCCATGATTGACTCCAGGGAATTCGATATACTCAACATCGGCACCGGCAGCCTTCAAGGCCTTGTAAGCCTGACGCGAACCTTCTACCGGAACAATGTTATCGGCATCTCCGTGATAAATACGGAACTTCACGTCTTTGGCGGCAGAAAGCCTTGCCGGATTCACAATACCACAGATGGGAACGGCTGCGGCAAAAACTTCGGGATAACGTATCGCCAAATCAAACGTCCCCATACCGCCCATGGAAAGTCCCATCACATAAATCCGGTCTTTATCCACCTGGGGCATAGCCAAATAGGTATCCAGCAACTCCTTCAATGTGCGGAATATACGCGTAGGCTCCTGTACCTCGGGCATTTCTCCAGGTACAAACGACTTGGGACGACCCACATAAGCCCAATAATCTTCCTTAGGACACTGGGGAGCCAATACAAAAGCCGGATATTCTTCTCTGTTCACCGGATTGAGCCACATCTGCCCACCATGCACCAATTGCTTTTGATTATCATCTCCTCGTTCGCCCGCACCATGCAGAAAAAGCACCAACGGATATTTCTTCCCTGCCTTTTCTGCTTCGGGACGCAGCAAACGGTACTTCAACGAATCTCCCTGCGAAGAGACATACACTTTCTTTTCATACTCTCCATACAACTCCTGCGCATACATACACACAGACATCAACAGCATCAAGGCTGTACAAACTATATTCTTCATATTTTATAAAATTAATGTTCAATCAAGAAGTTTACTATCTCACTTTTCTTATATCCTACCCGGAAAGCCTGCACTGCCACCCGGTCTCCTTTACGGACAGCAAACGGCTCAACATATAGACTCCAATGTTTCTCTCCATTCCGTCCCCGACCATTCAACTGATAGGCATAAGAGACTCCAGGAGTGGAACACTCCAGCTTGACCTGCCCCCCTCTGTACAATCTGCGGAGCTGACACGAGCGGCTGTACACCGTCCGGCCACATAGTTTATACTATTTCCGGTTCTGTCAGCGGACGACATTGCCAATATTTCCTTTCCCACTGCCGATACACCTTCCGCAAACGGTCAATGTCTTTCCGGTAAGCCGAATCATTAATCAGATTGCACATCTCATGAGGGTCTTTCTCCAAATCATAGAACTCTTCACGCTGACGGGGCCAGACAAACCAGCTTTCTTGATTCTCATCGAGTGCGCCTTCTTCATGGAGTTGAAGCATACGGCGCATCATCGGCATGTTCAGACGAAATCCTACCGGCTGATAGCCGGGCTGATTGGGAGTATAATTACAGATATAACGATAACGGCAATCGCGCACGCCCCCCTGCTGGTCATAGCACTTATCCATACGGTCACGTGCGGCAAAAACATAGCGCCGCGATGGCGAAGCATATTTCCCAGCAAATGCCTTGCCATCCATATAGGCAGGAGGCTTGATACCCGCCAATGAAAGAATCGTGGGTGGAATGTCAATGACACTGCGAAGTCCATCATCAATACTGCCGGCCAATCGTCCGTCCGGATAACGGATAATGAGAGGAATATGGGTACCAACCTCTGTTATTTCACGTTTCTGCCGAGGAAGCGGTCCGCCATTATCCGAATAAAAGATAAGAATAGTATTATCCCACTCGCCTGCAGCCTTCAGTTCATCAATCATCTGGCGGACAAAACAGTCCATGCGGTAAATATTGCTGTACATGACAGCTATGTCGCGGCGCACAATGCTGTCCTCAGGATAATAGGGAGGCAGTACCACATCGTCGGGAGAGACGTATAGCGTATCCTTTGCACTTTCCCATACCTTCTGCTCATGCGAAGCAAGGGTATTGAATATAGCGAAAAAAGGCATTCCCTTAGGACGATTGCGCCAATGCGCCTGCCTACCGCATTCGTCCCAAGCTGTCAAAGGCGATAGAAACTGATAGTCGGTCTTCGGATTGTTCGTACAATAATAACCAGCGGCACGCAACAGCTCAGTATAGCATTTAATTCCTTCAGACAACACAATATCGTAACCGGTTACTGCTGGCGGACGTGCAATCTGCCCCCCTTGCGTACGCATATAATTAGCTTTAATATGTGTGGGATACATTCCCGTGATGAGTGCCGCACGCGAAGGAGCACTGACACCCACTGTCCCGTAAAGGCTGGTATAGCGTACGCCCTCTGCCGCAAGGGCGTCAATAGTGGGAGTCACTGCCACACTGTCACCAAAACAGCGTAGCCAAGGACTGATGTCTTCGCATACCACACAAACAATGTTGGGACGAACAACCTCGCCATCCTCTGCAGCAGAAACAGAAGTTCCACCGGCCTTTACTCCCTGCGATACAGCACAAACTGCCCAAACGGTACCACCACACAAAAAAGAGTGTATTATCTGTTTCATTATTACTCAATTTACATAATCAGTGAGCCTCTCGAAGAAAGACACGTTGCGAAATACCATTTTCATTAAACGATTCGATGGCAAAATAATATTTTTGTCCCACTGTGAGGGCACGTAAGTCTAATGAATTATCGCCATATACCATCCACGAACTATACAATTTATCAAGAGCAACACCCCACAATACATTATAGCCTTGCGCACCCTTCACCGATTTCCAAGAAATGCGAGCATTACGTTCGTCCGCTTCACGCACTACCGTAAAACCTTTTACCGTAGCCGGTTTTTTCCCACGTCCCAAACCGAACACGCGAATATCCCCCATTGCCAGATTCTTGCCCGGCACGTAATGGTGGCGATAACGAATATAGCGTGCTTCTATCGGTTGATCCAGTTCTATGTAATTATGAGGGGCATCACGAAAACTGTTACGATAGTCTGCCAATATTTGCCAACGGACACCATCCACCGAAGCTTCTACAAGATAGCGTTGCCAGAGTTTTGGCATACGTCCCCAAAATCCGGTTTCCTCATAGTCAAAAAAATTCAGTTGCAAGGCATACACGTCGCTCACCTCTTCAAGGTCTATCTCCACCCATTGTTTATCGTCATTTTTTCCGGCCACCCAGAAGGTTTTCAAGTTCTCATCCGTCACATTTTCCACCGGATAACTTTCCAATTGCGAAGAAGCCTTCACGGGTTTGCCATAAGAAAGCAACATCCAGCCCCGGAAACCACCGCTTGTCGTCTGTCGCGAAACCTGGTCGGGAGAATAGTGAGGATAGTCACCGAAATAAGTATCAGAGTACATCACACCGTCTTCATCAAAAAATGTAGGAAACATACATAACCTACGCTCAAACTTATAATTAATGGACAGATGGATTGTACCGAAATGCCAGTATATTCCTCCCGGACCACAAACCGTACTTCCATGCCCGGCACCGGTAGCAAATCCTCCCGGCTTGTAGCAGAACGGATTATGAGCCGCATACTGAAAGGGACCCAAAGGAGATTTTCCTACATAAACACCGTCACCATACACATTGAACTGAGTGCCCGGAGCGGCATATTGCAAATAATATTTCCCATTGTGTTTCGTCATCCACGCACCCTCGATGAATGGTTTGATGTCACTGGTATGATTTTCGCCAAAACGTTCCCATCCATGGATATCGGGACGGAGATAAAGCAATGAGTCTGGCTTTTTCGCCATCGGAAGGAATTTATTTGTCATATCAAGTTCCTTGCCGCGGATAGGCCAACGGTTGGAAGAGCCCCAATACATATAAGCACGCTCATCATCGTCAATGAAAAAGGCCGGGTCTTGAAGGTCATGAAGCACTGATGGCACTGCTTTCCAATCCCCCCGTTTAGGATTGTCGGTATAAAGTATGCTCATGGCTCCGGATGGATTCCCACAAACATAGAGTACGGAATCTTTATAATTATGGGCAGTAGGAGCATTGCAACCTTCGAAATACCATTTTTCGGGAGTAATAAAGTCCCAATTCAGCAAGTCCTTGGAATGCCAGTAACCCCAGGAACGGGTAACGAACATATAATACTCCCCCCGAAACCCCACTACGGCAGGGTCGGCACCCGAACGATAGGACTTGCCCAAATGAGAATTGTGAAAAGGATAAGTATAGTCCAGATTAAGAGGGTTACAGTAGGTAGTAGTACGATATTGTGCATGTAATGAACCGACGAACAACAACATCAACCAAGCGATGCAATACGACTTTTTATCCATAGTTTTATTAAGCTGACAATAAACAAAATACACATAAAACGACAAATGAGGGCGTGTCAAAACGGTTGATGGCACACCCTCATTTTACAACACATTATTTCACTTCTTTAACGACAGAAATTTGAGATACACCGTTTTCATTGAAAGATTCGATAGCAAAATAATATTTCTGGTCGGTAGAAAGACATTTCATCAGATGCCTACACTCGTCACCATACACCATCCAAGAACTGTAAAGCTTGTCCGGCGCAATACCCCAAAGGATGTTGTATCCTTGTGCACCTTTCACCGGTTTCCAAGTCAGCGTGATGTCACGGCGATCTTCGTGACGGCGAGGGTCAAATGTCTTCACTTGAGCAGGCGCCTTACCTTCGCCCAGACCGAAAATACGGATGGCGGAAATGGAAAGGTGCGGTGTGGGAACATGGATGTTTTTGTAACGTACATAACGTACCCGGGCAGGGATTTCCAGTTCCACATAATCGTGCGGAGCGTCTTTGAAACTGTTGCTACGGTTGACAAGACGTATCCAGTTGACGCCATCTACGGAACCTTCGATAGTGTAACGGTGGCGCAAATCGGGATAACGACCATACATATCACTCTTATAATCGTTGTAATTCACCTGAATAGCGTTTACAGTGGCAGGTGCCTGAAGGTCTATCTCCACCCACTGCGTTTCATCGTTGGAAGAAGCCAGCCAATAGGTCTTGCAATTCTCGTCCGTCAATCCGGCAGCTGTATGACCCTCTACAGCCGAAGAACCTTTAACAGGCTTGTTGTAAGAAAGAAGCATCCAGCCGCGGAACTCCCCTTTCTTTCCCGGCACAGTAGGTGCATAACGGGGATAATCTCCAAAACGGGTGTCACAATACATGATGCCGTCTTCGTCAAAATAAGTAGGGAACATGCAGAGACGGCGTTCCCAGTGCATATTAATGGGCAGAGCCATGGAACCGAAATGCCAATATTGCTCACCCGGTCCGAGCACCGTACTTCCATGTCCGGCACCGTTGATGTAACCGCCCGGCTTGTAGGAAATGGGATTATGTTTCTGATAGATATAAGGTCCCATCGGATGGTCGGCCACATACACACCATCGGCATATACATTAAACTGAGTGCCCGGAGCGGCATATTGCATGTAATACTTCCCGTTATGCTTCGTCAGCCACGGTCCTTCGATATAACCGCCCAGCACGGTATCGGCATGATTTTCTCCAAAACGTTCCCAACCATGTTTCTCTGGGTCGAGATTGAAAAGTTCCAGCTTCTCGCCTTCTTGTATGAAACGATGGTTCTTGTTGAGCTTCATGCCGCGAATGGGCCACTTGTTGGAAGAGCCCCAGAACATGTAAGCACTGCCGTCATCATCAAGAAAAAGGTCAGGGTCTTGCAAGTTGGTGATGATGGCAGGAGTGGCTTTCCAGTTACCCGACTTGGGGTTGTCGGTATAAAGCACACTCATCACACCCGAAGGATCGCCACAGACATAAAGTACTGAATCCTTGTAGTTATGTGCCGCCGGAGCGTTACAACCTTGTGGATACCAGTTTTCCCCCGGATTGATAAAATTCCAGTTTTGCAAATCCGTAGAATGCCAGTAGCCGTGCGTACGGGTAACGAACATATAATATTCTCCACGAAACTCTACTACGGCAGGGTCGGCACCCGAGCGGTAGGAGATATCTTTCGAAGAATTGTATATCATATAGGTATAGTCTACATTCAGCGGATTACAATAAGTATCCATGCGCATGTCCTGCGCCAAAAGGGGAGACGCCAAGCATAATAATGCCAGCAGCAGATTAGTAATCAGTCTTCTCATTATCTTTTATCTTTATTATCAGGTTATTAATGTTCAATATGTCTTCCGGTAGCTTTTCAGCGGCATAACTCCTGCGGCACATCGTATTCTTTTTGCAAGCGTGCCAGTTCAGCCTTCAGTTCGGTGGTAATCTTCTCCATTCCCTTCTTCCCATAAAGATTGTGCATCTCTTCAGGGTCTGTCTTGAGATCATAAAGTTCCCAATTGTCATCCACGTAGAAGTGCATCAGCTTGTAGCGTTCCATCTTCACACCGTAATGGGCACGCACGCTGTGGAAGCCGGGAAACTCATAATAGTGATAGTACAAGGACTTACGCCAGTCGCGCGGTGTCTTGCCTTTTTCCACCAGTTCCTTGAACGAAACGCCCTGCATGTCCTGCGGAATGGAGATGCCGCACATATCAAGGAAAGTAGGAGCGAAGTCGATGTTCTGGGTCAGACCTGTAACTTGCGTACCCGGTTTGATATGTCCCGGCCAGCGCATCACCATCGGCATACCAAAAGACTCTTCGTACATGAAACGCTTGTCAAACCAGCCATGTTCGCCCAAGTAGAAGCCTTGATCGGTGGTATAGACTACAATCGTATTCTTGTCCAACCCCGTACGTTTGAGATAGTCCAGTATCTCGCCCACACTCTCGTCCACACTTGCTACACAAGCCATGTAGTCTTGCAGGTAACGTTGGTATTTCCATTCAGCCACTTCCTTAAATGAACGTGGCTTGGAATAGAACTCATTATTTCGATCGCGGTAAGCATCAAGGAAACGGCGGCGTTCTTCCGGTGTCATTGTTCCCATGAAAGCGTGCGGCCAAGGGTCAAAGAGCAGGCTGTCGCTATCGATACCCGCAACCATCTTCAAATCGTGACCTTCGTACATGTCACGGTATATATTCATCTTCTGCATCTGTGCTGCGTAACGTCCCTCATAGGCATCGTAATAATTATCGGGAAGCGGGAACTTGGCGTGTTCATACAAACGATAATGCCGTTCGGCAGGTACCCAATTGCGGTGAATGGCTTTGTGGTGCATCATCAGGAAGAACGGCTTGTTCTTGTCACGACCGTTGTCCATCCATTCCTCACAATATTGAGTGATGAGGTCGGTCACATATCCTTTATGAATAGTAGTGTCCCCCTCGGTAATGAACTGTGGGTTACAGTATTCGCCTTGGTCATTGAGAATCATCCAATGGTCAAATCCCGTCGGCTTGGAAATAAGATGCCATTTACCGATGACGGCAGTCTCATAGCCGCCTTGTTGCAACAGTTTAGGCAACGTCTGCTGAGAGCCGTCGAAACCTAGTGCCCAATTCTTCATGAAGCCGTTCTTATGGCTATGCTTGCCAGTAAGTATCGCGGCGCGACTGGGGCCTGAAATAGAATTGCAGCAATAATTATTCCAGAACACAGCTCCTTCCTGCCCGATACGGTCAATATTAGGAGTAGGTGCCACTTTACCTATAGGATGACCATAGATACTCATAGCCTGCTGTGCATGGTCATCACTCATGATAAAAATAATGTTAGGACGTTCACCGTCTTGTCTGCTTTGTTCCTGAGCCTGAACAGCAGGAACCAATGGAAGCATGGCAAGTCCTAAAGATAGTTTATGATTCATCATCTTCAATGATTTATAAGATTTTTCAATTTATCATATCAACGTAAAAACAGATTCATTCCGCTCATCTGCCGACGATGTTCCTACCCAGAGCCGGAATTCCCCCGGTTCCACCTGCATCTTCATATCAGCACCACAAAAGGCAAGGTCTTCTTCAGTCAGCACAAATGTCAGCGACTTCTTCTCGCCAGCCTTGAGATACAGCTTTTGAAAACCCTTCAATTCTTTCACCGGACGAGTCACACTTCCCACAAGGTCGCGAATATAAAGCTGTACCACCTCTTCACCACCGACTTTACCGATATTGGCTACATCCACTGTAACGGTAAGTGTTTCCCCCTTTTTCAGCTCCTCCTTGTCCAATTTCAAGTTATCCACCTCAAAGCTAGTATAACTTAAGCCATATCCAAAAGGATAAAGCGGAGAATTGGGACAGTCAATATAAGAAGACTTGTAGTCCATCTTCGGATTGTCCGGAGGAAGCGGTCGTCCGGTGTTCTTGTGGTTATAGTAAAGCGGGAGCTGCCCCACCGAACGTGGAAAACTCATTGTCAGCTTTCCGGCAGGATTATAGTCGCCTGCGATGACATCGGCAATGGCATGACCACCCATCGTGCCCGGATACCAGGCTTCGAGAATAGCATCCATATTCTCGTCCTCCCAAGTAAGTTCCAGCGGACGACCGTTCATCAATACCAATCCGATGGGCTTACCCGTTTTCTTAAGTTCCTTCAGCAAGTCGCGCTGCGAAGCAGGCAGGGTGATGTCCGTGCGGCAAGCAGCCTCGGCACTCCAGTTCTGGTCTTCACCGGTAGCAACCAGAATGACATCTGCCTGACGAGCCACGGACACAGCTTGTGCAAATCCTGCAGTTCCAGGCTTGCGAAGATCGCAGCCTTCGGCATAAAGAAAACGTACGTTCGAGTTTCCGTACTTTTTTTCCAACCCTTCAAAAAGAGTGACACTCCGTTGACGGTCTCCCCGTCCACCCCAACCACCGTTCACACTGTTACGTTCTTTCACCATAGGGCCTATCAAAGCTACAGTCTTACGTTCGGAGGGTTGTATCGGGAAAAAGTTATTCTCATTCTTCAACAATACTACCGACTTACGAGCAGCATCGCGCGCTGCTTCCAAGAACTCGGGTTTCATGATAGTAGCCTTCTCACGCTCCTCATTCAGATAGCGGTAAGGATCGTCCATAATGCCTAAAAGGAATTTCATCTCCAGAATGCGGCGTACGGCATTATCAATGGTTTCTTCGTTCACCTTGCCCTCTTTCACGGCTTGCAGCAGATGTGCATGAAACACACCTCCGGTCATATCCATCTCGATGCCCGCATTGGCAGCCAACTCGGCGGCATGAGCCTCGTCGCGTGCCACGCCATGGGGAACAAGCTCATTGATAGCCGTATAATCCGTCACTACAAAACCGTTGAACCCCCACTCATCACGAAGCACATCCTGATAAAGGAATTTACTGGAAGTGCAAGGCACACCGGAAATCTCATTGAAGGCAGTCATGAAAGTAGCCACACCCGCATCTTTGGCAGCCTTGAAAGGCGGGAAATAAATATCGCGCAAAGAGCGCTCAGACACATCAGTCGTATTATAATCACGACCAGCTTCAGCAGCACCATATGCACAGAAGTGTTTGGCGCAAGCCAGCATCTTGTCCAGCCGCATCAAGTCTTCGGGCTTCTCACCCTGGAAACCGCGTACACGTGCGGCAGAGAGCAATGAACCCAGATAAGGATCCTCACCAGAGCCTTCCATTACCCGTCCCCAACGTGCATCACGTGAAATGTCCACCATGGGGGCAAAAGTCCAGTTAACACCCACTGCCGAAGCTTCGGCAGCGGCAATGGACGCACTTCTTTCTGCCAGTTCGGCGTCCCAGGCACACGACTCGGCCAAAGGAATAGGGAATATCGTTTTAAAACCGTGTATCACATCGAAAGCAAAGAGCACTGGAATCTTCAACCGGGATTCCGCTAGTGCCGTCTCTTGTGTCTTGCGGATGGCGGCAGAAGAAGTGGCATGGAAAAGACTGCCTATGTATCCTTTCTTCAATAGAGGTTCAATGTCCGTATTTACTTGCGGACCGGTCACAATATCGCTCTTGGCAGAATATTGGGTCATCTGACCTATTTTCTCTTCAAGTGTCATCAAGGCAAGTACAGAATCGACACGCTCTTCTATCCGTTTGTCACCGCTGTAACTCTGCCAATCACCGGCTCCTGAAGTACATGCCATACCCACAGAAAGTATCAGGGCAGCTCCAATCAATAATTTCTTTTTCATAGTAAATGCTTTTATAGTTTTAAGATAGCCATTACGGGAGCATGATCGGAGAGATAGCCGTTGTCCGGCTTATCATCAATGGTTCGGTAACGCTCCACCTCTACAGCACCTTTTATAAAAATAAAATCTATCAACCTACGTTTCTCTACCGGGATGCGCCCGAAGTCATGGAAACTCCACGTCGGTCCGTAAGCGACTTTCGCCGTAACGCAAGCATTCTTCATTCCACCTTCCGTCAATACAGTGACCGGCTCGGAATCTACCGTTCCATTAAAGTCTCCGGTAACAATTACCGGAAGGTCACCCGCCATTTGTTTTATCTTCTCAAGTATCAGCACGGCACTTTCGCGACGTGCCACTTTACCTACATGATCGAAATGAGTATTGAAAGCTGCTATTTCCCTACCACTCACCTTGTCTTTCAGTACAGCCCAAGTCACAATACGCTCGCAAGCCGCATCCCAGCCTTTCTTTCCGATGGAATCAGGAGTTTCACTCAGCCCAAAATTTCCACTCTTCAATAGTTCGAAACGGTCTGTCTTACAGAAAAGAGAGCAATACTCACCTTTCTCTTTTCCATCTGCACGACCTACACCGAGAGCGGTATATTGCGGAAGACGCTCCTTCAAGTCATCGAGTTGGTTCTTCACCACCTCTTGCATGCCTATAATGTCCGGAGCATAATAAGCAATCATTTGTGCCGCATGGTCCTTGCGGTATTTCCAATTGTTCATACTGTCCGCCACATGATCCAGACGGATGTTGAACGACATCACCTCTACTTTGGCTTCCGGTTGCCTGCCGCACGAGGCGACAAGCAATGCGAAAACAACCAATACACTATTGATAAATACGTTTTTCATGGTTACAAACCTTTTTAATCTATGTAAAACCTAATCAGAATCAAAGAATCCTATCAAACAACCTAATCGACCTTGTTCAAATAAGGAGAAGTAAAGCCTAATCTCCTCAAACCCTTCTGCACATCGGGATGACTCATGAAAAGTTTCCAAATCAAACCGGTACGATAGTTCTCTATCATCACAATAATCGGCCCTTGGTCAATGGCAAGATACGAAGGTGCAAACCAATTCTCCGTCAAATTGAACGCATCCTTGAAACCATATTCACCCCAAAGACGGTCACCCAACTCTTCATAGAAATAACGCATGGCTTCCAAAGAATATTCAGGTGCATATGGAATAGAGGAAAGAGCAGCGGTAGGCGTAATCACACCACGGTCATTACCGGGACTATGGGCAGAATAACCTTTGTCACCGTCACTGGCAGTCAATCCCCAACATTTTTCGCCGTAACCCTTGTAACCCTTCGGATTGTCAATGCAGTAGGCACGGTTAATCAAGGTATGAGCCTTCATCTGTTCCTCGTAATCGGCATAACGATCTTTCAAGCCACGTGGGTCAAGCCCCATGTAAGAATAATGAGTGAAGAAGAGAGGACCTCCCTTTCCGTGGTTGTTTCCAAGAGGAAGCTTGATACCGTAATACTCCCGACCGTTCAGAAAAGTATTCGCATTGGCCCAGCCTTTATGATAAACGCTCTCGGCAATCGGATAAGTAGGGGAAGACGCGCCCAAAATGTAAACAATGTGACACTCGTTATGACCTTTAATCTGATGATTCATCGCCCATCCGTTGTTTGGCGACCAATGCCAATACATCACATCTTGTCCCTGAGTAAAAAAGTTCCATTCTGCTTGACGCCACAGATTATTGATTATCCCGCGGATACGGTTTTCCGTTGGATTATCCTTTGTAAAATACTGATGGGCAGCCAACAAGCCTTCGAACATGAAAGCGGATTCTACAATATCCGCTCCATCGTCCTTACGACTGAAAGGAATGGTCTTGCCGGTTTTACCGTTCATCCAATGTGCCCACATGCCGTGATAGCTGTCGGTATTCTTGTCGCTCAGAAAGCGGACTATCTTCAACATACGTTCAGCGCCCTGTTCGCGAGTGACAAAACCACGCTCTATACCGACAATGATAGCCATCACTCCGAAACCCGAGCCACCGATGGTAGCTGTCTCGGCACCTCCGTTGCTCCGTTCATGCGCCAATCCTGATTCGGGATGGGCAAAATCCCAAAAGTAACGGAAAGTTTGCTTCTGGACAAGGGTCATGAGTTCATCATCGGAGAGTTGCTTTTCTGTCACACCAGATGGTGGATTTATGGCATTTACCGAGCACGAACAAACCCCCAAAAACAAGAAAAAAAGAAATATATTTTTCATAATACCTATTTTAAACATTTTAATCACATAAGAAGTAGGAGTAGCCTTAGGCTACTCCTCACACACCTTATTTATTTTGCTTCAATATTCCTTGAGAAATATCAATCTGCTTCTGTGGAATGTAGAATGTGGAATGCTGGCTCATATTGAAGTTTGTCTTTCCATGGGCCTTCAGCATCTTTTCTGCATATCCGGGAACAACTTTATCAGCCCGAATCAAATCAAAGAAACGGTGTCCTTCCATTGCTAATTCAATGCGGCGCTCATTCCATATGATTTCACGCAACTTTGCCTTATCCCTCTCTGTTATTTTAGGTAATACAGTGGGATCATCACCGGACTTACGAGCACGGTCTCTGACCAATTCCAATTTAGCCAGGGCGTCATCTACTAATGGGTCGCTTTCACCATTTGCCAACTCATTGCAGGCCTCAGCATACATTAACAGTACATCCGCATAACGCAGAAAATACAAGTGGCAATTTTGTTTAGCAAAATTATTGGCATTCCAATAAGTTGTAGGCCACATTGTCTTTTTATTGGCACGCGGTTGTACTCCCGGTTCGTCCTTGAAGTTTATAACCCCAACTCCTTCCATATTTTCGCCATCGTAAATGATAGTAGCCTCCCGTCTCGGATCACCTGATTCATAAGCCTTATCCAAAGATTCTGACGGAGAACAGAATCCCCAACCTTTGAAACCTCTGACACCTTGCCACTTCACATATTCGGAAGCCTTATCTCTCGTCTTGTCTGATCCCCACAAATACTGGTCGGCCAGCATCACTTCATCAGAATAATAAGAATCCGGGCTAAACAAATCACGGTAATTGTGATGCAGGTTATATTCTCCCCTACTTATTACCTGCCCTGCATATTGTTTTACACTTGCATAATCTTGACGGAACAAATAAACTTTAGCCAACAAGCCTTCTGCAGTTCCTTTCGTAACTCTTCCTCTCTCAGCAATCCCCCATTCATCACGGGTTGGCAAATTCATTGCCGCATAGGATAAGTCATCAATAATCTGCTGATAAATAGCTTCTTCAGAAGCGCATGGCTGATCATATTCATCGGGATTCTGAACTTTAGTAACCAAAGGTACACCACCGTAAGTTCTCACTAAGTTAAAGTAAAAGAAACCACGGAAAAAACGTGCCTGTGCAATGCTTCTAATCTTTAACTGCTCATCTTTCAACACATCCAAGTTATCCAATGCTACGTTACAGAATCCAATTCCTTTATAATTTCCGGTCCACCAGCCGTTCAATTCTGTTGTATAAACATCATAAGTAAAATCATTCAATGAATTCACGCGAGCATAACTACCATCTGCCGGTGAACTTCCTGTATCAGAATTGTCACTCGGCACTTCCATAATGCCAAACCAAGAAAAGCCGATCAAGTCCCAACTTTTCATTTGAGAATATATAGCATTAATTCCCATCAAAGCACCTTCTTCTTCCCCGAAGAAAATATCTTGCGTCAATTTTCCTTGCGGCTTTGTATCCAAAAAATCAGAACAAGAGGTAAAAACTAATGCTGAAGCTAATAAAAGTGAATATATCTTTTTCATAATCATTTCCTATTTTTATTTTCCATTAGAATGTAAGATTCAAGCCAAAACGACAAGTAGCGGTAATCGGATAAATATCACGGTCAAGCCCCCCTAAGATTTCGGGAGTAAATCCGTTATAATTCGTAAAATAAAGCAGGTTATTACCTGAGAAGTACAATCTCAAATTCTGGATATGCACTTTTTGCATCAAGTTTTTTGGGAATGTATATCCTAATTCCACAGTCTGTAACTTCACATAGTTGCCACTCTCAACATAACGGTCGGAAACAAAATAATTGTTACCCTCAAATGTCATGCGCGGAATGGAAGTATTCCTATTGTTTTCAGTCCATCTATCCAAGAACGAACGATCCCAGTTATCAACACCAGCATTTCTTTCAGCTTGTTTGGCATTATAAATCTTATTACCAAAATTACCCTGCAAATCAATTGACAAATCAAAGCCTTTCCAAGCGGCAGTTATACCCAAACCACCGATAAACTTCGGAGTAGGAGAGCCTAAATCCGTACGGTCTTCAGCAGTTATATATCCATTGCCATCCGTATCTGCATAAATCAGATCACCCGGAGCTACATTTGCCTGATACTTCTTCTTCGCATCACCGGAAGCAGCCGCAGCCATCGCATTATACTGCTCAATCTCCTCATTACTTTGGAAAATACCAATAGTCTTGTAACCATAAAAATACTTGATTGGCATTCCTTCTTCTGTCATATGAACACTTTTTCCGGAACCTATATCCCCACTGGTGATACGTTTACCTCCCAAATTAGTCACCTCATTCTTAATTGTAGTTCCAGTCAAGCGGATGCCATAACGAAAATCCTTAAACGAGTCTTCCCATTTCACCGTAAAATCAAGTCCAGAGTTACGTACTGAGCCCACGTTTGTTTCTACAGAGGCAAGTCCTACAGAAGCAGGAACATCCACATTTACCAACATTTCTTTTGTATCTCTTCTGTAATAGTCAAACTCTAAAGAAAAGCGATTATTGAACAAGCCTAAATCAAAACCAAGATCCAACTGCTCTGAACGTTCCCAATGGATTTGTGTATTATAAAGAGAAGTTACAGTACCACCAGAATAATAATCACCACCAAATACAGCATCATAAGTAGGGGCTACATTAGCCAATGCATAATATTTGTCATTACCAATCTTATCATTACCAATTTGCCCCCAGCTACCTCTAATCTTCAAGTTACTCAACCATTCAACATTATCTTTAATAAAAGCTTCTTCAGAAATCCTCCATCCGGCAGCTACTGACGGAAAATATCCCCAACGGTTATCCGGTCCAAACTTCGAAGAGCCATCGGCACGTATAGAAGCCGTCAACAAATATCTGTCCATTAAAGCATAGTTGGCACGGAACAAGTAAGACATCATGGCTTCATGTTTTCCATTATTCTCAAGTCCACGTGTATCGCTTGAAGACTGATCCAAATACCAATAGTCTTCCACTTCTGAGAAGAAATTACGTCCTGACCCGCCTAACTTTTCATTAGTGTATTTTTGAGCAGTAATACCACCCAAAAGATTCAGACGATTTTTATCATTGATTTGCCAATCATAAGTCAAGATATTCTCCCACAGCCAAGTAAAATCTCTAGTCCATGTTTTAGACAAGCTGTTCTCATCTACCTTTTGATACTCCGAGATATAATACTTAGGAGTAAAATTACGACTTCTACCATTAATATAATCAATGCCCAAGCTGGTCTTAAAATTCAACCCTTTAATAACTTCCCAATTCAAGAATGCACTACCCACAATTCTATCTTTCCAATTATCACTATTCATATAATGGAGGGTAGCAAGCGGATTAGCAGTAGATGCCACCTGAGGATCGGAGAAATTACCATTCTCATCATAAGGAGTAATGATAGGACTCAGTTTATAAGCAGATTTTACAACTCCCTTATTTTCATTTTTTGTATGACTGAAAGAAGCCGATAAGTTATGCCCGATAGTCAAATGTTTGTTTATTTTATATGAATTATTGGCACGCAAAGTAAAACGGTCATAAGAATTTTCCTTTATGATACCATCCTGTTGGAAATATCCGGCACTCAAATTATAACGTACCTTTTCTGTTCCGCCACTAACAGCAACTTGATAATCACGGACAGACGCTACTCGGAAAATCTCATCGAACCAATTGGTCCCTTTTCCGAAAGAAGCCGGGTCATCATAAACAAGACCGCCATCTGGATTAATATTCAAGTTAGCTTCATTTTGCAGCATAGCATATTCAGAAGCCGTACACATCTCAAACTTACCGCTATTTTGGAACTGAAATCCTTCACTGGCAGTAATGTTCACCTGTGCTTTACCTTCAGCACCTTGCTTGGTGGTAACAATGATTACACCGTTAGCACCGCGAGAACCATACATGGCAGTAGCAGAAGCATCCTTCAATACCTCCATGGACTCAATATCATGGTTACTCAGGAATGATATATCGTCCATAAACATTCCATCAACCACATAGAGCGGATTGCTATTATTAGTAGTACCGATACCACGAATGCGCACTTCAGGAGAGCTACCCGGAGCACCGCTTGCAGAGATAAATACACCGGACACACGACCTTGCAATGCGTTAGCCACATTAGGTGTAGAAATCTTTTTCAAATCATCGCTCTTGATAGAACCAACAGCACCGGTCAAGTCTGATTTACGCTGTACACCATAGCCTACAACTACAACTTCATCAATCAACATATTGTCTTCTTGCATTACTACATTAATAGTAGTACGACCATTCACTGCTATTTCTTGGTCTTTCATACCAATATAGCTATAAAGCAAGACAGCGTTACTGGGAACATTGGTAATCTTATAATCACCATCAAGTCCAGTAACGACTCCTTGTTGAGGAGCCCCCTTTACCGAAACTGTAGCACCAATAACAGTCATTCCCGTCTTGTCGGAAACGACACCCGAAACCGTAATTTTGTTCTGCGCCATCGAAACAACGGCAAACAACAACATCACACATGTAATTAATAAATTTTTCTTCATTTTGTATTGATTTAAAATTCTTTTGCAAAAGTATAGGAGCAATTGATGTATGTCAAAAAACAAACTACCACAAGATTACCACAACCTGCTCAAGCACTACAACGTAACTACTACAGCATTGTATAAAACACTAATTCCCAACAACATACACTAGGAAGTTATTTAAAGATTATTCAGACTGCAGGCCTATCCAAATAGAAATATGCTGTTGAAGTTACATGATCTTGGCGGTAGAAATTAACAAATCCTGGCGGAAAGTCTTTATCCGTGATATGTAGGTCTGAATCTTCATCTAATAAACGATAGAATTTCAGTTTACCGCTTCTATCTATAGTAACCGGTACAAGAGGAACCTTCGCCTTGTACAGTTCGAGTACCTTTTGATATGGAGCACCTCCAATCTGCTGCAATGTAACTCTTATATCATGATGAAAATAAATCGGGTCCTGCACGTGGAAACGATACATACTCCACCAACAACTGTCCGCATTTGCAATCGGACAACCTTGATAACGGTGGGAATACTCGCCCTGCCCCCAAGCCGTACCAATATAGTCTTCAACTCCCGTACCACTCAATGTGGGAAATTCCTTATCTCCGTCAATGTAGAACTTGATTTCACCTTCTCCCCACCAAGTAGTTTCATACGCCTTATTGGCAAAGATACCCAAGCTTACCCCCAAAAAGCGCCCCTTGCCCGATAGTTGGGGAAGAACAGTATAATCCACTCCCAACTTGGTGGATTTGTCTTCACGCCAGACAGCATGAAAATAGCTCATCTCCGAATCCCATTCCGGCAATTTAGTAAAGTTGATATCATAAAACAAGTGTGTCAGGTCCTCATCCGAGGTATTCACAAACACCACTTTGGCACCGGTGCGGTAAGGCATCGGAATAGAACAGTTAAAAGAACGCTTCTCCGGATTAGAAAAGAAACAGTTCTCAAAACGAGATGTACGTGACAGCGGATTCCCAAAAAAATCTCCCAATGGGACATCCACTGCCGGAACAACAGAATTATCCCAATAAAACTTGATACGCAACGCACGAAGCATCTTAGGGTTACGTTTGCTGACTGTCAGCCAAATACGGTTAATGATCCCGGGTCCTTGCTGAGACAACAAAACACAGCTGTCTCCCGCCATGATTCTGCCGAAAGCACTTCCTTTTGCACCTTTATTGACTTGAGCTGCCGTTCCCTTGGCACCGGTAGGATTTTCAAAACTTGTCCACCGCGTTTCATGACCTTCAGGCACTTTCCATATTTGGGCATGCCCCAAAAGAGTAAATGCTAATAAAACAGATATAACTAATAATGTCTTCATTTCATATCCTCCAGCAATTTATTCATTTCCCCAAAGGTCAGCCTTATTCCCTTTATTCTTTCTCCACTCATGACGCCATTTGTGCATCATCACATTGTTTACCATCGGCTTCAGCTTACGGCCCGCCTTGTCGGGTATGGTGGGAACAGCCGTCGCCTTGTCCTGATACCAGTAGGCAACGGTGGCCAGGTCGAGGGTCAGGCAATTGTTGTGCCCATGCTCAATGGTGACTTTCAGCCCTTTCTCAAAGAAGACGGGATCTTGAATAAAGAACCGATAGACATGTGTACGCCCCAAGAATCCGACATCATTATTCACACGTGGATAGCCGAAGTAGATATGCTGGTAGGGCTCTTTCGGGCACCAGGCGGTGTTGAACAAATCTTCCGTACCGGTTCCTATCAAGGAAGACTGTTTTTCACCGTCGATGAACCACATGTCATCGCCTTCACCATACCACATGGGGGTAGGGCACTGTACATAATAGTTCAATCCCACAAAATGGCCCTTTCCCTTGATATCGGCAAACACATAATTGTCGGCTCCGTCCTTATTCTCCGTCTGCTTACCCACGGAACCCCACTCGGTCTCCCCCTCGGGAAGCGCTTCGGTAATCTCACGGTTGAACCACGCATGGAAGCGCCCCATGTCCTTGGGCAGTTCCTTCATCTCCACATAGTCTATGTAGTAGTAGAAGGCGCCGATGTTGACATCCGTCTGATTCTCTATCTCAATGCGCGCACCTTTGGCAAAAGGCATGGCGAAATAGCTGCACAAACCCGTACCACCGTTGGGACCGGAAGAAAGGGCAAAAGAAGCATAGTTATACTGTTCGTTCCATCCCTGGCCGAAAAAGGGACCGATGGGGGACACGACAGAAGGTTCGTCGCTGCCGTCCCAGTACATCCGAAGGATGATGTCGTTACGGGAAAGCTGGCGCGGTCCCGGAGACATCGTTATCCAGATATGGTTGATTACGCCTGCCCCCTTGATGTCGGCCAAGACAGCCGTTTCGCCCGGCTTGATGGCCTTCAGGTGGTCACGGTTGTTGCCCGTACGGTCATAACTGCTGACACGGCGGTTGCGCAAGCCTTCCTTCATCTTGGCAAGGTCATACATTTCACTGGACATATTGGTCTGCGCAAAAGCGCTGCCTACTCCCATCAAAAGGGAGAATAAACCTACAAAAAACTTTTTCATCATGGTATTCTTCATTTTTCAAATTATGTTTTTCATCAATCTATCGGTTGTCACTTTCTTGTGGCATCCGACTTCCTTATCTTCTCCTCCAGTATCCGCGCCAGCCTGCGTGCCACTCTGGGATGCCGTTCATACACATTTGTGGTCTGGTATGGGTCTTCCTCCAAATTATAAAGCTGCACAGAGGGTGCATCCGGCTTTATCCGGGCATTTTCTATATCGCTGTTCACCCGATGGGTGAGCTGGAAAGCAGATGCCCCGCCCAAGTCATGGTCACCGACATTCTTTCCGGTAAATCCGCCGCTGTTTTGCGCCGGAATATAGACCCACTTCCCTTTGCGAATGGAAAGATGGCTCTTTTGGGAAGGACAGATTATAATATGGTCCCGAATCATTTTCCCGGGATTTCCGATAAGGGCAGGAAGCATGTTGAAACTGTCCGGCCCGTCCTGCTCCTGCAATTCATATCCTGTGAGGGCAGCCAAAGTGGCAAGCATGTCAACATTGGACATCAACTGGTTGGATACGCTGCCCGCAGGAATCCTGCCCGGCCAGCGGACAATCATAGGAATGCGATGCCCGCCTTCCCAAGCTCCGAACTTGAAACCAAGAAGCTTGCCGTTGATATGGTGTCCTGCCTTCCAAGCTCTCTGCCCTCCATGATTCAGCATTCCCCCGTTGTCACTGGTGAAGATGAGCAGAGTATTTCCCGCCAGCCCTTCCTCATCGAGGGTACGCATAATCTCGCCTACCACCCAGTCCAATTCATGGATTGAATCACCGTAAGGTCCTGCCTCACTGGTACCTACAAAGCGTTCGGCCGGTGTAAAAGGATGATGGATGTTGGTGGTAGCATAATACAAGAAGAAAGGTGAATCCTTATGTTCCTTTATCCACTGCACGGCCCGGTCTTTCAAAGTAGTGGCTACAGCCCGGTCTTTGTACAAACGGTGCGCAGCCGTGGCTCCACCAATAGAGTTGATACCGAATTTTTCATCGAACTCCTCCGTTTCTGCCCTCTTGCCTCTTACAAACGGGTCGTTGGAATCATAACCCACCACATGATGGTTCTCCACATAAACAAAAGGTGGATGACTGTTGAGAATAGGCACACCGAAGTAATAATCGAATCCCAATTCAAGTGGTCCGGGAGCCAGTTCCTTGTTCCAGTCCATCTTTTCGTCCGTACGGAATCCAAGATGCCACTTCCCCACGATGGCAGTGGAATAGCCGGAACGTTTCATCACATCCGCAATTGTGGTGCGTGCCGTATCAATTTGCAGAGTCTGATTCAGGAAGATTGCCCCCCAAATATCCTCACGGCAAGGATATTGACCAGTCATTAGTCCATAACGTGAAGGCGTGGAAACAGCCGAGGATGAATGAGCGTCCGTAAAGCTACGGCCCTGCGATGCCAGACGGTCTATATTGGGAGTCTTGACCTTGGTGGCACCGTAACAACCAATGTCGCCATAGCCCAAGTCATCAACGTTGATAATGATTACATTGGGCTTGACCTCAGTGGAAGCCGGAGATTGCTGCGCGACGGCAGGCAAAGCGCTGAATCCCATCCCTACTGTGAAGGAGAGGGACCCGGTGAGAAGTTTGTGTTTCATGTTTCACTCAATTTATCGGTTAATACAACATCCTTGCAAATAGAAGGTCAATGAATCCTGAATATCTTTATCCCATTCAAGAACGTCATTCCCTTCACCGCCTCAAAGTCCACTGTAAGGTTTCCACCGGTTACGGCAATACGCAATTTCTTGGATATGCAACGGTTCCCGCCTACTTCTATCGCCGGAGAGAAATGGCTCAACCAAGGCCGACCGTTGACAGAAACATTGAAGACACTGCCGCGGAAATCGGCATTGTCTAGGGTAGCGACAGCTCCCAAATCGTAAGTCACCCGTTCGGAACGTGCGTTCAGGTCAGCAAAAAGAAGTTCCACTTCATAGTCGCCGTCGGGCAAGTCGAAGCGATAGGCTTTGATGCCCTTGCGTTTGGTCTGGAGCAAAGGAACGTTACGGGTGTCTTTCACTTCGGCAGTGGTTCCGATACGTCCCGGAGAACGGCGGAAAATCTCTCCACCTATGTAGCCCCAACTCCCAGGAGTATAAGCTTGGTCGGGAAGCCAGCAAAGATCACTCTTGTCATCCGTAAAGAAACAGTTGCTGCCCACGTTCACTGCAAGTTCCAGCTGTCCGGAGCCGGCTGCCGCGATATAGCGAGGCTGCATCTTCACAAAAATGTCCGAAACCTGCTCCACCTTCTTCCCTTGATAGATGCCGGATGCTACAAGCGTGTTTCTTCCCACAACAAGAGGTACCCGCCACCCAGCATGGCAATTCTCAATGTCTTGTACAGAGAGTTTTTTCCCATTGACAGACAGCTCTACCTTATCCAGATTGGAATACACTTTCACCGGATGTTCCACTGCTTCGCCGTCCGAAACCACAGTCCGATGCTTCCAGTCATCCACAGCAATGTGCAGCACCGGAATATCCTTACGCAAAAATGCCTGAAAATAATAAAACACATCTTTAGGCCGGCGATCATTGTACATCAGCCCTTTATTATTAATGTGTGGCGTAGCCTCCTGGCGATTGGCAGAACTGAAATCAATGAAATTCCACTCTGTGGCGCCGACTATGAACGGCCGCCTCATGATAGCGGGCAGATAGTATTCGAGGTACAACTGCTGCCATTGCATGGAGAAATCGAATATCTGCGGCTCGAGCGACTGCAAGCGCGGGTCGGAACCGGCACCGAACTCACTGATTATTAACGGACGGTGCGGGTATTTACGATGCTCTTCGTCCACAAAGCGGTCGAAAGACTTGAAGTCGTTCTCATACCAGCCCTGATAAAGGTTCCAACCGGAAATGTCGGTGATATTGCTGAGACCGATTTTATTGTAAATCTGATTGCCGTGGTAGGCCATCGTACTCAGACGGTAGGGGTCTTCCCTCTTCAGAGTTTCCTCCAGATGCCGGGCAAGCGCCAAGGTATTCTCGTAGAAACCGTTGAGCCGTTGTTTCTTCACCCGATACTGCAGCTGGATGACAGCCTCGTTCATATACCCCCACATAATGACGGACGGATGGTTGTAATGCTGGCGAATCATTTCGCGCAAGGCGCTTGTGGCATTCGCGCGGAACTCGTCACCCAAAGCTATCAAATCTACTACCGGAATCTCCTCCCATACCAGCATGCCGAGTTCGTCGCAAGCACGCAACACGGCATCGTCCTGCGGGTAATGTGCCAGACGGACAAAGTTCACACCCATGTCTTTCAGCAACTGCATATCCCTGCGGTGCATCTCATCCGAAAGCGCTATGCCCATCGGCATCTGGTCCTGATGACGGCAAGCTCCCATAAGTTTCAGGGGTTCCCCATTCAACTTGAAGCCTTCCTGCGCATCCACGCTGAACCAGCGGACCCCCAAAGGGACACGTGTCTCATCTTTCAACACCTTGCCACGCACATCTTTCAAAGAAACTTTCACGCTGTACAGATAAGGGGAATCGGGCGACCACAACTGTGGCTTTTCCAACTGTAACCGCTCCTCGAAGGCGAACGCCCCGTCGGCATCTATCCGGACGCTGCGCAAAGATTGGGCTACGGTCTTCCCATCGGTATCCAGCACCTCGACGTCCAACTTCAACACCGCACGCCGCACATCACGGTTCACCAAAGTCCCACGCACACTGATTTCCGCCCTATCCTCACTCACGGAAGGCAAATCGACATAAATGCCCGTAGAGGCATAGTCGGTAAGGCTGATGTGCTGCTTTGCAGCACTGATGAGCCACACATTGCGGTAGATGCCGCCAAAGATGGTGAAGTCGCCGGACAAAGGAGGTATCCGGTCGTTCTGATTATTGACGTGCACCATCAGCAGATTCGGGGCATCAGTCCTTACTTTATCCGTAATGTCTACGGTAAAGGCAGAGTAACCTCCTTTGTGGGTAGTGAGCAGCTCGCCGTTGAGGTACACATCTGCCAGAGAATTGACAGCATCAAATTTCAGGTAAAGCTGCTTATCCCGCATCTGCGCGGCATCCGTACGGAACTCTTTCTTATACCAGGAAGAAGCCCTGCGGTAGTTACGGGTAGAATAGGCATCCGTATTCCAGGTATGTGGCAGATGTACCTGTTCCCAACCTTCCTCATGACATCGCACTTTCTGGAACCGATTGTCATTATACGCAACATAATACCAGCCGTCATTGAAACTCTGAACCACCCGCCCGGCATTGACAACCGGGTACATGGTGGACAGACACAATATTAATAAAAATATTTTCTTCATGTTTTTCAATAGATTATATTATTCCACACAAGTCAGGCAAATACTGCAAGAATGCTGCATATAGTTTGCAGTGAAAATGCAGACAATATGCAGCAACAATGCCATCTCAACGCAGTGTCTCGAATGCTGCATATTGCCGCCTCGGGAATCAGTTAGAGTAACGTGAACGTTGCTTTCTTTACGTCCCGGCTATTTCTGCCAATCATCACCTCAAAGTTACCGGACTCGCATACAAAATCAAGATTGTAGTTGTAGAACTTCAGCAATTCGGGGGTAATCTTGAAAGATACTTTTTTAGATTCGCCGGCTTTCAGGAAAATCTTTTCAAAGCCTTTCAACTCTTTCACCGGACGGGTTACACTTCCCACAAGGTCACGAATATAAAGTTGAACCACTTCTGCACCGTCTCTCTTGCCGGTATTGGTCACAGTCACGGTAGCAGTCAGTTCGCCCTTATCCGTCATGCTAGTCTTGTCCAAAGCCACGTCGCTATAAGAGAATGTTGTATAGCTCAAGCCGAAACCAAAGGGATAAAGCGGTTCATTGTCTATGTCTATATAGTTGCTGCGGAATTTCTGGAACCATGCACCGTCGGCAAGAGGGCGGCCCGTGTTCTTGTGGTTGTAGAACAAAGGAATCTGTCCCACGCTCTTCGGGAAAGTCGTAGTCAGCTTCCCACTCGGATTCACATCACCAAACAATACATCACCGATGGCAAAACCTGCCTCACTGCCCGCAAACCATACATTCAGAATGGCCGGCACGTTTGCCTGCTCCCAGTTCAGTACCAGCGGACGACCGGTAAACAGCACCAGTACCACCGGTTTTCCCGTTTTCAATAATTCCTGTAACAGTATGCGTTGGGTGTCCGTCATTTCAAGATTCGTGCGGCAACTGCTCTCTCCACTCATTTCCGAAGACTCACCGAGCGCAGCCACAATAACATCCGATTTGGCAGCCACGGCAAGAGCCTCGTCCAGCAACTCCTTGTCCGAACGATTGTCACGGTGTAAAGAACGTCCGAACATAGTGGCACGTTTCTCATATTCGGCATCACTCATCAAATTACAGCCTTTCGCAGTCAGTATTTCGGCTTTACCGCCTGCTACCGCCTTCAAACCTTCAGCCAAAGAAGTAGCATTCTTCAATACGGCAGCCACACTCCAAGTACCCGGCATATTACTGCGGCTGTCTGCCAACGGACCTACCACAGCAATAGTGCCCTTCTTGGCCAGCGGAAGCACATTACCCTCGTTCTTCAGCAACACCAAGCTCTCCGAAGCAATCTTACGCGCAACGGCACGATGCTCTTTGGTAAAGATTTGCTTCTTGGCACGCTTCACATCACAGTATTTATAAGGATTATCGAACAAGCCCAACTTGTACTTAGCTTCCAAAATACGGCGACAAGCCACATTAATTGCTTCTTCTGTCACTTTTCCTTCTGTCAATGACTTCTTGAGCGTACCAACAAATGCATCGCTCACCATATCCATATCTACACCAGCATTCAGCGCCAACGCGGCAACAGTCTGCGTATCGCCCATCCCATGGTCGGTCATTTCTGTAATTCCGGTATAATCTGTCACTACAAAACCGTCAAACCCCCACTGCTTACGCAATACATCCGTCATCAACCACTTGTTTCCAGTGGCAGGAATGCCATCGACCTCATTGAAAGAGGCCATCGCACTGCCCACACCGGCATCAACCGCCGCCTGATAGGGCAACATGTATTCATTGAACATGCGCTGATGGCTCATATCTACTGTATTATAGTCACGTCCTGCCTCACCGGCACCATACAAGGCAAAATGCTTTACACAAGCCATAATCTCATCATTACGGCTCATATCCTTTCCCTGATAACCACGTACCATGGCCTGCGCAATGGCTGCTCCCAGAAACGGGTCTTCACCGTTGCCCTCGGACACACGCCCCCAACGGGCATCACGGCAAATATCCACCATCGGACTGAATGTCCAGCAAATACCGTCGGCACTGGACTCAATAGCCGCAATACGCGCCGATTCTTCAACCGCCTTCATATCCCATGTACACGACAATCCCAAAGGAATGGGAAACACCGTTTCATATCCATGAATAACATCCATACCGAATAAGAGAGGAATACCCAAACGACTTTCTTCAACCGCCTGCTTCTGTACATCGCGGATACGTTCCACACCTTTCAGATTGAAAAGCCCGCCCACTTCACCGGCACGAATACGTTTGGCCACATTACTACTTTTAGCCTGACCGGTCGTAATCTCACCGGTAACCGGCAGATTCAACTGACCTATTTTCTCTTCCAGGGTCATCTTCTTCATTAAATCGTCAATGAAACGATTCATATCGACCGGAGATTTCTGCGCATACGCACTAACGGCAGTAAACATCAACAAGGCTAAAAATGATTGTAACTTGAAAAGTAAATGCTTCATGTCTTTCATGCTTTTAATTTATAGAAATATTATTTTGCTGCAAATAAAAGAAAAGCATGCGACAACCTCCACATCCCGCACTACAATAAAAGTACATCCATCACTAAAAAACAAAATAGGAAGTACAATATTAGTACTTCCCCCATTAATATTTTACTGTAAAACAGTTATTTAAAATTTATAAGGAAATCAGTTAGACTTTCTTCCGGAAGCAGATTGAATTTCTTGCGCAACCGGTATCTTGCAGCATCAACCCCACGCGTGGAAATATTGAGCAACTTCGATATCTCCTTTGTCGGCATATTCAAGCGAAGCAATGCACAAAAGCGCAAATCTCCTGAAGTCAAATCTGTATATTGAAGTTTCAGATTACGGAAGAAGTTTTCGTGTATACGGTCAAAATTAGCCTGAAACATAGTCCAATTCTCTTTATCGGACACTATATTGCTATTAACTAAAGTGAGCAGCTTATCCAAGTTCTTACGGCCATACTGCCCCGACAACTTTTGCCGCTGTATCTCTTCTTTCAAGGAATTCAGAAATTCCTGATGGGCGATATTTGTCATTACCACACTGGACAACTCCTTGCTTTTAAAACGCAAATCGGCCTCAAGCTGCTCCTTTTCCAACTCAACAATCTTCTTCTCTTGCCGCTCGAGTTCTGCCTGATGGGCTACGCGCTGCCGTTCAATCACACGGTCTTTCTTTTTCTTCACGAAACGGTAGACCAGATATTGCAACAAAGCCAACAGACACAATCCTGCCAAGATATAACTTCCCACAGCCCAATAAGACAAGTACCACGGAGATAATATCTCAAAAGGAAGCTCTACCGATGCCAAAACCCTATCAGTATTATATATCTCAGCTTGGAAAATATAATTTCCATAAGGAAGACGGGCATACATTTTCTGCAAACTGCGTCCACTGGGCACCCATTGTTCGGAATAGCCATCCAACTTATATCTTACCTTATAAGTATAATCACTATAAACCGGATAACACAAGGTAAAACTCACTGTATTAAATTCGGACTCCACCCGGACTCCCGGCTGCGCCACCAATGTTTTCCGCTCACCACTGAATTCATCAATAGCCCGCATTCCCGAAATCCATAAAGAACGTTTGACTCGGGATTTATACAACAAAGAACTATCCGTCTCAATACGGGCAATGGCATTGTTCAGGCAAAGATAGGAATGATTATTTCTCTTGTCATAAGCCACGCTTCCACGCTCTTCCACTGCCAGACCGTCAAACAAAGAATATGGAATCCGGAGTTCTATATCGAAAGTATTTATCGCACATTTCACCAAATACACCGTTCTGTCCCCTACAAACCAATAACGATCTCCACTTGCACGACTCACAGTCTTGATTTCCCTCAATTCCGCCAATTGTTCATTCATCGTTTCATAAGGAACAATCGAGTCGGTCATATCTTCATAAGTATAAAAGTATTCTCCATTAGAAAAAACCACCCGACCATTGATTTTAAAAAGCGTGAAACTTCCACCCTCTACTTCTCCCAAACTCTCATACTTCCGCACATCCTTTACCAGCTTCATATCCGGATCAATCCGAAAGCGATACAAACCATTCCTTAAGTGTTTCGCCCAGATATTCCCCTGATGGTCCACTTCTATATGGCGAATCATGTGACTGAACCCACGTAAGGACCGAGTAAAATAATACTCTCCCGAAGCAGTTTCCGTATATAAATTCAAAAGCGCATAAGTCCCCTCCAATAAAAAAGACTGTTCCTTCAATTCAATCTTTTCCATACACATCCCTCCCTTTGCGTCAGCCACCTGCTTTGACTTCAATCCCGATATAAGGAAAGTACCCTTGTTGTGTCCGCAAAAAATCTGTTTTCCCCATTCATCGACGAACCACGCTTGTTCTTCCAAGCCCGGAACCAATTCAGCCTTTCCATCCTTAAGCCAATAAAGTCCTTGATTAGAAGCAATATAAGCTTCATTTTCCCTTACTAGAACATCATATACCATACCTATTTTACGAAACGGAGGTTCATAATAATAGATTAGAGAATTATTGTGTATATAGGCAATACCTTCATCCAAAGCTGTCCATATATTATTGTCATCATCACAATACAACTTCAAAACAGTATTGTTCTGTAGTTTATTATCCGTATTGACCTTCCAAATCAGCTTTCCTTTTTTATCCAACGCATATATGCCATCGGATATTGTGCCAACAACGTAGCAACTGTCTTTGGTCATCACCGCACGATTAATGGTATGCTTCCTGAATACATCATCACATTCGGTTTCCCATTTTTCCACCCTCCCATCTCGATAGAGAAAACCTCCCTGATTACGGGTAAGCATTAAAACCGCATCATCATAAGGAAGCCCGGCCAGGACATCGCTATTCCCAAATGCCTTTCTGGGAATAAGTTCTTCCATTTTCCTGCCAGAAAAGACACAAAGTCCACCATTTATTCTTTGAGAATAAAAAGTATTTCCAACCTGAAATAAGTTCAGAGGAAGACTCTTCATCCGAGTACCTTCCACCGAATTTCCATTATAAAAAAAGAGAGAACCAAACGATTGAAAAACAATTTCTCCTTGAACGCAAACAATGTTCCAGATTTCATCGTTATGAAAAGTAAAATCCTTCACCTCATCTTTTAGCGAATGATATTCAAGGGTATTATAAGGAGTACGGACAAAATAACCGAATTCTTCGTAAGAGCCTACATAAATTCTTCCATCTTTACTGATATATATAGCACGCACAATTCCTTTTGTCGGTAATTCATACAACCGCCAAGCACTTCCATCAAATTCCAGCAGTCCATTATTATTGCCAAAATACATCACCCCTCTTTCATCTTGTGCAATAGACCAATTCTGAATACCGGCATTATAATCCGACACCGAATAGCTCCTCACTATAGGAGAAAAAGGTATGGGTGAAGCTTGCAGCAAACTACTGAAAACCAAAGACAAGAGAAACGTTATTGCAATTCTCATGAGTACTGTTTATAGGTATTTACCAGCAAAGATAAAGCTTTTTGCGTTTTCGTAAAAACAAAATCGCAGATTATCCTCTTTTATAGAAAGATAACCCGCGACAACTGATAACTCACTTTATTAATTTTCAGCCGTTTTCTGTTTTCCCAAAGGAATAGAAACCCCCAAGTAAGCATTGACATTCTTCGTATTCTTGCCAAAGAACATATAGTCTGTTCCCGCAAAGAAAGGACCCAGTTTCAGTGCCAGACCGAAGGTTTTACCGGCTCCTTGAAGTACGGAATAGCTGGCAGCTACATTGAAAGCATTCGTCGGACGGATGCAGGCAGAGAAAGTCAACTCATTCAAAGTTTTCGGTTTGGCAAAACGACCGGTATACAAGGCACCCACTACCAGCCAATCATTCAATAAGGCATATTCAGCGCCAAGAACCATTGTAGAAGTCAATCCACGGGTACGGCTCTTCTCAGAAGCCTCCTCCGTCTTGAGCTTCAACATGTCATAGTTAAGAATCTCGCCGCTGTTCACAATATTCATGAACTCCTGCTGCGAGGCCGGGTCAAGAAGATCATAAGTCTGCTCTGCATTGGCTCGCGCTATACTGGTATTCGATTTAGACCATTTGATAAAGCCCAAATCAAGAACTGAAGCAGAAAGTGTCAATTTATCCAGTAACTTGTAAGATACTCCCAAATCAATAGCCCCACCATATCCGGCAAAACCGAAACTGCCAAAATCGATTTCATCGATATAATCGCCACTCTCATTCTCGGGAAGTTCTAACAGCTTTGACGAGTTCTCCAAAGTTGCATCCACTTGAATGGAAGCTTTACTCGTCATTCCTGAAGAACCGACAGAAGGAGTTTCCACATGAATCCGGTTGATGTTCAGCTTTAAGTTACCAATACCCAACAGCATCTTCACCTTACCGCCTACAGCCAGCCGGTCTGTTATATTCCTTGCAAAACCAAGGCCGACTTCCGCATAGGAATTTATCTCAAGCTTCTGTCCATTAATGGTTTCGTTAATACCCAAATAGTCAGAAATATTGTCACCAAACTCCCGGCTGCTCATGTTATTCATAAACTGGAACATGGTTTTCGGTATGGCAGCACCGATATCATTACGTAACCCCACATTGACTGACCAGAAGTTCTTTCCTTTATACCACCCGGCAGACAGAATGTCGGTACTCAAATTCACATTCAAGTTATTGGTAGCATCCAGTCGGTTCATAAAGTCATTGCTCATGAAATAGTCGCTATCATCACTGTTCTCAATAATGTCCATAATATCCCTATACCCCAGGGAACTGGAGTTGACGGTAGCATTCAACGAACCTATCACGGGAATATTCAGATAACCGCGTCCCGGCATCAAGGCCGGATTGAGCTGCATACGCTGGTTACTTCCTTCCATAAAGTAGGAAGTGCGCAGGAACTGGGCTTGTCCGGAAAGAGAGAAGCAAAGCAACAATACCACAGACAGCCATACTTTCAGAGAATTCAATTGTTTCATAACCTTGTCAATGTTTTCATTTTCACCTGCAAAAATATAAAACAAGTTAATACCTTACAAACAACTTAACCGGATAGTCGCTCATAAAAGGCTTATACAGAGACTATCCGGTATAAATTAAGGAGCAAATAAAAGAATCCTCTTAAGAGTGTCCTTATACTATTTCATCATAAACATGTTCATTTGCTCTCGTAGCGGTACTCAGAAAAACCGGGGCTGTCTCCTTTCTTTGTTGCAGAGACATTGACGTCACTGCCGGAGCACTCAACATTTCCTTATATTTTTCCGGAGCAGTGAGTATCTTTACAGCCTCTTTCAAATCATCATCATCTTTCAACTGCTGGATAATGCTTCCACGCTGGAAATAATAACGCTTGATGATTTCTACCGCAATCATGCTCTTGATGTCCTTGGAGAAATGGTCAAGGTCACGGTCCAGATTATGCGACAATTTTTTCTCCAGCGCTTCAAACTCTTTCGAAGCATCAGTCAGATAGCCCTCAAATTCGGCCATCTCCTTCAGGTTCTTCAGCATCTTCTCTGTCTGCTGGTCGTATTTGAAGTCCGCCTTTTTCACCATCGCCTTGAAGTCCGCGTAATCGGCATCTGTAATTTCAAACTTCTCTGCTGAAGGAATGGTAGGATGTTTCAAGCAATAGTCCGTAGCATAATTGAAAATAAGATTGTCATTGACAAGATAGAACAGAATGTTGGGCAGCTTCTCCTGCTTCACCGCAATGTCCGGAGTCACGCCTCCACCATCACGCACTTCACGTCCGGCAGCCGTATGGAACACGGTAGTAAGGCTGTCCGGAATACGTCCCACACTGCCGTCCTCATTCCGGTGCTTGTAGTCGATAGCCTGCACACAACGGCCGCTGGGAATATAATATTTGGAAGTCGTCAGCTTCATGGTACCACCGTATGGCAACGGACGGGTGGTCTGCACCAATCCCTTACCGAAAGTACGGTTACCGATAATGACCGCACGGTCAAGGTCCTGCAAAGAGCCTGCAAGGATTTCTGACGAAGAAGCCGTTCCGCCATTGACCAGAACAGCCAAAGGAATTTCCAAATCCAACGGTTCACGCAACGTCTTGTAGGTATTGCTGGCTTGCTTAATCTTACCCTTTGTCGTCACAAGTGTTTTTCCGCGAGGCAGAAAGAAATTGGCTATCTCTATGGACTCATCCAGCAAGCCGCCTCCATTATTCCGCAGGTCAATCACCAACGAAGTCATCCCCCGCTTCTTCAAGTCCAGAAAAGCCTGCTTGAACTCCTTGGAAGGATTCCCCGAGAAGGTGCTGAGATTGATATAACCTATATTATTATCCAGCACCGTATAATAAGGTATGAACGGCAATTGGATGGAACGGCGCACAATGTCGAAATCCAACGGTTTCTCTGTACCGGGACGCTGCACTTTCAGCTTGAAGCTGGTACCCACTTGTCCGCGGAGCATCTCGCTGACTTCCTGGTTATTCTTTCCGGCAAGGTCTTTTCCGTCAATCTCCATCAAAATATCTCCGGCTTTCAGGCCTACATCGGCAGCGGGCATATTCTCATATGGCTCAGATATCATGGAACGTTTCAGTTTCGGGTTCCAAGTAATCACAGAACCTATACCACCATAGGAATTCTTCAGCATCTGCTCCAGTTCGCTTTGGTCATCTTCCGGATAATACTCCGTGTAGGGGTCCAGCGAGTAGAGCATGGCATCAATACCTTCACGGATAGTCTTGTTCGGATCAATCGTATCCACGTAAAACATATCCAACTCTTTCACAATGGAATTGAATATATCCAGATTCTTTGCTATTTGGAAACTACGGCTATCACCACTCTTAAACCCCCAAAAACAAACGGCTCCCGCTACAATCAGCAAGGCAACCATCCAGCGTATCTTTAAAATTCTTCTCATAATATGTCTATGTGATAATATGCTAATTAATTAATAAAATTTCTTCCTTAATTTTTTCCCATTGTGCTACCTGAAGCTCCGTACCCACCACTTGTATCACATCTTTGGAGAGAAGGGAGCCTATCTTGCCACATTTCTCCAGCGAGTAACCACACGTCAGTCCATACAAGAAACCCGCCGCAAAATAGTCACCCGCTCCTGTAGTGTCCACCACTTTCTCTACCGGAGCCGCTTGTACCTGCACCATCTCTGTACCTTTACGAATCAGAGAACCACGGGCACCCACCTTTACAATGGCTATGCTACACATTTTGGCAATGATGTCCAATGCTTCCTCCGGTTCCTTACCTGTAAAGGCCTTTACCTCTTCTTCATTGGCAAAAACAATATCCACATATTTGTTAACCAACAGAGAGAAAAATTCAAGGTCTCCTTCTACTATATTGTAGCTCGCCATGTCCAAACATACTTGTAAACCGGCCTCTTTAGCCAGCTCAATGGCACGGAGAATCATATCATGGTCTTGCACCAGATACCCCTCTATAAACAAATAAGCATATCCTTTGAACATATCCAGCGAAAGATCTTCCGCCTTCAATGTAGAAGCCGCCCCCAAATAAGTGCCGAAAGTACGCTCTCCATCAGGAGAAATGAAAGTAGAGGCTACACCGGACGGAAGGGTAGTGGAAAGCAATAAATCCGCCTCTGTCCCATGCTCCAGCAGACTATCCCGGAAAAAGTTACCATAAAAGTCATTGCTTACTTTTCCGATGAATCCCGTACCCGCACCAAGGCATGCCATTGCCCGAATTGCGTTTCCGGCAGAACCTCCGTTAGCCAGATGCGTCTCCATCCGGCTGAAATACTCACTAATTTTCAAGAACTTATCTTCATCAATCAGAGTCATACTTCCTTTCGGGAGCTGCATCTCCGTCAAAATATTATCATCCTCAATGATTGCCAGTGCATCAACCAAAGCATTGCCCAACCCAATTATTTTATCCATCTTCGATATTTTTTTTGCAAAGATATTGCATATTTCAAAATATCCTATTACTTTTGCAGCGCATTTGAGAAAAAACAACATTCTTCCTTAGCTCAGTCGGTTAGAGCATCTGACTGTTAATCAGAGGGTCCTTGGTTCAAGTCCAAGAGGAAGAGCGAAAAAAATTGAATGCATATTCTTCCTTAGCTCAGTCGGTTAGAGCATCTGACTGTTAATCAGAGGGTCCTTGGTTCAAGTCCAAGAGGAAGAGCGAAAAAAATTGAATGCATATTCTTCCTTAGCTCAGTCGGTTAGAGCATCTGACTGTTAATCAGAGGGTCCTTGGTTCAAGTCCAAGAGGAAGAGCAAAAAGGTTCGTCAATTAGGCGAACCTTTTTTGTTTTCTCCATCAGCCGCACTTAACAAACAAACGGAAATCTTTCATCTTTCATGAAATTAACATATATTTGTGGAATATTTATAGGGAATTTATCCCGACCTTCTGTCTTTATTTGCAGAACCATGAAATTTAATTCAAAAATACAACTATGATGAGAACAGCCCAACTTTTTTTAATCATCGGATTGACTGTATGTACATTTTGCAAAGCACAAGACATACCCGTTCTGCCCCAAGAAAAGTTCCGGCACCATGAATTTTCCGTCAGCTATGGTTTCCTGCCCATTACCGATGCCAACAGCATGGCCGAGGAGTGCTTCGCTCCGGTACTGAGTTTCGGAGTTTATACACGCGAAAAGACAAACTACTACGGTGCCCTGAATATCAGCTACATTTATAGATTCAACCGCAAAATCAGCCTGGGAGTAACCGGAGGAATAACCGGCAACAAAGGGACAGCCAGCAGCCTTTACGAAGCTTTGGATGAAAACACCAAAGACAACCGAAGGTATCTGTATGTTCTTCCCACCTTCCGGTGGCACTGGTTTACCCGCCCCAAATTCTCTCTGTATACCTCAGCAGGGCTCGGTGCCTATTTCCTTCGGAACAGTTTTGGAGGAGAAGTCTTTCACAAGACAAGATTCGCTTATCAATTCAGTTTTCTAGGCATCGAATACGGAAGCCGGTTTGCCTTCTTCACAGAATTCGGAGTAGGATATACCGGAACAATCGTAGCAGGCGGCCGTTATCGTTTCTGACTTATGAGGTCGCTACCGCCAGTGTCAATACACTGATGCGCACACCCTCCACTTCCTTGAGCGCATCGGCACAAGCCGTAGTGGTGGCACCGGTAGTCAATACGTCATCTATAATCAGTACATGCTTCCTTGCAAAAGCGTCAGCACGACGCAGACAGAAGATACCGTCCACATTCTCCCACCGTTCATAAGAGGATTTACGGGTCTGCGTTTCCGTATGCCTCATACGGGCAACGGAAGCAGTATCCATGGGAATACCGGTGACAGCGGAAACGCCGCGGGCTATACATTCGCTCTGATTGTACCCACGCATTTTCCGCTTACGCGGATGCAGAGGAACGGGGACAATGACATCCACATCACTGAAGAAACCGGTAGCCGACAACTCCGCCGCCATAAACCGCCCCATCACTTCGCCAAGGTCTTTCCTCCCTCCATATTTCAACTGATGGAGAATGCGGCGGAAATCACTCCCTTTATGGTAAAAGAAACAAGATGTAGCATGTTCCAGAGGTATCTTCCCCCAAAACATACGTTCCACCGGATTGTCCTTACGAAGATGATAGTTTGTCCGGGGCATATCCATATTGCACTTCATGCAGATGCCCTCTTCACCCTCTTGCAAGATAGCACCACACACGGCACACTGACGCGGGAAGAAGAGATGGACAAAAGAAAAGAACCAGGTTTTAACTATGTTTTTCATCGTATAGTATTAAAAAAACGGCAACAGAGCAATACACTCCATCGCCTTGTTTGCTATAATGGCGAGACCTCACCTGCCAGCTTCAAGAACAACGGATGCAGCGGTCCGTTAGTGGCAATGATATGATGTCCGTCCAAAAAGGCGTCACTACCGCAAAAGTCAGTGATTCTTCCACCAGCCTCCAGCACCATCAGCGCAGCCGCAGAAAAGTCCCATTTGCCGATAAACGCCTCAAGCCAGGCATCAAAACGTCCGGCAGCCACATAGCAGATGGCAAGCGCAGCAGAACCGGTCATGCGGATACCTGCCACACGCCCGTAAAGTTCATGAATCAAATGCTCACCGGTACGTGCATACCGGTCGGAATTATAAGGGAGTTCCGTCACTACAAAGGCGTCCTCCACCTGCTGGACAGACGAGACCTCCATCCGTTCTCCATTCACATAAGCGCCACCTCCCTGCCAGGCATAAAAACATTCATCCCGGCAAGGGTCATAAACAACTCCCAGCAACAGAGAATCCTTGTCGCGCAAAGCGATGCTGACACAATAGGGAGCATTATCATGAATATAATTCGTTGTCCCATCCAACGGGTCCACTACCCAACAGTAGGGTTCATCGTGATAGACAGCAGAACCTTCCTCGGCTATAAATCCAGCCTCGGGAAGAAGTTCCCGAAGCGCAGCCACCACCCGCTTCTCCGATTCCTTGTCTACATAAGAGACATAATCATGAGGTTGTTTCTTCCGTACCGCTTCCCGGCTGAAGTTTTTCCGCTCTTCTTTCAAGAAATATCCGGCTTCGCGGGCTATGCAGCAGACAGACTCTGTCAATATCTTCAAATCTTCCATCTCTCTACATATTAGTTCCCCGCAGCCCCTTCTGCCTGCCGGTAAATAAGCCGACCACGCTGGCTGACCGTCCATCTTCCATCTTCCAAACGCACATTCTTTGTATCATCATCTTCCACATTCCAAACATATCCCCCCGCAGGAAGGCCACGGCGCTCCAGAATCTCATTCGGCATTCCCTCTTCCGAAAAGAACAGTTCCACTTGGGTAGAATCGGGACTGAACACCAGAAACAACATCTTCTCCGCATCATCCACAGCGTTCATACGGACTCCTTTTTCCCACAGACGGATACAGTCTTTCTGAGTCTCACTCCAGGTATATCCGGCAGATGCAATGCAGCCATGCTTATCCTTATCATCACCAACGACATGTACCGTATCGGCTTGTCCAACAACTTCCGCAGTCTTTCTACTCTTGCTACCACAAGCCACAAACAGTGCTCCGACACATAGCAAGCACATAAATGTTCCTCTTACATTCATCTTTTCTCTTTTTAATTGCTTTTTGCTTGACAAAGTTAAGAACAAATAACCAATTTAAAAAATTTCCATTCATTATCAATGACATTCAGCCATAAATATTCAAATGAATAAAGTTTAGAATAAAACGGTTACCGTTCTAAACAAGAAAAGAATGTTCACCCACTTAATCATATATTACGACCACATAATCACAAAATGTCACAAATAGTACATTAGCGTCTAAAACAGCCTTGTAGGGCTACACACATTTTCATAAATTTGTAAAACATGTTATACTTCTATACCCGTTGGCGGAATTAAATTCAAAGAATACTTATGTCTAAAAAGTTGCGCATATCGTTGATTTTTGGTAATTTAGTAGTGGCCAAACTATTAAATACAAATCCCCGTATGCACAACTTATATACAAAATTCGCCAAAATTCTTGAGATATGCAAGCAGCTTTCTGATAAACTTGTGAATGAAAAAGGAAACATTCCTCGTCGTGGTCCAATTTCTAAATTTTCGGATTTGGAAGTTGTTGCATTATCTCTTGCAGCTGAATCTGAAAGTATAGACAGCGAGAACTGGCTCTTCGAATCAAAGCTCAATGAATACCAAGACAAGATACCCAATCTCATATCACGCAGGCAATTCAATGACCGGCGGAAACACACCGCGGGATTGTGTAAGCAAATCCGTAAGCGAATGGCGGAGATTATAGACGGCGGAGAAAACCTCTTTTTTGTGGATTCCAAACCTATAGAGGTATGCCGTGTTGCAAGAGGGAAACGGTGTAAAATGGGACGTACAGGAGAGTTCTCGCAAGCACCGGATTTCGGATTCTGTGCGGCACAGAATACTTATTATTTTGGCTACAAACTCCATGCTGTCTGTGGATTAAGCGGTGTCATACATTCTTATGACCTTTCAAAGGCAAGTATGGATGACCGTAAGTTCATGAAGGATGTCAAGCTCATTTATCACGACTGCAACATGTATGGGGACAAAGGATATATCGGAGCGGACATACAACTTGATTTGTTTGAAACAGCGCATATAAGGCTTGAATGTCCCTATCGTATCAACCAAAAAGACTGGAAGCCCACTTTCATTCCTTATGCAAAGGCCCGCAAGAGAATAGAAACGCTCTTCTCACAACTGACGAATCAGTTTATGACCATCAGAAACTATGCTAAAATAACAAACGGTCTATTTGCCAGAATTATTGGCAAGATTAGTGCGATGACCGTATTGCAATATATCAACTTTATTAACGGAAAACCTATTGGGAGAATTAAATACGCACTAATTTAATTCCGCCAATGGGTATGCAATCATTCTTTCCTACTCAGGGGTTACGTGTGCCTAGTGGAATGTTTTTGAGGTCAAGTTATTGTGGGAACTATCATAACGCCACCACCGATTTAAATAATCGGGTGAATATCTTGCATATTCATAGGGATGTCAGTCTTTTTAAAATATTCGAAACTGACTTTCAAATGTATTATGTCAAGTCAGTAGCCGGCTCCGTAAGATGCGTGCGCGACCATAAATGAAACGGAAAGAACTATTACTTGGGATTCCGGTGGCGGCAATTGCCATCGTTTGCATTGTTTGCATCGTTTGTGTCGTTTGCAGCGGTTGCAACAGTTTCCACGGACGGCAACGGGCCACTCATGGAGGGGACAACTCCTCTGCCGATACCCTGCAAGGCTCTCCCCGTGAGTTGCCCCTGCCGGAAGTTCCGGCTTTGCTCACCGCCCCCGAAGAACGGGCGGCCTACGTGCTGGAACACTTCTGGGACGGGATGGATTTCCGTGATACCCTCCGCAGCCGCGACCGCCTGTTCATGGAGCAATGCTTCGTGAACTTCCTCTCCCTCTTCCCCCATGCGCTGCCCCAGTCGCTGCCTTCCCCCGTAGGCAGGCTGCTGCAACGGGCGGCAGTGGATTCCGTCGCCTTCCGCTTGGTCAATAGCCTGGCGGAGCATTATTTGGACGACCCCAATTCCCCCATGCGCAACGAGGAGCACTACATCCTCTTTCTCGAAGCCCTGCTCAGCCTGCCCGGCTTGCCTGAAGCGGAACGCATACGCCCTGCCTACCGGCTGGAGACCACCCGGAAGAACCGTCCCGGCACCATTGCCGCCGACTTTGCCTACACCGACCACCGGGGAAAGAGGCAGACCCTGCACGGCACGCCAGCCCCCCGGCTCCTGCTGCTCTTCTACGACCCTGCCTGTTCCCATTGCGCGGAGATACTGGATGCCTTGCAGGAAAGCCCGGCTCTCACCCGGCTGATAGCCGCCGGAGAACTGGCCGTGCTTGCCGCCTATACCGAAGGCGACCGCCGCCTGTGGGACGAGACGAAAGCCGCCCTGCCGCAGGAATGGACGGTGGGCATCGACAACAGCCGCATCGTGGAGCGCGAGCTATACTCCCTGCCCGCCATGCCGGTCATCTACCTGCTGGACAAGGATAAGCGCGTACTGCTGAAAGATTCCTCCCCGGCCGGTCTTGAGGCATTTCTTTCTCCATGCCCGAAATAGAATTACGTGAGTTCGATATAAGAGATTGACTCACATCTGAGCAGTTATGAGTTAAATGTGATATACGGACTATCTCAATCAATCAGCCTCATTACTATCAGCAATATGAGTCAAGCATTTTATATCGAATTCACGTTAGAATGGGTGGAGCTTCATGATTCGAACACCCTGCTCCGTGCCAGCATGCAGGCGCCCACCACGCCCGCCTTGGCCTTCAAGCCGGACTGGATGATGACGGCATCGCGGTTCACAAGGTTCAGCGAGTATTTCCTCACGGCGGTGCGGATGGGCTGGATGATGTAGTCGCCCGTCAGTGAGAGCGTTCCCCCGATGATGACCAGTTCCGGGTTGAAGATGCTGATGAGCCCAGCTATCTGACGGCCCAGCTTCTGCCCTATCTCTTCCACAATCTCGATGCAGAGCAGGTCCTCCTTCTCCACCGCCTCGATAATTTCGTCCATCGTGATCGGGTTTTCGGCCTCCGCCGCCCGTTCGGAGAGGATGGAACTTTCGCCCCGCGCTATCCGTTCCAGCAGGGTGCGGTGCAGGGCCGAACCGGAAGCCTCCGTCTCCAGACACCCCTTCTTGCCGCAGTGGCACAGTATCTCGTTGTCGAAGGCGTTGACGTGGCCGAACTCGCCCGAGAAGCCCGACTTGCCGGTGTATATCTTCCCGTCGATGATGATGCCGATGCCCAGCCCCCAGCTGATGTTGACAAAGAGGATGTCCTTCTCCCCCTTCACGCAGCCCTGCACCAGCTCGCCGTAGGTCATGGCGCGTGTGTCGTTGTCTATGCATACGTTGCATCCTATCTTCTCGCGCAAGACTTCCGCCAGCGGCCGCTCGGAGAAGTTGAAGGTACTGAAGCTGTAGCCCGACTCGGGGTTCACCCGCCCGGAGATGTTGAGGTTGACATTGAGTATCTTCCCGGTTTCGATGCCCGTTTCGCGGATGAACTCCCGGACGAGGACACACAGCTCTTCCAGCCCCTCCGCCGTATTCTTGAACTTATAGGGGATATTCATCTTCAGATCCACCATGTCTCCCTTGAAGTTCATCAGCCCGATGTTCAGGGTGAACTTCTTGATGTCCACTCCGATGAAGTAGCCCGATTCCGGGTTCAGGCCGTAGAGGCTCGGATGGCGGCCGCTGACGGTCTCCAGCTTGCCGTAGTCGTTGATGTAGCCGTCGTCACACATCTCGTTGATGAACTTGGTGACGGTGGGTACGCTCAAGTTGAGCTCCCTGGCAAGGTCGGGAATTGTGGAGCTACCGTTGTGCATGTAGTGGGTTATGATCCGCTTCTTGAGGAGCCCGTTCTTGCTCCCGATTTCTATTTCATTTAGTAAATTATGTGCCATATGCTTATTGTTTTTCCATATTATCCCTTACATACTAAATTCCATATTTTTTCGAACTCTATTCAGTCGATATTTTGGTATATACAACCGTATATCCATAATATATTTAGAAATACATGATTAATAATTGTTAATTATTAAACAATTATTAATGAAAAATCTTATAAGATGATGCAAATATAATAAATATATTTATATTTGCAAGGTGACAATTAAACATTTATCATAGTAAGTTAATTTAAAATCTATACTTCGAGTGAAAAACACAACTATTCTCCGCTCCGTAAAGAGAAACAATACCTGATAAGCTTATTTTTAAATTTATTAAATATGAGTACTCGCAGAGATTTTCTGAAAAAAACAGCGTTGTTCGGTGCTTCCATGGTGGCTGCGCCTTCGCTGATAGCCGGAGGCCGGGAGGAGGGTTCGTTCTTCGTTCCCGGGCAGGAAGAAATTGCCCCCGCACCGGCAGCGGGCAATGCACTCCGCATCAGCGGCACCTTCCTGGACGAGATTTCCCACGACATCCCCCACCAGAACTGGGGCGAGAAGGAGTGGGACCGGGACTTCCGCCACATGCGTGCCATCGGCATCGATACGGTCATCATGATCCGGTCCGGCTACCGCAAGTTCATCACCTATCCCTCCAAGTATCTGCTGGGCAAGGGTTGCTACCGTCCTTCCACCGACCTACTGGACATGTTCCTCCGCCTGGCGGACAAGCACGGCATGAAGTTCTACTTCGGCCTCTACGACTCGGGACGCTACTGGGACACGGGCGACCTCTCCTGGGAGATTGAGGACAACAAGTACGTGATAGACGAGGTGTGGCAGCAGTATGGCAGCAAGCACAAGAGCTTCGGCGGGTGGTATATCAGTGGCGAGATAAGCCGTGCCACCAAGGGTGCCATCGATGCCTTCCATGCCATGGGCAAGCAGTGCAAGGACGTTTCCGACGGACTGCCCACGTTCATCTCGCCGTGGATTGACGGCAAGAAGGCCGTCATGGCAAGCGGCAGCAAGCTGACCAAGGCCGATGCCGTCTCGGTGGACGAGCACGAGCGCGAGTGGAACGAGATATTCGACGGCATACACGACGTGGTGGATGCCTGCGCCTTCCAGGACGGGCACATCGACTACGACGAGCTGGATGCCTTCTTCACAGTGAACAAGAAGCTGGCGGACAAATATGGCATGCAGTGCTGGACCAACGCCGAGAGCTTCGACCGCGACATGCCCATCAAGTTCTTCCCCATCAAGTGGGACAAGCTGCGCATGAAGCTGGAGGCAGCCGGGCGTGCGGGCTACGACAAGGCCATCACCTTCGAGTTCTCCCACTTCATGAGTCCGCAGTCCGCCTACCTGCAGGCAGGCCACCTGTACGACCGCTACAAGGAGTATTTTGGAATTTAAGATTTCTGATTTCAAATTTCAAAGTACTTGTCAACCCGTCAAATCAAGAACTCAAAAACTCAAATCATCCATGAAATCTAAAGTCAATTTCTCTTATCTGATCTTCCTCTCCGTGGTGGCCGCTTTGGGTGGATTCCTCTTCGGCTACGACGCGGCGGTCATCTCCGGCACCATCTCGCAGGTGACGGCCCGCTTCTCGCTGGACGAGATACAGGTGGGCTGGTTCGTGGGGTGCGCCCTAATAGGCTCCATCATCGGCGTGCTGATGGCAGGCAAGCTGAGCGACCGCTGGGGACGTAAGGTGACGATGCTCGTGGCAGCCGTCTTCTTCTCCGTGTCCGGTATAGCCTGCGCGTTTGTCGGCTCGTTCGAGCAGCTGGTGGTGGCACGCATCCTGGGCGGCATCGGCATCGGCGTGGTCTCCATCGTCTCGCCGCTCTACATTTCCGAGGTCTCCATCGCGCAATACCGCGGACGCCTGGTTTCGCTCTACCAGCTAGCCGTCACCATCGGCTTTCTGGGAGCCTACCTCACCAATTTCCAGTTGCTTCACTTCTCGCAGAGCGGCGCGGTGCTCAATACCGGATGGATGAACCTGGTGTTCGTCTCCGAAGTGTGGCGCGGCATGCTCGGCTTCTGCAGCCTCCCTGCCATCCTCTTCTTCTGCATCATCTTCTTCATCCCCGAGAGTCCCCGCTGGCTCATCCTGAAGGGGCGCGACGAACGGGCAGTGGGCATCTTCCGTAAAATCTACCTCTCCGAGGTGGAGGTGGACACGCAGCTGCAAGACACCAAGTCCGTGGTGCAGTCCGAGACCAAGTCCGACTGGAAGTTCCTGCTTCAGCCGGGCATCTTCAAGGCCGTGCTGATAGGGGCTGCCATAGCCATCCTGGGCCAGTTCATGGGCGTGAATGCCGTGCTCTACTACGGTCCCACCATCTTCGAGGAGGCCGGCCTGTCGGGCGGTGATGCCCTGTTCAGCCAGGTGCTAGTGGGCATTGTCAACGTGGTGACTACCGTCATCGCCGTGTTCATCATCGACAAGGTAGGCCGCAAGAAGCTGGTCTACTACGGTGTGTCCGGCATGGTGCTCTCCCTGCTGCTCATCGGCTTCTACTTCCACTTCAGCGAAAGCATGGGCCTACCCAACTCTTTCCTGCTGTTCTTCTTCCTTTTCTATGTCTTCTGTTGTGCCATCTCCATCAGCGCGGTCATCTTCGTGCTGCTGTCCGAGATGTACCCCACGCGCATCCGCGGCATGGCCATGTCCATCGCCGGCTTTGCCCTGTGGATAGGCACCTACCTTGTGGGCCAGCTCACCCCCTGGATGCTCCAGAACCTTACCCCCACCGGAACATTCCTGCTGTTCGCCCTCATGTGCGTGCCCTATATGCTCATAGTCTGGAAGCTGATTCCCGAAACCACCGGCAAGTCGCTGGAGGAGATAGAACGCTACTGGATGAAGAAAAGATAAAATCGACCTGACACTATATATAAGGAATACTCAACTAAATACATAAACTATGGATTTTAAAAAATTAGCAGAACAGTACAAAAGCGAGTTGTTTGACAATGTGCTTCCTTTCTGGCTGCAACATTCTCAAGACCGCGAATGCGGAGGCTACTACACCTGCCTGGACCGCGACGGACACGTGTTCGACACGGACAAGTTCATCTGGCTGCAAGGCCGCGAGGTGTGGCTGTTCTCCATGCTCTACAACAAGGTGGAGAAACGCCGGGAGTGGCTCGACTGTGCCATCCGGGGCGGTGAGTTCCTGAAGAAGTACGGCCACGACGGCAACTATAACTGGTACTTCTCCCTCGACCGCCGGGGCAACCCCCTGGTGGAACCCTACAACATCTTCTCCTACACCTTTGCCACCATGGCGTTCGGCCAGCTCAGCCTCGCCACCGGCAACCGGGAGTATGCCGAGATTGCCAAGAAGACGTTCGACATCGTCCTCTCCAAGGTAGACAACCCCAAAGGCAAGTGGAACAAGCTGCATCCCGGCACGCGCAACCTGAAGGGCTTCGCCCTGCCCATGATTCTCTGCAACCTGGCACTGGAGATAGAGCACCTGCTGGACGAGGACTTCATGGTGAAGACCATGGATACCTGCATCCACGAGGTGATGGACGTGTTCCTCCGTCCCGAGCTGGGCGGACTCATCGTCGAGACCCTGAACGCGGACAACACGTTGGTGGACTGCTTCGAAGGCCGCCACATGAATCCCGGCCACGCCATCGAGGCCATGTGGTTCATCATGGACCTGGGCAAGCGCCTCAACCGCCCCGAACTGGTGGTGAAAGCCAAGGACACGGCACTGAAGATGCTGGAATACGGCTGGGACAAAGAGTATGGAGGCATCTTCTACTTCATGGATCGCAACGGCTGTCCGCCCCAGGAGCTGGAGTGGGACCAGAAGCTGTGGTGGGTACACATCGAGACCCTCATCTCCACGATAAAGGGCTACCGCCTGACCGGCGACCCGAAGTGCCTGGAGTGGTTCGAGCGCATCCACGACTACACCTGGAGCCACTTCAAGGACACCGAGCATCCCGAATGGTTCGGCTACCTCAACCGCCGCGGCGAAGTGCTTCTCCCGCTGAAGGGCGGTAAGTGGAAAGGCTGTTTCCACCTCCCCAGAGGCCTCTACCAATGCTGGCAGGTGCTGGAAGAACTCAGTAAATAACGGAAAATGGAAAGTTGAAAATTGAAAATTATTTTCCATTTTCCACTTTCCATTTCATAAGAATTTTATTAACTCAAAACCAAAACAAAATGAGAAAAGAAACTCATGCTAAGAAAAACACCCGATGGATGAAAGCCGTGCTGCTTTCGTTCTTCGCGCTGTTGCTATGCTCCGTGAGTGGTTATGCCCAGAACATAACCGTTACGGGTAAGGTATCTGATGCCATGGGCACGTTGCCCGGTGTCAGTGTTGCCATCAAGGGTACCACTAACGGTACGGTGACCGATGTGGACGGAAAATACTCGCTGAATGTAGCAAAGAACGCCACGTTGGTATTCTCTTTCGTAGGTATGAAGTCACAGGAAGTGACTGTCAATGGCCGCAAGGTGATAGATGTTACCATGACGAACGACACGGAGTTGCTGGACGAAGTGGTGGTGGTAGGTTACGGTACTTCCAAAAAGTCATCACTGACCAGTGCCGTATCTGCCGTGAAGGGTGACGAACTGCTGAAAGCCCCCGCCACCAACGTATCGCAGTTGCTCGGTGGCCGCTTGCCGGGTATCTCTTCCTTGCAGGAATCCGGTGAACCGGGCTTGGACCAGGCTTCGCTGAAGATTCGTGGTTCTGTATACAGCGTATCGTATATCGTGGACGGTTTCCCCGTGAGCAATATCAACGACCTGGATCCGAACGACATCGAGAGCGTATCTGTACTGAAGGACGGTGCCTCGGCTGCCGTTTACGGTTTGGCAGGTGCCGGTGGTGTCATCATCGTCACTACCAAGCGCGGTGAGGCCGGCAAGACCAAGGTGACTTACGATGCCTCCTACGGTGTCTCCATGAATGCCAATTTCCCGAAATTCATGAATGGCCCGCAATACGCACACTACTACAACATGGCGCAGATGATGGACCAGCTGGCAAGCGGGGCCATCAAGGATCGCAGCGAATACACACCCTACTATACGCAGGAGAACATTGCCGCCATGACCAACGGCGACCCCACGGACGGATGGGACAACGTGGACTATATAGATAAGGTATTCGGCACGGGTACCAACCAGAAGCACAGTGTGACCGTGCAGGGCGGCAACGAAAAGATGCGTTACTTCACTTCGCTCGGCTACTTAGGACAGAACGGTAACATCGACAACTTCACATACCGCCGCTACAACCTGCGTGCCAACATCGAAAGCGAATTTGCCAAGCATTTCAACTTCAAGCTTGGTGTATCGGGCGTAGTAGGCCGCCGCAGTACACCTGCATTCAACTCCGGTGGTGGTGATGACGGCTACGAAGAAGTGGGTTTCCTTTCCATTGCACGCCAGACCATCCAGATGCACCCTTATCTGCCCGAACGCTATAACGATATGTACACGGCAGCTATACAGAAAAACACATCTTTGCCCAACAGCCCGCTGGCAGCCATTTATGAATCCGGCTACAAGAAAACACGCAGTTTCGAGGGCAACGTCAACCTGGAATTGACCTACAATGTGCCTTGGGTGAAAGGATTGGCATTGAAGGCCAATGGTTCTTACAACTATTCCACTTCACACAACAAGAACCTAAATACGCTATACTCCGTCATGGGTTATAACAATGGTACTTGGAGCCAGTACGAAGATCCGCGCGGTACAGCCAACGGTACGGAATTGGGCGAAGGACAGACTAATTACGAACAGATGGTAGGCCAGGCAAGCATCAATTATGCCAACAGCTTCGGCCTGCACAATGTGGAAGTGCTGGCACTGGTGGAGGCACGTGACAATAAAAGCCACGGTTTGTCAGCCTACGCCAAGAATCTTCCTTTCATCCAGTTGCCGGAACTCGGTTCTGATGGCGGTGGCGTGCCTACCGACTCCCCGATTGGCGGATGGAGCGCAGCTTCACGCACAGCCGGCTATGTATTCCGTCTGAAGTATGATTATGACAGCAAATACATGGCAGAATTCACCGGTCGTTACGATGGATCCTACAAATTCTACGGCATGGGCAAACGTTGGGGTTTCTTCCCCTCGGCTTCATTGGGATGGAGAATCTCAAAAGAGAACTTCATGGAGAGCCTCGAATTTGTCAACGACCTGAAAGTACGTGCCTCTGTCGGCTTGCTGGGTAACGATGCCGTTTCCGAATATGCATTCCTCGGCACTTACAGTCCATGGTCCACCGGCGTGATTTATCCTTCGGGTTCTGCAGTGAAAGCACCGGGCATTTATACCAGTGGAATCCCTAACCCCGCACTGACTTGGGAGAAAACTCTCTCTTGGAATGCCGGTTTTGATGCCACCCTTTGGAATGGATTGTTAGGCATTGAACTGGATGCTTTCTATAACTACACATACGATGTGTTGACAGGAATGGGTGGCAACAAACCCTCTTCCATGGGTGGTTATTATACCACGTATGGCAACAACAATGCACTTGATTCAAAAGGTATCGACATTTTGCTGACTCACCGCAATAAATTCCATGTGGCAGGAAGTCCGCTGCAATACACCGTCAGCGGTAACTTGACTTACTCCAAGACACGCTGGCTGAAGTATCTGGACGAGCCCAACACCGTGGAATGGCAGAAGGTAGTGGGCACCGCCTATGGCACCATCTACGGTTGGAAAGCCGACGGGCTGTTCCGCACGGAAGAAGAGATAGACAACTCTGCCTGGTATGGAAGCCGTCCCTGTGTGGGCGACATCAAGTATGTGGATATGAATGGTGATGGTAAGATTGACAGTCAGGACCGTGGTGCTTTTGGGCGTTCCAACCGCCCACAACTGACTTTCGGCTTGAATCTTGGTGCCTCTTGGAAGGGATTCGACTTCAACGCCCAGTTCACCGGCGGTGCCCTCTTCGACGTTTCCATGACCGGTACTTACTATAACGGCTACGATGACAACACCATCTGGACACAAACTTTCAAAGAAGCAGCCAATTCCCCACTCTTCTTGGTGGAGAATGCTTATAGCATCGACAACCCGAACGGCTCTTTCCCGCGCATCACACTGGGTGCTCCCGGCCACGGCGGCGACAACGGTCTGAGTTCTTCCTTCTGGTGGAGAGACGGTAAATATGTGCGACTGAAGTCGGCACAAATCGGTTACACCTTCCCCAAGGCCTGGATGAGCAAGCTGAACATCGAGAACCTACGCATCTTCGTGGAAGGCAGCAACCTCTTTACCATCGACGGGCTGCCCGAAGGCATCGACCCCGAATCGCCGGGCGTGAACAACGGTTACTATCCGCAACAGCGCACTGTGATGGGTGGTCTTACATTAACTTTCTAAAAAACTGATAAATATGAAAAAGATTATAGCAGGATTGTGTCTTATGGGAGCTACGCTGGGGCTGACCTCCTGTAACGACTTTCTGGATATGACCCCTACCGACAAGATTTCCGACAAGGGGGTATGGACCAATGTCAGCACAGCTGAATATTCTGTAAACTATCTATATAGTTACATTTATGATGTGGTAGCAAGTCAGTGCGTGGCGGGAGAGACGGAAGCCTTGACCGACCAATTGAAATACGGTTCCTATAACTACAATTCGCTTTGCTTCATTCCCAGTGAGATAGCCTACGGCGGAAGCAACCTGACAGCGACCTACGTAGATGCCTATTTGGGTTATTGGGGTAGTTGGTACAGTGCTGTACGCAGAACCAATCAGGAAATTTCTTCCCTGAAGAAGTACGGGACCTTGGCAGAATCGGATGCCGTGCGGCTGGAAGCCGAGATGCGCTTTGTACGTGCTTACCTCTATTTCGACCTGATGAAGCGCTACAAAGAGGTCATCATTTACGATGAAGACCTGACTGCCATCACCGAAAACAAGGCACTCAATACCGAAAAAGAGGGCTGGGACTTCATCCAGCAGGATTTGGAATACGCGGCAGCCAACCTGCCCGAGGCTAAGGATGCCAAGGGCCGTGCCAACAAGGGACAGGCATGGGCTTTCATGTCGCGTGCCATGCTTTATGCCGAGCGTTGGGAAGCCGCCAAGAAAGCAGCCGAAGAGGTGGAAAAGCTGGACTACGCTCTGGAAGCGGACTATGCGGACAGCTATATGAAGCCAATAACCGAAGGAAACAAAGAAGCCATTCTGCAATACTGCTTCGACCGCAAGCTGGATATCACTTACGGCTTCGACTTCTACTATACTCCGGGCGGAGACTATAAACTGAACGGACAGACCGGCGGCGGTTACGGCACGCCTACACAGGAGATGGTAGAATCTTACGAATATGCCGAAGAAGGTGGTTTCCCGGACTGGAGCGCATGGCATGCCGAAGGCGTAACGGACACTCCACCCTACGAAGAGTTGGAACCCCGTTTCCAAGCTTCCATCCTCTACAACGGAGCATCCTGGAAAGACCGTACCATCGAATCGTTTGTAGGAGGCAGTGACGGTTTCTGTGTATGGAACAAGGAACCGGAGCCCCAAGGCCGCACCACGACGGGCTACTATCTGCGCAAGCGCGTAGACGAGAGCCACGACGTCATCAACGAAAACGGAAGTGTACAACCTGTCACTATCATCCGCTTAGGCGAGGTGTTGCTGAACAAGGCAGAAGCTTGCTACCGTCTGAACGATGCTGCCGGTGCCAATGCTGCCGTGAAGGCTATCCGCGACCGTGTAGGACTGCCTTATCAGGACAAGGCAGGCGAAAACTTGTGGAAAGCCATCCGTCAGGAACGCAAGGTGGAACTGGCTTACGAGGGACAGTGGTATTGGGATCTCCGCCGCTGGAAAGTGGCACACGAGCAATACCCTACAGGCTTGAACGGCTATCAGGTGCACGGCTTGCGTATCGAGCAACAGCCGAACGGCGACTTTGTGTACAACTATGTATCTGTGGATGACAAAGACCGTAACTTCCCCGAACGGATGTACCGCTTTCCGTTGCCGTCTGGCGAGTTGAGCAGCAATGCCGCAGTCTCTCAGTACCCCGAATGGAAATAAACTATAGACAAGTATGCAATTATGAAGAAGATATATACTTTATTAGTAGGAGCCTTGGCATTGCTTTCCGCTTGCCATGAACCTGAGTATGTGCTGCCTACCGCAGACCGTCAAGGTCTTTCCAGCCTGACTGCCATCTTCACTTCCGGTCCGTTTGTAGACCAGGAGATGGCCAAGCTCAGCATCTCAGAAGACGAAACGAGTGACCGATATGTCATCCAGGTGCCCTGGTACTATCCCGAGACATCGGACGACGAGACTGCACAATACATGAGCAAGGTGCGTGTGCGTGCAGAGTTGCAGCCCAACTGTAACATTGAGCCGGGACTGGGTATCCTTGACCTGACTCAGGAGAACTACTTTACCTACACCAATGCCCAGGGCGTGCAGCGCAAAATCTGTATCACGGGCGAACGGGTGAAGTCGAACAAGTGTGAGTTGCTGGCTTTCAGCATCAACGAACCGGTCGTGGCCGGTGTGGTGAACAAAGGTGCCAAGAAGGTTGCCTTGATTACGCCGGACGATTTGTCCGCCTGCCTGGCCGAGGCACAGGTATCTCCCCATGCCACCATCTCGCCCGACCCGTCGGCAGCCGCCATCAACTACAACGAACCGGTAGAGTTCACCGTAACGGCAGACAACGGGGTAGACAAAGCCGTTTATACCGTGATGAAGGAGATTCCCGAAAAGATAGCCAAGGGATTCAATGCCAACCATACGGAACTGCTCTTCAACTTCGACCCGGTTTCCAACTTCGGTGCGCCTAACTATGCCGTGGGAGTAGGTCCTACACTGGCTGCTTTGGGCGGCCGCCTGGTAGTTTGCTACGGCGACGGCTCTACGCCGGTTTACCTGAACGGCTTGAACGGTTCCAAGATGGGTGAAATCAACTTGGGCAGTGCCCAGGCCGGTAGCGTGACGAACGACGAGGCAGAGAACTTACTGATTGTAAACCACGCCAACGGTGGCGAAACGGTGAACATCTACCGCACGGCTTCCGTGAAGGATGCGCCCACGCTGTTCCACTCGTTCACCAATTCTTCAACGTTCCCGATGGGTGCCAAGATAAAGGTAATCGGTAACATCGACGGGGATGCCATCATCATTGTACCGAACGAAGGTATTGCCGGAGTATCAAGTAGCAGTGAATTTACTGTAATCTTGGTTCGTGGCGGTGCTGTGGCCGGTGTACAGGCTATGAATATCGCATCGACAGGTGTTGCTTGGGGCGGTGCACCCGTCAACACAGCCGGTATTGCAGCCGCAGGCATTGACCCGACAGCAGGTGTATTCGAATCTATGTACGACCCGAGCAATTTCCATTGGATTAAGAGCGATGGCAGCATTGGTGTTGAACTTGGCTCCGACTCCAGCGGCTGGGGCAAGAATCCGAACTGTATCGACACGAAACGGTTCAACAACGCTACTTACGCAGCATTGTTCGTTGTCAGCCACTTCCCGCATTGGGGCATGGGACCGGAACTGTACGTATTCAATGCCGACGACCCGGCTGCCATTTCGGGCGACAACGTATGGGATTCTCCAGCATTGGCCATGAAAAATAATGCTATCGACTGGTATCAGACAGCTGATGCAGGCATTGCTTCAGGTGACGTGGTGATAGCTCCCTCAGCCAATGGTTTCAAGATGTATGTTTATTATTACGACCACAACAGTGGTGTAATCGGTGGTTATGCCACTGACTGTATTGCCGATTGACCTGGTTTAAGTTTTCAGATGGCGTCTTCCCCCTCTACCTTATTAGGTAGAGGGGGAAATACCCTCTGTTTTCCGTAACAAGCGTCCAAAGGAAGCATGGAGGAGGCATAAAGTAAAGAGTAAGTTTTCAATAGGTGTTTTACCTCTCCTGTCGTTTCTCTTACGGATGCTTCTCTTTTCCGTAGCTTGGCAAGGTATTATTCCTTCCATTAGAAGAATACCTTATGCGGATATAGACTGGAATTAGTGCAAATAAATTCACTACCATCCTATAATTATAGGTGTAACGGGCAATTCGCTTATAGTATGAAGCATCCCGGATAAGAAAAAGAACCAATAAATCCTACAAACTATACTTACTTGGAGCGGTATGTATGGCTCCTAAAAATATTGATACCAGAATGAAAAAAAAATTATGGATAGCCTCGTTCTTCTGCCTATGCCTCTTTGCCTCCTGTGGGGGCGATGACAACAAAGTGCCTGACTGGAACTGGGGCGAAGAAGAAGAGGAAGGAGGCACAGACAAGCCGGAGGCGAAAGAGAAGCCGCGGTATGTCTGGATAGATGCTGCCGGCAATTTCGAGCGCTATGCCAACAGCATAGACAACATCAAGGAAGACCTGCGAAAAGTGAAAGAGACCGGATTCACCGACATTGTGGTGGACGTGCGCCCCACGACGGGTGACGTGCTCTTCAAGTCATCCGTGGCCGAACCGCTGAAGAGAATCGACATCTGGAGCAATGCGGGCTACGTATGGGCGGAGCGGACTGCCACATGGGATTATCTACAGACTTTCTTGGACGAAGGGCACAAGCTGGGTCTGAAAGTGAATGCCTGTATCAACACCTTTGTAGGTGGCTATCTCTGTCCCTACGGATTAGGCTATGAAGGTATGCTTTATCGCGATGCCTCGAAAAAGAAGTGGGCCACGGTAATCAATGCCACAGGCAGACAAGTGAACACCATGGACCTGCAAAACTACGAAACAGACTGGGGAGTGAAATTTCTCAACCCCGCCAACAATGAGGTGCAGGAGTATCTGCTATCCTTGCTCTCCGATCTGGCCAAGTACAAGCCTGACGGCATAATACTGGACCGTTGCCGCTACGACGACTATGGCCTAATGAGCGACTTCTCGCCGGAGAGTCGAACGGAGTTTGAATTATTTATAGGTGAATCAGTGGAAAACTTCCCTGCCGACATCATGAAACCCGGAACGGATATCCCCGGAAAATGGTATAAACGTTGGAATGCGTTCCGTGCCAAAACGATACACGACTTCATCATAAAGGCGCACGATGAGGTAAAAGCCGTCAGCCCTGACACTCGCTTCGGAACATACGTGGGAGCATGGTACTCCACCTACTACACTAGCGGTGTAAATTGGGCAAGCCCCAAGTACAATCCCGCAGCAGATGGTTCTTACTCCCGATGGGCGGACAGCGACTATAAGGACTATGGTTATGCCGACCACCTGGACTTCATCTTCCTTGGTGCCTACGCGGCTGTCGATAAAATCTATGGTTCTACGGAATGGACTGTGCAGGGCTTCTGCAAACTGGGCGGTGCCAAGCTGATGGGCGACGTGCCTTTTGCCGGCGGACCGGACATAGGCAACGGCTCGGGCTGGGAGAACGGAGGACAAGCCAACCAGGTGCCCAAGTCCATCAATGCCTGCATCAACGCCTGCGACGGCGGCATGTTCCTCTTCGACCTCTGCCACATCCGCATGCACAACTATTGGGATGCCTGCAAGCAGGGGATAGACAATTATCTGAAAACAGTAAAGTAAATCAAAGTGATTTAGGCGCGGATTGCGTGAGTTCCGCGGAATCCGTGTAATCCGTGCCTAAATTATAATTGCATCGTAAGGGAATCCTTACCCAATTCATAATTCAAAATTCATAATTCCAATGAATCATCTGTTAAGAATCTTGTGGACTCTGGTTCTTCCGCTGATGGCGGTAGCACCGACGGCTGCCGCCATCAGCGGAAGTTTTATCCAACCCTGGCTTGTGGCCGACTGGGACGATGCCCGCTGGCAACAGGAGTACGCCATGCTGTCCGAAGCAGGCATACACCGACTGATCTTCATGCACACCGTACACACGGACAAGGAGGGAAAGGCACAGGCCGTTTATCCCACCCGGATAGAGGGTATCGCCCCCGGCACAAACGACCTGCTGGACGGCTGCCTGCGCAATGCACAAAAGGCGGGGTTCGAGGTCATCGTGGGGCTGAACTTCGACGAACGGTGGTGGAACACGAGCAAATGGACTCCCGAATGGATAACGGAACAGATGATGCTGGGCAACCGTGTGGCCCAAGAAATCACGGAGAACTACCGCTCACGCTATCCCGGCACGCTGAAGGGATGGTACTGGGTATGGGAGATTGAAGCCTCTTTCATTGTGAACTCTCCCGAACTGGGCGACCTGCTGGTGAACGCCCTCAACATCAATCTGGACTGCCTGACCCGGCTGACACCCGACCTGTCGGTGATACTCTCCCCCTTTATGAACAGCCAACGGTGCACTGCCGAAGCCCACGCCAAGGTGTGGGGCGGCATACTCCGCAACGCCCACCTCAAGGACGGCGACATACTGGCACCGCAGGACTGCGTAGGGTCGGGATTCCTGAAACCGGAAGAGACGGCACAATGGTTCAAAGCACTGGCCGCCGTCATCCCCGCCTCGCCTAAAATCAACTTCTGGGCAAACATCGAATCGTTCGACCAACGGTTCTGGACTACCGCACCGCTGAACCGCATCAAGATGCAGGCGGACAACGTGGCTCCCTACGTGAGCGACATGATTACCTTCGCTTACAGCCATTACTATTCGCCGGAGCGGATTCGTCCGGCGTTGCACCGGGCCTATTGCCAATGGGCAAAGAGCAGTGAACTGCCTGCCGCAGCACGCCCGGCCCAAGTGAACAGCCTCTCCATCGAAAAGGACGGAGAGAAAACCCTACTGAAATGGACATTCAACCCCCAAGAGCCAACCCTCCTGGGACACCATATATATAAGGATGGCATCCTGATAGGTGACGTGCAAAGCAATCATTGGACCGCAACCGCCACACCGGATACTGCCACCGCCACCTTCGACCTGACCGGCAAAGGAAACGGACACTACGAAGTACGCGCATATAATGTGATAGGAGAAGAGGCGGAGAAGATTTCTGATTTCTGATTTCATCCACTATATGCAGGAGTTAAGCTGAAAAAATGGCTAATGGTTAATGATTAATGGGCTGTGCTATCTTGTGGCTTGTAACTTGTAGCTAAAAATTAACGAACTAATAAACTTAAAAACTTAAAATAATGAAAAGACTTTTTATCTGTACCCTGATGACCCTTGGCATACTCGCTTCATTGAGTGCCGCCAATCCGTATGGCGGCAAAGTGACCTGCAACGGCAAGGGCGTGCCCGGCGTAATCGTGACCGACGGCATAGACTGTGTGACCACCGGCAAGGACGGTGCCTATACTTTGGAGCGTAACCGCGGTGCCCGCTTTATCTACCTCTCCACCCCGGCAGGCTATCAAGTGGCCTGCAAGAACAAGACCATCGGGCAGTTTTATCAAAAGATAGACCCGGCAAACGAAGTCTACAACTTCGAGCTGGCCAAGAACCGGATAGACGACAAGAAGCATCTCTTCACCGTGCAGGCCGACCCGCAAGTGACCAGCGAGAAGGAGATAGCCCTCTACGGCAAATACTTGGATGACATGAACGCCTACCTGAAGCAGTATCGTGGCAAGACCGACCTTTTCTCCATAGACTGCGGCGACATTGTGGGCGACTCCCCCCAGCTCTTCCCCGCCTACATAGACACGGTGGCGAAGCTCGGCATGCCCGTCTACCGCGCCATAGGCAACCACGATATGACCTACGGTGGACGTTCCTGGCAATACTCCTTCAAGACGTTCGAGGAGTATTTCGGCCCCTCGAACTACTCGTTCAACAAGGGCAAGGCACACTACATCGTCATCAACAACAACTTCTATGTGAACCGCGACTACCAGTACATAGGCTATGTGGACGAGAGCATCCTGGCATGGATGGAGCAGGATCTGAAGTATGTGCCTGCCGACCACTTGGTGTTTGTCATAGCCCATATCCAAATCAGCACGGAGAAGGAACTGGAATGGAACACCCTGCACCAGGACGAGACGAGCAATGCCCGTGCCCTGTTCGACCTGCTGGAGGGAAGGGAGGTGCATTTCCTGACGGGACACTCCCACTTCAACCACAACGTATGCTTCACCGACAGGATGATGGAGCACAACACCACGGCTGCCTGCGGCATCTGGTGGAAGTCGGAACTGAGCATGGACGGCACGCCTGCCGGATATGGCGTGTACGAGGTGGACGGCAACCGGGTGAAATGGCTGTACAAGAGTGCCGGACAGCCGGACGGCTACCAGTTCCGCGCCTATCCTGCCGGAAGCAGCGACGAATATCCCGCAGACATCCTTGCCAACGTATGGAACTGGGATGAGTTGTGGAGAGTGGAATGGATGGAAGACGGCAAGGTAATGGGCAAAATGACCCACTACACCGGCTACGACCCGCTGGCAGCCAAGATATGTGCCGACAAGAGCATTGTGGAATACGACTGGATAAACCCCATCCACACCCGTCACATGTTCCGCGCCACGCCCAAGAACCCAAAAGCAAAGTTGGAAGTCAAGGTGACCGACCGTTTTGGCAACGTATATACCCAAGAAGTGAAATGAGCAGAAGGTGTTTCCACAGAGCCGTTGTGATGCTGGCAGCCGCAGTTGTGCTGGCCGGTTGTTCCCTCCGCACCGCCGAGAAGGTGGATGTCCTGGTGGTGGGGGGCGGCACGAGCGGCGTGGCTGCCGGGCTGCAATCGGCACGGATGGGGGCGCGTACCTTTATTATAGAAGAGACCGACTGGCTGGGCGGCATGCTGACCGCCGCAGGAGTCAGTGCCGTGGACGGTAACTACCGCCTGCGTGCCGGGATATGGGGCGAGTTTCTCGACAGCTTAGTCATGCACTACGGCGGATCGGACAGCCTCAAGACGGGCTGGGTGAGCAACGTGCTGTTTGAACCAGCTGTGGGCAACGACCTCTTCCACCGGATGGCTGCCGCCGAACCGCTACTCACCGTGAAGCACGGCACTGCCTTTGTGGATGCCCGCCGCGAGAAAGGCCGTTGGATAGTCCGCACGGAGCACGCAGGCAAGACGGAGACCGTGGAAGCTCGGGTACTGATAGATGCCACCGAACAGGGCGACGTGGCTCGTGCACTCGGTGTGCCCTACGACATCGGCATGGAGAGTCGCGAGGCGACCGACGAAGACATTGCCCCCGAAACGGCCAACGGCATTGTGCAGGACTTGACCTATGTGGCCATCCTGAAGGACTACGGGCACGATGTACGGATAGCCCGTCCCGAAGACTATGACCCCGCACTCTTTGCCTGCTGCTGTGCCAACCCGCTGTGTACCAATCCGCGCGAACCGAACCGTGTATGGTCGAAAGAGATGATGATGAGCTACGGACGGCTGCCCGGAGGGAAAATCATGATAAACTGGCCCATCGAGGGGAACGACTACTATACCAACATGATAGACCTGAGCCGCGAGGAACGCGAAGCGGAAATCGCCAAGGCGAAGCACAGAACGCTCTGCTACCTCTACTTCCTACAGAACGAGCTGGGGCTGACTACCCTGGGGCTGGATGACGAAACCTTTCCCACCGAAGACCGCCTACCGCTGATTCCCTATCACCGGGAATCGCGCCGCATACATGGCAAGGTGCGCTTCAATCTGAACCACGCCATGCATCCCTACGAACAGCCCGAACCGCTCTATCGCACCTGCATTGCCGTGGGCGACTATCCCGTAGACCATCACCATACCCGCTATACCGGAGCCGACTCGTTGCCCGATCTCCATTTCCACCCTGTGCCCTCGTATGGCGTGCCTCTCGGTGCGTTGATACCTGCGGACAGGCAAGGGCTGATTGTGGCCGAGAAATCCATTTCAGTGTCCAACATCATGAACGGCTCCACACGCCTGCAACCGGTGGTGCTGCAGATAGGCCAGGCGGCAGGGGCATTGGCTGCCTTGGCAGTGAAGCAGGGCTGTACGGTGGACGAGGTGCAGGTGCGCGAGGTGCAACGTGCCGTGCTGGATGCAGGCGGTTACTTGCTGCCTTATCTCGACGTGCCGAAAGATTCCCCGTACTTCAAACCCTTGCAGCGCATAGGCTCGACAGGCATCCTGAGATGGGAGGGGCGCAACGTGGACTGGAGCAACGAGACGTGGATTCATGCCGACTTCCTGCTGCGTGCCTCCGACCTGCATTGCCTGGCGGAATACGGAATGAATGCTCCTGATGACAAGGCTTTGCCGGAACGGACGGTCAGCATCGCCGAAGCGGTGCATATCGTCACAGGAAAAGAAATGGGAACCGTGTGGGAACAAGTGGAGGCGATAGTCCATAAGTATGCCTGGAGCGACTGCGACACCCAACGTCCGATACTCCGCAAGGAGTTTGCCGTATTGGCGGACGAACTTTGCAACCCGTTTGCGCGGGCGGTAAATATAAAGGGAGAGAGTGACTGATTTCATTTAAGAGAGCCATCGGCTTTTAACTCCCTGAACGGAAGGAGTGAAGTGAAAACTTTCGAATAACTTCCATAAAAGGAAGAAGCATAAAGCATAAAGTATAAACTAAAAAATAAACGTAATGACAATGAAAGCGAACTTAAAAAATCTGTTGCTGGCAGTCCTGGTTTCCACGAGTGGCGCAGCATTCACCTCTTGCGGACAGCAGGCCGCTGTAGAACCTACCAAGCCCGCCTTGATGTGGTTTGATGCCGAAGCGAACTTCGGAAGGTTTAATCAGAAAGACTCCATCGACTTCTATCTGGAGAAAATAAAGTCATTAGGCTTTACCCATGCCGTGGTAGATGTGCGCCCCATCACGGGCGAAGTGCTGTTTGAAAGCGCCTACGCCCCCAAGATGGAAGAGTGGAACGGTGCCAAGGCGGGTGACTTCGACTATCTGGGTCACTTCATCGAGAAGGGACACGAGCTGGGACTGGAGATTCACGCCTCACTCAACGTGTTCTGCGCCGGGCACAACTACTTCGACCGCGGATTAGTGTACAGCGGACATCCCGAATGGGCATCCATCGTCTACAACCCTGAGCGTGGACTGATACCTATCACGGAGGAGAAAGACAAGTATGGCGGCATGATAAATCCCCTGAACGAGGAGTATCGCACCCACATACTCAATGTGCTGAAAGAACTGGTAGGCAAGTACCCGGCATTGGATGGCCTGATGCTGGATCGCGTGCGTTATGACGGCATCAGTGCCGACTTCTCCGACCTCTCCCGTGAGACCTTCGAGGCATACATCGGTGAGAAGGTAGAGAACTTCCCCGAGGATATATTGACGTGGAACAAGGAGGGCAAGCGTCCCAAACCCGAATTGGGCAAATGGTCGAAGAAGTGGTTTGAATGGCGCACCAAGACCATCACGGAGTTTATGGGCATCATGCGCGATGCGGTGAAGAGTGTCAACCCCAATATTTCCTTCGGCACATACACCGGTGCATGGTATCCCTCTTACTATGAAGTAGGGGTAAACTTCGCCAGCCGTGAATACGACCCCTCGCAGGAGTTCGACTGGGCCACACCGGAGTATAAGAACTACGGCTATAACGAGCTTCTGGACCTCTATGCCACCGGCAACTACTACACCGACATCACCATCGAGGAGTATAAGAAGAGCAACAACGTAATCTGGAACGAGACCGACAGCCAGGCACAGCAGGGCATCTGGTACTGCGTGGAAGGTTCCTGCCAGCAGTTGCGCCGTATCCTCTGCGGCCGACCCTTCATGGGCGGCATATTGGTGGACCAGTTCTACGACCATCCGGAGAAGCTGACCGCCACCATTGCAGAGAATCTGAAAGACGCTGACGGCCTGATGGTGTTCGACATCGTGCATATCATCACCAAAGACCTTTGGAAAGAGGTGGAGGCAGGTATGCGTGAAGGTGGAAATCTGAAGTAAGGGACGAGCTACGAGTGACAAGATATATACATATATAATATGGCTATGAACAAGACAACTGATAATAACAAACAGCCCACCCGTCGTGCATACTCGCTCGATGCGCTGCGAGGCTACGCCATACTGACCATGGTGCTATCCGCCACCGTGGTCTACGGCATATTGCCGGCATGGATGTACCATGCACAGGAACCGCCCCCAACCCATGCCTACCAGCCAGACCTGGCAGGACTGACCTGGGTGGACCTTGTATTCCCCTTCTTCCTCTTCGCCATGGGTGCGGCATTCCCCTTCTCGCTGCGCCGCAAGTACGAGAAGGGCTGCAGTATGTGGCAACTGGCCTACGGGGCGGTGAAGCGCGGCGTGCAGCTGATGTTCTTCGCCATCTTCATACAGCATTTCTATCCCTATATGCTCAGTGCACCGCAGGACGTAAGGGCATGGCTGTTGGCATTGGCATGCTTCGCCGTACTGTTCCCCATGTTCATGCGCATACCGTTGAAGATGCCCGAGTGGGCGCATACCTCCATCAAGCTGGGTGCCTACGGTGTGGCTACGGCGATGCTGCTCTGCACGGACTATGCCAACGGAGCGGAGTTCAACCTCTTCACCAGCAACATCATCATCCTGCTGCTGGCCAACATGGCGCTGTTCGGTTCTCTAACCTATCTGCTGACCATGTACAGCTGGTGGGCGAGGGTGGCGGTGTTGGCTGCCCTGGCCGGCGTGGTACTAAGTGCGCAGGCGGACGGCTCGTGGGCACAGATGTTGTGGGGCTATACCCCCGTGCCGTGGATGTACAGGTTTGAATACCTGCGCTACCTCTTCATCGTGTTGCCGGGCAGCATGGCGGGCGAGCTGGTGATGAAGTGGATGAGCCGTCCCACGAGTGAGGACGGTGCGGAAAGCCCCCCCCGTAAGGTGGCCTACGCCATGCTGTGCATCTCGGTAGGCATCATCCTGGCCAACCTCGTGGGGCTGTACAACCGTTGGAGCTTCCTCACCCTGATACTCTCCGCGCTGCTCATCCTTGCAGGCTGGTGGCTGACCCGTGGCCTGTCGGACAGCGGCATCCTGTGGCATGACCTGCTCCTGCTGGGTGCGGCACTGCTGCTGGTGGGTCTTTGCTTCGAGCCGTTCCAGGGGGGTATCAAGAAGGACGGGCCGACCTTCGGCTACCTCTTCGTCACCTCCGGACTGGGCTGCATGGCACTGATGGCTTTCCATGTGGTGTGCGACTACTTCTGTTGCCACCGCAGCATGTCGTTCCTCGTCATGTCCGGTCAGAACCCTATGATTGCCTACGTGGCCTGCGACCTTCTCATCTATCCCTTGTTCAATCTCTTGGGAATTATGAAATGGTTGGGTATCTTTGCCACCAATCCGTGGTTAGGCTTCCTGCAAGGCCTGCTGCTCACGTCGATGGCCTTGCTGGTGACGATGTTCTTCACACGCATCAAGTGGTTCTGGAGGACATAAGGAGAGTGACCGGCGATTGATGTATAACGATAATCTGATATATAAAGGATGATGACAAACGGCTGTATGTTCAACCGTTCCCGTCATTCATCCCTTAGAATGGAACAACTAATGATAAAATACAATATGAAAAAACTTTCTATCTTCGTCCTGGGCGCCCTGTTGTGCGGTGCGCAGGGAGTGAATGCAAAAGGTACGGACAAGGAAGTACGGGGCGACGATGCCGCCGTGCGTTACACGGGCCGTACACAGGTGGACAACGATGGATCGGTGACCTTCGACTGGGTGGGCACTTACCTTGAAACCCGTCTGACAGGCGGCAGATTGGCCGTGCGGCTCTCCGAGACCGGGACGAGCTATTACAATGTGTTTGTGGACGGCAAGCTGCACAACGTGGTGAAGGCTTGCGGTAAGGATACGGTGATAGACTTCGTGAGTGGAGTAAGCCGCAACGCCCATGCCCTGCGCATACAGAAGCGCACCGAGGGCGAGTTTGGCAAGACCACCATACACCGCTTCCTGCTGCCCCAGTCGGGTGCGTTGCAGCAAGCAAACATCGAGCGCAGCCGTCACATCGAGTTCATCGGCAACTCGCTGACCTGCGGCTATGGCACCGAGGGCAAAGACCGCAACGAGCCGTTCAAGTTAGAGACCGAGAACTGCAACCTGTCGTTCTCCACCATCGTCTCCCGCTACTTCGATGCCGACTACACGCTCGTGGCCCACTCCGGACGCGGTGCCGTGCGCAACTATGGCGACACCGTGCGTGTCTCTGCCGTGACCATGCGCGAGAAGATGCTCCAGACTTTTGACGAAGGTTCCAAGGAGCAGTGGGACTTCAAGGCCTACACCCCCGACCTGGTGGTCATCAACCTCGGCACGAACGACTTCTCCGTAGAGCCGAAACCCTTCAAGAGCGAGTTTGTGGCATCGTACACCAAGATACTGAAGCAGTTGCGCCAGCACTACGGTGATGTGCCCATCCTCTGCATCTATTGCTGTACCATCCCCGCCCCGGTGTACGACTATTACGAGACCGCCCTCGTCGAGATGAACGATAAGAACATCCACCTGTTGCAGATGAAGAAGGACCTCTTCAATACCGAAGCAGACTACGGTGCCGTATGGCATCCCAACTACAACGGCCAGCGCAAGATGGCCATGGAAATCATCCCGATGGTATCGACAATCACAGGTTGGGAACTGTCGGGGAAAGCAGTAGAATGACCAATTATTAATCATATCCCTCATGACCAGCTTTCTCAAATCCGCAGCCCTCGTCGCCCTATGCGCCCTGGCAAGCTGTACAAAGCCGCTGGAAACGGCTTCTTACTCGGTAGTGCCCCTGCCGAGCGAAGTGACTCCCTCGGAAGGCACTCCCTTCCGCCTGAACAGCAGGACTTCCGTGTTCTACCCCACAGGCAACGCACTGCTGAAACGCAATGCAGAGTTCCTCTCCGAGTATGTGGCACAATCCATGAACTTCGCCCTCCCTGTCAGGGAACAGGCGGAAGGCGAAGCCCCCGAACATGCCATCACGCTGGTACTCGACTCTACCATAAATAATGAGGAAGGCTACCGCCTCTCCGTGACGGAAAAAAGTATCAGGATAGAAGGGCGCACCGAGCAAGGAATTTTCTACGGCATACAGACCTTGCGTAAGTCGTTGCCTGCCGTGGCCGAGAGCAAGAGCATACTGCTGCCCGCTGCCGTAGTGAACGATGAACCGCGCTTCACCTACCGCGCCATGCACCTCGACGTGTGCCGGCACTTCTTCCCCGTGGAGTTCGTGAAGAAATACATCGACCTGCTGGCTCTGCACAACATGAATACCTTCCACTGGCACCTGACCGACGACCAGGGCTGGCGCATCGAAAGCAAGAAATATCCCAAGCTGAATGAAATAGGTTCTGTGCGCCACCGTACCGTGGTGGGCTACTTGGGCAGCGGCGAGTATGACAACACCGACTACGGCGGCTACTACACTCAAGAACAGATGAAAGAGGTGGTGGCCTATGCGGCAGAACGCTACATTAACGTGTTGCCTGAGATAGACCTGCCCGGTCATACCCTCTCCGTGCTTGCCTCCTATCCGGAGTTCGGCTGCACGGGCGGCCCGTATGAGGTGTGTCCCGACTGGGGTGTCTTCCCCGACGTACTCTGCATCGGCAACGAGCAGGCCATGCAGTTCGTGGAGGATATTCTGGGCGAGCTGATAGAGATATTTCCCTCCAGGTACATCCACATCGGAGGCGATGAGGCACCGCGTGTCCGTTGGAAGAATTGTCCCAAGTGCCAGAAGCGCATCGCCGAGGAAGGCCTGAGGGCAGGAGGCGGATTCACTGCCGAAGACCGCTTGCAGAGCTACTGCATGCAGCGTGCCGAGCGTTTCCTCAACGCCCGCGGACGCAGCATCATCGGTTGGGACGAGATACTGAACGGTGACGTGGCTCCCAATGCCACGGTGATGTCCTGGCAAGGCTCTGCCGGTGGCATCAAGGCTGCGCAGATGGGACACGATGTCATCATGGCTCCCAACACCCACTGTTATTTCGACTTCTATCAGACTGCCGACACCAAGGACGAACCCCTTGCCATAGGTGGATGCCTGCCCGTAAGCAAGGTGTATGAACTGGAACCCACGGCAGGACTGACCGAAGAGCAGGCCAAGCACGTCTTGGGTGCGCAGGCCAACCTTTGGACGGAATACATCGCCACTACCGAACACGTGGAATATATGCTGTTGCCCCGTCTGGCCGCCTTGGCCGAAGTGCAGTGGACGGCTCCCGACAAGAAGGACTATAAGAAGTTCGAGAAGCGTGTAGTGCACCTGATGGAGTTCTACCGCCGCGATGGATTCAACTTCGGCAAGCATCTCTACAACCTTCATGCCGCTGTGCAGCCCGATGTGGAGAAGCATCAATCCCTTATTACCCTGAGCGCGATAGACGATGCCCCCATCTATTACACCCTGGATGGCAGTGAGCCTACCACGGCTTCCACCCGCTATACGGAGCCTGTCTCCATAACTGCCTCTACAGAGTTTCGTGCCGCAGTGATACGTCCCGATGGCTTCAACAGCTCGTGGCAAGAGACCTTCTCCTTCAACAAGGCTACGCTCTGTCCGGTGACTTTCCTCACGGTGGAGCCGTTCCCCAACTATACCTTCGATGGTCCCGTGCTCTTGGTGGACGGCAGAAAGGGCAACGAGAACTTTGCCACCGGTGCATGGATGGGCTTTGCCTCTGACCGGGCGGTGGAGCTGCTCGTCGACCTGCAACAGCCCACCGAGGTGAAGCACATCAGCGTGAACACCATGACCTATATGGATGCCTGGATTATGGCACCCACCTCCGTCACGGCATCCGTCTCCACCGACGGCAAGGAGTTCACCGCTGTGGGCACCCAGGGCGCTCCTGTGGATACCGACATCCATAAGCATTGCGTCGATACGCACGACTTCGATTTCGACCCCGTCAATGTCCGCTACGTGAAGCTGAGCCTGCAGCCTTCGCCCGCCTTGCCCGTGGGCCACGCTGCCGAAGGCAAGGCTCCCTTCCTCTTCATGGACGAAATCGTGGTCAGTGATTGAGGCTTGATGTACTTGTGCCCCAATCGTCACTCTTGAATAGATAATCTTCAGGCACGGATGACACGGATTTACACAGACGTTGTTTAATTCTCTCCGTGAAGTTCCGTGTCATCCGTGCCTGAAAGAAAACAATAGAAGCGTTTGTGCGTATCCCCTTTAATCCTTTCATTCTTTAATTCTTTCATTTTTATAATAGATGAACATTCATTTCTCAAAGAATATTGCCGCCATGCTGCTCTGCCTGCTCTATGCGCTGAACGGTTTTTGCGGAGACAAGCCGGTGAAACCCATTACCGGCACGTGGATAAACCTCGCCTATCAGGACGTGCGAAACAAATATACCAACCCCACGGTATCGGACAATACCGGCCCCGAACTGTGGGAGCAGAAAGTGCAGGAACTGCACGAGATGGGTATGGAGTACCTCGTCTTCATGGCAGTGGCGAATGAAGGTCGTGCCTACTACCCCTCCCTACTGATGCCCCACGTCTATCCCGAAGGGCGTAAAAGCCCGGTAGATGCCATCATGGATGCCGCCGCACGCTTCGGCATGAAGGTATTCATGAGTACCGGCTGGGCCAAAGACCAGGACGACAACCTGCGTGACCCCGCCATTCGCCGCCGCCAGCAGGAGATGATGCAGGAGCTTGCCGGGCTGTACGGCCACCATCCCGCCCTCTACGGCTGGTATCTTCCTGTGGAAGACTGCCTCTGCCCCCTCTTGTCCGAACATGCCGTAACCGCCGTCAACGCACTGACCGACAAGGCACGTTCCCTCACCCCCGGCAAGAAGATCCTCATCTCCCCCTACGGGCTGGTGGACTCCGACTTCACCAATCCGGAATACGAACGCCGCCTCTCACGCCTGAAGGTAGACATCATCGCCTACCAGGACGAGGTGGGCTGCGTGCGCGAACCCTTCCCCATGCCCCGCCTGAAAGAGAACTGGAAGAAACTGCGCGACATCCACAACCGTCTGAACATCGCCTTTTGGGCCAACTGCGAAACCTTCACCTGGGAGAAAGCGACGAACGACCGCACCTCTGCCCTCATCCCCGCCGCCTATCAACGGTTATTGTCACAACAGGTAGCCGCTTCTGTGGCCGGTGTGGAGTGCATCATCTCCTTCATGTTCTGCGGCATTATCGAGAAGCCCGATTCTCCCTTTCAATTGGGACAGCCCTACTGGTCGGGCATCGCCTACCGCAACTACATGGACTGGCTGAACGGTGGCCGCTACTGGAGGCTGCTGGAAGCTTCTCATCGTGGGACATTGGGTAACGGCATCCCCGTTTCGACCACTGTAAACGGTAATGTCTCCTCTCCGCTGCTGGATGGACGTACTGCCGACGAGAATCCCGACGATTCCCGATGGATGTCTTTCGGCAAGGGACGACACGAGCTGACGATGGACTTCGGGCAGGAAATCAGGCTGGACGAGCTCTTCTTGCGCCTGCTCGACTACCGCCCGGGAATGGTGACACAGCCGGACAAGGTGTATTTCTATGTTTCCTCAGACGGTACTTCCTATCGGTTGCTGTCTGTCCGCAATGCCCCCTGCTTCCCCAATGCCGGGCACGATGCCTGGATTGACGGTATTCTTCTGGAAACAGCGAATGTGCCTGCCCGCTACCTGAAGCTGGTATTCGATTCGCCTCACTCCGTATTGATGGATGAACTGTATGTAAATCCCACCGGGCTATGCGACGAGGCCAATTCTGATTTTCCAGACACGGATTGAGTGGATTTCTTTCTTTTACGCAGCAAAGACTATCTGTTTTTCCCTTCCAGCCTGTGGATGCTCTTTTCTACCTCTAAGTCCAGTACCTCGTTCCCGATGTGGAACGTGGCATTATAAAAAGATTGTGATAATGCCACTTATCAAAACTAGATGATTATCACAAGTGCACATCTTATTTATCTGAAAATCAATTAGACTTTTGATAATATTATTGTATATTGTTCATTTTGATTATATGGCAATATCGCCGAAATTAAAAAATCATACACAATGAACGATTACAAATCCATTCCACGCAATGAGTTCTTCGTTTACTGCAAAAGAGCTTTTGAGAGTTTCAGACTGTCCACTTACATGACCGACAGGTATTTACGTTACATCGAATACATATCCCAATACATGGAGGATATGAATATTGATTATTACGATTTGAATTTCAGTCTTGCTTTTCAAGAGAAGATTGCAAAGGCTGATAATTCTCCAAATCAACGAAAGTCAAAAGAGTATTCTTGTGCGTTAAGTCTTATAGACAGGTTCATTCAAGGCTTGCCGTATGTTGCACAGCGAAAGAAACTCAAGACATACAATTTCCCATCCAATGAATTGGGTGATTATGCAAACAAGTTCATTGAACACATAAAAACAAGGAAATGCAAGAATGTTACCTTAACCCGTTGGCGGAATTAAAAAGATAATATATTGATGTTTAAAAAGTTGTGCATATTATTGATTTATAGTATATTAGAGATGGTCAAACCTTTAATATATCATCAATATATGCACAACTTATATACAATATTCAGTAAAATTCTTAAGATTTGCAAGTAATTTGGCGATAACCTCATAAATGAGAAGGGAAATATTCCTCGTCCAGGTGTTGTTCCCAAGTTTTCAGATATAGAAGTTATAGCTTTGAACCTTACATCCGAAGCCATGGGTATAGATAGTGAAAGTAATCTTTTTATTAGACTTTCTGAGTATAAGAATAAAATGCCCAATCTGATTTCAAGACGCCAGTATAATGACAGGCGTAAAACTACATCAACCTTATGCGACACTATCCGTAAAAGAATAGCTGAGAAGATAGATGGTGGTGAAGAATATTTCTGTATTGATTCAAAACCTATAGAGGTATGCCGGGTAGCTAGAGGGAAACGTTGTAAAATGGGCAGAAACGATTATAGTAAAGCTCCATCATTCGGATATTGTGCATCTCAGAAGAATTATTACTATGGATATAAATTACACGCTATTTGCGGTTTAAGTGGAGTTATCCATTCCTTTGACCTGACAAAAGCAAGTGTTCACGATATCAATTATCTTAAAAATATCAAATATGAATATCATGACTGCAGCATTCTCGGAGATAGAGGATATATTAGTAAGAATGTGCAACTGGATTTGTTTGAGACTGCAAATATAAGACTTGAAGTTCCATATAGACTGAACCAAAAGGACTGGAGTCCTACATTCATCCCATTTGCTAAAGCCAGGAAAAGAATCGAAACGGATTTCTCACAACTATGCGATCAGTTCATGATAGTGAGAAATTATGCTAAAGATACAGTAGGATTGTTTACCAGAATACTAGGGAAAATAAGTGCATTTACAATCCTTCAATATATAAACCACATTAACAACAAACCTATTGGCAGACTTAAATATGCGCTTATTTAATTCGGGAGTGTAATTTAAACTCTGTCTGGTTTCTATTTTATTAAAATCTCAACAAATATAATTTTTTCTTTTTGGATTTCCAAATGCTTCTTAAGATAGTTTTCGAATGTGTGCAAGGGCGGCGAAGAATGAGCCGTTTATATACCCTTGCACACATCCGGGAACTACCTTTTCTTTGCGTTTGAAAAGTCAAAAAGAGGAAATGGGTTATATCTCCAGAGGCATTCTCTCTCCAAATTTGATTCGTAGCTGTCCGGCAGTTAACGCCCAATTCTGGAGCGGATGCGTCCATTTTTTGGAGATGTTCATTACAGCCAAGTAGATTAATTTCATCAATGCCATGTCATTGGGAAAGACACCTTTGGTTTTGGTCACTTTTCGTACTTGACGGTGGAAGCCCTCGACGGCATTAGTTGTGTAAATCAGTCTTCGGATATGCTCGTCATACGCAAAATAAGCCGATAGATTATCCCAGTTCCGTCGCCATGATTCTAAGACAACAGGGTATTTTTTACCCCATTTATCTTCTAGTTTATCAAGGTTTAGCTCTGCTAAATCTTTATTAGGGGCTTGGTAGACTGTTTTCAAGTCTGACATAAACTCTTTTTGATCTTTTGAAGATATGTATTTCAAAGAATTTCTAATCTGGTGTATGATGCAATTCTGGATGATTACCTCAGGAAAAATAGTGCTGATTGCTTCCGCAAAGCCCGTGAGATTGTCTATGCAAGCGATCAGAACATCTTTCATGCCACGTGCTTTCAGGTCGGTCAACACGCTCAGCCAGAAGTTGGCACCCTCACTTTCTGACACATACATGCCAATCAATTCTTTATGTCCATCTTTTTTGACTGCCAGGACATTATAGACTGCACGACTTTCTGTACGACCACCATCCTTCACCTTGTAATGCATCGCGTCAAGCCAAACTATTGTGTACATTGATTCCAGTGGGCGGCTTTGCCACTCCTTGACCTTGGGAACTATGCGTTCAATGATTTCACTTAGCGTGTTGTGGGAGATGTCAACATCATACATCTCCTCGATATGGGAGGAAATATCCCTAAGGCTCAACCCCATGCCATACAGACTGATAATCTTGGAAGACATGTTGTCTGCAAGAATCGTCTCACGTTTTTTAAGAATCTCCGGGCTAAAGCTACTGTGACGATCCTGAGGTGTTACGATCTCTATTTCGCCGGCCATAGTTTTGACTCGTTTGCTTCCACGACCATTACGCTTATTACCGTTAAGACGCTCTGAAGCGTCAAGGTGAGAGGACATCTCGCCATCTAAAGCGGCCTCTAAAAACTCTTTTAACAAAGGACCAAAAGCTCCGTCTTTACCTGTGAGCGATTCGCCACTACGCAGTTGAGATAACGCTTTGTCCCGCATCTGCTGATACTCTTCACTGTTTCTATCCATAATACAAAGATAATTGTTTAGAGACAGAGTTCAGATTACGCTCTCTTTAATTCCGCCAACGGGTACTTCTATATATACAAATAATGTAATCTTTTAAAATATGAAAAAGACTTTATCCATTTTAGTATTCTTATTTAGTTCCATAGTAATATTGGCACAATCAGTAGAATATCAAACATTTATTTACACGAACGATGATTTAGCTAATGAAATTCAAAGTTTGTGTGAAGAAAGAAATTCCACCCGCAGTTATATGGGAGATTTGTTCAATGCCAGTAAAGAGTCTGTCAAAGGCATTGCATCCGGATATGTGACATCCTTCATTGATTTAGGAGTAAATGCCATAGGTTCTTTATTGACACGGAATTCTCGCCTAAAAAATGAGTGGGAAGAAACTATACGTACTGAAAATGTTTATACCACTAATATCAGCACTATATCAGAAATAAACGATTTTTATAAAGAGACCTCGTTCGACGGAGCGTTAGACCCTAAAGGCATGAAATTTGACGGAATAGGATGCCTGCGAAAAGAAGGGAATGATACGGTCTTTTACATTTCATGTCATATTGATCGTAACAAGATTAACCGTATCATAAACCACTCTAAATTTGAATTAGCACTCGACACCCTTATCATCTGCCCAACCCGCTCTAACTTGCCTAACTCTGTCTTAAATATTCCTTTTTCATTTGAAGAAAGAAAGAATTTCTGCTTTTCTATGACAATGAAGTTGACTTCTTCTTGGATGAATGAAATCGTACAGTTACAAAAAGACCAGGAATTAGGACAATTTTCATTAGAAATACCTGTAGATTCCAGCCAGCTTGACCGCAATGGCTTCTTCCGTTATATACGAAAAGACAATGAAGTCGCCAAATACAAAATCAGAGGCGAAAGTTTTATCGTTCCTCGCTCTTACATGGGTTTCCGTGATGAAAATGACGAATACAGAATCAGCTTCGGTACTGGGGAATACAAACTATCCATCGAGTTGAAAGAAACCTGCGACGCTACAGACCAATACCGGAAGAACTGGAAAGAAGACCGGAAGCGCAGAAAAAAGTTGGAACCATCCGAAGACATTATGACACGTAGCTGGCAAGTTGTCTCCAGCCAGCAATGGAATGAGCTGACCAAACAATGGGTCATTACAACCTTAAAGGCACCGGCAGATATTATAACACAAGATGTAATTGACAAGTTGGGACTCGAGGCTGAAACAAGCTATTAGAAATATCAGTTCACCTCTGCCCATCATTATCCCCAATAATTGTACAATTATAAAAACCTATTTTATGTAGCATAAGACTCATAAGTAGCATCAAAAATAGGAATGCATATAAACCGTATTATCATTTTGGTCATTTTTCTAAGTTTCACTACATCTCTTCAAGCACAAAGTGTCGAATCGGATGAATTGTTTTCCAAAGGGGTAGAATTGTACAATCTTAAGAGATATAATGAAGCCATCTCCTATTTCAACAAAAGCAACAATATTGACAAAGCACTATTAGATACGACTAACTCCCGGCGCTATTACTCAGAGATGTGACTATCCAGCTGTTATATGCAATTAGGGAAAATAAAGGAGGCCCAAGCCATTAGCCCCGATTATTACATGGTACCTCCTATAGATAGGAGGCTCACCGTAGAGTCAGACCGTTTCTCTGAACTATCCAACATGTTTGCACAAGCTGGAAATCTGGAACGTGCATTGGAGTATGCTTTACGCTGTGCAGACATAGAAAAACAAGTAGCAGGAAAAGAACATATTTGGTATGGAAACAGTACCATTATCATAGGGAATCTATATTATGCATTAGGGGACTCTATCAATGCAGAAGAAAACTACCTGATAAATAAAAATATATGCAAGCATACTTATGGTGAATACTCTGAAAGATATGTTGATGCCCTTCTGTCGCTTGCATCTGTAAATACAGACTTCTCAATGAAAGACGGATTGGACAAAGCTACTCGTTATCTAGATGAAGCCTACAGCATAGCTCATAAACGATACCCTTTACTCGAAGCACAAATTGTCAACCAACAGTCGGTCATTGCATTCAGGAACAAAAACTACGAACAGGCCAAAACTTTGATGATGCAAGCATTATCTCTATGTGAACTAGCAGAAGGAAAAACATCAAACAATTATGAAATTTTATTGTCCAATACCATTGACTTATACCAAATGTTCGGACAATATGACGAAGCTATCACTCTGGGACAAGATTTTTTAGAGGCTTGTAACCAAGCTAATCGCAGCGATTCAATACCGGCATTTATTATGGTAAAAATAAGCCAAGCCAATATTGCCAAGGGAGATATAAACAATGCCCTAGTTCAAATAGAAAAGGCTGAAAACATAATGCGCCAATATGGCACGGCAAAAGTAGATTATATCAATATTCTAGGAATTATGTCAACAATATATTCCAATGCCGGAAATAAGCAGAAAGCCATCAGCCTTAATTCCAAAGTTTTGGAGTTTTATGAGAAAAAAGGATGGTTACAAGAGATAAGCTATATAGCTGCACTCAACAATCAAGCTCAACTATTCACAGATATCGGCGATTATGCCGGAGCAGTACAACTATACGAAAAATCATTAGAGCTCACTAAGACAATATGGGGAGATAAACATTTGCAATACTTATGTACAATCATCCTATGGATAGAACCCTATATACTCTTGAATATCGGAAACACAAATAAACAGGCCATATTTCAAAATCGGGTAAAAAAAGTCTTTATTGATATCCAGGCACGCTCACTATCACCTACTGATATAGCTCAAGAAGTAGATCCGGACAAATTCTATATGGCAATAGAGAAATTCCTACATCTATATTTAATGGACGCCCCTCCTCAACAAGAAAAACAAAGCCTTAAGGAATTTATCAGCAACCTAATAAAGAATGATTTAACACCGAATTTAGGAGAAGAACATCCCATCACCATACAGTACGAAAATGATTTGGCCCATATCTTATTTCTTCAAGGAAATTATAAAGAAGCCATCCTAATCAAAGAAAAACTACTTGAGAGTTCAAAAAAAATATATGGAACGGTTAGTAGCAGTAATTTAGCAGACATCGGAACATACTATTTATACAACAACGATATTTCCAACAGTTGTATCTACTTTGAGCACTGTCTGCAACAAACACAACAACAGATATTCTCTGACTTTCGATGGCTTACTGCCAATGAAAGAGCCTTATATTGGGCACGATACAAGAATATGATTGAAAACATCATCCCCATGTCCTATAAAGCTCAAGGGTATGCACGCTTCCTACCATTAAGCTACAATGCCCTACTTTTATCCAAAGGTATGTTACTCAATTCGGAAATAGAGTTGCACAAGCTCCTTCAAAGCAAAGGGAATAAGAATATAAGGGAAAAACTGGACAAATGGCGCTCACTGAACATGCAAATTGACCGTTTATCCTCACAAACCTCACGACCTCAACCTGAAATCATCGAAAAGCTTACTGCTGAAGCTAATGCAATAGAACGCGACCTATTATCTTCTTCCAAAGAATTTGGAGATTACACTCGTGCATTGGCAATAACATACGAAGACGTACAAAACAGTCTCGGTCAAAATGATATTGCTATTGAGTTCGCGGCTTTTTATACTCAACCAGACTCTTTACTTTATTGTGCCTATGTCCTTGATAAACTCCATCAACCCCGTATGGTCATACTAGGTACGCAAAAAGAATATGAAGCTACCCTAAAGGAAGCCTATTCAACACCGGCATTTTACAACCTCGTATGGAAACCTATCGAAGAATACATGCCTGAAAATGGAAATATCTATTTTTCTGCATTCGGTATCTTTCACAAAGTCGGCATTGAATACCTACCCAAGACAGAACAACGCAACATGATCAGACTTTCTTCAACGCGAGAATTGGCACTGGCACATAAGAATAATATCAAGAAGAAAGCAGTACTTTACGGAGGATTAGAATATAATATGGGGGCAAAAGATCGTGACCGGATACGATTAGCTTATTATAATAGCGAAAGCACTCCTGACTTAGTATTCAGAGATGCTCCCAATATACAAGACTTACGGCAAAAACGCAGTAATCTCAGCTATCTAAATGGAGCAGAAACAGAAGTATTATCTATAAGCCAACTATTAAGAGGCAAAAAGATAACTACACTGTTGCAAATGGGTATGGATGGAACTGAAGAATCATTTAAAGCATTATCTGGCAAACAAATCTCCTTATTACATATTGCCACTCATGGATTTTATGAAGAGCCACAACCATTCATCTCAACATCACCGTATGACAATGATTATAGAACTAAACATACTGAAGAGAACTCTCTTTCACGCTCCGGACTATATTTAACTGGAGCTGCCGACTATTTAACCGATAACAATCAATATAGCCCTACAGACATGGAAGATGGAATTCTTACTGCTAAAGAATTGTCACGCCTTGATTTTCGAGGACTTGACTTAGTCGTTCTTTCTGCTTGTCAGACGGGGCTGGGAGACATTACCAGTGAAGGAGTTTTCGGTCTGCAACGTGGATTTAAAAAAGCAGGTGCACAAACTTTATTGATGAGTTTATGGAAAGTAGATGATACAGCAACTTTATTGTTAATGACCGAATTCTATAACAAACTGATAAATGGAAACAGTAAGAAGCAGTCACTCTATAAAGCCCAACAATATTTACGTACTTATCAAAATGGAGTCTATGATAAACCAGAATATTGGGCGGCATTCATCATGCTGGATGGCATAAATTAGAAAAACAATGGCGATGAAAGCATCATATATTATATACATATTATTCATCCTTTTACCAAATGTTGTCACCATGGCACAAAGCGTAGAATCAGATGAGCTGTTTTCTAAAGGAGTCCATCTATATAATATGAAGAAATACAAAGAAGCCATTCCCATTTTCCAAGAGAGCGACCGATTGGATAAGATAGAGATGGACTCAACTCATAATCGACAGGACTATTCCGCCATGTGGCTTGCAAGTTGCCACTACCAACTTGGAGATGAAAAACAAGCTCAAAAAATATCTCCATATTACTACAAGCTCTCCCCCATAGACCGCCGTCTAACCATTCAATCGGACTCGCTATCAGCCTTAGCAGATAAAGCATTCGAACACCAGGACTATACAAAAGCACTGAAATTATACAAACAATGTGACGCTATAGAAGCAACTATTTTAGGCAAAAATCATATTTGGCGTATGACAACAATAGCCAATGAAGGTTATTGTTATTCACAATTAAGCGACTCAACCAATGCTATAAAATGTTTTGAAGCACACCAGGCAGCTTGTCAACAACTGTACAATTTAGAATGCGATGCCGCAATGAACACCCTCTTTGCCTTGGGGCATGAATACTACAACCATCAATTTGAAAATCACTACCCCAAGGCGTTAAATGCTTACTTTCAAGCTTACGAACTGGCTAAGAATCTCAATGATTCCATCAATTACAACTCCTCCCTATACTGCATCTCTCTCTGTTACTTCAGTCAATCACAAGAAAACAACGGCGATGAGCAAGGCAAGTATCTTGAAAATGCAGAAGTATTTGTACGCGAACTAAGAAACGACAATGAAGAAGACCGATATTTAAAAAATCTAATTTACGACAACCTAGCTAATTTTTATAACAAGAAATCAGAGGAATACCTGCAAGATTCCATCACGCTGCAACAAGCGTTGGATTATAGCCAAAAAGCCCTTGAAACATATCAAAAAAAGCCGGATGCAGACCAAGGCGTAAAAAGACTATTAGAAATATACAAGATGGATTGCCTGATTCGCTCAAACAAAATACAAGAAGCGATAGAATTGGGAGAAGATTTATATGCAGCTTTCCTACCCATACGACAACAAGAGAGTGAAAACTACCAGACACTACTACAAAATCTATCCTATTCTTATAAAGTTTTGGGAAATGAAGAAAAAAATATCTTTTACTTAAACTTACTGAGTACCTCATACACTCAATCCAACCAAACACAAAACGAAAAGATACTTGATGTCTTTTATGAGCTATCGCAAGCCTACTATAGAACTTCTCAATACAAAGAGGCACTCCACTATGCTAAAACAGCCAAAAAGATTTGCAATCGGGAAATATACCCTGAAAAATACCCCTACATATTATTCAATCTAGCACAAGCCTATTTAGAAAACGAACAAACCAACAATAGTTTAGCATGTATCAATGAGATACTATCTATCACACAGCCAGATGTCGATATATATATATACATGCGTTACGGTTAAAAACCAGCGCATACAACTATATCGATTCTTCACAAGCACTTGACGCTTGTTTGCAATGTATAAAACCTGCAAAGAAGCTATATGGCGAACATTCATCCTTTTATCGGGCATTGCTATATGACATAGCCAACCTTTATTATAACTTGGGAGATGCATTTAGTGCCTTACAATATGCAGAGGAAGAGATGAGGCTAAATCAGCAATATGCAGACACATTAGATATCATCTATTTAAGAAACCAAACAACATTGGCAAACTTATATAGTCACTACGACCTCGGCAAAAGTGCAGCCTATTTCACTTCCGTAGTAAGAAAAATAACCCATAACGAATTTCTGACAGAACAGCATTGGACTTACCTACAATGGCCGATGGAAAAGCGTATCTCAGAGTTATTGTTCCTCATCCAAGTATTCAATAACATCTTTGATACCATAACATCGCTTCCCGATATGGAAAATAATCCTGAATACCGTACACAAATGGACAGTACACGAAACGAATTCTTAAGGTTATGGAATAAGAGTGCAAGAAATTTCGAGGCGAACATACCCAAAACTACAAGCAATAGCCATACTTTACGTGCTTCTATATGCAATTCTTTAGCAACCACCTATTACACTTTATCCATGAAAGACGAAGCATTAGACTATGCTACTAAAGCTATGGTATATGTACCAAGAAAAAACAAGGAGACTTACTCATCCATTCTGTCTGATGCTGCATTTATCTACTACAAGTATGGATTATATGACAAGATGATTACCCCTCTCAAAATCAGCCATAATATTGATAAGTCAATGTTAGTAAATACATTCAGAAATGTTCCCAAATCTGTCAGAGAACGATATCTCGCAATGATGCAATCCTCTTATAACTTTATTATAGAAGCTGCCGAACATACTCAGATGAAAGAGCTTTGCAGTATGGCCTATGACGTAAATCTGTTCCTGAAAGGATTAATGCTCAACACAGACATTGAATTTGAAAAACTGATATACGAGTCTGGCAACGACTCATTGCAGACAGCATATAATAAATGGAGAGACCTAAGTCTATTCAACGATAGACTATCAAAACAAGATACCCAAGATTCATTATTCTCCGATTCTCTGATGCATCTGGAACAAGAACTGGAATATCGCCTCATCAGAGAATCGAAAAAATATGGCAGTTATGTCAAGGGGTACTCTACAACCTGGAAAGAGATATGGAAGGGATTGAAGAAGGATGATATTGCCATTGAATTCTGTACATACTATTCGAATAATACTGAAGAATATGCTGCCGTTTTATTGGAGAAAAAAAGCAAGTATCCAACCGTAGTTCGCCTATTTTCTCAAAAGCAGTTATCAACGATTCCAACTACCGATTATTACAATACTACAGCGCTATCCAATCTCATTTGGAAGCCTCTATATCATTATCTCGCTGAAAAAAAGAATGTCTATTTCTCACCCTCAGGAGAATTAAACAATATTGCCATAGAATACATACCACTAACAGATAAGAAAACATTTGCCGAATACTATAATACATATAGGCTATCGTCTACTCGCGAACTCATAAAAAATAAGAGAGAGGACATACGAACAAAAGCGGTTCTTTACGGTGGTCTAGAATATGAAAGAGGACAAGGAGACATTGAGGCCATGCGGAAAGAACTGCAAAGTGCAGAATCCCTAATAGCATTCCGTGATGTCCCGGAGATAGACTCTTTAGTATTACGCAAAGGAATCTCTTTTTTGGAAGGAACAGAACGAGAAGTGCAGACGATAGATACCCTATTACGCAACAAACAAATTCCGGTAGCCTTGATGAGCGGCATGGCTGGGACCGAAGAATCATTCAAACAATTATCCGGTCAATCCATCACCTTGCTTCATGTGGCAACACATGGTTTCTACAGTCCACTGACCGGCCACTACACTGCCCAAAGAAGCTTTGAAGAACAAGCTCTAAGCCGGCTGGTCTGTTTCTGTCCGGAGCAGCCGCCAGCCTTAACATGAAGAAAATCCCGGAAGATATAGAAGACGGTATATTGACTGCCAAGGAACTTTCTAAGTTAGATCTGTCAAACCTCAATTTGGCTATCCTGTCAGCTTGCCAAACGGGGTTGGGAGAGATCGTAGGGGACGGCGTTTTCGGATTGCAACGAGGATTCAAAAAAGCCGGAGCCCAGACACTCTTAATGAGTTTATGGAAAGTAGATGATACTGCCACCCAGCTACTGATGGCAGAATTCTATAAGAACTTGGTTTCCGGACAAAACAAAAGAGCAGCTTTTCTAAATGCCCAAAAATATCTGCGTAGCTATCAAAACGGAATCTACGACAAACCAGAATATTGGGCAGCCTTTATTATGCTAGATGGAATTCATTAACTAAATATTTAGAAACACCATGAAAAGAGCCCTAATCAGCATGTTATACTTGCTTACCTTTTTAACAACATGTTTTTCACAAACAGCCACATTGTCAAAGAAGATGGCAACCTATCGGGATTTTTGTTTGAAAGTCCGCGAAGGAGTAGAACTGAAAAATGTACAAACCTTGAAAGAGTGTATAGCAGAGTGGACCGGTGACATCAATACTATCATATATCAGAATGATACGGTCAGAATTACCGACTTTGACCGATTCTCCGTAACAGATGGCAGTAACGAAGTGGGGCTAAACAAACACTTACTATACCGTCCCGAATTTATTGATTCATTGATTGTCTACGACATAAGCTTTGCCAATAACTACATTGAGAAACCCTTACTCTTACGAGCATCCTACGACTGTAAACTCGTACATCGCGCGCTGGCACCACATAGTAAAGGTACATACTCATCCAAAGGTTCCGGAAAGAGAGAACTTCTGGTTGTAGCAGAGAATGGTGGCACCGTGAACCTTTACGTCAACGACGAAAAAAACGGCATCCATGTATCAGACACATCTCCTCAAGGAAAAGCCGCCGCTTGGGTCTGCTGGGAGATGGATAGTTTCGGCATATATACAATAACCGTTGAAAACACTTCCGATAAAGAGATAAGTTTCGTGATAACATCCAACTAATTATGAAAATATTCATTGCATTATTACTACTGCTGGGCAATGTTTATATACATGCGCAAAGCAACTACAATGAACTGTTCACCCGTGGGGAAGAGTTCCGTAGTAAAGGTTTATATACAAAAGCACTTCCATATTACGAAAAGGCAGAAAAGGTAGTAAAGGCCAATAGTCATAAATTAGCCCTATGGAGAGTGATGGCAGAATCCTATAAAGAAACGGCAGATTATAATAAATCTCGCTTGTACTACGAGCAAATACTCCATACGTTCAAAAACTTTCCTTACAAAGACGACGTCTTACTGAATCTCAGTGACATTTATCTACTGACCGGCTATTACGAAAAAGTCATCGAGCTACTATCTCCTCTCAACTTAAGAAAAGGCGAAGACAAACGCCTGATTAATCTGTCCAATGCTTACGCACAAACCGGTAACTCCCAAAATGCATTAGCACTTTTGGACACAGCCATCAGTCAACATGCAACAAGCAAAGACAGCATCTTCAGAAGTGCCATCCAAAATAAAGGATACATTTTGTGGAATATAAAACGCCATAAAGAAGCTTTCGAGTTATTAAGCTCCGCTTTGTCTCTATATACAGAAAATGATGCCGATCGCTATTTATGTTTGGGTAATCTGGCCATCGTAGAAAGCGAATTAGGAGATTCAGCCAAAGAGCAGTCTTATTTCAAGAAAGCGTTGGCACATATAGACGAAGCCATATCCTGGCAGCAGATAAATATCGGAAACACCCATCCAGACTATATTATCTCATTGCGGAAAAAAGCAGAAATCCTACTTAAGATGAACGCTCTTCCAGAAGCAACAACTCAATTCAAAATATATTTTGAGAAAGAAAAAGACTACATCATCTCCAACTTTGCATACATGACCGAACAAGAACGAATTAACTTCTGGAATACAAAAAAGAAAGTATTGGCAGAATGTTATGCAACGGAAGGCTTTGACCCCGACTTTTTGTTTGATGTAGCTGTATTCTCAAAATCTGTACTATTACAAACCAACATCAATATATGGCAATTGGTATCTGGCAATCAAGAATATACACAACTTTATGAAAGGCTCCATGAACTACGACTGTTACTCCGCTCATCAACCGGTAAAGAGAGACAAACTCTACAAAAAGAATATGAACAACAAGAACGCCTATTAATGAACCGGGTAAATGCTTATAAATTCTTTCTTGACAATTTGAAAGTCAATGGAAAAGACATAAGCAGAGCACTGACAAATCAGTCGGACAAAGCCATTGAGTTCATACAATATCTCAAGAATGACACAACACGTTATGCAGCATTGGTTATGCAGAAAAATAAAGCAGTTCGCTTTATTCCCATGTTCACCTTGGAAGAAATAGAACAATACACAATACAGAATAAGAAGAACTTCGGTACGCTAAAAGAGGCTATATATTCCAGAAAAATCATAGATAAGAACCACCTTTATTCCGACACGATTTCTGGGAAAAAGATATGGGATAATCTTCTTGGCGATACACCCTCCAAAACTAATATTTATTTCTCACCGGAAGGTATATTCCATCTGCTGGGTATAGAATACCTCTGCTTTGACCGCCCCGACTGCAAAATATTCCGTCTGTCATCTACCAGAAGACTATGTGAAGACAGAGGAACAGCATCCAAGCCTTCTCTGTTACTACTCGGTGGATTAAATTACAATGATGACTCTGCCGTCATACAGCACCCCGATACCCTGCCTGATCGCAGTGCCAGTGAGATATTAGGTAGAGATATGTTACCACCCGTGGTAGGGCAAGGATATACATACCTCAATGGCTCGCTGGCCGAAGTAAACAATATTCGTACGCTTATATCACCCAATAGTTGCCAACTATACCAATATTCCAAGGGAACAGAGGATATCGTCAAACAAGATATGCAGAAATACAATATGATACATATATCTACTCATGGATTTTGTTTCGACTATCAGATAATACCATCCACATTATACCTCAAGGATAATGTTTCAGAAGATTTATCCTTGTCACGATGTGGAATCATACTTTCTGGAGCCAACCGGACAGCTAAACAAGATGCCAACAATAAATACGTGGAAGATGGCATATTGACAGCAAGAGAATTATGTAACCTTAATCTAACACATGTGGAGCTGGCTGTTCTTTCCGCATGTCAAACGGGATTAGGTCGTATTACGGCCGATGGAATTGCAGGGCTGCCCAGAGGATTGAAAAAGGCCGGTGCCAACGCCATCCTTGTTTCACTGTGGGACGTAAACGACCACGCAACACAGTTACTCATGACACAATTCTATAGGAACTTGCTTAAAGGAAAAAATAAAATTGAGTCTTTACATGATGCACAAACCTATGTGCGTAATTATGAAATCGAAGTGGAGACGGGAGTTGGTAAACAACAATGGAAATCCCGGGTCAGGCAAGAAATAGACAAAACCAAAGAAAAATCTGCTTCTCCGCAAACCACCAAAATAAAGAAATATCAAGACCCATATTATTGGGCAGCCTTTTTCTTGATTGACGCGATTTAGACCATATTATCCAGATATCACCTCCTTGGCTATCCACGCACAAGCCTCCGCATCTGCCAATGCATGGTGGTGCTGCTCCAGTTGGTAGCCACAACAAGCTGCCACTGTGTGCAACTGATAGTTGGGCAATCCTTTCAGGACGCGACGTGATACCTGCAAAGTACAATGAAACTCATAATCCGGATAATCCATGCAGTAAGTACGGAAAACAGCTTTCAAGCAGCTTTCATCAAAGGCCTTGTTGTGCGCTACCAATGGTAAACCTTCAATGCGTGGAGCTATTTCCTGCCACACAACGGGAAAGATAGGAGCATCCTGGGTATCTGCCAACGTCAAGCCATGCACGCGGGTATTCCAATAAGTATAATACTCCGGCTCGGGACGGATAAGGCTATAATAATGGTCCACAATTTCTCCATCGCGTACGATAACCACTCCTACACTACAAACACTGGTACGCTGTTCATTGGCCGTTTCAAAATCAATGGCTGCAAAATCTTTCATCCTATCAGAGAATTTAATGACTCCCAAAGATAGAAATAATATTTGCGCAAGAAACATAGTCAATAAACAAATATGCTACTAACTCTAATTACCAGCGCCTTACCTTTACCAAGTCGTTACTCTATTCGGTAAAAGCTTTTACTTCATAGTGTAACGACCATTACCTAAGAATGTAAAGCCCGTTACCCCATAATGTAAACACCTTTACAGCCTATTGTAAACGCACCCGTAATATAAAAAAGAACTCCGTTCCTTTCATACTACACCTGGTTTCCATTATCTTTGTCCCCCGGACAAAGGCTAAAATATCATGGAACATCCACTTTCGCAATTCAAATATTGTCCGAAATGCGGTTCAGCCCATTTCGAAGTTCATAACGAGAAGTCGAAGCAGTGCGCCGACTGCGGTTTCGTCTACTACTTCAACCCCTCTTCCGCCACCGTCGCCTTGATACTGAACGAGCGCGACGAGCTGCTGGTGTGCCGCCGCGCCAAAGAGCCTGCCAAAGGGACGTTAGACCTCCCCGGAGGCTTCATCGACATGACCGAGACCGGTGAGGAAGGCGTTGCCCGCGAAGTAAGAGAAGAAACCGGCATGAAGGTGGCAAAGGCCGAATATCTCTTCTCCCTACCCAATATTTACATCTATTCCGGCTTCCCCGTACACACGCTGGATATGTTTTTCCGTTGTACGGTGGAGGACACCTTGCACTTCGAGGCGATGGACGACGCGGCAGACCTCTTCTTCCTCCCCTTAAAAGATATCCGTACGGAAGAGTTCGGACTCGGCTCCATCCGCAAAGGAGTGGGTATCTTCCTGGAAGACATACGGAAGAACAAAAGTGAATGATTATTCGTTCCTATTATGGTATATATCCTAAAAAAGCCAAACAAGTGTAACATTTCCGGGTTAAAACCCGTATTTTTGTAAAATACCTATTTTAACAAAAGAAGATGAAACATAAAATCTCCCGAATATTGTGCACAGCACTCTGTTGCGCACCTTTACTCGCCTCAGCACAAACAAGCGAGAAGAGTACTTCTCCCAAGCGACTCTACCAGGAAGGACAGACGTTGTTCCAACAAAAGGCATACGCCGCCGCCATCTCCCCGTTGCAAGCCTATGTACGCCAGATGAATGCAGACGGCAAGCCTCTGCCCGATACCGGCGAGCGGCAAGAAGCGGAATACATGCTGGTATGCGCCGCATACGAGCTCAGAGACCCCAAAAGCATAGACCTGCTCCGCGCCTTCCTAGACGAATATCCTGATACTCCCCATGCCAACCGCATCTATGCATTAATCGCCTCCTCCTATTTCTTCGAAGGCAATTATGACGATGCCCTCGCCATGTTCAACTCCGCCCGCCTCGACCTTCTGGGTACCGAGGAGCGTGACGACATGACCTACCGCCTTGCCACCTGCTATCTGAAGACGGGCAATGTAAAGGAAGCAGCCATCTGGTTCGAGACCCTGCGCAGCACCAGCAGGAAATATGCAGCGGACTGTGCTTACTACATCTCTTATATCCGATATACCCAAGGACGGTATGACGAAGCGCTCAGCGGTTTCCTGCCTCTGCAGGACAATGCCAAGTACAAGAACCTGGTCCCCTATTACATCGCCGAAATCTACTTGCTGAAGAAACAGTACGACAAGGCGGAAATTGTAGCGCAAAATGCCTTGTCAACCCACCCCGACGGTCTGAGCTACACGCACACGGCGGAGCTGAACCGCATCCTCGGTACAGCCGAATACCATTTCGGGAAATACCACGAAGCCATAAAGTCCTTCGAGCAATACCTGGAGCACAATGCCGAATCTGCCACTCATAGAAGAGATGCCCTCTACATGCTGGGTATGTCCTATTATCAATGCGGCGTGTATTCTCAAGTTCCTGCCATCCTTGGCGAAGTGACTACCGAGAACGACGCTCTCTCCCAAAATGCCTACCTGCACATGGGACTGGCTTACCTGCAACTGGCCGACAAGACCAAGGCACGTATGGCCTTCGAGCAGGCTGCCGCTTCCAATGCCGACCCGAAAATCAAGGAACAAGCCGCCTATAACTACGCCTTATGCATTCACGAGACCTCCTATTCCGCTTTCGGCGAATCGGTGACCGTCTTTGAGAAATTCCTGAACGAATTTCCAAACTCTCCTTATGCCGAGAAAGTCAGCAACTACCTGGTGGAAGTATACATGAATACACGCAGCTATGATGCCGCACTCAAGTCCATCGACCGTATCTCCCATCCCAGCAAAGCCATTCTGGAAGCCAAACAAAAGATTCTTTTCCAACTCGGGACCCAGTCTTTTGCCAACACGCAGTTCGAACAAGCCATCGGTTACTTCAACCAAAGCGTCACGTTGAGGCAATACAACCTCCAGACCAAGGCAGACGCCCTCTACTGGCTCGGCGAGTCTTATTACCGCCTGAACCGGATGAGAGAAGCTGCCCGCAATTTCAACGAATATCTGTCACTCACCCGGCAGAGGGATACGGAGATGTTCGCCCTTGCCTACTATAACCTGGGCTACATCGCTTTCCACCAGAAAGACTATTCGACGGCAGAGAACCGTTTCCGCAACTTTGTCCAACTGGAGAAAGGTGAAAACCCGACTGCATTGGCAGATGCCTACAACCGTATCGGTGACTGCAACCTGCACGTCCGCCGCTTCGACGAGGCCAAGCAATACTATACAAAAGCAGAAAGTCTGGGAACACCTGCCGGAGACTACTCTTACTATCAGCTGGCCCTTGTAGCCGGCCTGCAAAAAGACTATTCCGGAAAGGTTACTTTACTGGACCGCCTTGCCGTCAAATATCCCAATTCGCCTTATGCCATCAATGCCCTTTACGAAAAAGGACGCTCCTACGTACAGAGCAACAACAGCCCCCAAGCTATCGCCGCCTTCCGCGAATTGCTCGGCAAGTATCCCGAGAGTCCCGTCAGCCGTAAAGCAGCTGCAGAAATCGGCCTGCTTTACTACCAGAACGATGACTATGACCGTGCCATAGAAGCCTACAAACATGTAGTCACCCAATATCCCGGAAGCGAGGAAGCCCGCCTTGCCATGCGCGACTTGAAGTCCATCTACGTAGATGCCAACCGCGTGGATGAGTTTGCCGCCCTTGCCGCCCAAATGCCGGGAGAAATCCGCTTCGAACCCAGTGAGCAAGACTCGCTGACTTACATCGCTGCCGAAAAAGTATATATGAAAGGCGAAGCCGTACCTGCCAAAGAGAGTTTCACCCGCTATCTGCAAAGTTATCCGGGAGGCGCTTTCAGCCTGAATGCACACTACTACCTCTGCGTCATAGGCAAAGAGCAGAAAGATGACGAGGCGGTATTGGAACATGCCGGAAAACTGCTGGAATACCCCGATAACCCATATTCTGAAGAGGCTTTGCTGATGCATGGAGAAATTCTGTTCAACCGCCAGCAATATGACCTGGCATTGGCCGACTACAAAAAATTGCAGGCCAAAGCCACCACGGCAGAGCGCCGCCAGCTTGGCGCTATCGGTGTACTGCGCTGTGGAGCACTGATGCATGATGATGCGGAAGTCATCAACGCCGCCACAGCCTTGCTTGCCGAAGCCAAGCTGTCTCCGGAGCTCCGGAACGAGGCGTTGTACTACCGTGCCAAGGCATACCTCAACCAGAAAGCCGACAAGAAGGCAATGGATGACCTTCAGCTGCTGGCCAAAGACACCCGTACCCTTTATGGAGCCGAAGCCAAATATCTGGTGGCATTACAATGGTACAACGCCGGTAATTATGCCTCTGCAGAAAAGGAAATCCTTAATTTCATCGACCAGAGCACACCGCATGCCTACTGGCTGGCACGCAGTTTCATCCTTCTGTCTGATGTATATGTAGCCATGGACAAGAAGCTCGATGCACGCCAATACCTATTGAGCCTGCAGCAGAACTACCAGGCCGACGACGATATAGCAAGCATGATTAACGAAAGACTGGAGAAATTAAAGTAAGAAATATAGCACATTATGAAAAAGATACAATATATCCTCGCAGGAACTATGCTTGTCTCCCTCTCTTTGGGAGCACAAGCCCAGACACAACCCCAAGACACCACCATGAACCGTACGGTAGTCGTGGAACAAGAATATAATCCGGACATCATGGATGCCTCCAAAGTGAACGTGCTTCCCAAGGTGGAACCTCCTACCGTCAGCAAAAAGGCGGTGGAATATGACGCCACCCTGATGCCGGCAACCCATATCCCGGCAGGTATCATGCAAGCCTATACCGGAAAAGAGACGCAGGCGAAAGCGCTGCCCGGATATGTACGCTTGGGATACGGTAACTACGGTAACCTCGATGTACGCGCCAACTACCTCTTCTCTTTATCCCCCAAAGACCGCCTCAACCTGACATTCACAATGGATGGCATGGATGGCAAACTGGACTTGCCGGATAATGGCGGGAAGTGGAATTCATTCTACTACCGTACCCATGCTGCCATGGATTATGTACATGCCTTCAGCAAAGTCGATTTGAATATTGCCGGAAAGTTCAACCAAAGCAATTTCAATTTCCTGCCCGACTTCGTCAGCAACAAGCAGAAATTCGTTTCGGGTGATGTACATTTCGGGGTAAGTTCCACGAGCGACGATATGCCTCTCCAATTCCGTGCCGAAACCAATTTGTTGGTCTACCAGCGCCAACACGACCTCATGGTGAGCAATATCAAAGAAAATATCGTGCGTACCAAAGCCGATGTCACCGGTTCCATCTCCGATGAGCAGACCATCGGCATGGCTTTTGCCATGGACAATACATTCTACAGCGACGGACGTTTCGAGAATCACACCGACGTAGACTTCAATCCATACTATCTCTTTCAGAATGACGACTGGAAAATACGTCTCGGCGCACACGTCGACCTGGCTTTCGGTTTCGGCAAGAAGTTCCGCGCCGCTCCCGACGTAGAAATACAATACATCTTCTCGGACAGCTACATCCTCTACGCACAAGGTAAGGGAGGACGGCTACAGAACGATTTCCGCCGTCTGGAAACCATTACGCCTTATGGCATTACAAACCAGCAACTTGACAATACCTACGAACAGCTCAACGCAGCCGTCGGCTTCAAGGCAAGCCCGGTCAGCGGATTGTGGTTCAACCTATACGGCGGGTATCAAGATTTGAAAAACGACCTGATTGACACTCCGACTGTCAAGTCCGACGGGATAAGCAATGTTTTCCTCACAGAAGACACCAAGCACCTCTACGCCGGAGCCGACCTGAGCTACAACTACAAGGATGTTTTCTATCTCGCCGCCAATGCCGTCTATCGCCATTGGACAACGGACTCAGACGGTTCTGATGTCGTAGTAAGTTTCAAACCGGCCGTAGAAGGCAATCTCAATCTCAAGGTACGCCCCATCTCCCCACTGCTTGTCGGCATCGGCTATCAGCACATCTCACGCCAAGGCGTGGAGGGCAACAAGGCGGACCCCGTCAGCAATCTCTATCTGAACGGCAGCTACGAACTCTTCAAAGGTATCTCCGTGTATGCGCGCGTGAACAACTTGCTGAACAAAGATTACCAGTACTACTGGGGATACCCTTCAGAAGGTCTCAGTTTCTTAGGCGGAGTAAGCTTCCTCTTTTAATAGAGGCAGCACAAGCCGAAGCTCTAATTTGAACAAAAAAGGTCATTTTTGCTAAATTCTCCTTATATTATAAGGTGGGAAGAATCTTTTTTTCCTACTTTTGCGGGCGAATTCAGTGGCGGGAGTCACTAAAAAACAGAAATTTATGCAGAAAAACCTTGTCATAGTCGAGTCTCCGGCGAAAGCAAAAACCATCGAGAAATTCCTTGGAAAAGATTTCAAAGTCCTTTCCAGCTACGGCCATATACGTGATTTGAAGAAAAAAGAATTCAGTATTGACGTAGACAAAGACTTCAAACCGCATTACGAGATACCGGCGGATAAAAAGAAACTCGTAACCCAGCTGAAAGAAGAAGCCGAGCAGGCAGAAACCGTATGGCTGGCTTCCGATGAGGACCGCGAAGGGGAAGCCATCGCATGGCACTTGTACGAAGTGCTGAAACTGAAACCGGAACACACCAGACGTATCGTCTTCCATGAAATCACCAAAGGTGCCATCCTGAAAGCGATAGAAAATCCCCGTGACATTGACATCAACTTGGTCGATGCCCAGCAAGCCCGACGTATCCTGGACCGTATCGTAGGTTTTGAACTTTCACCGGTATTGTGGAAGAAAGTGAAACCTGCCCTTTCTGCAGGCCGTGTACAGTCCGTAGCCGTCCGTCTCATTGTAGAGCGCGAACGCGAGATACATGCATTCCAAACCGAAGCATCCTACCGTGTTACTGCCGTATTCCTCGTTCCGGACACTGACGGCAAAACAGTGGAAATGAAAGCCGAACTGGCGCATCGGCTCAAGACAAAGGCAGAAGCCCGGAAATTGCTGGAGAGCTGTAAAGCAGCTACGTTTACCATCAGCGACATCACTACCCGTCCGCTGAAGAAAACTCCCGCCGCCCCGTTCACCACCTCTACCTTGCAGCAGGAGGCTGCCCGCAAACTGGGATTCACCGTGGCACAGACCATGATGGTGGCGCAACGTCTGTACGAATCCGGATTGATAACCTACATGCGTACCGACTCCGTCAACCTTTCCGAACTTGCCGTCAACGCCAGCCGTGAAACCATCTCCAACCTGATGGGCGAACGTTACGTACACAACCGCCACTTCGCCACCAAGACCAAAGGAGCGCAAGAGGCCCACGAAGCTATCCGCCCCACCTATATGGAGAATGCCAAGATAGAAGGTACCCCGCAGGAAAGAAAGCTGTACGACCTCATCTGGAAACGTACCATCGCCTCGCAGATGGCAGATGCCGAAGTGGAAAAGACAACCGTAACCATTGCTATCAGCAACGAGACGGAGACTTTCACTGCAACCGGCGAAGTGGTGAAATTCGACGGTTTCCTCCGTGTCTACCGCGAATCATACGATGATGACGTAGAAACCCAGGAAGATGAGGCACGCCTACTGCCCCCTCTGAAAAAAGGACAGAAGCTCGAACATGAAGGTATCACCGCTACCGAACGTTTCACCCAACACCCTCCCCGCTACACGGAAGCAAGCCTTGTGCGCAAATTGGAGGAACTGGGTATCGGACGTCCGTCTACCTATGCTCCTACCATTTCCACCATCCAGCAACGCGAATACGTGATAAAAGGAGAAAAAGCAGGTGAAGAACGCACCTACAATGTGCTCAACCTGCAGGGTAATGAAATAACGGACAACAACCATACAGAAATCACCGGAGCTGAAAAGTCAAAACTGATGCCGACAGACACCGGTATTGTGGTCAATGACTTCCTGATAGAGTACTTCCCGGACATCCTTGACTACAACTTCACTGCGAGCGTCGAAAAGCAATTCGACGAAATAGCCGAAGGTGACAAGCAATGGACCGCCATTCTGAAAACATTCTATAAAAAATTCCATCCTTCAGTAGAAAACACGCTTGCCGCGAAAACCGCCCACAAGGCAGGCGAACGGATTCTGGGAACAGACCCCGTCAGCGGAAAGCAAGTGTCTGTAAAAATCGGACGTTTCGGCCCAGTAGCACAGATAGGTACTGCCGAAGATGAGGAAAAGCCCCGTTTCGCTCAGGTAAAAAAAGAAATGTCCATCGAGACCATTACGCTGGAAGAAGCGCTGGAGCTGTTCAAACTTCCCCGTACTCTCGGAGAGTACGAAGGTAAGAATGTAGTCGTAGGTGCGGGACGTTTCGGACCTTATATCCAGAACAACGGCTTGTATGCCTCATTACCCAAGACAATGGACCCGATGACTGTTACGCTGGAAGAAGCTATTGAACTTTTGCAAAAGAAACAAGAAGCAGAAGCCCAGAAACATATCAAGAAGTTTGAGGAAGAACCGGAACTGGAAATCCTGAATGGACGCTATGGCCCTTACATCGCTTATAAAGGCAGCAACTACAAGATTCCTAAAGACATCATCCCTCAAGACCTAAGCCTTCAGGCTTGTCTGGAGATTGTGAAACTGCAAAGCGACAAGGATACGGGCAAGTCGAAACGGACTGCAAAGGCGGTGAAAGCAACGAAAACTACGAAAACAACCGCCAAAGCAACTGCCAAAACGAGCAAGACGAAATAGGATGAAGCCGATTTACTCTTCCTTTCATATCGGAAGAGTTTCGGACAATCCGAAAGAAGCCCAAGGTTCAGAGTACCAAAATACTTTTTTGTACAACCAGAGTTTTCACGGTATTTGTCATCTCTGCATGCCCGATTCTTCAGGCACGGATGATGCGGATAAAGAAAGCCAATAGTGCCACTGCAACATCACTGCATATCTTATGCAGTGTCACTGCAATAGTGTTGCAGTGGCGCTGCAAAAGGCGTGCAGTAGTTTTGCAGTGGAGTTGCACTGATTATCAACATCTTATTTTACCCACATAAAATGAGGGAAAAGATTTATCTACATAAAATGGAGGAAAACACTCCTTTAGCCAGTTTTTGTAAAAAAGCCTTGTGTCTTCGTTAAATATTGCATATATTCGCCGTGCATGCAAGATGGATAAGTAAAACTCAACCGTCAAGATGCAAAAAAGACAATATACCATGAAGCAAATCAACCTTTTATCGGCACTCCTGCTGCTATGCCTCTATGCCTGCAACAACAAACCATATCCTCATACTATGCAAGTGGCAGATAAATTGGTATATAGTAATCCGGACAGTGCCTGCCTATTGCTGGAACAACTCCGTGACAGTATCACTACAGAACCCAAAGCCACACAGATATATTACCAACTACTGAACATAAAGGCCAGAGACAAAGCCTATATTACACATACCTCTGACAGCCTCATCCTGGAAGTTCTGCATTATTATGAAGATAAAAAAGACAAAACGCATTTACCCGAAGCATATTACTATGCCGGGCGAGTATATGCCGACTTAGGAGATGCCCCACAAGCATTAGACTACTATCAGAAAGCAGCAGAACTGTTGGAAGGAAGTACGGATTACCGATTGCAGAAAGTGATTTATAGTCAAATGGGAGAATTGTTCCTTTATCAGGGAGTATATGAAGAGGCGATGAAAACATACAAAAAAGCTTATCGGTATAGTGCATTGACCAAAGATGAAAGAAGTATAATTGTCAACCTCTGCAATATAGGGACAACTTGGATGGCTTTCGATAAGCAAGACAGTATTTTACACTATTATACACTTGCACTAGCACAAGCCGAGAAGAACAAAGATAAAGAATCAATAACCATGATGCACTATCGCTTCATTGATCTATATATCCAACTAAAGCAATACGATTCAGCCAAAGCCATATTGCAAACGGTCATACTTTCTACACCACCACAAGAAACAGCGCAATATGCAACCGTTGCAGCTTCATATCACGAAATGGGGAAATTTGATTCTGCACAGCACTACTATAATATCATGCTGAAGAGTGATAATATCTATGCCCTACAAGCCGCTCATTGGGGATTAGCAAAAATCTCAGAAAGAGATTCCAATTGCTCTTCCATTTTATATCACCTCCAGCACTACAATGAATTGACCGATTCCATCAAAAACATTACAGACAGCGAAAGTATCCGTAAAATGCAGTCACTTTACAATTATCAACTACATGAAAAAGAAAGTAACCGATTAAAAAACCAAAGTACCCGCCAACAGTTCTGGATATTATCTTCACTCTTGACATTAAGTATTCTGGTGCTTGTCTTCCTTATTTATTTTTACACAAACAAACAAAAGAAAGCCCGTTTGGAGAATAGCTTGAAAGAGCTGAAACGGCAAAAAGAGGAGCAGTACCAAAGAAGTACACAATACATTGAAGACAATAAGCACAAAATAGCGCTATTGGAAAAAGATTTGCAAACAACCAATCAGAGCAACAATGCTATGCAAAAGCTGCTCTTGGCACAAAAAGAGCAGATACTTCACATGAACTGCAAAATAGAAGCAGACCAAAAAGAACAATCCTTAGCCGAAATAGCCTTTCGCCAATCCGATATTTACTGCAAATTCAAAGATGCCGCTAACGACAATAAACCTATTGATGCCCAAGACTGGGAAATGCTACGCATCAAAGTGGATCGTTGCTATAAAGATTTCACAGCACGCCTGCAAGCCATCTACCCCGTAAGCGACATTGAAATGAAAATCTGCCTATTACTCAAAATAGGAATCAACGTAACAGGTATCGCACAGCTTACCAGAAGAACTAAATCAGCCATTGTCTCTGCCCGCAAAAAGCTGTATGAAAAGACACACGGGGAAGTTGGCAAACCGGAACAATGGGACAAAATTATTCAGTCGTTATAGATGCCTATATAAAAAGGTACAGTTATACACACAAAAATCGCACAAAATAGCACGTCAAAACAAGAACCGCACAAAAACCGCACAGTTCTTAAATGAGAAACAAATTGAAATCCCATAAATTCGCAAACTAAAACTCAAATACATCAAATTATGAAACGTTTGCTTATTATTATTTGTTCTTGCCTTCTTTACATAGGATTATGTTCAGCTAAGACGAAAATATATTTAGAGAGAAAGCAAAAAAACGCCCAAACGCGTTCTTTAGTCACAGAACCAACGGCCAACCACGAAGGCAATACCATCTATCTACAATCCGATGTCTCCATAAAGGAACTTCAAGTAACCGTCAAAGACGAAAAAGGAAACATCATTTCTTCAGAGTTCATTTCTCTCTCTTCCCAGCAATCCTATGCTTTTTCTATAGGAGGTGCAAAAGAAGGAATTTATATTTTAGAGTTGAATGACGGAAAAGAGGAATATTACGGCTATTTTGAAATCTACTAATAGAATCAAACATGAAAATAGTTTGAATTAAAAAAACAATAAACGAGAACTCAAAAACGCCCAATTATCTACATCTCTAATTAAATTTGAAATGAAGAAAATCTTACTCACACTATTAATATACATAGCATATTGTATTTTTGTACAATGCGAAAATGATAAGCTACAAGAAAGTTTAGTTATTGCCACTATACTTTCAAAAACTGTAAATACAGTAGACCCTATTACGCTTAATGAAAACAAAAAAATGCAATTATTAGAGGAAAACAGTAATGAAATAGTATTACTTTCTCTAAATGCAATTAAAGAATTTACATACCAAGAAGGATACGAATATAAGTTAAGCCTATTAAAAACAAAAATTGAAAAGCCAGAATACATTGTAGACGCTCCTTCATTTGAATACAAATTATTAAATACAATTTCAAAAATGAAAGTAGAGTAGTAAACTAACATACCATACTTCATTAAAAAACGAAAATCATGAAAAAGAAAATCATTTTTTCAAACTGTATTTTTTTACTTTCTTTATTAGCTTGTACAAATGAGCTAAAAGAAGAAACCTCTTCTTTAAATACAATTCCTATTGATGTAATTAATTTAGAAGAAGCATTTCCTAATAAGACTAAAGAAACTGTGACTTTGCAAAATGGAATATCATTCGAAAGGTATAATGATTTAATTATTTGGGGAGGAGATATGATAATATCCGAAAAGATGTTTAATTCTTTTAATAATCCTACTCAGACCAGAGGCGGAATCGTTAATAATCCAGACTTTAAATGGCCCAATGGGATTGTTTATTACAAATTTGACTCTGCAATATCAAAAACGACTAAAGAACATATTCAACAAGCCATGGATGAATGGAAACAATCAACTTCTAAAATCATCACATTCACAGAAAGAACATCTCAAAAAAATTACATCAAGTTCATCAATGGAGATGGTAATTATTCATCAGTCGGAATGAGAGGTGGAGAACAAATTCTTAGCATTAGCAAATATGACAGTAATAAAGGTACTGCTTTACACGAAATAGGACATGCACTTGGATTAATTCATGAGCAGCAACGACGCGACAGAGACGAATATATTAATATAAATTGGGACAATATTCAGTCTGATAAAAAAAGTAATTTCAAGATATGGGAAGAAAGTCACGCCGTGATTAAGTACATTCCTGATGTACTATTTGATTATAAATCTATAATGCTATATCCTTCTTATAATTCTTTTGCTATTGATTACTCGAAGCCTACAATGACCAAGAAAGATGGTTCGACATTTAATGCACAAAGAAACAACCTTAGTTATATTGATATAGTAGCAATTTACGATATTTATGGTTTCCCCACTGGAGGAGGAGGTCCTTCCGTCACTTCCATCAAATAAACACTTATCTATCTTGACTACTATAATGAAGAAAATTACAATGTACGCCACAAAACAAATTTCTATCACAAGTATATAAAGAATAAGCCCGAAGAAGTATCTTCGGGCTTATTCTTTATTATAGTGCGGTGCTTACATTCTGTCAGGTACCTCAATTCCCAATAAGCCCATACCTAAGCGTACCACCTTGGCTACATTCTCGGACAATGCAAGGCGGAATACCTTCACTGCTTCGTTCTCCTCACGCAAAATGCTGAAGTCATGGTAGAACTGATTATATTCCTTCACAAGGTCATACGTATAGTTTGCAATGATGGACGGACTGTAGTCCTCACCTGCCTGCTTCACAATAGCGGCAAAGTCGGCAACCATCTGTATCAGTCCCTCTTCCTTCTCACTCAGTTCAATGCCGGCAGGCAACTGGGCAGGGATTTCGATACCGGCCTCTTTTGCCTTGCGGAGAACAGACTGGATACGTGCATAAGTATATTGGATGAACGGCCCCGTATTACCATTAAAGTCGATGGACTCTTTTGGATTGAATGTCATGTTCTTGCGGGCATCCACTTTCAGGATGAAGTACTTTAAGGCACCCAGACCAACGATACGGGCGATATTGTCTGCCTCTTCCTTTGTCAGACCATCCAGCTTACCCAGTTCATTGCTGGTTTCCTTGGCTGTATCAATCATCTCCGCCATCAAGTCGTCAGCATCAACTACTGTACCTTCGCGGCTCTTCATCTTGCCCTCGGGAAGTTCCACCATACCGTAAGAGAAGTGCACCAACCCTTTACCCCATTCGAAGCCCAGTTTGTCGAGCAGGATGGACAATACCTGGAAATGGTAATTCTGTTCGTTGCCTACCACATAAATCATCTTGTCGATGGGATAATCTGCAAAGCGGAGTTTGGCAGTACCTATATCCTGCGTCATGTAGACGGATGTACCGTCCGCACGCAACAGTAGCTTGTGGTCCAACCCCTCACCCGTGAGGTCTGCCCATACAGAGCCATCTTCTTTCCGGTAGAAGAAGCCTTTCTCCAGGCCCTCCATTACCTTCTCCTTACCTTCGAGGTACGTGTTTGATTCGTAATATATCTTATCAAAAGTTACACCCATCATACGGTAAGTCTCGTCAAAACCTGCATACACCCAGTCGTTCATCTTCTTCCAGAGCGCACGTACTTCCGGGTCATTGGCCTCCCACTTTACCAGCATTTCACGAGCCTCCTTCATCAAAGGAGATTCAGCTTCCGCCTTGGCTTTGGCTTCTTCCTCATTCATGCCTTCGCTTTGGAACTTGGCCATCAGTTCTTTCACTTCCGCTTTATAATGCTTGTCGAAGGAAACATAGTAATCGCCAATCAAGTGATCTCCCTTCTTGCCGGATGATTCGGGAGTTTCACCATTTCCGTACTTCTGCCATGCCAACATGGACTTGCAGATATGAATTCCACGGTCATTGACAATATTTGTCTTTACTACCTTATTACCGTTGGCAGCCACTATATTAGCCAGCGCATTTCCTAAAAGATTATTGCGTACATGGCCCAAATGAAGCGGTTTGTTGGTGTTGGGAGAAGAATACTCAATCATCACCAATGGAGAGTTGTCAGTAACAGCCACGATACCGTACTGCTTGTCCGCATGAATGCCATTCAACAATTCTATCCACGCAGAGGAGGCAATGGTCAGGTTCAGGAAGCCCTTGATGACATTAAATGCTGCAACCGAAGGCTCGTTTGCCTGCAAGTATTCACCGATTTCCTGGGCCGTCTGCTCCGGTCCTTTCTTGGACATACGGAGAAAAGGGAATACAACCAGCGTGAGGTGTCCCTCAAATTCTTTCTTGGTTTTCTGCAACTGCACTTGTGCGGCAGGAACATCCTGTCCGTAAAGCGCTTTCAGTCCGCCGATGACGGACGATACCAGTTTCTGTTCTATATTCATGATTCAAATGTATTTTCCTGCGTGCAAAGATAGCGTAAACCGAAATCAGTACAAAACAAGCAGGCTTGTTTTTATGGCCTCACAAGATATTCAACATACAAAGAGGGGACGCTCCTTGTAAAACGTCCCCTCTTTGTATGTTGAGTATACTGTTCTTATTCAGCTGTCAATTCCGTACCTGGTTTGAATTTAACAACTTTCTTTGCAGCAATCTCGATAGGCTTTTTAGTAGAGGGGTTGATACCCATACGCGCTCCTCTTTCCACCACACTGAAAGTTCCAAAACCAACCAATGATACTTTATCACCGGCCTTCATTGCCTTAGTGACTGATGCGATAAATGCATCCAATGCTTTCTTTGAATCAGTCTTTGACAAACCAGACTCCGCTGCCATAGCGCTAATAAGTTCCGCCTTATTCATAATGCTTAAAATTAATTAATATGTTACACAAAAGATATTTTTACTTTTCATCACAAACCTCCACAAAAATAGAGCAATATTTCTGAATATCAAATAAAAACATTAAAAAAATATTGGAAAACAACGAAAAAGAAGGAATAGAATCTGCTTTTTCTGTTATAGAACAGAATTTATTCGTATTTTTGCCGGAGAAAGCAAAAACAGGCAACTGTTTTTGAACTGTAAAATGAATTGAAACAACAGATTATGAATACTATACCTACTGTAACCAAGAACCTTTTAATCATTAATGTGCTGATGTTTCTGGGTACCATCGTCGCCCAAAGCTACGGCATCGACCTCGCCCAATATCTGGGATTGCATTTTTTCCTTGCCGAAGATTTCAATGCAGCACAATTGATAACATATATGTTCATGCACGCCGGATTCGCGCACATATTTTTCAACATGTTTGCTGTATGGATGTTCGGACGTATTTTAGAGCAGGTATGGGGGCCAAAACGATTTCTGTTCTACTATCTGGTGTGCGGTATAGGAGCCGGAATTATCCAGGAGGTGGTACAGTATATTCATTATGAGACAGTACTTTCCGCCTATGACAGCGTAAATACTGGCATGGCCATCATCCCGATGGAGGAATATCTCAATATGATGACTACCGTGGGAGCTTCGGGAGCAGTATACGCCATTCTGCTGGCATTCGGCATGTTGTTCCCCAACCAGCAAATGTTCATCTTCCCGTTACCGGTTCCCATCAAGGCCAAATATTTTGTTATCGGATATGCCTTGATTGAACTTTATGCCGGATTTGCAAACAGTGCAGGAGACAATGTGGCTCACTTCGCACATCTGGGTGGTATGGTATTCGGCTTTATCCTAATTATGTACTGGAGAAAAAAGAATAGAGGAAATGGCTACTATTATAACTGATTTGAAAGAAACCTTCCGTAGGGGGAACATTTATATCCAACTGATTTACATCAATGTAGCGGTATTCATACTTACTACGCTAACCGAAGTCATGTTCCAGTTGTTCAACCGGAGTATAGCAGGCGTATTCGAATGGTTGGAACTGCCGGCATCAGTCCTACGCTTCATCCTGCAACCATGGTCACTACTGACATATATGTTCATGCATGCAGGATTCATGCACATTCTTTTCAATATGCTGTGGCTTTACTGGTTCGGTGCACTGTTCCTGAGTTTCTTCTCTGCAAAGCATCTCCGGGGTGTATACATTCTGGGAGGAATTTGCGGCGGTCTGCTCTATATGGCCGCCTATAACATTTTCCCGTATTTCCGTCCCATGACAGACTATTCTTTCATGCTGGGCGCTTCTGCCTCTGTACTTGCCATTGTAGCCGCCACCGCCTATCGCGAGCCCAACTATCCGATACGGCTACTGCTGTTCGGAACCATCCGGCTGAAATACCTGGCACTCATCGTTATAGGCACCGATTTACTGTTCATCACCTCCAGCAATGCCGGTGGACACATCGCACATTTAGGAGGTGCGCTGGCAGGGGTATGGTTTGCCGCCAGCCTCAGCAAAGGTAGTGACCTGACCTCATGGATAAACAAATGTCTGGATACCTTAGTTTCCATCGTCAGCTTCAAACCTAGAAAGCCGAAAATGAAAGTACACTACGGTACTGGCAAACAAAAAGATTATGATTACAACGCACGGAAAAAAGCCCAATCCGACGAGATAGACCGCATTCTCGACAAATTAAAGAAATCGGGATACGAAAGCCTTACTACAGAGGAAAAGAAAAGCTTGTTCGACGCGAGTAAACGTTAAACCAATGGAAAATGGAAAATGGAAAACGGAAAATGAAAAATGAGAATATAACCGCCACTCTTATTTTCAGTTTTCACCTTTCAATTTTCAACTATTATAATGAAGCATCTCGGTAATTTTGTCGCTCTCCTGATTTTAGCGGTCAATGCCTTATTTACGGGCCTATTACTGTTCACCGCCTATAGTCCGCACATCCAGCCGGTCACACATCCGGTGCAATCGTGCCTGGGGCTGACATTTCCCGTGTTCCTGATGATAAATGCCGGCTTCCTCATTTTTTGGCTGGTCATCCAGCGCTATAGGTCGGCTTTGCTGCCCCTAATAGGGATGTTGCTCTGCTATTCGCAGATACGCACCTATCTGCCCATCAACTTCCATACAGACCACTTACCGGAAACAAGTATCAAACTGCTCTCCTACAACATTATGGGATTTGACGGTGCCGCCAAACAAGATGGCAAAAACCCGATATTGACCTATTTGAAGGAAAGTGGCGCCGATATCCTCTGTCTGCAGGAATATTCCACAGTACAATCCTCAAAGCATCTTTCGCAAAAAGACGTAGAGCGGGAACTCAAGGCATATCCATACCACCGCATCAACACAGTGGGTAGCGGAAAGGGACATACCAACAAGATAGCATGTTACTCTAAATTTCCGATTCTCTCGTCACGCATATTGGATTATCCCAGCGAATACAACGGTTCGGTACTCTATGAAATCAAGATTGGGGAAGACACGGTTACCCTCATCAACAATCATCTGGAGTCCAACAAGCTGACCAAAGCCGATAAAGTCGTGTACGAAGACATGCTGAAATCTCCCGAAAAGGAAAAAGTGAAAAGCGGCGCACGCCTGCTCATACGCAAGCTGGCAGAAGCATCGGCCATCCGTGCCCCGCAAGCTGACACTATTGCACATGAAATAGCCGCTTCACCGCATCCTTACATTATTGTATGCGGCGATTTCAACGATACCCCCATCTCCTATACCCACCGCACCATCGCCCAGGATTTGGACGACGCATTCACCCAATCAGGACGGGGGCTGGGCATCTCCTACAACCAGAACAGATTCTATTTCCGGATAGACAACATACTGACAAGCAAGAACCTGAGAGCCTACAATTGTACAGTAGACCGTTCCATCAAAGAGTCAGACCACTATCCGATATGGTGCTATATCACTAAGAGATATTGAAAATTAATACTTAACCATTTAATACTTAGAAAACAATGTTCAAGAAATGTATTCTAATTTTAGCAGTAAGTTGTATGATGTACTCCTGTGCCACCCAGACGGAAAGCAATCCGTTCCTTACCGAGTTTCAAACACCCAATGGCGTGCCTCCATTCGATAAAATCAAGTTGGAGCACTATGAACCCGCATTCCAGAAAGGCATGGAAGAGCAAAATGCCAACATCCAAGCCATCATTGACAATACGGAAGCCCCTACTTTCGAAAATGTCATTGTTGCCCTTGACAACAGCTCTCCCACCCTGGACCGTGTAGGTGGTGTATTTTTCAACCTGACGGAGGCCGAAACTACCGATGAACTGACAGCCCTTTCCATGAAACTGGCTCCGACATTGGCCGAACACGAAGACAACATCTCCCTCAACCAGGAGCTTTTCAAGAAAGTGGATGCTGTCTACAGCCAGAAAGATGCTCTCGGCCTGACCCGCGAACAACAAAGGCTGCTGGAAAAAACCCATAAGAAATTTATCCGTTCCGGCGCCAATCTTCCGGCCGACAAACAAGCCCGTCTGCGTGAGATCAACAAGCAGCTTTCCACACTCGGAATCACGTTCAGCAACAACATCCTGAACGAAAACAACGACTTCAAGCTTTATGTAGGAAAAGAGGAAGACCTCGCCGGACTTCCCCAATGGTTCCGCGAAAGCGCCATGGCTGAAGCCCGTGCCACCGGACAGGAAGGCAAATGGCTGTTTACCCTCCATAATGCAAGCCGCCTGCCTTTCCTTCAATACTCTGCTAACCGGCCGCTACGCGAACAGATGTACAAGGCCTACATCAACCGCGGCAATAACAATGACAAGAACGACAACAAGAAAATCATTACCGACATCGTACGCCTGAGACTTGAAAAGGCGCAACTGCTGGGTTTCGACTGTTACTCCAACTTTGTATTGGACAATACAATGGCAAAGAATTCCACCGCCGTGATGGACTTCCTCAACAACTTGTGGAGTTATGCACTCCCCAAAGCAAAAGCCGAAGCAGCCGAACTGCAAAAGCTGATGGACAAGGAAGGCAAAGGAGAGAAACTGGAAGCATGGGATTGGTGGTACTACACCGAAAAACTCCGTAAGGAGAAATATAACCTCGAAGAAGAAGAGATTAAGCCCTACTTCAAACTGGAAAACGTACGTGAAGGCGCCTTTGCCGTTGCCAATAAGCTCTATGGCATCACGCTGACAAAGCTCGAAGGTATCCCCGTCTATCATCCCGATGTAGAAGTGTTTGAAGTGAAAGCCGCAGACGGCTCACAAGTAGGTATCTTCTATGTAGATTACTTCCCCCGTCCCGGCAAAAGCGGTGGTGCCTGGATGAGCAATTACCGCGAACAACAAGGCAGCATACGTCCATTGGTATGCAACGTATGCAGCTTCACCAAGCCCGTAGGCGACACTCCTTCCCTGCTGACTATCGACGAAGTGGAAACTTTGTTCCATGAATTCGGCCATGCCCTGCACGGATTATTGACCCAATGCCAGTATAAAGGTACTTCAGGCACCAATGTCGTACGCGACTTCGTGGAACTCCCCTCTCAAATCAACGAGCATTGGGCTACCGAACCCGAAGTATTGAAAATGTATGCCAAGCATTACAAGACCGGCGAGGTCATTCCCGACAGCCTGATTGAAAAGATACTGAACCAGAAAACGTTCAACCAGGGTTTCATGACTACCGAGTTGCTGGCCGCCGCCATCCTCGACATGAACCTGCATAACCTGACTGATACCGAAGGTCTTGATGTCGTTGCATACGAAAAAGAAGCGATGGACCAACTGGGGCTGATTCCGGAAATAGCTCCCCGCTACCGTACCACATACTTCAACCACATCATCGGCGGTTATGCTGCAGGCTACTACAGCTATCTCTGGGCCAATGTTCTGGACAACGATGCCTTCGAAGCTTTCAAGGAACACGGTATCTTCGACAAGCAGACAGCCGACCTCTTCCGCCAGAATGTTCTGGAAAAAGGAGACAGCGAAGACTCGATGACTCTCTATAAAAACTTCAGAGGAACTGAGCCTCAATTAGACCCGATGTTAAAAAATCGCGGTATGAAGTAAGATTTGTGAAAAAAAAGCTATATTTGCAGCCTTGTATGCAACAGAATTTAATTAAAAAGTAATCATAATAAACTAAAAGTAACATGCAAAACAAAGGATTTGTAAGGGTTTTTGCGATATTGCTCACACTGGTGTGTGTGTTCTATCTCTCCTTCTCTTTTGTAACTCGCCATTACACAAGTAAGGCCAAAGAGTTTGCAAAAGGCGATGTGAAAGTAGAGCAGGACTACCTCGATTCTCTGGCTAATGAGAAAGTGTATTTCGGCAATTGGACGCTGAAACAATGTCGTGAGATGGAAATCAGTTTAGGTTTGGACTTGAAGGGTGGTATGAACGTCATCCTTGAAGTTTCCGTACCCGATGTCATCAAAGTATTGGCTGACAACAAGACTGACGAAGCATTCAACCAAGCATTGGTCACTGCCGCCAAACAAGCTACCACAAGCCAGGATGACGTGATCACCCTATTCGTCAGAGAGTATCACAAGCTTGCTCCGGGTGCTCCTCTTTCACAACTGTTCGCAACCCAACAATTAAAAGACAAGGTAACTCAGAAATCTACCGACGCGGAAGTTGAGAAAGTATTGCGCGAAGAAGTAAAGGCAGCTGTTGACAACTCCTACAATGTACTTCGTACCCGTATCGACCGTTTCGGTGTAGTTCAGCCCAATATCCAGAGTCTGGAAGACAAAATGGGCCGTATCATGGTAGAACTTCCGGGTATCAAAGAACCTGAACGTGTAAGAAAATTATTACAAGGTTCCGCCAATCTGGAATTCTGGGAAACATACACAGCAAAAGACGTTACTCCCTATCTGCAAGCTGCCGACACCAAGTTGCGTGCCATCGTTGCAAGCGAAACTCCGGCAGAAGAGGCAGACAGCGCAGCTACCGAAGCTCCTGCCGTAGCCCAAGCTACCAGCACAGCCGACAGTCTTGCCGCTGCTTTAAAGGGTGAAAACAAGACACAACCCGCTGACCTTGCACAAATAAAGAAAGAACACCCGCTGTTCGCAATCTTGCAAGTCAACCCCAGCGGACAAGGTCCTGTTGTAGCCTATGCCAACTACAAGGATACAGCTGAAATCAACAGATACCTTTCCATGCCGGAAGTTCAAGCCGAAATGCCGAAAGACTTGCGTCTGAAATGGGGAGTATCTCCTTATGAATATGATCCGAAAGCTCAGACTTTCGAACTTTATGCCATCCGTTCTACAGAACGTAACGGCAAGGCGCCTCTGGAAGGTGATGTAGTGGTTAGCGCCAAAGACGAATACGACCATTACGGTAAACCTGCCGTAAGTATGTCCATGAACACTGACGGTGCACGCCGTTGGGCTCAGCTCACCAAGCAGAATATCGGCAAGAGCATCGCTATCGTGCTGGACGGTTACGTTTACTCCGCACCGAACGTAAACAATGAAATCACTGGTGGTAACTCACAGATTACCGGTCACTTTACTCCGGAACAAGCAAAAGACTTGGCAAACGTGTTAAGATCAGGTAAGATGCCAGCTCCTGCGCACATCGTACAAGAAGATATCGTAGGTCCTTCACTGGGACAAGCTTCCATCAATGCCGGTATCATGTCATTCATCGTAGCATTGATTCTGCTGATGGTTTACATGTGCTCTATGTACGGATTCATTCCGGGTATGGTTGCCAATGGTGCTTTGGTGCTGAACTTGTTCTTCACGTTGGGTATCCTTTCTTCTTTCCAGGCAGCATTGACGATGTCCGGTATTGCCGGTATGGTGTTGGCGCTGGGTATGGCTGTGGATGCCAACGTATTGATTTACGAGCGTACCAAAGAAGAACTCCGTGCAGGCAAGGGTGTGAAGAAAGCATTGGCTGACGGTTACTCCAACGCCTTCTCTGCTATCTTCGACTCCAACTTGACGTCTATCATCACCGGTATCATCCTGTTCAACTTCGGTACAGGTCCTATCCGCGGTTTTGCCACTACACTGATTATCGGTATCTTGATTTCGTTCTTTACTGCCGTGTTCATGACACGTCTGTTCTATGATTATTTCATGGGCAAAGACAAATTGCTGAACCTGACATTCTCTTCCAAGATTTCCAAGAACCTAATGGCGAACGTACACTTCGACTTCATGGGCAGAAACAAGCTGTGGTTGACCATCACCGGAGCTGCCGTAGTTGTATGCATCGCTTTCCTCGCTACCCGTGGACTGAGCCAGAGCATCGACTTCACCGGTGGACGTAACTTCAAGGTACAGTTTGAGAACAAAGTGGAACCGGAACAGATTCGTGAACTTATCTCCAGCAAGTTCGGCGATGCCAATGTCAGCGTTATCGCTATCGGTACAGACGGCAAGACTGTACGTATCAGCACGAACTACCGCATTGAAGAAGAAGGTAACAACATCGACTCTGAAATCGAAGCATATCTGTATGAGACTCTGAAGCCGGTATTGACTCAGAACATCACTTTGGAAACCTTCATCGACCGCGAAAACCATACGGGCGGAAGTATCATCAGTTCCCAGAAGGTAGGTCCGAGTATCGCAGACGATATCAAGGTTTCAGCCATCTGGTCCGTTGTACTTGCATTGATTGCCATCGGTATCTATATCCTGATCCGTTTCCGCAATATTGCATACAGTATCGGTTCAGTAGCCGCATTGGCTTGTGATACCATCATCATCCTGGGTGCCTACTCTATCTGTTGGGGCTGGATGCCGTTCTCTCTGGAAATCGACCAGACCTTTATCGGTGCCATCCTGACAGCTATCGGTTACTCTATCAATGACAAGGTGGTAATCTTCGACCGTGTACGCGAATTCTTCGGCCTCTATCCGAAGCGTGACAGATTCCAGTTGTTCAATGACTCATTGAACACAACTCTGGCACGTACCATCAATACTTCACTGAGTACTTTGATTGTGTTACTGTGTATCTTCATCCTCGGTGGTGATTCCATCCGCAGCTTCGCATTCGCCATGATTCTGGGTGTTGTATTCGGTACAATGTCTTCTCTGTTCGTTGCATCTCCTATCGCTTACATACTGATAAAAGGCAAAAAGAGCAGTGAACTTAATGAAGTTTCAGAATAAAAGGATTTTACTATAATAATATCCCTAATTAAGGGGCTATCTATTTTCGAATAGCCCCTTAATTAGGGATATTCAGTAAATGTCATAAAAAAGTAAGATGGCATATGCAGATGATTTGCTCCTACCATCTCATATGCCATTTTATTGTATTTTCTCTCTCTGAGCTAAAATCTTATCCGTTTGGAAGAAGCCTAACAACTTCCTCTATAGGATTTCTGTTTTCCTGTTCCGTACTTTAATTTTCGATAGTGAGTAATACTGTTTTTGTGTACCGAAACGGCCTTCGAGCCTGGTGGCTTTGAAAATTCTATAAACAGAAGTTACTTAACACCTATTCAATACAAGCGATGATATTCAATTCTAAAACTTGAAGCATAATTGTAAACTTCAGCATGGCCAAGCGAAGGGTTACATTTGCCAAGTTGAGATTGATAGGACCCGGTACCTTTCACTGAAAAGATCTCTTAATCAAGCTTCATATCAGAATGAGAAACACGAGACCTAAACAATGCCAGCTAGGCATAAAACTGATTGGTCATTTCGACTCCTCCTTGTGATTAAGCCATCAGACAAACGTTACTTATGAACATTTTTAAGTGTTTTCCCAGGGACATCATGCAGTTTCGGGCGACTTGGACGTACGTTATAGATGTTCATCCATTTCTCAAGAATATCGCGTAATTCTTGCAGTTTCTGGCCATATGAGTTTTCCATTATCAGGTTTCTCATTTCCCCTCTGTCATTTTGCATATCAAACAGCTGTTCGCGATATCTTCCTTTATCGTAAAGCACATATTTATAACGTTCGCTACGTACTACCCAGCCCCTCGTCTTGCTACCGTCAAACCGTGTTTCGGTGATGATATATTCTTGATGTAAAGCTTGCGGATTTCCTTCCTCTGCAATTTTCCGGAAAGACTTTCCTGCTGCTCCCTTCGGCATTTTGGCACCTGCCCAGTCACACACGGAGGCAAAGAAATCTACACCGTTACTAATAAGCTGGGGTAACACTTTGCCTGCATTCTTCTTGCCTGGCAGCGTTACAATAAGAGGGATATTGATAATCTCCTCATATAAAGCAGACTTCTGGTTCCAACGATGGGCACCTATACCATCGCCGTGATCGCTGGAAAAGATTACCACTGTATTTTCCCAAAGATTATTCCGATCGATGGCATCAATAATCTTTCCTATTTCTCTATCTACTTTTTCTACCAAGCGATAATAAGTATATCGGTACATACGCCAGTCTTCGGGGGTAAAACCAGCGGTTGGATATACATTGTAGTTATTGATTCTTTCACTTTCAATGACGTCAGCATCATACGGGTTTTTGGCAAAATTGGCAGGCAATCCCGGACAATCCCGTATATCAGGTATATCAATATTTCCATAAGGGAAGTTCTGACGACGTGCATATTCGCAGATATTATGTGGGTTGTCATAGGAAGCCACCAAAAAAAACGGCTTTTTATGTTTGCGCGAGAGATATTCGGCACAAGCTTCTGCCAGCCCATCATCACTATGTTTATATATATTGTCGAAGCCATATTCTTTGTCTGGAACTTCGAGTAAAGGAAGATGCCATTTACCGCCATAGGCACAATCATAACCGGCATTCTTTATTAAAGTGCCCAGTGTTTGTGCCTTAAGAGAGTCGGGCATCGGTGATCCGTTGACAGACAGCCCTACTGCATCCGGATAGTACCCTGTAAACATAGCTCCACGTGAGGGGCCACTGAGTGGAGCTGTACAATAAGCGTTATTAAATAGTATACCGGCCGCTGCCAAACGGTCAAGGTTGGGAGTGTGCAGATCCGGATTTCCGGCACAGCTCATGGCGCTGGCCGTTTGCTGATCGGTGAAGATGTAGATGATGTTAGGACGTTCGATGGCAGAAGCCATAGAAGAGCATAACAACGAAAAACAAGCCAAATACTTCATTGAATTTTCTTTTACCATATTATTTCAATAATTCAATTTTGTTTTAAAGTGATATCATATTTCAAGTTCCGGTAAGGCATCAACCAGCCTTTTTTCTACTTTCTTTCCGTCTACCCGATCTATGATGGTCGTAGCACCTTTGTTTGAGTCATAATTGAAGTCCAGCGAAACACCGTTCTGTTTATTCTCTATATACAAGAACGCATTACCTTCACCTTCCAGATTACATTCGATAACCCATTCTTCTACTGTTATGCGGTTCCTTTCACGATTAATTACAGCATCGGCACGGTTGTTTCCATGTACATCAATCACATTGAGAAAACAGATTTTGCTGCAAGAAGCTGTCGTTGCTGTAAAATGATAATGATTGGAGAGAGTTTTGCCAAGTCGTTTTTTCCAATCAACAGCAGCCACAAAAAAGGTGTCTGTTTGCGCATAAGTCATTTTCTGTGAGGAGAACAGATGAGCTATAGATACTCCGTCTGCCTTGTTCTTTCCTAAGATGCGCAATCCGTCTTTCTCTTCAGCGACTTCCATGGGCAGTTCTACCGTATGCAGCAGATAATTCCATTCTACCGGTTCTTTACCAACCAGTTCGTCATAAACAACGAACAAACCCGAACGTCCCAGCTGAACAATATGTCTTCGAAAAAAATCCAGTTTATTCTCATCCCAACCTTTCTCCGGTGTATACTGAGTACCAGACAAGCGCCCACGTTCCAGCCACAACGGAGAAACCACTTTTCCATAAGCGTTAGAAGCATCACCTACAACGTAGGAGATTTCTTCTCCTTCATAATAGCGAGGAATCCATCCATAACCTTCCGTTCCAATCTTTTGTCCCATACCATTCACCAATATGGAATTATGGGCGCGAGTATTCCGATAAGCATACATGCAATGGTCATCTGTAAAGCCGGTACGATGTCCACTGCTATAGAAAATTGCCTTTCCACCAAAGAAAGTATTGAAGGCGTTTTGATTAGCTAAAGCATGGGAAGTGGCACCATAGGGGCTGCTACGGAAAGAGAGCATGGCATTGTTGGTGTGATGTCCTATGTCTGTGTTCATCAGTGCAGTGCCTGTCTGGCTGAAAACTTTGGACTGAGGCAGCTCCAACAGCTTACTACTATAAGCAGGCCTCTCCTTTTTTGTCGTACAACGATACCAGGTCAAGTCCGCCGGTTTGGCTTCAAAAGCTTTCGACAGAATATCAGGGTCTTCCTGCATAATTTCGTGTACATAAGCTGCCGCCCACGGATTGTTACATTCGCGTGCCAGCGCATCTGCATATCCTACGCGACCTCCATTCGGAGTGCGCTGTCCCTCATGCGAATTGCCATGTCCTCCGGATTTGGAAAAGGGAGGTTGCTGGTAAATGACATATAAAGCATTGTTGTTATACCACGGATCGGCAAAGAAATTGAAACCGGATATACGGGAGAAAAAGGCCGGTACCTCTATCAGTGTGCGTATATTTACATGAAAATATGAATCTCCATTATGCCAAGCACCATCCTTATTCAGTCCCGGAAGACGGGAGATCCATTCATTATAGCAATAATCTGCCCACACGGATGCTTCCGGAATCTCACCAACTGTGGCAAAGGCCGCCATTGTAAGAATGCGGAAAGTCATTTGCCATACATGATTGTCTGCAATACGGTTCTCCAGATGATTAACGTATTCATTATAGAATTTATTCCCGATATTCCGGATATTATCTAATAATAACTGTTTTTCTGACGGAGACAACAGGTTGTAGAACCCGTCGTACGCCGATGTGCTCATAGAGAGCAAAGTGGATAGATTGAAGTCACCTGCAAAGTATTTGCTTGTTTGCCAGGAAAGGATTTCACTCAACCGGTTGATGCCTTCACGATAATACTTCTTGTCTTTCGTCAGCAGATAGGCGTGTACCAATGCTTCCACATTGGCTTCTTCTCTATCCACAATCTTACGGCTCTCGCGGATAAGGGCTGACTCACGCTGTACTACATTGGTTAATGTAACTACATTTGTTGTATCTATCTCTTCCTGAAGATGCTTCAACGGATGAGAAATGCACCGGGAAGCTTTGTCCATATAGGCCTGAGCTTCCGGATTATTTTTATTCTTCGTTATAATTTCCTCCCAATCATCCGCATCCAATAATACGCGTGGGTGGTGAGACGTATATTTTGCCAAGACTTTCTCCAATGTGGGCGGATTAAATTCCGGTGTATCTTTACCTATATGGAATTGATAAACCGGTGACCATTCTTCTTTACCTCCAGGAGTGACGTAAGCATATTGCCAGTACCATTTTCCCTGAGCCAGGCACTGGAAAGGATTGAAAAAAGCCCAGGCGCGTTCCCCAATCAACACTTCCTTTTGAAAGTTCTTGTCCTGAGAAATACGAATCCGATAGACTACTTTCGGTTTTTCATCCACTTGTCCCGGAACTCCATCCAATACCGGACCTAAATGCGGGAATTTATCCGGCCACATAAAGCGCGGCGGATTCATCTTAACGCAAGCACCATTCGCAGGAGAGGGAGTTGCACGAACTTCGTGCATCAATGTCTCGCCGGAAACTGTTATGACAGCAGATTGCTCGGAACTGCCACATGCCATCAATAGGCAAAAGGCGGGTAAGCCTAATAATATCTTTCTCATCTCAGTATTTTATTTTTGTTTTTGAAACCAACCAGTTCTTTCAGGCTGACTGTCTTATTGTTGACCAGTGGATGTGCCCAAAAACCGATAAACGTAATATATCCCATGAAAACCAAGATAAGGAGCATTCCTATGCGTAATGAAGTGGTATCGGATAGCAGACTGACAAACAGCGGACCTCCTGCGCCTCCCACAATTCCGGAGCAAAGAATACCGGCAAAAGAACCGTGATTCTGGGCTACTGTGTTCAGAGCCAGTGAGAATACGATGGAGTACATCATTGAAATGCAGAAACCGATTGCCGGAAATGCACATACCGCAACTTTTGCAGAACCGAACAATGCGATCAAGAGTAAACTCATGGAAAGCAGTCCTGATATTTGTAGGAGACGTTTACTGTCTATCAGCTTCAGCAAGAACATACCAAATAGGCAACCGACGGTCATCGAACCCCAGAAATAACTGATACTTTGTGCACCGACAGTTTTTGGATCAATGCCATGATACTGTTCCAAGAAGGTACTCATAAAAATAGAGACACCCTGTTCTGTACTGACATAACAGAAGATTCCCAAAAAGAAAAGCCATACGTATTTTTGACGGAACAATTTTTTATAGGAAGAGGAGGAACCACTGCGTTCATCATCTTTCAATTCAATGCGCGGAAAATGAACGAATGACACAACGAGCAGCATAGCCAACAACAGTGCTGTAAATACCCAATACAGAGAAACCCAGGGAAGAGTAACCGGAGTAACTTTTGCCAGAATATCCAGCAAAAAGTTCTGTCCCTGCTGATAAACTTCCGGTTCCAGTGCATGTATCAGCCAAGTGTAAACCAAGGGACTGATAAAAGAGGCTACTCCGAATACAAACTGTGCCAACTCTGCTATAAACGCATAATTCTCCTCTCCGCCGACAACACGTTGCAAAGGGTTGATTACAGTTTGCAACATGGCCATTCCCAAACCAATGATGAAAGAAGACAGAAGCAGTATCAGGTAAAAAGGGAAACATGCAAACAAGGTAGTACCTATAAATGGCATTAGGAAGCCGGTAAATAGCACCGGCTTTTCTCCATATTTATCTATTAATATACCTGCCGGTATCGACATGATGGCATAGGCCAAGAAAAAAGAGGTCGGAATAAACCCTGCCATTGCCAGATCCTTCAGTTCAAAGTTATGGATAATGTCGGGGATTAACGGCCCGAGAATATTCGTAATGAATGAAATAGTAAACCAAAACATCATGATTAATGTCAGCATACTCCATTTCTTGTTACTTTTCATGATATATCGTTCATTTTAAGATTAATGATGCCGCTCCGATAAATCCGGCTTTATTACCCAATGATGCGGCTACAATTTCTGTATTTAAGGCACAATCGGCTATAACATGCTCTCGAACCACTTCCCTTATTTTCTCTAAATAGAAAATACCGGATTCTGTAACCCCTCCTCCCAATACAATCCGTTGAGGGCTGAATATATTGACAAATCCGGCAATTCCTCTTCCCAAATAGTAAAAGTGTTCACTCATGCATTCAACAGCCATCGGAAAATTTTCATGATACAGGCGGACTATTAGTTCTCCGTTTATTTCCATATCAAAACTCAGATTCCGCTCTTTAGCCAACGTGCTGAAATGCCTTACCAAAGCAGAAGTCGAGGCATAATGCTCCAGGCAGCCGATCGCTCCGCAGGCACAACGTTCACCGTTAGCAATCAATGGCACGTGTCCCAGCTCCGTACCCCGATTGGCATAGCCGTTGAATAATTTGCCATCAATGATGACGGCTCCACCGATGCCGGTTCCCACTGTCAGAAACACCACGTGGGTACACCCCCTCCCTGCACCATATTTCGCTTCCCCCAACCCCATCAGGTTGGCGTCATTTCCAACGACTACCGGTAGTTTCATCTGTTCTTCCAAAAGAGAAGCCACATCTATGTTTTCCCAACCGATAATATTTTCTGCACCTCCCAATACGATACGGTTCGTCTCATCTACAATTCCGGGTGTACCAAGCCCAATGCCCAATACTGTCCAGTTTTGTTTGGCAGCTTCATCTTTTAACAACATGACAGCTTTTATCAACTGCTCTATTACTTTTGCAGCTGAAACAGAAGCAAAAGAGGGTAATTTTCCCTCAAAGAAAGAATTACCCGCTTTATCCACCAAAGCATATTTTATAGATGTACCACCTAAATCAATGCCAATTGCATATTCCATAGTTTATTATATCAAATAAGGAAACATTATGTTCTTTCTACCCATATAGGAGAACTCCATGCCCATTGCTGGTCACGCTGGCGAACCCTGACATAGTAATAGTCCGTATCTCTTTCGGGTTGGGTATCCTCCATATAATGCTCAACCGTAAAGCAACTTTCCGGCATTGCACGGTTGAAGAGAATAGCCTCACTGAGCCACCCTATCATGAAATGTGAACGGGAACCTTCCAAAAGTTCACCCAACGAATGCTCAAATTTCTTGCCATTGAATTCGGCTGTAATCACGCCATCTTTAGGCATAGTCACATCCAGAATGACAGCTTGCGTGGCAGGAGTCGTGGTATTGGGGTTTTTGGAACTGTACATATCCAACTCTGTATCCTTGCTCGTAACAGACACAATACGGTTAACTTTTGTCTCAAACTCTGGTTCTCCCGGTTGCGGAGAAGTGAAGGCAGCGCCACGGAAGCAAGGTTCCACTGCATTGATAGTTCCTTTGTTTATGGACAGCTTTCCTTGCCAATGCACATACTGTTCTTCGCGGTTCCAACCGAAATCAACTTTTACCTTGCAACGTACCATATCTCCTTCTGGCATCTCGGGCAACAATGGGCCACTTAAACGAGCAATGCACTTTCTGTTCTTAACGATGTCAATATAATCAATACAGCTACCTCCCTCCACATTCAGATAAATACGACGGCTATTTCCCCGTACGACATCACCCGGGAACGCATCATTCAAACGAAAATCTATATTTATTTTATCACCGGTGGCACAGCAGACATGACGGTTCTTCATGGCATCCCAGATTTTATCACGGCTCAACGATTCTGCAAGGATACCTATGCGACCGTCACCGTAACTGCCCGGATAACCTGCATGTTGGTCGGTCGAACCCATAATACCGAATTTCTTACCTTGCTCCAATCCGCATTGAATAGTACCTTCCCATTGGCGGGGACCCATGTCATGCAGATAACTGTAATCTCCCTGATCGCTTTCTGCCAATCCATGGCGGGAATACATCTCTACAAACGGGGTCTGGTCTCCTTCCGTAAAGAAGTTCCAATTGTATCCGCGATAGCCTGTCTGATATCCCATATGATGCGGAGTAATAAATACCTTATGCCCGCGGGCTTTCCGTTTCCAGTCTTCAATGGAGGTACATTCCACCAGCGGTGCGTCCAAGTCATAATTCAGAGCCACATGGTCGCCATGTTCCATGCTGTGCGCCTCATAACCAACAAAAGCCAGGAATTCTCCTTCCTTATTGTATTCATTGGTCATGGCGACATATTTCTCATAACCTCCCTCTCGCAAACGCTTGAAGGCACCGGTATGATAATCGATCACCCACTTCAGACGGGGATCATCGGCTCCGGGAATATCCGGCCACATGGCATGAGGAGTGACAGATACAAAATCCAGTTGTTCTTTGGCAGCCTCAAATGCAGAACGCATGTCGCCATGACCGTAGGTTATGTTACAATGATTATGCAAATCTCCCCAGAAATACTTCAGATTACTGGCAGAGGGCATGACTTTCTTTCCTGCGGCAGTTCCTTGCTGACATGCAGATAATAGGCTACCGGAAGCGGCCAGCCCGACAAGAGACCAGCCGGTATGCTTTAAAAAATTTCTTCTGTCCATAATTTAAATTTAGATTATCTGTTTTTCATCAATCGTCTGTCACCTTTGAATAACTCTTTGACCTTTTCATCGGGGTCATCATCCTTATACTGTTTTTGAATCTTTTTCAGCAATGAAATGAGTTCCGCTTGTTTGTCGGCATACTCCGGTTTACCAAACACACTGTTCAGTTCACTCGGGTCATTCTTCAAGTCATACATTTCCCATTCGTCCACATCGTTATAGAAGTGAATCAGCTTGAAGTCAGCGGTACGAATGCCGTAATGCCTTTTAACCGAGTGCTCTGCCGGATACTCATAATAGTGATAATAGGCGGCTTTTCTCCAGTCAGCCGGTGTTTTCCCCCCATTCTCCAGAATGGTCCTGAGAGACTGTCCCTGAATATCTGCTGGTATATCTACTCCGGCAAAATCCAGCAGGGTAGGAGCAAAATCCACATTCATGGCAATAGCGCTCGATACACTCCCCGCCTTGATGGCCTTCGGATAACGGATAACCAATGGCATGCGCTGGCATTCTTCATACATAAAGCGCTTGTCGAACCAGCCATGTTCGCCCAGAAAGAAACCCTGGTCCGAAGTATAGATTATGATTGTATTGTCCAATTCACCGTTTTTCTCCAGATAGCCGAGCAACCTTCCTATATTTTCGTCCACAGCTACAATAGTTGCCAAGTAATCGCGCATATATTGCTGGTACTTCCAACTGATCAGTTCTTTCCCTCTTAAGTTGCCGCTACGGTATTCTGAAATACGCTGGGCGTATACCGAATCCCACTTATCTTGTACATCAGCCGGCATACGCTTGTAGACTTGATAGAGGCGATTGGTCGTATCTTTCAGCATTTCTTCACGGGTCAGCAGTTTCAGATCCCAGTCATTGGTCAATGTATGCTCGATGGACATATCCTGTTCTATAGCAGCAGAGCCTCTGCCTTCGTATGTATCGAAAAGCGTAGCGGGTTCGGGGAATACGGTATTGTTGAACATTCCCAAATGACGGGGGGCGGGCATCCAGTTACGGTGGGGGGCTTTCTGGTGATACATCATACAGAATGGTTTGCTTCTGTCTCTGTGTTCCAGATATTCGATGGCCTTGTCTGTGATAACGTCAGTTGTATAGCCTTGCTCTACAATCTGCTTTCCGTTCTCGTTGAAATCGGGATTATAATAGTCCCCCTGTTCATGTTGTCCGGTCAGGATGCACCAATAGTCAAATCCCTGAGGCTCGGTAATCAGATGCCATTTGCCGACAATTGAAGTCTGGTAACCAGCGGCCTGCAACAATTTAGGAAAGGTTTGTTGGTTGCCGTCGAAAGTGCTGGCATTGTCTGTGAATCCGTTGATGTGGCTGAATTTGCCCGTCAGGATGCAAGCCCTTGACGGGCCGGATAAAGCATTGACCGCATAACAATTGTCCATACGAACACCTTCATTGGCAATCCTATCCATGTTGGGAGTCTGAAGGAAACGTCCACCGTAACATGACATAGCTTGCGTAGTATGGTCGTCCGTCATCATAAAGATGATATTCGGACGTTTCACTTCCTCTTTGCCGGAACTGCAAGCGGACATTCCGATGGCAGTCAAAGGCAGAAATATGTATGATAAACGATTCATTATAAAAATCTTTTATAACCCGTTGGCGGAATTTAAGAAAATCCGGACGATTGTGAACTGCAATAAGGCACGGAACAGCAATCTGCATTCCTTACAAATAATACAGATGCAAGAAATAGCAGTATACTGAACCTAATTCAGTCGTATATTGAATGCCATTCAGTCGTATACTGAATAGGGTTCAATCGTATACTGAATGCAATGCATCCAATAGGTACTGATAATCAAAATATTACAAAGCAGATTCATACCTTCAATATATTACAACAAACCATTAAAGTATCATTGCAGTCATTCCGCAGCGGTAATGAATTAATTCCGCCAACGGGTTATTATAGTTTATATTCCAATTGACGTTTCTTTCCGCCAACAGATATTTCTATTTTCACCCCATTTTCGTCAAATGCCTTGTTCAGGAACTTAGCTTTGAATATAGGGAAGGAAGCTGTATTTTTCGACGGATAAAGAATAGTTATGTAACGTACAGCGTCCGAATCCTTTTTATCTATATCAAAAGATACAGTTGTACGGGGTACTCGTAAACGATAGGCAGTTGAACGCCAGCCTTCTTTTTCTTTCATTGAAATTTTCTTCTCGGCAAAGCATTGCAGTTTCACGTTGCTTGGGCCGTCATAAACTGTAGTCAGCATATTATTCTTTCTGTCTATATTTACAGTACCTTCACACAAATGGTAGTTCAGATTCACTACTCCTTGGGCGTTTCCCACGGCTTCATCTACAATTACAAAATAAGATTGGTCTACAAAGAAAACAGAACGTCTGTGTTTCAAACCATCATAATGCGGATTCTCAGTCACCAGAATCTGCTCATTGCCTTCGGGCTTCCATAGTTTGGTGACAGACTGGGTTGTTTGCAGGTTTTTCCCATCCAATGTCAACGTATTGTGAGAACTTGTCCGGCGAAACCAATTACGAAGTTTCATTACTTCATCATCACCGGCATAGACGTAGGAACCGCTATCCGGGAAGAGATTCCGGCCATTGAACCAAAACTCAAAAGTTCCGTTGTCCGGCTGGCAGTGCCATTCCCCTTTGGGACCGGCCTTTACAACCATTACGGTAGCATCCTGCTTCCAGCCGTTTCTGAAAGTAAAGAAGCCGGAAGTCTGCGCACCGTGAGAAAGGTTGGGCAAGGGAGCGCCTTCACGACCTTCTGTGGCATAATAACGAATCCACTCACAATCAGGAAATAGCTTGAGCCAATCCTGATAATTACGGATTTCTGCCGGACGGTCTCCCAACTTGGCATCACTGAAACAAGGATTGCTGTAATCCGGAAAACAAATATTGGCATAAAACTCAATCATGCTCTTGACTGTATTCACGTATTCGGCTGGAAATTCCTGACGGAAGCCATTAACATCCGCCATACGCAAAGCCTTGCAGAAAATATTGATTGCCGCCAGATGATAATGCGGGTCCAATTCATATTGACCACCATCCGGATAGACTTGTTTTTTAATTTCGCGGTTCAAAATGCTTATCCCACTTTTTCTCCATTCGCTTGCTTCCTTAAATTCGGGGAAAAACGCACCCGCATATACCATGCGCTGAGCTTCAAACAACAAGTGGTTACCCTGATCCGAGTAATTGCCAAGAATATGCAGTGCATGCCGGTGATAATTAATCAGAAATTCAGTCAAGAACTCCGGAGTGAAAGCCTTTGAAGAAACGAACAACAGGAATTGCAGCGTTTGATCCTGCAAACGGTTGCTCACCTCCAGAGGACGCCATGCAAAGCGTACATTTTCCGCATTTCCCTTTACCTCGCCTGCGCTGACCAGTTCGTATTCTTCTTTCTCTACCCCTGTCAAAGGATTCTTTTTAATCCAATCCATATATTGGTATGCCCATTCTTTAGCATATTTCTCGTCTCCAGAGATTCGATATGCCTTACCCATTGGGGTGAACCATTTGTGGCGGTGCAATTGCCAGCGCAACTCATTGTCTTGTACCGGCCAATATTGCCAGTTGATATCTTTGCCGTAATTATAAGAAGGCTGATATCCTTTGTGCACAAAAAACGTATGTTCCAAGGCATCATCCGCCCATTTCTGTTCTTCCTTGGAGATCTTGATATTCTGCATATCGATATCGGGATGTCCTATGCCGGTACGTTGGCGGTAATAGTCCAATAAGGCTTTGGCAGCCTCATCCCATTGTTGTCGGTCACATGCAGCTTTCACTCTCTCCAATCCCGGATAATCCAGATTCAGTAAGTCGAAAGCTTCCTTCCGCAACTGCTGTGCTTCCGCACATAACACAACCAGCAGAAAAGTAAAGCTAAGAATATACTTTGTTATCTTCATGGTATATTAATTTTGTTTATAGCGATTTATAATCAATTCCTTTTACTTGCATATATCGGGTTAAAGCCTCCAGATAGTAATAATCGGCATAATTGATAGGTGTATCAATTTCAGAACCATTAGGCAATGAACCTGTAGAGTGCATCAGGATAAATCCCTGGTTAGTACCAACCTTTGCCAAGTAAACGTCGGAAGAAAGAGACTTAAGCAGTTTCTCGGCGTAATCAAAATAGACTTGTCCGTCGTCTACAAGAGTACTGAGTTCTATCAAGGCAGAAGCTGTGACAGAAGCAGCGGATGCATCACGAGGTGTTTCCGGTACGTCCGGAGCATCGTAGTCCCACAAAGGAATCGCATCGTCAGTCTTTACACGTTCCATGATTAATGCCGCGATATTTTGAGCCTGCTGTAAGAAAGCTGCATCTTTCGACTCGCGATAACAAGATGTATATCCATATACTCCCCAAGCTTGTCCGCGCGCCCATGAGGAATCATCATTTTTCCCCTGATGCGTACATTTCATTTCTACGCTGCCATCGCTATTGTAGCTTACTACATGGTAGGACGAATGATCATTCCTAAAGTGGTTTTTCATTGTTGTCTCAGCATGTTTCAATGCGACTTCTTTATACTTGGGATCATTCGTAAGATGATTGACGTAAAACAATAAATCCAGATTCATCATATTATCAATAATCACAGGGAAATTCCACTTCCCAAAATCCCAGGAACGGATACAGCCTATGTTCGAGTCGAAACGACCGCACAAATTATCAGCAGTCTGTACCAATATCTGACGGATAGTGTCGGCAGGAGACAGACGGTGCGCATTACCATAACTGCAATTCACCATGAATCCGATATCGTGTGTACCTTTATAATCTTTCAACGGATATAGGTAATTCGTAAATTTCACCGCATCTTTTTTCAAGTCTTCTATACCAGTCAACTGATATGCGTACCACAAGTTTCCGGGGAAAAAACCGCTTGTCCAATCATAGATGGAACTGCAATATCTACGGCTTCCCAAGGCATCTTTCACAGGTTTCATCCGCAAGGAGTCTTTAAAAGTTACAGGCTCTCTTTGTAACTGGCTACAGAGAAAATCCATATCGTATCCCGTCCAGATGGAACGGGGCAACAAGACTGAATCCCCTACATCCGCCACTGTTTCTTCCAGTTGTTGCACAGAAGTGTCTATCGCGTTTTTCAACCAGCCGTAATCTTCCTTTGGTTGACTGGGTGAACAGCCAGAGAATCCCTGCAATGTAGCAACTGCGTAACAAAATAATAAAAATTTCTTCATAAATATATGCATATTCTATAGGTTATATCTGCTCAAATTATCATCCTTACATACAAGGATGGAGAAACAGTAAGATGTTTATACTTTCTCCATCCATTGTCAGTTCATACCCAGAAAATGAAATTACTCAAATCCCGGATTGTTTTCTCCATTCAAAGCCGCGTTCGATTGGATTTCGGCCAATGGAATGGGGTAAAGTTCATGCTTGCCTGTGGTAAAGTTGTGGCCTGCTACGTAATTGGACTTAGCCCATTTCACCGGATTCCAATCTTTACGTGCAGCATCCGTTATATATTCATCTGGTCCCGGAATCCATGATTCCATGTAGTTCTGAGCAGCTTTTAAAGATGCTTCCAGAATACCCCATCGTAGTAAATCATATTTACGTTGACCTTCGTAGCAAAGTTCAAAAGCACGTTCCCAATACAATGCTGTACGGAATCTGCCGGCATCATCACCATCCGGAATAAATGGCAAATCATACAATTTCGGAGCCTTCAACAAGCTTGAATAATTGGCTGTACTTATAGGAGTAGCACCGGCACGTACACGGACGTCATTCAATAGTTTCCATGCTTCGGTTGTGTTGCCGATTTCGTTATAAGCTTCAGCTGCCATCAGAACAGCATCAGCATAACGCAACGGAGCATAATTGACGCCTGTATTGTTGGGATCCACAAAACCCGGAGCCATCCATTCTCTGCGCCATTTGCCCGGATATCTGTTCAGATTTTTGTTGATATCGGCAGAAGTATGCGATTTTTCCTGAGTTTCTTTATTTTTGTCCCACTTGATAGCATAATCCACGAAATTCACGTCACGACGTACATCTTTTATGCTTCCATCCTCATTTGACTCATAGAAAGACTTCCAATATGGTAATACCACAAAGAAAGCATTGGCACGTCCCATATAACTGCTTGTGCCGGGATAACTTCCCGGAGCATCTACAAGTGGTCCGTTGTAAGTTGCCCATACACCGGCATTGTCCTTCAAACCTTGGTTGGGTTCGAAAGCGATCTCCCAAAGAGATTCCTGATTGTCCAATGTCAGCTGAGAATAGTTCTTAAACAGTTGCTCATAACCACCTGCATAAAAACCATGGTAGCCTTCAGCCTTCAGAGCTTCCCATTCTTTAATCACCGCTTCAAAATATCCCTTTCGGGTAGTATCATCCGGACGGGTCAATTGACGCGATGAACAGTTCAGGCTATAGCCAGCGCGTTGCAAATAGACACGCATCAGTAAAGTATGGGCAGCACCGCTACAAGGTATTTCAGAAGAAGCCACTTCACGACCAGATTTCAAATATGTTTTTGCATAATTCAAATCTTCGATGATTTGGTCATAAATCAGCTCACGGTCGGTACGAGGTTTGGATGTATTAGCAAAACCATTCGTATATTCCGTGCTGAACGGTACATCACCAAAGAATTTCACTAGGTCAAAAGCTATGTAGGCACGGAGGAATCGAGCTTGCCCGTCAATTTCCTGCAGGTTTTTGTTTTCTGCAAAACCTGACATAGCCTCGATGCTGGCAATAGCCACATTGGCACGATCGAGAGCTTGGTAAGCACATCTCCATACACTAGCAATCCAAGTATTAGAAGCATTGTACAGATAGTGGGATATGTCACGGCGAGTTCCGTCCGAACCGGTTCCACGTACCATGAACATGTCGTCCGACCCAAAGAACGGCATGATATTTTGTCCATAATAGTCTGTAGTTTCAAGACAGTCATAGATTCCGACTACAGCCATCTGGGCTTTTCCTTCTGTCACGAAATAAGTATCTTTCTCGTAGAATGAGCTGGGCTTTTCAGTCAGGTCACAAGAAGTAACCCCTACAAGCATCATTGCGCCAAGCGCATATATCATTTTGTTTTTCATCTTATTATTCCCTTTTTAATTCTAATTAAAATGCTACGTTCACACCAAATACGAAAGAGCGGCTTCTGGGGTAAGCACCGAAATCGACACCGGGAGTTAACGCGCTACTCATGGTAGATACTTCCGGATCGAAACCGGTATAAGGAGTCCATGTAAACAAATTATTGCCCGTTGCATACAGACGCAATTTGGTCAGACCAATTTTATTTATCACTTTCTTGGGGAAGGTATACCCTAAAGTGATATTACTCAATTTCAAATAAGAAGCATCTTCAATGGCCCAAGAATGAATGTAGGTGTTGTTGGATCCGTTATCACCGAAATGAGCTACTGTTTTTCCCTGGTTCACTGCTGCCAGTTCTTCCGGATTCGTAATCAGTTCACCATTGGCATTAATAGTCACCCAACGATGAGCATCATCAGCTACCGACAGAACGTTTTTATTAGTAAGGGCAGTCTTGGTATTGGTCAACTTAGTAGCATTCAGTACTTCCGCACCATAGCTGTAAGTAAAGAAGATGCTCAAGTCAAAATCCTTCCAACTGAAAGTATTGTTGATACCGCCATAGAAATCAGGCAAGGCATTACCAATAATGGTCTTATCACTTTCAGTAATTTGGTTGTCTTCACTACCGTCCACGTTCTTAAATTTCCAGTAACCTGGCTGGATATTCTTCTTGTCGCCATGATAAGGTACACCGTCCTTCAATGTATAAGTTTTGGTTGTAGCATCGTAATTGAAGTCTTCCACCTGATACAATCCGTCAGTCACATAACCGTAGAATTGTCCCAATGGTTGATTTACTCCAATCTGATGGGATGCCCCCGCACCACTATAACCAAAGTTGGCCAGATACAACTGTACATCTTCACCTGTCAGTTTCTTAACCTTGTTCTTGTTGTGGGAGAAAGTAACCGAAGTGTTCCAAGTAAAATCTTTGGATACGATGTTTGCCGTATTGATAGTCAAATCCACACCCGAATTTTGAGTTTCGCCTGCGTTGATAACCATACTAGTATAACCGGAAGAGTTAGGCAGTTTGGCATTCAGCAGCAAGTTGCTACTGCGATTGATGTAGAATTCCGGCGAGAATGTGATACGCTGGTTCAAGAAACCAAAATCTATTCCTACGTTGAATGTCTTATTTGCCTCCCATTTCAAATCGGGATTAGGCACCTGACGAGAAGCATAGCCTGCTTGTGCACCGTTGCCATTGGCAGCAGTAACAGAATTCATAAGAGCAAGACTTTGATAACTACCAATACGATTGTTACCCGCAAGTCCATAACCGATGCGGAATTTTAAGTCGGAGAAGATTCCCAGATCCTTGATAAATTCTTCTTCGCCTAAACGCCATGCAGCCGAGAAAGCCGGGAAATATCCCCACTTGTTGTTCTTACCGAACTTGGAAGAACCGTCAGCACGGACTGAAGCAGTAAAAAGATATTTATCCATCAGGTTGTAGTTTATACGTCCAAAGAAGGAAAGCAATTTATCATCGTAGTTTTCACTGGAAGTGGGAACACCTGGAACACCCAGTGAGAGGTCTCCCAAACCTATTTCATCATTCGGAAACTGACTGGCACTTGCAGAAAAGCTGCGTGACCATCTTTCCACATATTCATGTCCGGCAATGACTGTAAAGTCATGAATTTTGTTTTTCCAAGAATAGGTCAAAACATTGGAAGTCTGAAAACTGCTATTTTCCAAATTAGTAATTGAACCTTGAATACTGGAACGCTTACCTGTAATAGACTCATCACCATAGAATACATCATTACGGCGAGTCTGATAGCGCATACCTACCGTACTACGGAAAGATAGTCCTTTCAGCAGCTTAATGGTAGCGCCACCATTGGCCTGGAAAGTACGCCATTCCCTATCGTTGAGCTCTTCTGCTGCCGAAATCAGCGGATTCTGCATAACGTTGCCATTATCATCTGCCAACAGAGGATCTTCGCCGTATAATAAATCTTCATCTACCCCCATAATACCTACTGTAGGACGATACTGCAAGATGTGCTGCATCTTGTTGAAGCGGTCACCACCTTCTGATGTACCCATGCCTTCCACACGCATCTGGTCGTAACTGATACGTGAATTTACCGTTAACCATTTGTTTATCTCATGATTCATGTTGAATGAGATGTTATGCTTTTTACTACCGCTGTATACCATAGCACCTTCTTCGTTGTAGTATGAGTAAGCCAGACTGTAATTCATCTTCTCCGTCTTTCCGGATACACCTACACGATAGTTTTGAGTAATAGCATTACGACCCAAGGTTTCATCTTGCCAGTCGATACCCTTGCGACCATTATATATGGAAGCGAGATCGCTGAACTTACCGTATCTCTCTTCCCATTTGGTCATACCATCCGCACCGGAATCTCCTGTACCCATTCTCCACAATGTACGTTCGTAATCCAATCTGGCAAATTCACCGGCATTAAGTACATCCAATTTGTTTGCAATCTTTTTGACACCGACATAACTGTCAAAAGTCACTGTAGCCTTGCCACCTGATTTACTACCATTCTTCGTAGTGATTACAACTACACCATTGGCACCACGAGCACCATAGATGGCAGTGGCCGAAGCATCCTTCAACACGTCAATGGTTTCAATTTCAGCGGGGTCGAGGGTAGACATACCGTCTTCACTGGGAAAGCCGTCGATAATGTAAAGAGGTTCGTTACTTTGTGTGATAGAGATACCTCCACGCACACGTACGGAAATGGAAGCACCCGGAGTACCTTCACTCTGCTGCACCATCACACCTGCCATGCGTCCGGTCAAGGCTTGTGTAACATCACTTACTGGCACTTTAGAAAGTTCTTTGCTGCTAACGGAGGTTACCGACCCGGTCAAATCTCTACGAGGAACGGCAGCATAACCAATTACCACAACGTCTTCCAGTAATACGGCATCAGCCTGTAGAGTCACATTGATTACACTTCGGTTATTGACTTTCACTTCTTGCGGAGTCATACCTACATACGAGAAAACCAATACATCTTTGGATGCATCATTCACTTTCAGAGTATAGTTACCATTTACGTCGGTAACTGTTCCAACACCGGCAACACCTTTAATGGTTACACTACCTCCAATCACTTCATATCCTTCACTATCAATCACCTTACCAGTTACTGTCAAACTTTGTGCGTATGCAGCCAAACTGACAAAAGCGAGGATAAACATTAAAAACAATTCTTTCAATTTGTACATAATAAATAATCTAAGGTTTAACTTTAGAATTTTTCTGATGACAAACATACGACAAGCACTAAAAAAAGTGCAAAAGTATTGTTTTTGTTACTTTTACTTTTACACTTTTTCCATACCAATATTGTTCACTACACACTATTTTTGTGCAAAAACAACTTCACAGATTACCACAAAAGGAAAATCATCCGATTAAGCAATAGCTTTATCTGCTTGGATTGCACGAAAAACAAATTGTACAAAACATCTTTTCAAGGCTTATTTCAAGAAATCAGCTCGTATCGGAGCAAAACAGTCAATCAAAACTCCAGGCTCCAGACAAACGCAGCCATGCAAAATATCCGGTTCAATATAAATACCGTCTCCCGCTTCCACAATCTTCTTTTCATCACCCACTGTAAACTCAAATTTACCACTTACCACATAAGTCGTTTGCGTGTGGTAATGCGTGTGAGGAGTTCCTATAGCCCCTTTCTCAAATTTGACTTTAACCAACATTACTTGCCCATCATAGCCCATAATCTGTCTGGCCACACCTTCACCTGCCGGCTCCCACGCTTTTTCTTTCTCTATAATAAAAGTATTGCTTCTTGTTTTCTTAATAGGACTATCAGGCACTCTATTATTGGCATTCAAACCCGTTACCGCAAAAAGAACTACTCCAATCATACATACACATCTTTTCCATGTTTTCTTTTTCATAATTAGTAAACTTTAGTTGATTAAATATATTATTCTGATATTGTTTCAAATTTATAAATAGTGACCTGCCGATATATTTCTCCCGGCAACAAACTTGTAGCAGGAAATTGAGGATTATTGGGAGCATCGGGGAAATGCTGCATTTCAAGACAAAATCCATAATATCTGCCATATTTCTTTTCACCATGACCAATAAGATAATCCATATTTGAATTTGGAATATAAAATTGCATTCCCGGTTCAGTAGTGTATGCTTTCAACACTCTACCGGATATAGGTTCCACTACGATAGCTGCCAACTCTAACGAACCTGGGTATTTATCCAGTCTATAATTCACATCATATCCTTTTCCCATTTTCTGTACTCTTTTTTCCACCGATTGTGGAGAAGTATAATCATATACAGTACCCACCACAGGCATTAACTCTCCGGTAGGGATACCCATGGAATCGGTAGGAGTTATGGAATCCGCATAAATCCTATAAATATGATTCAACACGTTTCTGGTGCAACCTGTTAGATTAAAATAACTATGATTTGTAAAATTAACTACCGTAGGCTTATCCGTAGTAGCTGTATATTCCAGAACAATCTCATTATGATTAGTCAGTTTATAAGCTATTGAAAGCTCTATATTGCCGGGAAATCCACCTTCCAAGTGAGCACTTTTGTATTTGAATACCACGATAGCCGTATCTTTGACGGTATAAAATGTGTCTGTTTTAAAGACTTGACGATTGAACCCGTTTGTTCCACCATGAATGGAATGTTCTTTATTGTTTTTTTCCAGATGATAAGTTTGTCCGTTCAGGCTGAATTCTGCATTTCTAATGCGATTGGCAAACCTTCCTATGGTGGCTCCAAACTTAGGATGTCTTTCCAGATAAGATTCCAGACTGTCAAATCCTAAAACCACATGTTCAAACTGCCCTTGTCTGTCAGGAACGGAAACGTCAGTCAGCGAAGCGGCATAATTTGTCACTTTGATAGACATGCCGCTTGCATTGGTCAAGGTGAACATTTCTATCACATCACTTCCTTTCCAAATGCTACCATCCTTAAATACAGACGGCCGACATAAATCCGTTTGCCCCCACGAGACCGACAACCCCAAGATGGTAATCAACGTTCCAATAATACGCATCTTCATAACCTGATGATTTATACTATTTCTTTCCATATTCTGTAGGCAAACAACCGATATACTTCTTGAAACGTGCCGCAAAATAAGAAGGAGTGTTATATCCCACCATAAAACTGATTTCTGAAACGGTATACTTTCCTTCTTTCAATAACTGGCATGCCCGATTAAAACGTATCTTATGTATAAAATCAATAGCCGATTTTCCCGTTATTGCCTTTAATTTCAAATGAAGATTTGAACGGCTCATATTCATCTCACGCGCAAACTGTTCTGTAGAAAATTCCACATTGTCCATGTTTTTCTCAACGACAGCAATAGCCTTTCGCAACAGTTCCTCATCCATCGTATTGCTCGTAAGCTTTTCCGGTCTTATTTCCGTCATATTGGAATATCGCTCGAATATGCGATAACGTGTACGCAGCATATTCAGAATCTTGGTTCTCAACACTTCCATAGAGAAAGGCTTGGCAATGTAATCATCGGCTCCTACCTGTAAACCTTCCAACTGATACTTGATATCCACTTTGGCAGACAACATATAAACCGGAATATGACAAGTACGTAGATTCTGTTTCACTAACTTACATAACCTAACGCCATCCATTACAGGCATCATGACATCTGTTATAATCAAATCTACATCCTTGTCTTTCAGTATATCCAGCGCTTTTTGCCCATTCTCCGTTTCCAATATATCAAACAGCGCAGACAGGCCGTTCACCAAGTACTGCCTTAATTCCCTATTGTCCTCTACGACCAAAATAGTACCACGTTTACAGTTTTCCTCATCCGTACTAACTTCTTCCCCGAACTTTTCGTCATCACCGATATAAATGTCGTTTGCATTGGTGGAATATACACGTTGTTCTCCTTCATCCCCACTTCTTCCTAACAACTCTTCTTGTGTATATACGGATTCATCTTGCGGCAGATAAATCGTAAAGGTAGAACCTTTACCGACTTCACTCTGTAGAACAATCCGCCCATGATGTAATTCCACCAGACGTTGAACCAATGAGAGTCCGATACCACTCCCTTCACGTCCATTTTCTATCTGATAGAAACGTTCAAAAATCTTTTCCTGCTTCTCCAATGGGATGCCAATGCCAGTATCTATTACTTGCAAGACAAGATTGTCATCTTCTATGTAAAGTTTCACAATGATACTTTCGCCGACTTCGGTATATTTAAAGGCATTCGAAAGCAGATTATTTGCAATTAAATCCAGATAGTTCTCATCGAAAATAACATTTTTATCTTGCAACTCTGTATAGAAGTTATAGTCTATATCCTTCCTTTTAGACAAACTTTCATAATTCATAAAACAGTTCAATATCCGCTTATAAGCATTGGAATACACAGCCCTGAGTTCAAATATCCCTAACTCAGCACGCCGGAAATCCATTAACTGATTAACCAAATGCAAGAGGCGGTTGGTATTCCGCTGCACATAAAGCAACTGCTCATGCTCCCAATGCCCGCTGATACGATCAAGTAATTCCTGCAAAGGCGCAACAATCAAAGTCAACGGAGTCCGTAACTCGTGCGAGATATTAACATAAAAACGGATTTTCATCTGGCTTATCTCTTCCCGCTTTTCTTTATCAAGCCGTTCCATTCGTATTTCAGCCTGCATACTCTTGCGTAGCCAGAAGAAGCGTACGATACCGAACACCAACAAAGCAAACGACAAAGCAAACAAGGAAAGCGCCCACCAAGTAGAATACCAAACCGGCAATATATGTATATGAAGTATGGCGGGTTCCTCATTCCATTTACCATCATTGTTCGCTGCTTTTATACAAAAAGTGTAATCCCCTGCTGGCAAATTGGAGTAAGAAACAAGGCTGATATCATTCTGCTTATACCATACATTATCATATCCCTCCAGTTTGTAGGTAAATGTATTATGTTTACCCGCTATATAATTGGAAACGACAAAAGAAATGGCGAATGAATTCTGAGATGAAGATAAAGTTATACGATTCACGTATGTAATACTTTCCTTTAAAATTCCGGTTTCATCATCCGGTAATACCTCCTTATTATGAACAAATAATTTATTGATCACAGGTTTGGGAGCATAAGGATTATCAATCAACGTTTCAGGACGGAATGAAGTAATGCCGTTGACTCCACCAAACAACATGTAGCCATTGTCTTTTCGACAATAAGCCCCAGCATTAAACTGGTTGCCTTGTAATCCGTCCATAATCGTGAAATTACGAAACTTCCCACTCTCCGAATTCAGACAACTCAACCCTTGGTTCGTGCTTATCCATAAACGCCCGTAAGCATCTTCCAGAATTCCATAAATAACATTACTCGGCAGACCGTTTTCTGTAGTATATTGCAGAAACTGCTTATCACTTTCTTTCAAAGCAAACAATCCGTTACGTGTTCCAATCCACAGATATCCGGAAGATGTTTCGTAAAAACAATTCACAAACGCTTGCTTCAACACAGAAGCTATCTGAAAATCCGTATTAGGGAGCAAAGAGGTACCTACCTGGTTAAAAACAGAAATTCCCATTTCTCCCCCAGCCCATATACGTTTCTTTGAGTCACAAAACAACAAGCGATTGTATTGCTGCAATTTATGCCCGTCCCCATCTACATCAACAATCGTAAAATTGCGTTTATCTATATCAAAATGCAATAAATATTCCAGCGATGCCACCCAAAGCCCCCCATACCCGTCTGAAATAATAGAATAGATATTATTGCTCGGCAAATTGCTATTGTGACGATTATAATATTCTATGTAACCGGATTTACGATGTAAAACCATCATTCCTCCGGCATGTGCCCCCACATATATTCTATCTTGTACCTCATCTACATACACCGTCTTGATATCCTTGAAAGGTACATCTAGATTGCCCGAATTGAATAGATAATTCTTATATAGCTGAGAGGCATTATCATAGTAATTCAAACCGCCATCGCTCGTGCCAATCCACAAATTATGCTTGTTATCCTCAACAATGCAACTGACCACATTATTACTGAGTGAGTTCAAGAACGGGACATGTTTGATACGCTGGAAACGGTTACACAAAGGATGATAATAATTCAGCCCTCCCCAGTAAGTACCCAGCCACATGCCACCCTGCGAATCTCTGAAAATACTCCGGACTGAATTCTGCGATAAACTTCCTTCCTGAATCTCAGAGCTTTTAATGGACGAGAAACTGTCTGATCCCTCCTTGTAGATATTCAATCCACCATAGGTTCCCACCCATAGGCGATTCTCTGTATCCAGTGCTAAAGAACGCACATAGTTTGAGTTCAATCCTGATTTCCCATCTTCATAACGGTAATTCTTCAGCTCCTTTGTCTTCATGTCGTACAGATAAAGTCCATCTCCCTCCGTAGCCAGCCATATTCTATTAAACATCTGGCACAGAATGGCATGAACCCGGATGCCAGTAGGCACATCCACTAGTTTCTCCAAAATACCGTTTGACAAAGTATAAATATATACACCTTCCTCAGTACCTATATAGATACAATCACCCTGGCGTACCAAAGCTGCCGGCTGCAATCCATGCAAAGAAGAGGATAATGTATCCGAAAGGAAACACTCTTTCTTTACATCAAAAAGCAGAATGCCTTCGGCAGTACCCAACATCAACCAATCTTTTTTTATCGGGATAATACTGGTCACAGCTACGTTCAAACCATTTCTCTTATAATAATAATTGGAAAATTCATCCTTATAATGATTGTAAAGAGACAACCCCTCACGAGTTCCTATCCAAATCCGGTCTGAATCATCCATTGTGATGCAACGGGATATATCGCTGGCAATACTTTTGGGATTGGTATATTGATGACGATATACAATAAAGTTGTAACCATCATATTTATTCACACCATCATACGTCGCAAACCATAAATTCCCTCCTTTATCCTGATTAATCGCAAAAATCGTACTATGCGACAATCCTTCCTCCAAACCAATATGGGAAAAGTGAATATCTTCAGTGACATCGGCATTCAACATGTAGGGGAATAATACTTCTAAAAGCACTAACAAATATTGCTGTATTTTCATGTTTGTAATCTATTATGAGGCAAATAAATAAAACACATTAGCAAAAGTAAATATTAATCTGTATTTTCTTGCCAATACTTTCCGGTATTATTCGCAAAGGTACAAAAGAGAATCCTGGAACCGGATTAAAGATTCGTCCATCACTATCTGTCGGTGCTACATCTATATATCCTGCTTCGCAAGTGATGTACAATATCCCCTTATTTTTTTTTATGGAAGCTTCTCGCGTACTTATCCTCACCTCTTCTTTGGGCGACGCGATAACTGGCAACACAAGGTAAGCCGAGTCATTGCAACGTTCCACGCTTATGCTCACTCCTTGTTCTGAAAATGCATAGTTCACCTCTACCGGTACTTCTCCCTGCTTTGGAGACTGTTGATTGATATCAACCAAATGAGAATTTACATTAAATCGACAGAACCCGTCTTCTATAAAACAAGTAATGTCCGTATTCAAATCGTCCAGATTACTATATGCAACTTCATCCTGAATCGATTCAACCCGGGGGGTACCTCCCATCAGATATTTACGGACATTGTCCTGCATATTGGGAGCTTCAATCAATTTATACCGGTTCATAGTCGCAGCAAATATAGGTCCTGCCTGAGCATGCCACAACAACGAAAGAGCACCTCCCATTGGATGAGTCCCTTTCACTTTATATTCGGCGTCATATCCGGTAAATGTGGCACGCCAATCTCCTTGGGATAAAAGCCACGTACGAATATCCTTAAAGAACTTCACTCCGTAAACGGAGTCACGGGGAAGCTTTTCCAAAGAAGTCATTTTCACAGAAGGCAGTTCTAAAAAAGAAGCCAACGCCTTGGCATGCCCAAATGTATGATGAATACAAGGAGAAACACCGGATGCAAAATAATGCATTCCTCCATAAAGAAGTCCACCATGGGTAGCCTTACTCAATAAACGGATATTGCGGCGAATGGCTTCCAAATATTCCGGATGACGGGCAGCAGCCATCAAATAATAACCTCCCATAAAGCCATCACTGGTACGCCCGCCCCAATAAGTCCATTTAAAGCTTCGTGTTCCCCAACTGTTGTCCCAAGCGCCATCGGGTAACATAAACTCAAGATGAGTATCCATGGAACGTTCCACAAGCGAAAATAGTTCCATGTCGTTTGCCATCACTGCATAATATGCCATATTAGGCAGTGATTCTTCTACATTATAAAGCAAATCTACCGGACGGCAACCGTTTGGAGTTTCTGAGGCGATATTAGGTCCCTCGCCATACAAGAAACAGTCATTCACGGTAAAATATTCTTTTAATCCGAGAGCTATCTCTTCGGCTTCCTTCTTAAATTCAGGCCGATTGCACATTTCACCGATAGCATATAGTGCATAGGTTGCTGAAGCAGAATAATTTACATTCATATTTCTCATGCCTTCTCGCCTTCGGCTATAAATGAAAGGATTGTTCATCATAAACTCACCAGCCTCTACCAATCGCTGTTTCCAATGATGATGGGTTGAATCATCCAATAGATGTCCGTGATAATGCAAAGCTTCATAAAGAGCAATCGCTGCAAATACCGTCGTACCGTTCCAATCCGATACATGTACATCGTTCATCCATGACCCGTCCGGACGGTGCACATTCTCCATCCACGCCATCAAGCGCTTGGCTCCAAGCAAATATTTTTGGTTTCCGGTCTTTTCTGCCAAATACATCAAAGGAAGTACGGCATCACCTATACGTCCATGCATACGGGCACATGCAGGGCATAAGACTCCTCCATCAAGTGCGGAATCGGAATAGGTGCACTGATAAGCCAGAAAAGCATCCATCCATTCCGTCAACAGCTTATCCGCTTCACTACGCAATGAATCATCAAAAGAGTTCGCATTTACATTCTGTGCTTGTCCTGCCAAAGATGATACACAAAACAGCACCATCATAAACAACATGTTTTTCATATCTCTTTCATGGTTAGATTTTAATGCTCAAAGTTAGTCCTTTGTTATCAGTATTTCACTCTCTTTTTATTCAATATCATGCCAATGGGCGTTTAAACCTCTTGTAATATTGTTGAATCAATGCTAATATTGTTGAAACCTCACTTGCCAAAACAATATTGGTACACTTTTAAACATAAGGAAGTCTCAGTTAAACACAAACGGACTACTTTAGCTGCGGGAAACAAATGTTCTTAATTCTTAATGCTTTATGAGACACCTACCTTTATTAATGTGTACTGCCTTCTGCGGATTGTATTCCACACAGACAAAGGCGGCAGACACAAAAAACGAAAAGCCCAATATTCTTTGGCTCACCTTTGAAGATACTAGTGCATACGAATTCGGTTGCTACGGCAACAGAGGAGTACATACTCCCAATGCGGACAGCCTTGCCGCCCGCGGCATACAGTTTATGAACGCATGGTCCGTAGCTCCCCAGAGCTCGGCTGCCCGTTCTTCACTGATTACCGGATGCTATTCAAGCACTTACGGCATGGACATCCATCCTGTGCCCTACGATACACCTGCTGACATCTTCTTTCCACAGAAATTACGCGAAGCCGGATATTACTGTACAAACAACAGCAAGACACACTACAACTCTACCACTGACAATAAAATATGTTGGGACGAATGTAGCAACAAAGCCTCATACAATAGTCCCAAACGAAAAAAGAACCAACCCTTTTTCGCTGTATTCAACACGGTAACCTCACACATGGGACGCATCCGAACTTTCCATACAGACGGACGCAGAGATTACACACGGGAAGGCATATACCCGGCACTGCTTTCATTGCCTGCTTATGTTCCCGACTTGCCGGAAGTACGTTCCGACTATGCCGGTCATTTAGAAGCAGTACAAGACGTGGATACCTGGCTGGGATTCTTCCTGAAAGACCTGAAAGAGAAAGGCTTGGATGAAAATACAATTATATTTTTCTTCAGTGACCACGGCGGTTGTATACCCCGTGGTAAAGGATATTTGTACGAAAGCGGTCTAAAAGTACCTCTGATTGTCTATTTCCCGCCCAAATGGCAACACCTGGCCAAGCAGGCTTCAGGCAAAGAGTACAGCTTGGTCAACTTCACGGATTTAGGGCCTACCGTACTTAGTCTTGCAGGGGTAAAACCACCCAAACAGATGCAGGGCAAAGCACTTTACGGCAAGTTTGCAAACAAAGAAAAACGCCAGATGCAATTTGCATTAGCAGCCAATCAATTGCATCATTTCATGCCGGTACGCGCCGTTACCGATGGGCGTTTCAAATATATCCGTAGTTATATCCCCTATCGTCAGTTTGCCCTGCGCAATTATTATCAATGGGGAATGCCTTCCAACAAAGCATGGGATAAACTAGTATTGGAAGGGCATAATACCAACCCTAACTGGAAACTGACTTTCGAAGCCCATCCGGCAGAAATGCTGTTTGACCTTGAAAAAGATCCGGATGAACTGCACGACTTATCCGGTACTCCCGAATATGCAGAAATCTTGTCCAAAATGCGCCAAGCACTATCTGACCATATTCGTGTCACCGGTGATTTGGGGTTCTTCCTTCCCACTTCACGCACCGGTCATATTCTTTACGACAAAGTGCGCAAGGAGAAATATCCTCTGAACGAACTTTATACTCTTGTTGAAACAGCTGGAACAGCAACCACCGCCTCTCTGTCTATGTTAGAAGAAGCAATTACCAATCCGCTATCCGAAATGAGATTCTGGGGAGTAGTAGGATATGCCAAACTTGCCAGAGAAAAGCAAATATCTTCTTGTCCGCAAGCCTTGTTGGCACTCCTCCAAGACAGTAATCCCTACATCGCTTCCGAAGCCGCCTATGCCGCAGCCTATCTGGGTAAAAGTCAAGAAAGCGTTGCCCGCCTAATTATTCCCACAGAGGAAAAATACAGAAAAATAGGGTACTCTTCACTGGAATGCTTATCTTTAGACCCTGATATGCGTGACTGTATCCGTCCTTTCCTGTCGGAGCTGAGAGAAGCCGCAGAAACCCTGCCACGCCTTGAAAACGAAGATGCCGGACTCATGGCGCGGGGAATCCTCGTGAACTTGGGTGAAATGGATATCCAAGACCTATATGGTCCTGAAGCTTATAAAAGAGGTCTGAAATTTAACTATGGTCGTAGAGCAATGATACCGTTGCCCAACTAAAAGGAATAAATTTATGCGTAGTACAATCAAAATCGTAATTTTATTGTTTTTCATATGTACTTCCATGTCCGGAGCTTCGTTTCCGGACATGGAAAAGTATATGCGCCAACATGCCTTGATATGGGAACAATTACCCATGCAATGGAATGAAGGTGCTTTTTTAGGTAATGGATTGGTCGGCATGATGGTATATGCCGATTCCACACTCAATGCATTAGTTTTCCATCTGGGACGTCCCGATGTCACAGATCATAGGAAAGCTCCCTACCGAAAAACCTCCATCGGCACGGAAGAGGCAGATAAAATGGTGGATTTTTGCAGGCTTGATGTCGGTAAAATGCTATTATTCCCTGAAGGGAAGATACTTTCAGGCACTTTTTATCTCGACATTTACAATGCCGAACTGACCGGACACCTAAAAACAGACAAAGGAGACTTGACTTTCCACGCCTATACTCCCCAACCCGAAGAAGTGAATATCGTGGAAGTTTCCTCCGGAGTCCCTTACCGCTGGAAGGGGATTCCCGGGAACCCATGCTCTCCCCGCATAAGAGTATTTCCCCATTTGAAAGAAAAATTAAAATACAAGGACAACCCCGCACCTGTCGTCGACCAAAAAGACAAAGAAGGTAGTTGGGTACAGTCCTTGTTGGCGGGAGGAGACTATGCAACCTACTGGAAAGAGGTGCCGGGCGGAAAATCACGTTCCGTATTGTACGTGTCTACAGCCAATGAAGTGCCGGCTTCATCCCTCTCTCTTGCCAAAGCCATGAAGACTGTAGAAGCAACACAGATTACAGGAACTAAATTGTTGAAACAAAAGACACGCCAGTGGTGGAATGCCTACCACGAACGTTCTTTCCTTTCCATTCCGGACAAAAAACTGGAGAACTTTTATTTCATACAGATGTACAAACTTGCCACTTGTTCTCATCCGGATGGCCCGGCAATGGACGTAATGGGCACTTTCTTCAAACTGAGCCCATGGCCCAGTTTCTGGTGGAACCTAAATATACAACTGACTTATATGCCCATAGGACCAGCCAATAGGATGGAACAAGGCAAAAACTTCCAGCGACTGATGGATGAAGTGTTTCCTTCACTTGTCCGTTCTATTGAACCATGCAAGATAGGTGACTACACCTGGGCATTGCAAAACTATTATATGTACCTGCGATATGCCGGTGCTGACTGGCAAGATATCAAACAACAAGTAGTTCCAAAAGCACTGGACGCATTTGCCGTATTCGATAAAATACTGTGTTATAAAGAAAACACATGGCATCTCACCCATATTGAGTCTCCCGAATATGAAGGGTTCCAAAAATACAATGACAGCAATTACGGATTAGCTTCACTGAGCTGGTTGCTCCAAACATTGATAGCATGTCATGACAGAACTTCAAGCACTCATCCCGACTATGCACGCTGGAAAGAAATCCTGACACGACTGGCTCCATATCCCACCAATGAAAACGGTCTGATGATTGCCGCCAACAAACCGCTGGAGAAGTCCCACCGCCATTATTCACACCTATTGGCCTTCTACCCTTTCCGACTTTTACATCCCGATGTACCAGAGAACCGTAAATTCCTGGAGAAATCCATCGAACACTGGTTGTCTTTAGAAGATGGGAAAGGATTAGCAGGATATTCCTATACCGGAGCAGCTTCTCTATATGCCTATTTGGGTAACGGTAACAAGGCTTACGAACGCTTGGCACATTTCATCAACAAACCAATCGGAATCAGCATTCTGCTACCCAATACATTCTATGTGGAAAGTCAAGGCAAGAATCCGGTAATAGAAACCCCATTAAGTGCTGCGGCCTCCCTTACTGAGCTGCTTATACAAAGCTGGGATGAGACTATACGTATCTTCCCGGCTGTGCCAGACCATTGGAAAGATTGTGCTTTCCATGCCCTCAGGGCGGAAGGAGGATTTACCGTCTCGGCTCAACGCCAAGACGGAAGAACCGAATGGGTCAGCCTGACCAGTGAAAAAGGACAACCTTGCCGTATACAGTTATCCGGATGGGATGCCGTCCATCAGCTATCTGCAGGACGTACCGTCTCCATCAAACCGCTGGGTAATGAGACCTATGAACTGGACCTGAAAACCGGAGAAAGCGTAACGCTGGCCCCTGACAAATCAACAAAATGCAAACTACGCCTTATCCGGGCAAAAAACAAATCCCAATCCAACTTCTATGGAGTGAAATCAAGAAAAGGTTTGCCCGAAATAATGGAATGGCCGGAATTAACTCCCATCAAGGAACGTGTGAATGTACAGGCCGACTCTGCTCGTATCCGACAGATTGTCGACGGCTGTTGGGTGGCCGTAGGTACCAATAAGTCCCATGCCATACAACTGGACTACTCCCGTCCCTTTCAAGGACAGCCTTCTTACCGTTTTGAGCTGAAACAAGATGACAACACTCTGGAAGGCTACTCTAAAGGAGAAACCAAAGGTCGCGCCGAACTATGCTATTGCTATGCCGTATCCGACGATTTCAAAAACTATCCGGCAGATGAATATCCCAATGCTCAAAAGATGAAGACCGTCTATCATTATGGCAAGGGAAGTTGCCCGCAAGGTTCATCCATGAGCTACACATTCTCTGTTTACATTCCACATACCCTTGACAAAAACGTATCTACCATCTTTGCCCAATGGCACGGCATGCCAAGCCGTACACTTGTGTCCGACCCTGATGGCAAAGTAATGAGACTCAGTACCAAGGAGTTTCTGGAACTGGAGAGGCGAATGATTTTCAAGAAAAATACGGCATATGATAAAATTATCAAAATCAACGCCCAAGGAGATACCCTCTACAGAGCAGGGAAACCGAACGGTTGGCTGATAGAACAAGGCGGTTATCCCCCGCTTGCCTTCGGCTTTTCACAAGGTTATTTCTACATCAAAGCCAATTCGGACCGCAAATGGCTGACGGACAAGACCGACCGCTGTAATGCCAATCCTGACAAGGCAGAAATCATGCATCCAGTCACCTCTACCTTCAAAACCTCGACAATAGCATATAAAATGCCATTCGAGAATTTCCCCAAAGATTGCTGGATAACTTTTCAGGTAAATATAGACTGGACCGAATATGGAAAAGAAAAAGAAACCATTCTTAAACCCGGACTTCTTGACGTAACCATGTCCTACCGTCAATCAGAAAAGGAAGTGAAAGAACATATCGTAAACAATGAGGAGATACTGATTGGCCGCAATGACGAAGAAGGATATTACTTCAAATTCGGCATATACCGTGTCGGCAACAGTACCATTCCGGTTTGCTATAACCTAGCCGGTTATAAAGAGCAGTTCCGAAAAGTAACGACAAGAATCACGCAATTTTAAATCCCATATTTTTCAACTCAACACAGAACGATTGATTTCTTGTTTTTTCGTAGAAAAACAAAAAAGGAAGAAATAATAGCCGAATTCAACAAGCAACAAAAAGCCCGCCACCTTAATGGAGACGGGCTTGAAAAGTAGCTCCGAGGGGAATCGAACCCCTATCTAAAATTTAGGAAATTCTTGTTCTATCCGTTGAACTACAGAGCCTCAACTGATAATCAGCGGAATATGTAGAATATTTATAGAACTTCTACACTATTTTTACACGACGCAAGCTGATTACGGATGCAAAGATAATGTATTCTGCCGATTTTCCGAAAAAAGTTTTGTTAATCCGATTAACTTTCCGAAATTTGCTGCCTATGTAAACGGAATAGTAATCCTCAAATAATCTATAGTAATTCGTAAGTTATGGCAAACGACATGATGGTCAAAGAACTGGAGCAAGTGGTAGTCCGCTTCTCCGGAGACTCCGGCGATGGTATGCAGCTCGCCGGCAACATCTTTTCAACAGTTTCGGCTACCGTGGGCAATGATATCAGTACATTCCCCGACTATCCGGCAGATATCCGCGCCCCGCAAGGCTCACTCACCGGTGTTTCCGGTTTTCAGGTACATATCGGTGCAGAGAAAGTCTATACCCCAGGTGACAAATGCGACGTATTGGTAGCGATGAACGCCGCCGCACTGAAAACCCAATATAAGTTTGCTAAATCCACTGCTTGTATCATCATCGATACAGATGCTTTCCAGAAGTCAGACTTGGAAAAGGCCGCTTTCAAGACCGATAATCCGATAGAGGAAATGGGTATTAAGCAGGATGTCATCGCCGCCCCCATCTCGAAGATGGTGAAAGACTGCCTTGCCGACACCGGAATGGACAACAAGTCCATGCTGAAATGCCGCAATATGTTTGCAGTAGGCCTGGTATGCTGGCTGTTCAACCGCGATCTGAAAATAGCCGAAGATTTCATCCGCGAGAAATTCGCCAAAAAGCCCGAAATTGCCGGAGCAAATATCAAGGTCATCCATGCAGGATATGACTACGGACACAACACCCATGCTTCCGTAGCCCATACATATAAGATTGAAAGTAAGACTACCGTTCCCGGCAGATACATGGATATCACGGGGAACAAAGCAACTGCTTACGGTTTCATCGCCGCAGCTGAAAAGGCTGGCTTGAAGCTGTTCCTCGGCTCCTATCCCATTACTCCGGCAACCGATGTACTGCACGAACTCTCCAAGCACAAGTCTCTGGGCGTGATGACCGTGCAATGCGAAGACGAGATTTCCGGTTGCGCCACTTCTATCGGCGCCGCTTTTGCAGGTGCGCTGGCTGTGAGCTCCACTTCCGGTCCCGGTGTCTGCCTGAAATCGGAAGCTATGAACCTGGCAGTCATTACAGAACTTCCGCTGGTTGTGCTCGACGTGCAACGTGGCGGTCCTTCTACCGGTCTGCCCACCAAGTCAGAGCAGACAGACTTGTTGCAGGCATTGTTCGGCCGCAACGGTGAAAGCCCAATGCCCGTCATCGCCGCCTCTTCACCCACAAGCTGTTTCGACGCAGCCTACATGGCAAGCAAAATTGCACTGGAGCACATGACCCCGGTCGTATTGCTGACCGACGGCTTTGTTGCCAATGGCTCCGGCGCCTGGAAGCTGCCCAAACTGGCAGACTATCCCGCCATCACCCCTCCCTACGTGACTTCCGAAATGAAGGACAACTATACTCCGTACAAACGCAATCCCGAAACAGGTGTCCGCTATTGGGCCATCCCCGGACAAGAAGGCTATATGCACATCCTCGGCGGTCTGGAGAAAGACAGCAATACCGGTGCCATCTCCACCGATCCCGAAAACCATGACTTGATGTGCCACCTGCGTGCCGAGAAGGTTGCCAAAATCCCCGTACCTAATGTAGAAGTGCAAGGCTGTGCAGACGATGCCGATTTGCTGATTGTCGGTTTCGGCGGTACATACGGCCACTTGTATTCGGCCATGGAAGAGATGAACAAGGCAGGCAAGAAGGTTGCCCTCGCCCACTTCACTTATCTGAATCCGCTCCCCAAGAACACGGAAACCGTTCTGAAGAAGTACAAGAAGGTGGTAGTTGCCGAACAGAATCTCGGACAATTTGCAGGTTATCTACGTATGAAGATAGACAACTTCACCCCGTACCAGTTCAACGAAGTCAAAGGACAACCGTTCGTCGTTGCCGAGCTGGTCGCAGCGTTCAATAAATTAATTGATAATTGACAGTTGACAATTGATAATAACCATGCGTAATATGCGGATTATCAATGACCAGCCACCAATTATCAACTATCAATTATCAACTATCAATTAAAAAAGATTATGTGCGAATATACAGCAAAAGACTATAAAAAAGGACAACCCCGTTGGTGTCCGGGTTGTGGTGACCACTTCTTTCTGGCTTCACTGCACAAAGCAATGGCAGAAATCGGCAAAGCTCCTTGGGAGAATGCCGTCATCTCAGGTATCGGCTGCTCCAGCCGTCTGCCCTATTACATGAATACGTATGCGATGCAGACCATCCACGGACGTGCTGCTGCCATCTCTACAGGTGCCAAGGTTGCCAATCCCAACCTGACGGTATGGCAAATCTCCGGCGACGGTGACGGTCTGGCCATCGGCGGTAATCACTTCATCCACGCCGTACGCCGTAACATCGACCTGAACATGATTCTGCTGAACAACCGCATCTACGGTCTGACCAAAGGTCAATATTCTCCGACCTCTCCACGTGGTTTCGTCAGCAAGTCGTCTCCCTATGGTACGGTAGAAGATCCATTCCACCCGGCAGAGCTTTGCTTCGGTGCCCGCGGCCGTTTCTTTGCCCGCGCGGTAGCTACCGATGCTCCGGGGACAGTGGAAATATTGAAGGCAGCCATGGCTCACAAAGGGGCTTCCGTTTGCGAGATTCTGCAAAACTGCGTTATCTTCAATAACGGTACGCATGACTCCGTAGCCAAAAAGGAAGACCGCGCCAAGAATGCCATCTACTTGAAACACGGCGAACCGATGCTCTTCGGCGAGAACAACGAATACGGACTGATGCAGGAAGGCTTTGGTCTAAAAGTCGTGAAACTCGGTGAGAACGGCATTACAGAGAAGGATATCCTCATCCACGATGCCCACTGCATGGACAACACCCTGCAACTAAAGCTTGCCCTGATGGAAGGTCCCGACTTCCCGATTGCACTCGGTGTTATCCGCGATGTGGAAGCTCCTACTTACGACGATGCTGTTCATGAACAAATCGAAGAGGTGTCTGCCAAGAAGAAGTATCACAACTTCGAGGAGTTATTGATGACGAATGATACGTGGGAAGTAAAATAAACCACTAAGATTTATTAATATCATGTTTGCACGAAACAAATAAGGTGCAAACATGATATTAATTTCCTAAAAGTAAGAGTACCTCCCTATCCTTTCTCTCCCAAACATAGATACTTATTACGCCAAACATGCAGTTCTTCCATCAAGAATAACTATATTTGCCACAGTAACCATAGTAGTCACATTTTGAAAGTAATTCTCTGATTTATACTGGCTTAATATCAATCTCACAAACCGCAGGCTGATAGCTCTTTCGTTCGAGTAATCCTTCCCGGATAAAGGTCAAAAACACTCCCACCCTGAAAAGAAAATGCAACCACTGCAACTGCACCAGATTTTATTGTAGTGATAGAGCATACCTCCGATGAACAAGGCTACCAATAAGGGTCGACAACAAGACTTCAAGGGAAGGGAGGGAAATTGTAGAATACCTACTGTGGATTTTTTCCACATCTCCACACCACAAACACCCGAACTTCCCTTTTTCCCGATAGAAAATAAGCAATTGATTATCAACATTATTCATCCTTAAAAGGATAGTCTGCCTTTCGTTTGGCATACCTCTTGCTAAAATATCCGCCGAAAGGACGTAACATTTATAATAAGATAAATCAATTATTTTTCAGTAGTATGAAAATCAGGATGAGAAAACGGTGTGACATTCCACATTCAGCGTCGCACTTCCAAAAAAGTTTGATTATTGCAAGTTGGTTATTAGCATTTCTTTTCACCGGAACAGCCTTTGCACAAGAGAACCGAACCATTACAGGCATTGTAAGAGATGTAACGGGAGAACCGCTTATCGGTGCCAGCGTCATACAGAAAGGCACCAACAACGGCGTCATTACCGATGTGGACGGCAACTTCACACTGACCGTTCCTGCAGATGCAACACTCTCTATCGCTTACATGGGCTATGCTACCCGGGAGATAAACCTGGCAAAACGAAAAAAGCAAGGCGACCTGAAGATTACACTCAGCGAAGATACCCAGCAACTGAAAGAAGTCGTAGTAACGGCAATGGGTATCAAAAAAGATACGAAACGTGTCGGTTATGCCATCAGTACCATCAGTGCAGACGAGTTGGTAAAGGCAGGAGCACCCAATTTTGCCTCTGCCATGTACGGTAAAGCACCGGGAGTCCGCATTACACAAACACAGGGCGGTTCTGCCGGAGCTGTCTCCATCAACGTACGCGGCCTGACCTCTATCACTGGAAATAACCAGCCACTCATCATTCTGGACGGTGTACCCATCCGCAACGGCGGCACGGGCAAAAGCACGGACTTCGCTGAATTTGGCAACGACGGACAAATCCGTTCCAATGGTCTGGTAGACATCAACCCAGAGGACATCGAGAGCCTCAGTATTCTGAAAGGAGCTTCTGCCACAGCTCTCTACGGCTCGGAGGCTGCAAACGGTGCGGTAGTCATCACCAGCAAACGCGCCAAAAGTGGCAAGCTGACGGTGGACTTCAATGCCCAAGTCATGGCAAACTTACCGGCTTATCTGCCGAAAGTACAGACCGTATACGGGCCGGGAACCTACAACACCGCATACAGCGATTATGAGAAACAGACGGGAGGCTTCTATCAGAGAACCCTAAACGGACAAAGCTACAAAAGCCTCCGTTCCACCACCTTGTCCTTCGGCCCGAAATACGACGGTAGCGAGGTACTTTACTGGGACGGGAAGATGCGCCCCTACCAGGCACTGACCGACAACCCGTGGAAAGAGTTGTTTCGCACCGGCTGGACCCAAACTTACAATCTCGCCATCTCACAAGGGACGGAAACCACCAGCAACCGCTTCTCCTACACATTCATGGACGAGATTCCCAATGCCTTGACCGGAAGCTTCACCAAACACAACTTCAAGCTGACCGGTTCGTATCAACTGGCGAAACCGCTGAAACTGGAATACTCCCTTAACTACATCGTACAGAATGTAGAAGACCGCCCGCAAACCTCGCTCAACCTATACAGCGGTTTCGGCAACATGTTCTCCACCTTCCTGGACATTCCCTATCTGAAACAAAGTTACGTCACCAGTCTGGGATACCGTAATACCTTTGTCGGAGGAAACGCCACGCTGACTCCTGAGGAATCATGGGCCTACGACCCCAGTTACGCCACCGGAGTGAACAACATGCTGTGGAATATGTACCATCACCATAGCGACGAGACAGAGAATCGGCTCATCGGTATGATTCGCCCCACCTGGCAGATAACCAACTGGCTGAGTCTGCGCGCCCAGGTTTCAACTGATATCACAGATGTGAAGCAAACACTGAAATATGAAAGCGAACAACCCAATTCCCTATACGACCCCAACGGTAGCTTCCAGTCCATCAACCGCCGTTACGACATTGTCTATGGAGATGTTATGTTGAACTTCAACTATAATATCAACCGCTTCGACATTGCCGCCACCGTAGGCTGGACCGGACGCTACGAAAATATGAACAATATGAGGGTCTCCACCAATGGCGGGCTTGTCACGGAAAACTGGTTCGACCTCAATGCCAGCCGCTACACGCCAAGCAGTACCCTGCAACGTATGGAACTACTGAAAACCGGCTATATGGGTACACTAAGCCTGGGATGGGACAACTATCTATTCCTTGAACTGACCGGACGCCAGGAACGCTCGTCTACCCTAAAAGACCAGAGCTTTTTCTATCCTTCCGCTAATCTGAGTTTCCTCTTCACCCAAGCCTTCCACATGCCGTCATGGTGGAACTATGGAAAACTGCGCCTCTCATACGGTATCGTAGGAAATGCTCCTGAAACCTATACCGCCAATATCGTCTACGAGCAAGGTTCGGACAACGGATTCACCTGGAACACCATTCCCTCTTCATGGGGGAATGCAGATATCCGTCCGGAAAAGAAGTACGAATACGAGATAGGTCTGGAAAGCAAGTTCTTAAACAACCGGTTGGGTATAGATGTATCTTACTACAACAACCGTGTAAAGGACCAGATACTCTCCACACCGCAACCTTCCACATCAGGCGTAAAGAATGTGTTGATGAATGTGGGCGAGGTAGCCAACCACGGCTGGGATATATCAATCAGTGCCACTCCCATACTGACCAGAGATTTCCGCTGGGACCTGACAGCCAACTATGGTGTATATAAGAACAAAGTAGTGAAACTGGCCGATGGAGTGCCCTATCTGGAAATACTCAACTCCGGAGGCAGTGGAATAAAAATACAAGCTGTGGAAGGCCAGCCAATGGGTGACATCTATGCGCAGGTTCCCCAGGTGAACGAAAACGGTGAGTACCTCGTTTCCGATAAAGGGCTTTACCTCAACCAAACCGAATTGCAGAAAGTCGGCAACATCAATCCGGCAGGCGTAGGAGGTCTATTCAACTCTTTCTCCTACAAGAATGTATTCCTCGATTTCAGTATCGACTTCCGCATCGGAGGAGATGTCATCAACGAAATGAACCAATATGCCACCGCAGTGGGTCTGACACCCGAATCCCTAAAGTACCGCGATACGGAACACGGCGGACTGTCCTATTACTATCCGGGCGACAACAATTCCAGCGGAATTCCGGTACAAGTAGACCCTTCCACGGGTGCCGGCCCCAACGGAGAGATAATCTACCACGACGGCATCATCCTTCCGGGTGTAGTGGCCTCCACTGGCGAAAGAAACACACGTATCATTCCGGCAGGCTATTACTACAACACCACCTATAATTGGGGAACGGAGGCCGAACAGCTGACATACCGCCATTCGGTATTCGACAATTCTTATGTCAAACTGCGTGAATTGACCATCGGCTACCAGTTTCCCGAAAAGATAATTTCCAAACTGGGACTGGGCCGGCTGAGTGTGTCGGTCTTCGGACGTAACCTCTTCTACTTCTACAAAGCACTGAAAAACTACGATGCGGAGTCGTCCGTCGGAACATCCTGGGCCAACCAGGCTACCGTGGGAAGTTCTACCACAGCTACCCGCAGTTTCGGTGTTTCACTTCGTGCAAGTTTCTGACAAAACAACCATCCAAAAAACAACAAAGAGTATGAAAAAGACAAAGATATTATCTCTTGTTTCATTGGGAGCATTCCTCCTGACAACATCAGGCTGTACGGATTATGACTTCGACAGCAAATACGAAGACCCCTCCAAAGTAACCCAAGTCACCATCAGTAATCTGATGGTAGGAGTCTTCCAAAAAGTAAAGGACTATGATGTTTACGAATACAACCGGTTCTTCGGATTCGATTCACAGTTTACAGGCAAGTATGCACAAACCTTCGGCTACTCCAACACTACAGATATGTATACCCCCGGCTATATACCCGCCATTGACGGACAGTGGGACAATGTGTATTCGGCACTGGCCCAGTTCCGCAAGCTGGAATCTCTCTACAAAGAAGAAAGCGCGGCAGAGCAAGCACAGGATGAGGCATTCTATCTTGCCGCCAAAGTACAGCTGTACGATTTTTTCGCCGCCACAGTGGACATTTTCGGGGATATGCCTTTTTCGGAAGCTTGCACACTACCGCTTACCAACGATGTAGGTAAATCGTATGCTCACTATGACAAGGCCGAGAATATATATAAAACCATTCTTGACGAGCTCAAAGAAATTGCTCCGCGGTTCCGCTCCATCCCCACACCGAGGAACTTCAATACACAAGACTTTATCAACAACGGGGACATGGACAAATGGGAACGCTATGCAAACTCCTTGCGACTGCGCCTTGCCATGCGCGTAGCCGCGCAAGGAGACTTGCAGGCAGAAGGCCGTACCGCCATCAAGGAAATCCTGGAAAATCCGTCGGCCTATCCGTTGATAGAGGAACAAGAAAACAACATCCTCATTGTCAACCAGAAGTCTGGGCAACTGAACTTCACTGCAGGCCACGGACTGGGTGACTGGGTAACCAACCGACTCGCTTCGGGCGCCATCATCGACCGCATGCTGGGCCATGGCAACTACGATATGACCTGCAATGACCCACTGAGCGGCGTTTATGTGAAAGGAGAAGACGACCCGCGCATCCTACTCAACTTCAATCCCGTGAAGATTACCAACCAGAACACCGGTCAATTGGACGAACACCGTTATCTGGGCACAGACCTTACCGTGGCAGATGAGCTGACGGAATATTACAACTCGCAGGCACAAGACGAAGTCAATACCAGCAACACCGGTTTCTCACAAATCACGCAGAAAGGTTTCTTTTGGGAAAACGATAAATTCGACATGCTGATAATGGCCTCACCCGAAATCCATTTCCTGAAAGCGGAAGCCTATGAAATGGGGTATGGAGTGGCAAAGAATGAAGCGAAAGCGGAAGAAGAGTTCAAAAAGGCTGTCAGCCAGTCCATCACGCTTTACTACTATTACGATTCGGTAAGTACGGGTGAAAACGCACGCCGGTATGATGCCCCTACCGCCGAAGAAACCGCCTCTTTCGCCGCTGCCAAATGGAACAGCACGAAATATACAGACAAGCTGGATGCCATCATTACCCAAAAGTGGCTGCATTTCGGTTTCCTAGCCAGTCGTGAGGCATGGAGTGATATCCGACGTACCGGCTATCCGTCCGGCCTAGCCTTCCCCGAAGTGGCCGGTACCATCACAAATGTGCCGAACCGCTGGAGATACCCGAATACGGAAGTCAACTACAATCCCTACTATAAAGAGGTGTCAGCCGAAGACACTTACTACCACAAACTGTTCTGGGCAAAATAAGGACTTTGTTCGCAAACCCATTTTGCCCGAAGAGTATATCATACTCACCACAGAATAACACGGATTAACACAGATTGCCTTAGGAGTTCTGATAATAAAGAGCTTTTAGCAGTGTTAATCCGTGCTATCCTGTGGTGAGTATGTATTTGCCCCCTCTGTTTCTTTTATTCCGAACAGTATCCCTCCTTTTTTAGAAATCTTAAGGATTTCCCGGTAGGGAGATTGCGGGAAACCACTGTCTTTAATGAACGACGGACAAACATCGCTTCCGCAAAAACTGAACTATAACATAACGGACTAAATGAAAAAGTATCCAAATGACTTGATTGGCGACATCATGAAAGCCTTCGGCAAATATGCCGACCGACCGGCATTCGTCATCGAAGACACGGCCTGCACTTATGGAGAGCTGGCAACTTGCGTACAGAAAATATCCTCCCTATTCAAGGACAGAGAAGACAAAATTATCGGCATCGTCGCAGAAAACAGACTGGAAACATACGCATCCATACTATCTGCACTGATTTGCGGAAAGACATACGTCATCCTCCATCCTTCCTACCCCAAACATAGGAACGACAGAATTGCCGACTCGGCAGGCATTCGCCTCGTGCTGCATACCGAGAATATCCATGTCTTGAACCTCGACACCCGGAATCTGGAACTGATATGTACCTCCGAAATAGAGCAGGCAGAGAACTCCGCCACGTTCCATGCCGCAGAAGACATCCTCCATACGGCAGAAGAGGAAAATGCCTACATCATCTTTACCTCCGGAAGCACGGGCGAACCCAAAGGAGTACCCATCTCCCGCCGTAACCTGAATGCTTTCTATACCGCCTACCACCGCCTCGGCTGGCAACTGGACGAGAACGACCGGATGCTGCAGATGTTCGAACTCACTTTTGACGTTTCCATCGTATCCTTTCTATATCCGCTGACGCTGGGTGCTTGCATATACACCGTTTCTCCGGAAGGCGTGAAATACATCAACGTAATTGAAACTCTGGAAAAATACGACCTGACCTTCGCTGCCGTGGCCCCTTCACTGCTCCAGCTGCTACGTCCCTATTTTCCGGAAATACACCTCCCCGCACTTAGATATCTAGTGGTTACTGCCGAGGCTTCTGACGCGGAGCTGTTGGATGCTTTCAGAAAATGTGTCCCCAATGCCTCTTTCATAAACCTATACGGACCGACAGAGGGAACCATCTACTGCACTGCCTACCGGATACCCGTCACCTCCTGCAAGCATCACAACGGCATGACCGCTATCGGAAGGCCTTTCGAAGGCATCGATGCCCTAATTATGGATAACGACGGTCGCCCGCTGCCTACCGGAGAAACCGGCGAACTATGGATTAGCGGCAATCAAGTGATGGGTGGATACTGGAATGCTCCCGAAAAAAACGGGGAATGCCTCGTAGAGACCGCCAATGGAAAAGTATACTACAAGACGGGAGACCTCTGCCGGATGGATGCCGACGGTGACATCATCTATTGCGGACGAAAAGACTCACAGATAAAGATACAAGGATTTCGCATTGAGCTGAGCGAGATTGAACATGTGGCAAAAAACTTTTTCAACGGTGAATGCCGTGTAGTCGTCATTCCCAAATACGACAACGACAACCAGTGCGAACTGCATCTCGTCGTAGAGAAGAAACAGCTCGACAAACAGCAGATAGAGGAATATCTGTGTAGCAGGCTTCCCTACTACATGATTCCCAAGCATATGCATTGTCTGGAACAGTTTCCGCTGAACACCAGTAGCAAAACAGACAGAAAGAAAATACAAGAACTAATTTAAACTTGACAATGGATACACAGACTATTTTGAATGAAATGAGCCTCATCTTTCGAGAGGTACTGAAAAGAGAGAACATCGTACTTGACAATGAGACCACCGCCCAGGATATAGAAGGATGGGATTCACTGACCAACATGCAACTGATAAACAAGATAGAGAAGAAATTCAATGTACGCTTCACCTTCAGAGATATTGTAAAACTCAAAAACGTGGGAGACATCTGCCATGCCATTTTAACCAAAACCAACTAGGAAATGTCATTCATATCCCTGAACTTCGTCGTACTGTTTGCGTGTACTTTCATTCTATACCATACGCTTCCTTCACGATTCAGAAAAGCGACCTTACTGACAGCCAGCTGCCTCTTCATAGGCTTCTACCACCTCGCTTTTCTGATAACGGCCCTCATCCTCACGCTTACCACCTTCTACCTTGGCAAATGGATAGGACAGGCCAAGCGGGAAAGCGGCATGAAGGGAATTTATTTTTCAGGTGTGTGTTTTCTGGTTGTAAGCTGGTTGGCATTCCGGTATGCTGACCGGCTTACAAACTGCCACATTCTCTTTCCACTGGGAATCTCTTTCTATACTTTCCAGGCCATTTCGTACCTGACAGAAATCTACTGGCAAGAAGAAGAACCGGAAAAGAGCCTGCCCGACTTCATGATATACATGCTCTTCTTCATGAAGTTCCTTTCCGGTCCCATAGAAAGAGCAAGTGACATGCTCCCCCAACTGAAGTCCTGCAAAGCCACGGACTATACATCCATGGTCTACGGAATGAGACTGATTGTCGTGGGACTAATAAAGAAACTGATACTGGCCGACTCCATCGCCCCATACATAGACGGTGTCTTCGGGTCGGTATACACAGCCTCGGGCGTGCAATTGCTGATGGCATGCCTCCTATATCCGATAGAGCTGTATGCCGACTTCTCCGGATATACCGACATCGCATTGGGAGGAGCGCGCATGCTGGGATTCAAGCTCAGCCCAAACTTCAACCGGCCGTTCATTGCACAGACCACTGCCGACTTCTGGCGCCGATGGCACATGTCGCTTTCATTCTGGGTACGCGACTATCTGTACCTCCCGTTGTCCTCGAACCTGCGTGGATGGGGACAATGGGGCGTATTTCTAAGTCTGGCGCTGACCTTCACGGGACTGGGTATCTGGCATGGTGCCGGATGGAACTTCGCTGTCTACGGACTAATTCAAGGTGTCATCATCTTCTACGAGATGAAGACCACAGCATTTCACCGCAGACTGAAAGCCCAATTGGGAAGCCGCTTATATGCCACATTATCCGTCGTAAGGACCTACCTACTTTTTGCCGTATCTCTGATATTCTTCCGGGCAAGTTCTATGGCCGAAGCGTTCCACTACATCAGCCACCTCTCCTTCGGCGTACATTACAGTTGGAAGGAAATGAACATCGGAATGCCGGACCACAACAGCATTGTGGCAGGAAGCGCACTCGTACTGATATTGGTTTACGAATATTTCATGTCCAAGCATGATTTGCTAGAAGCCCTCGGACGACAGCCGGCAGCCGTAAGATGGAGTATCTATTATCTGCTCGCCATAATACTTTTCACACTGGGACAGTTCAACTCGGACAGCTTCATATATTTACAATTTTGACAATAAAGACACATGATGAAGAAAAACAGCGAACGGAACGCAGCCATACGTTTCATGAAAAAGCTCTTTATCCTTTTTATCCCTTTTATAGCCCTACTGGCAGTCTATTTCCTGGACGACCCTTTCATGGTCCTGAAGAACTATGAACGATACGACCAAACCCCGGTTGTACTAAACGAAGGGCACGTGGGGTGGCAGATGTATCTGAACAACCGGGATACCATCCCCATCGACTCCTATATCATGGGAAACTCCTGCACTATGGCTTATCAATGCCATGAATGGGAGAAATACCTCCACGGCGGAAGAGCCGTACGGCTATTCGGAAATGCCGAAAGCCTTGCCGCCGTCTGCCTGAAGCTGAAGGCACTGGACAAGGCAGGTGCAACAATCAAGAACCTGCTGCTGATTATCGACAAGGAATCATTGCACAACGACCGTTGCCTCACCGGACATTCCAACATTCTGCCGCCCGCCATATCGGGAATAAGCAGCTTCAAGTTTCAGAAGGAATTCTGCCAAGCCTTCTTCTACCCGAACTTTCTCCTCCCCTATCTGGACTACAAGCTGTTCCATACCTATCGCCCTTACATGAAAGGGGTTATAAACCCCTATGGCTCCACCCGAAACCCGGTAACCAATGACGTGTTAAATCCCAGAGAGAAAATGATAAAGGAAGAGGGAGATAAGTACTGGGAAAACCGGAAAGGAGAATTCACCAAAGAGAAAATGAAGAATTATAGAGACGGGAAATACCGGGAAGCCCCCCAAGTGCTCAGGGAAAAGCAAATCAATCTGTTGCAGGAAATAAAGTGGATTTGCCGGAAACATGATACCGATGTAAAAATCATTATCAGTCCCGACTACCTGCAAGTCAACATAAACCCTGCCGACGTAAAGACACTGAAGCGCTTCTTCGGAAAACGGAATGTATTTGATTTCACCGGTATCAACGAATACACGGAAGACATCCACAATTATTATGAACCGGGTCATTATAGGCCCGCACTTGGGAAAAGGCTGATGGAAAAGATATATGAACCTTATATCTTGTCACCGAACGCCAAATCTCCGGCATCTCCCAGCCCGGGAACGATATAGGAATGCTCGTTCATCTCCGGGTCGATTGCTGCACACCACAAGGTCACTTCATCTCCAGGGAACAGCTTTTCCAGATGCTCTACGCCCTGCTGGCTGGCTATGACACAAGCTATCTGCAACTTGGCCGGCATCCCCTTGGTGACGAAGGCCTTCCAGGCCAATTCCATACTTTCTCCCGTGGCAAGCATCGGGTCTACAATCAATAATGTCTTCTTGGACAAATCCGGAGTAGCGATGTATTCGATGTGTACATCCACCGTACGGCATTCCTTATCCTTATAATAACGGTAAGCGGAAACAAAAGCGTTCCCGGCATGGTCGAACATATTCAAGAATCCAGTATGCAAAGGCAATCCGGCACGGAAAACAGTGGCAATCACCACCTCGTCATCGGGTGTGCTGACCGACGCCACCCCCAAGGGAGTCTGTACCTGCTTGACAGAATACGTCAGTTCCTTACTCATTTCATACGCCATTATCTCTCCAATGCGTTCAATATTACGGCGGAAACGCATACGGTCGCCCTGGACTGCTACATCACGAATTTCCGCCACGTATTGGTTCAAGACAGAATTTGTCTCGGCAAAGTTGATAACCTTCATAACTATAAATGTGCTAATGTGCAAATATGCTAATGTGCAAATGTGGTGTACGTAATGCCGCATGGCAATTAGCACATTGGCATATCAGCACATTAGCACATTAAAATCTGCTGCAAAGTAAACGAATTTCACTCAATTTGCAACATTCAGTTAGCAGATATTGTTATGGTTTTATAAAAGATTTCCTATTAGAGAAAAATTTCTCTAATAGAGCTTTTCTTTAAAAAGAAAGTATTACTTTTGTAGGCGAAAAACAAGGGACCTGCTGAAAAGCAGGAAAAAAAGAGCTTTTCTACACCCGTTTTCCCTTGTAAATCAAAGGTAAAAAGAGATTAAGGAAAGAGATTATAAACCAAATACCAACATTTTAAATCATTAAAAGAAATGGCAAATTTAGATTTAAGCAAGTACGGTATCCAAGACGTGAAGGAAATTATCCACAACCCGTCTTACGATGTACTGTTCGCAGAAGAAACCAAACCAGGTTTGGAAGGTTTTGAAAAAGGTCAGGTAACTGAACTGGGTGCTGTAAATGTAATGACAGGTATCTATACCGGTCGTTCTCCTAAAGATAAATTCTTCGTAATGAATGAAGCCAGCAAGGATTCTGTATGGTGGACTTCTGAAGAATACAAAAACGACAACAAACCTTGCTCTGAAGAAGCTTGGGCTGACCTGAAGGCTAAGGCTGTAAAGGAATTGAGCGGCAAGCGTCTGTTCGTTGTTGATACTTTCTGTGGCGCCAACCCCGCTACTCGTATGAAAGTACGTTTCATCATGGAAGTGGCATGGCAGGCTCACTTCGTAACTAACATGTTCATCCGCCCGACTGCTGAAGAACTGGCTAACTACGGAGAACCCGATTTCGTATCATTCAACGCTTCTAAGGCAAAAGTTGACAACTACAAGGAACTGGGTCTGAACTCTGAAACAGCTACTGTATTCAACTTGAAGACCAACGAACAGGTTATCTTGAACACTTGGTACGGCGGTGAAATGAAGAAGGGTATGTTCTCTATCATGAACTACAAGAACCCGTTGCGTGGTATCGCTTCTATGCACTGCTCTGCCAACACTAACATGGAAGGTACTGACTCTGCTATCTTCTTCGGTCTGTCCGGTACTGGTAAGACTACCTTGTCAACTGACCCGAAACGTCTGTTGATCGGTGACGACGAACACGGATGGGATGACGAAGGTGTATTCAACTACGAAGGTGGTTGCTATGCTAAGGTTATCAACCTGGATAAAGAAAGCGAACCCGATATCTACGCTGCCATCAAGCGTGACGCTCTGTTGGAGAATGTTACAGTAGCTGCTGACGGTAAGATTGACTTCGCTGACAAGAGCGTAACTGAAAACACTCGTGTTTCTTATCCTATCTACCACATCAATAACATCGTTAAGCCGGTTTCCAAGGGTCCTCACGCTCACCAGGTAATTTTCTTGTCTGCCGACGCATTCGGTGTATTACCTCCGGTATCTATCCTGAACCCTGAACAAGCTCAGTACTACTTCTTGTCTGGCTTTACTGCTAAGTTGGCTGGTACAGAACGTGGTATCACTGAACCGACTCCGACATTCTCTGCTTGCTTCGGTGCTGCTTTCTTGAGCTTGCATCCTACTAAATATGCAGAAGAATTGGTTAAGAAGATGAACAAGGTTGGTGCTAAGGCATACTTGGTTAACACTGGTTGGAACGGTAGCGGCAAACGTATCTCTATCAAAGATACTCGTGGTATCATCGACGCTATCCTCGACGGTTCTATCGACAAGGCTCCGACGAAGGTTATTCCTTTCTTCGACTTCGTGGTTCCTACTGAATTGCCTAATGTAGATCCGAAGATTCTTGATCCTCGCGATACTTACGAATGCGCTTGCCAATGGGAAGAAAAAGCAAAAGACCTGGCTGGTCGCTTCATCAAGAACTTCGCTAAGTTCACTGGCAACGAAGCTGGTAAGGCTTTGGTTGCTGCTGGTCCGAAGCTCTAATCTGACAATAAAGTTAGAAACATATGGAAAAGGTATCTCCTCCGGGAGATGCCTTTTTTCTTTTTTAATATCTCTATCTCATTGATAATCCGAAAGTTTTAGTAGTTTTGCAGAAACCATTATTCAAATAAAGCAATATGAAAAGTATCAGATTGATGTTGGCAGGCGCAAGTTTGTTACTGCTCTGCAGTTGCGGTGCCCAGGTCCAGAAAGAGACCCAAGTTGCCAATGCAAATGAAAGCAAAGAGAATGCGGTGATTGAAACCATCATGTCACGCCGCAGCATCCGCCAGTACAAACCGCAAGCCGTGAATCGCGACACCATGCAGATTATCCTGGATTGCGGTATCAATGCACCCAACGGACAGAACAAGCAATCGTGGGAAGTGCGTGTAGTGGATAACCCGGATTTCATCAACGGCATCACGGAAATCTACAAGAAGGAAAATCCCAAAGCCGCCGAAGACCCGAAATTCAAGAACATGTTTCGTAACGCTTCTACAGTAGTATTTATTGCCAATGACCCGTCTTATGACCTTTCGCAGATTGACTGCGGACTGCTGGGTGAGAATATGATTCTATCAGCCTGGTCCATGGGAATCGGTTCTTGCTGCTTGGGCGGTCCCACGCGCTTCATGACCTCTACTCCGGCTGCTGCCGAATACCTGAAGAAACTGGATATTCCGGAAGGCTATCAGCTACTTTACTGTATCGCTTTCGGCTATCCGGACGAAACGCCCACTGCCAAACCCCGTAATGCGGCAAAGGTAAAATTCATCGATTGACTTTCGTTTGAATGACGACAATAAAAAGGAGTGCCTCACCTTTCGGCGGGGCACTCCTTTCATATATAACAACTAAAACTCTTCTGTTTATCAGTTCTTGTTTGCGCGTTTACGCTCAAGCTCATCGAGGATAACCTTACGCATACGCATTGATTTAGGAGTAACTTCCACGTATTCGTCTTCCTTGATGTACTCCAGTGCCTCCTCAAGAGAGAACTGTACGGGAGGAATCAGACGTGCCTTATCATCCGAACCACTGGCACGCATATTGGTAAGCTTCTTGGACTTCGTTACATTAATCACCAAGTCGTTGTCATGGGAATGCTCGCCCACTACCTGGCCTGCATAAACCTCTTCCTGCGGGAAAATGAAGAATTTGCCGCGGTCCTGCAACTTGTCAATGGCATAGGCAAAAGCCGTACCGGACTCCATGGCAATCATAGAACCGTTGGTACGCCGTTCAATCTCACCCTTATACGGTTGATATTCCTTAAAACGGTGTGCCATGATAGCCTCGCCGGCAGAAGCGGTCAACACATTGGTACGCAGACCAATGATACCGCGCGACGGCATGTCGAACTCAAGATTTACACGTTCGCCGGCACTTTCCATCTTCACCATTTCACCTTTACGACGGGTCACCATATCAATCATCTTGCTGGCATATTCTTCGGGAACATTGATGGTAAGCTCTTCAATAGGTTCGCATTTCACGCCGTCAATCTCCTTGAAGATTACCTGCGGTTGCCCTACCTGCAACTCATACCCTTCACGACGCATGGTCTCAATCAGTACGGAAAGATGAAGCACGCCACGGCCGGAAACAATCCACTTGCCGTCTTCCTCGCTCTTGCGCACGCGAAGTGCAAGATTCTTATCCAACTCCTTCATCAAACGGTCGTGGATGTGGCGGGAAGTAACAAACTTACCTTCCTTACCGAAGAACGGAGAGTCATTAATGGTGAAGAGCATACTCATCGTAGGTTCATCAATGGCAATAGGCGGCAACGCTTCCGGATTTTCGTAATCGCAGACCGTATCTCCGATTTCGAATCCTTCGATACCTACCAACGCACAGATGTCACCGGAAGACACTTCCTGCACCTTTACACGGCCCATACCTTCGAATGTATGCAATTCCTTGATTTTTGATTTCACGATACTCCCGTCACGCTTTGCCAAAGACACATTCATGCCTTCTTTCAATATGCCACGGTGTACGCGGCCCACAGCAATACGCCCGGTATACGAAGAATAATCCAGCGAAGTAACCAGCATTTGCGGTGTACCCTCCAACTGTTCGGGGGCAGGAATATTCTCCAAGATACAGTCCAGAAGCGGATAAATGTTATCAGTCGGCTGCTGCCAGTCGGTACTCATCCAATTATTCTTGGCAGAACCGTAGATAACGGGGAAATCCAGCTGGTCCTCGGTTGCATTCAGGCTGAACATCAAGTCGAACACCATCTCGTACACTTCTTCGGGACGGCAATTTGGCTTATCCACCTTATTCACAACAACGATAGGTTTCAGACCAATCTGCAGAGCTTTCTGCAATACAAACCGTGTCTGCGGCATAGGACCTTCGAAAGCATCCACAAGCAGAATGCATCCATCCGCCATATTCAATACACGTTCCACTTCACCTCCGAAGTCACTGTGTCCCGGAGTATCAATAATGTTAATCTTGGTGTCTTTGTAGTTGATAGAAACGTTCTTTGAGAGAATCGTTATACCTCGTTCACGCTCCAGGTCATTGTTATCCAACATTAATTCACCTGTGCTCTGGTTGCTGCGGAAAAGGTTTCCGGCCAAAAGCATCTTGTCAACGAGCGTCGTTTTCCCATGGTCCACATGGGCAATAATTGCAATGTTTCTAATCTTTTGCATATAATACCTATTATTTTCAGGCGACAAAGTTAGTGATTTTGGATTAGATATGCAGTATAGATATGATTTTTTTGCTGAATATCATTGTGATATAAAAGTTTATCCCTATCTTTGCAGCCCCGAAAGGGAATATTTATAATAACTTTTAATTAAACATTATGTATTTAGACGCTGCTAAAAAGCAAGAAATCTTCGGCAAATACGGAAAGTCTAACACTGATACTGGCTCAGCTGAGGCTCAGATAGCTTTGTTTTCCTACCGTATTGCTCATCTGACTGAGCACCTTAAGCTCAACAGAAAGGATTATAGTACAGAAAGAGCTTTGACTATGTTGGTAGGTAAACGCCGTGCATTGCTGACTTACCTGAAGGATCGCGACATCACCAGATATCGTGCTATTGTCAAAGAACTCGGCTTGCGTAAGTAATCTACTTGCGGCAAAACCATTAAAAAAGGAAGTTTTCCAAAAGGAAACTTCCTTTTTTGTTTATAATCCGATTTATACGTAATTTTGTATCCATGAAAAGGAAAGTATCAGCAGCAAATCTTTCGATAGCAATCACTTTTCTATTGGTACTGCTATCATTCGGCTTCGGTTATCGCAGCTATTCGCAGGCAGAACAACGCGTGGTCTCTGACCTGAATCAAGCGCTGCAACACACAGTATTGCAGCACAAGGGATTATGGTTGAATGCAGATACCATCCAAACCTATGCCAAGTTGCAAGAAGTGATGGGTACTCCCGTTTCCGTAAGCGGTTTCCACAGAGCCTTTACCGAAGCATTGTCCATCACCGGATTGAAAGATGTTTCTACCCTTTCGCTACATATACTGAAAAAGAATGCTCCCGCCACCGTATTCAATGAGATTCCTGCCGGATGTCTTGCCAGCGACACATTGGTATGGCTCTCCACCACAGCCGATGCATCTGGGCTGACACTTTCTTTCCGGGGATATGCCCGCTGCTCAGCTGCCATGCTGTTCAGCTTATCCAAGCAGACAATTCCGGCAACATTGCTATTGGCAGCCTTGCTGTGGGGAGGATTCACTTTCTTCTATTTCCACCGGCACACAAAGACTAATGCCAGTAACGGGCAGCAACAAGAAAACTTCATTACCTTCGGCAACCTTTCGCTTTCCCTCCAGGAAGCCTGCTTCTATAACGAACAGCAGGAAAAGCTAAAACTCACCCCCATGCAGTACACACTGATGGAGATGTTCTACCTTTCTTCCTCACACCTACTTTTCAAATCCGACATCTGCCAATCGCTATGGCCGGGAAAAGACAATGCAGACGAAACGCTTTACACATTGATACGGCGTCTGAAGCCCATTGTCGAGGACAACAGCAACCTCAGAATAACAACAGATCGTGGCCGCGCCTACGGACTGGAAATAAAAACCTAAACATTATAGAATCATGAAGACTAACAAACTTATCCTATTAGGGCTAATCTGCCTGACTGTCGCAATGCCGACAACCGCCCAAAACCGTAACGAAAAGAAAGAGCGCACTGAACGTGCTGTAAAAGAAGCTATTGCTGCTAAACAATACAAAATCAACGTAGATCGGATGCAACCGATGAGAGGCGGTAGCCGTAACTTGACCACCAACTACACACTGGAAATCAGAAACGACTCCGTTTTCTCTTACCTGCCTTACTTTGGAGTGGCCTACAATGCCCCGTATGGAGGAGGCAAGAGCCTGAATTTCAATGCATCCATCACCGGATACACAACCAGAGCACTCAAAAAAGGCAAAATCCAAATAGACTTCAAGACCCGTAGTGATGAAGACAATTATGAGTACCGCCTCACCATCTTTCCCGATGGTTCTACCAGTATCCATGTGCAACCCATGAACAAACAGTCCATCTCGTTCACCGGAGAGATGGATACAGAAAAGTAATCATCTTCCCCCTTTAAAAGGACAAAAGAAAGTATTGTCAGTCTATTGTCAGGCAAATGTCAGACAACTATCCGCTTTTTGTTTCTTCCATCCCGGCAGAAAGCAGATACCTTCGTGTCCCGAAATCAAACAACAACCGGAACATGAAACAGATAATATGTATTCTTGCCCTGCTCCTAATGAGCGTCACGACAACAAAAGCACAAACCAGCCCGGCAACACCCTCCATCCGAGGTAAAATTCTCACAGAGGAAAAGCAACCGATAGAGTTTGCCAACATCGCCCTCCTTTCCGAAGATTCCACCTTCATACAAGGAACGTGCAGCCGAAGCGACGGTAGTTTTGAACTTCTCCCTCCCGCTCCCGGAAACTATCTACTACAAGTTTCTTCCATCGGTTACAAAACCCTTTGCCAGCCTTGCCCCACCGGGAGTACCCACAACTGGATATTGCAAACCGATGCCGTGCTACTTGCGGAAACCGTCATCACCGCCGCCCGCCCCGTTTTCCGACTAAAGGGCGGAAAGTTGGAGACAAGCGTACGGCAAACCCTGCTAGCATCCTTGAATGATGCCAACGACGTATTGAAACATATCCCCGGACTGCGCTCCTCTGATGAGGGGTATACCGTTTTTGGCAAAGGGACACCGGTCATCTATATAGATAACCGCCTTCTGCAAGACAACTCCGAACTACAACGCCTCTCTGCCGCCGATATTGAAAAAGTGGAGCTCATCACCAACCCGGGTGCAGAGTACGATGCTACCGTTAAAGCCGTTGTGCGCATACGCACCGTACGTAACAAAAGAGACTGTTTTGGCGGTAATTTCCGTGCAGGAATCACCCAACGGAGACGCAGCAACCATTACGGACAAGTCGATCTGAATTATCAGAAGAAAGGACTGTCCCTACTGGGCATGCTATACATCAATTATGAAAACAGAAAACGCCACCAGGAGGTTCGCTACCAGATACCGTCCGAAATACAATGGGATGTAAATAACCGGGTTCACTTGTATAATAAGGGACTGCTTGCCGGAGGAAAAGCAAGCGCCAGTTACGACTTCACCCCCCAACACAGCCTCGGTGCCTCCTATGAGTTTCATCGTACCCCCGATTATCACAGCAGTGACCATTCGGCATATACCGTCCGGGCAAATGAAGAATTGGCCGATCATACCATACATTCCTCCCAAAACTTGCAGCAAACCAACCGGCACCAGCTGAATGCCTACTATCAGGGCAGCATAAAGCAACTCCACATAAACTTCAACACCGACCTGGTATACGGCAAAAGCTATGATCACCAGGAGGCTCAAGAAGAAAGCCAGACCGAAGGCAATCGCGACATCAGCTCTTTCAACCACGCCGACAACCGCCTTTATGCCGCCAAGTTGATTCTGACCCATCCCCTTTGGAAAGGTGAACTGAAGACCGGTGCCGATTACACCTTCATCCGGCGAAATGACAATTTCCTGAACCGGCAGCACATACTTCCCGATACAGACAGTCAAATCGACGAAAGCAAGTCTGCCGTCTTTGCCGAATACTCACTGACATTAGGAAAAATCAGCCTTCTTGCAGGACTGCGCTTCGAGCATGCCGTCTCCGACTATTGGGAGCAGGAAAAGTACGTGTCCGGTCAAAGTCGTACTTACAATGACTGGTGCCCCAACCTATCGGTAGACTTTCCTCTCGGCAAAGCCCAAGCCAATCTCAGCTATACAGCCAAAAGCAACCGCCCCAGCTTCTTCCAGCTACGTAGCACACTGAGTTATAACAACCGTTTCATCTACGAAGGCGGAAACCCACTGCTCACCCCCGAAACCAACCACGACCTGCAGTTCACGGCCCTTTACAAGTGGGTACAATTCGGACTTAACTACCAATACCGCCGCAATGCCATTGCCTTCATGACCAAAGAATACGAGGACAATCCGGATGTTGTCATCTTCACTACCGGAAATTTCAAACGGATGCAGTATCTCACCGCCTCTGCCCATCTGTCACCCACCGTCGGCATCTGGAAACCGGAGCTCGGCATCTACTTCGCCCAACCGTTCTTCAAAGTCACCAATCAAGGCAGTAGCAAGAATATGAACCGCGGCAGCATTTACCTCTTTCTGCAAAACAGTCTCCAGCTTCCGGACGAGTGGATTCTCTCCCTTGATGCCGACTACCAGAGCGAAGGCAACTTCGGCGCCATGCTGCAACGTTCCTATTGGGGCATAAACGCCGGCATCCGCAAAACATTCTTCAACAAAAGGCTGACGCTCGGACTGCAAGCCAATGACCTGTGGAATTCCCGGTATGGCTCCTTCATGCTGTTCGGTCCCCGGCTGACCTATACGAAAAAGGCAAACCCGGACTCGCGCAGCTTCTCCCTGAACCTAAGCTATCGTTTCAATGCAGCAGGCAAAGCGTACAAAGGAAAGCACGTATCGGAACAAGACTTGAAGCGGCTATAAACAGAACTTTGGGGAAGAAAGAGAAACAGAACAGAAGAATATTATACAAATAAGCCGACCACCGGAGATATTTCAGCAATATTTTCCCTCAGAATGTTGCATCAAGTAAAAGTTTCTCTTATTTTTGCGGTTTAACAGCTATAAATTATAACCTTTAGACAGAAAATACTATCATTATGGATACCAGCAAAATCGTAGGAGAAAAAATAAAATCACTCCGTGAAAGCCAATCCATCAGTATGGAAGAACTGGCACAGCGTTCGGGACTTGCTATCGAACAGATTGAACGTATAGAAAACAACATCGACCTCCCGTCACTGGCTCCCCTCATCAAGATAGCTCGTGTGCTGGGTGTACGTTTGGGAACTTTTCTTGACGACCAGGATGAGAACGGTCCCGTGGTCTGCCGTAAGGACGAGTCGCAGAACAGTATCAGTTTCTCCAACAATGCCATCCACAGCCGCAAGCATATGGAGTATCATTCACTCTCCAAATCCAAAGCCGACCGCCATATGGAGCCGTTTATCATTGATGTGGCCGCTACGGACGACAGTGACTTTGTACTCTCCTCACACGAAGGCGAAGAATTCATCATGGTGATGGAAGGGACCATGGAAATCAGTTACGGCAAAAATACCTACCTGCTCGAAGAAGGTGACAGCATCTATTACGATTCCATCGTTCCGCACCACGTACACGCCTATGAAGGGCAGGCAGCCAAGATACTTGCAGTAGTTTATACACCTATTTAAATTAATGGAAAGGTGAAAATGGAAAATGATAAATACTTTCTATTTTCACCTTTCCACTTTCAACTTCCACATCATGTTATACGAACGCACCCTCGGCCAATGGTTGGAACATTGGGCCGAAACAACACCAGACAAAGAATATATCGTTTACTCTGACCGCAACCTGCGCTTCACCTGGAGCCAGTTCAACCGCCGGGTGGACGACATGGCCAAAGGACTTATCGCCATCGGCGTGGAACGGGGAACACACGTAGGTATCTGGGCAGCTAACGTACCCGACTGGCTGACTCTATTATACGCTTGCGCCAAGATAGGTGCCGTCTACGTAACGGTAAACACCAACTACAAACAGTCCGAGCTGGAATATCTCTGCCAGAACTCCGACATGCATACCCTCTGCATCGTCAATGGCGAAAAGGACAGTGACTTTGTGCAGATGACCTATACCATGCTTCCGGAACTGAAGACTTGCCAACGCGGACACTTGAAAAGCGAACGTTTCCCTTATATGAAAAACGTCATCTACGTGGGGCAGGAGAAGCACCGGGGCATGTACAACACGGCCGAAATACTTCTCTTGGGCGACAATATAGAAGACAGTCGCCTGAATGAGCTCAAAAGTCAGGTCACTTGCCACGATGTAGTGAACATGCAATACACCTCCGGCACTACGGGATTCCCGAAAGGCGTCATGCTTACCCACTACAACATTGCCAACAACGGTTTCCTTACCGGTGAGCACATGAAGTTTACCGCCGATGACAAGCTCTGCGTCTGCGTACCATTGTTCCACTGCTTTGGCGTGGTACTTGCCACCATGAACTGCCTGACACACGGCTGTACAGAAGTAATGGTGGAACGCTTCAACCCACTGGTAGTGCTCGCCTCTATCCACAAGGAGCGCTGCACGGCACTTTACGGCGTACCCACCATGTTCATTGCCGAACTGAACCATCCGATGTTCGACATGTTCGACATGTCCAGCCTCCGTACGGGTATCATGGCAGGTTCCCTCTGCCCGGTAGAGCTGATGAAGCAGGTGGAAGAGAAAATGTACATGAAGGTAACCAGCGTTTACGGGCTGACCGAAGCTGCTCCCGGAATGACCGCCACCCGGATAGACGACCCGTTCGATGTACGTTGCAATACCGTAGGACACGACTTTGAACATACGGAAGTAAAGGTTATCGACCCCGAAACCGGAGAAGAGTGTCCCGTAGGCGTACAAGGTGAAATGTGCAACCGCGGATACAACACCATGAAGGGTTACTACAAAAACCCGGAAGCCACAGCCGAAGTCATTGATGAGAACGGCTTCCTGCACTCGGGAGACCTTGGAATAAAGGACGAGGACGGCAATTACCGCATCACAGGACGCATCAAGGACATGATTATCCGCGGTGGTGAAAATATCTATCCCCGCGAGATAGAAGAGTTCCTCTATCAACTGGAAGGCGTAAAAGACGTGCAGGTAGCCGGTATTCCCTCTAAGAAATACGGTGAAGCCGTAGGCGCTTTCATCATCCTGCACGAAGGAGTGGATATGCACGAATCGGATGTACGAGACTTCTGCATCGGCAAAATATCCCGCTACAAGATACCCAAGTATATCTTCTTCATCAAAGAATTCCCCATGACGGGAAGTGGCAAGATACAGAAATTCAAGCTGAAAGACCTGGGATTACAGCTTTGCAAGGAGCAGGGGATTGAGATTGTGTGATAATAAAGGATAAGAGATAAGGGGTTAGCGATTAGGGATTATTTGGGGCCGCATAGACTTTAATATAGGCATAAACCCATCCTTAATCCCTAATCGCTAACCCCCTTATTTTTCTTCTTTTTCCGGATACTTCATATTCTCCTCTTTCATCTGTTCCAAGACCTCATGCAGGTATTTGGCAGACTCCCATTTAGCCATCGGAAGGTCGTGGAGCAGGTAGTTGCCGCAATCTTGCGGAGCGGCACCGGGGACTTCACCTTCATATTCGGCAACAAAGCGGAAGGTGTCCTGCATCAGCGCCAGTATGTCCTGCGGCTTCAAGTCACCTTTCATCAGCAGATAATTACCGGTGAGGCAGCCCATGGGGCCCCAATAGATAATCTTGTCCTGCCACTGCGGGTCATTACGCAGGTAGGTGGCGGCAAGATGTTCGATAGTATGCAGAGCACCTTGTCCCAAAGCAGGCTCGCGATTGGGCTCTTTCATACGGATGTCGAAAGTAGTGACTGTTTCTCCGTTCACTTCATCCTGGCGGGATATGTAAATGCCGCGCAACAAGCGGATGTGGTCGATTGTAAAACTAGGAATCTTCTTCATGAGTTATGAGTTATAAGTTATGAGTTATAAATTGCTGGGAAGGGTGGAGAGGAAGGTCCATATCGTGAGGAACGAACGCTCTGCCATGGTTCCCCAGAAATCGGCATACTGCGAAGCATGGTCCTCTACTCCGGGTGTGTCGCTGATGATGCGGAAGCTGAGAAAAGGAACATTGTACAGATAGCAAGTCTGCGCAATGGCAGCAGACTCCATATCAACGGCAAGACCGTCGGGGAAACGTTGCTTGATGGTATCCAGCTCCGTACGGTTGGTGATGAACTGGTCGCCGGTACAAACAAGTCCGCTGTGGATGCGGCTTTCCATTCCGGCTTCGTTCAGCGACAAGGCATGTTTCAACAGAGAGGAACATCCCTCGTAAGAGGCGGGAAAACCTTGCACTTGTCCGTACTCGTTACCGTCGCCGCACCAGACGTCGTGATACACCAGACGTTGGCTTGCCACTACATCCGTCACCTTCAGGCAAGCATCAATGCCGCCCGCCACACCGGTGCTGACGATGCAGTCCGGAGAAAAGCGCCGTATCAGTTCCGAAGCTCCTACCGCTGCACTCACCTTACCGATGCCGCATTGCGTCAAGATTACATGGTTACCGCCCAATGTACCTTCCACATAGCGGAAACTACCATCGCCCGACGTATTCTTATCCTGCAAGCGCTCCACCAACCGGCGGTGTTCGCTGTCCATTGCACTGATTATCCCTATTGTCATATCTATAATAATTTAAGCTTGCATATTACCATTAAAGCACTTTAATCTTTTTTTGGAAAGGCAAAGGTACAACATTCTGCCGATAACGTGACAATAACAATCTGCATTTATGTATCTTTGCCACAAAAGCGAAGATAGGCTGCACCTCAACAAAACTTTTTCACGCAAGCATGAAAGTTCTGTATTCGGTTTGCACTATCTTTGCCCCACAATTGATTAATTGATAACTCATAACTTATAACTCATGAAGAAGCTTCTTCCCGACCTTATTGCCATCTTGGCATTCGTCCTCCTTTCCTTCGCCTACTTCTTCCCGGCGGATATAGAAAACCGTATTCTCTTTCAGCACGACACGGCTGCAGGAGCAGGGGCAGGACAAGAAGTCAAGGAGTATTACGAACAGACGGGCGAACGCAGCCGTTGGACAAACTCGCTGTTCGGCGGTATGCCCATGTATCAGATAGCCCCTTCGTATGACTCCACCAAGTCACTGCAGTGGGTACAGAAAGCCTACCAACTCTTCCTGCCCGACTATGTGTGCCTCACATTCATGCTGATGCTCGGCTTCTACATCCTGCTGCGCGTCTTCGGCATACCGGTCTGGCTGGCCGGACTGGGCGGTATCATGTGGGCATTCTCGTCCTATTTCTTCATCCTGATATCTGCCGGACACATCTGGAAGTTCATCACCCTTGCCTACGTGCCGCCCACCATAGCAGGCATTGTGCTCGCCTATCGCGGGAAACTGCTGTGGGGAGGCATCCTCACCGCCTTGTTCGTGGCCCTGCAAATCACCTCGAACCACGTGCAGATGTCCTATTACTTCTTCTTCGTCATCCTTTTCTTTGTGGGAGCCTACTTCGAGAAAGCATGGCGTACCAAGACATTGCCCCAGTTCTTCAAGGCAAGTGCCGTACTGATTGTGGCAGCCCTCGTCGGCATAGCCGCCAACGTATCCAACCTCTATCACACCTATGCCTACAGCAAAGAAACCATGCGCGGCAAAAGCGAACTGGTGCAGACCGGCGACGCTGCCAAGCAGACCAGTAGCGGGCTGGACCGCGACTACATCACCCAGTGGAGCTACGGCATCGACGAAACACTGACTCTGCTGGTGCCCAACTTCAAAGGCGGAGCATCCGCCGCTCTCAGCCAGAGTGAAACCGCCATGAGCAAGGCAAACCCGATGTACAGCAGTCTGTACGGCTCACTGACACAATATTTCGGTACCCAGCCCATGACGTCGGGTCCCGTCTACGTCGGAGCATTCGTCTTGTTTCTGTTCGTACTGGGATGCTTCATCGTGAAAGGACCGTTGAAGTGGGCATTGATAGGAGCCACCCTCTTCTCCATCGTCTTGTCCTGGGGCAAAAACTTCATGCCGCTGACGGATTTCTTCATCGATTACGTCCCGTTGTACAACAAGTTCCGCGCCGTGTCCTCCATCCTTGTCATAGCAGAGTTCACGATACCTTTGCTGGCTATCTTTGCCCTGAAACGCCTGCTCGAAGAGCCGGAAATCTTAAAGCAGGAAAAGAAGCCCCTCGGCATCAGCCTGCTGCTCACTGCAGGCATCGCCCTGCTGCTTGCCGTTGCCCCGGGCAGCATCGGCTCCGGCTACGTGCCCGCCCAAGAGGCACAGATGCTGCAGAATGCCGTCAACCAGCAGATGATACCCGCCAACGAACTCTCCGGCATCCTTGCCAACTTGGGAGAGATGCGTGCCGAACTCGTCAGCAGCGACGCCCTGCGTAGCTTCATCATCATAGGCATCGGCTGCAGCCTGCTCTGGCTCTATGCAAGCGGCAAGCTGCGCAGCTCGCTGACCATTGCAGGTATCACCATACTCTGCCTGGCAGATATGTGGGGGGTCAACAAGCGCTATCTGAATGATGCCCAGTTCGTGCCCCACTCCATCCGTACGGAAACCTTCACCAAGACGAATACAGACGAGTTGATACTGCAAGATACCAGCTTGGACTATCGTGTATTGAACTTTGCCACCAGCACCTTCGATGACAACAACACCTCCTACTGGCACAAAAGCGTCGGCGGTTATCACCCGGCCAAGCTGCGCCGCTACCAGGAAATGATAGAGCATCACATCTCTCCCGAAATGCAGGCGGCCTACAAGGCCATTGCCACCGCCGGAGGTGAGATGGACAGCGTGGATGCCAATAAGTTCCGCGTACTGAACATGCTGAACACCAAATACTTCATCTTCCCTGCAGGACAGCAAAGACAAACCGTTCCCATCCTCAACCCGCACGCCTACGGCAATGCATGGTTTGTAAACAAGGTGCAGTATGTGAACAACGCCAATGAAGAGATTGACGCCCTGGACAGCATTATACCCACAGAGACAGCCGTAGTGGATGCCCGCTTCAAGGATGTACTGAAAGGTACCACGGAAAGTTATAAAGACAGCCTCTCCAGCATCCGCCTGACAAGTTACGCACCTAACCGCCTGACGTACGAAACGAACAATGCCCAAGACGGTATTGCCGTATTCTCCGAAATCTATTATCCGGACGGCTGGCACGTAACCATCGACGGACAGCCTGCCGAACTGGCACGCGCCGACTATATCCTGCGCACAATGTATGTTCCTGCCGGACAGCACACCATCGAAATGCGCTTTGACCCCACCAGCCTGCACGTGACGGAAGGCATCGCCTACGGAGCACTGGCGCTGCTGGTGATAGGTATCATCGTGGCAGTGCTGATAGCTAAAAGGAAGTATGTAAAGGCATAAGAACAAATATCATATCATTCCCCCACAAGCACCCGACGCATTCCGCTATTCATACCCTGATACGGAATGCGTCGAGTGCTTATGTCCGTTCCGTTATCCCCTCATGTTTGTTCTGTCATTCCCTTATGTCTGTTCTGTCAACCCCTATATATTGATGAAAAACCACGGCTGTGAAGCATATTCTTCACAGCTGTGGCACGTCTTCTTCACGACTGTGGAAAAGGCGTACCACAGCCGTGCGCACATGATAAGCCCAAAGGCTTCTCAAGACAAACCACCGTGCAAAACACAACAGAAGCCTATGTAGCACACAACGGAAGCCTATGCAAGAGACAAGAAAGCCCGGTCAGATGCGCAAAAAAACCGTTTCTACCCTCCCGGGTAAAAACGGTTCAAGTCAATAATACATGAAAAAACGCTATTTAGAGAGAGTCTCTTCTATAACGGAATGGTTCTCTTCCTTCTTCACTCATCATCAGCAGTTCTCCGAACTGACATCAAAGTTAGGGAAGCATAACAAGAACAACAAATAGAATCTACGAAAAGGCATATCTCATCGACAGAACGGAAAAGAATGAACCCTACAATAGGGAAAAGAATGAAAAAAAAGCTATAAACAGTCGGCAGAACGATATATTTCAGTAACTTTGCTAACGTGAAAACAGGCTGCACCCCAGCATAAAAAAATGAACAGTATGGAAACTACCAGACAAAATAAAATAGCCCGTCTCCTGCAGAAGGAACTGAGTGATATCTTCTTGTTGCAAACCAAGTCCATGCCCGGCATACTGATTTCCGTCAGTGCCGTACGCATCAGCCCCGACATGAGCGTGGCACGCGCTTATCTCAGTATATTCCCCTCGGAAAAAAGCGAAGAAATAGTCAAGAACATCAACGGAAACATGAAATCCATACGCTTTGAACTGGGTACCCGCGTACGCCACCAACTACGCATTATCCCCGAACTGAAGTTCTTCGTAGACGACTCACTGGACTATCTGGAACGAATTGATGAACTGCTGAAATAATGTCCCTTCCCTTCTTTATAGCCCGCCGCTACCTCTTCTCCAAGAAGAAACACAATGCCATTAATATCATCTCCGGCATTTCGGTGTGTGGGGTGGCATTGGCTACGTTGGCGTTGGTATGCACCTTGTCCGTGTTCAACGGTTTTCAGGACATGGTGGCAGGCTTTTTCACAGCTTTCGACCCGGAACTGAAAATCACCGTCCGCGAAGGTAAGGTTTTCGACCCGCACGAAGCGTGCATCCGGCAAGTACACGCCCTGTCCGAGATTGACGTGTGGACGGAAACACTGGAAGAGAATGCCATGGTGCAGTACAAAGACCGCCAGGCAATGGCCGTCATCAAGGGAGTGGAGGACAATTTCGAACAGCTTACCTCCATCGACAGCTTGCTCTATGGGACGGGAAAGTTCCTACTGAGCGACTCGGTGGTGGACTATGGTTTTCTGGGTGTGGAACTTATATCCGAGTTGGGCACCGGCATTCAGTTCGTGGACCCGTTGCAGGTCTATGCCCCCAAACGGAACGTACGGGTAAACATAGCCAACCCCACTGCGGCTTTCAACCGGGAGTATCTCTTCTCGCCCGGCGCCATCTTTGCCGTCAACCAGCAAAAATACGATTCACGCTACATACTGACGTCACTCGACTTTGCCCGCCGTCTGTTCAATTATGACACGGAAGTCTCTGCCATCGAGATGAAACTGAAACCCGGTTCCAACATCGGCTCCGTACAAAAGAAAATAGCAGGCATTCTCGGCGACCGGTTCATTGTACAGAACCGCTACGAGCAGCAGGCCGATGTTTTCCGCATCATGGAAATAGAGAAACTCATCTCTTATCTCTTCCTCACCTTCATTCTGGGTATCGCATGCTTCAATGTCATCGGTTCGCTGTCCATGCTGATACTGGACAAACGGGAGGACGTGGAGACACTGCGCAATCTGGGTGCCGATGACCGGCTTATAGCGCGCATCTTCTTGTTCGAAGGCAGGATGATTTCTGTATTCGGCGCCCTCTCCGGCATCGTTTTAGGATTGTTGCTGTGCTTTCTGCAGCAACGTTTCGGGTTGATTTCATTGGGGGGAGGCAATGGAAGTTTTGTAGTGGACGCTTATCCGGTAAGTGTACATGCCACGGATATTATTCTGGTATTCTTAACGGTCATCACTGTAGGCTTCTTGTCCGTATGGTATCCGGTGAGATACCTCAGCAAGCGGCTGCTGAGAAAAAGATAAAAAAACAGTTACTTCTTACGGATAATCGTCAATCCGTCACGCAGGGGAAGAATGACTTTCTCCACACGCGCATCCCGCGCCACCAAATCATTGAAGGCTTTGATACTGATTGTTTGCAGGTCTGTGCGATGGGGTTGTTCTTCCAGCACATGGCCATCCCACAAGGTATTGTCGGCAATGATATATCCACCGCCGGAAAGGCGGGCGAGCACCATTTCATAATACTCTATGTATTTACGCTTATCTCCGTCAATAAAGGCAAGGTCGAAAGTGAGGTCCAGTTGCGGTACCCGCTCCAAGGCATCGCCAATGTAGAACCTGATTTTATCCGCGTAATCGGAATTCTCCAGCCACGGACGGGTGAAGTCCTCCTGCTCGTCGTTGATTTCAAACGTATGCAGCATCCCGCCCTCCGGCAGTCCTTCTGCTATGCAAAGTGCGGAATACCCGCTATAAGTCCCTATCTCCAGCACCTGCCGGGGACGAATCATCCGGACAAACATCTTGAGCATACGCCCCTGCAAATGTCCGGAAGCCATGCGGGGATATAGCAACTTGACATGCGTGTCGCGATAGAGCGCTTTCAGATAATCGCCCTCATCATCAATGTGCTGCAAAATGTATTCGTCAATCGTCACTTTGTTAATGGATTATAGGTTAGGGATAAGGGATTAGGGGTTAGGGGTTAGTTCTGCGCACAATTATTAATTAATCATTAACCGCTAATCCCTAACCCCTTATCCTTAATCCCTTATCCTACAAGTATCTGTTACTGTTAGGCAGCACACTATCTTCAGCATGCTTCAAGGCATCTTCTACGACATTGATTTCAAGGAAAGAGGTCTGTGTGCCTTCCTTACCGCTACTCAGGTAGCCCACCATGTCCGTAGGACATAAACGGCCTTCCTTCAACAAGCGACGCAAGGCTGCAAAGTAATATTCCTGCCCGTTGGCAAGTTCGGGCATATAGATAGCTTCCACACCGTAGGAAAGGGCAAGGTGCCGCATGGTCTTTTCCTTGTAGCAGATGGCCAACACCGGATATTTGCCACGGAAAGCGGCAAGGTTACGGGCAGTACGGCCGCTGTAACTGTCGGTGATGATTGCACGGATTTTCAGTTTGGTGGTAGCCTTTACCGCTTGTTTGGCCAGGAACGCAGTCACGTCGTTGCTGTTCTCGTCCAGCGGAATACGGATATCGTTGTCAGACAGCTTGTCTTTCTCCGCTTGGGCGGCAATCTTGGTCATCGTCTTCACCGCTTCTACCGGATACTTTCCATAGGCGGTTTCACCGCTCAACATCAAGGCATCCGTACGATAATAGATGGCATTGGCAATGTCCGTTACCTCCGCACGGGTGGGACGCGGATTGGAAATCATGGTATGAAGCATCTGTGTGGCAACAATCACCGGCTTCTTGGCAAGAATACACTTGCGGATGAGCACACGCTGGATGCCCGGAATACGTTCCTGCGGAACTTCAATACCGAGGTCACCGCGAGCTATCATCACACCGTCGGCTACTTCCAGGATTTCATCGATATTATCAACGCCTTCCTGGTTCTCAATCTTAGCAACAATACGGATATCGCTGTTATGAGCGTCAAGAATCGCCTTGATGTCGAGTATATCCTGCTTATTGCGCACAAAGGAGTGGGCAATAAAGTCTATGTTCTTCTCAATGGCATAAAGGATATTGGTGCGGTCCTTCTCCGTCAGAGAAGGCAGATTGATGCGGACGCCGGGAACGTTGACGCTCTTGCGGCTGCCCAGAGTAGCCTCATTCTGTACTTCGCAGAGCAGGTAGTCGGGGGTCTTCTCTACAACAACCAACTCCAAGTCACCGTCATCAATAAGGATATGGCCGTCCACATTCAAGTCTTTGACGAAATGGGGATAGGATACCGAGATACATTCACGGGTAGTCTCCTGCTCCGGGTTGCCTACCACCTTCACGCGGTCGCCCGCCTTGAAAGGAATGGGCTCAGCCAGAACCGTCGTGCGGACCTCCGGTCCTTTCGTATCCATCAGGATAGCGATGCGGTTGGAAACCGAACGCACATTGTTAATCAACTTCTCGGCACCTTCACGGCCAAGATGTGCAGTATTCATACGTACAACATTCATACCTGCATCGAACAACTGCTTTATAAAATCAACATCACAGCGCTGGTCAGAAATCGTTGCGACAATCTTCGTTTGCTTCAATAACATAATCTATATACCTATTTTATTTAATAATCTTTTAACGCCTCCATGGCCAGACGGTAGGAGTTCAGCCCGAAACCGAGAATGACACCTTTACAAGCGCAGGAAATCATGGACACATGACGAAAAGCCTCGCGGGCATGTACATTAGAGATATGCACCTCAACCACCGGAGAAGTGACCGAACGGATAGCATCCTGCAGAGCGATGGACGTATGGGTGTAAGCACCCGCATTCAAAATGATGCCGTCCACATCAAAACCTACCTGCTGAATCTTGTCTATCAGCTCTCCCTCAATGTTGGACTGGAAATAGTCAATCTGTACATCCGCATATTTCTTACGGAGTTCGGCAAGGTAGTCTTCAAAAGTAACGCTACCGTAAATGGAAGGTTCACGTTTGCCCAAGAGATTTATATTGGGGCCGTTAATAATCTGTATCCTCATAACACAATTTTTTATACCTTTGCGGTGCAAAGATAGTGCAAACCGAAAGCAGATGCAAATTTATTTGCAATTTGCTGAAATGCAGCCTATTTTCGCGAAGCAAAGGTAGAAAAAAGAAATGAAATCAGAAGAAAAATCCACGAATAAGGAGAAACAAACGCTGATAATCAGAAAGTACCACCAGTATCTGAAACTGGAAAAAGCACTCTCACCCAATACAGTGGATGCTTACCAAACAGACTTACAGAAGCTGCTGCACTTTCTGGAAGGAGAGGGTATCGCTATCCTTGACACTACCCTGGATGACTTGCAGCATTTTGCCTCCGGACTGCACGACATCGGCATCCATCCCCGCTCGCAGGCACGCATCTTGTCGGGCATCAAGTCATTTTTCCATTTCCTCGTCATAGCCGACTACCTGGAGGGAGACCCCAGCGAACTGTTGGAGGGTCCCAAAATCGGATTCAAGCTTCCAGAAGTATTGACGGTGGAAGAGATAGACCGCATCATCTCCGCCATTGACCTGGGCACAAATGAGGGGCAACGCAACCGGGCCATCCTCGAGACTCTATACAGTTGCGGTCTACGGGTATCGGAACTGTGCAATCTGAAAATCTCCGACTTGTATTTCGACGAAGGCTTCATCAAGGTAGAAGGTAAGGGCAGCAAACAGCGCCTTGTACCCATATCGTCCCGTGCCATCAAAGAGATAAGGAACTGGTTTGTAGACCGCAATGGAGGCTGGAAAATCAAGAAGGACTTCGAAGACTATGTATTCCTGGCACGCTGGGGCAAAAATATCTCGCGCATCATGGTATTCCATCTCATCAAGGAACTGGCAGAGAAGGCCGGCATCACCAAAAACATCAGTCCGCACACCTTCCGCCATTCCTTTGCCACCCACCTGCTTGAAGGAGGAGCCAACCTGCGCGCCATACAAAGTATGCTGGGCCACGAATCTATCGCTACAACAGAAATTTACACACATATTGACCGGCACAGATTGCGCAGTGAAATCATAGAACATCATCCCCGCAATATAAAGTACCGCAAAGAGCGAGAAATTCATTAAATTATGATAAAATTGCTGCACGAGTTAACAAACTGTAATAGGATTTAATATCTTTGCGTTGTTATGTCCATGCCTAAACAGCACACTAACATGGAATAGACAAATTTCAATTACAAACAATTAATTTATACCTAAAATGACTAAGAAATTGTATCTGCCGTTTTTAATGGCAATGATTGTTGCATTAATGACATCGTGCAGCAAAAAGATGGGTGAATTGTCATCAGATTATTTCACCGTAACTCCTCAAGTTCTAGAGGCTGTAGGTGGTAAAGTTCCCGCTACAATCAACGGAAAATTCCCCGAAAAGTACTTCAACAAGAAGGCTGTGGTAGAAGTAACCCCCGTACTGAAATGGAATGGCGGCGAAGCTAAAGGCCAGTCGGCTGTGTTCCAAGGCGAAAAAGTAGAAGGTAACGACCAGACTATCTCTTACAAGATGGGCGGCAGCTACACTATGAAGACATCTTTCGACTATGTACCGGAAATGGCCAAATCCGAACTGTATCTGGAATTCAAGGCTACAGTAGGCAAAAAGACTGTCACTATCCCTGCTGTAAAAGTAGCTGATGGTGTAATCTCCACTTCTGAGATGCTGGAACAAACATTGGGCAGCGCTAACCCCGCCAATGGTGACGACGCTTTCCAACGTATCATCAAAGAAAAGCATGACGCCAACATCATGTTCTTGATTCAACAAGCCAACGTACGCGCCAGCGAATTGAAGACTGCCAAAGAATTCGGCAAAGAAGTGAAAAACATAGACGAAGCTGAAAACAAGAAAATCAGCAACATCGAAATCTCCGCATACGCTTCTCCCGATGGTGGTGTAGGCTTGAATACTACACTGGCTGAGAACCGCCAGGACAACACGGCTAAAATCATCAACAGAGATTTGAAGAAAGCAAAAATCAATGCAGCAGTAGACACCAAGTATACGGCTCAGGACTGGGAAGGCTTCCAGGAACTGGTATCCAAATCAAACATCCAAGATAAAGAATTGATTCTTCGCGTTCTTTCCATGTATCAGGATCCTGAACAAAGAGAACAAGAAATCAAGAACATCTCTTCTGTGTATAAGACTTTGGCTGACGAAATCCTGCCGCAACTGCGTCGTTCACGCCTGACTTTGAATTACGAAATCATCGGTAAGTCTGACGAAGAAATCGCAAACCTCGCCGACAGCGACGCCAAGCAGCTGAACATCGAAGAATTGCTGTATGCCACCACCTTGACTAAAGATGCTGCCAAGCAAGAAGCCATCTTCACAAAAGCTACTCAAATCTACCCGAACGATTTCCGTGCTTACAACAACTTAGGTAAACTGGCTTATCAGGCTGGTGATCTTAACAAGGCTGAAAGCTACTTCAAGAAAGCTCTCTCCATCAAGGATGCTCCTGAAGCAAACATGAATCTCGGTCTGATTGCCTTGACCAAGGGCGACAGAACAGCAGCAGAAAGCTATCTGAGCAAGGCTTCCGGTTCTAAGGAACTGAACGAGGCATTGGGTAATCTGTATGTTGCTCAAGGACAGTACGACAAGGCTGTCAGCTCATTTGGCGACACTAAGACTAACAGCGCTGCTTTGGCACAAATCCTGGCTAAGGACTACAACAAGGCTAAGAACACACTGGCTGCTATCGAAAGACCAGACGCTTATACTGACTACCTGATGGCTGTACTTGGCGCAAGAACCAACAATACATCTATGGTAACCAGCAGTCTGAAGAATGCCATTGCAAAAGAACCGGCTTTGGCAAAGAAGGCTGCTTCTGACCTGGAATTCGCCAAATACTTCACTAACACTGACTTTATGAATATCATCAAATAATAAAGGTTAGATTGAAAAGAACGTGCCCGGCATAGAAATATGTCGGGCATTTCTTTTTATTCACACCAAAAAGAAGTATTTTCGCGACGAAGTATCAGAAAAAGAACCGGAATGAAGAAAATATATCTTGCATACCTTCTGCTTATTATATTGTCTGCCTGCGGCAGCAAAAATACAAATTCAGTCTACCTAAATGGTGAAATCAAAGGGCTGGGGAATGATACCCTTTATATATATGGTACGGACAAGTTCTATAACCGTATGGACACTCTGCTTGTCAAGGATGACAAGTTCTCTGCAACCCTCACCACCGACACACTTGCCTCTACATGGTTGCAATTCAGTGACGGTACGGAATATCCGCTTTACCTGGACAAAGGAGACAACATAAAGATAAAAGGTTCTGCCGCCGAACTTACTTCACTGGAAATCACGGGGAATGTTCCCAATGAAGAACTGACCGCCTTTCAGAAAGAGTTGAAAGGTTTGAGTACTCCCTCGGAGAAAGCATTGGAAGAAAAAGCAGAAGCCTTCATCAACAGCCATCCTTCTTCACTGGTAAGTATCTATCTGCTGGAGAAATATTTCGTGCAAAAACCGCAACCGGACTTCTCCTTAATCAAAGAAATGACAGAACACATGACCGGAGGCCTGAAAGACCGCCCATATGTGGACGAACTGCTTGACCTTATCCAAGAAGAAGAGAAGGTATCCGTCGGGAAAACCATCCCTTACGTCAACCTGCCCAATACCAAAGGCACACAAATCAGCCGTACTAGCTTTAAGGACAAATATCTGTTGATACATTTTTGGGCATCTTGGGACCCGCAAAGCATGGAAGCCAACGCTGCCCTGCGCCGGATTTACAAGAAAGAAGAAAAGAACAAGCTATTCGCACTCTGGGGCATTTCCTTGGATATCGACAGAAAGGAATGGGAAGAAGCAATCAAAAGAGATACCCTGAAGTGGGAACAGAGTTGTGATTTCTCCGGATGGAACACAGCGCCCATCAAACAGCTCGCCATACAAGCATTGCCTGCCAATCTGTTCCTTAGCCCTTCCGGAAAAATTGAAGGGAAGAATATGAGTGAGGAAGACATCAAAAAGAAACTGGAGGAGATAGAGCAAAAGGAAAAAGAGAAGAAAGAGAGTGAAAAGAAACTCAAAAAACAAAACCGACGGTAGCCTATCCTGCCATCACTAACCCCTAATCACTAAAAACGTGCTCATAAAAGTTTTTGGAGCGGCTGTTCAAGGTATTGACGCAACCCTCATCACCATTGAAGTCAACAGTTCCAGAGGCTGTATGTTCTATTTAGTCGGTTTGCCGGACTCTGCGGTCAAAGAAAGCCATCAACGTATCATATCTGCTTTGCAGGTCAACGGCTACCGGATGCCGACCAGCAATATTGTCATCAACATGGCTCCGGCTGACATCCGCAAGGAAGGTGCAGCTTACGATTTACCTTTAGCCATCGGCATACTTGCCGCCAGCGAAGTTATCCAGTCCGATAGGCTGGAACGCTATCTGCTGATGGGTGAACTAAGCCTTGACGGCAGCCTGCAACCTATCAAAGGAGCACTCCCCATTGCCATCAAGGCCAGAGAACTGGGGTTTGAGGGTATGATTGTACCGCAACAGAATGCCCACGAAGCGGCAGTAGTAAACAATCTGAAAGTGTACGGAGCGGGAAACATCAAGGAAGTTATAGAATTCTTTAATGGCACGCAGGAATTAACCCCTACGTTAGTCAACACCCGCGAGGAATTCTATTCCCAGCAGAGCAACTTTGATTTCGACTTTGCAGAAGTAAAAGGACAGGAAAATGTGAAACGAGCCTTGGAGGTAGCTGCTTCGGGCAGCCACAACATACTTCTCATCGGTTCGCCGGGCAGCGGTAAGTCCATGCTTGCCAAGCGTCTGCCGTCTATACTTCCTCCCCTCTCTTTGGGAGAGAGTCTGGAAACGACCAAGATTCATTCTGTTGCCGGAAAGTTGGGCAAAGACGGTGGACTCATCTCGAAACGCCCGTTCCGCGCCCCTCACCACACCATTTCTACGGTAGCGATGACCGGTGGAGGAAGTTTCCCCCAGCCCGGTGAAATCAGTCTGGCACATAACGGAATTTTATATCTTGATGAGCAATTCCAAAAATACTTTCATTATTATAACATTCTAAAAATAAGCTAGATAGTTAAAATATCAAATGTTTAACCATCTAGTTTTTTTATACGAAAAGTCCTAAGTCTTAGAAAAAGATAAGATGACAATTATCTATATCATTATAATTATTTCCTATTGCCTCTCAATAAGTTATGTTCTAGCAACTTGGAGTGAACACTATCCCATAACTCTTTTTGCTTCTCATTCAACATATCTACAGATATGAACGTAGTACCACAAAACACAATATCGCTATATCTTATTACTGGTATTAGTCCGAATTTAGTCCAAGCAAAATAATTATCGTTATACTTATCTGATATACCAGTATTACATAGATACATTTCTTCATTGATATTAATAAGCGTCTGTATGGAGTGTTCCAGTATATCAAACATCTGACCTCTTAAATCATACTTTATGCTATTTGCCACTACTCTTTTGCGGAATCTGGATAACAAATGCTGCGACAAAATAAAGGCATTATTCAGATTGATATAAACAAAGTCGGCAGTATTATTACTTCTTCTCATATATCCTACTATGAAGAACTGGTTAGTACTCTTATAGAATACAAAAAAGTAATATCCTCGTATGGCAGTAACTTTCATACGCCATTCATCACTACTAATATCGCCTAGATTAGTAATGAAATCTATCATTTCTTGGCTATATGCCAGATTAAATAAATTCTCTGCGTATTCTGTTATATTCATGCCTTACAAATTAAAAAGGCTACCACCGAAGTAGTAGCCTAAAACATTAGTTGCGGTATTTGGAAAGAAAGGCTTCTCTAACTTCTGGTGAAGCATCCTTCAATATGCTATCAAATTTGGAAAGATTCAGTTCCATATCCAAATCTCTAGGATTCAGTTCTACAACTTTCTCCAAATATTCAACATACTTTTTATAGGCATCCAAATACTGTTGCGCTTTTCGGATTAGCTGTTCACCAGTTTCTTTAGAAGAAAACCACTTTCCATACAAATCGGATTGCTTTTGGCGACCTTCATTAATAACCTGTACAAATGTTTTAGCTGATACGTTTAAATTCTGATTCATAATTAAATATGTATTAAAATATTATACGGAAAAATTACCGCTAAAGCAAATGCCGCCGTATCAGCGTTACAAAGGTATGTAATATATCTATATGTGTGGTAATTTTGCACCATTTGATTATCATATATTAACAAGAACGTCTTGTTAGACATAATATGAACTACATACTAAAAAGTACTATAAGACATTTTTATTAACTAGTAGTAATCTATTCCAATCCAGTACTAAAATCAATATACTATTAAAACACTAGCAGTACTACTGTAACTACCTTATCTAGCTAATGAATCTGATACTCTAGGGGACACAAAGACAGCAAGACAATTAACCACTTTTTTATATTGCCGTTTTTTATCTACTAGGCAAGTTATATAGCACCTACTTCGACACATCTACTAATCGCTAATATACAACCATTTAACTATCTATTCCGAATATTGCCTATTCGTCAATAGCCATAAATATAAACTATTGTTAAAAGAAGTTCTTAAAGTCACCATCCTTATCTGTTAGCTTACTGACAGAAGAAAATAACAGCAATATGGCGATATAGGTAAACTGGCTATAGAAAGTGCCCCTTTGATTAGGTACACCGCCCAGAGGTGAGTATAATCGTACAGAGATAAAAAGATTGGAATTACCACGAGCAGGGGTATAACCAGAACTTCCTAGAGTAATTCAAGCACTATAGATTTTACAGTATATAATGAAACTAACATTGAATCATGGAGTATTACACGTTTGAACAATTAAAAGAAATGGCTTTCAAGGATGGCATTACCGGCAATAAGGTAGCTGTTGGTATATGGGCTAAAATGAACGGCTTTCTAAAGAAAAAGAAGCAGATAAACAAGCGTAGAATTACATTCTACTTTAAACTGGATGATTGGCAACCTCATAATGTATGACTGCAAAGCCTTTCTGTAAGGCAGCATCAAAAACGGTACATAATACCTATTTCGGTATACATGGTTAGCCAGATAACACAAGAAAGTAAATTACAGATGTTTTTTAAAGATAATCTTAGTGAAGTGGTACTAAGGAAAAATGAACCGTAGTCTATGGGAAATTTGACACCAAGTATAGGGGAAAAATGATACTCTATACATTACTACAATACTAACATTACAACTTAGATAATTCAGTGCTTCGCACTTCATTATCAAATTTCTAGCTTTCGTAGATAAGTAACTAATAACAAAAACGTAACATTATGATGATATACAACAACAGACTGTTCAATACCAGAAAGGAATTGAAACGGTATCTAGGTGGAACACGTAAATACAACAAGGCTCTGAAAAACGGAGAGATTTATAACATATATCAAGAAGAATCAAATAACCAACCGTTTGCGCACAATGGAACAACAATATACGACACTGACAAAAGACATTAATAATATAGATAATAAGGATGCCATAGTATATGCCTATATAAAGTCAAGGATGAATTATAAAACTTCCATTGCAGATAATGTTACGGAAAAGGAGATTTCCGAAAAACTAGGCATATCATTAAGCACTGTAAAAAGAAGCGTTTCAAGGCTAAAGAATAATAAGAATCTTATTGATAAAGTGATAAGTAACAATGTAATAGCAGAAGGAAGCTACAAGACGTACAATAAATATCATGTGGCAAAATGTAATGAAGACTTCTTTTATATTTATAACAGTTTCTTTAATGATGATATGAACATAGCAAAAGCCAGTGAACGAACTAAATTAAAGAACTTCTTGCTTAAAATAAAGGCTCTATGCAAAAAGGAAACGAACAAGTATATAAGTGAAAGCCCGCATCTGGGTGGGCTTAACAAAACGGAACTATCTAAGAAATTGGGTATTGATACAAAGACATTAAATAAATATCTGGAAATGGCAGTCAATGCAGGACAGATAAAATATATAACTAATGGTTTGCTGATACTGAACAAGTCCATTATTCCAGATTTTAAGAAAGATGATACAGATACAAGAATCTATCATATTATTTATGACTGGTGCATTGATAACGGTGTTGTTCCACCAGATAGAAACGATGAAATAAAAATAATGGAAGATGGCAGTATCAGAAGAAAAAACAGCTTACTTCTTGAAATAGCAGGAAAGCTAGGTTATATGAAAGATGAAGAAATTAGGAGTTTACTAACTAATAGAATAACTTCCGAAGAAATAACATTGGAATATATAGCTAAAGTACTGAATATAAACAACAAGAAGAAAGAAGAGATAGAGTATTCCGTCATACTTGACTAAACTAACTAATCACCTATATTCAGTTTGGCTGAAAGTCAAGAGAACAAATATATAAGGTACTTAGTGCAGAAAGCCCCCTCCCCATGCAGCCAGTAACCTAAAATATATAAGAGTGTCTGCCTTGCGTGCCCACAACCCAAATTAGTCCCCCTCTGTACATTGATATAAAAAGAATTATTAATCATTTAAACTTTTATCAATATGAATAATTTAGTTATCATGCCAACAGAGAAAAGAACTTTGAATTTAGGAGAGTATGCAGAAGAAGCTACTATAATTGTGGAAGAAACTGCAAAGCCTAGTATTACTTTTTTGGAAGCAAATACAGATTCTATCACACTGGAAGAACTTACAAACAAATGTGTTGTGCCTACTTGGGCTAACTTGGAATCAACCATTTCACACCAAGACTTTGTTTCTTGTGTGCATGAGGCTGCAAATTCATTCTATGCAGGTGAAAAGGTGAACTTTCCAGAAATAAGAGTTTCACACATAGTACGTGGCAGAATACCGTCCGCACTAGGTAAGAAAGCAAGTGAACTGTTAGAATGTGAAAAGACACAATTCTATCAAAGACTTGCATTTGCTTTTACTGTTCCGACCATTTTTGAAACAATAAGAGGGCAAAAACTTGAATTGTGCATAGGTGGGGTAAGAAATTACAGTGACTTAAATCTGTACCGTTCTTCCAAAGGCTTAGAAAAGTTTTCCGTCTTTATTGGTTGGAGAATGAGAATTTGCTCTAATCAGATTCTTACTGGTGAGGGTGTGAGGTTCAACATGGAAGTAACCAATATCAGTGAGCTTTACAGAAATGTACTGGAATTGCTTAACAGCTTCAATGCAGCCAAAGAAATACATTTGATGCAAACATTATCAGACACTTATCTATCTGAAACACAGTTTGCACAAGTGGTAGGCAGAATGAGAATGTACCAAGCACTTTCACCAGCAAGACAGAAAGCAATACCAAGACTTCTAATCACTGACAGCCAAATAAATAGCGTGTGCCGTGATTATTACACAAATGAAGTGTTTGGAGTGAAAGACAATGCCATATCTCTTTTTGATTTTCACAATTTACTCACACAGTCAAACAAAAATAGCTATATAGACAGCTATTTACAACGTGGGGTAAATGCTACAGAGGTAAGTGTTGGATTAAACAATGTATTACAAGGACTGGATAATAAATATTCTTGGTTCTTGGGCTAAACTAACTGAAAGGGCATCTATTTAATAGGTGTCCTTTCTTTTTTAACAACTTAAAAATACTACAGAATGGAAGATAATGGAAAACTAGTACTATGGGGTACATTGGTAGTTCTACTACTAATAATAATTGGTATTATCAATCCTTTTTTGCTGATACTGATTATTGCAATCTTTACTTATCTGCAATCATAAATACTCACTAATATACAAAGTGAATGTTTTACTAGAAATCAACACATTAACTAATTGGCTAGTATGTTGGTAGTGGTAAAACATTCACTTTTATTTATTTACATATAAAACAGAACATTATGAGTTTAAAGTATTCAAGCACTACGGCAGATTATTTAGTCTGGTCTGATGCAATGAATTTAATAAGGAAATTGGCTAAAGATGGAAATTATAAAATTTCACTTCTTATAGCTTTGGGCTGTTTCACAGGATTGAGAATATCAGATATTCTAGCTTTGAGATGGAAACAGATATTAAATACCAGTGAATTTACAGTAATAGAGAAAAAGACAAATAAAGTGAGAACTATTAGGATAAATACCCAACTTGGGCAGCACATTAAAGAATGTTATGAACAGATAAAGCCTATAGGAATTAACTCACCTATTTTAGTGAGCCAAAAAGGAACTGTTTTCACTATCCAGAGAATCAATGTGATACTAAAAGAGGTGAAAAAGAAGTACAAATTAAAGATTAAGAACTTTAGCTGTCATTCCCTTAGAAAGACCTTTGGCAGACAAGTTTATAATATGAACAGTGACAATTCAGAACTAGCCTTAGTTAAACTTATGGAACTGTTTAATCATTCCAGTGTAACCATTACTAAAAGATACTTAGGTTTAAGGCAGGAAGAACTACTAAATACTTATGACTGTCTAAGTTTCTAATCTGTTGGAATGTGACAAAGTTTGAATTTTCTGAACTATTTACAGAAATAGAAAGTTTGTCACATTTCCGATAGTCCTATGCAAGCTAGTTCCGAAATGAAGTGGAAACTGTCTTTTTAAAAAGGCATGGTACGGCTTGTAGTTTATGATATGTGCATTTTTCGAGAACTACTAATAAGGTTTGAATGGTCGTACCATTCTGCAATATTAGCTATAATCTTTCTAGCTAACAGTAAGTATGAGTGCCGTCTTATATGCCCACTTCTAATTTTTATACTGCAATGAAGTTACAACTAAAAGAAACTGATACTAGCTAATTATCTATTACAGATATGTTTTGGAACACTTGGAACTGCATTTATCAGCGTGTTATCTTTAGCTATTCAAAACCTTTCATTAACTTTGCAGCAATTTCAGTGGGCTTAATGTGTTAAGACACTGGAAGGACATATTTTAGTAAAGGGCGTTTAGCAATATTATCCTGTTATGGAATCTGGACAATTCTTGACTGTGGATAATGAGCAGAAAACGTCCACGTCTATGATAGTTATACCCTATCTATGGGAATATCATATCATTAGGCGTGGACTTTGCTTATTATACAGTCAAGGCAGTCCAGAGCCTCATAACAATAATAAGTTAAAGTTTCCACGCCTTATTTTTATCCGCTTCTATCTGGAAACTAGGAAGCATGGATTTAAAACAAGATGAAAGCCTACTTATTGGATATTCCTAACAAATACCACAGATTCAGTAAGAATCTGGATGTTAAGGCTATTCTATGTAATAAGTCTTGGTTGGTATTTAATGATTCTGGAGATAAGGAGTTATATATCTTTCAAGAAAATGGTTCTCTCATTACATCTGTAAATGGTAGTGTTATAAATGCTACATGGCAATATATTTCTGCCAACAATTCCTTAGTGATTTCTTTCAAAGAACAATCCTATATGCTTCATCCATCATTCAAGGATGATGTTACATTTGCTTTACAGCTAGACGGAACAGAAAGATTTGTCTTTATGATAGAAGAAAGCCAAAGCAACTTCTTTCATCCAAAATCACTAAAAGAACTTACTGCCTATTTTGAAAACAAAGAACGTAGAAATATAGAAGAAAGGCAGCAAGAAAAAAGAATCTTGTTGCAACAACAAGAAACTAGGCAACAAGAAATAAGAGAATTTCAGATAGACCAGAAAAGACGAAGAAAAGAGGAAGAACGAGAAGAAGAAATTTTGAAGAATTGTAACTATTACTTGAAATTCGGCATAATTGCAGGGAGTATATTCGTGATATATACAATTCTGTTTATTATTTACTATCCTCCAACACAGAACCTTAGAAGTTTTATAGATATGCTTTTTACATTCTGTTCTCCAATATTATTTTTCAGTGTCATTGCAATAATAATTGATATTAGATTAAGAAACAGAATACTTAGACGCTATAACCAAAGATAAATATCCAGTGATTTAATCAACATAATTAATAACTTAAATATCAAATAGAAATGAAAACTTTTAGATTAATTGGAATGGCTTTATTAGCCGTAGTAATGTGTGTGAATTTCACTTCTTGCAGTGATGATGACGAACCTAGTAAAAATGATGATGGTGTTATCACCAATCAAAAGCTACTTGTTGAACTAAGAGTGACGGATGAAGATGGGGTATCTATTACTGAATATTCCTACGACAGCAATGGTAAGCTGGTATCAGCTACAAACACAGAACAATACGATGGTAGTACACACACCAGTACTTATACAGTCACTTGGGGAGCAAACAAAATCATTGAAAGCAGAAATGGAGAGGCAATCACATATACATTAGAAAATGGATTGATAACACATACTTCTGATTGTGACGGAGGAGATTTGGATAATACAGACTTTACTTATAATGCAAACAATCAGCTAGTAAAATTGCAATATGATGAAGAGGACTATCTGTCTTACACATGGCAAGGTGAAAAATTAACTAAAATGGCATGGAGCTTTAGCGATGAAGATATTCACGAATTGTCTTATAGCGGAAAAACTTGTAAAGGCTATCTCCCGATAATGGTATGGAGTGTGGATGATTTACGTCCGTTATTGGAAGCACATCCCGAATTGGCAGGAATGAGATGCAACCAACTTCCAGACAAAATATATAGCAAAGATGAAATTGACGAAACTACAGAACAATATACCTATACATTTGATAAAGACGGATATGTGGAAAGCTGTACTGAAGTATCTACTTACAAACGCCTAGATAATAATGAAACAAGAACAGAAACTACAATTTATACTTTCACATGGGAATAGTCTAGTGAAACTATAACTAACGCAAAAAGCCAACCTGCCCAATTACGGACAAGTTGGCTTTTTCAGTTCTAAACATAACATTTAACGCTTTCTCTTTTTAGGCTTCTTACAAGGGGTAAGCCCATACACGCACTCTGGAAAATAAGTGCGGAGAAATGCTTCATTCGCTAAACTATAAGTGGCAATAGTATGCGTTTCTACAGAATCGGGTATTAGATATACCTTTGCATCTTTTCTTATCTAGTCTTTCATAGCTGTAAAATTTTGAGTTTCACATATACAAGCATATTTAGTTTCTAGGACATTACCAAGATATAGATACTATTTCTGTAATAAATAAAAATAGGCGTACTTCTATAGCTGATACTAGTAATGAGGTAGTAGCAATAATATAATATCCACTACTAGACTGCCATATAATGTATTACCTATACTAGTAATACTTTGCTAGGTACTATAGTAATACTAGGCATACTATAAGACTGTTATTTTTGTTTATAACAATAGGATAAGACCCACCCATTATTAATAGCTATTTCCACCATCTGATTTACAGTAATTAGCTCGTCTATCTCCTCTGTTTCCATTACCATATCAGCATTAGAAATAACAAAATACTCACCTTCCTTATAGGCATCAAACTTATTTATAGAATTTTGAAACTTAGCGAAAACACCACTAATATAATAGGCTTGCCGAATATCTCCCCTATCATTAGCATTATAAAATACATAGTAAATGCCATTTACTGTATATACCTCTAGCAATACCACACCAAAATTAAGAGTAACCAATCCCCTATCTCTATGTTGCTTCTTAAATGTGGTTATCTTATAAGGTACTATCTTATTTATTAATTCCTTTACTAGCTTTCTCTTTTCAGCCTCATCAGTTTCAGCCTTTTCAATTATATCAGATGGTAGATTAGGTTGGCTATAAAATATTTTTAGATTAACGAGATTATCTATTTCTCCTTTAATCTGTTCAATAGCACTATCACAGTCAGACATTTCTTTTCTAATATTCCTAGCTGTCTTATTAAATTCTGTCATAGCCATTGCTAATACAGATTCATCAGCCATCGTAGCTACTGTATAGGCTTTAGATAATTGTTTCTGTAAACTACTTTTATGAGCATTATAGTTATCAATATTAGAAGCCAAATGAGTAATCTTTTCAGTAAGTTCTTCTACCTTTAACTCCCTTTCCTCATTGTTAAGATTGGCAAAAACTATAAGTTCCTTTTTGATAAGTTCCCATATAATTGGTTCTGCCTTTTCATTGGCTACAGAGATACGATTGTTACAACTAGTAGCATTATTAATACCACTCATACACAACCAACTTAAAGCCTTTTTCCCATTAATTATTCGATAACGCTCATTAGTCGTTTTTCCTCTACTATCATTTCCTTTGGCTCTTGGGGTCATTGTATAACCACAGTAGGGGCATTTAAGAAGCTTAGATAATATATAGGTAGTTTGTTTCGGATATGGCTCACTCTTTACTCTGTTATTTTTCCTTTTTGCAGTTGCTTTCTCAAACAGTTCCGTATCTACTAAAATAGGCACTTTCACATCAAAGACCTCTATTTCTTCTGTATCGGGGTCAGTAAGACTTATTTTCTTAATACCAGTATGGTAACTCTCATAGGTTAATATATGTTCTATAGAGCCAACACTAAATTTTCTACCTAGCAATTCGCCATATTTAGCCGTAGTAGCCAAAGCTGTACTTTTAAGAGTAGAGCCGTCTTTTATATACTCATTAAAAACAAAGACTACAACCTCAGCCGCCACTTCATCTACTATCCAGCAGTTCTTTTTACTCTTATCTTTACCACCATAACGAGTATAACCAAAAAATGGCTGTCCTACTGAAATTTGATTATTATCTAATTCATTCCTTCTACCAGATGCTACTTGTGTCTTCAAACTTCTAAGATACTTCCAAGCAGCATCAAAAGCAGCACCGATAACTTGTTCTGCATCTCTAACCCTTTTTCCGTTATCTGGGTTGATAGTCCAAGTATCAATATCCCTAAAATAAACTGGTATGCTCATATTGATAAGTTGTCTTACATAAACTCTACCAGAAGCGGGGTCACGACTCATACGGCTAACTTCAGCTACTAAAACTACATCAAACTTTTGTTCTTTAGCCGCTCTTAATAATTTATCTATACTCTCTCTATTCTTAATAGTAACATCGTCTTTACCAGTTATTTTCTCTCCAAATACCAGATTTTCTATATCATATTCATACCCTAAAGACTTAGCCAGCCGAGTTAAATCCCTTGTCTGCCTATCTAAATCTTGATTCTTAGTAGAACATCTTATTAAAAATGCCGCTTTCATATCTTATTCCAGTTGTTTTTACTACATTTACATCTATAAATCAGTTCTGCCTACAAATATATAAACAATATCACAACTATGCAAGTATTTTTCAAATAGCGAACTGCCAGAGTACAGCCGTAACGTATTGGAGGTTCTTCGCCAACCGCTGGAAGATAGGAAGATTACCGTGTCACGCATCCGATGCAATGTAGAGTATCCGGCAAGTTTTATGCTGGTAGCCTCTATGAATCCGTGCCCATGCGGGTATTACACGCATCCCACCAAGGCTTGTGTGTGCAGTCCCGGACAAGTACAAAAGTACCTGAACCGCATATCCGGACCTTTGCTCGACCGTATCGACCTGCAAATTGAAGTCACCCCACTCCCCTTTGAAGAGATGGCAGATTCTCGCCCCGGCGAATCGAGCGCCACCATACGCGAGCGTGTGATACGTGCCCGACAAATTCAAGAAGCAAGGTATGCAGACATTCCCGGCATATATTGTAATGCCCAGATGAACAGTAAACTGCTTGCTCGCCACGCCCGTCCGGATGACAAAGGACTTGCCATGCTCAAAACTGCCATGAACCGACTGAACCTTTCGGCCCGCGCCTACGACCGTATATTGAAAGTATCACGCACCATCGCCGACCTGGAAGGCTGCGAATTGATACAGCCGGCACACTTGGCGGAAGCTATCGGATATAGAAATCTGGATAGGGAGGACTGGGCAGGATGAAAAAGGGATTAGCGGTGAGCGATTAACAGCCAGCCCCTTTAATCCCTAATCTCTAACCCTTATTTCTCTATCCGAATGCGCGCATCCACCGCTATCACCTGCTTTTCAGTCGCCAACAATGGATTGATATCCATCTCCTTGATTTCCGTTGCAAAGCGCAGCAAGGTGGAAAGCCGTACAATAATTTCGGCAAATTTATCTTCATTCACTCCCTTCTGCCCACGCGTACCTTTGATAATCTTATAGGCACGCAACGAGTGAATCATGGAGTAAGCCTCCTCGTAGGACAACGGTGCAAGACCGGAAGATATATCCTTCAGCACCTCCACAAAAATACCGCCCAGACCGCAGAGTACCACATGTCCGAACTTCTCTTCATATTTGGCACCGATAAACAATTCCGTCCCTTTCAACATCGGCTGCACCATGATAGCACTAGCTTCGGGAATCTGCATCATACGGTCGAATTCCAATGCCAAATGCTGTTCACTCTTGATATTGAGCACAACACCGCCCACATCCGACTTATGCACCGGCCCCACCACCTTTGCCACCACCGGGAACCCCGTGCGACGCGCAAAGGCAAGCACTTCTTCCTTGTTGTCCGAAACAAACTCCTCCACAATAGGAATACCTGCAGAGCGGAGCAATGCCTGCACATAGTGCGGGGCGATATAACCGTCCGCAGGAATGGAATCTATAATCCGGCGGATACGGGGAACATCCACTCCAAAGAGCTCGATTTCATTATTGGCAGGCCGCGGGGCATTCATTATCCGCGAAAGTGCCGTGCCGAGAGTCACCTCATCGGCAAAGTTCACATGGCCCTTTGCCAGGAAAGCGGCAACCTCGGCTCCCGCCGTATTGATGGAAGGAAGAATCGGAAAAATCGGCTTCTTGCAATGCAGCATCTTCTCGTGCAGCACATCATACATTTCAAACATGGTCACCAGCCCCGGAGTGCCGAAAATAGCCATTACAGCATCAATATTGTCAAACTTCTCCTCACAATACTCCAGACAGAGGCGCAGATGTTCCGGCGTACCCGTAGCCAGAATATCAATGGGATTCCCCACAGCCGCACCGGGGAAAAGCTTACCCTTAAGTTCCTCCGCCACCGGTCCTTCCAGTTTCGGAACATTCAGTCCACCCTTACTCAATGCATCGGTCAGCATCACTCCCGGACCGCCGGCATGGGTAATGATGGCGAAGTTTTTCCCTTTCAGTTCCGGCAGTGTGAAGATACAACCTACGGTCGTCAACTCCTCGCGCGAATAGCAACGCACAATACCCGCCTTACGGAACAAGGCCTCTACCGCCGAATCGCTACTGGCAATGGCCCCCGTATGCGAACTCGCCGCCCGGCTGCCGCTTTCGCTACTGCCCGCCTTGATGGCCGCAATCTTGCAGCCCTTCTTGATGAGCGAGGATGCATGAAACAGCAGACGGTCGGGGTCACCGATACTCTCTATATAAAGAAGTTTTATTCTGGAATCCGCTTCCGGATTGAAGTGTTCGTCCATGTATTGCAACACATCCTCCACGCCGATTTGCTTGGCATTGCCCACAGACCATACAGAGTTGAACTGCAATCCCTTGGTCACGGCGCTCTCCAATATGAACACCGCTGTGGCACCGGAGCTGGAAATCAGGTCCACCCCTTGCGGATGCAGTTGCGGGATGGGCTGGCTGAATACACTGTGATGCCACGAGTTCATAAAACCGATACAGTTGGGGCCTATCAGAGAGGCTCCATACCGGTTCACCGTTTCCAGTATGCGATCTTCCAGCACAGCACCCTCATGGGTCTCCTCACCAAAACCGGCAGAAAGGATAATGAACGCCTTCACCTGCTTCTCCGCAGCAAGCATCTCCACCGCATCGGGACAAAGCGCGGCAGGTATGGCAAGGATGGCAAGGTCCGTATCGGGAATGTCCTTCACATCCGCAAAGGCAGCAACACCCTGCACTTCAGTCTCTTTCGGATTCACGGCACGAAGCTCACCGGTATATCCGCCGCTAAGCAGATTTTTCAGGATAGCCCCTCCGGGTTTGTGTACATTGTTGGATGCCCCCACTACCACAATACTGGCCGGGTGAAGTAATTGGCTTGTTATCATAGTCTGTTTTACATTAAGTTAATGATTCATGCACAAATATACATTTTCCATACATAAAAGCAATCGGTAAAAGAGAAAATAAGCTTAATCCCTTTGCAAAATATAAATAAGTTTACGGAAGTATATATATTTGTGCCATCAATAACAATACGCAGAAAACTACCCTATATGGAAAGCCGTGTCAAAGAGATAGATTATCTGAAATGCATCTTCATCACCCTGATGATTATCTTCCACCTTGTATATATAGGCGACAAGTATCCGTATGCGAAACAAATCGTCTATACGTTCCACATGTCCGCTTTCCTGATTATTTCGGGCTATCTGGCCAATAACCGGAAGGATGCCCGAAGCTTTCTCCGCAAGTTTCTATGGATTTTCATTCCGTATGCCTGCATGGAGGCGGCCTATACGGTGATGTCGCATTTCCTGCCCGTACGCGAAAGTGTAGATGCCATTACTCCTACCGTATTGCTCGACAAGATATTCCTCCATCCGATGGGGCCTTACTGGTATCTGCATACACTGATTCTGTGCAGCCTCATCTATTATATCACATTCCGCTATGTAAGGCTGTCGGTTGTCTCCCGGCTGGTTGTGACCGGTGTCTGCCTGTTTGCCCTTTCCCATTGGGGAGGATTGATGAACTTCTCCAATGCCCTCTATTTCCTTATCGGCATGACAGTGAGCCAAAGCGGGCTTCGTTTTACACAAGTCTTTCGTGCCACAACCTTCGCCATTGTTCCATTCGTAATACTATGCTGTTTTCCCGCCAATCTGGATAGGGGTACTCTGGCAGGAGTCGCCATCACCTGGCTTTCCATCAGCCTGCTGTTGGCAGCCTACGGCTATCTGCCGGTACAAGCCAAACGGCTTTCCTTCTTTATAGGGCGCAATACGCTGGTCATACTCCTTTTCTCACCCATTTTCACCATTCTGTCCAAGGCGTTTCTGCCCGTGTTCGCCTTCGACCCTACGGGGATGCTGTTCCTTGTCACTGCCACCGCCTTCACTCTTAGCGGCTGCATGGGTATGGCGTGGGCTATGGACAAGATGCACGTTTCCAGATTCTTCTTCGGGAAGAGGACTATATTGTGCTGAGACGGTTCACGTCTTCGCCCACAAAGGGAAGTTTCACCACAAACTCCTTTTCGTCCTTAAGAATCTCCACCAGCGTGCCGTATAGGGCATACTGCCGCTGCAGGTTCTTCAATCCCGCTCCATTACTGGCCACATAGTTGCGCAACTGAAGATTGTTGCGTACCGTAATCCTTTCGTTTCCTATGGATATATGGACTATCAGCGGCGACTTCTTTGTACTGATATTATGCTTCAAGGCATTCTCCACAAGCATCTGTATGCTGGCAGGAATGACGAGACAATGATGATTCCGCAAATCATCTTCTATCTCCACATGCAGCGCATCGCCAAAGCGGATATGCTCCAGGTATAAATACGACTCTACGAACGACAGTTCTTCCTGCACGGTCACCGTAGCTCTGCCATGCGTAGTGAGCAGATAACGGTACACCGTAGACAGCTTCTTGGCAAACCGGTTCGTCTTTTCGGTATCCTGATAAGCAAGGGAGGCAAGGACATTCAGACTATTGAATAAGAAATGGGGATTAATCTGGTTTTTCAGCACCTCGAACTGATACAGCGCCTTCTCCTTCTCGATGACAGCCATCTGCTTCTCTATCTCCGAACGTTGCAGGCTATAGAAGAATATCTCTATCTGCAGAACGATAATCCAGTTCCACGGCACTACCGGCAGGGAGTTTCTCAGGATATGCCAGAAATTTCCATGCCCGCCCATCAGCAGGAAGTTCAAGATGTACGTCAACAGAACAGCCAGTGCAGTGGTCAACACAATATCCACCAGAATCCTCACCGCATTGTTGCGCTGTTTCAGTCTTTTATATATCAAGTTGATAACCCCAAAGTCGATGAACCCCAGCCCTATGCACAAAGGAAGATTCAGAAAGAACTGCACCATGATATTCGCATACCACGGCTTACCGCTGATGACGTTATAAACGCACCCTATGACAAGCAACGAGACGGAAACCGTCAGTATAAAAAGGAATATGTATCTCTTATGCCTCATAACTTATAACTCATACCACTCCGTCCACCCATTTCAAGAAATCGGCCACGCGACTGCGGCTCACCAATACCTCGTGCGGGCACTCCGGCTCGAAGTAAAGCTTCAAGCGACTGCCGAAGTACCTGGAACTCTTCCGGATGGACCTAATGTTGGATATGCAGCTCCTTGAAACCCTAAAGAAAACATCCCTATCCAGCATTCCCTCCAACTGGTCCAGCGAGTAGCTGATGATATACCGTTTCCCGGAGAAGAGGTGCAGATAAGTCAGCTTGTCCTCACTATAAAAGAAAGCGACATCCGGAGTTTCTACGTAGCGGAAGGTATCGCCCACCTGCACCAGAAAACGGTTCTTCTTGTTGGCTGCCAAGTAGCCGAGTTCCAGTTGCCGATATTCGGGAGCCGCAGTACGGAGGGCACTGTTGCGCTCGAACTTGCACAAGGCTGCTTCTAGGTCGCTTTCTTCAATGGGTTTCAGCAGATAGTCGATGCTGTTTACCTTGAAAGCTTTGATGGCATATTCGTCGTAGGCGGTGGTGAAGATAACGGGCAAATCGACGGGACACTGCTCGAATATCTCAAAGCTCAACCCGTCGGACAAGCGGATATCTACAATCATCAAGTCCAGGCTGCCCTGACGCAAGAGCAGTACAGCCTGCTCCACGCTCTCTGCCCAGCCCGCCAACTGCCAGGAAGGGCGCAGCCGTTGCATCATACGCTTCAGCTCTTCGTAGGCGAAGCGCTCATCTTCTACTAATAAATACTTTACCATAAAACGTGTCTGTTATTGCGACAAAGATACTATTTTACCTCTTGTCTTTACTAAAATGGCATTTGTCATTTCAGCGTATACCTGAATCCCACCGTCAGGCGCAGAGTCGGTCTGAAGCAAGGCTCGTCCTCATCGTTCTTGAAGTTATTGAGAAAACCTTTCAAACTACGGTCCGACATACTTATTCCGCGTATCCAGTTACCGCCCACTCCCAGATAAACAGCCGTCTTCCTACTCAACTGGTACGAAGGACTGATGTATGACCTCAGCATGACGGTAGAATAGATTTTCGATTTCCCGTCGACTTCCATCACGGCAGACATGCCGTCCATATCGAGGGCGGTCAGTTCCAGCTTCAGCTTCTTGTTCAGCCAGGTGGCGACGGACACTTTCATGCCGCTGGACATATCCACTTTCAGCTCATACCTGCCGGCATTCCTCCAACTGAAGTACATCATGGGCAGTATCATCGGGATACCGTAAGAGTTCGTCAACCCCGCACCGATGCCCAAGTCGAGGTTCTTCCGCAGTTTATAGACAAAGATGATTGCTCCATTAGCCAGTAGGGTCTTCATGGAAACCCCGTCCAACGAGGCATAGACACCGCCGCCCACAGAGGCTATGATACTCCACTTGTCGGACAGGGGACGGATGTGGGAGATATTCAGACTGGCATTCAGCAGATTGTCCGGATTCAACTCCCGCGCCTGCCCCTTATTATGGAATACGCCATAGGCAGCATTGACGGTTGCCGACCACGCCACCAGCCTGCCCTTGTCGTCATGCCTGACGGAAAGCGGCAGGTTATACCTTCCCGATACCATCATCAAGCTGCCCGAACCATACTCGTTGCCGAGGTCATCCTTCAACGAACTTTCGGGCAGATAGTCGTAACTGATATAGCCTTGCCCCCGGCAGCAGAACGGCCACGCCGCAAGCCACAACACCAATAGAATCACAGAGTTTGTCTTCATGGGAATATGCAAATGTTTTCTGCAAATATAGGCCTGCGGCAAGTAAGCGGGAAGCATTTACGGACGGGATGCGGAATGGGGAGGACGAAATGCGGAAACCGGAAGGCGGAATGATTCCATGTTTTACGTTACGCATTTCACGTTACGTAAAATACATAATATTTTCGGGATAAAACAAATATCAGGTGAAGCACCCATCAATCTCCAAACTAATTGTACCTTTGCGGAACTTTAAACAAAAAAATGATGAAAGAAGAAACTTTCGATTATTCCAAAGTTCCCCATAACTTCGGCTTATGCGCTACTGACACATGCCCTTATACTGACACCTGCCTGCGCCGGATTGCATATACGTATGCACCCTCAAACAACATCTTCCTATATGTACTGAATCCGAAAGCAATAGAGTCCACAGCGGGAAAATGCAAATATTATTGCTCGAATAAGAAAGTGCGCTATGCCAAAGGCTTTATCCATACGGCAGAAGCCATCTCTGTCGGCCAGTCCGGCACGTTCCGCTACCGGCTCATCGGCTTATGGGGTATCCGAAGATATTATCAGAAGCGGAAAGGGGAAACTTTGCTCTCACCAACCGAGCAGCAACAAGTCATTGCAATTGCCCGTAACTTAGGACTCCAACGGACGGAGTACTTCGACGCTTATGTAGAAGAGTACGACTTCACATGACAGCTCCGGTCACCTCACATGATAACTCCGGTTACCCCAAACGGTAACTTCATTTACACTACGAGGTAAAAGGCTTTACACTATGGTGTAACGACCGTTACAATATGGAGTAACGGCCGTTACACCCTATGGTAAACGGCTTTACATTAGAAGGTAAACAAGCGGTAAATACAATACGCTGATTTAAAGGGAAGTATTCAGTATAAGATTATGGCAGTATTTCACCTTCCGCTGTCACCTTTACGTAGATTTCCCTTTCCCCTTGCTCCATCTCTACCAAAAAGTAACTGCCATCGGGAGTCTCAATAAAGTCGGCATCATCAATGACATAACCGGGATGGGCAGCCGTAACGGCGTTCTTCACTACATCCTCCAGATGTCTCTTACTGATATCCCAGATAGTATAGGCCCATGCACCCTCAGCGGTGAACATCACATCCTTGCTGATACTTCCGTGCACGATTTCGACTTCCGTCATACCGTTCTTTTCTTTTTCAATATCCACAATGCGGGCATTGGGATATTTCTCTGCTATAAAATCTTTGATGGCAGCGGAAATATCAGAAGGGAGATAATCTTCGGGAGAACCGCCGTTGTGCGCATCGGCCACTTCCTTCACCAGAATGCCGTCCTCCGAATAATAGAGGTCCATTTCCTGATTACCTTTCTCCACTTCGATGATGTAGACAACAGCCATTTCCTTACGTTCCAGCTTGTCTACATCTTCCACCTTCCATACATTATAATAGGTACTACTCTCGTAAGAGCTTTTCACCGGAGCGGGAAGGTCTGCATAACGGAGGTCGGTTTCGGTCATCTGCCATACACCGTCTTTGGTGAACCAGGCCTCCTTTTCGAAATTGTCCTCATGGAAATCAGCCACATAATATGCACCTTTTGTTTCCCATTCTATACGCTGGGCATTGGGATGCTCCTTGGCCAACGCATTACTCAGTTCCGCGGGCACGGAGATTCCGTCGTTGTCGTCATCATCACAGCTTTGCAAGGCAAAGGCAAACACGCCTAACGCCAATAATAAGAAGTACTTTTCCAGTTTCATAGTCATTTCGTTTTTTTACATTATCAATACCAAGTTTGTTCATTTTGTATGGCAAAGATGAAGCCTAAATCTGGAAAGAATCTGGAAGAATACTCATATTTTGCAGAAAACAGCTATCTTTGTGCCACTAAAAGCGTTCATAACAAAAGAGATACATAATAACACAATGGAAAAGAAATTCAAACGTACCACCGTGACCTCGGCATTGCCGTATGCCAACGGCCCGGTTCATATCGGACACCTGGCAGGCGTTTATGTTCCTGCCGACATTTATGTCCGCTACCTGCGACTGAAAAAGGAAGATGTAATCTTCATCGGCGGCTCCGACGAACACGGAGTGCCCATCACCATCCGCGCCAAGAAGGAAGGCATCACCCCTCAAGACGTGGTGGACCGCTATCATACGCTTATAAAGAAGTCTTTCGAAGAGTTCGGCGTCTCCTTCGACGTGTACAGCCGTACTACTTCAAAGACACATCACGACACGGCTTCCGACTTCTTCCGCAAGCTGTACGATAAGGGAGAATTCATCGAAAAGACCAGCATGCAGTATTACGACGAAGAAGCCAAGACCTTCCTTGCCGACCGCTACATCACCGGCGAGTGCCCCCACTGCCATGCCGAAGGCGCTTACGGCGACCAATGCGAGAAGTGCGGCACCAGCCTCAGCCCCACGGACCTGATTAATCCGAAGAGTGCCATCAGCGGCAGCCAGCCCGTGATGCGTGAGACGAAGCACTGGTATCTGCCGCTGGACAAACACGAGGAATGGCTTCGCCAATGGATTCTGGAAGACCATAAGGAGTGGCGTCCCAATGTTTATGGCCAATGCAAGAGCTGGCTCGACATGGGCTTGCAGCCGCGTGCCGTGAGCCGCGACCTGGATTGGGGTATTCCCGTTCCCGTAGAGGGTGCCGAGGGCAAAGTGCTCTATGTATGGTTCGACGCCCCTATCGGCTACATCAGCAACACCAAAGAGTTGCTGCCCGACACATGGGAGAAATGGTGGAAAGACCCCGAAACGCGTCTGGTACACTTCATCGGAAAAGACAATATCGTGTTCCACTGCATCGTGTTCCCCGCCATGCTGAAGGCAGAGGGTAGCTACATCCTGCCGGACAACGTGCCGAGCAACGAGTTCCTGAACCTGGAGGGCGACAAGATTTCCACTTCACGCAACTGGGCGGTATGGCTGCACGAGTATCTCGTTGACTTCCCCGGCAAGCAGGATGTGCTGCGCTACGTGCTGACCGCCAACGCACCGGAGACAAAAGACAACGACTTCACCTGGAAGGACTTCCAGGCACGTAATAACAACGAGCTGGTTGCCGTTTATGGCAACTTCGTGAACCGCGCCCTGCAACTCACCAAGAAGTACTTCGACAGCGTAGTGCCCGCCGCAGGCGAACTGAACGACTACGACCGCGAGACGCTGAAAGAATTTGCCGACGTCAAGGCAGAAGTGGAGAAGTTGCTGGACGTATTCAAATTCCGCGACGCACAGAAGGAAGCGATGAACCTTGCCCGCATCGGAAACAAATACCTGGCAGACACCGAGCCGTGGAAGCTTGCCAAGACAGACATGGAGCGCGTAGCCACCATTCTCCACATCTCGTTGCAGTTGGTCGCCAACCTTGCCATTGCTTTCGAACCGTTCCTGCCCTTCAGCAGCGAGAAGCTTCGCAAGATGCTGAACATGGACAGCTTTGACTGGGCAGAGCTGGGACACACCGACCTGTTGCCTGCCGGACATCAGCTGGGCACCCCCGAACTGCTGTTCGAAAAGATAGAAGACGACGTCATCCAGGCACAAGTAGACAAGCTGCTTGCCACCAAGAAGGCAAACGAAGCCGCCACCTACAAGGCAAACCCCATCAAGCCGACCATCGCCTTCGAAGACTTTGAAAAGCTGGATATCCGCGTAGGTACAGTGCTTGAATGCGAGGCAGTGCCCAAGATGAAGAAGCTGCTGAAGTTCAAGATTGCCGACGGGCTGGAAAACCGCACCATCGTCAGCGGCATTGCCCAGCACTACAAACCGGAAGAACTGGTAGGCAAGCAAGTGCTGTTCATCGCCAACCTCGCTCCACGCCAATTCAAGAACGGGCTGGTAAGTGAGGGAATGATTCTCTCTGCCGAGAATTATGACGGCTCGCTGGCGGTGACTTCACTGCTGAAAGAGGTGAAGCCGGGCAGCGAGGTGAAATAAAACAGTAACAAGGTAACGAGTTAACAAGGCTACAAGGAGGAAGGAAAAGCCTCGTGGCCTTGTTAACTCGTTGCCTTATCAACCAATAAACTATGTCCGATACATCACTCAAAGAAAAAACAGCCAAAGGCCTCTTCTGGGGAGGATTCAGCAACGGCATACAGCAGTTGTTAAATCTGGGATTCGGAATAGTCCTTGCCCGTCTGCTGGATGCTTCGGATTATGGTATGGTAGGGATGCTTACCATCTTCTCCGCCATTGCCGCCGCCTTGCAGGAGGGTGGGTTCATTTCGGCACTGACCAACCGGAAGGAGACTTTGCACAAGGATTACAACGCCGTGTTCTGGTTCAGCCTGATGTGCAGCACTACTATATATATATTACTCTTCTTTGCCGCACCGCTGATTGCCGACTTCTACGATACGCCCGAGCTGATACCGCTGTCCCGTCTCTCCTTCTTGGGATTCGTCATTTCCAGCATGAGCATTGCACCGAGGGCATATCTATTCAAGAACCTCAGAATCAAGGACACTACCGTCATTTCTATTTCAAGTCTGATAGTCTCCGGTATTGTGGGCATCACATTGGCGGCAAACGGATTCGCCTATTGGGGGATTGCATTGCAAAGCATCTCTTTCATCACCGTAATGACGATTCTTAACTTCTACTTCTCGCATTGGAGACCCCGCTTCCGGTTCGACTTCACACCCATTAAGGAGATGATAGGGTTCAGCAGTAAGATAATCATTACGAATATCTTCACCATAATCAATAACAATTTGTTTTCCGTCTTGTTGGGTAAGTTCTATTCGGAACGGGAAGTGGGTAACTTTACGCAGGCAAACAAGTGGAACGGCATGGGACATACCACGATTACGGGCATGATAAACGGCATTGCACAACCCGTCTTTACCCGGGTTGCCGACGACAAGGCACGACAACTTGCCGTATTCAGAAAGCTGCTGCGCTTCACCGCCTTTATCTCTTTCCCCGCCATGCTGGGATTGAGCTTGGTATCGAAAGAACTGATTATAATCACTATCACGGAGAAGTGGCTGCCCAGTGCCGATATCTTGCAACTGTTATGTATTTGGGGAGCATTTATTCCCGTCATCAATCTGTTCTCCAACCTGCTCATCAGCCGGGGACATTCTTCTATCTATATGTGGAGCACCATCAGCTTGAGCCTGCTGCAAATAGTAGCTGTATGTGCCATATACCCATACGGGTTGGAATGGATGCTGCGTATTTTCGTCATTATCAATATCGGCTGGCTGTTTGTATGGTTCCGTTTTGTCAAGAGGGAGATAGGATTAAGACTGCGCGATATGCTGAAAGACATCTCTCCTTATCTCTCCCTATCCATTGTACTCGTAGTGTCAACTCACTATGCTACTCAGCCCATAGAAAACCTATACTTAAATATGGCAGCCAAAATCATTATGGTAGCTGGGCTTTATGCACTGGTTTTGTGGAAACTACAATCTACCATCTTCCGGGAAAGCATTGAATTCCTCTTAAAGAAAAAAAGAGCATGAGCCGCATAGCCTACATCATATCCGCCTACAAGGATGCCCCACACTTGGCACGCCTGGTTGCCGCACTGGATGACCGGGCAGACTTCTACGTGCACATCGACCTCAATGCCGATATACACCCTTTTGAAGAAGCCTTGGGAGACAAGGTCACTTTCGTGCCCCGCCACCGGATAAGCTGGGGAGGATGGGAACAAGTGGAATATCAGAAAGAATTGCTTGCCGCCGTATTGCACAGCGGTATCCCCTATACCCGCGTAGTATGCCTGAGCGGGCAAGACTATCCGTTATGGAACAACAACGCCATCCACCACTATTTCGAGGAGCATCAAGACACTGAATTCATCGGCGGTTTCAACCTGACACACTGCACCGTGAAACAGCAGTTGCACAAGATAACCCATTACCACCCTTTCCGTGACCTGCCTTGGAAGAGTATATGGTGGAAGAACAAACTCATCGTAGCATCGCGCAAGCTGGCACAGATACTCCCCATCCGGAAAGCCCCTTTCGCACCCTTGGAAGGCAAGCAGGCAGATGTCTATTTCGGTTCTGACTATTGGGCCATCACGCTGCCCTGCGCACGATATGTATATGAAAAGTTGTGCACGGAGGAGAAACTGGTGAAGTATTTCAGAACCAGCTTTGTACCCAGCGAACTGTGCATACAGACCATCGTATTCAACTCCCCTTTTGCCTCAAAAGGGCTTCTTTTAGAGGGGGAATACCCCGGACTTACCCGTCTCACCCCCTTGCACTACATAGACTACGGCGCATCCATCCGCGTGATGACACTCGAGGACCTGCCGGTATTGCGGCAGTCTGGAAAGATGTTCTGCCGGAAAGTAGTAAGCGGGGAGTCCGACACACTGATAGAAAAACTCAAGTCCGATTTCGCAAAAGAAGATTGAAATGGAAAGTGCTCCTTTCAACTATTATCATTATTTTTGCAGACATCAATCAAAAATGGTATCCATGGTGAAGCAATATACCCCAGAAGAACTGACCCAACTACATCAGGTGCTATACGAAATACTGGAAGAGATTGTGCGCATCTGCGACAAACACAATATTCCCTATTTTGTAATCGGCGGAACAGCAATAGGGGCACTCTATGACAAAGCGATTCTTCCTTGGGATGACGACATAGATATAGGTATGAAACGGGAAGACTACAATAAGTTTCTCCAGATAGCTTCCCAAGAACTGAGAGAGCCATACTTTCTTTCATGGATACATACCGACCCTCATAGTCCTTATTACTTTGCCAAAGTCAAGAAAAACAACACCTTATTTGTCGAAGAGATGTTTAAAGATGTACCTATGCATCAAGGAATCTTTGTCGATATATTCCCTTTTGACCGTATTCCAAACAATAAGCTATTAAGGAAGATACAATATGAAGCTGTCAACTTTCTGAAATGCTGCCTGATGGGAAAAGAGGTATGGCTATGGAAACACTTCGGAAAATGTCAAATATCCAACCCTACCAATCGTGGAGCTGTTGCCTGCCTTCTGAACCGGATAGTTGATATGACACTCTCTAAAAAGACAATCTACCGTTTGATGGTGATAATGCAAAGTTGTTTCAACTCATGGAAAACTTTGTATTACAACAATGTGATTACCACTACCGACCATGTTTTGGAGACGAGTCTCAACCATTTACAACCAATCAAATTCGGTCCACTTTATCTGAAAGCACCTGATGGATTGGAAAACTTTCTACGGTACAACTATCCCACTTTACACCGGTATACAGAAGAAGAGCAGGACAAGATAAACAATCATTATCCGGCAGTTCTTTCTTTCAACATACCAAATGACCATATAGCCACCTCCTAATCCAACAAAATTGCCATGAAACCAGCCCTTGTAGATGTATCTGTACTGATTCTTTTCTTCAACCGCCCCAAACTGCTGGCGCAAGTATTCGAACAAGTGAAGAAAGCACGCCCCGCACGACTGTTTCTCTATCAGGACGGCCCGCGCGGCGAGCGTGACATGCCGGGCATAGAAGCTTGTCGCAAAGTAGTGGCAGACATCGACTGGGAATGCGAAGTACACCACAACTACCAAGAGAAGAACTACGGCTGCGACCCATCGGAATACATGGCACAGAAGTGGGTATTCTCCTTGTCGGACAAATGTATCGTGCTTGAGGATGACGACGTGCCTGCCGTCTCTTTCTTCGGCTTCTGCAAGGAACTGCTCGACAAGTATGAGCACGACACACGCATCAGCATGATTGCCGGATTCAACAACGAGGAGATTACACCGGACATCACTTCCGACTACTTCTTCGCCACCACCTTCTCCATCTGGGGATGGGCGAGCTGGCGGCGGGTGACGGACCAATGGGATGAATTCTACACCTTCCTGGACGACAAGGAGAACATGCGGCAACTGAAGAACCTCATCCACACACGGCGCTACCGCAAAGACTTCATCTACATGTGCCAACGCCACCGCGAACACGGGAAAGCCTATTACGAAACCATCTTCCACGCTTCCATGTTGTTCAATTCGGGTCTGAGCATCGTGCCCACCCGCAACATGATAAACAATCTGGGAGCCACTGCCGACTCCACCCACTTTGCCGGCTCCGTGCACACCATGCCGCGCGGTTACCGCCGCATCTTCACCATGAAACGCCACGAAGTGGAGTTTCCACTGAAGCACCCTCGCCACGTCATCGAGAACACAGCCTACAAGGATAGCGTTTACCGCATCATGGCATGGCGGCATCCCTGGATAAAGATTGCACGGTCGTTCGAGGAACTGGCGTTGAACCTACGGTACGGCAACTTCACCATCATATGGCAAACGCTGCAAAAGCGTATCCGGAAATGGACGAAACAAGACCGGCATCTGTAACAAGAAAAAACATTCAAAAAAGAAGAAACGAACAACAGTCATGAGAGTACTACTTATCAATACCTCCGAACGCATCGGCGGCGCAGCCATCGCCGCCAGCCGTCTGATGGAATCACTCAAGAACCACGGCATCAAAGCCAAGCTGCTGGTACGCGACAAGCAGACCGACCAAATCTCCGTTGTGTCACTGGACCATAACTGGCGCATGGTGTGGAAGTTCGTCTGGGAGCGCATCGTCATCTGGAGCGCCAACCGCTTCAACAAAAAGAACATCTTTGCCGTGGACATAGCCAACACGGGGACAGACATCACCTCACTGCCCGAATTCCAGCAGGCAGACGTCATCCATCTGCACTGGATAAACCAAGGGATGCTCTCGCTGAGGAATATCGAGAAGATTCTCGCCTCGGGCAAGCCCGTCGTCTGGACCATGCACGACATGTGGCCCTGCACCGGCATCTGTCACCATGCCCGCGAGTGCACCCGTTACCGGCAGGAATGCCACAACTGCCCCTTCATCCACGGAGGCGGAGGCAAGCGTGACCTTTCCTACCGCATCTTCCGGAAAAAGCAGAATCTATATCGCAACCGTCACATCAACTTCGTCACCTGCAGCCGCTGGCTGGAAGAACGTGCCCGGACAAGCGCCCTCTTCTGCGGACATGCCGTGACGTGCATCCCCAACCCCATCAACACCAACCTCTTCAAGCCCCGCAACCGACAGGAAGCCCGCAGCCGTTGCCTACTGCCGCAAGACAAAAAGCTCATGTTGTTCGGCTCGGTGAAGATTACGGACAAACGGAAAGGCATCGACTACTTGATAGAATCGTGCCGACTGCTGGCTGACAAGCATCCCGAACTCCGGGAACAGTTGGGTGTCGTCGTCTTCGGCAACCAATCGCAACAACTGGAAAACCTGCTTCCATTCAAAGTCTACCCGCTGAACTTCGTCAGCAACGAACACCAACTGGTGAACATCTACAATGCCGTGGACATCTTTGTGACCCCCTCGCTGGAAGAGAACCTGCCGAACACCATCATGGAAGCCATGGCATGCGGCATTCCCTGCGTCGGATTCAACGTGGGCGGCATCCCTGAGATGATAGACCATCTGCACAACGGCTACGTGGCACAATACAAATCCTCGGAAGACTTTGCCAACGGCATCTACTGGACGCTGACCGAACCCGACTACCCCAGCCTCTCGGAACAAGCCTGCCGGAAAGCCATCTCCCACTATTCGGAGAACGTCGTCGCCAAGAAATACATTGACCTTTACAACAAAGTGACCGGAAGAAATGCATAACCACCCCACCCCGAAATTCAGCATCATCACCGTGACCTACAATGCCGAAGCGGTACTGGAGGACACGATTCAAAGCGTTATCTCGCAAACCTACCACCACGTAGAATACATCCTTGTGGACGGTGCGTCCAAAGACGGCACGCTCTCCATTATCGACCGTTACCGCGACCGCATCACCCGCATCGTGAGCGAACCGGACAAGGGACTGTACGACGCCATGAACAAAGGTATCCGCCTTGCCACCGGCGATTACCTCTGCTTCCTCAATGCCGGCGACAGCTTCCACGAGGACGACACCTTGCAGCAGATGGTGCGTTCCATCTCCGGCAACGAACTACCCGACGTGCTGTATGGCGAAACGGAACTGGTGGACAAGGAAGGTCACTTCATCCGCATGCGCCGCCTCGCCGCCCCGGAAGTGCTTACCTGGCGAAGCTTCAAGCAGGGCATGCTGGTCTGCCATCAGGCCTTCTTTGCCAAAGCTTCCCTTGTAGAACCCTACGACCTGCAATACCGCTTCTCCGCCGACTTCGACTGGTGCATCCGGGTGATGAAGAAGGCACGGACCTTGCACAATACCCATCTCACCCTCATCGACTATCTGGAAGAGGGAATGACCACCCAGAACCGGCAAGCATCCCTGCGCGAACGCTTCCGCATCATGGCGCGGCATTACGGACTGATGAGTACCGTAGCCCATCATGCCTGGTTCGTATTACGGGCCGTGATAAAGAAATAGCACAAATTTCGAGGACAAATATACTTTGTTCCCGCAAGACCTATACCTTGCGGGAATCTCCCCTATACCCAGCTCTCTACAGTATAGGAGTGAGTACCCAAAACATCCCCATGTTTTCACCTAAAACATCCGGATGTAATGGAGCAAAACATCCCCATGTTTTGGGGTAAAACATCCGGGTGTTTTGGAGAAAGACATCCGGATGTTCTGCATATTAAGTCCTATACCGTGAGGGGCTAAGTCCTAAGACGTAGGAGATTAAGTCCTAAGGCAAAGGAGGCTGGGTAACTGTAAGCAGCGCCTTCAACTCTTTTACCCCTTCCGAAGCTCCCTTTTGAATGACATGTATCGGACGCATGACGTGCGTGTCCACCGGCTTGGGGTCTATCAGATACACTTCGGCGGCACGGGGCACGTAGTTCAGCAGTCCCGCAGCGGGATAAACGTTCAGGCTGGTGCCGATGATGACGAAGATGTCCGCCTGCTCCACATACCGGATGGCAGTCTCAATCTCCGGCACCGACTCGCCAAACCACACGATGAACGGGCGGAGCTGCGTACCGTCGCCCGCCTTGTCGCCCAACTTTACTTCATATTCCTCCGGCGCCAGTTCCTTGACGAAATGCGGATTATAAGGGTCGCGGCTGGAACAAACCTTCGTCAGTTCCCCATGCAAGTGTATCACGTGCGTACTGCCGGCACTCTCGTGCAGATTATCTACGTTCTGGGTGACGACCGTTACATTGAAATCCCTCTCCAGGTCGGCAACGCCCAGATGCCCGGCATTCGGCACCACATCGAGCAACTGCTTGCGACGTTCGTTATAGAAATTAATGACCAGTTCCGGATTACGTGCATACCCCTCGGGAGTCGCCACCTGCTCCACCGGATATTTGTCCCATAATCCGCCCGCATCACGGAATGTGCTGATGCCGCTCTCGGCGCTCATACCAGCACCCGACAATATGACCAAGTTCTTCATTTTCCGCTCCTTTCCTTTATTAAAGTAAGACAAATATAAGAAGAATGTTCAAGTTGTGATATAAATAAGAAAAATTAAATACTTAAAAGCCTTATCATTCAAATAAAAGACGTACTTTTGCCACTCATAAATTTGCAATAGACTGGAAAAGAAACCAATCCGGTCGTCAACAAAAGAATCTTATGGACAAATTCAGTTATGCTATCGGCCTTGGAATAGGTCAGAATCTTTTAAGCATGGGTGCCAAAGGCATTGCAGTAGATGACTTTGCACAAGCAATCAAAGACGTTTTGGAGGGCAACCAGACGGCAATCAGCCACACAGAAGCCCGTGACATCGTCAACAAGTACTTCGCCGAACTGGAGGAGAAGATGAACGCAGCAAACATAGAAGCCGGCAAAAAGTTCCTGGAAGAGAACAAAAAACGCGAGGGAGTTGTTACGCTTCCCAGCGGACTTCAATACGAAGTTATCACAGAAGGAAACGTCGGTCACTATGCCAAAGCAACCGACCAGGTACAATGCCACTACGAAGGCACACTGATTGACGGAACGCTGTTCGACAGCTCCATCAAGCGCGGCCAGCCTGCCACATTCGGTGTAAACCAAGTGATACCCGGTTGGGTGGAAGCCCTTCAGCTTATGCCCGAAGGTGCCAAGTGGAAACTCTACATCCCCAGCGACCTGGCATACGGAGCGCAGGGTGCCGGCGAGATGATTCCTCCCCACAGCACGCTCGTATTCGAAGTCGAATTACAGAAAATTTTATCTAAATAAACAAACAAGTAAAAGCAAAATGAAAAAAGTAACATTTCTCATGGCTCTTGCAGTAGCTGCCGGCATGGCATCTTGTACTGCTCAAAGTCCGAAAGCTGATTTGAAGACGGACATCGACTCATTATCTTACGCCATCGGTATGGCACGTACAGAAGGTTTGGACCAGTATCTTGCACAACAAGGCATTGACTCAACCCAGATGTCAGAATTCCTGAAAGGTTTCAACGAAGGCGCAGCCAAAATCGATAAGAAAGACGTGGCTTACATGGCCGGTCTGCAAGTAGGCCAGATGGTCAGCAAGCAATGGGTGGAAGGCTTCAACCAACAAATCTTCGGCAACGACTCCACACAGAGCATCAGCCGCGAAAATCTGCTGGCAGGTTTCGTAGCAGGTGTCATCGGCAAGGGTGGTGCTATGGATATGATGAAAGCTCAAGAGTACATGCGTACTCAGATGGATGCCATCAAAGAAAAAGCAACTGCAGAAAAGTATGCTGACAACAAAGCTGCCGGTGAAAAGTTCCTGGCTGAGAACAAGGCTAAAGAAGGTGTAGTAACTACCCCGAGCGGTCTGCAATACAAAATCATCACCAAGGGTAACGGTGCCGTTCCTGCCGACAGCAGCAAGGTGAAAGTAAACTACAAAGGTACGCTGATTGACGGAACAGAATTCGATAGCTCTTACAAGCGCAACGAACCTGCTACTTTCCGTGCCAACCAGGTAATCAAAGGCTGGACAGAGGCCCTCACCATGATGCCCGTCGGCTCTAAGTGGGAACTCTATATCCCCTACGACCTGGCATACGGTTCAAGAGAAACCGGTAGCCAAATCAAGCCGTTCTCTACTTTGATATTCGAAGTGGAACTGCTGGGTATCGAGAAGTAATGTAACAATCCGAAGGGAGGGGCAAAACCCTCTTGATACTTCTTTTAGGCGCGGATTACGCGGAATACGCGGATTTGGTAAACTAAATCCGTGAAATCCGCGTAATCCGCGCCTTATCGTTACCCCTCACTTTTATTCATTTTTCCGTCCCTTTTTATAGATAAATTAAAATAAAGTCCTATATTTGCTTACTATTTGATAACAACAAGAACTTTACTTATTTACTATTATGGAAAAAATAGACAATCTTGACCGGCAGATTCTGGAAATCATTTCCCAAAATGCCCGTATCCCTTTCAAGGACGTAGCTGCTGAATGTGGCGTGTCACGTGCTGCCATCCATCAACGTGTACAGCGCCTGATTGACCTTGGCGTTATTGTTGGCTCAGGCTATCATGTAAATCCCAAGTCCCTTGGATACAGAACCTGCACTTACGTAGGAATCAAGCTGGAAAAGGGCTCCATGTATAAGACGGTAGTTGCTGAGCTGGGCAAGATTCCCGAAATTGTAGAATGCCACTTCACCACTGGTCCGTACACCATGCTGACTAAGGTATATGCCCGCGACAACGAGCATCTGATGGATTTGCTGAACAACAAGATGCAGGAGATTCCTGGCGTAACCGCTACCGAGACCTTGATTTCCCTGGAACAGAGCATCAAGAAGGAGATTCCTATTTGCCCCGAGAAATAACGAACAACAATGGATTTCTTGAACGAATATCATCTGTCGGGCCTTGTCATAGGTATCTGCACATTCCTCATCATCGGCTTGTTTCACCCCATAGTTGTGAAAGCCGAATATTATTGGGGCACCAAGTGCTGGTGGATTTTCCTTTTACTCGGCATCGGCGGCATCATTGCCTCCCTTTATACGGAGAACATCATGATAGCCTCCCTTTTGGGCGTCTTTGCATTTTCCTCGTTCTGGACCATCAAGGAGATATTCGAGCAGGAAGAACGAGTGAAAAAAGGCTGGTTTCCCAAGAATCCAAAACGAACTTATAAGTTCTAAGGACAAAGGTTATAAGGAATTTTATCCAAAAGTCTTGCATATTTCAATAGAAAATGCTACTTTTGTCCCCGCTATCCAAGCAAGGATGCATCGGACTTGTAGCTCAGTTGGTTAGAGCAACAGACTCATAATCTGGAGGTCCCTGGTTCAAGCCCAGGCTGGTCCACTTTCAAAATCAAGGAGTTACGAAATTCGCAACTCCTTTTTTCTTGCCTTTGCGTAAACAATGCGTAAACAAACTGTTTGAGTTGACCGTGTTTTACACATAGAATTTCTATGATGCTCCATGCAATCCTGTAGCATCTTTACCCGAAGTTTTGTTAGTGTGACGACACTTTACGATTAAATAATTAAATAAACTCAAATATACTCCATTTGTATATTGATTTACAGAATAATGTTGTAACTTTGCAAATGCAATGCATTTATGGCGAGCCATGACCAAGATGTGCTCTTTCCTAAATAAAAAGGAAAAGTGAGTTTGCCTAACCATCGTGGGAGGGTCATCCCATTCCGATGAATCGAAGCGTAGAGGGAGTATTAGTCGGAAGATACTCTATTTCAAACAATACGTGAGAGTTGCTTCAGGGGTTAAGACCGATTAGCAGAAGCCCGGTTACCAGTCAGCGACAGAAGACAACGAGATTGCACCGCTGCATATAACGACAATGTTTTTATCCGTCAAGGGATAGGGACTCAGTGGTTATATGCAGCGTTTTGTATATGTACGCCTCACATTGCAAAGCGGCTGTATTCAGAGGTTATGTTGAACATAAACAATGAATGCAATGGAAAAATTAACCAAGTCATTGTCTCTTTTCAAAGAGCGTAACTGTTCTGTCTCTATCGTGTTGGATTCACGTACCCGCAGAAAGAATGCGTGTGAGTTTCCATTATCTCTTCGTTTCACGATTGACCGCAAGTTCTTTTATCTTACAGTTGGAAGTTCTTTTACTGAGAAAAAGTTTTCGGACATCTGCAATGCGACTAAATGCAAGAGCGAGAACTACAAACTTCAAAAGGAATGGAAAGATACCATTACTCCCAAATACAAGGATATTCTGACGAACCTGAACAAGGGCGGTATCCTGACATTTGAAATGGTACGTCAATGTATCATGGGCGAAGGAGTGGTGCTTTTTAATGAGGACACAACAAAGGCTCAATCCTTTGTTAGTGTATGGGAGCAAGTCATTCACGAACTACGCACAGACGACGGTGGAATGCGTTTTACCACAGCAGAGAGCTATGAGTGTTCGCTCAAATCATTCAGAAAGATACTCGGAACAGATGTGGTCAAGGGATTCTGTATCAGTGCCGCAGAAATCCAGAAATGGAAAGAGGGGATGCACAATGGAGTGAAAGATGAAAATGGGGCAATCATTGGAAAAATCAGCGATACTACGGCAGGAATCTATCTGCGCTGTTGCCGTGCTGTATGGAATCGGTGCATACACGAGGGCTTCCTTAAAGATGTTCCTTACCCTTTCTCTAATAAGAAGGAGAAGGGGCTTGTAAGCATACCCAAGAGTGCGAAGCGCAAACAGAGTTTCTTGAACGTTAGTCAGATGACGGAACTCTACAATCTTTTTGTCTCGAAGAAATACCCCGAACACTGGTCGGAAGACTATGTGAAACGCGCACATTATTCATTGGGACTTTTCCTTGCCCAGTACCTGTGCAATGGCTTCAATATGGCTGATGCCGGACGATTGACTTACGATAATTACTATTATCAGACAGATGGCAAGGCTTTTCACTTCAACCGAAAGAAAACTTCCCGAAGAAGTGCTGACGGTTCCGAGGTAATAGTTCCCATCATCCCTCCTTTACAATATGTGTTAGACGAAGTGGCGGCACCTCCGACTCGGGGCGGTCTGGTTTTTCCCCATATATTAAAAGGTGCGGAAACAGAAAAACTGCGCCGTAAATACACCATGCAAGAAAACTCAAATGTAAAAGACCGCATCATCAAGATATGCCATGAAGCACTGCACTGGGACAAGTCCATCCGTCCGTCCGGTACATGGTGTCGTCACTCGTTTGCCACCAACCTGCATAATGCAGGGGTAGATATGGATTATATCTCTGAAAGTATGGGGCATTCATCTTCCGACCATGCAATCACCCAAATATACATTGAACATTACCCTCTGGAAATTCAGATGGAGAATAACTCAAAGCTGTTAAACTTGGAAGAATCTTCTGCAAGGGATGTGTTGTTGGCGAAACTGGCAAGTATGTCCACGGAAGAATTGGCCAAATTGTTTACACGATAATACGACTTTGAAGATGATAAATTTCATAGAGAAAATAAGTGACTACTTCAAGAGGAAAGATTACGCAGATATGGCTATTCATGCATGGAAATCAGCTCATGAAGAGTCGTATGCCGATTTCTGTAAACGCATGGACGCTGTAGGCAAGGGGAACTTATCTGTTTTGATGGATATATACCAGATGATGCGGGATTGTACACCGTCCGAAGCCTTAATGCTGTATAACTGGCTTTCTGATTTCATGAATGGCAAAGATGTACAGAATATAGCCGATCAACAGTGGGCTGGTAGATATACAGATATTATAGCCCAATGTATCACTAACAAACGGCTGTGGATAGGTATCAATGTAAAAACGGGCACAGTAGAGTTACTCACATCTCCAAAGTCAGAACTACTGATGGTTCGTTCTGAAACACCTATTGAAATTTGGAACCGTCTGCCACAGGAAACGAGAGCCTATTTGACAGGACAGTTGGATGTACTCATAAGGAATAGTAAAGGATGCTATCTGATGAGCAAACTGGAAAGAAAGATGGTGTACCAATCCCTGACGTACATCTTACGAATCATTATCCTTTCTCATGCTGTTTTTGTTGGTGGGCTAATGGCTAATCTGTATGATTATGTGATGGAAAAGAAAGAAACATTGGCTTATTGTATGTATTATTTCGTGGTATTTGACCATGGTCTTTCACGTATGGCCAAGTTACTTGACTGCCTGTTGAACAGTGGTGAGGTTGATAATGGCGACATGATTTTGATTAAATCATGCGTTGCTGCTCTTGTAACTCAAAGCATCGAAATGGGGACTGAAAGCAAAGCCGGATGGGAAGATGCTGTGGAAACCTGTAATCCAGAAATATGGAAAGAAGTGATGTTTGCCTTGCGAAAAGTAAAAGGCAGACGGGGAAATCGAAAGGTAGTACAATCACTGGATGATATTCTTGCAGGAGATAAGGTGCATATCAAGCAGGGAATCCGTCTTTTTCTTGAAGAGAACACTGAGGACATAAGCCTTGCCTACCTGTTGAAAGCATTGGTAAAAGCAGGAATGGTGAAAGCCTCTATAAGATACATGACATTCCATCGTGCCATAGAGCAGTTCTCCCAACGACATTACGGACACGATATACCACAGAAACGATATGGTGAAATCAAGGATATGACTTTGAACTCGCCTCAGAGAGGAAGCAGTTATACCAAGGCAAAACGAATAATAGACCGATGGTCGGAGTATTTTATCAATAACGGGTAGTTGGAAAATCCAGCTATCCGTATTTTGTCCGCAAACATCTGTTGAAATACGGTCGGTAAAATTAAAGTGTAAATAAACCGACCGATACGCAGAGTTTCATACACCACCTTTGCTTGTGAAATCGGTTTCACAGAGTTGAACCGAGGCTTAAATTATTCAATAATCAAACAAGTAAAGACATGGAAGAAAACTTCAATCTCAACCAGCTACTTCAGAAGCCCATCGCCATGATGACGGGCGAAGAACTTTGTTTTCTTATTACCAAGAGTGTGGAAGCCAGCGAAAAGCCCACTATCCAAACAGCATCCAAAGGCAATTACTATGGGATAGAGGGGATTGCCCGTATTTTCGGATGTAGTGTCCCCACTGCCAACCGCATCAAAAAGAGCGGCATCATAGACAAGGCTATCACACAGATAGGACGAAAGATTGTGGTGGACGCAGACCTTGCGCTGTCTTTGGCAAAGGAATCAGGTGGAATCCGTATTAAAGAGCAGTAGTATGGATGGAATTTGGAAACAGCAGCTGACAACAGACAGCTACGGGAATCCTGTCCGTTCCATCAGTAACCTTAGACTCATTTTTACATCGGACGAAAATTTGAGGTTGATAAAGTACGATACCTTTTGTCAAGACGATGTATGTTTCAGCCCTTTGTTCCGAAATGTTAATGGGAATAAGGTTGATGAGGAATCAGCAGGAAAGATACAAGACTATTTGGAAAGGACATATAGACTGCGTCTGACACAGAATAAAGTCTTTGAGATACTGAAGACCACTTCTTCAGAACGAAGTTTTAATCCTGTACAGGAATTCATCACGCAAGAGACATGGGACGGACAGCCTCGTATAGCTACAACCATCATAGATTATCTCGGAGCTGAGAACAATCCGCTTGTCAGGGAACAGACAAAACTGTGGTTTGTGGCGGCTGTGGCACGTGTATTCTGTCCCGGTTGCAAGTTTGACAACGTACTGACCTTGCCCGGTCCGCAGGGTATCGGGAAAAGCACCTTTTTCAAGACCATCAGTGGAAAGTGGTTTAACGACTCGTTCTCTTTCGCCAGTGGCGATAAGGAGAAAGTAGAAACCATAACCAATGGCTGGATTATTGAAATCAGTGAGTTGAATGGTTTGAAACGGGCGAATGATGCAGAGGCAGCCAAGGCTTTTCTGAGCCGTTGCAGCGACTATATGCGTCCTGCCTACGGACATAAAGTGGTGGAGTTTATGCGACATAATGTCTTTGCGGCTACTACCAATGAGACAAACTTCCTGCAAGGAGACAATGGAAACCGCCGCTGGTGGATAATTCCAGTCAAAGGCAATGGTCATGTATCCGAATGGCTGGATACTCTACAATGCGCTGTTCCCCAACTTTGGGCAGAAGCATACGCCTATTATCGGCAAGGGATGAAACTTTACTTGACAACAGACATGGAATTTAAAGCCAACGAGATACAGGTGCAACATTCCAGCATCCTTGTTGACCCCATCATGGAAGATTTGGAGATGTTCTTGGAGCGTGAGGTACCCATGCAGTATGCAAGTTGGACCATTCCTACCCGACTGGCTTATCAAAAAGGGGCATACTCAGAGCCAAACTCAACAATGACTTCACTCAACATGGTTTGCGCCCGGCAGATTATCGAGGAAATGCCTAATGATTTGGTCAGACGCAATCCGTCCAAATACACTTCGCTATATATCAACCGCCTGATGTCAATGATTCCAAACTGGAAACGGAGCACTCAGGAGAAGGTCAAGGGCTTGCATCCTGCCTATTGCGACAAGACGGGGCGGACAAAACACCCGTGGGTGAGAGTGGGTACACCTAGTGAAAAAGCCTGTACCACATTACCAAGTGAACCGGATTTACCATTCTAAATTTCAAAATAAGGGAAAAGAAAAATATCATGTCCCTTTGTCCCTCTTTCCTTTGAAAAAGAATAAAAACAAAAAAACAGAGAAAAGAGAAAGTTACAGGATATGCTTTGGGACATGGGACAAAATAATTGAAAGCATGAGAAAGGAAGAACTTATCAAACAACTGCAAGAATGTGCTCCGCTACTTGCAAATGTGGTCAGCCACATGGTAGAGTATATTCAAGACCGTTGCCCTGCGGCATATCCGAGCAAAGAACAGACCGAAGCTGTGAACGACTACCTGCACAGTGTACATGCTGATGGAGACGGTAGTATGTCAGAAAAGAATTGCGAACACCGCCGTATCGCCTCACAGAATATCACCATTGCCGCTATCCGCATATTGGACAGCCGACAACTTGACAGGCTGCAAAACGTGCTTGACCATATCGCATACGATAGGGAGTATTATATGCCGGAGAGAGGTTGCGGAATGCACCGTTGATTTTCTCTTTTGGCTGCACCATTTATAAAACACCTTCAAACAGACAGACGATGAAAACAAACTTGAATTATTGTATCGTGCTTTCGTCAGAGCAACTTTCGTATTTGGCAGGAAGCAAGTACGGCATTGACCGCATGAAGATTTTGCACCGACTTATTGAAGCGGCTGTATTGAAAGAAACAAAGTATGCCATCAAAGGTTTTTCCACGACCTTGCAAGTGGGGCAAGCCATCCTTTCTGAGGTGGATTTGTCCAGCAAGTTGGGCTATGACAAAAAGACCATATCCCGTGTGCTTGACAAGATGAACCAGTTGGGAATTGTCGCAACCACGCAGAGTAACCGAACAAGCGTCCACACGCTGAAATGTATATCAGCATGGATGCAAGAGGGCAACCGCATAGACAATCCTTTCTATGTCCGGCTGAAAGACTGACAAGATGAAAGAGAGAATGTGCCTGTTATACCAGAAGAAGGCGAACTGCTTTCCCTTTCTTCTTTCCCTTCTGTTTCAGTTCCTCCACAGCCTGCGGCAGAGGAAGAATCTGATGAGGGTATTCCGACAGATAATATGGCATAACCATATCGGGGAAGCTATGTGTCCGAAGTTGTTGTATATAGTATTGCAAGAAGTTCCTATGTCGCACAAATTCGCTCCGCTTATTCGTACCACATAGGCATATGCCGGCAGTCGCAAGCTCCCACCGTGCTGTCCCTTTTTAATTGATGTTTTACTCATAGCATAACAGAGTATGAAGAAAAAAAAGAATACAGACAAGAAAATCACAAGGCGCACCCTGCGGCTTGAAGCCAGAGTAACGGAACAAGAATACACCCAAGTGGCGGAACTTGCTAAGACCTGTGGTTTGTCTATGAGCGGTTATATACGGCGTACTGCTTTGGGGCAACACCCACGGCAACGGTTGACTAACCGTGAAGTGGAAGCTCTGTGCAGCCTGACGGATGCAAGGGGTGACCTTATCCGTATTGCGGCAGCTGTGAAATCCATTCAAGCGGATAAACGGGCAATCTATTTCAACGATACCCGGTTTGTGGAGCAATGGATGAGAGCTGCTACTCAGCTTATCAATCGCTGGAGCCAGATAGAAAATTACCTTACTGAATAAATTCCCTCACCTATTATGATAGCAAAAGCCTCCACCATATCGCATGGCGCAAATGCCATAAGATATTCCGTCAACAAGGAGAAAGCAGATATAGTCAAAGCCAATCTCTTGCCCGATAATATCTCACCGGAAGCAATGTACGGACGGATGATGCTCGTACAGAGAAAGTTTGCCGAGAATATCAACAAGGGCAGACCGCTTGGCAGGAATGTAATAAGAATTGAGATTTCCCCATCCGAAGAAGAAAGCCGAGGATGGACAATGAATGATTGGGCAAGTTTGTCAAATGAGTTCATCCGTGTGTTTGATTCCATTGACCTCTCCGGCAAGACCAAACGGGCTTCCTCAAAGCAGACTAACCTCAAAGGTTCGCAATACATAGCCGCCCTGCATCGTGATTCCAAAAGTGGCATTCTCCATCTGCACATTGATGCCAACCGTGTGGACATGGAAGGCAGAATAAACGACAGCCATAAGATTGGTGAGAGGGCTGTCATGGCTGCGAATATCATCAACGAAAGACGCGGCTGGATGCAATCTGAAGAAATAGGCATACGGCATAGGCAAGAAATCTCAGTCTGTTGTATGGAGATACTTCGCAAGATGGACAAATTCAGTTGGAAACAGTATGAAGCAGAACTGACAAAACGGGGCTACAAAGTACATTTGCAAGAGAAAGAAAGTGGCGGTGTTTACGGTTATTCCATCAAACGCGGCAACTCCATTTATAAATCATCGGTGCTAGGTATAGGACGAAGCCTTACCCCATCAAAGATAGAGGCTACTTGGGCGAAACTCCATCCGCAGGAGAGGAAGTCCGAACCGACAAAACCTATTTCCCAACAAACACGGACAGCAGATATTACTCCTATTTCACAGCCTGTGATAAAGCACTACAATATAGCGACAGACGAATATCACAGTTACCATGTGGAGATACCCGAAGCGGCAGACAATATCATCCGACAGAATTGTTCTTTGGAGGAAGCACATCCATTAGCTAAACTGGAAGAAATACAGCACACGGCTCTTTTGCTCTTTGCAGGATATTTGGATGCTGCTACAAGTATGGCGACATCAAGTGGTGGTGGCTCTGATACAGGAGGTTGGGGAAGAGATAAGGACGAGGATGAACTTGAATGGGCGCGTCGTTGTGCAAGAATGGCAAACAGCATGTGTAAACGCAGAAAAGGACTTCACAGATAAATGAACCATTAAAAAGCAAGAATCATGGGAATTAGAAAATCAAACATCACTCCATCAATAAACGTTGATGATATGCTTAAGTCGGCTGAAATAAGCCATGAAATAGAGGCAGAGAAACAAGATGTCGACAAGCTACTTGTAGAAATACGTGAGGCGAAAGAGACTTTATTGAAAATCCAGCAAGACCTTCAGAATGTTATCAAAGCAGAGGATGATGTCACAGTGGCATTAAAGGCTGCTATTGATAGTTCCGACAATATCATCAACGGCATTTGCAATGCGATTGTAAAAGCAGAACGAAACACACAGTTCAAGGCTACTATAAAATCTGAGCATCTTGCTCAGCTTCAACAACTTTTAGATAAAGCTATCGAGACATGGAAGACCATGTTGGAAAATCATTGTTCCAAACAGGCAAAGATGCTAACTGAGCATGAGTTCAATATGCGCAAAATCCTCAGACGGAACGAGGGTATTTGGTTCTCTGACTTTTGGATGAAAGTCTTGGGGATATTTTTGTTCGTTTACACAGTGACATTAGTGCTGGTTGCATATTGTGTTACATGAAACATCATGTGCAATGTAACAGACTGCTACCTGAATGTGTCATGGATTATTTAGAGGATAGTTGATAGGTAATCCTGAGCCTTATCCTATGTGTACAGGCTGGGTATTGAACCCAGCCTGATATTATTTCATCAACACGGCATCATGATATAGTTCTGTTTTCGTTCTCTTTATTAGACTTTATTAATCAAGAGATTCTGGCAGTTCATCATCAAGGTCATTATCACTTTCTGTTGTTTTGGAAGCCACCAGCATATTGGTTATTTCCGTTAAGAACGCAACGTCACTAAAATAATAGTTTGGATCGTTGGCCAACTTGTCTTCAATGTAATCAAAGCCATAGTTGGCATACTCTTCCATTTTCTCCATCATCTTATCAACTACAGTTCTCAATGTAATTTCACCTTTGTCTAATGCAATGAAGTCAATATCAGTTCTTGCAATTAATGCAGCAAAAATATAGCGACGTATATTCCCATATGAGGTTCTGCCGATACGATTCTCAATATTTCCCCAATATTGGATAGCTTGACCGAATACTTTCTTCTTGTCTCTGTCTTCAATCAATGGCTTTGTCCTATTGTGATATAATCCGATAAAGAACGCGATAATGAAAATCTCATAACCTGCTCCAAAAATTTTACCACGAGCTTCCAAGAAGCTACTCACACCTTTTCCATAATCGCAGAATACATCTACGACAGTCGATTGGTAACGTCGTTCCCAAGAGGGATTACGTTTAGCCCATGATTCATATAATGATTCCATTGTCTATTTGATTTTATTGATTATCGTACGTATAGTCGCCATATTAGTCTGATCGAAGCCATCCACCTTTTTTATACGGTAAACTGAACAAGTCAGCTTGTTTATATCTTCTTCACGAACTTTACCACGAGTGATAAAATCCTTGGTCACAATTATGCACTGTTTGTCAATCTTATCAATGACGTTATAGAAATCACTTTCCTTTGAATCGCCAAATGACGATGTCGCTGCATCAAAAAACAAAGGATAATCCTCATCCCTCTTTTCTTGAGTAAAATCAGAAATAGCAAAGAGAACAGAGATATACATCACTGTTTTCTGAGAGCCAGAAGGATTGGTGATTTCTGTGCCATTGGAGCTATAGAGATGAATCTCTGTTGAGTCGTTAGCAGTCTGCACTAAGCGCACTGTTCCATGGAAGTCATTTGCACTAAGTTTATCTAAATATTCATTAGCTCTTTTCTCCAACTCTGTGAGGAATCTTCGCAAATTATCCTTTTGTGCACGGAAAAAGGCCTTGTTTATTTCCTCTAGAACCTTGTGAACTTTCTTTAGAATTTTAACCTGAGAATTTGCAGGATTAAGATTATTCATCTGTTCCTTCAACTCGTCCATTTTTGATATATTGTTCTCCAATTCATCTTCCAACTGACTCAGTCTGACGGATGCTCGTTCTTTCTGTTCATACCAGCCCTTAATATCATTGAACTGACTCTCAAGGAGGCTCTCAGAAACATTACCAGCTTGAATAAGGATACGAGCCTTTTCGTCTTGCAAATCCTGAATATCCTCTTCAACGTCTTTCAACTCATTTTTTCGCAATGCGACAAGATTTAGCCAGTCGTCAATTTCTCCTGATATGCCGAAAATTTTAGATTCTTCGGGACCGCTGAGTGAAATACTGAGTGAATGTAATTCGGTAATATAGTCATTTTTAAATAAAGATTCTTCATCAATGGATTTTATTGCAGCGTCACGCTTACACTTGGCTTCAACATGCGCACGGTATTCTTCGAGACGATGAACCATAAAGTTATATGCATCAGATCCCTCAGAAGCTTCACGACCACATACTTTACAGATGTGGTCATTTATCATATCTTCCATAGTTTCTTGGTTAGGCAAATACCATGGGAGTTCTGTTGCACCATTTACCAATGCACCTTGAATTTCCTTGATAGTCTCAAGTTTTGCTTTGGCAGCGGCTTGTTGCTTGTCGAAATTCTTCTCTTGAACACGTCTTTCTTTACTAAGAGCAGCACACTTTTGTTTAAATTCCGTTAGGACATCTCCAAATGGTGCTAATATCCAATATTCGTCAAGAAGACAATGATTGTAGTCTTTCTTCTTGATTGTTGCCATGAGCTGAGTTTTCTTTGAAGTCTTAGTTTTAAGGCGTTCTTGGATATCACGATATTTTTCTGAAGTCTCTTGGTTTTGTTCAAGTTTGTTGAGATTAGATGAGAAAGTGGCGATTGCATCTTTCTTGTCCTTGATATCCTCTTTATTTTGTTGGATTTCGCCACTTAGACGCGTCATTTGCAATTCAAGAGATTTTGTCTCTTTTGAAATCTTGTCATCAGATTTCATCTCTTGTAACAAAGCCTTATTTGCCTTTTGCTCAAATGAGTCTGTATTAGCAACAAGCCCATCAAACTTATGAATATCAGAGAATTTGTCGACCAATGTCTTCAAGGAGGCTGCGTTATCGAATACGCTTAGATCAGATTCACCTTTGAACATACTAAATCTACGAATGAAAGAATCATAGCATCGTGTTATCAACTGCTTGCCATCCACAGACTCACGTTCAATTCCATTAGTCTCGTACCCATGATAAGAAGCATTACTTACACTATAGGTATCATGACCTGTCTTTACGATTGAAAAAGATTTTTCAACCATCTTCTCTCCATCATGGTCAAAAGTCATTGCCACATAAACCTCGTCATGTTCGCCAATTTCCAGCTTAGACTTTCTCATTTCCGAAACGTTGGAAAGGTTGGCACGCTCTGATGTTGTGTCAAATAGCCATTCCAAGGCCTCAAAAAAGGTGGTTTTACCATCTCCGTTGTCACCAAGAATTAGCGTGAGGCCATCAGAAAACTCAAAATGGTTATTCTCACCATAATAGCTTCTGAAGTTTTTGATATCGATTGATTTGATTCTCATACGTTACGTTTTAGATAATCGTTAATCTCTTTCCAAAGTTCTCTTTCTGTAGCTCCTTCATTTGTACGACTAATAATTTGTGCAACTGCACTGATAACACAATTGTCGGAGTCTATTGCTTGGTATATATTGCCAATGTCTTCCGCAGTGTAACCACCAAACTCCATCAGCTTATCATCAAGTAGTACAGCCTGAAGTATCTTTTCGTTGTTTGTCATTGATGCCATTTTGTTAGAATATTGACAGGTTATAATAATTTGTTATTTCTTCTAATTCAGTGTATGCAAAGGCTGGATTTTCGGATAATCTAGCAAAGTCTTTGACCCTTTGCAATTCTCCTTTTAGCAAGTTACGTTCCATGTTGTAATTTTCCTCTGTTGAATCAAATTCTGGTGCTACTACAAGGTCATGGATGATTGCGATATGCTTATCGGGATGTTTTCTCAATATACGACCACGACGCTGGATAAATTGTCTTGGATTTCCTGTACTTGCACAGAAAATTGCAAGTTCGCTTCTTGGAACATCAACACCTTCATCCAAACATTTCATGGACGTAAGCACTTCGATATCACCAGTAGAAAATTTACTCAGCACTTCGTCTCTGTTCTGAATACCAGATATGAACTTCTTTACCGTAGTTGTTGGACTAATTTCTTGAACAATTTGAGTGTATTTGTCAATCAACTTATCTACATCCATATCATCAGTTGGATTGTCGGTTGTAGCATATTGAGTGGAACTGTCAAGTTGCATACCCTCAGGAACATAAACAAGTGTATATTTGAGACTTCCGCGTTCTTCAAAGCGTTGCCTTACGATTTGTCGGAATACTTCTTCCTTATTCTGGGCTTTATGAATGATTCTCTTACGTTTGAGTAATAGGCGCATTAGAATATCATCCACACCAGAGAAAGAACCTTCATCTATATTATAGAACTTGGCAAGCTGCAAAGAAATCTTCTTGTATTCAGCCATTTCATCCTCATTCAAGCGTACAACATGTGGAAAGTATCTATATCGACAAAGAAATCCATTGTCGATAGCTTCCTTCATAGAATACTCAAATGTATATTGGGCATCGCACCCAAAGAATTGCATAACAGCCTTGTTTCCTTTATCGTCAAATTGACGTTCGGGGGTGGCAGATAAACCAATACGGCGTAGAATCTTCACCCTATCTAACTTTGACATGATATTTGGTGCACCAATATTGTGAGCTTCATCTGCAATTAATAACATCTGTCGCTGTATTTTCTTACTCAATGACATGAGCTGCTTAAATGTAGATTCTCTTGAGAAAGATGCATACGTGGTAATGATAATAAACGACAAAGATGATTCATCGCTCTCGGCAAGACTCTCTTTTAGTTTTATGTCATCAATCTCTGATCTCCATCCTTGGTTTTTAGAACTCACTTTGATAATGTGGCTAAAATTGAATCGTTTACATTCATCCTCCCACTGTTCAACAAGGGTAATCGTAGGCACAAGTATCAAAGCTTGATAGAACTTAAATTTATTGTAAATCTGCAATAAGCAGTTCAGTGAGGTCAAAGTCTTTCCTGTACCAGTAGCCATTGCAAATAATCCCTTTTGTGATGCCTTCCAGTTATTGAAAGCCTCTTTTTGATATGGCCTTGGTTCAGGAAATGGAAATTGAGGAGATAGTGGTACAGACCGCTCTTCTTTAATATTCTCTTTCCCTTTATTCAAGGTATCAACTATTACTGTGACTTTGGCTTTTGCACGTTCTAAAATCCTGCGGATTGAATCCGACGTGCTATTCTCTGTCCTACTATAAAGAATACGTTGTTCATCTTCTAGAAGCTCCTTTATATCCTTATGTTTATAGGTCTTTGTGATATGCGTGATAATTTGGTCAGCTTTAAGATACTTGACCGTATCATCTTCACCAGAGAATGTACGATTGAAATCGTTGACAATATCGTTAATACGGTTCTTGTCTCGCTCTCCATCCCAATCACAAAATGCATTGATGCTCTCAATGTTTTCTACAAGAGCCATTCTTGAGAAGTTACATGAACCATCAAATGCCACTTTACTAATACCGTCAGAGAACATACCACATTTAGAGTGTGCTATACCATTACCAACCTTGGGTGTAATAATCTTTATTTCAATACGCTCATTTTTGATAAGCCAAGACAAGCACTCAAAAAAATGTTTATCACGCTTAGAAAGAGTATATGATATACAGTCTATTGCATTAAGGTCAAAGTACGGTGTGTTTACTTCCGATTCACCAACCACAATAGCATTGCGATCTTCCTCGGACAAAACATCGTTGATAATCAACCTCATTCTACCACCGTTATAAAGAAATGCGGCAAAACCATCAGCTAACACATTGATCGCTGATGATGAGAAGAATCCCAGTTTAATATCGAATGTTGTAGCGTTACACAATGCCTCAGAGAAGAAGCCTAGTGGCTCCCACTCTGTTCGCGACATGAAACGCCTACTGTCCGGCCATATTACATCAGTTTTCAACATACAAATTTATATTTCTGCATGATGCGACTTAACTCATTAATCACATAATCAATAGATATAGGTCGTTTCTTTTTAGAATGATTGAGCATATATTTCAATACACTATATATGTCATCATGCCCATCAAAGAAATCAGATCGGCGAATGTTTCCAATAGGTGCATTTCCTTGAAGTATATACCAAAAGACCTTTCCTAATTGAAAGACATCTGACTGGTGATCTATATTACAGTCAAATTTGTATTTATTATTATCTGACTGAAGATACTTATTCATAGCTTCTGGTGAAAGCCATCCTTTAGGACCAATAAAATCATTTTTCTTATCATATATGTTGTCTTTATCACGAAATGCTATAAGCCCAAGATCACCAATCTTCCATGTATCATCAAACATGAGTATATTATCAGGTTTTATATCTCTATGATAATATCCTATATCTTTCAATTCTTTCAGACCATTAGCTATTTGTAGGCATAAATCTATTCTATTCCCAAATGGAATATCATTATTCTCTAAATAGTTTTTTAAATCTCCAGAAGCATAATCCATTGTGTAGAAAGGGAACAGATATGTAGGACCCTTGCCGCCTTCTTTTTTTACTTTGCAAGACAATTGACCAAAAGAAGCAATTGTAACTACATTATGAATATGGCGTTTTTTACATTCAATTAAAGCTTCAATCTCTCTATAGAAACGTTTATTGCCTTCAGATACTGAATTATTATTATCTCTTTTATTAGAGATCTTAATAACTCTATCAGGAACAGAACTACCATCGTCTATATAATTTTGTGCTTGATATAAAGCGAATACATAAGAATTGGCACCTTTGCTATTCTTGTATCCTGGGCTGATAGAATCAACAAAATAGTCAATACCATCAATCGTAATTGCATTATTAGTGATTTCTTCGTATATACGAATACAATTGCGATCATAGATAAATGGTGTATTTACTATCATAGTCATAATTACTTTATACAATTTACAAGTAAATACTTGTCGTATTTTTTAGTAGAAAGATTTTCCTCAAGTTCATTTTGGGCAAAATCCATTAACTGTATTTGTTCCTCGCTCGGTGTATTTGACTCATTTGCGAGCATATTCTCAAAGAATAGCAGCCTTTTCTCCCTAGCTCGCTTTGAATTAGATTGACTTACACAATTAATAGCATATTCTTTGAACAACTCGTAGTCGTCATTTGATGGATAAATAATACCATTATCACTTATATACAATAGAATTTTATATTGCTCTTTCAATACGATAATAGAATCATCGATATGTTTATCTATAAAACAAAATAGTGTATAAAAATCATTACGCTGTTTGTATCTTGTTTCGTTGATTGGCTTTATGTCTTGAATAGCATTTACCCTATCAATAATATTGCAAAAACGTGTGAATTTCAATTCTGATACATCTGATTTTATTTTGCTCTCAAACAATTCTTCTACAGCATTTCTTTTATCTGTAATACCTTTTATCAGATATGCTGCTAATTCTTCTACGAGACTTCGATCATTCATTCTCATTACAGTCTTATCAGTAAAAATATCCAAGTCTATTAAGGGTTGATATTCGGACATTCTATTGACAAGATGCATGAAATCTGTATCATGATAATACGCATGATTTACTTCAGAAGGATTTAACTGCACTCCTCTTTTATTAACTAAATAAAAGAACTCTTCCTTCGTTTCTGTACTACCATTGAACTCCTCCAACAGAACAACATTTATCCTATAGTTCATAAATGTGTTCTCATTGTAATCTTTATAGTAACGTTTCGAAGAATCACGAAATTCATTCTTTATAAACTTATATATTGTAATAGCATGTTGCTGACCATCAACCATTTCAAATGTATTATCCTTATTTTTCAGAATAAAGAAGTTGGGTAAAGGATAACCTTTGCGAATAGAGTCAATTAACAATTTCTGATCCTTTGAGGACCAAATAAAGTTTCGTTGGTAAGGAGGACGGAGGTTGATTTTTTGAGATTCTATTAAATTTATCAGTTCACCAATAGTCCACTCTAAATTAGAATACTTCATATTATTACATTTTTTATATAAAACAATTCGCACAAAAGTTATCTTCATCAACATCACCAATATTGTCTGCTAATCGGCATGAGCCTGCTTGACGCTTAGCCTCTTGTTTCTTGATAGCATCCAATTTAATTTGACGGATACGCTCTGGCTTGATAAGGTCTGCCAAACCCTCATTTTGATTCCAAGTATAACCACCTTTCTCAAAATCCATTGCTTTTTGATAGAGGTCAGGATGTTGCTCGTAAAGCCATATCCATTCTATTTTTTGTTGGAAAAAGCAGAAATAGCAACCAGAACGACTACGATTGTACGTACCAATCTTTCCGTCAACTTCAAACTTAATGGGTTTGTAGTAATCAGGTATACCGACACCACTTTCTTCAAGGATTCGGAATATGTCATCCCTCACGAGAATATCGTCATTATCAACTAATGGGAAATCGTCAAGTTTACCTACAGGATAATCCGTAGTTTTGAGGAACTTAAATACAGCTTTATTAAATAGTTTTGTATCCAAATCTAGTAGCGAATTGGTCTTTTTACTATAATAGAAATCTTTTGTGAGAGGCTTCTCAATAATCTTCTTCGCTTCGCTCAAAGTTTCTTCATCACACAATGAAGTATATATTTCTAAGAGTTGAGCAATGTTATTGTTGCTAAGTACCTTGTTTACAACATCCACACTCCAAATATTCTTGCGAAAAGGGAATATAGCTTGAATGTTAGGTTTAGTGGAAACATACCCTTCCCGGTCTTCATCTCCACGAATACCAACATAGGAAATTGTAGGTGCATCTCCCACAAACTTCTCCATTTCGGCTAATTTCATTTTCTGAGTGCACCAACGAGCTTGAGGCGAAGGTAAGTAGTTACCAGACGCTTTTAAAAAATGTTCAAATGGTGTTGGCTCTGGACTACCAGCAGCGGCTCTCAACATCGTTATACCACCAAGGTATGTTTCAAGACGACTTATCAATAGTTCTGTCTCTGCCAGTTCACAGCCTGTATCAGTATTATAATACTCCAATTTCATTTGTGGATATTTGTTCTTGAGGTAAATGGCTAATGCTGCACTGTCTTTGCCTCCTGATATACCCAATATGTGTCGTACCATATTTATCGCAATTTTTCGTTCAACATTTTGAGCAATATACAAACATCTAGCTCATCGTTACCAGATAATAGTGTTTGTATCCTATTTTCAATTTCTGCAACTTCTGCAAGTTTTACTTTAGGAAGACGATAAGTCCTACTTGATTTGAAATCACCTTTGCTAGTCGCCAATTCAAAGTTAAATGCCACTTCGTCAGTTTCATTATTAACTTCATTGAACGCTGTATATCGTTCTAGTTCTCCAAACAAGTGTGTAAGATTCGATAAAAACAAAGCTTCTTCTTTATCTTCTATAGATTCTATTTTACGGTCGAATACCACCAAACCTATTTTCTCATAAAACTCACGCTTATTATCAGATGGAGCAAGGACTCTATCCAAAAATGATTTAGATTTAGTTGTTAACAATCCTTTGTTTATACTTGAATAACGCTGAACCAAAATCTCTTTATATTTTATATAGTCGTGAGGCAGTCCTAAATATCCTACCACAGCATCTTCAATACGATCTATAAACAAATCATAACAGATAACCAATTCGTGAACAGCGGTTTTGATAAGCTGCAAATACTGAGCAGCAAATTCTTCATTATGAAAATCATTGTAGCCCAAAGCTGCTGGTATATCTTCAAGAAATGCTTTGCATGGGTCTTTTGCTGTTGCTAAAACATCTCTAAATTTTGCGGTCACATCGTAATCAAATTTACGAGTAGTCTTGGCATATTTGTTCAAGCCGTTATAAAAGTTGAAGAATGGGCGGATTGTATCCATAAGAGAATTGGATGTTATGGTTTCTCCACGCTCTTTATTCAGGAATTCTCTGTATTTATTGAATAACTCCAATTTGATACCGTTAACATCAAAAGCTTTTATCGTAAAGTCATTCAAGCGTTTCTGCAATAGCTCAAACAATTCTTTATTAATATTCAGAACAAATGTTTCGCCATTATAAAGCGCAAACTCCTGTTGCCTTACAAATAAAAAGATGGGCAACCAGAAGTCTATGACACCTTGTTTCAATTTGTATGGACGCATTTTTAATGTCTTTACTAAATCTGACAGTTTAAAGGCTTTCTCTGTACTTTTTGCTAAAAAATCAGAGCAAACAGTCCATAGCGATTGAAGATTTGGAGTAATTGGCTCTCCTAAGATCCACAATCCATCTTCGTTTTGGCGATGGATTCCGGAACTCTTAAACAATGTATTGTATATAGTACGCTCAGGCGGATATTGGGTTGGAGAAAATCCAAAATCTTCTTCTTGCCAATGCTCAATCATTGCATCTAACAGGTTCACTCTTGCCAAAGAAATTGCCGAGCTTATTTTCTGCTTGTTAAATAATTCATTTCTGATGATAGGTGTTTCATTATATACTACATCGCAAACAGTAGACAGAAGTTTATTGAAATCTTTTCGACTCTTTATTATCTGTTGTTCTCCATTGAAAAACCATTCAACCTGACCATTGGGCATTTCAACGCAACTATTAATAGCTTCATTAAGTAATTGCGCCTCAAAGGACTGTTGCTTAAGTATCTCTCCTTTTGCGATTCGGTCTTCCAACACCACATTATCAAGGAGATATTGCAGCTTCTTTATTTCATATAGGTGTCTGACAATTTTTTCTGTATCATTAAAGTAGGCATAGACTATGGCTTTGCCTGAACTCGCAGACAACTTCAATATGCAATCTTTAATATCCTCTAAAGGGAAAATCAGGTTTATAAAGCCATCATCGTCACCTGTTGGTTCTACATCATATGGTTCATTAGAAACTACATACTGGAAATAACGAGGAGTTCCAGTCCTATAGTATGAGGCAGATGCTACGACAACGGTTTTCTTTACATAAGGAGCAATTTCTGCTGCGACCAACTTTGGTACAGGTACAATTGTGGCTGCCTTATATAGTTCATCTTCAATATTTATATCTGTACCCTCAAATAAAATGAATTGAGATTTATATGCAGCAAAACGAATAATCTTGTTCGCAGTCAATTTCTCAATAATACCTCTTGGATTCTTTATGCCCAATGCCTTTAAAGCGTAAGTCTCCAAGAATGCTAAATCAACGACCACACCATTATAGAACAAGTTAAGCAAACCGATAGACTTAACAATTTTAAGTGCATCATCGATGTTGTTCTTATTAATGATTCCGCTTTCTACTCGTTCTATGGCAACACGAATAGCACGCCAGTTGGTAGAGTCAAGATTTGTTTCCGCCAAAGCTGTGTAGAAGTTATATATGACATAATCATAGACAACAGCCAAGTTATAAGTCGTTGTGTCATTTGGGAGAAAACTGTTTATTGAGTTGGATACAGTGTCATGCAAGAAAGAAAATAGTGTTCTCTCATTCTGCCCATACCGTTGAATAGCCAGTGTCAAGCATGAAGCAGCTACCGCATCCAATGGATATAGCATCTTAGACGTTCTGACTGTCAGCGACTCTGATATGATTTTATTTTTCTTTGCCAACGAAAATATTTCAAGGAAATTCTCTTTGGCATTATCTGTCATTGTCTTTGATTTGGTTAGACTTTCGGCTGCCAAAAACAATAGTTGTTCTACAGGCTCTGCGAAAACCAATTCTTTAAAACGCCCCTTTACCTTTAACCACTCATTTCTTTGAGTTTCTGTAAGTTTGTGAGCATAGGATCCAAAATTTTGGTGAAGTGTGGTAATAAGTATTACATTTCGAGATGAAACATTAACAAACTCTGCTAATGTCTGTAAAAAATATAGTTCTTTTTCTGGATTATTGTTGGCTGCATGTTCAAGTATCTTGCCAAATTCATCAATGAAAATAAACAAGAATTTATTCTGATCCTTTAATTTTATCAAATACCTTGTCAGTGTACTAAAAACGTTTTTGCTATCATCGGAAGGAGCAATTGACAGCTCCTTTGATAACAACGTCGAAAGAGATGAATAGTCTCCTACGATATTCATAAACTCAAAACTCTTGGCATCTGCAAAAACGCTTCTTTCCGATACCAATTTTGATTTATTGTTGAGTAGGTCTTGTTCTAAAGCCATTAGGAAACTAGATTTTCCTGTTCCGTATGTTCCAATTATCAAGAATGAGTGAATTCCTGATTGGAAGCTATCGACTATATTGCCATACACCTTTTGTGCATTGGGCGTAACGATGTAATTGAAATTATCGCTCACGCCTTGGCTTATGTTTATAGATAAATTAAATTTCATCGTTGTTATAATATCTATTCAGCACTTCAAGTATATTTAATTTCTGGAGAAATTGTACATTTCTAATTCCGCTATTATCTGTGTAGCTAATTTCTTTGGGGTATTGTTCACTTAGCGAGCGTACTACCATCAAGAAAGAAGAAGTGGGAATGCAGAATATCAATGATAGTTCTTGTAACTTATCAAAAGAAACTGTTTTGTCCTCTCCGGCTATATGAACCAATGCAAATAGAATAATCAAAGGATTAACTTGCTCTATAGAAATTTCATTGAATGAATACTTTCCTTCGTTCTCACGGAGAAGACCTAATTCTAACAAAATACTCGCATATTCTTCGTATCCTTTCGGACTTGTCGGTGCAAGATAGTTCTGCAAAAGCACTCTTATGTCCTTCTTTACAGTATTTTCATTAAACACGTTTTTTTGTTCAGGTACATTGCACTTTCTTTTGATAAATGAAAGAACTTGTTCTTTATCAAACTCTTTCTTCTCACGTTGCAAGTCAACAAAAAACAGACGATAAATACTTGAAACCGCTGTCACTACTAACATATAGTGAAGAATCCATAGGGTGGCGTTATCTTCGGCATAAGGATCTCTTCCATCTCTATCATCAAAGAGATAATGAGCAATCTCCGTTGCCTCGTCATCATTCAAAAGACCAAATGCCCTCAGCCAAAATCTAATTGATTGAACCATGTTTTTGCCGACACCGAGTTTTACGACAGCATCAGGGTCTGTAAATCTATTACGGTCAACCAAATAATCATATCCCTTCTTTAGCCACATAGACTTACAAGGAAATGATTCGTGACCAGAAAAACAATATCTCATTTTATCAATATTTTTAGTGTTTAGTATTATGAAATAGATTTTCTAATTCTCTCATTTTTTCTATCAATTCTTCGAACGATGGTTTCTCTCCATATATCATAGACGATTGCATGTCCTTGTAATCGTTGTACCAATCGTCCATAACATCATCGGGAGGTAGCAACCTTATGCGTTTGCGAATGTCGGGAGTATAATCCACCCCACTCATGCTTGTGAATAATTCACGATGATGGTGGATTGTATTCCAAAGTTCATCGTTGGCAATCGCCCGTGTCGCAATGTCAGTGCTCATCATTTGTGCCAAGTCATACAGATGGCGGGATTTGCGATTGGCTTCTCTTGAAGTTTGAGATGAAAAAAGTTCATGCAATAAAAATGCCTTTTCTAAGAATGTTTTCTCTGCCAAGGCTGTGGGTATCACAACCTGCTTAACTATCGTGCTAATAGGTAATGCGTCTTCTACAATGCTTGTTACCGTTGCTTCTGCTGTGGGTTCGAGCAAGGAACGAGCACCAACCTCCAGTTTTACCTCTGAATGCAAATAAGGTAAATCTTCATCGAAAAGAGACCTGTAACGAATGTGTATCACTCTTGGCTCCGGGTATGTCCCATCACCTTCACCGTCAGGGTCAGCTTCCACTAACAGCCATTTCTCCATACCTGTTTCAGTAACCGCCCTTTGTAATGACTGGCAAAGTTCGTCACGCACAAAGATGGAAGAAGCCTTACGTAGCCGTTTGATTTGCTTTTTCGTCAAATCTCCCTCAAATCCCCAAATGGACGGGTCAATGGCCAAGTCTATGTCTTCGGAAAAACGTCGTATCACTTTCCATACCTTACTAAGAGATGTTCCGCCCTTGAATACAAGATGGTCTGCTATAGGTAATGAGAATACCATTTGTAATACTGCCGTTACCCATAAGTCCTTTTCTACAGCTTGTACAGGCAAGCCTGTTTTATTGGCTGTTTGGGTAAACACCATTTGCTGTTGTTCCTTGGATAGTTGGAAATAATTATTCATACGCTTGTCTTGTAAAGGTTCTTATCCATGCTGGCATAAGTGCCTCATCTGCCAGCACGTTCTCTTTTTGCTCTTTCTGAAGCACATTCTTAATTTGCTTGGCTATATCGTCGGTTATATTATCTTTCCCTACTTCTTTTAGGGCAAACGTAACCAGCATTGCAAGTGAATTTGTGAATGAAAGATTCTTGGGAGTCGTGTATTTGAACTGTATCGAACGACCATTTCCAAGGCTTACCTTGCGTGGTGCACCGTCTGTCAGATAAACAATATTCATAGGCACTTGAGTAGATATACCCAATTTGTTCAGCGCATAAATACCAGTCGGCACAATACGTGCCTTATCCCTGCGGGCTATCATCTCAGCAATCTGTTCTATGGATGGCATCAATATGCCAAGTCCCAAGACCGTATCAATCTCAGGATATAAATATATACCTCTTGCCAAACGGATGATATCACCTTTTGCAGTCAGTCGTTCAAGACTTTTGCCAATAGCCTTTACTTCACCGTATGACGTAAAATCAGAAGGAAAGAAGATGCTTCCTCTTCCTTTGGCTTTAATAGCTGTCAAAATATTCTCTTCTATGCTTGCCATCACGTTCTGTTTGTCGCAAAATTATAAATTATTTGCGACAACTCCAAGGCTTGGGTAAAATATGAGGTATTAATTAACATTACATGCTGAGATGCTATAGTCAAATGGATTTGATGGCAACATTCACTCCCTAATTCTGCGTAAACAATGCGTAAACAAACGGTTTCAGTTAGGGGGATTTAGTGAGTTCCATAGGAAATAGAGAAATACGTAACTGGTTGAATTTCAATAAAAATTGCGATAACAAGCTATCGCAGAATATCATCTTATCGTTCTCATAATCTGGAGGTCCCTGGTTCAAGCCCAGGCTGGTCCACAAACTAAAAGGCTGATTCCTAACGGAATACAGCTTTTTTTTGTTTGCAGACCCTCCAGATATAAATCTGTTGCTCTTGGTTGATTTACTCCTATTTTAAGCAGATGTTGACTAATTGTTGACTAATTAAAATAGAGCTAATATGCTGACTATTAAAGCTGAGATTAAAAGGAGTGAACTAAAAGTTGACGGAACTTATAACGTCAAGATTAGATTCACATTAGACCGCAAGGTAAAACGCTTATCCACCAATCTGTTTGTAACTCAACAAGACCTAACTAAATCCCTCAAATTCAAAGAGGACACTTCCATTAAGAGAGAGATAGATAGGCTTGTTCTCTATTATAGGGAACAGTGTCTAAAACTGCAATTAGACCAAAATCATTATTCATTGGATGAGATAATTGAGTTCCTAAACGGAGAGCAAGAGAAGCAACAAACCATTGACTTTATAAAGTTCAGTCGTGAGTGGATAGCTTCTACTACCATAAAAGGAGCACCCAATTATACAACTGCCATCAATGCTTTGGTACGGTTTGTTGGTAAAGAGGAATTGGATATAAATCTTATCACCTTAGACTTCTTGGAACAGTTCAAAGCATTTTTAATTGGAGAACGTGATGCACGTACCAAGAAACTGATGCAGCAAGGTAAACGTGTGACCTCTAACCGCACTCTTTCCCTCTACTTGGTAAGCATCAAGAAGCTGTTCAATGAAGCCAAACGTAAGTTCAATAAGAAGGACAAGAACCTTATTCTTATTCCTAACTCACCCTTTGAAGACTTCAAGATACCTAAACAGGAAGCTACACGTAAGAGAGCCATTCCAGCAGACATCATTAAAAAGGTGTGGAAGCTGCCTTATAAAGACATGAAGAAAGGATATAAGTCCACTTGCCGTTATAATTTGGCTAAGGATTGTTTCATTCTCTCATTCTGTCTTATGGGAATCAACTCAGCAGACCTTTACAATGCTACTGAAATGAGAGGGAACACTATTATCTATAACAGAACCAAGACCAAGGCTCGTAGATTGGATGGTGCAAAGATGATGGTAGATATTCCTAAGATAGTACAACCTCTTATTGAGAAGTACAAGGATAGCACAGGAAAACGTCTGTTTAACTTCCATCAATTCTATGGGGATGAAAAGACTTTTAACAAGGCTATCAATTCTGGATTGAAAGAGATTGGTTCAATATTAGAAGTAGATGATTTGGAGTACTATGCAGCAAGGCATAGTTGGGCTACTATCGCTCTCAACAAAGTAGGCATAGACAAATATACAGTCCATGCAGCCCTCAACCATATTGATGACTCTATGAAGGTGACAGACATTTATATTGAACGCGACTTCGTAAATGAAAACAAGGCTAATACCAAGGTTGTGAAATACGTGTTTGGTAAGTAAGCTAATAATTCCTCACTTGTAGCAATGCAGGTGAGGATTATTTTTTTTAACTTTGCCTTAAACTAATAATCATGGAGAAGTTAAAAGAAGATTGCATTGATACAGACGAACGTTTGGAGTACATGAAAGCTATCGCAGAAATATATGTGCCAAATCTGGATGCTGGACCAACGAAGCGTTGTGTCCGAACAGCCTATACACACATAACCACGCCTCTCCGAAATTCCTGAAGATGAGAATTCTGAAACCAGCCGGGCAACTGGAGCATCTGCTTTCCAGCCATCTGTCTGCCGGAGAGAGCGCCAACCTTTCATTCAATCCCAATGCTCTCCGCTATTCCTGCGGATACTATATCTATGCACTGCTGCATATCCTGATTTAGACTTTATCGGACTTATTGCAAACCATTACCGGAGGTGTACTGCATGTACATCTTTCGCTTTTTTATTATCCATTTCATCACATTAATATCATAACTATGTCCGATTTATTCCTCCCCACCCTTGAGATGATGGGGCTCACTTTTGCAATCGGTTTCTTTGTGGCATTCATCATCAAACTGATAGCCAGCGCAGCCGATTCACTCGATTTCTACAGTTCCCACCAGCAGGAGTTACTCCGCCTGCACCGCATAAAGAAGTTCCGCCAGAAGATGGAACTGATGCTACACACCCCCTCCATGCACGGAAACATCTTCGGCAACGACACGCGCGAAGACTACAGCCGGGGTGTGGACCGTGAAAACGAAAAGCCTCGAGGCTATTACCACGGAGTAAGCCACGGTGTCTCCAAAAGAAACCTGGTAGACTACTTCTACCCAGAAGATACCCTTATGATGTATCTGGAAGATGCCATCAGCCACCGTGACAACAAGAACAAGACTAAAAAGAACAACGACACCAAAAACAAAGACTAATTATGGAGAATATAGATTTTGCAACCTTGTTCCAAGGATTCGGAACAATGATGGAAAGCGGCTGGCTACTCTCCTCTGCCCGTGTATTTCTAATAGCCCTGGGCCTGCTGCTCATATACCTGGGATGGAAAGGCGTACTGGAGCCGATGGTCATGATTCCCATGGGACTGGGTATGGTCGCCATCAATTGCGGCACCCTTTTCATGCCCGACGGCACATTGGGGAATCTCTTTCTGGACCCGATGCTTTCGGATACGGACGACTTGATGAACACCATGCAGATAGACTTCCTGCAACCGGTCTACACCCTGACCTTCAGCAACGGATTGATTGCATGCTTCGTATTTATGGGTATCGGTACCCTGCTCGACGTGGGCTTCCTGCTACAGAAACCGTTTGCCAGCATATTCCTTGCCCTATGTGCCGAATTGGGAACTTTCCTGACTGTACCCATCGCATCTGCATTGGGACTGTCCTTGAAAGAAAGCGCTTCCGTAGCCATGGTAGGAGGTGCGGACGGGCCGATGGTGCTTTTCACTTCCTTGGCCCTGGCCAAACATCTGTTTGTACCCATCACGGTAGTGGCCTATCTCTATCTGGGACTGACATATGGCGGTTACCCCTATCTGGTGAAGCTGCTGGTACCGAAACGCCTGCGCGCCATCAAGATGACGAGCAAGAAGCCGCCCAAAAACTATGATGCCAAAGTAAAACTGGCTTTCTCGGCTATATTGTGTGCTGTACTGTGTTTTCTGTTCCCGGTTGCCTCACCGCTGTTCTTCTCCTTGTTCCTCGGAGTGGCAGTACGCGAGTCGGGGATGAAGCATATCTACGATTTTGTAAGCGGTCCGCTGTTGTATGGTTCTACTTTCATGCTCGGCCTGTTGTTGGGCGTACTTTGCGACGCACATCTGCTGCTCGACCCTAAAATTCTTAAATTGTTGGTATTGGGCATGGGCGCACTGTTGCTCTCCGGTATCGGCGGAATCATTGGAGGGTACATCATGTACTTCATCAAGCGGGGCAATTACAATCCGGTCATCGGAATTGCAGCCGTGAGCTGCGTGCCTACTACGGCGAAGGTTGCCCAGAAGATAGTAAGCAAGGACAACCCCAATTCCTTCATCTTGGGAGATGCCTTGGGGGCTAATATTTCAGGAGTAATCACTTCAGCCATCATTACGGGTATCTATATTACTATAATTCCCTATCTGTAGCCTGCGTAGTGGGTTTAGGTGACGGAAAGAGGTTGTGGCAATCACAATCTCTTTCTTTTTATGATACATGGGGCAAGCTGTTGCATTTCAGATAAAATCCTTTACCTTTGCCGGCAAACACATTTATCAAGATATCAGGATGAAGAAAGTATTTAAATTGGCCGGAGGATTCATGGTCGGGGCATGCATCGGCTTTGTAGGAATAATAGGTGTAAGAGTCCTGGTTTTAGGAGACTCGTTCGACGGTTTACACAGCAAGTTTGCCGAAACCGGCATGCTGGAGACAGTAGGAGTTTCCTTGTTAGCCATACTGATTCTGCTGTTCTCCATCTTCCTGCAAGTGCTTCTGCACGAAGGCGGGCATCTTGTCTGCGGACTGGCAACCGGCTACCGCTTCGTCTCCTTCCGCATCTTCAACCTTACCTTCATACGGAAAGACGGGAAATTATGCATCAAGCGTTTCAGCCTTGCCGGAACGGGAGGCCAATGCCTGCTTACCCCACCCGAAAGGCCTCTTGAAGATATCCCAACCACCTTGTACAACCTGGGTGGAGTGCTTGCCAACCTGCTGACCGCCATCCTTGCCTTCCTCCCCCTGCTGACCGTAGACGGGCTGCCTTACCTGCTGAAATTCTTCCTTCTGATGCTCTCTTTGATTGGCATTCTCCTTGCAGGGATGAACGGCATCCCCATGAAGATGGGCGGCATCGGCAATGATGCCGACAACATGTGCCTGCTTCTCAAGGACAGCAAGAGCAAGCAGGCACTGGTCACCCAGCTGCGCATCAACGCATTGGTGCAAGAGGGCATGCGTCCTAAGGACATGCCTGCCGAATGGTTCAGCCAAACGGAAGACATCAACTACAAAGATGCCCTGCAGGTCACCATAGCCTTGATGAGCGCCTCGCGCCTGCTCGACTGCGAAGAATGGGAAGCCGCCTACAATGCATTTGAGAAAATAATGAGCCACCGGCACGAAGTCATCGGGCTTTTGATAAAGGAAACCGCTTGCGAGCTGCTCTTCACCGCATTGGTGACAAAGAGGACCGCACGGGCAGAAGAATTATATACCGATGAGCTGGATACCTACATCCGGCAATATAAGGATGTGACGTCTTCCAAACAGCGGCTGCTCTGCGCCCTGGCACTCTACCGGGACAAGGACACAGCAAAAGCAAAGGAGATTTACGAAGCCACCTGCCAACGGAAAAACAAATACTTGATGCAGGGAGAAGTCAGTTCGGACATAGCCTTGATGAAATCAATCCTTACCGCCAAGAATGCCTTGTAAGATGGAACGATATTTCTTTTACTTGTTATATCTGCTGCTTGGCTGCTCACTATGCGGTTGTAGCAGAAAACAAGCGCCAAAGCAGACACAAGACCCAGATACGGAGACCACCATCCCGTACGCCGACACCATAGCGGCACCCGTCCCTCCGGCTCCGGCCAAAAGCCGAACAGCCCGCTACCTGGACTCCCTCGGTTTCGTCAGCATCGCCGAAGCGGACAGCAGCATCGCCATCGACTTGATGTACACCCGTGCCGACAATTTCACCGGAACCCTATTGTACGAAGACCTGAAAGAAGCCTACCTGCACCCCGATGCCATGAAAAGCCTGAAGCGGGCACAACGCCTGCTGAAAGAACAGTACCCCGGCTACAGCCTTATCGTCTACGACGCAGCGCGCCCCTTGTCCGTACAGCAGAAGATGTGGAACGTAGTGAAAGGAACCTCCAAATACATCTATGTCTCCAACCCCTCACGCGGCGGCGGCCTGCACAACTACGGGTTGGCAGTGGACATCAGCATACTCGACGATAAAGGAACCCCTCTGCCCATGGGCACCCCGGTAGACCATCTGGGCAGGGAAGCCCACATCACAGAAGAAGCCGTGCTCGTGGCACAAGGCAAGCTGACGGAACAAGAACGTGAAAACCGGCTGCTGCTCCGGCAGGTAATGAAAGAAGCCGGATTCCACCCGCTACCCAGCGAATGGTGGCACTTCAACCGCGTCAGCAGGCAGACGGCAAAGGAGCGATACCGGGTCATCCCTTAACTCTCACCCCCAGCTTGTCCGGAAACTTAAATTTGCTATCGCTTTGACGCGGATGACGCAGATGACGCGGATTTTTAATATTCTTAATCTGTATTATCAGCGTCATCTGTGTCTGAAAAATAATCAGACAGAAAGCTGCGAATTTATGCCCCACTTTGTCCTTTTTGAGATAACTTTGCATCAGAATAAATAAGCCAAGCCATGCCTTTATCCCAAGACACCCTCCGCTTCATCCGCGAGCATCGCCGCGACGACGTGCGCAGCCTTGCCTTGCAGGCACGCCGCTACCCTTCGGTAGACATGCCCGCCGCCATCACACAGATTTCCGGCTGGCAGATTGCCAAAGAGAAGATACCCGCATGGGCCGAGAACGAGCATATACTCTACCCCGCCCACCTTTCTCTGGAACAATGCTCCTCCCAAGCAACGGCACAGTATAAAGCGGAGATTATAACTAACCTGCTACATACAGAACAAGAACATCCCGCGCAGAACAGTACCCCCGCATCAGCCGGCACCTTTACCGACCTCACCGGAGGTTTCGGCATCGACTGCGCCTATCTCTCCTCCCGCTTCGGGCATGCCACTTACGTCGAGCGCCAGGAAACCCTCTGCCAGATAGCCGCACACAACTTCCCTGTCCTCGGCCTGAACCACATCTCCGTCTGCCACGCAGACAGCGTCTGCCATCTGCAAGAGATGGAGCCCGTGGACTGTATATTCATAGACCCTGCCCGCCGCGACGGACACGGTGGAAAGACCGTAGCCATCGGCGACTGCGAACCCGATATAGCCGCCCTCGAAGAACTGCTGCTGCGCAAGGCAAGACACGTACTGGTAAAACTCTCCCCCATGCTCGACCTCACCCTCGCCCTGAACGATTTGAAGCATGTCCGCCAGGCACACATCGTCTCCGTGGGCAACGAATGCAAGGAACTGCTGCTCTTGCTGGGACAAGGCGAAGGAGTGCCGGCAGACGACATCCCCATCCATTGCGTCAACTTCACCGGTGTACCGGCTCCCCAAGCCCTCGTCTTCACCCGCCGGCAGGAGAAGGAGCGTGCATGCCCCTACACCCCTCAACTGAAATCATACCTCTACGAACCGAATGCCTCCGTGCTGAAAGCCGGTGCATTCCGCAGCCTCTCCTCATTGTATAAGGTGGAAAAACTGCATCCCAACAGCCACCTCTACACCTCGGACCACTTCCTGCCGGACTTCCCCGGCCGCAAGTTCCGGATTACCTCCTCCTGCGGCTTCGGCAAGAAAGAAGTGAAAGAGATGCTGGCTGCCGAGAAAAAGGCGAACCTCACCGTGCGCAACTTCCCCGCCACCGTGGCCGAACTGCGCAAACGACTGAAATTGGCCGAAGGGGGAGGCACTTATCTCTTTGCCACTATTCTGGCAGACGAGAAGAAGGTACTTATCCGCTGCCAGGCTACGGGATAAGACACCAACCCCTATACCTTCCCCTGCACGAGATGTACATCTCATGTTGCTCGAGATGTACATCTCATACAGTCCGAGATGCACATCTCGTGCATCTTTAGCATCAGTCTGCCAGATGACGGCAAAGGGAGATACCGCCGAAAAGGTACTACCTCCAAGAATTTATGTAACCTCATTGTAACTGAATCGTTATCTGTTCTTCAACGCTCCGCAACCTCCACGTAACGGCAACCCTCTACTTTTGCGGCAGATTATTAACAGATAATAACAAGTATGAAACAGATTTTGAGAGCATTCTTATTCTTACTCCTATTCACCGCCACCGTCAATACGGCCATTGCCGACGAAAAAGCAAATGTCACGAAACAAGGAACTGTACGTGGACGCATCATCGACGCCACTAAACAAACTCTCCCGGGCGCATCCATCTACATCGAGAAACTACACACTGGCGTGACGAGCGACGTCAACGGCTTCTACACTTTCTCTAACCTTGACCCGGGAACCTATACAGTAAAGGTGAGCTACGTGGGCTACTCTCCCGTAGAACTGAAAATCACCATCCCCGCAGGCCGTACACTGGAAAAAGACGTCGTACTGAACGAAGGCGTGGAGTTGCAGGAAGTGGTGGTAGGCGGCGCCTTCCAGGGACAGCGCCGTGCCATCAACTCACAGAAAAACAACATGGGGATTACGAATGTAGTCTCTGCCGACCAGGTAGGCAAGTTCCCCGACTCCAACATCGGTGACGCCCTTAAACGCATCTCCGGCATCAACGTGCAGTACGACCAAGGCGAGGCACGCTTCGGGCAAGTGCGGGGCACGAGTGCCGACCTCAGCTCCGTCACCATCAACGGCAACCGCGTTCCCTCTGCCGAAGGCGATACGCGCAACGTACAGCTCGACCTCATTCCGGCAGACATGATTCAGACCATCGAAGTGAACAAGGTAGTAACCGCCGATATGGACGGCGACGCCATCGGCGGCAGCATCAACCTCGTCACCAAGAACTCCCCCTACAAGCGTACCATTGCCGCCACCGCCGGAACCGGCTACAACTGGGTGAGCGAAAAGGCGCAACTGAACCTTGGCTTCACCTACGGCGACCGCTTCTTCAACGACAAACTCGGCTTGATTGTATCGGCCTCCTATCAGAACTCACCTTCCGGTTCCTACGACACCGAATTCGTGTGGGAGCAGGACGATGACGGCAAGACGTACGTCAACGACTACCAAATCCGCCAATACTACGTCACCCGCGAACGCCAAAGCTACTCTGCCGCACTGGACTGGGACATCAATGCCAACCACAAACTGACCTTCAAAGGCATCTTCAACAACCGCAACGACTGGGAGAACCGCTACCGTACCACGCTGAAAGACCTTGACCCCGACGGCAACGCCACTGTACGCATACAGACCAAAGCCGGTACGCCGGACAACCGTAACGCCCGCCTGGAACGCCAGCGCACCATGGACTTTGCCCTCGGCGGCGAACACCTCTTCGGCGCCCTCTCCATGGACTGGCACGCCAGCTATGCCAAAGCCAGCGAAGAACGTCCCAACGAACGCTACATCGACTTCCAACTGAAGAAACAGAAGTTCGACATGGACCTGAGCGACGAACGCCAACCCTTTGCCAGCCCCAAAACAGGCTCTACCATGACATTGAACGATGAATTCAGCCTGAAAGAGCTGACGGAACAGCAGGAAGACATCAAGGAGCAGGACCTGAAGTTCTCCGCCAACTTCAAACTTCCCTTCAAGAACGGCAACAAGCTGAAGTTCGGCGCAAAGGTAGTGCGCAAGACCAAGGATAAAGAAGTGGACTTCTACGAATACTCTCCTCTGGACGAGGATGCCTTCATGACGAACAGCCTGGCAAATACAGTGGACCAGACCAACAAGAACTTCATGCCCAACAACAAATACCAGGCAGGCATCTACGCCAGCAAGGAATACACCGGCTCTTTAGACTTGAACAACGCTTCCCTCTTTGAGAAAGAGCAGGTGCAGGAAGAACTTGCCGGAAACTTCAACGCCCGCGAAACCGTGACTTCCGGCTACCTCCGCTTCGACCAAAAACTGACAAAAGACGTGGAACTGATGACCGGACTTCGCATAGAGAACACCAACCTTGCCTATACGGGACGCACCTACGATGCCGACGAAGACCTCACCAGCAAGACCGACCGTCAGCGCAACAGCTACATCAACTTCCTGCCGTCGCTGCTCGTAAAGTGGAATGTAAACGATGACTTCAAAGTGCGCGGTTCGTTTACCCAAACCTTGTCACGCCCCAAATACTCGGCCCTCGTGCCCAGTGTGAACATCAAACGTTCCGACAACGAAATCACCATCGGAAACCCGGAGCTGAAACCTACCGTCTCCTACAACTTCGACTTGAGTGCCGACTACTACTTCCGCAGCATCGGTCTGATAAGCGCCGGCATCTTCTACAAGAAGATAGACGACTTCATCGTAGACCAGGTGAGCACCAACTACGAATACCAGGGTAACACCTACACCCGCTTCACCCAACCCAAGAATGCGGGCAACGCCAACCTGGTAGGGGTAGAGTTATCCTACCAGCGCGACTTCAGCTTCATTGCTCCCGCTCTGAAATGTGTAGGTTTCTACGGAACGTACACCTACACCCACTCCCGTGTGGAAGACTTCAACTTCGAAGGCCGCGAGAATGAGAAAGACTTGAGCATGCCAGGCTCTCCGGAGCATACCGCAAATGCTTCCCTATACTTTGAGAAAGGCGGTCTGAATCTGCGCCTGAGCTATAACTTCGCTTCCGATTTCATCGACGAAATGGGAGAAAGCACCTTCTACGACCGCTACTACGACAAGGTGAACTATATGGACGTAAACGCCAGCTATACCTTCGGAAAGAAGTTCAAGACTACCTTCTACGCCGAAGCCAACAACCTGCTGAACCAGCCGCTACGCTACTACCAGGGCACAAAAGACCGTACCATGCAGGCAGAATACTACGGCGTGAAAGTGAATGCGGGAGTGAAGATTAATTTTTAAACAGCGAATTCTATCTCAACAAGTTATCAACATTAACTACTCAACAATTTAATAATGACAATGAAGAAAATATTCCTTTTACTGTTTATTGCCCTACTCGGCAACGCAGCCATTGCCCAAATCACCGATTACTCCATCTTCGACAAGAAGTTCAACTTCTACGTAGCCAACGACCTCGGCCGTAACGGCTACTACGACCAAAAGCCCATCGCCGAACTGATGGGACAAATGGCAGAAGAAGTAGGCCCCGAATTCGTTCTTGCCACCGGCGATGTACACCACTTTGAAGGCGTACGTAGCGTGAACGACCCGCTTTGGATGACCAACTACGAACTTATTTACAGCCACCCGGAGCTGATGATAGACTGGTTCCCCCTGCTGGGCAACCACGAATACCGCGGCAATACGCAGGCTGTGCTCGACTACAGTAATATCAGCCGCCGCTGGACCATGCCCGCCCGTTATTATACCAAGACGTTCGAGGACAACGGCGCTACCATCCGCATCCTTTGGGTAGACACCGCCCCGATGATTGACAAATACCGCAACGAAAGCGAGACCTATCCCGATGCCTGCAAGCAGGATTACCAGCAACAACTTTCCTGGATAGATTCCGTACTGACTACCGCCAAAGAGGACTGGGTTATCGTTGCCGGACACCATCCCATCTATGCCGAAACCCCGAAGGACGAGAGCGAACGTGCGGATATGCAGGCACGTCTCGATCCCATCCTGCGCAAGCACAAGGTGGATATGTACATCTGCGGGCACATCCACAACTTCCAGCACGTACGCGTGGCAGGCAGCGACATCGACTATATCACCAATTCTGCCGGTTCGCTCGCCCGCAAGGTGAAGCCCATCGAAGGGACCGTATTCTGCAGCCCCGAACCGGGTTTCTCCATTGTATCGGCCAGCAAAAAGACACTGGAACTGCGCATGATTGACAAGAAAGGGAATGTATTGCACACGGTGACGCGCAGCAAATAATCCAAGCCGGCACGCAAGCAGGCGCATTCCCCCGAAGCCCTGCCGAACAACCACTTTCCTCCCACGAAGCAAAAGACCATGTTTCGTAGGAGGATTTTTCCATCTCATACGACAAAAACAAAGCCTATCCGCAGGAATACAAGAAAAAGCCCTATATTTGCATTTGTCAATACATAACTATGATGAAGAAGATACACTTCCTGCTACTAATCAGCCTGCTACTTGCCGCTTGCAGTGATGACGACAAAGAGAAACAATCCGCTTTTGTGACCAATATCACCATATCCGATGCCGGAAAGACCTTCAATCCCGGTGATGCCGTGACCGTCAAAGCCGACGGCTTGCAGAGCGGCGACCAAATCATATTGGACATCTACTGGCCGATAGCCGACAATCCTCTCTTTCCCGAAGGGTATTCACGCTACACACGCGCCGTTACCACGGAGCAAACCACCAACAGCATTACTTTCCTTGCCCCCGGACACTGGCCCGCCTCACGGGTAGAAATGTTCCTGGAACGGGCAGGACAGCTTCAGCCTCTCGGCCAGATTTCGGTAGCCGACGGACAATCCCCCGAAGAACCATATCTCTACGGTATCACCAACTCCCACGCCATTTACACACCGACCGTTCCCCGCGGCATCACCCGTATCGACCTGGTAACACAAGAAATATCGGAAGTAATCCAGTTCCATGACGACGAAGATTTCCACCTTGCCGCCAACATCCCCGGCACCAACATCCTCTGCGGGATACGGGAGAAAGACGGCAGTAGTTTCATCGACGGATACGACCTCTGCATGCACTATTGGTGTAACCCGGTAGAACGTAACGCAATTACCATCTGCTCGGACTTCAACAACACTGTTTCCCTGGAAATGGCCGGAGATAAGCTCCTCACCTACTGTAGCATCTCTTATCCGGTATATACCTGGTTGAATATGCCACCGATACATACTCCCGAAATACCATTACCGGATGGACTGAAGCCCGAATCCCTCTCACGCTATCCGGGCGTGATAGCCGACGTCCACATGCTGCTCTCGGCCAACAACGGCGACGGCACCTTCTCGCCCGTCGTGATAGACATCGCCAAAGAAAAGATGCACTGCTACGACCCCATCAAAGCCGAAGCCTTGATACCTTTCCGGATTATGGAACCATCCCCCGAAAACCCAAACAGCCTGCAATGCAAAGGAGGCTATATCGTTTCCCGTGCCAATGGTGGAGATACGCAATTCTGCTTATGGGATACTACTGCCGGAAACTTGAAAGAGCCTTTCGCCACCTACCCCAACGCCGTACGCTCCGCTGCCATGTACTACTCCAAGGACGGGCAGACAAGGAAACTCTACGTGCAGTTTGCAGGCTATCGTGAAGGCGACTTCATCGAAACTTATGATTTCCAGACAAAGGAATGGAGGATGTTTATGTTCTACGTACCGTTTGCAGAGATTTTACTGGCACGATAACCGGCTCCCTTACTGCTTTTTCTCCCGCAAGTCATCCTTGGGTATGGTCGTCTCACTGCCGTCACGCGTAGCTATATAGTGAGGAGACATGATTTCGATGCCTGCCTCGTTAAAGACATCCTGGATATTCTGATGCAAATCAGAATAAATCTGGCTAAGGCTGTTGGCATCCCTGATATAGGCATTCACTTGATAAACCGGATAATAATCCTGAAGGGAAGTCTCCAATACAAACGGACGGGGATCATCTATCACTCCAGGAGTATTCAATGCAGCCTCTATCAACAGCTGATGTGTCTTCCGCCACGGAACATCGTAGCCAATACTGACCTCCGAATGGATAATCAATCCATACTCACGGGCAGATTGGCTGTAATTGACCGTATGGGAAGACATGATGAAAGAGTTCGGAATGGTCACCACCTCATTCTTCGGAGTACGGATGCGGGTGACGAGCGGTGTTTTCTCAATGATGTTGCCCGTAGTATCGTTCAGCTTGATGCGGTCACCCAGCTTGAAAGGCCGCATGTAGGTTATGACCAGTCCTGCAATGATATTGCCGATAACCGTACTGGAACCGAGCGAAACAATCAAGCCGACAAACACGGAGATTCCCTGGAAGACTCCCGACTTGGAACCCGGCAGATAAGGGTAAATCATGGCAATCATAAACGCATAAAGCAAGAAGCGCACAATGTGATAGGTAGGAATGGCCCAATCCGGATAGAAGCCGTTTATCTTCAGCCGTTCAGCCTGCACCTCATTGGCAAGATAACGCACCAGTCTGACCAGATACTTCACCGCATAGCATATCACAAAGATAGTGAACAGATTGGGTATATAGTCGGCTATTCCATTCAAGATGACCTTTATAGGATTCCAGATGTAGGAGAATAATGTATAAGCCAAGCTCTTGGTCTGAGGGAAAATGGAGAATAATAACGGAACCGTCAGCAGCAACTGCAACAGCATGACTACATAACGCACCAGGTTGGCAACAAACACCAGCAGGTTGACCTGCTTCTGCGTGTCCAACAATTCATAATCCTGAATGGAAATCGGTTTCAGCTTGGTATCCTTCAGCTTCTGAATGCGTAGTTTGAATTTTCTGAACAGCCAGTTGGTAAACTTGAACAAGAAGAACTGTCCCACAAGCACCAGGATAAAGTACAAGATACGCTTACCCAACTGCCACAAGCTATGCTCCTTCTGCATGGCTTTCAGTTTGTCCACCACGACATGCCTCTTGCTGGCGGCCAGCTGGTCGCGGGTACAGTTTTCCCACAAAGCATCCTGATCGGTAAAGGAAATGATGACCTTTTCGCCATACATCAAGTCTGTAACAATATCCGTACTCTCTAAATAAACAGAGTCCGGACGCAGATTGAAACGCGTGCCCAATGCTTCGATGACGTTGCTTACATCTTTGGCTCGCTGTTGGGGCGTATGCCCTCCACGCTTGGCATACAGATAGAACAAAGTGTCCTTCTCCACCACCACCGGAATACCCGGTGTCACCGTCCGCAACGAATCAATGCGTTGTTTCTGCAATGCCAGCTTCACCGAATCGGCCGCATAGCCCGCCAACTTCATCTGCTCCATTTCCATCCGCAGGTTCGCCTCATTCAGCCGGGCTGTTTCCAACTCCTGCCGGACAAGCGACAACTGAATCGAATCGGAGTCAGTCCTTGCCACTGTGACACTCCCCACACTATCCTCACCTAAAACACTGAGCACTTTATCTACCAACTGAGCTGACACTCCGTCCGCCAGCATCAACAGCCAACAAAGACAGAAAGCACGGATAACCTTCATATATAAACTTCTTGATTTGATTCTTTAATTATGCAAATATACCCAATAAATGCTTCAAACATACGGAATGTTTTTAACTTCCTACCCTAATCGATATAACTTTTTCATGCAAACATGAAAGTTCTGTATCCGGTTTGCACTATCTTTGTACTCAAAATTGACATACCTATGGATATATTGTTTCTTGTCGGAGGACTGCTCCTCATTCTTCTGGGTGCCAATGGCTTGACAGACGGTGCCGCATCCGTTGCCAAACGTTTCCGTATACCGTCCATCGTCATCGGGCTTACCATTGTCGCCTTCGGTACTTCCGCACCGGAACTCACCGTCAGCATATCCTCTGCCCTAAAAGGCAGTGCAGACATTGCCATCGGCAATGTGGTGGGAAGCAATACGTTCAATACCCTGATGATTGTGGGTTGTACGGCCCTTTTTGCCCCGATAGCCATTACCCGTAACACACTGAAACGCGAAATACCCCTTTGCATCCTTTCATCCTTCGCCCTGCTGATTTGTGCCAACGACGTCTTACTGGACAGCAGTGGGGAGAACATACTCAGCATCACCGACGGCCTATTGCTGCTATGCTTCTTTACCATTTTCCTGAGTTATACTTTTGCCATTGCAAAAAGGGATGGAAGTATGAAGGAACCGGAAAAGGAGCACTTACAGGAAGAAGACGAAATCAGGCTGTTACCCGCGTGGAAGTCCGCCCTATACATTATCGGTGGACTTGCCGGCCTCATCATCGGAGGTAATTTCTTTGTAGACGGTGCCAGCGGCATAGCCCGCGGATTGGGTGTCAGCGAATCCATCATCGGTCTCACGCTCGTAGCAGGCGGCACTTCATTACCCGAACTCGCCACCTCCATCGTAGCCGCCTTGAAGAAAAACCCCGAAATAGCCATCGGAAACGTCATCGGAAGTAATCTCTTCAATATATTCTTCGTACTGGGTTGTTCGGCCTCCATCACTCCACTGCGTCTGACGGGCATCACCAATTTCGATTTGTGGGTACTCGTAGGGTCCAGCATCCTGCTTTGGCTGTTCGGTATCTTTTTCGGGAAACGCATCATCACCCGGGTGGAAGGAAGCATTCTGATTCTCTGCTACATTGCCTACACAGCGGTACTGATATACAACCTCTAACAGCAAATTTACAGACACCCTACGCGGTATTTTAAAGATTATCACGTATTTTTAAATAAGGCAAGCTGTACCTCGGCATAAAAAATAAGCAAGCTTATTTTGTTCTGCTCTCAGTTTGCATTACCTTTGTGGTCTCAATATTGAACAACTATGGCAATTACAATCAAGAAAGTAACCACAAGACGGGAACTGGAGCGCTTTATCCGTTTCAACTACCTGCTATACAAAAACAACCCTTATTCCGTCCCCGACCTTTTCGATGACATGCTCAACACCTTCAACAAGAAGAAAAACGCTGCATTCGAATTTTGTGAAGCCGACTATTTCCTGGCTTATCGGGAAGGTAAAATCGTAGGACGTGTAGCTGCCATCATCAACCACAAGGCAAACCAAACCTGGAACAAAAAGGAAGTCCGCTTCGGCTGGATAGACTTCATCGATGATGCGGAAGTCTCCGATGCCCTGATTCGCACCGTGGAAGAATGGGGAAAAGAACGGGGAATGACACATATACAAGGCCCGCTGGGATTCACAGATTTCGATGCCGAAGGTATGCTCATCGAAGGATTCGACCAGCTCAGCACCATGGCCACCATTTATAACTATCCCTACTATCCGCAACATCTGGAACGCATGGGCTTTGAGAAGGATGCCGATTGGGTGGAGTACAAAATCTACATTCCCGACGCCATACCCGACAAGCACAAGCGCATCTCCGACCTCATCCAGCGCAAGTATAACCTCAAGGTAAAGAAATACACATCTGCCAAGAAGATTGCCCAAGACTACGGTCAGGCCATCTTCGAACTGATGAACGAAGCCTATCAGCCACTCTATGGCTATTCTGCACTGAGCCAACGGCAGATTGACCAATACGTCAAGATGTACCTGCCCATCCTCGACCTACGCATGGTGACATTGATTACCGATGCCGATGACCAGCTGCTTGCCGTAGGCATTTCCATGCCGTCACTCGCCGAAGCGTTGCAAAAAGCCCACGGGCGCCTGCTTCCTATGGGTTGGTATCACCTGGCCAAGACCATCTTCTTGAAGAAATATCCCAAGATGCTCGATTTGCTGCTGGTTGCCGTGAAACCGGAGTATCAGAACAAGGGGGTAAATGCATTGTTGTTCTCCGACCTTATCCCCGTCTATCAGCAACTTGGTTTCGAGTATGCCGAGAGTAATCCGGAGCTGGAGCTGAACGGCAAGGTGCAAGCGCAATGGGAGTACTTCAAGACGGAACAGCATAAACGGAGAAGATGCTTTGTGAAAGGAATAAAATAAGTTCTAAATCCAGAATATAAGCTTGTCAGAAGTCCATAAAAGACATTATTTTTTTGCGAACCCCCGAATTTCTCATTACCTTTGTCGCAATGCGCAATATGAAGGAATAACGTACTTATGGAAGATAACAACAATATGACCCTGCCGCTGGAAGAAGCAGACAACAATATCACAGAGAGCCCCGTTTCCAGCGTGGAATATACCGACGACAACATCCGCCACCTGGACGACATGGAGCATATCCGTGTCCGTTCCGGTATGTACATAGGCCGTCTGGGCGACGGCTCACAGAACGATGACGGCATCTATGTGTTGCTGAAAGAAGTGATGGACAACAGCATCGACGAGTTCAAGATGGGTGCCGGAAAGCGTATAGAAGTGACTATAGAAGACAGTCTGCGTGTCAGCGTACGCGACTATGGACGAGGCATTCCGCAAGGCAAACTGGTAGAGGCGGTCAGCAAACTGAATACCGGGGGTAAATATGATTCGAAGGCTTTCAAGAAAAGTGTCGGACTGAACGGCGTGGGCATCAAGGCGGTCAATGCGCTGAGTAGCCGTTTCGAGGTACGCAGTTACCGCGACGGCAAAGTACGTACCGCCATCTTCGAGAAAGGAACGCTGTTGAGTGATGTGACCGAAGACTCGACAGAAGAAAGCGGAACCTATATCTTCTTCGAACCGGACGCCACACTCTTCCTGAACTATTCCTTCCAGAACCAGTTCGTAGAAACCCTGCTGCGCAACTACACCTACCTGAATACGGGCCTCACCTTCATTTACAACGGCCAGCGCATCGTTTCCCGCCACGGGCTGGAGGACTTGCTGAAAGACAACATGACCAGCGAAGGCCTTTACGACATCATCCACCTGAAAGGAGAGGACATCGAGATTGCCTTCACACACACCAACCAATACGGCGAAGAGTACTACTCCTTTGTCAACGGGCAACACACCACCCAAGGCGGCACACACCAGACTGCCTTGAAGGAACACATTGCCCGTACCATCAAGGAGTTCTACAACAAGAACCAGGAATATGCCGACATCCGCAACGGACTGGTAGCCGCCATTGCCATCGACGTGGAGGAACCCATGTTCGAGAGCCAGACCAAAACGAAACTGGGCAGCAACAACATGTGGCCTGCCGCGCCGCAGGAACACAAGCCCGCCGGCCCCACGGTGAACAAATACGTAGGAGACTTCATCAAGACGGAAGTGGACAACTACCTCCACAAGAACCCGCTTGTGGCCGAAGTGATGCTGCAAAAGATACAAGACTCCGAGAAAGAGCGCAAAGCCATTGCCGGCGTCACCAAGCTGGCACGCGAACGCGCCAAGAAAGCCAACCTGCACAACCGCAAGCTGCGCGACTGCCGCTACCACTTGAGTGACGGTAAAGGCAAAGACCAGGAAACCGAATCCTGCATCTTCATTACCGAGGGAGACTCCGCCAGCGGTTCCATCACCAAGAGCCGCGACGTGAATACCCAAGCAGTATTCAGCCTGCGTGGTAAACCGCTAAATTCCTACGGACTCACCAAGAAAGTAGTTTATGAAAACGAAGAATTCAACTTGCTTCAAGCAGCCTTGAATATAGAAGACGGCATAGAGACACTGCGCTACAACAAAGTCATCGTAGCTACCGATGCCGATGTGGACGGCATGCACATCCGCCTGCTCATCATCACCTTCTTCCTGCAGTTCTTCCCCGACCTGATAAAGAAAGGGCATGTATATATCCTGCAAACCCCTCTCTTCCGCGTGCGCAACAAAAAGAAGACAAGTTATTGCTATACAGAGGAGGAACGTGTGAAAGCCATTGAAGAACTGGGTCCCAACCCCGAAATCACCCGATTCAAAGGTCTGGGAGAAATCTCGCCCGACGAGTTCAAGCATTTTATCGGCAAGGATATGCGTCTGGAACAAGTGTCCCTGCGCAAGACAGACCTCGTAAAAGAGCTGCTGGAATTCTACATGGGTAAGAATACCATGGAACGACAAAACTTTATTATCAACAACTTGGTTATAGAAGAAGATTTGGCATCATGAGAAGAGCTATCTTTCCGGGAACATTCGACCCGTTTACTATCGGACACTCTTCGGTAGTGAGCCGTGCACTGACTTTTATAGACGAAATCGTCATAGGCATCGGCATCAATGAAAATAAGAATACGTATTTCCCCTTGGAAAAGCGCGAACAAATGATACGAGACTACTACCGGAACGAGCCGCGCATCATTGTGCAGTCCTATGACTGCCTGACTATCGACTTTGCCCGGCAGGTAGATGCCAGTCTGATAATACGCGGCATACGCACCGTGAAGGATTTCGAATACGAGGAAACCATTGCCGACATCAACCGCAAACTGACCGGCATAGAAACCATCCTGCTCTTCACCGAGCCAGAACTTACCTGCGTCAGTTCCACCACCGTGCGCGAACTGCTGCAATACGGCAAGGACATAAGCATGTTCATACCGGAGGGAATGGAGATTAGGGATTAAGGATAAAGGATTAGGGATTAAAATGGAAATGATGAAAAAACTATTTACTATTATAATATGTATATGCGCGGTGACGGCACAAGCGCAAAAGCCGAACAATGAAGCCCTGCGCAAACTGCAAATGGCAGAGTTTGCCATCACCAACCTTTATGTGGACAAGGTGGATGAAGACAAGCTGGTGGAAGAAGCCATCATCAAGATGCTGGCACAACTCGACCCGCACTCCACCTACAACAACGCCGAAGAAGTGAAGAAGATGAACGAGCCGTTGCAAGGCAATTTCGAGGGCATCGGCGTACAGTTTCAGATGATAGAAGATACCCTGCTTGTGATACAACCCGTGAGCAACGGACCTTCCGAGAAGGTGGGCATCCTTGCCGGCGACCGTATCGTAGCCGTCAATGACAGCGCCATTGCCGGAGTAAAAATGAGCACGGAAGATATTATGAGCCGCCTGCGCGGACCGAAAGACTCGGAAGTGAAACTCACCATCGTGCGCCGTGGCGTGGACGACCAGCTGTACTTCACCGTGAAGCGTGACAAAATTCCCATCCTCAGCCTGGACGCATCTTACATGATACAACCCAAAACCGGCTATATCCGTATCAACCGCTTCGGGGCAACCACCGCCGAAGAGTTTGCAGAAGCCCTGAAAAGCCTGCAAAAGAAAGGAATGAAAGACCTCATCCTCGACCTGCAAGGAAATGGAGGAGGGTATCTGAATGCCGCCATCGACCTTGCCAACGAATTTCTGAAGCAAAAAGAACTCATCGTCTACACCGAAGGAAGGGCCGCACGCCGCAGTGATTTCTTTGCCAAAGGTACGGGCAACTTCAAGAACGGCCGTCTCATCATATTGGTGGACGAGTACTCCGCTTCTGCCAGTGAAATCGTGACCGGAGCCATCCAGGACTGGGACAGAGGCGTGGTAGTAGGACGCCGCACCTTCGGCAAGGGATTAGTACAGCGTCCTATCGACCTGCCGGACGGTTCCATGATTCGCCTCACTATCGCCCGCTACTATACTCCTTCGGGCCGTTGTATCCAGAAGCCTTACGACAGCACCGCCAACCTCGACGGCCGCCTAACCGGCGAGAACAGTCAGGATAAGTATAACCAGGAACTGATAGACCGCTTCAATCATGGAGAAATGATTCATGCGGACAGTATCCATTTTGCCGACTCCCTGAAAGCACAGACCAAGCGTATGGGACGTACCGTTTACGGAGGTGGAGGTATCATGCCCGACTTCTTCGTCCCCATCGACACTACCCAGTACACAGACTATCACCGCAACCTCGTAGCCAAAGGCGTGGTTATCAAAGCCACTACCGGCTACATCGAGAAGCACCGGAAGGAGTTGCAGAACAAATACAAGAAATTCGAAGCCTTCAACGAGAAGTTCGAAATAGACGATAACTTCCTTGCCGAAATACGTACGCTTGCCGACAAAGAGAAAATCAAGTTTGACGAGAAACAGTACAACCAATCCCTACCGCTCATCAAGACACAACTTAAAGCCTTGATAGCCCGTGACCTATGGGACATGAACGAATACTTCCAGGTGATGAACAGCACGAACCAGAGCGTGCAGCAAGCTCTAAAAGTGTTGAACGAAGGCATCTACAGCACTATTATCCAATAGCCGACTTGAAACAAACTTAGGCGCGGATTATGCGGATTTAGTTTATCTAACTCCGCATAATCCGCGCCTAAAATCATTCTCCGAACAGCCACTTATTCAGCCACTTGTTGACGTAGATGTTGACCACAGCACATCCAGCACCGATTGCAGCCCCCGCCAACACATCCGACGGATAATGCACTCCCTCGTTCATACGGGAAACTCCCACGGAACAAGCCCACAGGGCAGACGGAGCTATCACATACCATTTAGGATACTTTACACTGAGCGAGGTGGCAAGGGCAAAAGCCGTCGCCGTATGTCCGGAAGGAAAAGACGGGCTGCCTTCATGGCTATATGCATGCACTCTGTCGGGATATTTATCATAAGGACGCTCACGGTCCACCAGATATTTCATTCCATAAGTCACAACAAAAGCCCCCGCTACACTTGTACCTACGTAGACCGCATCTTTCAGCAAACCCTTATCATGTTTTATCCAAGCGGCAACCGCCATCGCCACCGGAACACCGACAGCAACATAGGGCTCCGAACGTGAAATTATCTTATTATAGTTACGGACAAACTTGCCATCCCAACTGTTAACCCGGTGCAAAGTGTTAATATCCCAATTCTGTGCCGAAAGACCGGATACAACAAGGCAGATAAAATATACAAAAAAAATAGCCTTTTTCATAAGTCCTTTATATTAGTTTGACGCAAAGATAGGACAAATAGATAGAGTTTTCACAAAAAAATTCTATCTTTGTTGCCACATTTATAATAATTCGCTAATCATTTCATGAGACTGGAAACTTGCTGCAACCGACAGATTGATTGTATGGTATGTCCCCAAAAATCAGAAGGAGTATTGGTTTACCGCCACTACCCCAAGGGACAACATTTCTCTGCTGAAAAGTGCACACAGAACTGCATGATATTTATGCTGAAAGGTGAATTACTTGTAAACAGTGACGAATATCCGGGCACCACTCTCCAAAGCCGCCAGCTCATCTTGCAAGCCATCGGCTCCAAAGTAGAACTCCTGGCTTTGACCGAAGTGGAATATATTGTGTATTGGTTCACCGAGCTTCCTCTGATTTGCGAAGAGCGCTACAAGGAGATACTGAAACGCTCGGAAGCCCCCTTGACTTATACCCCGCTTACCGCGATTTCCATGCTCGAAGGGCTCCTGAAAAGCCTTGCCTGCTACCTCAACGAGCAACCCTATGCGTGCAGCAAATACATTGAAATGAAATGCCAGGAATTGGTATACATATTGACATGCTACTATCCGCTACACCAAATCAGTACATTCTTCTACCCCATCAGCACTTATACGGAAAGCTTCCAATATTTCGTCATGCAGAACTACGACAAGGTGAAGAATGTGGAAGAGTTTGCCCACCTCGGTGGATATACCACCACCACATTCCGCCGTCTGTTTAAAAATATGTATGGGGTCCCGGTCTATGAATGGATTCTGGACAAGAAACGTGAAGGAATTCTGAACGACCTGCAATACACCAAACAACGCATTTCAGTCATCAGCGCCCGCTATGGCTTTGATTCCCTATCCCACTTTGCCCACTTCTGCAAAGACTCTTTCGGAGACACGCCCCGCGCCCTGAGAAAACGTTCAGCAAACGGAGAAAAGATTTCCATTATCTGCAAAGAGCAAGGCAAAGACCAGGAGGACGAGTAAACCTTTTACTTGTCCGTAAACTTCGCATTCTGCCGGATTACGGAATTATTTCTTTAATCGCTTGCTTTATCGCTGGATTTCTCCTATTTTTGCGAAACATTTACAGAAGTATCCTGATAGAACAAATTTTCAAACTATTAAATAACTTAAATTCAATCATTTATGTGGTTAAGTAATTCATCTGTAGGAAGGAAAGTGGTGATGAGCGTTACCGGTATCGCCCTTGTCCTGTTTCTGACATTTCACATGGCGATGAACCTGGTTGCATTAGTCTCGGCTAATGGCTACAACATGGTTTGTGAGTTCCTGGGAGCAAACTGGTACGCATTGGTGGCTACGGTAGGTCTGGCTGCCTTATTCATCATCCACATCATCTACGCTTTCTGGCTGACTATGCAGAACCGTAAGGCACGTGGTAGCGAACGCTATGCCGTTACGGAAAAGCCCAAGACTGTGGAATGGGCTTCTCAAAACATGCTCGTACTGGGTATCATCGTAATCGTGGGTTTGGGCCTGCACCTGGTAAACTTCTGGGCTAAAATGCAGCTTCCCGAGTTGATGCACAACATGGGCATGCATGCTGACACCCTCACGCTGGCATATGCAGCCAACGGTGTCTATCACATTCAGAACACCTTCAGCAATCCGGTATTCGTAGTGCTTTACCTTGTTTGGCTGGGCGCATTGTGGTTCCACCTCACTCACGGTTTCTGGAGCTCCATGCAGTCTTTGGGCTGGAACAACAAAGTATGGATTAACCGTTGGAAATGTATCTCCAACATCTATTCTACTATCGTTGTCCTCTGCTTCGCTCTGGTAGTTGTCGTATTCTTTGCAAAATCATTGTGCGGCGCTTGCTAAATTCAAATTGTAAATGACTAAATTGTAAATTGCATTATGACTAAGATAGATTCTAAAATACCGGAAGGACCGGTGGCTGAGAAATGGACCAATTATAAGGCTCACCAAAAATTAGTAAACCCTGCCAACAAACGTCGTCTGGACATCATCGTAGTAGGAACCGGACTTGCCGGTGCCAGTGCTGCCGCCTCTCTGGGCGAAATGGGTTTCAGAGTATTCAACTTCTGCATCCAGGACTCTCCGCGCCGTGCACACTCCATCGCTGCACAAGGTGGTATCAATGCTGCTAAGAATTACCAAAACGACGGTGACTCTGTATACCGTCTGTTCTACGATACAGTAAAGGGTGGCGACTACCGTGCCCGCGAAGCCAACGTTTACCGTCTGGCTGAAGTATCCAACAATATTATCGACCAATGCGTTGCACAAGGTGTTCCTTTCGCCCGCGAATACGGCGGTACACTGGACAACCGTTCTTTCGGTGGTGCTCAGGTATCCCGTACTTTCTATGCCAAGGGTCAGACCGGACAGCAGCTGTTGCTGGGTGCATACTCTGCATTGAGCCGCCAGGTGAACGTAGGCACTGTGAAACTGTATACCCGCTACGAAATGGAAGACGTTGTCCTCATTGACGGACGTGCCCGCGGTATCATTGCAAAGAACCTCGTTACCGGTAAATTGGAACGTTTTGCCGCCCACGCTGTGGTAATCGCTACCGGTGGTTACGGCAATGCCTACTTCCTTTCTACCAATGCAATGGCATGTAACTGCTCTGCAGCAATGGCTTGCTACCGTAAAGGTGCCTGGTTTGCCAACCCTGCTTACGTACAGATTCACCCCACTTGTATCCCGGTTCACGGTGACAAGCAGTCTAAGCTGACTTTGATGTCCGAATCTCTGCGTAACGATGGTCGTATCTGGGTTCCGAAGAAGCTGGAAGATGCCAAGAAACTGCAGGAAGGTACACTGCAAGGAAAAGATATTCCCGAGGAAGACCGCGACTACTACCTGGAACGCCGTTATCCGGCATTCGGTAACCTCGTTCCGCGTGACGTTGCCAGCCGCGCTGCCAAAGAACGCTGCGACAAGGGCTTCGGCGTGAACAACACCGGTCTTGCCGTATTCCTTGACTTCTCCGAAGCTATCAACCGTCTGGGTAAAGATGTCGTTGCACAACGTTACGGCAACCTCTTCGATATGTATGAAGAAATCACTGATGTCAGCCCATACGAAAACCCGATGATGATTTATCCGGCTATCCACTATACCATGGGTGGTATCTGGGTTGACTACGAACTGATGACCTCCATCAAGGGACTGTTCGCCATCGGTGAATGTAACTTCTCCGACCACGGTGCAAACCGCCTCGGTGCTTCCGCCCTGATGCAAGGTCTGGCCGATGGTTACTTCGTATTGCCTTACACTATCCAGAACTATCTGGCCGACCAGATTACAGTTCCCCGTTTCTCTACCGACCTGCCCGAATTTGCAGCTGCAGAAAAGGCCGTTCAGGAGAAGATTGACTGGATGATGAACATCAAGGGTAAGAAGTCTGTAGACTCTATCCACAAGGAACTGGGCCACATTATGTGGGAATATGTAGGTATGGGACGTACGGCCGAAGGCTTGAAGGAAGGTCTGAAGAAGCTGAAAGAAGTCCGCAAGGAGTTCGAGAAAGAACTGTTCATCCCGGGCGACAAGGAAGGTATGAATGTAGAACTCGACAAGGCTATCCGTCTGTACGACTTCATCACTATGGGCGAGCTGGTTGCTTACGATGCACTGAACCGTAACGAAAGCTGCGGCGGTCACTTCCGTGAAGAATATCAGACTGAAGAAGGCGAAGCCAAGCGTGACGATGAAAACTACTTCTACGTGGCTTGCTGGGAATATCAGGGTTCTGACGAAAAGGAACCGGTATTGCTGAAAGAGCCGCTGGTTTACGAAGCAATCAAGGTACAGACTCGTAACTACAAGAGCTAATCGGGAAGTTGAACATTTAAAGAATTAAAGAAAATGGATAAAAATATATCATTTACGCTCAAGGTATGGCGCCAGAAGGGTCCGAAAGCAAAAGGCGCTTTTGAAACATACCAAATGAAAGATATCCCGGGCGATACTTCATTCCTCGAAATGCTGGATATCTTGAACGAACAGCTGATTTCTGAAGGTAAAGAACCGGTTGTATTCGACCACGACTGCCGCGAAGGTATCTGCGGTATGTGTTCGCTCTACATCAACGGACATCCCCACGGTCCTGCAACCGGCGCTACGACTTGCCAGATTTATATGCGTCGTTTCAACGACGGCGATACCATCACTGTTGAACCGTGGCGCTCTGCCGGTTTCCCGGTTATCAAGGACTTGATGGTCGACCGTACGGCCTACGACAAGATTATGCAGGCAGGCGGCTACGTCAGCGTACGTACCGGTGCTCCCCAGGATGCCAACGCTATCCTGATTCCGAAGCCCATCGCTGACGAGGCTATGGATGCTGCCAGCTGTATCGGTTGTGGTGCTTGTGTGGCTGCTTGTAAGAATGGTTCTGCTATGCTGTTCGTTTCTGCCAAGGTGAGCCAGCTGAACCTGTTGCCCCAAGGCAAACCGGAAGCATTGCGCCGTGCCAAGGCTATGTTGAGCAAGATGGACGAACTCGGTTTCGGTAACTGTACAAACACTCGTGCGTGCGAAGCTGAATGCCCGAAGAATGTTTCCATCAGCAACATTGCTCGCCTGAACCGCGACTTTATCATTGCGAAACTGAAAGACTAATCCGGTCTTTCTGCAAATAATATAGGATGCGCTTCGGATAAACCTTTTGAGCAAGCTCAGATTTATCACTCAGCTTTCACTATATTTGATTAATATCACAAGAGACTCCTCTGCCGGGAAACCGCCGGAGGAGTTTTTTTATGACATGCCGTTTACTTCAGATAAATTGCCGGCACGCAAGCTACGGGGAGAAGCCCCGAAATTCTTTTTGCAGAAATTGGAAAAATGAGGCAGCGATTCAAAGCCATATTTATAGCAAATCTCTGATATAGAAGCATCCGTATAACGAAGTTCATAAACCACGCTTTCCTTCCTCCGTTCCATCATCCACTCGTACACCGGTTGATGAAAAACAGAATTGAATATACGCCGGAAAGTAGCTACTGTATATCCTCCCAACTGGGCAAGTTCCTCTACCGTCTTGACTTTGGCATGATTCTGCAAGACAAAGTAGTGGAAGGAATTAGTATACTGGGCAAGAGAATGTATCAGCATGGAAAGCTCATAGTCGGAGTAGTAATTTCCAAGAATGAAAGCAAGTTCTTTCCGTTTGAAACAAAGCATTTCCCGGCAAATCTTCTCCTCGGACAAATAGGCCTTGGAACTTTCCAGAAAGAGCTGCAACTCGGGAGTAATGGTCAAAGGATAGAATATCAATGGAGGGGTAACCTCTTTCATAATATGGTTATACCGGTCCTCACAGAAGAATTCAGGCTTACTGAACCGGTAACAAACGCATTCCACATCCGTCATGGCAAGTATTTCGTACTTGGAACCAATAGCTTGAAGGATGAACTCACCTGCATGCAACACAGTTCCCGCATACTCCTTACTGTTGACAAGCACTTCTCCTTTCAGCAGGAAAATTATAATATTTTCCTCACACTTTCGCGCCGGCAGATGGAATCCTCTGAGGTGGGAAGCATATATTATTGCATTGTCCACAGCCTTGGGACATTGAGCGCATTGTTTTTTACCTCTGCAAGCAGAAGAGTTGGGCATCGGCAAGTAGATTTGTTTGTTGCAGTGACAAAAATAGATAAATAATACTCATAAAAGAAACATTCCCCGAAAACTTTCATAAAGAAGTTTCGGGGAATGAATAAAATAGAAGTAATTCAGTTTTTTATTGCGGACAGTGCCGTTTTATTTTTCCACGTTCGTATCATCAGCCGTACTCCATGGACCAACTTCAGGTACAAAGGTTACTTTTGCCGCCTTATTGGCCAGCGTCAGCGTATAACGTATCTTTTTGCCTTCACCCCAGGCTTGTGTATCATTCAAGTCAATGGCGGAAGTTACAGTATCAAGAAGAACGTCTTTCTCATAGATGTCATAGACAACATTGATTTTGGCATTCGTATCCAACGTCTGGGGCATCAACATCCAGGCTGTATTCACTTCCACACCCGTTGTATTCACTTCCAATGCACCATCGTCAATCGTATGTGCATAAGTGGCTGTTCCTTCCTGTGACTTCCATATTGAATCATCAAAACCATAAGTTCCTTTATTGTGCACATCGGATATTGTAAGTGTTTTCAGTTTATAAGTCAAAGCGTCGGCTGCCTTGACAGTGAAATTTATTTGGGTCAGTATATGGCCGAATTTCAAAGATACCCCACTGGCATTTGATGCCTTGGTTGCATCCGTCGCTTTCGCGGCTACCAAGTCCGTTTGGGCAGCTACATCCGCTACCGTATAAGTAATGGAAGGATATATAGCACCAGCAGCCGGTTGATTGTACGTCAAGGCCCCGGTACCCGGATTCCCGTAAGCAAAGAACTGCAAGTTATCCGTCATTGGCCAATAATATGTTCCCCCAGTCAAACTCCAGTCGGGAGCACTATAAGTTACCTTAACAGCTGCCATGAATTCCTTCATCGCATCAAAAGTCGCAACGGAGGCCATTGTTGTTGCTCCCGTATTATAAGCATACACAGTGAACCCTACCTTCTGCAATTCCGGCAAATCAGTCACTGTGGCTCTCGTAGTGTTACCCACTACTGTTCCCAATTTAATCTCCGCCTTTTGTCCGGCATTCTCTATCTCCTCACTTTCCGAGCAACTCATTACTGCTGCTGCAGCCAAAGCCAAAAATAAAACCTTCTTCATAATTGTCTGTTATTAAAGTTAATATATTTATTTGTCTGTTTGCTATCAATTCACCGGTAGCTCCACATCCGTCTCATCATCCCAATCGTCCACATCGCCACCAATCCCTCCATCTCCTTCATCGGTTCTCGGTTCCAAATCATCCACCACAACCTTGTCCTCCGGTACGGGAACCTCGATATGGATTTCCGACCCAGGAACGCCCACATCAGGTTCTTCTTCGCCTCCTCCCGAGGGAGGAGCTGTTTCAATCACTTCCGTGATATCCACCTTCACCTCTTGAACCGTTTTATCTCGTTTCACAATCTTCAGTGTCAGCAACATAGGACTATCCGCACGGGTCTTGGTATCTTTCAGTAATACAAAACTGGAGAAATGCCCCCATAAAAGCCCGTTTTCACGCTTTGTATCCACACATATAGGTACCTCGCTCAAATGGCAAGCACGGTTGCCTATAAAGTAACTTCCGTTCAAGCCGTCCACATGGCAGATGATGCTCGATATTCTATCCCATCCTTCCACCTTTATATCAAAGGAATAATGGTCCACTACCGCTTCCGGCTTCCAGTCCAACGGAAGCGCCACATCACTCTGCCTTATTTCCACCTCGTCCAAAGCCACCACATACAAAGGGTCGGGCGACCAAACCATATCTTCGTGTACATCCAGCCCCGTACAGTGTCCCGTAAAAGCCTCAATCGTCTCATAACTCTCGTCGCCCCGTATCTGTATACTCTCCGTATTGAAGTTATAGGCCACCACCGCATACTTCCCCGGCGGTACCTTCACCTCACCCCCTCCGGCAGGCAGATAACTTTCAACCTTTCTCCCTTGAGTATCTTTCGGATAGAAGATAATCCGCATGGTCTGCGGCAGCTTATCCGTCACCCCTTTCCAATCCAGTTTAATCTGTACTCCGCTAACGGGATAATCATCCAGCATATCGCGGAAGTCACAGCTTCCCAGCATTGGCAACAGCCCGAAGAACAGCCAGAGAATCATATGCCGTGCATCTTTCATACCACTCATCTCCCCGACGTTAGAAGCCACACCAAAGAAATTTTTGCTTTTGTCGGCCCGATAAAGTGATACTTTCCACTGCTGACCCAAACCAAGTCATTTCCATAAGAAGTATATTTCCTGTACTCCGTATCCAAGTATCCAATGCCCACACTGAATTCAATCGCCAGATGCCGAGCCAGTGGACGCACGTATCCATAAGTTATTCCTGCAGCTGCGTAATACTTCCCCCGGTATCCCTTCTCCTTTTTCAACTGAAAATCATAGGTACCTCCTTCGGCATATGCTCCCAGGAAGTGTCCGGACAATCTTCCGCGCGTATGGCGGTTTCCCAACCAGTAACGCGCCTCTGTCCCTCCCGAAAGGAGCTGATAGCAGAAATTACATCCGCTGTCAGACCACCAAGGGCATTTGTACTCAACATTCAAAGACCACCTCTTTCCCAATGGCAGCTCCACTTCTATGTTCGGAGCCAAGGCCAGGTCGTAAAGCAAATTATTTTTTAACGCCAGCACCGTTTTACAAGTATGGCTATGGGATTCTACCGACTTATTCTGCCCTATTACCTGCCCCGACATCATGCAAAAAAGGAGTAGCCAAAAGACATATATAAAAATGCGTTTTCCCATAATTTCGCGTTGTATACAAACAAAAGTAGAAGATAATTACCGAATAAAAATCACTTTCCATCACTCTTTTCAAAGGCTGAAAGGTTCTGTGAAACGATTGAAACAGATTTGCAACTTCTGCCTTATCCGGGACGCTGTGAATAGATTCTTCTCTCTCAAAAAGTCAATCCGTGTGCGAAAACAGTAAAATTCAGTGAAAGAAATACAAAAGAAGTAGCAGGAACATTCTGAAATTTGGAAGATAACAACGGGAACCTTACATTTGTAATGTGATTTTTTTCATAGTATTAGATTTAAGGTTAACAAAGGTTGGAGTACAGCGGTACTCCTTTTTTTATGCCCATACGTTTCTCCGAATGACAAAAAATAGCTATCTTCGATGGCTTTTATAACTGTTAAAGAAGAAAACATCACTACTTGAGCCCATTATGAAAAAACCGGTACTCACATTGCTTTCCATAATCCTACTTACCGCAGGATGTTCCCAACGGCCTGCCACCACCAAGATACCCCTAACCAGCGCACACCGTGGTGCGGCCACCATCGCTCCCGAAAACACAATGGCATCCGTAGATTCGTGCATCAAATACGGTGTAGGCAATATAGAATGCGATGTCTGCATCAGTAAGGACAGTGTCTTCTACGTACTGCACGATTCCACCCTCGACCGTACCACCAACGGTACCGGCGCCATCTCCCAATGGCTGTCCACCGACATCGACACACTGGATGCCGGCTCTTGGTTTGCGCCCCGATTTGCCGGACAACGGGTACTACGCCTTACCGACCTGCTACGCAAGGCCAAAGAGCACGGTTTAAGAATCACCATCGACTACCGCAACGGCGGTCTGCACCAATTACTGAACTTGATAAAGGACGAAGGCATGCTGGAAAACTGCAACTTCACCTTCAGCAAGGAGTATCATGCCAAATGCTTCAGAAAGATGGCACCCGAGGTAAGAACCCTGCAAGCCTACATCAAAAGTGAAAAGGACATAGAGCATGTCGTAAAGGAACTGCATCCCGACATCGCTGTCGTCTGGATTGACTCCCTTACCCCGCAATTCGTAAAGAAATGCCGTGAGCACAACCTGCAGGTACTGGCACTTGTCCTGGGGCTGGACGACAAGACGGAAGAGAACCAGAAGGCAGTCGACCTGGGGGTAGACATCATAGCGACAGACCACCCGGAAAAGTTCATCATGAAATACGGGAAACCGTCCATATAAGGCAAGAGACCTGCCGCGCTCAAGTCAGCAAGTGATAGACACCACCCACCATTGCCTTGACCACTCCCTTCATCTCCAATTCAAAAAGCAAGGCACTCATCCGGTTGACGGGTATGTCCGCTTCCACCACCATCGCATTGATATGGAGGTCTCCCTGCCGCATAAGAATACGCACAACGAGCTCCTCCTCTTCCGTCAGTTCCGGGAAGAGATTACGCTGGATACCTTCTGTCCGGGCAGGCTGCTCCGCTACGGCCCAGCCCATAATCTGCACAAACTCTTCCGCACTCTGGATAAGGGCGGCCTTGTTGTCGCGTATCAACCGGTTGCAACCGATGGAAGATTCGTCCGTAACACGTCCCGGAACGGCAAAACAGTCACGATGGTATCCCTCCGCCAACTCTGCAGTGATAAGGGAACCTCCCTTTGCGGCAGACTCCACCACAATGGTAGCATCACTCATACCCGCCACAATACGGTTGCGGCTGACGAAATTATGCTTGTCCGGATTCGTCCCGGTAAGGAATTCGGTCAGCAGTCCGCCTTGTGCCAGCATGTCGATGGCTGTTTTCCGGTGGACATACGGATAGATGCGGTCCAGTCCGTGAGCAAGGACAGCAACGGTAGGGAGATGATTTGCCAAAGCGGCCCGATGGGCATGGATATCTATCCCGTAAGCCAGTCCGCTTACTACCAGCACATCGGGACAAAGAACGGCCAAATCGCGCAGGAAGTCGGCACAGAATTGCTTGCCGTAATCGGTGGCACGGCGTGTACCTACCATATCGATGACATGCAGGCGGTTGAAATCGGTGTTTCCTTTAAAGAAAAGTACAATCGGCGCATCCTCACATTCGCGCAAGCGGGAAGGGTAAGCCTCATCCTTCAACGTCAGGCAGGAAAGACGATTCTTCTCTACAAACTCCATCTCCTGCTCGGCACGCAGAAAGGCAGCGGGACAATCAAGAGCCGTCACTACCCCCGGATTCACACCGGGCATGATTTCGGGGAGCTCCTTCCGCCGACTGAATACTTCGGCAGCACTGCCCATACCCTCTATTAAACGCTTTGCCCCGATATGTCCTATACCGGGGCAAAGTGTGAGAGCTATGCTGCAAATCCGTTCGTCACTGTTCATTCCACCACAGATTACACAGATTCACACGGATTGAGATAAGGGGCAAAGAGACGGTCGAACAGTTCGCTATCGCTTAACCGCCCGTTCACCACACATACGGTTTCAACTATGCCTTTGAGACAGACTTTGCCGTCGGAAGCACGGAAGATATCTTGGTAAAAGACGTACTTGATACCCTCCTTCTTCATGTAGAGTTTGGAGACAAACTCGTCACCACTCCTCAGGGGAGTCTTGAAAGCCATATTGATACGTGCCACTACCGGGTCTACCCCCTGCTCGTGCAGTCCGGCAAAGCTGACGCCGGCACTCAACAGAAACTCATGGCGCGTATGCTCCAGATAATGCTGATAATTGGCATTATTGACGATGCCTTGCAGGTCGCATTCATAGTCGCGCACCTTCATGGGAAGTTCATAGATATAATTCATATTTACTATTGGACTATTTACTATTTGATACTTAGCCACGTTGTTTCTCCACATCCAAGCCTTTGAACTTCTTCAGTTCCTCTACGCTGACCAGCTTGTAGAGTTTGTCACTGGGACGTATTTTCACCGATTTCATCGAGAAATGCTGGCCTTTCTTTACAGTCTGCACGGGTTTCAAATCGACGCGTGCCTCGTCCAAAGTGACGAATTCGGCACCCGTTGTGGGACCCGTAATCAGCAACTTGTCGCCTACGCTCACTTCGGCTGCTTCTACCAGGAACTCTGCCACACCGATGTTTGAGAAGTAGCGGATGCCCTTACCCACATAGATTTTACGTTCCGTAGCGGCAGAGCCGTAGTTCTTGGTCCATTCGCCCAAGCGTTGTCCCAAGTAGTAGCCGTCCCAGAAACCACGATTGAAGACCGTCTTCAAACGTTCGTCCCACCGGGCAATCTTCTCATCGGTGAATGTATCGTCCAGATAGGAACGGATGGCTTCTTTGTAACACTCCACTACCGTGCGCACGTACTCGGGTCCGCGGGCACGTCCTTCTATTTTGAAAACACGAACACCTGCATCCAGCATCTTGTTCATGAAGTGGATAGTTTTTAAGTCTTTGGGGGACATGATGTATTGGTTGTCCACCTCCAATTCCACATCCGTCTCCTTGTCGCGCACCGTATAACTACGGCGGCATACCTGCATGCAGGCACCGCGGTTGGCGGAGTGGTTCATCTCATGCAATGAGAGATAACACTTTCCGCTGACTGCCATGCAAAGCGCACCGTGGCAGAACATCTCTATACGTATCTGCTCTCCACTGGGACCGCAGATATTCTCCTCACGGATATGTCGGTAGATTTCTGCCACCTGCTCCAAATTCAGCTCACGCGCCAGCACCACCACATCGGCAAACTGCGCATAGAAGCGCAGGGCTTCCACATTGCTGATGTTGAGCTGTGTGCTGAGGTGTACCTCCTGCCCTATCTGCCGGGCATAGCTCATCACTGCCACATCAGCGGCAATGACTGCCGAGATGCCTGCCGCCTTTGCCGCATCTACAATGGTACGCATCAGCGGAATGTCATGGTCGTATATAATGGTATTGACGGTGAGGTAGCTCTTCATGCCATGCTCGTCGCACGTCCGGGCTATTTCCCGCAAATCGTCGATAGTGAAGGTATTTGCCGAACGGGCACGCATGTTCAGGTTCTCGATACCGAAATAGATGGAGTCGGCACCTGCTTGTATGGCTGCTGCGAGAGATTCGCGCGAGCCTACCGGTGCCATGATTTCGAAGTCACTGATTGAGTGTTTCATCATTTCTTTTTGAATTAGAGTATGCAAAGGTAGGCTTTTTTCTGTACTTTTGCGGACAAATCCGCTTAGATTATGAAGATTAAAGATATAGACCTGGGCCCACGCCCCGTATTCCTCGCCCCGATGGAGGACGTCACCGACCCTGCTTTCCGCCTGATGTGCAAGCACTTCGGAGCAGACATGGTATATACCGAGTTCGTTTCTGCCGATGCCTTGATACGCTCCGTAGGCAAGACCCAGCAGAAACTGAACATCAGCGATGAAGAGCGGCCCGTAGCCATACAGATATACGGACGGGACACCGCCACCATGGTAGAAGCCGCCCGCATTGTGGAGCAGGCACATCCGGACACGCTGGACATCAACTTCGGCTGCCCCGTGAAGCGCGTTGCCGGCAAGGGTGCCGGTGCCGGTATGCTACAGAACATTCCGCTGATGCTGGAAATCACTCGTGCCGTGGTAGATGCCGTGAAGATTCCCGTCACCGTGAAGACCCGCCTGGGCTGGGATGCCAACAGTAAAATCATCGTAGACCTTGCCGAGCAGTTGCAGGACTGCGGCATTGCCGCCCTCACCATCCACGGCCGTACCCGCGCCCAGATGTATACCGGCGAGGCGGACTGGACACTTATCGGCGAGGTGAAAAAGAACCCACGCATGCACATTCCCATCATCGGCAACGGTGATATCACCACTCCCCAACGGGCCAAAGAATGCTTCGACCTCTACGGTGTGGACGCCATCATGATAGGCCGTGCCAGCTTCGGCCGCCCGTGGTTCTTTAAGGAAGTGAAGCATTATTTGGAGACGGGCGAAGAACTCCCTCCGCTGAGTTCCGAATGGCGGCTGAACGTACTCCGCCAGGAAGTGGAAGACAGCGTCAACCTGCTGGATGAACGACGGGGCATACTGCACGTGCGCCGCCACCTGGCAGCAAGCCCGCTCTTCAAAGGGATTCCCAATTTCCGCGACACCCGGATAGCCATGCTGCGGGCAGAGACGAAGGAGGAACTGTACCGCATCTTCGAAGAGATAGAACCGTTGCTGCCATAGGAGAAAACCGCATACGATTTTTACCATCGAGTCCGATACTTGAGCAATCATCCTCACGCCCCTTCTTGAATAGCTTCTGAGAGGGGGGCTATTCAGACGCAGATGACACGCTTTGTTGCCATCCGCATAACTCACTGTCTGTCAGCAAGAAATTTTGCCAACCACTTGCCTTGCCCTTGGCAAACTTTTGCCATGCCTATGGCAAAGTTTTGCCAACGCGGTGGCAAAGCCTTGCCAATGGGAAGGCAAAACCTTGCCAACAAGGAGGCAAGAAAAAAAACATTGTTTCTTTGGCAGAAAGAAACAAGTCCCTATATTCGTCTTCCCAAGAAAGAAAGAATCCCATAAATATGTCTTTATGAAAAAGAAAAAACTGCTCAAACAGCTCATCGTAAACTTCCAGCATTCACTTCCGGCAGAAGTTTATCCGCGTACATTGGTATTGCCCACAGACAGTGGAAAGATAATCACCGTGCCCGACTAGCGGAACATCGGCTGCGCAAACCATCGCTTGAACATCCACGTGGCCAGGATATAAATGCCGAAAGCCGATACGAAACCCACGATAGAGTCTATCAGGTAATGTGCCTGGATATAGACCGTAGCCCCGCACAACAGCAGATAGAAAGGAAACAAGCAGGCAAACAGACGCTTGCTGCCACGCCATGCCATAATCATCAGTACCGTAGACATTCCGACGTGCGAACTGGGAAAAGCAGCCGTGGGGCGCTCACCCACCTGCTGGGAACTCTCCACCAGGTTGTAGAAGAAGCCGTGCTCATAGCCCGGACCGGGAAGAAGTTCCTGATGGTGATGGAAATAGTCACCGATGGACGGGAAGATACCTTGCGCCACATGGTCGCTTCCAATGGCGGGGAAGTAGAACTGCGGCCCGGCAACGGGGACGAAGATATAAATAAGGTAATAGATGAAGAAAGCGGTGACGATGACGAACGAAACCTTCTCGAAAAGGTCGAAACGATAAAGGAAATACCACACCACCACCAGCAGAATCATCGGATAATAGAAGAAGTATCCCATATTGAACGGCTCGCTCACCCACATCTGCGGAAACCTTTCACAGAACCATACAGCAGGCTGTCCGCCAAACATCCACTGCTCCACCGACGCGAACACGTGGTCGAGATTGGGGAATATCCGGTTGAACTCAAAGGTGTCGGGATACCAATAGGAAAGCAGTGACATCTGGATGGCTATGCGCACAAAGGCAGAGAACTTGCAGGGTGCCAGCCGGTAAAGATACATCAGCAGGAACGTCATACCCGCAATGACAACACGGTCTGCAAGCATCTGCACCGGATGATCCATTTCCTGAAAAAGAAACAGAATGAGAATGGAAGTCAGCAAATTGTATATCAGCGTAATCTTCTCTACCGCAAAAAGCCCCTTACGGGTTTCTACCCTTTTAAATAAATCTAAAGCCATCCCTTATCCTTATACCAGGCAATGGTTTCCTTTACACCCCGTTCCAGGTCGTACTCAGGACTGAAGCCCAGTTCCTCGACGGCCGGTGTGATGTCACACTGCCAGTTGCGTTGTTTCATTATTCTATACTTGTCCGAATTGAGCGTACTGGTCTTGTTCTGCCGCTTCGCCCAAAATTCAGCGAGCAAAGATACGACTTTCAATACAATTAACGGACATCTCAAGCGAATAACAAACGGATTGCCCAATTCTTTCCTTATCAAATCGGAAAAAGCACGGCTGCTATACACCTTCCCGTCAGCCAGGAAATAGGCGCGGCGGGACACCTGCTTCTCTATCCCGAGGAAGACGGCTTGCACGATATCCTTTACATATACAAACGTCAAGTCCTGGCGGCAGAAGCCTACAGAAAAGTCCGTATGCTGCCGGATGGACTTTGCCATAAGATAATAATCCTTCTCACGCGGCCCGTATACACCCGTCGGCCGGTAGATGACGTAGGGGAAACCCGGAATACTCTGCAAATAAAGTTCTGTTTTCAGTTTACTGAGTCCGTAGGCGGTATTGGGTGAAGGGGGGTCACTCTCCATAATCGGGTCGTAGGTCCTCTCGCGTACCGGGCCGAACACACTCAGCGTACTGATGAAGATAAACTGCTTGGGAATCATGTTCAGCTCCCTCAGCGTATCGATGAAGTATTTGGTCTGCAGATAATTCACCAAATCGAATTCGTTCTTGTCCACACACTTCGTCACACCGGCACAATGGACAATATAATCAAATTTATTGTAGGTCCCTTTATGTCCCGAGAGTTGTGCCCTCAGTTCATTGGGGTGCGCAAAGTCCAGTTCGAGGAAATGTATCTTGCGGTCACGCAGATACTCGCGGCTGCTGGACGAACGTACACCCGCCCACACACCGAACTTGCGCTTCAACGCCTCCTCCACGATGAAACTTCCGATAAATCCGCTTGCTCCTGTAATTAAAATCGATTCCACTTCTTCAGTTACAAATTACTAATTACTTTTCATCCGGTCCGTCACCTTGACGCTCCTTGTGTTACTCTGTCGCCTCGTTACTCTTCTTCACCGGCTCCACATGGATGCTGACCAGTGTTCCTTTGCCGAACTGCCTTTTCAACTTGTTCTCCACCGCCGTTGCCGTCTCGTGGGCTTCCTCCAGCGAGATGCTGCCATCCATACGCACATGCACCTCGATGGCACAATAACTGCCGATGCGGCGCGTACGAAGGTGATGCGGCGAGCTGATACCGGGAAAAGAGAGAATCGTCTTCAGTATCTCATCCTCCACCTCGGCAGGCAATGATTTCTCCAACAGTTCGTCCACACACGGTATCAACAACTGCACAGCCACCTTCATAATGAAAAAGCTGACAATAACCGCTGCCACCGGGTCCAGCACCCGCCAATGGTCACCCAAAAGAATGGCGCCACCTATACCCGCTGCCGTGCCTATGGACGAAAACGCGTCACTCCGGTGATGCCAGGCATTGGCAACAACCGCCTGCGAATTCAACTTCCTGCCCTTGAATACGGTATATTGATAAAGCACTTCCTTGAAAACGATGGATACCAATGCAGCCACCAGTGCCAGTATACCGGGTTCCTGCAGAGAGCCGCCTTGCAGGAAACGGTAAATGGAGGAAGCCCCGTTCCAGAAAATGCCGAATCCCACAAACAACAGAAAAATACCGATAATGGCAGTTGCCAGCGTCTCGTACTTGCCATGACCGTAATCGTGTCCTTCATCTTCGGGCTTTGCCGAAATGCGCACAAAAACAATGACAATAATATCTGTAATGAAATCCGACAAAGAATGTACCGCATCCGCCAGCATGGCGGCACTGTGACCTACAATACCTGCAAAGAATTTGAAGACAAGCAAGAGAAAGTTTACCACACTTCCCACAACCGTCACCCGGTAAATGTCTTTTTCCCGTGTGGCATCTGCTTTTTTGTTCAGAGTTTGCATTTCCATCTGCTTTTCGTCTAAGGTACAGCCTATCTTCACTTTGTGTGCAAATATAGTACATAAATCCATTACAATCTGTCGTTCCTTCATTATTTTCAATAGAATGATAATATTTTGAAGTCTGAGTGAACGAAGGAACATATTTATTTGTTTACTTTGCAAGAGGTAATCACCACAGATTACACAGATTGACACAGAATCTCTATTTATACATAAAATACATCATAACATTATGGCCAAAAAGAAAGAAAAGAAAGCCGGCAAACGCATGAAGAAGAAAGAGCTCGTCAAAGTACTGCTGGAATTCTTCCACACAAAGCAAGACGAAGTATTATCCCTGAAATACATCTTTGAACAACTCCACCTCACCACACATCCGCTGAAGATGCTGTGCATGGACATCTTGTCCGAACTGTCGATGGACGACTACATCACAGAAGTGGACAAGCACAAATACAAGCTGAACAACCACGGCGTGGAAATGACCGGAACCTTCCAGCGCAAGAGCAACGGCAAGAATTCCTTTATACCGGAAGGTGGAGGCGAACCGATATTCGTGGCCGAACGCAACTCGGCACACGCCATGAACAATGATAAAGTGCGTATCGCCTTCTATGCCAAGCGTCGCGGACGCGAAGCCGAAGGAGAAGTCATCGAGATACTGGAACGTGCCAACGACACCTTCGTGGGTACCCTGGAAGTTGCCAAGTCATACGCTTTCCTTGTAACGGAAAACCGTACGCTTGCCAACGACATTTTCATCCCCAAAGAAAAGTTGAAAGGCGGCAAGACGGGCGACAAAGCCATCGTAAAGGTGGTGGAATGGCCCGACAAAGCTAAGAACCCCATCGGCCAGGTAATCGACATCCTGGGGCGCGCAGGAGACAATACCACCGAGATGCACGCCATCCTGGCGGAATTCGGCCTGCCCTATGTCTACCCCGCTGCCGTAGAGAAAGCTGCCGACAAGATACCCGCCGAAATCTCCGCCGAGGAAATAGCCCGACGTGAGGACTTCCGGGGTGTGACCACCTTCACCATCGACCCCAAGGATGCCAAGGACTTCGACGACGCCCTCTCCATCCGCAAACTGAAAGGGGGACTTTGGGAAGTAGGCGTACACATTGCCGACGTGACCCACTACGTGAAAGAGGGCGGCATCATAGACAAGGAAGCCGAGAAGCGTGCCACATCCGTCTACCTCGTAGACCGCACCATCCCAATGCTCCCCGAACGGTTGTGTAATTTCATCTGTTCACTCCGCCCCGACGAAGAGAAGCTTGCCTACTCCGTCATCTTTGAAATGACGGAAAAAGGCGAAGTGAAGAACTCACGCGTAGTACATACCGTCATCAAGAGCGACCGCCGCTTCACCTACGAAGAAGCCCAGGAGATTATAGAAACCGGCAAAGGAGACTTCCAGGAAGAGGTGCTCCAACTGGATAAGCTTGCCAAAATACTGCGTGAGAACCGCTTTAAGGCAGGAGCCATCAACTTCGACCGCTACGAAGTGAAGTTCGAAATTGACGAGAAGGGCAAACCCGTCAGCGTCTACTTCAAGGAGTCGAAAGATGCCAACAAGCTGATAGAGGAGTTCATGCTGCTTGCCAACCGCACCGTAGCCGAAAAGATAGGCCGCGTGCCCAAAGGCAAGAAAGCCAAAGTGTTGCCATACCGTATTCACGACCTCCCCGACCCGGAGAAGCTGGACAACCTGGCACAGTTCATCGCCCGTTTCGGCTACAAGCTGCGTACCAGCGGTACAAAGACCGACATCTCCAAGTCCATCAACCACCTGCTGGACGACATCCAGGGCAAGAAGGAGGAGAACTTGATTGAAACCGTCTCCATCCGCGCCATGCAGAAGGCACGCTACTCCGTGCATAACGTGGGGCACTATGGTCTGGCTTTCGATTACTATACCCATTTCACCTCGCCCATCCGCCGCTATCCGGATATGATGGTACACCGTCTGCTCACCAAGTACTTGGACCAGGGAGGCCGCACCGTGTCCGAACAGAAATACGAAGCCCTCTGCGAACACAGCAGCAGCATGGAGCAGATAGCCTCCAACGCGGAACGCGCCTCCATCAAGTACAAGCAAGTAGAATTCATGACCGAACGCCTGGGACAGACCTTCGACGGCGTCATCTCCGGCGTAACGGAATGGGGACTCTACGTGGAGCTGAATGAGAACAAGTGCGAAGGCATGATTCCTATCCGCGACCTCGACGATGACTATTACGAATTCGACGAAAAGAACTACTGCCTGCGCGGACGCCGCAAAAATAAAATTTATAGTCTGGGAGATGCCATTACCATTAAGGTGGCACGCGCTAACTTGGAAAAGAAGCAGCTGGACTTTGCACTGGTGTAACCTCACCCCCGACCCCTCTCCGAAAGAGAGGGGAGAGGAGAGCAATGAATTGAAAACTTGCGAAACTTGAGTGAAGTGAAATAAAGAATAACCCTACAATATTAAATATCCCCACTTCCCCACTCCCCTCTCTTTCGGAGAGGGGCCGGGGGTGAGGCTTTGCACATGAAGACAATTACTATTACAGACCCTACACAGATTGAGGAAATTATCCGTAAATGCCCATACTGCATAGTGGGCATCACAGACCTTGAAGGAAACCCATATACGGTTCCCATGAACTTTGCCTATCAAGACGGGGTAATATACTTGCATTCCGGCCCGGAAGGCAGTAAAGTGGAGATGGTAACAAAGCACCCGCAAGTTTGCATCACCTTCTGCGAAGGACACGAGCTGGTTTATATGCACCGGCAAGTGGCATGCAGCTACAGCATGAAGTCGCGCAGTGTTATCTGTCGTGGGAAAGTACACTTCGTGGAAGACATGGAAGAGAAGCGACGCGTACTCGACATGCTGATGAAGCAATATACGGAAAATGAATGCAAATATGCTGAACCCGCCGTACGCAATGTCAAGATATGGGAAGTAAAAGTAGAGAAAATAAGCTGCCGGTCATTCGGGTTAAGACCAAGCGAACTATAAATACCATCTGCCGGTCACCTGCTCCACATTGATGGAGCGGATAACCGGCAGAAATATTTACTTTTACAACGGATATTCCTCAAATGCATACAACAGCGTCGAAAGATACCGTTCTCCCGTATCGGGCAGCAGCGCTACAATCGTCTTTCCTTCATTCTCGGGCAACCGTGCCAAGCGGGTAGCTGCAGCAACGGCAGCTCCCGAAGAGATGCCGACCAGCAGTCCCTCATACTTCGCCAGTTCGCGACCCGTACGGATGGCGTCATCATTGGATACCAGCAGCACTTCGTCTATCACGGCACTGTTATAGTTCTTCGGCACAAATCCGGCACCGATACCTTGTATTTTATGGGGACCGGGCTTCCCACCGGAAAGTACGGGAGAATCTTCGGGCTCCACAGCCACAATCCTTACCTTTGGGTTATTGGCTTTCAAGGCTGCACCCACACCACTCACTGTGCCTCCCGTACCTACACCGGCCACGAAAATATCCACCCGGCCGTCTGTATCACGCCAGATTTCTTGTCCGGTAGTACGCTCGTGCATTGCCGGATTGGCAGGGTTGTCAAATTGCTGTAGAATCAGCGAGCCGGGGTTGGCGGCTTTCAGTTCTTCGGCACGGGCTATGGCGCCTTTCATACCGTCGGCACCCGGAGTCAGTACCAATTCCGCACCGAGGGCTTTCAAAAGGTTGCGGCGTTCCAAGCTCATTGTGTCGGGCATCGTCAGTATCAGCTTGTAACCTTTGGCAGCGGCCACAAAAGCCAGCCCTACGCCCGTATTCCCACTGGTAGGTTCGATGATGGTGGCACCGGGCTTCAACAGCCCTTTTGCCTCGGCATCTTCTATCATGGCAAGCGCCACGCGGTCCTTCACACTGCCGGCGGGGTTAAAATATTCCAATTTGGCGATAACACGGGCTTTCAGACGCTTATTCTTGTTATAATTATTCAACTCCAGCAAGGGAGTGTTGCCTACCAGGTCGGTAAGGCTTTCTGCTATCTTCTTCATAATCCAACTGTTTTTAAATTCCTCATTCCCCTAAGGGAAAAGACTAACAATCCGGAGTGGAACGAGGTATGTTATTTCTTACAAGACAAAAGTAGCGCAAAATTGGTTCGTAGAAAATACCACAAATATGGTAAATACGTACTATAAATGAGGGATATGTAGGATATTTGACGAGTATTTCCTATCTTTGTTGCCACTTTTAAACTTAAGGATATCATAATGAGTCCACTCAACTTTACCCACATTTTGACACAAGCAGTCGATGAGCTATCGGAAAGCGAATCATACAAAGGACTGTTTCACCAGCATACGGACGGCAACCCGCTGCCTTCGGCAAAAGTGCTGCGCGACATCATCGAACTGGCGCGAGCCATCATCTTCCCCGGATATTTCGGAAATTCTACGGTCAACAGCCGTACGGTGACTTACCATATCGGTGTCAATGTCGAACGCTTGTTCGACCTGCTGACCGAGCAAATCCTTGCCGGCCTCTGCTTTGCAGGCGACGGCGAATGCAACTGTTGTACCGAGCTCCAACGGGAAGAAGCCGCCTTATTGGCTGCCAAGTTCATCAGCAACCTGCCGGCAATGAGACGTACACTCGCCACAGATGTGGAAGCCGCCTACAACGGTGACCCCGCCGCACAGTCGTTCGGCGAAGTCATCAGCTGCTATCCGGCCATCCGCGCCATCAGCAACTACCGCATCGCACACGAGTTGCTCAAGTTGGGTGTTCCCCTCATTCCCCGCATCATCACCGAGATGGCGCACAGTGAAACGGGAATCGATATCCATCCAGGAGCGGAAATAGGTGGTTATTTTACCATCGACCACGGTACGGGTGTGGTAATCGGCGAGACCTGCATCATCGGCAACAACGTGAAGCTGTACCAGGGTGTGACCCTCGGTGCCAAGAGCTTCCCGCTAGACGAAGACGGCAAGCCCATCAAGGGTATTCCCCGCCATCCCATTCTGGAAGACAATGTGATAGTCTATTCCAACGCCACCATATTGGGACGCATCACCATCGGACAAGGAGCCACCGTAGGCGGCAATATCTGGGTGACAGAAGATGTTCCCGCAGGAGCAAGGATTGTACAGACAAAGGCCAAGAAGTAAGTCACAAACAACCAATAAACAATTAAAATCGTAAATAACTCAAATCAGCAGTTCAAGTAGTTAAATGGTTATCAGCCACTAATGAGAGAAACGAGTGACAACTACCCAGATTGCCGATTCACATAAAGTAAATGCATAGATGAGCGAACAATCTTTTGAAATGATTGCCAAAACCTTCCAAGGACTGGAAGAGGTACTGGCACAAGAGCTGACTGCACTGGGCGCCAACGAAATAGAAATAGGCCGCCGCATGGTATCTTTCAGTGGTGATAAGGAAATGATGTACAAGGCAAACTTCTGCCTGCGTACAGCCATCCGGATACTGAAACCCATCAAACACTTCACAGCCAAGGATGCCGACGAGGTTTACGAACAGATTAAAGCCATCCGATGGGAAGACTATCTGGATACGGACAAGACCTTTGCCGTGGACGCGGTTGTATTCAGTGAAGAGTTCCGTCATTCCAAGTTCGTTTCCTACAAGGTGAAGGATGCCATCGTGGACTATTTCCGCGAGAAGACCGGCGAACGTCCCGGCGTGCGTGTCAACAAACCGGACGTGCTGCTGAACATACACATTGCCGAAACCAAATGTACGCTGTCTCTCGACTCCAGCGGCGAATCGCTGCACCGCCGCGGTTATCGCCAGGAAGCAGTAGAGGCCCCGCTGAATGAGGTGCTGGCCGCCGGCATGATATTGATGACCGGCTGGCGTGGCGAATGCGACCTGATAGACCCGATGTGTGGTTCGGGAACCATTCCCATCGAAGCGGCGCTGATTGCACGCAACATCGCTCCGGGCGTATTCCGCAAGGAGTTCGCTTTCGAGAAGTGGGTGGATTTTGACCAGGAGCTGTTCGACACGATATACAATGACGACAGCCAGGAACGTGAATTTACGCATAAGATATACGGTTACGACAACAGCCCGAAGGCAAACGAAATTGCCACACACAATATAAAGGCTGCCGGCGTAAGCAAGGACGTGGTATTGAAGCTGCAACCTTTCCAGCAATTCGAGCAACCTGCGGAGAAATCCATCATCATCACCAATCCTCCCTACGGTGAGCGTATCTCTACCAACGACCTGCTGGGCCTTTACTCCATGATTGGCGAGCGTCTGAAACATGCCTTTACGGGCAACACCGCATGGATTCTTTCTTACCGGGAAGAGTGCTTCGACCAAATCGGGCTAAAAGCCACCTCCAAGATACCTTTATTCAATGGTGCGCTGGAATGCGAATTCCGCCAGTACGAAATCTTCGATGGAAAGTACAAGGAATTCCGTGCCGAAGGCGAGGAGTTGAGCAAGGAGCGCAAAGAATTTCGTCCGGCTTCTGGGGAACGGAAAGAGTTCAAACCCGGAGAAAGACGCGAATTCCGTCCCCGATTCAGTGGAGAGAGACGTGAATTCGGTAGCGAAAGACGCGAGTTCAACGGCGAACGCAGACCAAGAGAATTCAAGGACGGCGAAAAGCGCGAATTCCGTCCGCGTGAAAGAAGAGAGTTCAAGGATGGGGAAAGACGGGAGTTCAGACCGAGGGAAAGACGTGAATTCGGTGGAGAACGCAGAACAAGGTCGGGTGAGTCTTACCCGGAAAGCAAAAGAAGAGAGGCGGGAAAGAAGGAAGAAGAATAACACGAACAATGACAAGGAGAATGAATGCAAAGAAAATAAGTAAGAGCATTCTTGCACTGCTGATAACAGTACCTGCTCTGCTTGCAACAAACGCTATGGCACAAGAACTAAAAAAGCCGACCCTGGAAGATCTGATTCCCGGAGGTGAGACCTACCACAAACCGGAAAACAAATCGTACCAGTGGTGGGGCGATGCCGCTTGTCTGGAACTTGGCATCGACAATATAGAAGGTACATGGGCTGTCAAAGGATTAGGTGCCAAGCCCGGAGAGAAATTCACTGCCATCACATTGGAAGAAGCCAACGCGCTGCTGGAAGAAAAAGGACTTGGAAAACTGCGTCACTTTCATGCTGCAAAGGCTGTCAACGTACCCCGAGGCGTCAATCTGGGTATTCAAGTCCAAATAGACCCACTCCTGCTGCTGAACACCGGCAAGTACCGTGCCCTCGTCGACTGGAAGAAGAAAAAAGTCATCTGGAGCCAGCCTTGCCCCACCCAAGCCGCAAATGAGGATTGGAACGAGGTAAGCCGCCATTTGGCTTATACTATCGGCAATAATCTCTATGTGATGACCGGTGACGGGCAAACCCTGAAAGTCACCAACGAACCGGAAGGTATCGTCTGCGGACAAAGTGTGCACCGCAATGAATTCGGCATTTCAAAAGGCACTTTCTGGAATCCTGCCGGGGACCTGCTGGCCTTTTATCGAATGAACGAAAGCATGGTCACCCCCTATCCATTGGTTGACATCACGACAAGAATAGCACTGGTGGATAAAATACGCTACCCCATGGCCGGCATGCTCAGCCATCAGGTAAAGGTAGGTATCTACAATCCGGCTACTCAAAAGACCATCTACCTGGACATGGGCGACCCAAAAGACCGCTACTTCACCAACATCACCTGGGCACCGGATGGTAAAAGCCTCTATCTGATAGAGCTAAACCGAGACCAAAACCACTCCAAACTGTGCCGGTACGATGCGGAAAGCGGAAAGCTGCAACAAGTGCTCATCGAAGAGAGACATCCCAAATATGTGGAGCCGCAATCTCCCATTCTATTCCTGCCATGGGACAGCCACAAGTTCATCTATCAAAGCCAGCGTGACGGCTTCAACCATCTGTACCTATACAATACGGAAGGGGAACTGCTGAAGCAACTCACCTCCGGCCCCTGGCTTGTACAAGACATCGTAGGTTTTAACCGGAACACGAAAGAGCTCATCATCAAGAGTACGGAAATCTCTCCTTTGCAGAGTAACCTTTACGCTGTCAACCTGAAGAATGGCAAACGCAGCTTGATAGGAGACCCAACCGGCATGCACTCGGCACAAATCTCCGGTTTCATGGGAACTTACCTCATCGACAATGCCTCTTCGCCCACTTGCCCCCGTATCATAAAACTGATGTCCACCAACCCGAAAAAACAACGGGAACACACACTGCTGACAGCCAAGAACCCCTACGAAGGCTTTGAAATGCCCAGCATAGAAGTAGGCACCATCAAAGCCGCCGACGGCAAGACAGACTTGTACTACCGCCTGATAAAGCCTGCCGACTTCGACCCGGCAAAGAAGTATCCCGCCATCGTCTACGTATACGGCGGCCCGCACGCCCAGATGATAACGAACGGCTGGATGAACGATGCCCGCGGCTGGGACATCTACATGGCAAACAAAGGCTACATCATGTTCAGCCTCGACAACCGTGGCAGCAGCAACCGTGGACTGGAGTTTGAAAACGCCACCTTCCGCCAGCTGGGCATCGAAGAGGGCAAAGACCAGGTGAAGGGCGTAGAATTCCTGAAAAGCCAGCCTTATGTGGACGGAGAGCGTATCGGCGTGCACGGCTGGAGCTTCGGAGGACACATGACTACGGCGCTGATGCTGCGCTATCCCGAAATTTTCAAGGTAGGCGTTGCCGGCGGACCGGTTATCGACTGGGGATACTACGAGATAATGTACGGTGAGCGCTATATGGACACTCCGCAAGCGAACCCGGAAGGCTACAAGCAGACAAATCTGAAAAACCTTGCCGGTAACTTGAAAGGACATCTGCTCATCATACACGACGACCACGACGACACCTGCGTGCTGCAGCACACCCTTTCATTCATGAAGGCGTGCGTGGATGCCCGTACCTATCCCGATTTGTTTATCTATCCCACGCACAAGCACAACGTCCTGGGACGCGACCGTGTGCATCTGCACGAGAAGATAACAAGATATTTTGAAGAATATCTTTAATGTACAATGTACCATATACAATGTACAATTTGCTATGCAGTGCGGGCGTGCAAATAGGGAGTAGATGGTAGAAGAAAGAAGAGAATAAAAGAGAGAATAAATCATTAAGTATAACAATCTGTACAACTTACCTGATGCCCCACAGCACAGACAAATTGTACATTGTAAATTGTAAATGAACCCATGAAAGTATTATTATTAGGCTCCGGTGGCCGCGAACACGCTCTGGCATGGAAGATTGCCCAAAGCCCGAAAGTAGAGAAACTATATATTGCGCCCGGCAATGCAGGTACAAGCGAAGCAGGCGAGAATGTGAACCTGAAGGCGACAGACTTTCCCGCACTCAAGGCCTTTGCCCTTGAGAAAGAAATCGACATGATTGTTGTGGGTCCCGAAGACCCGTTGGTACAAGGCATCTTCGACAGCTTCAAGGAAGACCCTGCCACCTGCCATATCGACATCATCGGCCCCACCGCCAAAGGTGCTACACTGGAAGGTAGCAAGGAATTTGCCAAAGGCTTCATGATGCGCCACAACATCCCCACTGCCCGCTACAAGAGCATCACCGCCGACAACTTGCAGGAGGGACTCGACTTCCTCGCTTCCCTCGAAGCGCCTTACGTACTGAAGGCCGACGGACTGTGTGCAGGCAAGGGCGTGCTGATTCTCCCCACACTGGAAGAAGCTCAGAAAGAGCTGAAGGAAATGCTGGACGGCATGTTCGGCGATGCCAGCGCCACGGTAGTCATTGAAGAGTTCCTCAGCGGCATCGAATGTTCCGTATTCGTGATGACAGACGGCCGCCACTATAAGGTATTGCCCGTAGCCAAAGATTACAAGCGTATCGGCGAAGGCGACAAAGGCCTCAACACCGGCGGTATGGGCAGCGTTACTCCCGTACCTTTTGCCGACGAAACATTTATGGAAAAAGTACGCACCCGCATCATCGAACCTACCGTAAACGGTCTGCTGGAAGAAGAAATCGGCTACCAAGGCTTCATCTTCCTGGGACTTATCAACGTGAAGGGCGAACCGATGGTAATTGAATACAACGTCCGCATGGGCGACCCCGAAACCGAAAGTGTGATGCTACGCATCAAGAGCGACCTGGTAGACCTACTCGAAGGCGTTGCCCAGGGCGACCTCGACCAGCGTACACTGGAATTCGACTCACGCACAGCCGCTTGCGTCATGCTGGTAAGCGGAGGATATCCGGAAGCCTACGAAAAGGGCAAGGTGATGACCGGATTCGAGAAGGCTGCCGAAACAGACAGCATCCTCTTCCATGCCGGAACAGCCACCAAAGACGGACAGACCGTAACTGCCGGTGGCCGTGTCATCGCCGTCTGCTCCTATGGTGAAACAAAGGAAGAAGCCTTGCAGAAGAGCTACCGCGTGGCCGACATGATAAACTTCGAGAAGAAATATTTCCGTCGCGACATCGGATTTGACTTATAAATGAGAACGAAGAGATTCCAGAACCGGATAACGGCAGGGCGGTTCACACTACCCACCGCTATCCTGATTTCAGTATCCTGCTGGATACTGATCGCTGTTCTGTTGCCCGAGACGGAGACACAGCAAAGCGGATATTCCCTTTGGGAAACATTCTGCGACTTCTGCATCCCCACCTGGGCAAACCGTCTCTTCAGCTTTATTCTGTATGCCGTCATCGGGTACTTCCTAATACAGCTCAACAATACGTTCGCCATCATCCGGATGCGGGCATCGGTACAGACTTCTGTCTACTTCCTGCTGATATCCGTCTGCCCCAGCCTGCACATGCTGTATGCGGGAGACTTGGCAGCCGCCTCCTTCCTGGTGGCACTGTTTTTCCTCTTCAAGAGCTACCAGCAGGCACGGCCCACAGGCAGTCTCTTCCACGCCTTTGTCTTCATCGGACTGGGCAGCCTGCTTTTTCCGCAGCTCATGCTGTTTGTCCCCATCTTCTGGATAGGTGCCTACAACTTCCAGTCTCTCCAACCCAAAAGTTTCTTCGCTTCCTTGGTAGGATGGAGCGTACCCTACTGGCTGTTGCTGGGACACGCCCTCTACTACGGGCAAATGGAACTCTTCTGCCAGCCCTTCCGCGAGCTGGTGACCTTCGCTCCCACCCGGTTCGACTATCAGCCGTGGGAACTCGCCACCCTCGGGTATCTCCTTGTTCTGTTCATCGTCAGCGCGGCACACTGTCTCATTGCCGGCTATGAAGACAAGATACGCACCCGAAGCTATCTACACTTCCTCATCCTGCTGAATTTCTGCATCTTTGTCTATATCGGACTGCAACCGGTATTGAGTGTCCACTTGATGTCCTTCCTGCTCATCGGTGTCAGCATCCTGGCGGGACACTTGTTTGTACTGACAAATAGCCGCAGTTCCAATATATTCTTCATTTGTGCATTTATCGGATTATTCATTCTATTAGGATTCAACATATGGACGCTTTTGTAGATACACTCGTACAGCTGCTGATTGACTGGGGATATGTCGGTCTGTTCATCTCTGCCCTATTGGCAGGAAGCATCATTCCGTTCAGTTCCGAGATAGTGATGGTAGCACTGGTCAAGGTCGGTCTGAGCCCGGCACTGTGCGTACTCTCCGCCACCTTGGGAAATACGCTGGGAGGCATGACGTGCTACTACATGGGACGTCTGGGACGTATAGACTGGATTGAGAAATATTTCAAGGTAAAAAGGGAAAAGATAGAACGGATGCAGCATTTCCTCCAAGGGAAAGGGGCACTGATGGCTTTCTTCGCCTTTCTGCCTTTTGTGGGAGAGGTCATAGCCATTGCACTGGGCTTCATGCGCAGTAATCTGATGCTGACCACCACGTCCATGTTTGCAGGGAAACTGGTGCGCTACATAGCTATGCTGTGGGCACTGCAAGGAGCCATTTCGATGATGAATTATTGACATGTAGTGAGTTTGAGCAATAGATGTATAGATACAACGCGTTGGATGTATAGATGCAACGTGCTGGATGTATAGATGCAGCACGCTGGATATATAGGCGCAACAACACGCTGAATCACAGAGAATTAAACTAAATAAAAACATTCAACAAAAGCAGAAGTGATGCAACGAATCATAGAGAAGACGGAAGACGGAAGTGCGACACTGTTTGTACCGGAACTGAATGAACATTATCATTCGGTAAAGGGGGCACGTACAGAGTCACAGCACATCTTCATCGACATGGGACTGAAAGCATCCGCTACTGCCCGCCCGCATATCCTTGAGATCGGTTTCGGCACCGGACTGAATGCCCTGCTTACACTGGAAACTGCCGAAAAGGAAAAGAGACCTGTGCACTATACCGGTATCGAACTCTATCCGCTTGCATGGCCGGAGGTGGATGCGCTAAAATATAGCGACAATCCTCTGTTCGAGGAACTGCATCGGGCTGCGTGGGAAGAAGAAGTTGCCATAACTCCTTATTTCACACTGAGAAAAGTGCAGGCAGATGTCGAAACAATAAGCATCGACAGTTTGTTAATGATTAATAAATCTCCGTTCGACGTTGTCTACTTCGATGCCTTTGCACCCGAAAAGCAACCGGGAATGTGGGAGGAAAAAGTCTTCCGGAATATCCATGCCGCCATGAGCACCGATGGCGTGCTGACCACCTACTGCGCCAAAGGAGTAGTACGCCGCATGCTGCAAGCCGTAGGATTCAAGGTAGAGCGTCTTCCAGGCCCCCCCGGAGGGAAACGGGAGATACTGAGGGGAAGGAAAGAGGAAGTGATAATGGATAAGGAATAGTTGATAATGGATAGTTGATGCCCCCTGCCACAGCGCAGCCAAATTGTAAATTGTAAATAGTAAATTGTAAATGAAAAAGTTTTGTTTTTTACTCCTCATAGCCACCTTGCTCTTCTCGTGCAAGCAAGGAGGCCAACAGAACAAGAAGAATGACGATAAACCCGTGATTACCGTCACCATCGAGCCGCTGCGGTATTTCACCGAAGCCATTGCCGGCGATGAATTCACCGTCGTCAGCATGGTGCCCAAAGGTTCAAGTCCGGAAACCTACGACCCCACGCCCCAGCAGCTCGTCGACCTTGCCCAAAGCAAGGCCTATTTCCGCATCGGCTACATCGGTTTCGAGCAGACATGGACGGAAAAACTGACGGACAATGCTCCCCACCTGCAATTCTTCGATATGTCCGAGAATGTGGAACTTATTCTGGACGATACCCATGCGCATCACCATAAAGACGGGCATGTACACGAAGGCCATACGCACGCCGGTGGTGTGGAACCCCACATCTGGAATTCCACCATCAACGCCCAAATCATTGCCGGAAATATTCTGAATGCACTCTGCGCCATAGACAAAGCCAATGAAAACGCCTACATGGAACGTTACAACGCACTCATCCGGCGGATAGAGCATACAGACAGCCTCATCTGCCAGATGCTTTCCAGCCCGAATGCCGACCGTGCCTTCATGATTTATCATCCGGCACTTTCCTACTTTGCCCGCGACTACAACCTGCACCAGATTCCTATCGAAGCCGGTGGAAAGGAACCCTCTCCCACCCATCTGAAGAACCTGATAAACTCCTGCAAGAAGGAGAAGGTACGCGTCATCTTTGTACAACCGGAATTCGACCGCCGCAATGCCGACCTTATCGCCCAGCAGACCGGAACCCGGGTGGTGGCTATCAATCCCCTCTCATACGACTGGGAGGAGGAGATGATGAATACGGCCAGAGCGCTTGTAAAAGAGTAAACGATGATTCTGTCCATTTAACGAAGAAGAAGCTATGCCTGCATCCCCCATTATAGAGATAAAGAACCTCAGCGCCGGATACGATAACCGGACCGTACTGCATGATATAAACCTGATTATCTACGAACGTGATTTTCTGGGCATCATCGGTCCCAACGGTGGTGGAAAGACTACCCTTATCAAATGTATACTGGGACTGCTGAAACCCACCGCCGGGGAAATTCTATATCACTCCTGCCCCCCATCCCCCTCCGAAATTGCCAATTGTCAATCATCAACTGTCAATTGTCAATTATCTATGGGTTACTTGCCCCAGTACAGCAGCATCGACCGGAAATTTCCCATCACCGTAGAGGAGGTCATCCTTTCAGGACTCAGCAGCAAGAAGCCGCTGGCTTCACGCTTCACCGCCCGGCACCGCGAGAAAGCCTCTGCCGTGATAGCCCGCATGGGGCTGGAAGGCATGGAGCAGCGTGCCATCGGCGCTTTGAGCGGCGGACAGTTGCAACGTGCCCTCCTGGGCCGTGCCATCATCTCCGACCCGCAGGTGGTGATTCTCGACGAACCCAGCACATACATCGACAAGCGTTTCGAAGCCCGCCTCTACGAACTGCTGGCAGAGATAAACAAGGATTGCGCCATTATTCTCGTCAGCCACGACATCGGCACGGTGTTGCAGCAAGTCAAGTCCATTGCCTGCGTCAACGAAACCCTGGACTACCATCCCGATACCGGCGTTACGGAAGAATGGCTGGAACGCAACTTCAACTGCCCGATAGAGTTGCTGGGGCACGGGACACTGCCGCACAGGATATTGAAAGAACACAAGCATTCTCACGGATGACTGGAAGCAAAGGAGGCCGGCCCATTGTAGAACCGACCTCCCGTTACCCTTCCGAATAACTATCCGACAATCTTCTTACCCGTCATTTATATTGGAAAGCCTTATACGAATGGGGCAGTAATGACAAACGGAAAGAGTTCTTTGGTGTCACCGGACGCCTGCTCTGTACGGGTTCGGCAGGAAGGGAAGCCAGAATATCCCCATTCTCCAGATTTTCCAACCTCGTCACCTCATCATCAGTAACAATACGCACTTCCACCGGTTCATCATTGAAGTTCTCCACCACCAGTGTTTTATTGTCATACACAAACAATCCGACTTTGGAGGGAGCCTCCAGATAGATATCCATATCCCTACTCATAATGCGGCGAATCTCATTCAAGGCTTTTGCCGGAAAATCATATAAATTTCCCATATCATCGGGAATGGTCAATACATATAGATTGCCGGCGGCATAGGGAGCTCTCAACAAAATAGGATATCCCGATACTCCTCCCGTCAACGGACGGCCCGCACTGACTACTTCCCAAGCATCATTCGTATAATACTGAACCTGCGGTATCAATAAATCGCGTTCGGCTTGTCCGTATCGGCCAAAATCATTGACAAGAGCTTTCAAATCGGTACAACGCAACTCTACTATTTCGGCAATTTTTTCAGGAATGGCTTTCAGCAAGCCGCTTGTAATCACCACATCCCGTCCGCTTTGCAATTGCTTCCTAATGTCGGTCATGAGCTCCGGAGCTTGAGCCGCCTGGGCAGTCAGCAGCACCACTTGTTGGTCTTTCGGAAAAACGGGACGTATATCCATCGGCAAACCTATCATGCCCAGATAATTCTGCAAGAAATCATCCCCCGCCACATGAAAAGGCTTGTAGGACTTGATGCCAATGGGGTTACCCAACTTACCTACCAGTTTATCAGTCTGTTTCAATACAACATCCGCAATGCGTGCCATGGTGGTAGGCTCTATGGAAGTTCCGTTCTTCTGCCGGATAGGGGCAGTCATCTCATCATAATTAAAGCTGGTGCCCATGCCCTGCCAAGGGGTACGGAACCTGGGAGACAACTTCACGCCCAGAAGCTGGTTATAGGCAAAGAGAATGATTTCGGGAGCCTTGGCAAGCATGGTCAGATGCAGCTGCTCAGCATAGCGGTCCATACCCAGATTCAGTCCACCGGAGTCCACCCATCCTCCACCATTGTAGCCCGGACGCAGATTATCAAAATAACGGATAATATTATAGCTTAGATAATTCTGCAGATGCTGGTTGCCGGCAGGGTCCCTTGTTTCGGTACCCGTCCAGACACCGTCAAAGAGTTGGGGACCTTCCTCCAGATTAAAGCCCAAACCTTGGAAATGGTCGTACCAGTTGGGATACTTGATGATTACCTTTACACGAAGATTCACCTTCTTGGCAGGTTTCAGCACAAGGTCGCGCCCGGCTTCAGTCATCAGCTTCAAACGGTATTCCGTCCAGCTCTGCGTACCTTTGGCTTTTATCTCTATGTCCGACTTGCAACTGGTGAAGAAAAAGTCATCCAGAATAAACTCGTCAAAGTGCTTTGCCGTATGTTCTGCAATCTTTCGCACCATCTCACGATGCTCGGGATTGGAATAGCAGAACGTCTCGAAACTGTTCGCCTCGTTGATGGTGTAGGTAATTCCTCCGGCAGTCTCTATTCCCCGGTCATGGAAAAATTTCTTAGCTTGCTCCAGGGTGGCGTCATCCACAATCAGTAAATCACGATGTGTTTCCAAATAAATCTTGTCCACTTCCAACTGTTGTGAAATCACATTCCAAGTCGAATCCAGCCAATGGATGTCCTTCATCTTGTCTACCTCGTAGGCACGTACATAAACCGATACCTTAAAATTGTCATAAGCTTTTGCCTGCATGGCCATAGTGCAGACCATGCAGAGCAGAAAAGCTACAATTACAAACTTATCTACCTTTATTTTACTGTTCATTACCATTCAATATTTTCTGAGATGCCAATACCATATACATAAACCACGTAGCATGTCCGCCCAAACAGTACTCACCTTCCTGCCATAAGAACGGGAAATGAAGTAATTCGGGCAAGTCGGGACGAATCAGATTTGTACCCGGAGACACTCCACCCGGAATATAAGACCAGTCGGCACGGTTGACACCATAGGCGGCTTTCATTGTTTCGGCACCGACTCCCGTTACAAACGCTGCCTGATTACGTCCCGGATGCATACCGAGCAGGTATTGGACAGCATTGAAAATATAGTCCGGTGCAAACAAGTCAGGATAGGCAGCATGCAGGTAACAGTAATTGTAGCCCAGATGCTGGGGTTCCCATGAACCGGAAGAACGGTTACCTCTGTCATGCGGCACTCCATACGGAGTTTTACTGCTATACTCCTGATACATAGCCTGCAACTCCGGCAGTGCTTTGCGAACAACCTTGCTGAAACGTGCATTTCTCACAGCTTTGTCGAAACGTCCGATGAACCAACCCGTCTGACGGATATTCTTGCAGATGAAATCCTGCTGCTGCAAAACGAAATCACGGTACTCCACTTCCTTTGTCGCCAGATAAAGTTCTACGGCAGCATGTACCTTGGCTGTCAGCACCCGGTTGTTGTCGCAGCGGGTAATCCTGAACAATTCACGGGCTATCTCCAGACAATCCGCTCCCAATGCATCGTTATGTCCCTTCAAGACACGTGAAATACCTGCCAGCCAAGCGGCTACCTGAAGTTCCCTACCAGGGTTGTCTTCCGTAAACACCCAGCGGTCGTCGGCAGTCCCACTGACATGGTCTGTATGGGCCGACGCATCACCCAAGTGTGCATACTGGCGTACGGTAGGACACAGAATCCCTCTGTAGAGACGCCCCAGAGCCTTCCAACCCGCCACTATCGTCAAAGCACCGTTTTCCACCTGCTGCAACAAGTCATTCTTTCCATCCGGCTGGTGAATCTCGACTATCTTCTTTTCAAAATCTATGGAAGTCTCGTCCCAATAGGTACCAAAGTTCTCACAAGCCATGGCAAGTATATAGGCCTCGCCTGCCTGGGATTCCACACGCAGGTCATAGTCCCCCGCATCGTGCCATCCACCCACATTCAGCCCTGGAACCAAATCACCCGGCTGGTACTTACAAAGAGTAGAGGTTCCCTGAGTATATCCGTCTATATGGTTGATATCGGTTTTGGCCATACGTGCATCGTCATAATGACAGAAGTCATGCCATACACGGTATTTTTCGTTCACACGCATGTGGCACATCTGTACCGGCAAGAAGTATTCCACCTCTGCCTGCCAGATACCCTTGTCCCACACATCTTTGGCAATGCGGAACACCGGAGAAGCAGCATCGCCGTACATTACCTGATAGAGCCCTTCTTCCGTCACTTCCGTGAAATCGAACTGCAGATAGTGGTAGCGTTGGAAATCTCCCCAATCCTTGGCAGCCTGCTGCTTTACCAGTTTCCTGCCATCGGCAGCAACGCGATAAAGGGCAGGTTGCTTGAAGTCTGTATCCCGTTTATCCAACTCAATGACAGCCACTTTCTTCTGTCCAGGATGGTAACCTACTTGAGAGGCTTGCACCACCGGTGCATAACGCCAGTCTTTAGTGACTGTCGGACGGATTATCCATTTCACCGCACCTTCCTTTGTCCCTGCCGGGAACTCCGAACGGAGCACAAACCAACCGTTGTTATGATTTATCCTTCCATCATACAGCAACAAGTCTCCTTTCTCACTTTCAATCGTAATCTTTGCCAAATCATCCTGAGGATTGAGTACAAACTTTTTCCCTGCGGCCAAAGGAGCAGAGACGATATCATCGGCAATCATCGGGTTATAAGTCTTTCTATCCAACAGCAACTGGTCCAAATCAGCTTTCCCGTCAGGATTGAAATCTCCGATATGCTCCATATTGGAAGACTGTTTCATGGTGGGCCCCATCGCCTGGTGGGGAAAGACTCCCGTCCGGTTGTCCATAATCCACGGCTTGCCCAGCAAAGTGGAAGGTACCAATTCCAGATTAAAGCCCAACTTGCCGGCAAACCGCTCGGGCACTGGTTGGTCCAAATCAACGGTCAATACCAGATAATCCTTCTCGCCTTTGACCTTAATGGTATAGCCAAAAACAAAATCCGGATAAAGCATCGGATTAAAGCCTGCCATGTGTTTGGCCGAATCCGGATAACTCAATGTGACACGGATTTCATTGTCAGCCTCATCCACCACCCGGCTTCTCATCTTGGGCAATCCCTGCCACTGCCCTTGCGAGATTTCAAAGCGCACATCTCCATTGGCAGCCCTGCGGTCTCCATTCAAAACAAGGGTCAGTCCTCCCTGGTGTCCTTCAGGGTAGACGTCACTGAACACCATCACATTGGCCCCGCCATTCTCAAAATATCCCGATGGATTGATTCTGAAATCCTGGGCGTGCAGCCCCATACAAAGCATCAGTGATGCTGCACCTGCTATAAATTTCTTCATAAATACTATTTTAAACGATTATGTATTTCTACTCCCAAGCGTACCGTATGATATGGGCAACGCCACATACTCACTTTGGGAGTATCCTTCTTGGGTTCTCCATCAAAACAATCACTGTACCATTCACCGTATTCCCGGTCTATCATACAGTCCTTTACGAAAGTCCAAACCGTATCGGCCGATTGCAGATAAACGTCATTCCCGCTGATTTGCCAGGCATTGACACAAGCTATCATCGTTTCAATCTGGCCCCACCATGAGGCATGCCCGGTTGTTCTTCCGCCCTTCTTTTCATACATCATATACCCTTTGTCACTCAGTCCTTCCGCCAAGCAAGCATCCGTCACATCCAGCGCAAGCCGATTCGCCCTATCCATCAGTTGCCGGTCTTCTAACACACGGGCAGCCTCACAAAGCAGCCATCCCGCCTCTACATCATGTCCATAAGAGTCCATCTCAACCAGACTGTTCCATGCATTATCAAAGAACAAATTAAAATGTCTCTTTGAAGAGTCATAAATGCGGTCCATAAACAACTCGGTGCAGAATTCGAGTCTTTTCCTCAGTCCGTCGTCTTTCCAGCACTGATATAAAAGGGTATAAGCCTCCAGCACGTGCAAATGCGCATTCATAGTCTTGGGTGCATTGTTATCATAATTATCCAGTTGTTTCCAATCTTCAGTAAAAGATTCCACATAACCGTCATATTGCGGTTCGCGGCCTTTCTCCTCCAAGGTATGATATAAACCGACAGCCATATCCAGACTCTCGCTGTTACCTGTTGCCAGATAGTGTTCAGCCAGCCCATAGATGGCGTAGGTCATGGCATACGTATATTTGGAAGCATTCAGCACCTCACCGTCAGGATTGACCAGCCAATATACCCCACCATGTTCCTTGTCTATAAATGTATCAATGAAGTAGCGTTGCGATTTATCCGCAAGCTTCAGATAAGCCTCATCCTTAAACGTACGGTATGCGGCAGAAAAACTCCACAGAATCCGGGCATTCAGAACCCCTCCTCTCGGAGCATCCACTACCGGAGTACCATTCCGCAATACAGTTCCATAAAAACCGCCGTCGGGAGCCACTGCATAATCCATCCAAAACGGCAACACGCTGTCTCTGACATTCGTGACAATCTCTGTACGCATGCGTGTCTGCATATCTGTCTCCCCTGAATGCGACCGGCAGCCTGCCAGACAAGACGCAACCAGCAGTGCTATCCAATAAAACATCTTCCTTTCCATAATTATTCTCTAAAACCATCAAACTTTTCCTTGTATAATTCCCCGTTTATCAGAAACTGGTGTTCGTCGTCTCAAGTACTGGTGTTTGTCATGTCAGACACCGGCTTTCATCACGACAGACCCTGACGTCTATCACAACAACTACTGGTGCCTGACATTTCACTCACAAATATTTTATTATTAAGTGTTTATTTATAATTTATCAATATCCCGGATTCTGGTCAGCCTGATTGATGAGCGGGTTGGTCAGAATCTCATTCGTCGGAATCGGGAAGATTTCCTGATAAGCCTCGTGCTCAAAGAAACGGAATGAGTCACCAGTCTGCAGACAAGCCTCTTGTGAAGAGTTGGCTACTGTTTTCGGATATTCGGCGGCAAACCATTCTTTGCACATACCCATACGGCACAAATCATGGTAAAGCGAGAACTCGGCATTGAATTCATGGCGACGCTCTATAATCAGCGCCACCTTCCATACCGGAGAAGTATAGCCTTTGGCTGCTTTATAGCTTGTATAATAGGTCTCTGCATCCGGCACTTCCACCGTCTGGGTATTCAACATGTCGGCGGGTAGGTCAATCATCGTCGCTCCCATCTCCAAATTACCCCAAGCACGGTTACGTATCTGACGTATCATGTTCCATCCGGTAGCGTTGTCACCTGTCTCGAAACAACATTCTGCATAGTCGAGCATGATGCCTGCATAACGCTTCAAAGTCAACGAAATAGGATTGAATACTTTGTTGTTCTCACCTGGCTTGCATCTCCAGTATTTCAAGGAATAAACAGTAGGCATATTTTCGGAACCTTGGAAAAGACCGTCAAAACCACTTGTCACCCCTACAGTCTGCCCGGTAATGGGATGCGTATCCCCTTTGGCAACAGCAGAGTATTGGCGGCGTTTGTCACCCGGTTCAAAGGAACGTACAAACTCCCAAGAAAGACAGAGAGACCCCCAGCCTCCCCATTCGGGTGCCGCACACATATATCCGTACCACATCATGGCATCTGAAGACGAATCGGCTCCCCAGCCCATATATCCTTGTTCATGATACATCACCTCAAATACAGATTCTTTGGTCCAATGTGTATCCCAGGCATGCAGGTTACCGAAGCAGGGCTCCAATGAATAGGTTCCACTGTCCACTATATCCTTTAGTTCCGTCTTGGCTTTCGTAAAGTCTTTCTTCAACATATACAGCTCGGCCAAATAAGCTTTGCAGAACCCCTTGGTTATACGTCCGTATTCACCATTCATGGGTAACCAGTCCAGATGGTCGCGTCCAAAAGACAAATCTTCCTCGATAGCCGCATAAGTCTCATCCACGGATTCCGGACGTGCCTTTCCTACCGAAGTAGTATAGGTTTCACCGGTAAGCAACATCGGTACCCTTCCGAAAAGTTTCGTCAGGTAAAGGTAGTTATAACCGCGGATGGCACGTGCTTGCGCTTCATAAACGGTCTTGGAATTGCTGTCCGCAAATATAGAGGCATCCGCCGTCTCCAGGCCAGCCAGGAAACGGTTTGCACGGTCCACTGCACGATAACTCATCCGCCATGCAGTCTCCAGGGAACCCTTATCGGGTTTCCAGGCATGACGCTGCCATTCCGCATCCCAACCGGAAGCCTGACAGTCCATCGTAGAATGGTTGGCAGCAAATACCTGAGGCTTGAATCCCCATGTTTCGTCATCACCGGAACCGTGCTGGTCCGTATAAAAGGTATCATAAAGTCCGTTCAATCCGGAAAGGACATTCTCCTCCGTTTTAAACATGAAATCTGCCGGAAGAATATCGTAATGATCCACTTCCAAATAATCGTCACAAGACGTTACGGTGCTTAAGGCCAGCACACCGATCAACAGTTTATATAAGTTGTTCATAATCATATTTTTTATCCGTTAGTATTAGAACTGTACACTCAGACCGAAAGTAACCGACATCGGGAACGGATAACGTCCTCCGTCAAATCCCGAATACAATACATTGGAGTCACCGACTTCCGGATCGCCGAACTTATTGTACGAAGAGATGGTACATACATTGTCGACACTGACAAATACGCGTGCATTTTCCATTTTCACCGGTTTCAGCACATTCTTCGGGAATGTATATCCTATCTGAATATTTGAAATCTTCAGATAATCCCCCTTCTGGATGTAGGCGTCGGACACACGCATGTTCTTATTATAGTCTGTCTTGGTGATACGCGGATATTTGGCGCCGGTATTCGAAGATGACCATGCATTATTGATATATTCCTTCAGTACATTCTGATAACCGCCGTCGGGTGCATAGACTGAGGTCAAGCGGGCCGAAGAATAAGAAAGGATATCCATACCGGCTACACCGTACAAGTTCATCGAGAAATCAAAGTTTTTCCAGGAAGCGGTAAGGTTCATTCCGTAAGTGAACTTGGGATATCCATTGCCTATAACAGTACGGTCGGCATCGGTAATCTGCCCATCACCATTCAAATCAACAAACTTATAGTCGCCGGGCTGGGTAGTCTTGTCCTGATATACACCACTTTCAACTCCCTTTTCAACCGCCAGCCTATTCATTTCATCAATTTCGGCCTGGGTTCTGAAAATGCCTTCTACCTTCCAGCCATAGTAGGAACCTACAGGATAGCCGTTCTGTGTAATGGAGTGGTTGTCCCAGTTGTCGCCATCTTGTGCTGACCCTGACTTGCTGAATATCGGATCGCCGACTTCAATAGCCTCGTTCTTCAGGGTAGACCCATTCAGCCTTATGCCGATATTCCAATCGCTGAAGCTCTTGTTCCACGCAGCAGTAAACTCGAAACCTGAGTTACGGATATGTCCCGCGTTAGTATAGACATTGGAGAAACCGGTAGAAGGACGAATCTGGCGATACAGAAGCAGATCCTTTGCGTCACGGATAAAGTAATCGGCAGAGAAAGAAAGCTCATTGTTCATAAAGGCAAAATCAATACCGATATTTGTCTGCTCATTGGTTTCCCATTTCAGGTTGGTATCAATTTCTTTCTGCTGGGCAATACCGGCACCGTTAATCACACTCGAACCATTAAAGAACCAGTACATTGCATTTGCCGAAGACAACTGTGCTATGGACAAGTTGGTACCATTGCCCGCATTACCGGTCTGTCCCCATCCGGCACGCAACTTCAAGTTACTGAACATTTCTAAATCCTTAATGAACTTTTCCTCGGAAAGACGCCAAGCTACAGAAGCGGAAGGGAATGTACCATAACGATTGCCGGCACCAAAGTTCGAAGAACCGTCGCGGCGTACCGTTGCAGTCACAATATAGCGGTCGTTCAAAGTATAAGTCAGACGGCCGAAGTAAGAAAGGAATCTTGTCTTCAAATCCAGCCCACCATCCGTTTGCTTAGACGATGGGTCATTGGTCAATGAAATTTTGCGGATGTTGTCTGCCGGAAAATCGTTGGCACTGGAATTCAGCCAGGCACCGTTCGTATCTCTGGTAGAGAAACCGGCCATTGCACTTACGCGGTGATGCTCATTGGACCAGTCATAGTTCAAGAACGCTTCCAGACCGAGTGAAGTGGACTGGCTCTGGTTCAGCGAGAACGAGTCCTTACGGTCTTGAGTTCCAAAGGTTCTATCATTATAGGCTGTATAGCCATTATAACCTTTTGTATAATAATTATAACTGGCAATAGTCTTGAAAGTCAACCCTTTGTACAAATCGAGTTGTAGGAAAGCACTAGCAAGCAGACGGTCCCATTTATTAATACTGTCGGCAGTCTTGGCAGCAGCAACCAGATTGTCAGCTCCCTTGTTCACGTCTCCATTGCCTTCTTTCTTGTAATGTCCCCAAGTACCGTCGGGCAACACAATAGGCATGGAATAGAAAACACCGTCCTCTACATAATCCATGGTTGGAATGGCTTGTGCATAGTTTCTCAGGTTGCCTCCTCCCATCTTTTCCGAATGTGCATAGTTCAAGTTCAAGCCTACATGCAGGAAGTCTTTCACTTTGTGAGTGATATTAGCGCGTGCCGTCAAGCGTTTAAAATTCGACTCAATCACGATACCCTGGTTGTTCAAATAACCCAGAGATAAATTGGCTTGGGTATTTTCGCTGCCTCCCGAAGCAGAAAGATTATAGTTCTGCTGTAATGCCGTGCGTGACATTTCGTCCTGCCAGTCAATGCTATTCAGTCTGCCTATGTAATCCTCGCCATACGCCAGATTGGTCATGGCAATACCGTCATTCTTGACAGCGGAACGTACAGCACTTGCAAACAAGTCCGCATCAGCCACATCAATCTTATTCGAATTGAACTGAAGGGCATAATTGGCCGAGAAGTTTACCTTTGCCTTACCCTTACCGCCGTTCTTGGTAGTAATCATAATGACGCCATTGGCACCGCGAGTACCATAGATTGCCGTAGCCGAAGCATCCTTCAGAATTTCGATGGACTCTACATCATTAGGATTCAAGAAATCGATAGAAGTTCCTACCTGCACACCGTCCACTACATAGAGTGGGTCGGCAGAACCATTCACGGTTGCCACACCGCGGATACGGATGGAGAAACCTCCTTCCGGGTCACCGGAAGAACGGATGACAGATACACCTGCCGCAGCTCCCTGCAAACCTTGTCCCAAGTTCACCGGATTCCGCTTCATCATTTCCTCCGCATTCACGGAAGCCACAGAACCGGTGAGGTCGGATTTCTTCATCGTACCGTAGCCCACAACAACTACCTCATCCAAGGTTTCGGTATCCTCCTTTAAAGTAATTTTCAGAGCATTCATATTCCCGGTTACTTTGACCGTTCGCGCCAGATAACCGATGTAACTGGTCTTCAGCGTAGAACCTACGGGACACTGCAAGGAGAAGTTACCGTCCAAATCGGTAATCATACCGTTTGTCGTACCTTCCACAATGACATTGGCACCGATGATGGGCTCGCCTTTCTCATCCACCACTTGGCCCTTCACAGTAACTACACTCTGCTGTACGACAGTGACACCTGCAAACGGCTGTACGCTTGTTGCAAAGAGAGGTCCGGCACATGCCAGCGATACTGACATGATACCCAAATACTTCATCACATTTCTCATAAATACTAAATACTTAGGTTTAACAAATACCCCGGTCATAAGCACATCGGGAAAAAGATATGCGACACAATTTTGTGCCACTATAGAGGCACTGCCGTGCCATTGGGAAGGCACATCTGTGCCACCATAGTGGCACAGATTTCGGTAACTATATCCCTTTCTCTTCCATACCGACAGGGGTGAATTCAATATAGATTTTCAAAGATTAAGTTCAGAAACTCAGGGAAGTGCCTTCAACCTGGTTCAACAGTTGCGGTTTGGCCTTTCCACAATCCACTTTCACAACCTGAATACGGTTGTCGGCAGGTAGACAAACCAATCCTTCTGCCTGCTTCTTGTCAGCACTGTATACCTTCAGGCTCATTTTACTCCAATCCATCTCAGCAGTGGACTGCGCCAACTTCAGATGAGGAAGTACCGAACCGTCACGTACCAGCATGATTATCGGCAGACTGCCTGCTTCAATCCGGTGCCATCCGCCTTCGTAGACTTTCTCTGTCTGGTAGTCTATCCATTTTCCTTCGGGAAGGTAAACTGTGCGGCCCGTCATACCGGATTCAAGCAAGGGGGCAACCAGAATCTGCGAACCGAAGAGATACTCGTCATCCACTTTCCATGCTCCCGGATCATCGGGGAATTCTACAAACAAGGCTCTTAGCATCGGTAAGCCCTTTTCTGTACATTCCTTAGCCTGAGCATACACATAAGGCATCAGACGGTACTTCATCTCCGCACTCTTGCGGAAGACATCCTGCACACGCTTGCTGTCGTACAACCACGGCTCTGTCGGAGGTGCCCCATGCGCGCGGGTATGGGAAGTAAGAAAACCGAACGGTATCCAGCGGCAATACAAGTCCTCCGGAGTGGATTTTACAAAGCCGCCCATATCATGGCTCCAGAAGGAGAAACCGGACAAGCCGAAGGACAAGCCTGCACGAAGCGTACCCAGCAGACCCGTGTTCGTAGTTGCAGCATCACCGCCCCAATGCAATGGATAACGCTGGGAACCAGCCCATGCGGCACGTGCCCACATTATATTCTCGTTGTGCAACTTCTTGGTTATCTCGGACACTGCCATATCATAACGCACTGGATAGAGGTTATGCTCATACCATCCGCTCTTGCCGGAAGCGTAAATACCATTCAGTGGAGCAGCCTCGCCAAAGTCTACTTTAATGGCACTGACACCGATATTCAGCAATCCCGCCAGTTTGTCCTGATACCACTTTACTGTTTCCGGATTGGAAAAATCAAGCACCACATCTTCGTAGGGAAGTTCACCATTTCCATTTTTCACATACATGTCTTTCTCTATCAGTTCAGAGAAATAACGGTTTTTAGGAGTGAAATAAGGCAACTGCCACAAACATACATGGAAACCTTGTGACCTCAAATCCTTCAACATCTGCTGTGGATTCTGGAAACGGTTCTCGGAGAATTTATAGTCACACTGCCAGTCCACATCAAACCAGCCGGTATCGAAATGGATAACATCGCACGGATACTTGTTCTTACGGATATTGGCCGCTACATCATAACCTTCCTTTTCACTGAAATAGGTAATACGGCTCATCCACGTACCGAAAGACCACAAGGGGGGCATGCCCGGCTTTCCTACCAAATCGGTGTACTCGTCCAGAATATCTTTCGGCTCGCCGAAGAAAACGAACAAATCCAGGTTCTCGTCACCCATGAACATTTTGTTCAGCCCAATATAGGTAGCACCAAAATCACAAGTCACGGGAGCGGATGTATGCATAAACATACCATATCCCCGGTTACTCATAAAGAAAGGAATCGGTTTGTACATTTGGTCCGTCTCAGGCCCTTGTGGGTCTGTAACGAACAAGTTCACCTTCTGTCCGGCCTTGTTCAGCCCAGTGGCAGACTCTCCGCAACCAAAAATCATTTCATCTGCAGTCAAGGTAAATACCGGATTGATGCGGCGAGCATTGTCGCTTCCCCGCTTCACAAAACAGAACGGCGTATATTTTACCTGCGTAGAGTCCGCGTCGCTCAAAGCGGCAGTCTGGCTCAAGATACGTCCGGCTTTATCCTTCAAGACGATTCTCCAAGGATTCTTGTTAATCTGAATGGTTCCATAGTCGCTGGAATAGATAATCTTGTCATTCGTCTCGGTAACTTTCCAGCTTCCATCCCTGCCCGGTTCCTTTGCCAACATGATGGAAGCGGCAGGTTTGGGTTCCACCGGGGTCGTTAGCATACGGATACGTACCGTACGCGGAGTTACAAAGTCAATCTTGAATTTGAGGTTAGGGTCATTTTCATAGGCAGTGAAGGGGAAATCGAGCATTCTCATTTTACGGGGCTGTGCACCGTTGGTATTGAAGGCTTGGCGGGGCATCAGATGCCCGCGTTTCCAATTCACCAGCCCTTCACCCGACTTGGCATCGAATGACTCCAGGTGATCTGCAAAAAACAAGGTATTACTCAAGTCACGGAAATCGGTACTCATGTCCAGAGGTTGGTTCATCAAATACGAAGTACCGTCATTGACATGTGGCTGTGCCAACAGATTGCCACCGGCAAACAACAGCATCGCCACTGCTAAAAGTTCTTTCTTCATACTATTAGGATTTAAATGATCTCGCCTGCAAATGTATTTTTCTTAAAGGAAACACAGATGCCTTAAAAATGTCTTTTAATATCCGGTTTTGTTTCATAGAACCCATATAGGGCCATTGGAAACAAAATGCATACTATTTTTCACCAAACGGAGGATATCATCCCACACGAATACGCAAATCTTTCCTTGCTCGTTCGAAGGATTATATTTAAGTTTGCAGTTACAATATTGTTAATCCTTCTAATAAAGAAAATACATGAAACAACTGCTCCTATTCCTTATATGCAACCTGGCCTTCCTCCTTACTGTTCAAGGTAACTCAGCGGAAATCCCGCCGGCTGTCATGTTCAAGCAGCTCTCTACAACAGAAGGACTCTCCAACAACAGTGTCCGAAGCATCTACAGAGACAATAGGGGATTCCTCTGGGTGGGGACAGAATCAGGACTCAACAAATACGACGGCTACTCCTTCCAGCAGTATTACCAGAACAACTCCGACCTGCCGGACGATGCCATCAGCGAAATTTTCGAAGGACCGGACGACAATGTATGGATAAGGACTTCCAGCGGCTACAGTATCTATAATTATAAGACCGGTAAATTCGACAATGACTATAAACCCATACTCGATGGGCTGCAAATCCCCAGTAAAAACATTCTGAGGATGGGAAAAACATCCAAGAATGAGTTTTGGGCCTACGACTATTCCAAACTTTACATACGAAGCATGGACAACAGCTCCATCAAAGCCTATCCACTGGCAGTTGAAAAGATTTCAAACCTCTATATAGGTGTCCAGTTCATTTATATAATGTACTCCAACGGTACCCTATACAGTATCAGCAAGCAGACTTCCGAAGTCAAGGAAATAGCCATTCCCACCATCTATAGACCTTTGCTGGAGAATCATGAGCCACACATTTACATAGACCAAAACGAAAGCCTATGGGTATACACCTTCCAAAACAGCCTACTTTTGCACAAGAACAGTTTTACACAGCAATGGGAGGACATCAGCCTGAACAATAACACTCACATACAGTACAATCGCGTGCAACGCATCCTCGACCTGGGAGACGGCAACGTATGGATACTTACCAGCCATATGGGGCTGTTCGTTTACAACACCCTGACCAAATCGCTTACCAACTTGGTGCACAATCCATTGAAACCGCACACCATTGCCAGCAACAATCTGAATACCATTTACCGGGACAAAGACGGAACCATATACATAGGGAATTTCAAACACGGTATTTCCTATTATAGCCCCATGTCCCAAATCATACTATGCAACAAATCCCTGGAATATGATGATATCCTGACCTTCTGCGAAGACACCAGCCAGGAATACATTTACTACGGAACAGACGGTACGGGACTAATCCGACGTTCACTAGTGACCGATTCATACGAAAAGATAGCAACTCCCGCCAATATTGTAGTCGACTTATCCATCGACTCCAAAAACCGCCTATGGATAGGCACCTTCCAGAAAGGACTGCTATGCTACTCGAAAGGGCAAATCAAACAATACACAGTAAGTAACAGCCAGCTTCTCGAGAACAATGTGTATACAGTAAAGGTAGACAAACACGGATACATCTGGATAGGTACCATGAAAGGATACATACAGAGGTTAAATCCGGAAACCGGGCAGTTTGACACCATCTTGTACCGTCCGGGAGAATTCTTTGTCCGAGATATGTACTATGATAAAGACAGTACCCTTTACGTAGCGACCAAAGGAGGACTCATTATCATCGATACGGAAACCCAAGCCTATAATATCTACGCCGAAGCCGGCCGCTTCAAGGAGAACAATATGCTCACTGTCTATAAGGACAGCCGGGACCTTCTTTGGATAGGACATCCACACGGACTGAGTATATGGAACCAGAAGAACGACTCCATCTACTTCCTTGACCAGAAAAACGGACTTGCCGCCAACCTCGTCAGAGCCGTCACGGAAGACAACAACAACCAGATGTGGATTGGTACCGGCAACGGCATCTCACGAATCAAAATAACAAACGGTACATACGCCATCGTGAACTACTCCGTAAGCGACGGACTGATATGCAACGATACTAATGTCCACGCCATCCTCAAACTGCAGAACGGCAATATACTGATAGGCACGCCACAAGGTTACCAGACTATCATTCCACAAGACATCCTGACCACAAGTTATGATGCCAATATTTACCTTACCGGTATTGAGCTCAAATCCGGAATGACCCATCCGGACATCCTGAACGGCAGCTCACTTGAATGTGCACAACATCTTTCCTTCACTGAAAAGGAAAATTCATTCACTCTGTCCTTCTCTGCCCTCGACCTGGTGGAAACGGATAAGATAAAATATGCCTATAAGATTCATTCCAACTGGATTTATGCTGAAAACAACAAAGTAAACCTATCCATGCTGACTGCCGGAAACTATACTTTATCCGTCAAGGCATGCAACTCACAAGGCATATGGAGCCCCAACGTCAAGGAACTGAAAATAAAGATACTCCCTCCTTGGTGGCGCACTTGGTGGGCTTATACCATATATAGCGGTATCGTTTTGTGCATCCTTCTGTCCATTATCCGCAATCTGCGCTTACGCCAAAAGCAGAAACAAATCATGCAGGCCATCGAGGTGGAAAATGAAAGGCAGCAGAAAATCAACAATATGAAACTGCAGTTCTTTGCCAACATAAGTCACGAACTGCGGACCCCCTTGTCACTTATCATCAATCCGCTTGAAGAGTTTTTCGTAGACCATCCCGAATATCGTAAAGGCATTCTGGATATGGTCAAACAAAATGCCGACTATCTGCTGGAACTGATTAACCAACTGCTGGATTTCAGAAAGCTGGATGCCAAGGCTGAAACCCTGAAATGCAAACATGACAACATCCTTATCATTCTGAGTGAAATATTCCACTCTTTCGATCCGATAGCACAGAAACGGAACATCAGCTATAGCCTTACCGCTCCACAACATTCTGTATTCATGGATTTTGACTATGACAAGATACGCAAGATATGCACAAATATCCTGTCAAATGCATTCAAGTTCACTCCCAATAAAGGAAGCATCTCACTGGATATTGCCGTAAGAGGCACAAATCTGGAACTGACCTTTACCGACACCGGTTGCGGCATAGAGGATGAAGCCAAGGAGAAAATATTCCAAAGATTCTATCAGTCGGGCAAAAACCAGTCGAACAACGGAGGCAGCGGCATTGGACTGCACATTGTTTCCGAATACGTAAAGATGCATCAGGGTACTGTCTGTGTCAGGGATAACCAGCCTTGTGGTTCTGTATTCCTGATTGCCCTACCCCTACACCAGAACAGTAATGAAACCAAAAACGGAGAACCGGTCGAAGGACCGGAAATAAAAGAAGAATCCCATCCATTCACCATACTACTCGTAGATGACAACTACGACTTCTTGAAATTTCTCTCTGAAAGTCTTGCCAGGCAGTATCATGTATTAAAAGCCACAAACGGAAAACATGCACTGAATGTACTGGAAAAGGAAGATATTGATTTAGTGGTCAGTGACATCATGATGCCCGAGATGGATGGTCTGGAACTATGTTCAACCATCAAGAATGACATACGCTACTCCCATATCCCCATTATCCTCCTGACAGCTAAGGCAAGTGAAGAACACCAATTGGAAGGGCTTAGCGTTGGCGCAGACGACTATATCACCAAGCCTTTCAATATGGAAGTCCTCAAGCTGCGCATCAACAAGATTATCGAGATGAACGTCAAACGTCAGGAAATATTCAATCAGGACATTAAAATCGAGCCAAGCCGTATCACCATCACTCCCCTTGACCAGCAGCTGGTGGAAAAAGCTATCCAGATTGTAGAGGACAATATCAGCGAAACCGAGTTTTCCGTCGAGGAGCTTGCCAGCAGCCTGAATATATCACGCAGCTATTTCTACAAGAAAATGATTAAGATAACGGGAAAGAAACCCATCGAATTCATCAGGACCATCCGTATGAAACGTGCACAACAACTCTTGACAGAAAGCCAGATGCAAGTTTCGGAAATTGCATATACCTTGGGGTATAACTCCCCCAAGATATTCTCCAAACATTTTAAAGAAGAGTTCAACATCAGCCCATCCGAATTTATAAGGCAGCAGGCTGAATAGAAACATTATTTTGACATCAAAGCATCCAACGAAGACACCAACGCCACCAAAGCAGCACTCCAATTAATGGCTATTTCATTGGAAGCATACGAACCTTCCACATCTGCATAAGACTCATCCGGCAGATTGGAAGGATAGGGTACACCGTCTTGTTGGCCAGGATTGGGACCGCCAACAAGGAAACCGGGAAGAGGTGCCTCTATATCATCCGATGCAGAAAGACGATGGTGCGGATACAGAGGACTTTTCATCCCGAAACCGGTGACATAACAATATCCCGTGGCATTCTTTCCTAAAATGTAGTCCATATTGCGGTAGGCGTTCGTCAGGTACGACTTCTCACCCGTAAGCAAATAGGCGCAAACCAGTGAAGTGGCTTGGTTAGCACACCCTTCGGCAAGGCATCCCCAAAAGAAATCTTTGGCATCGTTGCCGTAAGGAGCGTGGAAAGGAGAGCGGTCAGCACCCCGCACAGCCTCGGCAGCATAGTCCAGTAGCAGGTCTTTCATGGCATTTGCCAACTCCACGTCTTCACCCTGATATTCCCTGCCCGGTTGCAGCCAGGCAAACACGCCCAACGCAGTGGTATTGCCCCAGGAAGGAGTCTTATATGCGGTGGGGAGATGCTTCTTCACTTGTTCCCGGTAAACGGTCTTTCCCGTAGCAAGATAGAGCTCGGAAGCCGCCCAGAAGAATTCGTCATCAGCACTGCGATCACCATAAGCTCCCGTAACTACGGCAGGTTGATATTGCTTGTTGAGAAGATCCTGATGATAGAGTGCCTGCGGATGTGCTTCTGCCCAGGCATAAGCACGTTCGGCAGCCTGCAAAGCCACTTCCGAAAAGCCAGGATAATCCTCTTCGTAAGGAGCAAACAACACGGAAGCCTGCGCTAAAGCCGCAGCATAGTCCAATGCCGCCGTTACTGATTTCTGAACTACATAACGGGGCTGCTTACACTCCGTAGGCTTGATAAATCCCTCGAACGAAGGGGTAGTCAGCTTGTGGTAGACTCCTCCGTCGGCAGGGTCTTGCATGGTCAGCATCCATTTCAGGTTATAGTACATCTCGTCCAGCAAATCGGGCGTGTGGTTTCCGCTTTCCGGGATGTTCACCCGTTGACGGATAAAATAGTCAGGAAAGCGGGCATAAATCGCCTGCATCAATCCGATGGAATAAGCGGAGTTCACAATGTACTTGTTATAATCTCCGGCATCATACCATCCTCCCGGAGAAGAAATCACCGCTCCCGCCTTACGTTCCGGCCCGGCAGCATTGGGATGTACCAGCACCTTGTCATCTGGATGGCCTGCCGGACGGCTCCACCGACCCGCATAAGTCGCTTCGATGGGCATACCCGTACGTTGGTAATAGAAAGACTTCAAAGCGGCATCGGCCAAAGGGGACAGCACCTTTTCCTTTACTTCGAATGCCACTGAATCGCCGTTAACCAACAGAAGATATCTTCCCGGTACCGTGATGTCACTGAAATCCAATATTGTCCTGCTCTTATCCGACCAAGCGGATGAAGCGGTATATCCGGGTTTGCCGGAAAGTAGCCGATTGCCCGTGGCTGCATCTACTATGGTAAATTCACGTACCTCACCGGCATTCACCACAGCTACTTTTTCCTGCTGGGGATAATACCCTAACTGATTCAAACGTACAGTTTCTGAAGGATGCCCTAAAGTGGCCATTCCTCCCAGAACTGTAAACAGACATGTAGTTATATTCATATCATTATTTTAAGAAATTATCTATTTTCCAGCATTCGTATCTTCTTCCCAACCAATGAATTTGTCAAGTTTAATATCCTGGATTTTGATCAGCCTGACTAATTGCTGCATTCGTTAGTATTTCTTGGGTAGGAATAGGATAAAGCATACGATTTGAGTCAAAGGAAAATGTTCTCGGTGTACATGGCTCACCATCAGTATTATATCTTTGCCCATTATTCTGAGGATATTCGCATTCTAAGAACTCTTTAGCCATCTCTGACCGACACAGATCGTACCAGAAGGAATATTCTGCCAAGAATTCGTGGCGCCGTTCAATCGTCAAAGCTACCTTCCATACATCTGAAGTATAACCTTTATCTACTCTATATTGAGTATAATATGCCTTTGCATCAGGCACTTCTATTGTCGAATGGTTAAATTCAAACGGGAAATTATCAATTGGGCTTCTACCAACCTCCATATTTCCCCAAGCACGGTCACGAATCATCTTAATCTGATTCCACCCTTCCGAGGAATCTGCTCCTTCCGTTTGAAAACAACATTCTGCATAATTCAACAAAACAGCTGCATATCTTAAATGAAAAGCTGAAATCGGAGTATAAACAGGATTACCAGCCTTACCCTTCCACAACTTAATGGAATAATTATTAGGCATATTTTCAGAGCCTACAAAATCACCTTCACGACCTTCAGTGGCTCCTATCACTTCGCCAGTGTAAGGTTGCGTTTCCCCCTTACAAACAATGGAATATTGTCTTCTCTTGTCACCCGGTTCAAAAGAACGAGCAAACTCATGTGAAATATACAAAGCACCCCAGCCACCATATTCAGAAGCTGCTGTAAGATAAGTTCCCCACCAAATATCATCCGTAGTACTGTTTGCACTCCAATCCAAATTACCCCAATGCAGGAAAGAAACCTCCCACACACTTTCTTTACTCCAATAATTATCAAACTGGTGAATTTCACCATAACAAGGAGTCAACTCATAAGGACCATGATCTATAATATCTTTCAACAGTGCTTTGGCTGATGTAAAGTCTTTCTTATACATATAAGTCAGAGCCTCATAAGACATAGCCATGCCTTTTGTTATACGCCCATAATCTCCATTTTCAGGTATCCAGTCTAAATGTTCCGCAGCATAACTCAAATCAGATATAATGAAATCATAAGTTTCATCCAATGATTCTGCACGAGGTTTTGAAGGAGTATTTACATATGTTTCTCCCTCTTTCAACATCGGGACCCTACCGAAATTTTGTGCTAAGTAATAATACCAATATCCCCTAATAGCACGTGCTTGTGCCTCTATCTTATCTTTTCCCGTCTGCCCCTCAGCAAAGATAGCAACTTCTGCTTCTTTCAATTGTTCCAGAAAAGTATTTGCACGACTAATAGCACGATAGGCATACTGCCAGGCTACCTTAAACATATCTTTATCTGCCAACCATGCATGACGCGTGAATTCATTATCCCATCCATCAGCTTGACAGTCCAAAGCCGGATAGTTGGAAAATGCCAAATGAGGTTTTATATTCCAGTTTTTTTCAATATCCTCAGAACCGGTAGAAAGAGGCAGAAAAGTATCATACAGACCATTTAACCCCTGATTCACAAAATCTTCGGAAGTAAACATGATTTCTGGTTGTAAGATATCATAATGATCTACATCCAGAAAATCTTCACCACAAGAGTTCATTGCAAACAAAGAAGATAGCCCCAGCATCCATATATATATCTTTTTCATAACTATTTATTTTAATCGGTGAAAAAATTTAGAATTGTACGCTAAGCCCAAAAGCATAAGTTCTAGGGAATGGATAACGACCTGCATCAAAACCAGTTCGTAACACATTGGAATCTCCTACTTCCGGATCCCCATATTTATAACCGGTAATCGTTGCTAGATTTTCTACACTGACATAGACGCGTGCACTCTCCATTCTCAATGGTTTCACCCATTTTTTTGGAAAAGTATATCCAATCTGTATATTCGAGATTCGTAAGAAATCACCATTCTTAATAAAAGCGTCAGATATACGTACGTTGTGATTCCCGTCTGTACGAGTCAAACGCGTATATTTAGAACTTTGATTCTCTGGTGTCCATGCATTTTTCATACAATCAGCCAAACAATTCTGATAACCGCCCGAAGCTGCATACACAGAAGTCAAGTTAGCATAAGAATAAGACAATATATCTTGCCCAAGCACACCATACATATAAAGCGTAAAATCCCATCCTTTATAGCCGGCAGTCAAATTTAGTCCATAGTTCAAAGTCGGGTAACCATCACCTAAAATTGTCTTATCTTCATCACTGATATAACCATCGCCATTGACATCAATATATTTCCAGTCACCAGGCTTAGTCTCAGCAGTCTGATAAACAGTAATTTCACCATTAGTTTTTTCAGCAGCTTGCTTGTTTAAAGCATCTATTTCTGATTGATTCTGAAAAATTCCCACCACTTTATGACCATAAAAGGAACCTACCGGATGTCCATTTTTAGTGATTGAATAGTTTGTCCAATAATAACCATCATCCACTCCGCCAGAATGGAATATGTCATCACCTACTTCAATAGCTTTATTTTTCAAAGTAGAACCGTTCAATGTTGCTCCGAAAGTCCAGTCTCCAATTTCTTTAGTGTAATTAATTGCAAACTCAAAACCACTATTACGAATATGCCCTGCATTAGTATAAATACTGGTATATCCGGTTGAAGGACGAAGATTTCTATAAAGCAGTAAATCTTTAGCATCTCTTACAAAATAATCAAGTGTAATATTCAAGCTATTGTCAAAGAAACCCAAATCCAGACCAATATTTGTCTGTTCGTTCGTCTCCCACTTCAAGTTCGTATCGATTTCCGCAACTTTAGCCAAACCGGCACCTGATACATAATTTCCACCATTCAAATAATAGAACATAATACGGTCCGGAGAAACCTGATTGACAGAAAGGCTGGTTGCCGAGCCTGAGTTACCAGTCTGCCCCCATCCTACTCTCAATTTCAAGTTGCTGAAAATATTCAGATCTTTAATAAACTTTTCTTCCGAAGCTCTCCATGCAAAAGAAGCAGATGGGAAAGTACCGAAACGATTTCCCGCACCAAACTTGGAAGAACCATCACGACGAACAGTAGCAGTAACCAGATACCGGTCCATAAATGAATAGTTCACTCTACCATACCAAGATACATAGCGTACCGGGGTATTAAATCCACCTCCACCCGTTATAGTACTTGCATCCTTAGTTAAATTTATCTGACGAATGGTTTCTGCAACCATATTCTGTGCAGAAGCATTCAAATTCGAACTTTTATAATCGCTTACCGAATATCCACCCATCAAATTTAAGTGATGCCTTTTAACATTCAAATCATATGTAAAATAAGACTCCAGCCCAATGGAATTACCGTCAGAAGAACTCATACTAAATGAATCAGGGCGGTCCTTGTCCAAATAGGTTCTATTATTATAAGGGGTATAGTTATCATACACACTTTCATAATGATTAAAACTTCCGACAGCCCTGAACGTCAATCCTTTCAAAACATCTATGTCTAAAGTCCCACTCGTAACAACACGATTATATTTATTCAGATAATCTGCTGTCATAGCCGCTGCGTAAGGATTATCTTGTGACTTATTGACATCACCATTACCTTCTTGTTTGAAGTGCCCCCAAGTCCCGTCAGGATATTGCACCGGCACATTAATCAGATTACCATTGTCATCCACATCATCCATTGTCGGAATGGTTTTTGCATAAGTAAACAAATTACCACCTCCAGTCTTTTCTGCGTGAACATAAGCTACGCTTACACCTGCACGAATAAAATCCTTCACTTTATGAGTTACATTGACTCTTGCAGAAAATCTTTTAAAATAAGAGTTCACAATGATACCCTCATTATCCAGATAACCGAGTGACAAGCGTGACTGTGTTTTCTCGGAACCGCCCGATACCGATAAGTTATAATTTTGCTGCAACGCAGTCCTTGACATTACATCCTGCCAATCTATACTATTCAATCTATTGGTAAACTCCGGATTTTCCCATGCTTTATTGGTAAAAACTGCATTATCATTCGCTTTAGCAATGCGCATACCAGTCACAAATTCAGCAGCATTGGCTACATCCAGTTTCTGACTTAATGTCTGCAAACCGAAATTTGCCGTAAACTTTAAGCTTGTATGCCCTTTAGTACCTGGTTTAGTGGTAATAAGAATAACCCCATTGGCACCCTGCGAGCCATAAATAGCGGTAGCTGAAGCATCTTTTAGAATTTCAATGGATTCCACATCTGCTGGATTTAGAAAATCGACACTAGTACCTACTTGTACACCATCCACTACATAAAGCGGATCTGCCGATCCATTGACCGTAGCCACACCACGGATACGTATAGAAACACCACCCTCTGGGTCACCCGAAGTACGCATAACCGATACTCCAGCAGCAGCTCCCTGCAAGCCTTGTCCCAAACTTACAGGATTACGTTTCATCATCTCCTCCGACTTGACAGAGGTCACTGAACCGGTTACGTCAGTTTTCTTCACTGTACCATAACCTACTACGACAACTTCTTCCAACGTCTCAGCATCTTCTTTTAATATTATCTTATAATCTTTTCTTCCTGGAATAAGTTTGATTTCCTGGGTTATATAGCCAATATAAGATATCTGTAGTACTCCCGTTTCAGGAACATCCAATGAAAAATTACCATCAATATCACTTATCATTCCTACAGTGGAACCTTTAACCAGTACATTAGCACCGATAATAGGTTCTCCATTCACATCCGTAATGTTACCCTTGATTTTCACTGTTGATTGCTGTGCTTCCATAACAGACGGTGCTTCAAGAGCTGTACCCCAATTAGCATAAGCTTCATGACTTATACCCAAAGACATAAATATGGCAAAGCCTGCGATTTTAAAGTTAACTTTGTTCTTCATAAGAAATAATTTTAGGTTTAACGTGTATATAATGACCGACAATACATCATAACAATATGATTACAGTAAAACCGCTCACTTGCTAGACAATAAGGTAATGAAACTGATGGCCGGCAAGTGTACCCGTACCTGCCCATTCTCCACCTTCACAGCAGTTTCCTTCATGCAGTCCTTTGTATTGGTCACATAGACTTTCAGTTCCTTCACTTCTGCAGGGATACCGGAGATGACAGCCTCGCAATCCGCCCCATTATTGACCATATGGACGGCATATTCTCCGCGCACCATATTTCCGAAAGCCGCACAGTTTACATTTTTCTTGCTGCTACTGACTGGAATAGCCAAGGCATCGGCCGGAGTGGAGGCCAGCTGCTTAATGTTCCAGAAACGTTGTGTAGGACGCAAAGGACCTTTGGAGCCATAAATGCCGTCTCCCCACAACAACGAATAGTCTGAAGTGAGCTGCCACTGCAAGATGGACAGTGGTTGGCAAATAGCACAAATACGCGTATACAGATTGATTTCATAAAGTGCAAACGTCGACTCATTGAATATCTCGGCATAACCATGAGCAGCGGCATCCGTACTACCCTCACCAACCAAGAGTGGTACATTAATCGCTTTGGCAGCATCCGCCCACTTCCTTAACGTAACATCATCACAACCACGCCATGAATGGAAAGAAACTGCACCAATATACTTATGAGTCTCAGGATTGTTCAAAGCAGGAAGGATGAAATCAAAAGTCGTAGCATCCGAATTGTCGCCAAGCAGCATACGGGTAGGAAGATTCAACCCTGCCAGATAAGCACCGAATTCCTGAATGAAATCTGCATGCTCCTGCGGCGTGTGAAGGACATCAATACCCAAATCCGATTCGTTGAACGAGAACATGGAGAACTCAATACCATAATGCTGTTTAGCATACAACAGATAATCTGCCATGGATTTATAAATCTTCTCCTTTTTCCGGCTATCCAGACGATAAGCAATGACACCACCTTGACGGGCATAACTTGCAGGACCTCCGTCAATGGCCCATGCAGGCGGAAACCAACAGCTTAGTATTACCGGCATTCCCATCGCCTTCAAGCGCTTTGCCATGAGGAGACTTTCCTCCACCCGCTTGTTCAGTCCCCCATTCTGTGCCACGGCAATAGGATCGGATTCTTCTTCGGGTTGCCACAATCTCCACGGAAATTCCACACGGCCATAAGCTACGCGCAAATTTTCCAGACAGTAATCTATCACTTTAGGGTCGGCAGCAGGATTCTGCAGGCGGAAATTCCCTCCAAAGCCTGCAAACAAACTTCCCGGATTCTGCATATCCAATGTAATTTCCGCGTCACTGTGATCTATCACTCCGGAAGCATGCAGTTCCATAGACAATGCTGTTCTCCCAGCCTTTTTCAGAATCGACATCAGCGAGATATACACAACAGTACCGGTAGACTCTTTTTCAACCGTGGCCTTTACAGACTTATTGAACTTGAATTCCAACTTCCTATTGGCCGAAGTAACGGTCAGCTTCCTGCCACTTGTCCTTACTTTGGCATCAACGTAGTTTTCCGGACTTAAAGCAATACAGTAATAGGCTGTCTGGTTCAAAGTAGTGTCCGACAGCGCATCAATAGAAATCTCCACCAAGCCTTTTCCCTTATCAGTCACTTTCTGATGGAACTTTACACCTCGCAGAGTAGTCGTCACTTCCTGCATATCCCCCTCACGATGGAAAACGGGACGGACCTGCTTCTCCTTTCCAGTAATCTCCATATCTCCTTTCAAGGTTCCGACACGCAGGGATGACTCAAAGTCTATCAATTCACCGTCTACACGGACACCCGTGATATTGCTCCATGCCATCACTTCCGTCTGGGCAGAAAGCGGCAGAGATAATATACCACACAGCAATACAACTATTCCAAACTGGAAAATTCGTAAATTCTTCATAATATCAAATCTATAAAAGGTTGTCATTTCAGTCTGGTATCAATCTCAAACCCCATACGGCTGTTATGATAGGGACAATTCCACATACTTGCTTTAGGCTCCTTGTAGCGGGGAGTTCCATCTTCCAGCACCGTTCTGAACCATTCACCATACTCCTTGTCTATCATCCGTGATTTGATGAAGTTCCAAGTGCGGACGGCACTGTCCAAATAAGATTGTTCACCAGTCAGTTGCCAGGCATTGATACAACCGACCACAGTTTCCGCCTGGCACCACCAGGAAGCATCCTTCCTGATTTTGTCCTTATGCCGTTCGTACATCATGGCGCCCATCGGATTGATGCCCTCTTTCAAGGAGGCGTCTGCAAGTTCCAATGCTACCTTCCTGCACCTCCCGATAACCTCCGGGTCACCCAGAGCCTCTGCAGCTTCCGTCAGCAACCAGGAAGTTTCGATGTCATGCCCGTAAGAGTCGATGTCATCCAGATTGTTCCAATTCGAATCACAGTACAATATCAGGTGATGTGTTTGTGGATTGTAGAGCTTGGTTATTATCAAATCTATTACTTTTGTAAGACGTTCGCGTAGGCCATTATCCTTCCATACTTTATATAAAGCTGTGTATGCCTCCAATACGTGGATATGGGTATTCATTGTTTTGGTGGCAACGCCATCTCCATCATATCCCAGCTTTTGGGGAACTCCCCATTCGCGGGTGAAAGATTCTATATAACCATCGTTTACGGGGTCTTTGATTCTGCTCTCCATGGTCCGGTAAAGTTCTATGGCTTTTTGCAGGCTTTCATTGTTGCCCGTTGCTCTAAAATGTTCGGACAAACCGTAGATAGCATAAGAACAGCCATAAGTCTGCTTGTCCGTATTTAGGGGAGTACCGTCTGCTTTTATCAGCCAATATACACCTCCATACTGCGGATCGATAAAGTGGTCGATAAAATAGCGTTGCGCCCTATCAGCCAGTTTGCGGTAGGCAGCATCGCCATACATCCGATAGGCGGTTGAAAAAGTCCAGAGGATGCGGGAATTCAGTACGCCTCCTTTGGGAGCATCCGCTATCGGGGCACCGTCACGTCCCAATGAACCGTAAAAACCTCCTGAAGGGTCCACGCTGTATTTTTCCCAAAAAGAGAGGATGCTATTTTTCAGGTCCGCAGTAATTTCATCATGCAAAGCCTTGCAAAGTCCGGATTGTGCCCTTACAGAAGAAGCAACCAACAATAGGATTGTCATGAATAGGAAAATGAAAAGATGTTTTTTCATACGTAACAAATTTAAGTGGTTGACAATGTAGTATCGCAAAATTAAGGTTTTCTTTTATTCAACTTCTTTCTGTCTCTCTTTTTCAAGAGGCATAATTGTAGCCAAAAAAGGAATCATTTGAATACTTTTCTTAAAAAGGAGCTAAATAAATACTATATAGGAAAGATAGAAACCCCTTCAGAGGCTTTCATGTCTTGCGAATTTTAAGTAGGTTTGTGACATGCTTTAACAAATGATATCATGAACAGCCCCATAACCGACTTAATATGCTACTGGATGCTTTTTCTAAGCATCCTGCTCCCCTATAATACCTATGCCAGTCCCACAGAGCAAAGCATTGTCATGTTCAGACAGCTATCGACAACAGAAGGGCTTTCAAACAATAGTATCAACAGCTTGTGCCGTGACAGTAGAGGTTTCTTATGGGTCGGTACCACTTCTGGCCTGAACCGTTATGATTCCTATACTTTCCAGCAATACTATCAAGACACGGATAACCTGCCGGATAACAGCATTACCGACATTTTTGAAGACTGGAAAGGAAACATATGGGTGGCTGCCACACAAGGCTACGCCATATATGACTATCAAACCGGTAAGTTCAATAAAAATAGTGAAGCGATACTCCGGCAGCTCAACATTGCCTGCGATACCATTCCCCGGGTGGGGACAGACCGTAGGAAAAAATATCTATGGGCCTATGACAAAAGCAAGATATATCTCCACGACCACCAACAGAATATCACAAAGATATATCCTCTGGCAGATACTTACATGACAAGGCTTTTTGTCACAGATGAGCATGTATATTCCATCTACAACAGCGGAAAACTGTATGTTACGGATATCAATTCATCGCTTACGCAGGAAATATCCATCCCTTTCCAATATAAAAGATATCTGGAAAAACATCTTCCCAGAGTATATATTGACAACAATGGAGGTATATGGGTCTATACATTCCAAAACAGCCTGCTGCTATATAAAAAGAACATGCAGACAGCGTGGGAAGAAATAAAGCTACCCATCCATACCGAACAATTCAACAGGATACGTAATATAGCAGAAGACAGTAACGGAAATATCTGGCTCATCACCAGCCACCTCGGAGGATTCATCTACCAGCCCCAGTCCGGTAGTTTGACTAACTTCTCCCATGAGCCACTCAAATCCCATACCATAGCAAGCAATAATCTCAGTGCCATCCACATTGACCAAGAAGGTATTATATGGATAGGAAATTTCAAACACGGAATATCTTACTATGCTCCCCAATCACAAGTATTTCTGAACCAGAAACTATGGCAATACAACGATATGCTTTCATTCTGTGAAGATTCTCTCTCCATCTGGTATGGCACAGACGGAGGTGGACTCATGCGCCAATCTCTAAATGCTACCATACCGGAACAAGTCTCCACACCTGCTAATGTCATTGTAACCATTAAAAAAGACAGTAAACATAGGCTATGGCTGGGTAGTTTTCAAAATGGACTGATTTGTTATGACCAGGGAAAAGTCACCCAATATACCAACGAAAACAGTGAACTACTGGGGAATGACATCTATGGTATACAAGAAGATAAGAATGGAGATATTCTGATAGGTATGCTGGATGGATGTATACAAAAACTAGATGTAAAAAAACAAAAGTTTTATACCATCCTTGACATGCAGAACCAGCTGAACATCAGAGAACTGTTGTACACAAACAATGACACGCTATACGCCGCCACTTCATTGGGGCTGATGGCAGTCAATACAGAAAGCGGTAAACACCGATTCATTCGCCACAATACCCAAAACAGCCAGCCTCTGAAAAGACTGAACCTAAACACCATCTACAAGGACAGCCGCAACATTCTCTGGATGGGAGGCAGTACAGGATTGGCTTATTGGGACCTCCATACAGACAGTATCTTCTACATCGACCACAGCAGCGGACTACCCGCTAACATGGTGACCGCCATCAACGAAGACAACAACAAGCAAATATGGGTAGGAACCTGCAATGGCATTACCCGTATCAACTTGTCACAAAAGCCACTATCTATCACAAATTACGATGTATACGACGGCATCACTGCCAACGACGTCAATGAACGCGCCTTGTACAAACTGAAGAACGGCAGTATACTAGTAGGGACTCCCAACGGGTATACTACTATCATTCCACAAGAAATAGTCCATAGTACCTATAATGCCAAAGTATATCTGACCGGTATAGAGCCTAAATATTTCCCCTTATCCGAAATGTTGAACGGAAAGTCTCCGGAGTGTGCCACCGAGGTGGTCATGGAAGAGGGGATACCTTCCTTCCAGTTACATTTTTCCACACTTGATTTCATAGAACCCCGAAAGGTACGCTATGCCTACCGCATCAAAGGACAGCTGTCCGGCTGGAACCATACCACCAATAACCAAATAGAATTTTCAATGCTCACCCCAGGTAGATACGAACTTCAGGTAAAAGCATGTAACTCGGAATACATGTGGTCGCCCAACATCAAGACAATCACCATCAGGATATTGCCACCTTGGTACAAGACATGGTGGGCTTATCTTTCATATCTGCTCATCACCACCCTGGCCGGATGGCGAAGCATTGCCTATTTCTATTCAAGGCGTAAACAGAGAGCCACTCTGAAAGTCATAGAACAAAAAAACGAACGCCAACAAAAGATTACGGACATGAAGATGCAATTCTTCGCCAATGTAAGCCATGAGTTAAGAACGCCATTATCTCTGATTATCAATCCACTTGAAGAGTTTTTGAATAAATATCCCCAATATAAGAACACCTTGTTGTATACTGCCCAAAACAATGCCCGCTACTTGCTGGAACTCATCAATCAGCTACTTGATTTCCGGAAACTGGATGCCAGTGGGGAAGCCATGCACTACATTCATGGAGACATCGTGAGCCTTGTAAAAGACCAGTTCCAGGCCTTCGAAAGTGCTGCCCGTAAACGAGAAATCAGTTACCGGATTATAAGCCAGCAACCTAGTATACAGATGGACTTTGACTATGACAAGGTACGGAAAATCGTGATGAACATACTCTCCAATGCTTTCAAGTTCACCGAGAACAAGGGAAGTATAGAAATCAGAATCAACATTGTTGGCAGTAATGTCGTCATGCAATTCTGTGATACCGGTTGCGGAATAGACGCCGCACAACAGAAGAAGATATTCCAATGTTTCTACCAGGCGGAACATCAGGAAAACACACAGGGAGGAAGCGGGATAGGCCTATATCTCGTAGCCGAATATGTAAAAATGCACAAAGGCAACATCCAAGTTTTCACCAATGTTCCCCAAGGCAGCATCTTTACCATCAGTCTGCCCATACATGCAACCATCCCTCCACAAATGCAGGAGGAGCAAACCGACCAGACAGAAATGCAACAACCCGTACCAGCATTCTCCAATATAGGTGAACAGAACTATACCATTCTAATCGTAGATGATAACTACGATTTTCTTGATTTCCTAAGTGCCTGCCTCTCCACTAGCTACAATGTACTGAAAGCTACCAATGGTCAGGAAGCCTTGGAAATACTGAAGACAGAGAATGTGGATATTGTCATCAGCGACGTCATGATGCCTAAAATGAACGGACTGGAATTGTGCACGGCCATAAAAAGTGACCTTTGTATCTCGCATATTCCCATCATTCTTCTCACTGCCAAAGCCAGTGAAGAATATCAGCTGGAGGGCCTCAATATGGGAGCGGATGATTATATCACCAAGCCCTTCAATATGGAAGTACTGAAACTTCGCATCAGCAAATTTATAGAGAGCAGTCTGAAAAAGCACGAGCTCTTCAACCAACAAATCAAGATAGAACCCAGTCGTCTCACAATTACCTCCCTCGACCGGCAGTTTGTGGAAAAAGCCATTGCTATTGTGGAAGACAACATCAATAACGTCGGATTCTCCGTAGAAGAACTGGCTGCGCAACTGAATATCTCGCGCGGCTACCTCTACAAGAAGATGGTGAAAATTACCGGAAAAACATCTCTGGAATTCATACGGATTGTACGGATGAAAAGGGCACAACAACTGCTGGCTGAAAGCCAGTTGCAAGTAGCAGAGATAGCCTATAAACTTGGCTACAACTCTCCTAAAATCTTTACCAAGCACTTCAAGGAAGAGTTCGGCATGAGCCCCTCCGAGTTCATGCGAAAGCATACGAAACGACAGAAAAATGTAGTAAACTATATTTCAGAAGTTTAGTCACAGCTTTCAAACCAATATCAACCCCTAAAATATAGGTAAACATCAGAAAAAGACACATTTTATAACGTTATTAGCTACAAACAAAAACCATCCGTTTCCCAATTAGTCCGTATATTAGTGGAAAATTCTATAACTCAAAAATAGATACTATGAGAAAGAGACATTTTCTATTTGCATCAGCTTTAGCACTGCTCTGCAGTAGCGGTGCGCTGCATGCGCAAGACTTCAAGCTGACATCCTCCGGTTATTTCAAGAACCAGGGAGTCGACGTCATGGCTTTTGATGACATCTATCCCGAAGGACACCAGGGAGGGGTATGCATCATCATGAACGGACACCGTGTGGCAACAAACGGAGACATCCGCCTGGAAGCCACGCCCGGACAATGGCAGCCCGTACCGAAACAGCTCGACCGGAAGCTCGGTGACAACAGCATCACCGCCACGCTGTGCTATCCTGACTCCTCACGCCATCTCACCGGATTCAACCCGATGATTTACCCGGACCTCCACCTTATATATACGGTAAACGTGGAAAGCAAAGGTAAAAACATAGAGGTGACCGTAGACCTTGACCGCCCCATTCCCCAGGAATTCATCGGAAAAGTGGGCTTCAACCTTGAATTCTTCCCGGGTTCCCTCTTCGGCAAGCCCTGGATTATGGACGGTCAGAGCGGCATCTTCCCGCAACAACCCAACTCTCCCCTAATGACAACCCAACCCAACTATCTGCATACGGGAAATTATCATGACGGCAAGCAATCGCTGGCAGACATGGACAAACTGATAGGAAAAGGTTACAGCCCGATTGTGGCCGACGACATCATCAGCGAACCTTATGCCAAAGGCCGTAAGTTTACCTCCCGCCCCGACGACCCTTACAACAAAGTAACCATCGAATCATTGAGTGGTGACCTACAACTGTTTGACGGGCGTATGAACCACAATAACGGCTGGTTCGTACTGCGCAGCAACATAAAACCGGGTGTCACCAAAGGGGCCGTCAAATGGATTATCACTCCGAACGTAGTGGCCGACTGGATGTATCAGCCGGTTATCCAGACTTCACAGATAGGTTATCATCCCGCCCAGGACAAGGAAGCCGTCATCGAAATGGATATACGTGACAATAGAAAGGAAACGGCACAAATCATCCGCATTGACGCAGACGGCGAGAAAGTGGTCAAGAACGTCACTCCTGCCAATTGGGGCAAGTTCCTGAGATACAACTATCTGAAGGTGGACTTCACGGATGTGAAGGAACCGGGACTCTACAAGATTAAATACGATACCTCCGTATCCCCTATCTTCCGCATCGACAATGACGTATATGCCCGCGGCGTATGGCAGCCCGTACTGGAATACTTCCTTCCCGTACAGATGTGCCACATGCGCGTCAACGAAAAATACCGCGTATGGCACGACTGCTGCCACATGGACGATGCCCAGATGGCACCGGCACACAATCATATCGACGGCTACGACCAGAAAGAGGGCCTGTCCAAGTTCAAACCGGGTGAAGTGGTTCCCGGAGTGAACATAGGCGGCTGGCACGATGCCGGAGACTTTGACCTCCGCATCGAATCCCAAGCCGGAGAATCCTATATCCTGGCACTGGCCTACGAAGCTTTCCACCCGAATCTCGACGTGACTTCCATCGACCAGATAAACCGTGTGACGGAAATCCACCAGCCCGACGGTAAGAATGACCTGCTGCAACAAGTAGAGAACGGCGCCCTTACGGTAGTCAACGGCTACCTGGCACTGGGACGTCTCTACCGGGGAATCATCTGCAACGACCTTCGCCAATACGTACTTCTGGGTGATGCCGCCGCCATGACGGACGGAAAAATCGGTAATGAAGACGACCGCTGGATATTTACGGAGGATAACCCCGGACGGGAACTGTCGACAGCCGCCCAACTTGCTGCCGTATCACGCGTATTGAAAGGCTTCAATGATACATTGAGTGTACATTGTCTCGACATTGCCCGCAAAGTATATGCTTCTACCGAAAGCGGCAACAACAGAGCCTTGTTCCCCAAAGTGCAGGCAGCCGTAGAGCTGTACCTCACCACGGGCGAACAACCCTATATGGACTTCATCCTGGACAATCAGGCGCTCATCATCAAGCAGATAGGCCGCATTGGCTGGTACACGGCACGCGTAGAACAACAGTTTGCACAGATGAAGAACAAGAAAGCCAAAGCCTTCTCTACCGCTTTCCGCAAAGCTCTGGCCGGATACAAACAAGAACTGGACAAGCAAGTGCATGAAACTCCTTATGGCGTTCCCTACCGTCCGAACATCTGGGGTGCAGGCTGGGATATACAGCGTTTCGGCTTCCAGCACTACTTCCTGACAACCGCCTATCCGGAAATATTCCCGAAAACACCGGTATTCAATGCCCTCAACTTCATTCTCGGATGCCACCCGGGCTCCAACCAGGCTTCCTTCGCCTCGGGTGTCGGCGCACAATCAGCCACTGTAGGCTACGGACTGAACCGCGCAGACTGGTCGTACATTCCCGGTGGAGTCATTTCCGGTACGGCGCTTATCCGTCCCGACTTCCCGGAACTCCTGACGTTCCCGTTCCTCTGGCAACAGACTGAGTATGTGTTGGGAGGAGGTTCGTCCCACTATATGTTCCTGGTACTTGCAGCAGAACAGTTGCTGAAACAATAAGAAAGACAGAGGGGGAACAAAACCCTCTGGATATTTTCTTTTAGGCGCGGATTACACGGAATTCACGGATTTAGTTTACTGCATCCGTGAATTCCGCGTAACCCGCGCCCAATATTATAGTATAATGAAAGTGTTTATATACTTTTCACTCTTTCACCAATTATCCGTCCGGAATGGAATAGTGGGCAGTTCGTTCCCGCCAATCATTGTACCGACCTGGAAATCACGGAAACAATAGCGCACGGCAACAGGACGGGACACCTTCTCCGAAGAAATCACGACCTCATTCGTCTGCCAGTGCAGCCATACTTTGTCGGCAGGATGGAACACACGGTCCTCACCCGCCACTTCGAAACCGCGAAGGTCATAGTTGCGACAGATACCCATTTCCAAATGGTCGAAGGAAACCCATGCTTCACTGCCTTTAGCAGTCCATGACTTATATTGTGGGCCGAAACAGTGTATCTGCTTCAATCCATAGGTAAGGTTCAATGCCAGATAGCTCAAGCGTTGACCTACCTTTGTCTTGTTGCGGGGATGGATATTGTATATCTCATAAGGCTCTACAAGGTCGTTTGTAGAAATCATGGCACTGTTCGGAATCAGGCTTTGGGCACGGAATTGCGCTTCACGTAGGTAAGCAGCTTTCTCTTGCTGGGTACCTCCATAGGCGTACGGCGCTATTTCGGCAAAGTAGAAAGGCAATTCGCCCAGTCCCCATTCTTTGCGCCACAGCTGCACCATATCGGCCAGACGCTCGGCGTATGTTTCATGACGGCCTACGTTAGACTCGCCTTGATACCAGATGAATCCCTTTATGGTATAGTTCTGAAGCGGCTTCAGCATGGCATTGTACATCAGCATGGGGCGGTGCATGGGGTGCAGGCGTTCGATGGAATCGGGGTTGAGGGAAATGTCCGGATAGTTTTCCAGCAACTCCCGGCTTATCCAACCTTCCACAGTGGCTCCACCGTAGGCACTGCTGATGATACCCACGGGAATACGGAGGGCACGGCTCAGTGAAGTTGCGAAATAGTAAGCTGTTGCACTGAAATCGGGTGCGGTCTCGATGGAGGAGAGGTTCCAACTACCTTCGCAGTCTGTTTGCGGTTCATACGTCTGATGCTTGGGAACGGTGAACATGCGCACACCCTTATTTTCGGCAGAAGCTATGATATCATCCACCCCATTCATGATGCAACAGCCGGCAAAACCTTTCAAGGGCATTTCCATATTACTCTGACCGGAAGTAAGCCATACTTCACCGATTAGGACATTCTTCAACGTAGTTTTTTCTCCGTCATCAAAAGTTATCTCATAAGGCGTGTATCCTGCTGCCGGAGTTTTCACGGCAAGCAGCCAACGTCCGTCCTTATCGGCACGGCAAGTGGAGGTTTGTCCGTTCCACGAAGGCGTGACGCGTACTTCGGCTTTCGGTGCAGCCGTTCCCCACAGTTTCACTTCAGTCTGCTGCTGCAGTATCATGTTGTCGCCTACCAGTGCAGGCAGTTTTACTTTAGCGCCCAGCGAGGCGGCACAGCATAATAGAATCAATGCAAGAGTCTTACTTTTCATGGTATATTTGTGTTTAATACTATACTCGGAATCAATAACGTGAGCAAAAATAAGGCTTTTTTGCTCACGTTCTCCGTTTCATGTGCAAAAAGTGGGTGTTTTTGCACATGTGCTCAAACAAAATTATACATAGATGTATTATACATTGATGTATAATTTGTATATTTGTCATTAAATCAAGAACAGAAAGCTTATGAAATCACCTTTTCAATACGGCACACTGGTTGATAAAGAAAGTTTCGTCAATCGGGTAGAAGAACGAAAGCAACTGAAAGAATTGCTTGGATCGGGCATCAACGTAATGCTTATTTCACCGCGCCGATGGGGAAAATCGTCGCTTGTAAAAGTAGCTATGGACGAACTGACACAAGAAGACAAGCATATCCGTGTCTGCTTCATTGATGCATTCAGCATCAAGACGGAAGCTGAATTCTACCGCATCTTTGCGCGAGAAGTCATTTCTTGCGCCGCCTCCACCCTTGAAAAGAGGCTTGAAGATGTGAAACAGTTTCTTAAAGCCGTTTCTCCCAATATCACATTGAAGAGCGACCCAACCGATACCCTCTCCTTTGACCTGAAATTGGAACTGGAAGAAAAAAGTGTCATGGAGATACTGGAACTACCCGAAAAGATAGCAGCTGCCAAAGGCATACACCTGATTGTCTGCATCGACGAGTTCCAACAACTGGCACTACTACCCGGCTACAAAAGTATGGAGGGAAAAATGCGCTCTGCCTGGCAGAAGCAGCAACAAGTTTCCTATTGCTTTTACGGAAGCAAGCGGCATATGATGATGGACATCTTCAACAATTCTTCTAACCCCTTCTACCGCTTCGGACAAGTACTGTTCCTGCAAAAGATAAAGAAAGAGGAATGGGTGCCCTTCATCGTCAATGCCTTCCACCGGACGAACAAAGAAATCAGCGAACAGCAAGCAGAACAACTGTGCGACATCGTGAAATGCCATTCGTGGTATTTGCAACAGTTGTGCTATTTCATCTGGAGCGGTACGTCTGAAAAAGTGACAGATGAGATTATCGAAATCCGTACCCGCCAACTGATAGACACCAACATGCCTATGTTCATGAACGACACCGAGAACCTGACTGCTGCCCAAACTGCCATGCTTCGTGCTGTAGCCGATGGTGAATACCGCTTCAACTCCATCCCCGTAGTGCGGAAATATGAATTGGGCAGTGCACAGACCATCACACGCAACAAGCGTATGCTGACAGAACGTGATTTCATTGAGAAAGAAGGAAACAAGTATGCTTTCTCCGACCCTATATTCGAGCTTTGGTTCAGAAGGGAGTATTGCTAAATGCGAGAAAGGGCGTGAGCAGGAAGTGATGCTTCCTGCTCACGCCAACAACTAAAGTTTCATAGACATTAAAATACTTCTTCCTTGCAACTCATATATAGCAGACTCTATTAAGACCATCTTAGTACTTATTCCACTCCTACACAAATTACCTACCCTATGACTATCAGACAACCTTTGCCCTTGGGAATCTATATATTCAGTATGTACATATACATCTGCATCTTTCAAATCTGATAAAGAATATTCCAGTTCAATAGATGCATGCATTTTCTCCGTTATCGCAAGCGGATTAAAAGGCTTACAACTATGTGCATGATTCGCTTTCGTAAACTCATTTAGTAACTTAGAATGAGAAAGACTAATATGAGTATTTGTTATTACTGCATTTTGCCAGTTCTTATTTACATAAGTAACCATAATCCGTATCACATCATTTCTGATTATTCCATTACAAGCAATCAATGCTATTCTTGTTTTCCTCTCTATATAGTTACGATAAAACGGAATCCCAGTAACAATAGCTGATACGGTTAGAGAAATGATAGAGATTATCAAAGATGCTGTTTCCATATGGTATACCTTTTGATAGTAGAACAAGCTAACAACTCATTCCTCGATTATAGTTTTAAAGTTTCTCCAACCTACAGCAGTATAATATGCTTCATAACAACCTTTAGGTACATATAACGTTGCATCGTTGTAAATATCTGAAGCAAATCCACAATCAGGAGGAGTAATCGCTTTGCAATGAATTTCCTTAACATTGATACAGCTCTGGTAATTAAAACATCTAGCTTGTTTTAAACTAGAACCTAATATGATTTTTTCCAAAGAAGTACAATCTTCAAATGTTCCATTACCAATATAGGTAACATTATCGGGAATACTTATTATTTTTAAACTTGAACAGAGACCAAAAACAGAGTCCTCAATATATGTTACAGATTCAGGTATTACTATTTCTTTTAAAGATGGACAATTAAAAAATAGACTTCTATATAATCGAATAATCCCATTGGGCAAATTGATATATTCCAAAGACATACAACGTTCGTATCTATTATTAGTTGATTATCAGTGTTATACGCTCTAAACGGTAGAAAAGTGATCGTATGAATTCTGATTAGATACGAAAAGGTGAAGATTTAACGTATTTAACTTTCAATCACATCAAAATTGCAGAAAATATGGGTGATGTAGGGTGGTTAACAGTCTCTTCATATGTCTTTTATTGCCACAGAGGTTCATTTTCCCAACCAACAGGGAATCCAAGAGCTGCCAGGTCTATCTCTGGAAACTTGCTGAACAAATTGTGCATTTTGTCAAGCATGTCATTGTTGGGAGAGATGATGTCAAGGAAATACTTGATGATGCACATGTTATAATAGATTCTTCGCTTGTCCGCAGGAATAGTAATCCAAGGACGAGTCATGCCTCTCATATCATTTGGAATAATCTTGTTGACTTTGTTCCAAACACGAGCGTGATGACAACAAGCGTTGCGAGTAAGCGTAAGCACAGAAAGCCAAGACTCAAACACTGGAGCATGAAGGCAGAAACGCTTGGCGATCTGCTTTTTGAGTCCTTTATCTTTCAAGTTCCTGTAGTACATATTCACGCTACCCATTGGGAGAAGTTCACCAAGAATCCATGCTGGTGGAAAAGGTTCTGTATATGTTCTTTTGAAGTGTTCTATAAAGTCTTCAGTAGAACGTTCATACTCCTTCGACAACATTGCCATACTATTGACGAAAATGGACTGATCACGAAAAAGTGCAGAATTGGTAAGCCAATATATATCACCAGTCCGTTCAGCCGTCATATTCATTACGGCTTCTCTTACAGCAATTTCGATCTTCTCAATCTCGTTAAAAAGGAGTAAGCGCAACTTTTTGTCAAAGCGATAAAGCATCATCACTTTGTTAAATGTAGCACCTTCCTTATACAGATGAAGAATTTTTGGAGTCTTCAACAAAGGATGCATATACGCAGACAATCGATAATAGCCAATGCTCTCCAAATACAATTGAGCCTTTTGCCTATCATTGATTATCAATCCACGATTTTCCAATAAGGTTACAAGTTCTCGTGGAGTCTTGTAATCTTTTCCAAAATTTCTCTTTGTCATAGCTTATAAACAAAAAAGCCCAGCCTATTTAAGCATTGTAAAGAGGCTCGGCTGGAACTAACGCTGCAAAAATACAAATAATCATTGATAATACAAACTTTTCGGCAAGAAAAATCACGCAAAAGTGGAATTCTTTGACATATTTATATTTAATAATGTTAAATCAGACCTGAATGTCATACTTAACCAGCTAAACAAGGTGGTATTCAAAGTAAAAGTGTTATCTTTGTAACGTCTATACCCATACCGAAAGCCCCGATGGGCAGAGGTTGGGCAGACATATATACATATAAGGCGTAACTGTACGCTTTGGTTTTGACGCAGTAAGAATCTGGCAGTTCGAGCAAAGTTGTCAAGAACAAAGCAACGGGAACGCCTCATGAGGTGTATTGTATACAGCCCTTGTTGGCTTCGAGTGATTTTGTCGTTCGTTGTCAAGAGTGCTTTCTATATACGTACACAGGCGTGGGGCTTTCGGCGTTGCTCGTTTCGACAACTTGGGCGATGCCAGAGCCTTTACTGCGTGGAACGAGTGACAGGATTGGCTCCACGTTTTCATGTATATATACCAACCATTTGTTAATCATGCCAATATGGTAGCCGTTGGCAAAAAAGAAGAATAGTTGGTATGAGTAGTATAAAAGTTCCAATCACAAAGACGGATAAGGAAGGATTTCAAGTTATAATAGACTTGAATTTATATAGCGAAAAGGCTATAATAGCTACAATTTACAGATACACAGACAAGTTCTTTGTTTATCAGAACACGATGCCAAGTAATGATAAACAAGTCTGTGTGATTTTTGAATCAAAAGATGGTGGACTTGACGAAAATATCGTCAAGCAATTCTGCAATGACTTGATTGACCAACAACTTCGTGAGTTTACTACGGAAAAGTATGGTCATATTCGGGATTTAATCGTTGAGGAAGCATTTAAGCCAGTTAGCCGATGAGACATTTTTTTATTTTCTTCGTGACATTCCTGCTAACGTCACTCTCTTACGATGATAATTCTGATATAGTACAGATAGAGAAAAGCGAACAAGATATAACAGAAATGGCTAAACGCCCTTTGGTACTTCAAAAAGCCTCATTTTCTTTTGCGCCATTATTGAAGTCATGCCACTCTTCTCACTACTCTCATCGGTCGCATAGTTCACATGTGTCACACAGGTCTCACTATTCTTCAAGATAGAACAATGAATAATACTTATACAATACTTCCATTTCGCTTCGCTCGATTTAACGAAGAAGAATATCTTCTATCGAATGATGTAGGAGAATATATTTTCCTAAAGAATGACGACTTTCACAAATTCGTCAATGGAGAACTTGACCCTACAAGTGACTTATTCTATGATATAGAGTCAAAGCAAATAGCCACAACAGACAAGGTTGAAGATGTTGTAAAAATGTTAGCAACCAAATTCCGCACAAAGAAGAGTATCTTGGAAGATTTCACTTCTTTGCACATGGTTGTGCCAACTTTGCGTTGCAATTCAAGCTGCATTTATTGTCAGGTAAAAAGACATGAAAGCACTGACCATTCTGCAGATATGACGAAGAAAACTGCAAAGAATATTGCCAAAACTATCTTCAAGTCCCCTTCTCCGTGTATCAAAATAGAGTTTCAGGGCGGTGACCCATCTACCGATTTTGAAATGGTGAAATATATCATAGAAGAAGCTGAATGGCAAAACTTATTCAAGAAACGTGAATTAGAATTTGTCATCTGCACCAATCTCACCTTGCTCAATGAGAAGATGGTCAAGTACCTAAAGAAGCATAATTGTATGATTTCTACATCTTTGGATGGTCCAAAAGATTTACATGACACTAACCGACCTCTCCAAAATAAGAATCTTGACCACCATGCTATTTTTGAGAAAAAACTACAGATGATTCGTGGGATTTGGGGCGATGATGAATGTGCATCCGCTTTAATGACAACTTCAAAGTATAGCCTTGGAAGATTCAAGGACATCATAGATGAATACATCAGATTAGGTTTCCATAACATATTCCTAAGAGCTCTGAATCCTTACGGCTTTGCAAAACAGCATAAGGACAAGATTGCCTATCCGATAGAAGATTTCGTAAAGAACTACAAAGAGGGACTGGATTATATCATTGAACTAAACAAGAAGGGAATATTCTTTGTAGAAGGGTATGCAGCCTTGCTTCTGCGTAGGATTCTCACACCTTTCGCAACGGGGTTCGTAGACTTGCAATCTCCTGCAGGTGTTGGCATAGCTGGAGCTATATATGATTATGACGGCAGTGTGTATGTTGCCGATGAAGGAAGAATGATGGCTCGTTTCAAAAACTATTATTTCAGACTTGGCAATGTGAACGAAGATTCGTATCAAACCATGTTCAATGGAGAAAAACTGCATGAGATAATCAGTAATGCTTGTAATGAATGCTTGCCGGAGTGCACAGAATGCGTATTCCAACCTTACTGTGGTGCAGACCCAGTAAGAAACATGTCAGAGCAAGGAGATATGGTTGGTCATCGTCCTACAAACGAGATGTGTAAGAAGAATAAAGCCATTATGCATTATCTCTTTGAACTTCTTCAAAGACATGATCCCGAGATAAATAGAATATTTTGGTCTTGGATAAAATAGTGAGATATGAAACAATTAAATTCGTTATACAACTCTAACGCAGAGGAACTTCTTGGACGAGTAACACTTTGCGGTAAAAATATATTTAACCGTTCAGCATATATCCTTGTGACCAATGAGCAGAATATGCCTAAAGGTTACAAGGCTATCATTTCAGCACATGATTTCTCAGACAAGATATCTACACCATGTATAAAAGTTGACAACATTTCTGGCTTCAACGAAGGTGATGTGATAAACATATCCTCTAATGGAGAGGTGTGTTTTCTATATGAAATCAATTCTGCATCCAATGCAATCTTTGCTACTGCTCGTTGCAATCATCGCTGTATCATGTGTCCTCAACCTCCAGTGCAGCAAGAGAGGGACAGAACTGATTTTAATCTGAATTTGATTAAACTGTTCGATAAGAATACACAAGAAGTCGGAATTACTGGTGGTGAGCCAACTATGATTGGTGACAGATTATTTGAGATTATACGCCAAATTAAAAAATCATGTCCTAAAGCTGCCATAAGCATACTATCCAATGGAGTGAAATTTGCTGATATTGACTACGCTGCAAAGTTAGCAGCTTGCAACCATCATGATTTACAAATAGACATTCCTATCTTTTCAGATATAGCTTCTATCCATAACCATATAGTAGGAGCTAAGACGTTTTACAAAACGGTTCAAGGTTTGTATAATTTGGCACAGTTCGGGCAACAGATAGGTTTGAGGGTGGTTATCCACAAACAGACCTATAAGAGATTGCCACAGTTGGCTGATTATATCTATCATAATTTCCCATTTGTCACCCAGGTAGCTTTTATGCAGATGGAAACTACAGGGTTGGCAGAGACGAATTTAAAAGACTTGTGGATAGATCCATATAGCTATAATAATGAGCTGAGAGAAGCTGTACTCCTTTTGAACGACAGAGGTATAACGACTTATATCTACAATGCTCAATTATGTGTGCTTCCACCAGAATTGCGTCAATTTGCAAAGCAATCAATTAGCGAATGGAAAGATGTCTATCTTCCAGTCTGCGACGGATGTGTTCTCAAAAATGAATGTGGAGGTTTTTTCTCGACAAATAAAAATAACATAAGTACACATATCCATAAAATAGAATGTACAAATTCATGTACAGAGTGAATTATTAACAATATTGTCAAATTTAAAAACGGAGGTATCAATGAAGAGACTAATGTTTTTGATTGTTTCGGCATTTATCGCTACAACGAGTTATTGCGCCAACGTTTCTGATAACATCATGAACGTATTGGGCAATAATGACGAAACAACACAAATTGAGAAGCAGAAGAACCAGCCATTGGTTTTGCAGAAAGCCATTGACATGGTAAAGAGTTCTCTTGCGGGTCACTATTCGCATAGTTCTCATTCTTCACACAGTTCTCACAGCTCGCATAGCTCACACTCGTCTCACTATTCAAGTCGTTACTAAGGATAGTGATTCGCAAGATCATTGCGAGTTGTAAAATAATTTGGGAGGGGCGTGTTCGAAATGCGCTCCTCCCTTAATATTTTATCTACTCAAGCCTTTTCTCTTCATTGGCTTCATCATCTTTGTCGCCTGTCGCAAGCATCGTCTTATCCATTCTATCTCATCTTCGTCCTTCTCACGTCCCCAGTCTTTGGTGTCGCTACCGCCACCACCTTGGCTTTCAGCAAAGTTGGTAGCCTCGTTGACGTAGCCGATGTAGAGGTACATTGCACAATAGATAATTTTGTCGCCATAATTAATGAAGTCCATTGCAAAGCTGTCGTCAAATAGGCTGCTGTCGTGAATGCTCGTCATACGAGGATAGATGTCTGCTATCTCTGCCAACGCCTTCATACCAGCCTGCGCCCATATCTTATTGATCATCTGTTGCTGGTATGAAACAGCTGTTTTTTCAAAATCGGCTTTAATCTCCCTGTTTCTTGCTTCGATGTGGGAGGTATTCTTCTGCAACTCATCAAGTTGCAACTTAGCCTGCGCAAGTTTCATCTTCTTGTCGTTCAATTTGTCACGAACATCCCAGAGTTCCTTTCTGGTGGCGGTAATCTTTGCCTTTATCTCAACAGCATCACCAAGATGATTCTTCATGTAATCTTCAAGTTCGGCTATGGTCGCTTGCTTATCTGCTTCCACTTTCTCCAGATTGTTGACCATAGTCTGCAGAGCCTTGATTTTCGTCTCTGCTTTTGTGATGCTACGATTAAGATCTGAAAGAAGCGTCCTCTTCATGCCTACTTCATTTGACAAAGTGCGGCATTCATCAGCCAACTCCCTGCGATAAGTTTCTGTTGACTTGTGCTTGGCTCCAGTTATGATGATGTCATCACCACGTTCCAGTCCATACTTTTCATTAACCTCTGCAAGTCGGCTGTGAAGTTCACGCATCCTTGTTCTTGCTTGATTCATGTCGTTTCCACCAAAAATATCTTTTGCGCTCAGTCTGCCGTCCTTTGTGATGGGGACAATGACCGCATGTGCATGAGGATTTAGTTCGTCTAGATGAACAATGAACGAAACGACATTTTCTTCACCAAACTCCCGACAACAAAAGTCATATATGTCCTTTGCCCATCTGTCTATGCCACTGCAACTATCAACATCCCAGTTGTTGCCGTTCTCACTGATTGGCTGGTCGCCAAATGCGAGTTTGCGCATCTGCTCACGGTTACCACCAAAGACAAGGCTCACGGCACGGTTTGATGTGGCATTCACTCTGCCTGTCACTCTGTTCTTGATGGCTTGCTCAATTTTGTCTGTTATGGACTTGGTCTTATCTACAGGTCCAAGTTCTCCACCTTTCGACACCTGAAAGTTAAGTCGGGTACGACTACGGTCATAGTTGTACTTTGGATCATTCTCCTTCCTTGAAAAAAGGTCATCGCCCCAATTGCGCTGATGCTCATCGCTGACAGCAACGCTTAAAGACTTGACCTTTTGAATGTCCATCATCTGTTTCTTATTATCGCTCATAAAATTGCTTGTTTTAATTGATTGTACATATGAAATTCAGCTTGCTGTACACATATAATGGCTGTTTGCCCTAATTACTGAGCTTGCTCGGTGTATTAGGCTCCACCCAAGGGATATGTTCGCAAGCGAACTCGTTATAACTGCTGCCAGTAGTGCTATGGCTCTTCCACCAACACCAACCCGAGGCTATCTATCAGATGTTGGAGTGGCGGATGTTGCTTTATCAGCCTTTGTAGCGCCATCTGTGGCGTTTCCGTCATCAGCAGGAAGTCGGCAATGTCAAGACCATTGGTCTTTTGTTCATCGGTGGCATTGTCTTCCAAGATGTTGCTGACAAGAACTTGCTTGCATATTGATTGCAGCAACGGAAGTTTGCTTTTCCACTTATCCGTTGCCCCAAGGTCTGGAACCAAAACAACCTCCCGACCGCTTAGGACTTCGACAGCATCTTTATTGAAACATCCGTTCATGCCTCCAGTAGCCAACCACACGAAATCAGACATGAAGTGTGTGGCAATGATGGCTGTCTTTTCACTCTCCACTATGGCTATAGTCTTGGTCGTGGTTTTATCTGTCAACAGATGTTCGCCAAAGAAGCACTGCCGAAGTGTAAAGTCTGGCAATTTTAGTTCCGAGTGTACCCAAGTCACCAGGCTGTGAGGTTCCTTGATGCGGTGTCCTGTCTTGTCATCATACTTCATTATCTTGCCAGTGCGCACATTCCCATTGACATCTATCTGCCAGAAGATAGTTGAACCGCCCCATTTCTTTGAAGTGCCGACCTTGTACAAGGCAAACAGCCGTTCTGTCTCCTCTTTGCCAAAGACCGTTGAAATGTATCGGTACAAAGGATTGACAGAATAGCCATGCAGTGTTTGCTCCATCAACTTATTTTCAATGAAAGTTGGAAGAGGTTTCTCTTTCCTGCACTCTTTGATTGGTGTTTTATATCTCCAATCATCATTGCAGTTGGCATCGGGATTGTCCTTGAAATAATCAGATGGAGAATAATGGTAGCCACAACTCTGTTCATGGTCACAACGCCCCACATTGTCAGGGAATACAATCTGTCCTTGCTCGTCAATATATCTTGCAAAGCAACGCTTACGCCCACATTGAGGGCAAGCATATCGGTTGCCCAGCTTGTATTTCTGTAGATGGAATCTATACTCACTCATAAGGCTCTGCACTTATTGCACCTTGCACTTTCTGCACTTTTGCACTTGTTTGGCACAAAATGCAGCATCTTTTGTGCAAGAGTGCAAGAAGTGCAAAGTGTAAACGGTGCAAGGTGGTGGTTCTACTTCTGAACTTTCTCATAATTGCCTTGCTTGTCTTTGATGATAAAGTTTCTCTGACAGAAGTCTTTGAGCATATACATGACAGTACGTCTTGCAAAACCGAAATCCGCTCCAGCCTTTACTGCTTCAGCAGTTACGAACTTGTTTCCCAACGAGTCAAGTACCTGTTTTTTCACAGGGTCGGTAGCCTCGGTTAAAACGAGGTCATCCATCCTTTTGTATGACTTCTCAAAGTAATCGCTCATCCGTATGGCTGCATTCACGGACTCCGCATCAACAAAATCCTTGTGAGACTCATCACAAGCCCATCGGAACAGTTGGAATATCAAGGCAAGTCGAGCAGTGTTCAAAGGAACTTTTGCAGCACGTGAGTCTATCATTTTTTCATCCGTAATGGCATTCTGCCGTTCTATGTCCTCATTCTGCCAATCATAGAATATGTCAATGGCTTCATCAGAGAAGTCAAGAACATTGAAGATGCCTTCCGTAAAAGGAAGAGCCACAGTCTTGCCTATGATCTCTTTCCATACACGGAATGGTCTTTCAATGATTGCAGCATCTTGTTTTGGAACCTTAACCCAAGGAGCAATCTTCAAACCTTTTGGGCATGTGATCAGAAAACGGTCAAGAAAACCATTCTTCTTGAATCCCATATCATAAAGTTCATGCACAATACCAGTCTGGATAGTTCCTACAATCTGTATGCAAGGATAGTCAATGCGTAAAGGACAATCAAGATTACAACGAGATACATCTACTGGCAAGCCATTGTGAGCCGACAGCATCTGTTGTACAAAAGAACTGTTGTTGTATCGGTTGATGGTGTTGAACAGCCCCATTATCTCATCCACCACAACTGCCACACCTCTGAGGTTGGCATCGTGATTGCGCATAAGAATCTCTGGCGTGAAGTCATTCATGATATTCTTATGCAGGACTGGTACAGGAGGTAACGATTCCCATTCCGTCCGTTTTTTGCCCTTGTTCCTCTCCACAATGGCTGCATACTCATTCTTTAGAGCCTTGAACTTATGGTGCTCCTCTGTATCAATGTCGTGCAACGGCTTGTAGGCAAAGTTCAATGGTGGCGTCTTGCCGACTCCTGGTCTGCCAACAAGAATGACATATAGGATAGGTGAAGTAATCCAATTGCCTTTAATCCGGATATAGCAGGAGTTGCCGACGGCTGCTGCCATAGCGGATATAAGGGAAGTAGCGGTAAACTCAATGGAATAGTTTTCCGTCCTTGCCAAATCAAGAATCATCTGCTGCATCTTCTGGGGGAATACGTCAAGCGGAATGCCAGAAGTGGCTACGCCCGAAGCCTCCGAGCGTAGCTTGTTACAAATTTCAAGCGCATCCATGACATTACCAGTTTAAGGGTTTCGGCTTGCGCTTGTTTCCAGCAAGAATGGCTGCATTCTCCTCCTCAGCTGTAAGAGGTACAGGATTCTTGCGGTTAGTCTCCAGCCACTTGTCAAGTTCATCTTGATAAAGGCAGTAACGCTTGCCCGGCTTGGTGGCAGGAATGCTGCCGTTTCCAAGTTTCATGTAGAGAGTTGCCATCGGCATTTTGAGATATGCCGATGCTTCCTCCACACTCATAGGTATGTGCGTGTTCGCCTTGTGTGGCTTGTTCTGTGATTGCAGACTGATGATCATCTGCTTCATGCCCACCACTTCGTCCCGAAGCTGGGCAACGACCATTGGAAGGTCGTTGAAAGTTAATTCCTTTGTCATATACAAGTTGTTCTAAAAAACTGGGACAAAGGAACAGAATGATACTTCCGTTACTGAGGTTCGTGACAGTCATTTGTCATTCACGAAGGAATAACTCTAACAATGGGGATTATTCGGGAGTTTCCTCTTTAATATCATGAAACTCATATCCTCCATTGACAGGTTCGTCAATAGGAATGACATCATTGGAGCATGGTGCTTTCAGGTTCTTCAATGTGCTGTAGTCCAGGCCTTCAAACTGTTTGGGAAACAAAGCCTTGATAAAGGCAATTCGTATTGCCATTGTGTAATCACGTTTACCCAAACGTTCTGCGATATTCCACACGAAGTGCCTTAAAGGGATATTCTCAACATTTTCCTTGAAACGGTTTATTGCTATCGGGGTATAGTTGGTGTCGTTGCTCCATTCCTTGACAGCCTCAATTACCTTGTACAAATCTTCCTCATACAGAAACCTTGACATGGTACGATGCACATAGTCAAGTAAGGCTCTCGTTCGTTTTTCCTTTATCTCCAGTGCTTCTTTTTCTTGTGCCTCTACACACTTGGCATAGTCCTCATGACTGTATTGTGCTGACTCTGTTTGTGGTAAGGTTTGCTTTGGCTGTTCTTGTTCTGCTGCCGGCTCTGCTTCTACCACGTTTTTCTTTGTCTTGCTGTTGCTACCAATGGTCATCAGTTCATAGGGATAATTCACCATAGAAATGAATATCGCCCAAAGCAGGATGTTGCTTCCTACAAAGATGATTGACTCGACAAACAGACTTTGGTGAAAGTCATTGCCTACATACACAGCCACGACAAGAGAGATGGCGAGAATTGCTGTACCAACAAAAGCGTAGATGGTACAATCTGAAGTTGTCTTGTTTTCTATCATTATTGTATTCGTTTTATTGTTATTCGTTCAAAAACTTCCACAAAGTTAGATGCAGAAGCATGTAAAAGCCGCATTTACGTTCTCTGGCACTCTTCCTTTTACGCTTTATTAGCGTTCTAATATGATATCATACTCTGAATCATACTTTAAACTGCTCGTTAGTGCCAGTTGCCGATAATTGCTGACTACAAAGGTAAGGATGAAGAAAAGGGATATTTGCAGTTCCTCTTTAATATCAACAGAAATTGGAATGTATTTGTCGAATTGGTTCTATCCACGACAGCAAATAGAACCAACAAAACGAGAAAAGGACTATTGGAACACTATCATTCCAACAGTCCTTTTCTGCGTGTTATTGTCAAATGGTTACTTCTTCAAGGTGATACAGCCAACCGAAGCACGCTTCTGTGCATCGGAAATCTTGGCATACACCTCTGTTGTTGCCACATTCTTGTGACCGAGATAACGCTGCACTACGGCAATACTTGTTCCTGCGTCCAACTGGAGACAGGCAAAGCTGTGGCGTGAGCAATGATAGGAGATATGCTTGGTAATCCCTGCATCTTTCAGCCAGTTCTTCAATGGTGCCTGCGTCATGGAGTCTTTGAAATCAGGGAACACCTTGCCACGTTTATCCGGTGAATAGCCAATCAGTTCCAAGGCTTCCTCACTGATTGGGTTATGCACGATGTCCTTTGTCTTCTGCATTCGTGTGGTGACATACATCACACCATCGCTGCCGTATGGCTGTATTTCTTCCCAAGTGAGCTTCTTGATGTCGCTCTTTCTCAAAGCCGTTAGGCAAGAGAACAGAAAGGCTCGCTTCAAGGCAGGAGCAGAGCATGGTGTGGATGCTAAGCGGATAACCTCGTCTTGTGAAAGATGCTCCTTGTCAGTCGGGATTGTCTCGATACGCTCCAAGAAACCGTTCGGGTTCTCCTTTATCTTGCGGTCACGATAGGCAGTGTGGATTGAAGCACGGAAAGTTGACCAGTAGTTAGCTGCTGAGTTGATATGTAGCTTTCTGTTCTTATGCAGTCCCTGTGGTGCTGTCAGCAGATACTCACGAAATCTGTTGCACAAGTCCACGTTTATCTCACCGAAGGTACACTTGCCTTGCGTGAATGTACGAAAGTGCATATAGACGTGTTGCCACTTGGAGTTCTTCTTGTCTGCCAGTTTCTTGAAGTAGGCGAGGAAATCTCCTTTCATCTTCTCCTTGTCGAAGAAGTCGTAACGCTCGTTGACGATAGCCTCGAAGCGACGGCAGCGTATCGCCTCGGCTCTTGCCGTAAGGTTGAGGTTGTACTTCTGTTCCGTCTGGTTCTTCGGCTTGGCATAGATGTAGATGCCAAGCGACTCATGGCGAATGACTTTCATCGTGCTCTCGTCACGATAGCCTGGATAATAGTCAAGATAATAGGACAGCATGCGTCCGTCCTTGATTTTGCGTGTACGCAATGATACGGTCTTGCAAATGTTGCTCATAACTGATATGTATTATTGATGATTATTCGTGGTGAAGTGTCTCTTCACGGCTGCAAAATAACGGAATGAAATCTCCGTGACTCCAATTATTCATAGTAACTGATGGATAATGCTGAAATCACTTGCTTTCACAGTCCTTTTGCTGCCCTTTCTGCCATTGCTCGCTCCACATCCGTCTTCAAAAGCAGGTTCTTTACACCCACTTTTACCTTGCTGATATGGTGAACTCTCACAATATGGCAGATATTGGCACTTGTCAGACCATACAACTGCTGCACTTGTTCTGTGGTATAATAGCTGTCATCGCTCATGAGGTCAGACCTGCGAAGTTCTTCAAGATGTTCCTTGGAATAATAGGTGCGACCATACTCACGTTTGGTCGGTATCTTATGGCGGTAGGTGTATGCCCTAAGTGCTGACTTGCTCATGCTGAAAGCTTCCTCTACATCATCAGCCGTCACCCATTCCGTTATGCTGTTGAGGTCAATGGCAGTACCGAAGAACTCATCAATATGCCGTTTGCTGTAATAGTTCTTGCCAGCGATACGACACATCGGTATCTGGTTGCGCTTGGCGGAGGTGTAGAGCCAAGACTTCTTGACCTTATAAATGGACATCACTTCCTCGCCCGAATAATAGTCAAGCACCTCATTCTCCTCTTTCCCTTTTGTCGGTTCCTTGTTTTGTGTTGGCTTTTCTGTTTTTGCCTTTTTACAGAGCTTGCTCTTGCTGGCAGGAACCACACGCTTGTAGGGATTACCCTCAAACATCTTCTCTATATCAGCCTTTCTTACGAATGCCATTCGGCTGCTCAATCTTGATGCCTTCAACTTGCCGTTAGCCACAAGTTTGTAGATATACTGTCGGGTGCATCCCATCAGAATGGCAGCTTTGGAGAAGGTAAGATACTCCTGATGTTGCAGATTCATGATTGGCTCAATACCGTTAATCAAGTCCTGCTGTCTTTTCTTCCTAAGACGTTTTGCCTCTGCCTGACATTCCTCGGAACAGTATTTCTGCATACCGCTTCTTGGCACGAATGTCTTGCCACAAAATTCACATTTTCTTGTCGGTCTCATACTCTTTGATATTGCTATGTTCTACATACTTTGAGTATTCCACCGATGGAGTAAACGGAAGTGAACCATTGACAACCTTTGTCAACCCAGTCCACGATATAACGCTTTTTGCCTATCAGCTTTCAAATCTGTCCTCCATCGTAACCACTCGTAAACCCTTGTCAACTACGTTCACGATATGACAAAATAAAAGCTCCGCAAATTCTCCACGGTAGAAATACGCTGCAAAAATATGTGGAAAATCGGGAACTGCCAAAAAGCACTCAGAAAGTGTTAAAAATCAAAGAGTATTGAAAATCAAGGTTTTATGTTTGGTTAGTCATAGTAAGTTATGGTTAGTTATAAGGCTCTAAATACAATTAGCAAATGTACCTTCTCCAATTATTTTTATTGAATTCGGTAGATTCATTTCCTGCAAAAGAGAGCATCCTGCAAAACACCATTCGCCAATAGCAGTTATATTATCAAATAGCTTAATGTTTATAAGTTTATCACAATCTTCAAAAGAAGCATTTCCTATCTTAACCACAGAATGAGGTAACAGAATTTCTTTAAGAGATTTACATTTACGGAACATACAATCTCCAACCACATTGTTTTTTGCAATCCCCACTTCATATCTATCATATTCAGGATAACAAAAAATTTCCCCTCCTTCTACAATGTTAGAACTAGTGAGATCTAAATATTCAAGAATACCATCTGTTTCTTTTTCAACATAATCTACACCAGCCATTTCCCTAATAAGTTTGATATCTGACCCATTAATGTCACCTTTAAGAATAAGTTTTCTTATCTTTAAATAATCAACATTCAACTTTTCTATTTCTTTTTTTAAAGAGCCAGCTGTTTCCAACTTTAATTCTAAAATATCTTTCTGAACCTGGACAATCTTCAACGTATCTGCCATAGATTTATCATTCTTATCATAATAGATAATTTCAGCTTCCCTCTTGTCATAAGTTTCATTCGGGGCAATCGTATAATAAAGCGTATGGCTGGAAACACTTCTCGTTACAGTTGCGGTAATCCAATCTACCTGCGGCATTTTCACATCAAAGTCAAAATTACTGTTTAGTTCTACTGCAATTTGTTCTCCTTTATCAGAAACGGTATATTCATTCTTAGTTAGCAATAAAATACCTCCTCCTGTCTGATACACCTTCAAGACTTCCTCCAATTCACCGCTTCGGAAGATGATTTCTCCTTCGCGCTTGTCATATTCCTCGCTCTTGCTGATGTAAAACTTCCGCACAGTTCTATCCATGTCAGTCCTTGTAGCAGATTCGTGCATTTGATTATGTCCTTTGTCGCCCATAATTATTTGCCCGGAGCCAGAACCTTCACGTATCCAGCTTTGGTATTGCTTAGGAATAACAACTTCATAAGTAACATTTGCTTTTACCTCTACCTGGATTTCTCCTCCGTTCTTATCTACTTCAAACTTTGCAGTAGTCAGAGTAATAGCATCTTTCTGTTTCTGCGTTACTACAATACTCTTAGTCAAGTCACCGGCTGTCAAGTTCAATACCACATTACGGTCATCAACTCCTTCATTTCTTGCCACTCTAACCGATACTTGGTTTTCTCCAGCTTTGCCTTTATTAGGGAACACCGCACACCAACTGACATCACCGCCTGACTGTGAAACATCTATCGACCAATCTTTATTGGTTGTAAAAGAAAGAATCGCTTCGCCACTATCCGAAGTGAAATCCAAGCTTTTAGTAAAGTAAATCTCACTATCAGGGTTAGGGATAATCTCTGCCGGAGCATCATCATCCGAACAACTGCTCAAAGCGGTCAACAGGCACAAGACTGCCATTGAGTACAACAAACGCACATAGATGGAACTTTTAGAATTCACTTTAAATAGAATCATAACCAGATAGTATTAGTCCTCGCGTTCCTCCGAGAATATAAAAAAAGACAGCGTGGAACTGCGTGCTATTCATCGTCTTTGAAGGTCCTAGGAAAACCCGATACACAAATGAACAAACAGCAGACCCACGCCGAAACCAGCGTAGGAATCGTCTGTACCATTCTTGTGTATCTTGAAAATTTCCTAGGTTCTCAAAGACAAGAATGAAGCACAACGCTTCTTACAATATCATTTCACAAAACATTGAAGCTAAGGACACTTCCTTGCTTCGATGGCAAATTTAACGATAAAGAATGAAAACAAGAAAAAGATTGGAAAGTATTTTTAAGGCTGATACCTACAGAAGATAAATATGATTTTGTCATTCTGACACTTTGTATTTTCTATCGCACGAGAATCCCGTATTTCCGACCGATTATCCACACAGAAAGAAATACGAGAGCGAAAATCCATAAGTGTCAAGTTATAAGCATTATACCAAAACGAACGTCCTTCCAATAAATCGAAATCACACCTCCGAAAGCCCTGATACACCGAAAATGCAAAAGCAAAAGAACGTTTTACTAAAACAGAGTAACCGTTTTACTAAAACGCAATACCCCTTTTAGTAAAAAGCAATCACCCTTTTAGCTTAAAGGTGTAGCCAATTTCTGCATAAAAGCCCTACAAAAGCGGAAGAATATGCAAGAAGAACGCATCTTTATGACCCCAATATCCACAATATATCCTAAATTCGTCCTTCTGCCCAACCATGTGCGGCAGAGAAATCTACAGAAACATTACTTTTTGTCAAAAATATAAGGATATTACTGCCTTTCAGCACCTTTTATAACAACCCATGCAGTTCCCACGCCCACACATGCCGTATTCCTTCATTGGATGGCAGACAGAAATCATCAAGCGAAACAACCAGTTTCTCATAATTATCTTGTATCGACTCCAACGAAGCATACTCACGACGCATCGTCTGCTCGTCAACCAACATATAAGTGGATTGCAGATAAACCGTGCGGTCGCCTTTCCGTGCCACGAAATCCACTTCCTTCTCTTTGGCACATCCGGTATAGACATCATAGCCTGCCCTGAGTAACTCCAGATAGACAAGATTCTCCAGTTTATAACCCACACCATAGGCTGTTCCGGGATAGAGGAAATTCTTAAAGGCAAGGTCGTTGATGTAATATTTCGCCGTACCGGACAGTATTTCCTTTCCGCGCAAGTCAAAGCGTTCACAACGATACGCCAAGAACGAGTCTTCGATATAGCCTATGTAGGCAGCCACAGCATCATAGCTCGTCTTCCGGCCCTGGCTCTTGAAATAGTTCACGATGTTGCCGATGGACACTAAATTAGAGGCATTGCCTACAAGAAACGCAAAAAGGTCCTCAAGCAGTCGGGGGTCACGTATGCTGTAGCGTTGGATGATGTCCTTCAGCAAGATGGTGTCCTTCAAGGCAGACAAGTAATTGCGCTGCACCTCCTGCTTTTCGGGCAAGACAAAAAGTTCCGGGATTCCGCCCGTATTCATATAGCCCATATAGCTCTCACGGTTCTGTTCCAGATGCCTTATCTCTGTATACTCCTGATAGCTGAAGGGATATATCGGAAATTGGACGTATCGCCCGGAAAGCAGCGTGGCAAGCTCACCGGACAGCATCCGTGAGTTGGAGCCACTGATAAAGAGCTCGTACTCCTCGGTATAGTCCTGCGAATAAGAATTGACCGACTTTTCCCATTCTTCGATGAGCTGCACTTCGTCGATGAAAATATATATCCTTCCCTGAGGGTGCAGTTCGCTTTTATAAAGCGCCACCAACTCTTCCAAATCCTTGTGAATCTTCAAGAAAGCAAAGTCGCTCAGTTCCCGGTTGATGAACAAGGTGTTCTGCGGAGGGACACCGTTTCTTATCAGTTCCCTTGCTATCTGTCTCAACACATAACTTTTTCCGGTACGCCGCTGACCGATAAGCACCTTTACAAGACGATTACCTACGTAGTCCATGATTCTGCCGGTATAAGCTACCCGCATGAAACCGAAGTCAAAATCTCCTTCTGTCCAGAGATTGTACTTCCTAAGTATATCCATTCTTTCGTCCATAACCTAAACTTTAGTTGCAAAGATAACAATTTTCGGTTATAAACGGACATTTCCATCAATTCTTTCGTCCATAACCTAAAAAGTTTGCAAAAAAGGCAAGAATTTCGATTATAAACGAAAGATTCATTTAGACAAGCAAGGAGGATACTTCCTTTCCGCATCCCCCTTTATCGGCCGGATATTCCCTCTATAGAATCATCATTATTGCATCTATACTTCCACCGCGCTGCATCTATACTTCCACCGTGCTGCATCTATAGATGCAGCAAATCCCTTAACCTATCCTAATAATGCTGCTTATTGTCACCTATTTAGAAGCGAAATCATTATATTTGCGCCCATATATGCCAATACGTTGACTAAGCGATGGCAAAACAGCTTGTAAAAAACAAAACTGAATAATAACGAATTTCATCCGAATGAAACAGTACAAAACCGTAAACAACCTTGTAGGCTGGATTACCTTCCTCATTGCAGCGACGGTCTACTGCATGACCATCGAACCTACTGCAAGCTTTTGGGACTGCCCGGAGTTCATCACCACCGGCTATAAGCTGGAAGTAGGACACCCGCCCGGCGCACCGTTCTTCATGCTGGTAGCCAACCTATTCTCACAATTTGCTTCCGATGCCTCCACCGTTGCCAAGATGGTGAACTACATGAGCGCGCTGATGAGCGGCGCATGTATCCTGTTCCTTTTCTGGAGCATCACGCACCTGGTACGCAAACTTGTGGTGACAGACGAAAACAATATCACACGCGGACAGATGGTCACCATCATGGGTAGCGGTCTGGTGGGCGCACTTGCCTACACGTTCAGCGATACCTTCTGGTTCAGCGCTGTGGAAGGCGAGGTGTATGCCTTCTCCTCACTGTTCACTGCCGTCGTATTCTGGCTCATACTGAAATGGGAGGACGTTGCCAACGAGCCTCACAGTGACCGCTGGCTGATTCTTATCGCCTACCTGACCGGTCTGAGTATCGGCGTGCACTTGCTGAACCTGCTCTGCCTGCCCGCCATCGTACTGGTGTATTACTACAAGAAGGTGCCCAATGCCAACGCAAAAGGTTCCCTGCTGGCATTGCTCGCTTCGGGCATACTGGTAGCAGCCGTACTCTACGGCATCGTGCCGGGTATCGTGAAAGTGGGCGGCTGGTTCGAACTGCTCTTCGTCAACACGCTGGGCATGTCCTTCAACACGGGTGTCATCGTATATATCATCCTGTTGGCAGCCTGCCTCATCTGGGGTATCTACGAAAGCTATACCGAACGCAACAAGGCACGTATGGCACTCTCGTTCATACTCACTATCGCCATGCTGGGTATCCCGTTCTACGGACACGGTACCAGCTCGGTAGTTATCGGTGTCATTGTCATTGCCGCATTGTGGCTCTACCTCCGTCCGAAGACGCAGGCAGCCGTCAAAGAGAAATTCCGCGTATCGGCACGCACGCTGAACACCTCGCTGCTCTGCACCATGATGATTGTCATCGGATATTCCTCGTATGCACTTATCGTCATCCGCTCCACCGCCAACACGCCGATGGACCAGAACTCTCCGGAGGACATCTTCACACTGGGCGAATACCTGGGACGCGAGCAGTATGGCACACGCCCGTTGTTCTATGGCCCTGCCTTCTCCTCGCAAGTGGCGCTGGACGTGAAAGACGGTTACTGCGAACCGCGCATCAAGTACAACGGCACGAAGTTCATCCGCAAGGAGAAAGCTACACCCGACGAAAAGGATTCGTACATCGAAATCCCCGGACGCATTGAGTACGAATACGCCCAGAACATGCTGTTCCCGCGTATGTACAGCAGTGCCCATACACAACAATACCATGCCTGGCAGGACATCAAGGGTTACGATGTGCCCTATGACAAATGCGGCAACATGATTATGGTAAACATGCCCACACAGTGGGAAAACATCAAGTTCTTCTTCTCCTACCAGCTCAACTGGATGTACTGGCGCTACTTCATGTGGAACTTCGCCGGACGCCAGAACGACATACAAGGCAGCGGAGAAATTGAACACGGCAACTGGATTACCGGTATCCCGTTCATCGACAACTGGCTGGTGGGCGACCAGAGCCTCTTGCCTCAGGAACTGAAAGACAACAAGGGACACAACGTATTCTACTGCCTGCCCCTGCTGCTGGGTATCATCGGCCTGCTATGGCAAGCCTACCGTGGACAGAAAGGCATCCAGCAATTCTGGGTGGTCTTCTTCCTCTTCTTCATGACCGGTATTGCCATCGTGCTCTACCTGAACCAGACTCCGAGCCAACCGCGCGAACGTGACTATGCCTACGCCGGTTCGTTCTACGCCTTCGCCATCTGGATTGGTATGGGTGTGGCAGGACTCGTCCGTCTGCTTCAAGACTATGCCAAGATGAAGGAACTGCCTGCTGCCGCCATCGTTTCCGTAGCCTGCCTCTTTGTCCCCGTGCAGATGGCAAGCCAGACTTGGGACGACCACGACCGCAGCGACCGCTACATGGCACGCGACTTCGGCCAGAACTACCTGATGTCCCTGCAAGAAAGCGGCAATCCGATTATCTATACCAACGGTGACAACGATACCTTCCCCCTCTGGTACAACCAGGAGACCGAAGGTTTCCGTACCGACGCCCGCACCTGCAACCTCTCGTACCTGCAGACCGATTGGTACATCGACCAGATGAAGCGCCCCGCCTACGACAGTCCTTCTCTCCCCATCACGTGGGACCGAATGGAGTACGTAGAAGGCACCAACGAATACGTCCCCATCCAGCCTGAGTACAAGAAAAGCATCGACCAGCTCTATGCCGAAGCCGAGAAGCAGGCACTGGACGGTAATCCCGAAGCACTGGTCAATGTAAAGAAAGAATTCGGTGACAACCCGTATGAGCTAAAGAATATCCTCAAGAACTGGGTGCGCAACAAGAATCAGGACTTGAAGGTGATTCCTACCGACAGCATTGTCATCAAGGTAGACAAGGAAGCCGTGCGCCGCAGCGGCATGATGATACCGGGCGACTCAATCCCCGACTACATGCACATTTCGCTGAAAGGCAAACGCGCCCTCTACAAGAGCGAGTTGATGATGCTCGAAATGCTGAGCGAGGCCAACTGGGAACGCCCCATCTATATCGCTGTCAGCGTAGGCAGGGAGAACCAGCTGAACATGGAGAACCACTTCGTTCAGGAAGGTCTTGCCTATCGTTTCACTCCGTTCGACACCAGTAAGACGGGCGTGACAATAGACTCCGAAAAGATGTACGACAACCTGATGAACAAGTTCAAGTTCGGTGGCATCGACAAGCCGGGCATCTATATCGACGAGAACGCCATGCGCATGTGTCACTCTCACCGTCGCATCTTCTCCCAACTCGTGCAGCAGCTGATGCGTGAGGGCAAGAAAGACAAGGCAAAAGCCGCCCTGGACTATGCCGAAAAGATGATTCCCGCCTACAACGTGCCTTACGACTGGCAGAACGGTGCCGTACAGATGGCGGAAGCCTACTACCAACTGGGCGAAACCGCCAAGGCGGACGAGATGATGAAAGCCCTTGCTGACAAGGCTGTAGAGTACCTGACCTGGTATCTGAGCCTGGACGACAACCGCTTCATGATTTCTACCCGTGAATTTGAATACCACTGGGCTGTACTCGATGCCGAGGTGAAGGCCATGAAGAAGTACAACTCCAAGCTCGCCGAAATCTACGAGCCGAAGGTGGAAGAACTGTATAATATGTATGTGGACAGAATGAAGGAGTGAGAATAAGGATTAGGGATTAAGGATTAAAGGATTAGGGATTAGCCTGTGCAGTTCATCACTAATCATTAATAACTAATCCTTAACCCCTAATCCTTAATCATTAACCCCTAATCCTTAATCCCTAATCCCTTAATCCTTAATCACGTGTTTATAGAACAACCTCCTGAGTTTTTTCGCAAACTATATCCCGGTGCAGTCTGGAGGATGGACCCCAATGAAAAAGCCGTTTATCTGACTTTCGACGATGGCCCTATCCCCGAAGTAACTCCCTGGGTGCTCGACCTGCTGGATAAGCACAACATCAAAGCCACCTTCTTCATGGTAGGTGACAACATACGGAAGCATCCGGACGAATTCCGGATGGTCGTTGAGCGTGGGCACCGCATCGGTAACCACACCTTCAACCATATCCGTGGATTTGAATACACGGCCAAGAATTATCTGGGAAATACCGAACAGGCGAAGATTTTCATGGAAATGGGTGGGGACATCAATTGCAATGTGGAGAAGGTTCTCTACCCTCTCTTGTTCCGCCCTCCCCACGGCCATATGTTCGCCAACCAGTATCTCACGCTGAAACGAACCTACAAGATTGTGATGTGGGACCTCGTGACCCGCGACTACAGCAAGAAGCTGCGCGGTCCGCAAGTGCTTGCCAACGTGATGCGCTACGCCCGCAACGGCTCCATCATCACCTTCCACGATTCCCTGAAATCCTGGTGCAACGGAAACCTGCAGTACGCATTGCCGCGCGCCATTGACTTCCTGAAGGAAGAGGGATATGAATTCAAAGTATTATAAACTTGAAACAGCAGAAAGTTACCAACATCTGCTGTCACAATAAATTCCACATAAAATAAGAAGGGGTTGTCTCGGCAAAAGGCAACCCCTTACATTTTATAGGCTCATGTCCTGTTCCACAAGAATAAACAGATGTTTTATAATTACCAAGTAAATGTACATCTGTATTCATCCCACTGGTCTTTTACAACCAGTTCCGTAGGATAACTGTCGGAATTCAATGTCCATGTAAAATACATATCGGACACAGAGTCCTCGCCATTGTATGTATAATGCCCTACAAGCGGCAGATGTTTCGTAGCCTTACCAAGCATACCTCCATAATAGGCATATATCATCTCGTCCATATCCACATCCAGTATTTCATCAAACAACATCAGGCAGCCCTTATTCTCGATAGGAGCTGTTATATTATCCGTCGTATAGTCTATGGCAGCACTATACTCCCACTCGTCATTGCTGTCGATAATTCCGTCACCATTGAGATCCCCACTAGCTACATAACGTGTGGAAGTCTTCACCACATCTCCATCCTTATAGGTGATGTTCGTTATTTCACCATCGCTTTCAGAGCGTTTCATTACAACCAGATGGCCTTCAGTGTCGTATTCCATCTCCCAAGTAAACTCATCGGCATCGGGAGTACCAGCGTGGTCTATTGAGTTGCAAAATTCCACATAACCATCGCTGTTGAGCTGCAAGTTCAGTTCTGTAACATCGCCCTCTTCATCCGTCACGGTGATTCTTGCTCGGTCCTTTGCAACATCTGCCTTTGTAGTAGCGGGAAAGTACTCAAAGACGGCTTTATCCCCATCCTCAGTTGTAATGTTCGTCACCAGCCCTTCTTCATTGTGAGAAATCGCCATGCCCGAAACCGACTTCGGAAGCCCTCCCGTAAACACTTGCGAAGGATTGACCACAGTGGCGGTGTTTTCGCCACCCTCACCATTCTCATTTTCGTCATCGTCACTGCAAGCAGTGAATCCCAAGCACAACGCCACACCCAACATGGAGGCAGCCATCATTTTAAACATTTTCATAAGTTACAAATCTTGTTTTATCCCCATCCCTCTAAGGAAAATCCATAATAACAAAAGTATAAGGAATGCCGTCCGTATCTCACGACAACAAGACTCTGCCATTCAAACCCGGACAGATACTTTTGGCCATTTATCATTCCCAGACAAAGCTTAATATTTTTTGCAAAGTAATAAACTTTTCCTTTCACTCCTTGTCACTGAAAAAGGTGATTTTTCAGCCACATACAGAAAAAATTCAGCATCTCCAATAAAAAGCAAAATGAATAAGACGTATATTTGCAACAACTAAGCACAGATTGAATTCCACTAAAATATACCGATATGAGGGTACGCCATACTAAGCTATTATCACTCCTCTTTTCTTTAACCACTATCCTGCTTCACGCCGGAGAAATACCAACAGACACTCTGTTGGCACACTTCTACAACCGGGCAGCCAATCTCATGGAAGAAGGACACTACGATGAAGCGCAACGTAGCTTCGACAGCGCCTTTGCCACCCGGAACGTAAAGCACTCCTTCATGTATCCCATCTTGCTGAACGAACAAGCCACACTGCTGGTCTATGTGGGAAAGACAGAAGAAGCCTTTGCCATGAAAAAAAATGTGCTCCCCTACCTGCCGCAGATAGATGATTTGGAAAAGCACATCAGCGTATACAACGATTTGGGCCTCCTCTACCGTCAGCACCAAATGAATGACTCTACACTCTACTATTACAATAAAGCACTGGACAGTGCCTTGCAATATGGGGACGAAAGCTGGATAGCCCACATCTGCAACAATGTGTCCATCCTATACTTCAATATCAGGCAGCTGGACGAAGCCGAAAAGTATACCGACATGGCCGCCGAACATGCCGCCAGAACCGAAGACCCATTCGTAGCCTTCACCACCTGGCAAATCAGGGCAACCATAAAGGCTGAACTGAACAAGCTGGATGATGCTGAAAAATCCAACCGCAAAGCCTGGAACATTGCCTGCCACGGAGAGGGAAACGAAGACCTATGGAAGATACGCTGCCTGCCCGGCATGCTGAGACTCTTTGAACGAAAAGAACAACCCGATTCCATAGACCACTACTTGAAATTGGGGAACAAACTACTACAACGGGTACCATCCAACTCCATCGCTGCCATAGGATTCATACAATCGAGGGCAGCCACCGAAACAAACCGCAAAAACTATGCCCGCGCCTTGAAGGACTTCCACTGGCTGCGTAACCGGAAAACCGGTACCGAGCCCAAAACATTATTTACACAAATGGCACGATGCTACGATGCCTTGGGAAACCCCAAACTGGCCTACACCTATATGGATAGTGCCCGCATGTGGACTGATACGCTGGCACAGCACAATCTGACGCAACAAATGGCAGAATTCAACGTGAAATATCACACACAAGAAAAGGAATTGGAGATAGCCCACCTGCAACAAGAACAACTGGAACACCAAGCCTTCCTGCTAAAAGCCTCCATTGCTGTAGCCCTTCTGTCTGGTCTTGCTCTCATTACTTTGTTGACGCTCCGCCACAAGAAACGAATGGCCGAAAAGAAGATTGAACTGCTAAAGCAAGAAAACGAACTGAACTCGGCACGCCGCTACATTGAAGGGTTGGAAGAGGAATGCAAATATTTTGCCAAGGAACTGCATGACGGTATAGCCAACGACCTGCTGGGGCTGCAAATGAAGATAGAAACTTCTGCCGGCAAAGGGAATGAGCAGGAACTGGCCTCACTCGTCAGCAAACTGAGAAACAACGTGCGGAATATCTCACACGAACTGATGCCTCCCGAATTCGAGCATCTCAGTCTAGACCAGATACTCGACCGTTATGCTGCCAAACTGACCGAGAACACCGGCATAGAGGTCAGCTATCATCCAACGGAGAACAACGCATCACGCCATCTTCCCAATGAAACCGCTTATGAGCTGTACCGCATCGTACAAGAGCTCACCATGAACATCGTGAAACATGCCTCAGCCAGTCATATAGTCATCAGTCTCCGTGCCGACAATGAAAATAAATATACCCTGCAAATTACAGACAACGGTAAGAATGCAAACAAGCAACAAACAGCAACAAACAACAATGACGGCATAGGATTGCGCACCGTAAACGACCGTATCAGAGCCATCAACGCTACCGCCAATGTATGCTCGTCAACAGAAAACAACGTTTTCACCCTACTGCTTAACATAAACGAATGAAACCAAACAAAGAAACATACAGAATACTGGTAATAGATGACCACCCGATTGTTGCTGAAGGCATCATCGCATTGGCCTCGCAACTCGAAGAAGTGACGTGCAAAGGAGCCACTTGTGCAAAAGACGTGGAACAACTGACCCTCAAAGAGAGATTCGACCTTTGTATCATTGACCTTGAACTACCGGATATGAATGGATTCCAACTCATATCCCACCTTCACAGCCGGATACCCGAATGCGGCATTTTAATCTATACCATGCATGAAGAACCTTGGATCATAGCCAAATTATCCACCCTAAACATCAACGGAGCTGTTTCAAAAAATGCCAGCACCAGCGAATTGAGAGACGCCATCAGTACACTGAAAAACGGAACCAGATACTTCAGCAATGTTTTCAGCGAACTGGACAAGGAAAAACAAAACACCCTACCACATGCACTTCCCGAATTGTCGAGACGTGAAAAAGAAGTGCTCGCCTATCTCTCGCAAGGACTGAGCACTTCTGAAATATCCCAATTACTATTTCTCAGCATCAATACAATACAGACTTACCGGAAGCGCCTGATGGAAAAACTGGAGGCCAAAAACGTTGCAGAACTTGTCTACAAGGGGAAGAGCTTATTCTGAGAACATTTGTCATTCGTCCGGACAGTTACAAACCTCCAACTTCTCAATCTTCTCCGTCTGAAAAGGAAGAAAATCAACTTAGCGGATACTCACCGTCATCGGATTGCGCACCTTCTGTGCAAAATCAGCCATGTATCGGTTCCAGGCTTCAGCAGTCTTGATGTCCGCGCGGTCCCAGGCAAAGCCCCAGTAATACACGTAGTCAGCGCCCGGCTCATAGTCGCTGACAACCAGTACATGACCGTCCGCATTGTTACGTATCTTCTTCTCCTCTATGGGGAAAAGCACGGTTTTGGCTTCCTTCACAACGGCAGGGAAAGCGGCCCCCATAAATATCTTGCCATTATCCGGTCCGGTAGTGGGGTCTACATACGTCATATAGCCACCGGCGGCATCAGCCACCACAGCACCGTCCGGTTCGTGCAGCACAATACCGGTAACAATGGGCAAAGATTCCTTTAGATTGCTATACGAAACGGCAGTACGGTTCAGATGAGAACCGGCATCCAGCGTAATCAGACGTGTTTCCACCACCGCAGTATCCCCTTTCACAGCCAACGGATTGAACTCCAGCTTCACGGTGAAGCGCAACGGACCGTTGTCCAGCACCTCCTGCGTCTTGTAGCACCACGGATAGATAATGGTATCATTCACCATCAATGCAGACACTCCGGCTCCCAATGTTGGACCTACTGCATAGCAGTCCATGCCATAACCGTGGTCTATATGATAGGAGAATGTGCGTACCAGCTCATCGGCTGCCTTCGGGTCTGTCTTGCGCAATTCATTAACCTGCTTCCAGGAGTCTGCATCCAGTTCCTTGGCATACATGTCTTCCAGTACCGGTGCAGCAGTGCCTCGCTTCGTAAACAAGTCGTAGCCGAAACCGCGTTCACCCCTTGCCTGCAATGCAGGACCGTAGGCACGGAAGCCTACCAAGTCGTTCTCCCAGGCCATGTCGTCCAGACGTTCGGGATACTGCCGCCCACAAGCCCTTACCTCCACATCGACGGGAGTACCGGCCTGGACGGTATATGCAGCCGATGCATTGGCAGCTACCGTCGCAGGGAAGATTAATTTGTCATCGTAGGTCACTTGGTAAGGCACCTGCTCCCCTTCGACATTCAGAACCACAATCTGTGCGGTGTCTGCCAGATTCAGAAGGTTTGAGATTTCGGTCATGGACACCTCTACCATCTCATCGGAACGGTCCATCGCTAACGGATTGGTTACCGTAACAGTCACTATCTTGCTATCGTTGCAAGCAAGACAGCAGAGGGCCGCCATACATAATAAAAGAAAGTTTCTCATATAATCATTGCTTTTTCCTAATCAGTTGTATAACTTTCTTTTAGGCGCGGATTTCGCGGATTATACGGATTTTCCTTATCCTTTCCGCGAAATCCGCGTAATCCGCGCCCAAAAGAAAAAGGTGACAAGTGACATTATCCTGCCACTTTATCACCTTCTCAATTATCCTTAAATTTATTTCGGTTGCTTTCCGATATAAGCCAAGATACCTCCGTCTACATAGAGGATGTGACCGTTTACCGCATTAGAGGCTTCCGATGCCAGGAACACTGCCGGACCGGTAAGTTCTTCCGGAGCCAGCCAGCGGCCTGCCGGAGTCTTGGCGCAGATGAACGAGTCGAACGGGTGACGGCTACCGTCGGCCTGCTTTTCACGCAGCGGAGCAGTCTGCGGGGTAGCGATGTAACCCGGACCGATACCGTTACATTGGATGTTATATTCACCATATTCAGAGCAGATGTTGCGAGTCAGCATCTTCAAGCCACCCTTGGCAGCGGCATAGGCCGACACAGTCTCACGACCCAGTTCGGACATCATAGAGCAGATATTGATAATTTTACCGTGGCCCTTCTTCATCATGGCAGGCAGAACAGCCTTTGATACGATGAACGGAGCATTGAGGTCGATATCGATTACACGACGGAAGTCAGCAGCCTCCATCTCGTGCATAGGAACACGGCGGATGATGCCGGCATTGTTTACGAGGATATCAACAGAGCCTACTTCCTTTTCAATCTGGGCTACCATGGCCTGAACAGCAGGTTCGTCTGTCACATCACATACATAACCGCGTGCCTTGATACCCTTTTCAGTATAGGCAGCCAAGCCTTTGTCTACCAACTCCTGGTTGATATCGTTGAAACAGATAGTTGCTCCTTGCTCTGCAAAAGCTGAAGCGATAGCAAAACCGATACCATAAGAAGCACCTGTAACAAGGGCTACTTTACCTTCCAAAGAAAAATTCAAATACGGATTCATAACGTTAAATTATTAAGTTTAAATAAGTGATATTCTATTTATGTACGATTTGCAAGTAGTTTATACTCAATGGAAACTTTATTTTGGGAGAATGCCTTCCCTATAAGGAAATCGCAGCGAATGCTTTTCGTATCGTAGCTTTTCACATCATCGGGATGCTCAGCATAGCGAATTTCATAGTTCGTTTTCATGATTGCACTACATTTAATAGGTTATAACTTCAGCCATCAAATACACATCGTTTGCGTACACGATGCAAATGTAACAAAAGAAAATGGAGAAACCGTATAAATTTGTGTCAATTATATAGCAATATCGTTCAAAGATTCGTAAAAAGAAAAAATCTATACCTATAGTGCCAACAAGAGGGGGAAAGAATAACAAAAAAACCCACTAAAACTTGCGATTTTAGTGGGTTTTTAGCTGCAATTAGCTGTATCGTAGTTGGACTACCAGAAAACAAACTTCTTTAATAATCCAATATGATATTCAATATCTTAGCAAACATGTTTATCATACATGGCACCGATTTTGGCACCTAATAGTACGCAAACATACCCATCCGCAATCTGGAAAGAACTCTAATTATAAGGACAAAGGTATGAGTTATTTCGGAATTAATAGACAAAAACGGATAAAAATCGTATTTAATAATAGTATATTTGCCAAGCCAATTGATACTAATTATTCAAAAACAATATGGAAAATGACCCCTATACACAAGGAATAATACGAAATGTAAAGCACAATCTCATCGCAGGTATCATACTCGCCGTCATAGCTACACTCGTAAGTCTCATTGCATGCTCTCCGGGAATGACTATCGAAGAGAACGAAAAGCCGCCGCATATCGTTGACGATTGGCCGGAGGCTACTGATACAATCAATATCATACCTGACAGTGTTCGTGACATGACTCATGCAGACAGTATCCGCTTTGGATTGCTTCCTCCGGATGATTGATAGCAAACCGAAGTCCTGCAGCAACAGATGGACTCCGGAACCTGCCGATAGGTGATAGCAATCAATAGCAGCTCAAGAAGATTGGCCAATGAAAATTGATAGCAGATTTCCCTTCAGGAATGGCAGCCGGTTAAAAGATTTGCCACCAGTCCTATTGTGCGTTGTGCACGGAGCATCCGGCTCTTCGTCTGCCCCTGCCCCCAATGCGTGCCGCCAGCCCGCAGGCGGGCACCCAGGCAGCACGCAAAGGGTGCAGCGGCTACGGCGGTACTCCGTCGCGGGCATAGGCAGGAGAGATGGTGTTGCCGCGCGGGCTTCCGGCTTCTGTGGCCGTGCCGCCTCCCCCTTTGGGATTGCTTGTACATGGCGGGGCAGGCCGCCCTGGGACAGTGTTGCCGCGCTCCCGGTATCGTCGGGCCCGTCGCCCGCCGATGTTGCGGTGGCCGTATGCTCCAGCGGTATTGCCTTTTTTCTCTGCCGGGGCAGAAAAAAGAGAGAGGTTCTTAGTATTCAACATAATAATCCATATCGAGGGGGCGTCGCAAGCGCCGGCTATTCCCCTCGATAAATATTATTATATTTAATACCGGTACCTACGTCAGCGCTCCCTCCGGTCGTCAGAGCTGCCGTAATATCGCAGTTCCTCGCCCCCACGCCTGGGGTGGAGGCATCTCCCTCCGGCTTCGCCGGGCTGTATGCTCCCTGCGGTGCGTGTCTCTGTGCGCCGCCTGCCGTCCGGCCAAGCCTTGGGGTGTGTCCGCGAAGCGGCCAATACCTTTCCTACCGGCTTCGCCGGACGATGCCGGGAAGCCTCCCATACCCCTGGGTATCCATCGGACAGTTACTCCGTATATTTTCCTTTTTTTCTTCACAAAGATAGGCTCCGGCCGCCATGCAATCAAGAACCGGCTGCGCCTATCCGGAAGAAAAAAATCCTGAGCGCCGGGACGGCGTGCGGTTTTTTCCTCCCGGATTTCTTGCTTGCATGTCGTCCTCCACCTGGGTAGGAGTTTAGAAAAAAGGGAAAAAATGTGGTGGGCGTGCGCGGTGGAAAAGCTGTCAATCCGTCATTCGCGGCACAAGAGACGGGAAGTTTTCACACTAATTATTAGGAATTTACAAGGGAAAAGCCTATCTTTGTGTTACTGAAATAGGGAGACACCCTGCCATCAATAACTGTAATACGGAAACAAAAGCATGAAAAAGGAATTGGGAAAATGGCTAATGGATATAGCCAAGTACATCACCACCGCCGTGGTGCTGACCTCGATTTTCGGAGAAGTGGAACAACAGTGGATAATCTACGCGGGAGGTACGCTTGCCGTAGCCTTGTCATTGGGCTGGGGCTTGTACCTCGTACGCGACAAAAAGGAAGGAGTATAATATGGGAGCACTGATAATGTTTGCATTTATAATCGTGGTTGCCAACGCAGCCGGATTGTATTACTGGTACCAGGAACATAAGAGCAAGCCCAAGAACACGGGCTGCTAAACCTCTAAACGCTGCGCTATCGGCATGACGGGCTTCTTCATCCATGACCAACCCCAACAGTACCCGAATTCTGAAAATGCCCACCTACGGGCTGGAGACTTCGCCCGACGGGCAGGAACTCTTCTTATGCCGTTACAAGAAACCGGGCTGGAGGCTTCGCCTCGATGATGCCGCCACCGACAAGACCAAGCTGGCCGCAACGTTGCGCAAAGCCGCCGAATGGCTCACCAAACGGCAGGGATAACCGCACACCGGCACCATCACAGCGCACGCCCACCACATTTTTTCCTTTTTTTTCTAAACCCCATTCAGGTGGAGGACGGCATGCAAGCAAGAAATCCGGGAGGAAAAAACCGCACGCCGCCCCGGCGCTCAGGATTTTTTTCTTCCGGATAGGCGCAGCCGGTTCTTGATTGCATGGCGGCCGGAGCCTACCTTTGTGAAGAAAAAGAAGGAAAATCCACAGAGTAACTCTCTTTGAACGCTATCTACATTTACATCGCATTAGCTTATGTTTTTCAACCCTACATCATCCTGCGGCAAGTACGGAAAAATGTCCGGAATGTCTCCATGGCAGCACATATCCATACGCCCGGCACCGCCCGGCCGTTTTTTGCTTTCGTTTTTTCAAATCCTGCCGGGACAAAAAAAAATCGCCCCGACGTTTTTTCATTTCGTCGGGACGATTTCAAGTGTTTCTTGCGTGGAAAACGAAGGATTAGCCCAACGGATTCTCGCCCTGGTCGCCATCACTTCCACCGCCTCCGGGATTCTCACTTCCACCGTCCTCGGAGCCGCCTTGGCCTTTGGTTGCAACAGTAGAGGTTTTCTTGTAGGACAATGTCTTGCAAATGTCCTTCAGTTCCTTGCAGGGAACAAACACGATACGCGCCTTCTTGATGTTGGCAGCGGTGAATTTATCGGCAGACTCTACGCCTTCGGTACTAATGGCCAGACGGAAGGAGCCGAGGTCGTTGATACGGACAATCTGACCGCTGGCCAGCTTTTCCTTGGCAATGTTCATCACGTTGTCCATCACGGCCTTGGCATCGGCACTGGTCACGGTGGAACGGTCGGCAGCGGCACGGGTAAGCACGTCAAAGGTACATTCGTCAGTAGCTTGCACCTGGGCGTAGAACTTGGGGGCTTCCTGCGGTTTCGCAGGATTCTTGCGGGCTGATACGGAATAGGATACAGACATGGTAAAATAGGGGTTAAAGGGTTGATGTATATGTTACGCCTCCCCATCGTGGAGAAGCAGAACAAATGTACGCATGTACGCGCGTAAAGTCGGGCGGTTCATGAGGATGCGTGCTGATTTGTGCAGATATATGCCGGATTGTTACCGGTTGTTACCCCGACTGTTACGGACTGTTACCATTGTTACCGGTTGTTACCTACTGTCCGGGCACGAAAAAGCCGCTCCGTGATGGGGCGGCTTCCTCCGGAACTCACGTCGGGCGGCTACTTGTTCCCAGCTTTTTTATCACCCGGTTTTCCCAGCAGGGAGGCGATGAAGTTGCGGAAACTCTCGTTTGTAAATACGAATTTCAGGACACTGAGTGTCCATTTCAAAGCGGTTTTCATAGCGGTATCACGTTTTAAATGTTCGCTGGCGAAGGTACGGAGCAGTGGAATAGCCACGGCCGCTATGTGTGGTTGTGTACGGATGAGTGTGTTTTTCGTGCGGTTCTGTCACCCGTTGCGGTGGAAGGCCTCGGCGCAAAGCGGAGCATATTCCGTGGAGGCGTCGAAGCAGGGACACTGCTTGAGCCACTCTTGCGGCTCAATGACGCCGTTACCGTTCAGGTCGGGACTGAGGTCGCGATGGCCGCAGACGGTGCTTTTGGGGTACAAAACGAGCAACTGCCGGATGAGGAAGCGCAGCGCTTCGCGTTGCTGCGGTGTACGTGTATCGGCGGCGGCCCCGTCGGGCTGCAGACCGCCTTCGTAGGCAATGCCGATGCTGTGGGCATTGAAGCCCCGCACATGGGCGCCGACAGTATCGAGAGGGCGCATCGGGAATACGGTGCCTTCCCGGGTGATGTAGAAGTGATAGCCGCAGGCGGTGAAACCCCGCTGCCGGTGGAGGCGGTCGAGGCTTTCCGGGGTAAGCTGGCGGTCGCACCGGGAAGCGGTGCAGTGCACTACGATAAGGTTGACGTTTCGGTTACAGTCCAGACGGAGCGTCGGCAGATTGGCGGTAGACATTGCGGCAGTGGCGGCTGCAATGGGTTGGGAAACGATAGCGGGTTGTGTCATGAGCGTGCTGAAGGTTGGGGTTACTGTATAAAGGTATAGGTGGCAAACGCAGTGGCAGAACGTCAGAATGGGGAGCCGAAGGCAACCGCTATCAGGTCTTTCTGCCGGGGTGTCAGTACGCGGGCCGTCAGGTGGTAGTGGGTTTCGTCGAGGGCTTGCAGCAGTTCGGGACTGTCTTTTATCCAGGCTTTCAGGCGGATGCTGGCGCTTGCCGGCGCGATGTTGGGGAAGTAGAGCACGGCCAGCTCCTTGAAACCGTAGGAACGGTTCTCCAGCTGGCGGGCGGCAGGGTGACGGGCAATGCCGGATGCAGGACGGCAGGTGTCGATGTTGCGTAGGGATGTGCGGAAAACGTCGGAGGTCATAAGCATAAAGGTTTGATTTACATCAGTAAAGGTACGTCTTTTTGTACGGAATGCCACGGATTGCAGGCCAAGACTATATATAAGTATAGTTAGGGGTACCCGATAACTACCCGATGTGTGTGCAAAGATGTGTGCAGACTGCCCGGCATCGTCCGGCGAAGCCGGTGGGAAAGGTATTGGCCGCTTCGCGGACACACCCCAAGGCTTGGCCGGACGGCAGGCGGCGCACAGAGACACGCTCCGCAGGGAGCATGCAGCCCGGCGAAGCCGGAGGGAGATGCCTCCACCCCAGGCGTGGGGGCGAGGAACTGCGATATTACGGCAGCTCTGACGACCGGAGGGAGCGCTGACGTAGAAGCAAGGGCGTATTGTTAACATAATAGCGAATATTTTTAGCGTAGCGCAGCCGGGAATCAAGCGAAGCGCCCGGCTGAAAAATATTCTTATTATGTTATAAAAACTCGCCCTCCTCTCTCTTTTTTCTGCCCCGGCAGAGAAAAAAGGCAATACCACTGGAGCATACGGTCGCCGTAACATCGGCGGGCGACGGGCCCGACGATACCGAGAGCGCGGCAACACTGCCCCAGGGCGGCCTGCCCCGCCGTGTACAAGCAATCCCAAAGGGGGAGGCGGCACGGCCACAGAAGCCGGAAGCCCGCGCGGCAACACCATCTCCCCTGCCTATGCCCGCGACGGAGTACCGCCGTAGCCGCTGCACCCTTTGCGTGCTGCCTGGGTGCCCGCCTGCGGGCTGGCGGCGTGCATTGGGGGCAGGGGCGGACGAAGAGCCGGATGCTCCGTGCACGACAGGTGGCAGCACTACTCCCTCAACGCCACCGCCTGCAACCGTTGCAGTGCCTCGACATAACCGCACAACGCGCGGCGCATCTCGGTAAACTCCTGCTCCCTCTCCCGCCGCTGCTTCGCTTCCTCCCGATAATGGGCACAGAAACGGGGATACTCCTTCATCACGTATTTCAGCGCTTCGCTGCCGGTAGATTTACCCACCAGCGCCTTCAGCCGCTCCAACTGCTCCGCTTCCTCCGCTGTCAGCCGCAGGGTGAGTGTCGATACCTTCTCCGTGCTCATGGCCGTATCTCCTTCCCGTTTCCGGACGCTGCCCGAAGCGCTGCCGCCACTTCCTCACGGTTCATCCACCCGGCACGCTCGAAAGCTTCCCGATAGGTCCGGTACTTCACGCCGAAGCGCTCAATCGTTACTCCGCATGCCGTGATGCGGTGTGCCACACACCACCCGTGCGCCATCTTGCGAGGGTAGTACTTGCCGCTAATCGGAGCGGCTGCCGTCTGTTGTCCATTCGTCATTTTCGATGTTTTTTTGCTCATGAGGCGTACCACATGAGCGTTTTTCCACTGTTTTCGCTCACGACACACACGCCGGGAGCGCACTTTGTCTCTGGCTTCCCCCCCTCACGAAGCCTTGGCAGGCACCGCCTTCCGCAGCTTCGAGAGGATGTACCTTGCCGGCATGTTTATCTTGCCCTTCGACCTCCGCACTTCGTCGATTGCCTCGCGCAACGCCCTCTCCTGCCCTTGCGCCGCCTCGAGCACCCGTTCGAGGTCATAGCTCGGCACCTTGACCTGCCGCAGCATCTGCCGCAATTCTTCGGACGTGTCGGCCGCCTGCCGCCTTACCGTGAGCCGCCCCGCCGCCACCAGCGAGCGAAGCGAAGGCAGCAGGTAGCTGCACACCGTGAGCCTGCCCCGGCTCTGCCGCACCTCGTCGGCCAGCGCCCACAGCGGCGAGCCGTCGGTATCGATGCCCTCTATCGTGCCTATCCAGCGGACATCATCCGGGGCAATGCTCATCGACCTGAACAGTAGCTGCAGTCTCTCCTTCCCCGAAGAATGCGAAGCTCTCTCCTCCTCCTCCCTTGAGGGGGAGTTTGAGGAGGAGTTTTTATTAGCATAACTCTTAATAGATTTGTCGCATTCTTCTGAGAAGTTTCCAGAAGTTTCCGGAAATTTCTGGAAATCTTCCGGAAACGCTTCCTCCTCCTTTGCTTCCAGCTCCGACAGAACCCGCTTCCCAACGCCCTCTGCCCCCGTTTCCGTCTGTGCGGTTACAGCCGGAACGGCAGGCACCGGCGCAGCGGTTCCCGGCACATCGGTAACGGCTTTCGGCACTGCACCTCCCTCGGCTTTCGGGATGATCCGCATCGGCGGCAACTCTTCCCTCGGGAAAAGCTGCGGCAACGGTTCCGGCGCCTGGACGGTCTTCTCCGTTTCAACCAGCCGTAGGTCTTCCTCGATGGCGGGTGTCTTCTTGCACACCTTGCAGATGTCGATGTAGCGCGTCTGTATGCTCCTGGCCGTCAGCACCCCCTTCTCCTGCCACAGCCGGTTGTCGAAAAGCCCTATCTCGGCGCAGTAGCCGATGATGGCCGTCACCTCTTCCTCCTCGATGTCCCAGTATTCGGACACGTCGAAAAGATGGTCTTCGGTGAACGTCAGGCAGTAGCCCCTCACCCGGTAAATCTCGTTGAGCACGTACTGATAGACAGCATACCCTGCACAACGGTACTTCTTCTTCAGGCGCTTTATCTTGATGTCCTGAAAGCGGTCCGTCTCCGCCTTGTAGTAACTGAAACCCTGCTTAGCCATACTCACTCCTTTCCTGCTATGATTTTCACCAGACACGCCTCTATCTCCTCGCGCTTGTACAGATAGGTTTTCCCGAAGCGGTAACAAGGCAGCTCGCCCTTCGTCCGCAGCAGCTTCAGCGTGGAGTTGCTGATAGAGAATATACGTGTCACGTCCGCACTGCGCAGATACTCCTTATCTGTCATTTCCGTCAGGCATTCTGCCGCCTGCAGGGCATTCTGTTCAAAAAGTCTCTTCTTCATATTGATAATGTATGTTTATTGATTACTTGCATGATTGTCGCCCTCCTTGCCCTTGTTGGCATAAAGCTCTTTGAGTTGTGCCATGTCGTCCATCACCTTTTTGTCCACAATCTTGGCATACAGCTGCGTGATGGTGAGCGAGGCATGCCCCAGCATCTTGCTGACCGTCTCGATGGGGATGCCGTGCGATAGCGTGATAGTGGTGGCGAACGTGTGCCGGGCCATGTGGAATAAGATAGGCAAACAGAGCACTGGAAACAAGAAGAAAGGATAACGTAATCCATTGGAAACTAATCATTTCTCTATATTCTTCCACTTGTGGAAAAAGCAGGAAAGTGGAGATTATTGAAGATGTTCAGTTACCAAACCGTTAGCCGGTCAGTTACCGAAAGGGAACGAGGTAACGCGAAGCAAATCGGATAATTAAAAACGCCGATATATTACACTGATTGTCATTGTTTTACATACCGAAGAACGCTTATAAAACAGGTAATTTTGCAACTAAAGTTATAAGCGTATGAAAGTAGAAAAATTCAAGGTTTTGCTCTACCTCAAAAAGAGCGGACTGGACAAGTCGGGCAAAGCCCCGATAATGGGACGCATCACCGTGAACCGGACGATGGCGCAGTTCGGCTGCAAGCTCTCCTGCACTCCCGGGCTGTGGAATCCCCGTGAAAGCCGGCTGAACGGCAAGAGCAGGGAGGCGGTGGAGATAAATGCGAAAATCGACAAGCTGCTGCTTGACATCAATGCCGCCTTCGATTCCCTTCTTGAACGCAAGGGGGATTTTGATGCCGCTTCCGTCAAGGATGCCTTCCAGGGCAGCATGAAAACGCAGATGACCCTGATGAAAATGCTGGATGCCCTCAGGGATGAGGTGAAGAGCCGTATCGGGATAGACCGGGCAAAAGGTACCTATCCGGCATACGACTTTACCTGCCGTACCATGCGCGAGTTCATTGAAACCAAATTCAAGACGAAAGACCTGGCCTTCGGGCAGCTTACGGAACAGTTCATCCACGACTATGAGAATTTCATCCTTGACGAGAAAGGGTATGCCGTGGACACCGTACGGCATTACCTGGCAATTCTCAAGAAAACGTGCAAAAGGGCTTATCAGGAAGGACACTCCGAACGGTTCATGTTCCAGCACTATGTCCTTCCGAAACAGACCATCAAGACTCCCAAGGCACTGTGCCGTGAAAGTTTCGAGAAAATCCGTGACGTGGAGATAGCCTCGCACCGCACGACCCACCGTCTGGCAAGGGACCTGTTCCTCTTCGCCTGCTATACCGGGGTCGCCTACAGCGATGCCGTGACCGTCACCCGGGAAAACCTGTACACCGGCGAGGACGGCAAGCTATGGCTGAAATACCGCCGGAAAAAGAACGAGCTCCGCGCAAGCGTGAAGCTTCTGCCGGAAGCCGTCGCCCTGATAGAGAAATATCATGATGACAGCAGGGATACGCTGTTCCCGATGATCCACTATCCGAGCATGAGAAACCACATGAAGGCGCTGGCCGTACTGGCAGGGATAAAGGAGAACCTGTGCTACCATGTCGGACGCCACTCGTTCGCCTCGCTCGTCACCCTTGAAGCGGGCGTTCCGATAGAGACCATCAGCAGCATGCTGGGGCATAGCAACATACAGACGACCCAGGTCTATGCCCGCGTCACCCCGAAAAAGCTCTTCGAGGACATGGACAGGCTTATCGAGGCTACCGGAGATTTGAAACTAGTTTTATAACCCATAAACAATGAGAATCATGAGAAGTACCTTTTCCATACTATTCTATATCAACCGCGGCAAGATAAAGGCTGACGGAACCACGGCGGTCATGTGCCGCATCACCATAGACGGCAGGAACACCGCCAACACCACCGGGATATGCTGCAAGCCGGAAGACTGGAACGCCAGAACCGGAACCATACGCACGGTAAGGGAAAACGCCAGACTGCAGGAGTACCGGAAGTATATCGAACAGACTTACGAGGAAATTCTGAGAACACAGGGTGTCATCAGTGCGGAGATTATCAAGAACCGGGTGGCAAGGCAGTTCGTCGTTCCGACACACCTGCTCCGGATGGGCGAGATAGAGCGTGAACGTCTCAGGATACGTAGCAGGGAGATCAATTCCACCTCCACCTACCGGCAATCACAGTATTTCCAGAAGTACCTGACGGACTACCTTGTTTCACTGGGGAAGAAGGACATCGCCTTTGAAGAAATAACGGAAGACTTCGGCAAGAATTACAAGGCATTCCTTATCAGGAACAAGAATTTCAGCACCTCGCAGACCAACCGCTGCCTCTGCTGGCTGAATCGCCTGCTGTATCTTGCCGTGGACAACGAGATCCTGCGCACCAATCCGGTGGAGAATGTCGAATATGAAAAGAAAACCGCACCCAAGCACAAGTATGTCACCCGTGAAGAGATGAAAAGGATACTGGCCATGCCCCTGAATGAAGGACGTGCGGAACTGGGCAGGCGTGCATTCATCTTCTCCTATTTCACCGGGCTTGCCTATGCCGACATCAAGCAGCTTCATCCGTGTCATATCGGAACGACGGCGGAGGGTCGGCGGTTCATCCGTATTAACCGGAAGAAGACCGGGGTGGAAGCGTTCATCCCCCTGCACCCGATAGCCGAGCAGATACTGTCCCTGTACAATACCACCGACATGCAAAGTCCCGTATTCCCGTTGCCGAGCCGGGATTCCATCTGGCACGAGATACGGGAAATCGGCGTGATTTTGGGGCGGCACGATGACCTTTCGTACCATCAGGCCCGGCACGGGTTCGGGGTCCTGCTCATTTCAGAGAGCGTATCCATCGAAAGCATAGCCAAGATGATGGGACACTCGAACATTTCCACCACACAAGGGTATGCCAGAATAACGGAAGAGAAAATTTCAATGGAAATGGACAGACTGATGGAAAAGAGAAGCCAAATCCGCACACATTCCGGTTCTGACAGCCAATAACCATTTCGCAGCCGCCTGCTTCCTCGCCATCCATGAAGTTAGTACAGACTTCATTGAAAGTGAAAAGGTCGGGCGGCCGTGCCGTTTCGGGCAGAATCTTCCTTTGCAGGCAAAGCGTATTCAGCCCGAAAACCTTTCCCCTTTCACGTCTGTACATGGAAGGCTGACGGCAGCGGAAACAAGCGACCGACGGAAAAGTCGATACAACAAAAAAAGAAACAGCATACAGACAGTAGGAAACTACCGGTCCGTATGCTGTTCTGATATTCTATAGGAGTGCATTTTTTTTTGAAACACAATGAAAAAGGCAGGCGGCAAACTGCGCTCCCTCCAAAAAATCAATCCTTTTTTTCGACCACCTGCCAATATCCGCCCTTGTCCGGCTGAACTGCTTCTGTCTTCATTCGCTGTTTTTAGAGAAAAAATTCTGAGATATAAGGTATCACAAGTGATTTGACAACATACATTTAGCCGGTGTTCTCCTTATATCTGCTGCATTGTGATTTCATTTTTGTATTACTTGCCATTGCCATTATTGTAAATGACATCCAAAAATTCTTCCGCAAGTCTTATATCTTTAATTCTTATAATATTGTCTTCTTCCGTCGGATAGCCAAGGATATTGATACTGCCATACCAGACGGAGGATTTGTCCATAACACATGAACATAATGATAATCCAGGTACAATCTTTACGAACAACCCCTGTCTTCTGAGATAATCCGACTGCCCGTTTTCTGTCAATGTAAGAATGGCCACTTCAATACCGTCTCTTTGGAGTTCTTTCAAGATATTGACAAATTTATTTCGTTCCATATGGTAGAGCTTAGGGGAAGATATCACAATGGATTGTCTTGAGGCTTTTAATTCTTTTATAAACGGATGACAGAATGTTATGCCGTTGAAAATCTGTTCTTCATGCGGAGACGACTGTAAACCTTCGGTTGCATCAAACAATGTCTGACAATCCTTGGAAAGTACCCGATAGCCGATGGCGGAATAGCCTTTGAGCCTCTTGCGATACATGCTCTCACAGACAGGTTCGTGTATATCGATATAATCATAGATACGGACATCGGCTTTTCCTTCGTTCTCCCGGTGCAGACGGCCTGCATACTGGGCAACCAACCCTTTCCATGATATGGGGAGGGCTAAAAAGAGCGTATCAAGCCGGGGATAGTCAAATCCTTCTCCTACATATTTTCCGGTAGCGACTATTACAAGAGGGGAATTTTGCGGAATGTCATGCAATCCTTGCAGGACTTCACGCTTGCTTTTGGCTGTTCCTTCTCCCGTCAGTTGAATGACGTTGGCGATATGCGGTTTTAACATTCCGGAAAGCAGCTTTACATGCGATGTCCTGCCGGTCAGGATAATCGGTTTCCTTCCTGCCGTTACTGCATTTAACACATCCTCTATGATGAGCGTATTCCGTAACTCGGATTCAGCAAGCGATTGTGACAATAAGGCGAACGACTGCCTGTTGTCAGTTACAGAGCGATAGGATGTGAATCTTGGAACAAGATAACGCAGGAATGACTGCTTCTGTATCTGGGTCTTGGCATCTGCCGAAAAGCGGATTGGTCCGCACTGCATGAAGATAATGGGTTGCAGTCCGTCCTTGCGGATAGGTGTGGCAGTAAGTCCATAGACATGATGTGCCGTAATATGTCTGAGTACATTCTCAAACGTTATGGAAGAAACATGGTGGCATTCATCCACGATCACCATCCCATATTCCCGTACAAAAGGTCTTACCTCGCCATTTTCAAAACATGATTGCATAAGGGCGATGTCAATGACTCCGTGCAAGGTGTTTGAGGTTGAATCCAAGCAGCCTATGGGAGAAAACACTTTTTTCCTGCCACGTTTTCTTGACGTGGCAGGCTCGGCAAATTCTATCTCAAGAAAGTCGGTAAGGCGTTCGTGCCATTGCAGGAGCAGCGCTTTGGAATGTACCAGCACGAGTGTGCTTACCTTTTTTCGGGCAATCAGAGCAGCTGCTGTTACTGTTTTCCCAAAAGCGGTCGTTGCCGCCAATACCCCGTTCGTGTATGGCATTAAGGAATTGATGGCATCAAGTTGCTCGTCACGTTCCTTGCCCTTGAATGCAACGGCAACAGGCTTGCCGTGATTGGTTTCATCAATCATTTCATAAGCAACTCCAAGAGATTCCAGCATAGTTGTTACGGCATCCTCACAACCGCGGGGCAGGGCGAGGTAATCATCCGTAAAGTCTGCACGGCAAATAATACGCGGAATGTTATAGGTAGAGATGCGCATTGCTTGTTTGCTGTAAAATTCCGGATTTTTGAATGCGGCTATACGCTTGAGATGATTGGCCACCTTTTCGGATATGGAGTTTAGGGGGATGTATAGTCTGTCCGATTTTTTAATTTTCAGTTTTCCGTTAAAATCTTTCTGCGTGACATCCTGAGATACAGGAAGCACCCAAGGCTTTGTTTCTGAAGAAGTTGCCAACGAACCGAAATCTTCCTGTCTGTGCCGGGCCAATAACATGTCCAAGTCATGCTCATTAAGCTTTTTTACATTGTATAAATAAGCCCATTGGTTTTTGAACTGAAGGAAGTTTTCATCCACAAAGACACTGTTTCCCATTTTCCGTGCCCTGCCTTGCAATGGAAGGGCTATCAGATTTCCGAATCCGCCTTCAGGCATTCTGTCCTGATTGGGGAAGAAACGGTCGTATGAATTGAAGGTAATATGTCCGTTGCGCTTCATGGCCTCAGTAAGGATGGCATTGCCTAATTTCCTGGCTTTACCGGCAGCAACCGGTTCTTCGAAAAATATCCATACATGCGCCCCGTTACCGGAGCGTGAACGTTCGATACTGTACGGAATTCCCCAATTCCTACAAACGGCAGTGAAAGCCAGCACATCTTCCTTATATCCGCGAGTGCAATTCTTGTCATCAAAATCAGCGCAAAGAAAAGAGCATTTATTGTCAGGGGTGACAGCATATAAACCTATAACATCACACCCGTATTCATCTTTTCCCTCCAAATGGCGGTAGATTTCCCGGCTTGTCAGAGGAGCAAGGTTGCGATTCGGGCAATCCGAGCACTTGTATCGTTTCTTGTCGCAGACTCCTCTTCGCCATTCATTGGTACAGACCGGTTGATAGCCTCCCTTTCCCGTTGTCCTGCTGAACCATCTTCGTGCAAAAACATCCGTTCTTCCCTTGAAAAAGCTGCTGAACAATGCTATTTTCTCATCAGGCGTGAAATTGACAGAAGGAAATATTACAGGAGAAAAAATCGGCTCCTTATCAGAGATTTCCGATGCGGAATACGCAATGCCGTGTTGAAGAAGAATTGATTTCAACTCTTCGTTCTCGGCAAGTAATGCATTATATTTCCCGACAAGCGTGTCGTATTTCTTTTGCAGCTCTTCCATCCCGTTATGCTGCCATCAGTCCGCAAAGCAAAGCGATTCCGAAACTTAGAAATGTTCCGGCAAGGACATATTCGGTTTTTGCTGTATCCGTATCCTTGAACCTCAATATGGATTTTGCGGCTATGATAAAACCGATTGCTTCATACCTGCCTATTATTACAAATATGATTGTGAGAATACGTTCCAGGTTTCCTATCAATGCTCCGGCATTTTTGATATTCTCACAGGATAGTGTTTCTCCGATTTGGTACCTTTTCAAAACCAGCTTGATTAGGACATTGGCGGGTTTGATGCACAACAGTACCGCCAGTATGAATAAAGGCATGGAGAAGTTCCCGGTATAATCCACAAATTGTACAGGCAATTCAGTGGTGATATCAAACTCGGTAGCCACAGCAGCCAATATTGCCAGATGTGCAGCCTGGTCAAGGACAAAACTCCACAATCCTTTGGGACAATAGGCTTTGACAAGATCAATGGCCAGATGTGACAGGGCAATGGTCAAGGCATAAAACCCGAAATCGCTGACCGGGACCAAAGCCCATGATACTACAGCTACAAGAAGCGAATGTACATACAGGAAGCAGCTTCTGAACTTCTTTTCCTCTTTCTGTGAGCAGTATTTGTCATTTTGCAGGTAGAAATCGGCTATGACGTGGCCCAACAGCAAACTTAAAAACAGCCAGCTATTCATATTCGTTAAAATTTATCTGTTCAAAATACTTCAAGGCTTCCTCTATGCAATACCATTTTGTAGCCGATGAAGCCTTGTTTACACCGGATTGTGATATTCCCAGATTTCGGGCTATATCCGTTTCCTTCAATCCAAGCAGTTTGTAATAAATGACCTCGCTTTGGCGCAGGGTCATGTCATTCATGATGGCATCGGTCAGCAATGCGATCGTCTGTAAGGGGCAGGATAATTGTCTTTTGCTTGTACATACAGACAAAGTTCCTTTATTCAAGGCATTCATTCCCTCAAGTGAACGCCCCGACATATAAATGGACTCGCCATCCCAAATGCCCTGTTCCGTGTCCACTATACGCATGTTTCCAATACCGATAGCCATCCTGATACCATATGTCTGAAAGCTCTTCGCTTTCCTGTTTTCTGTAATCGGGAAAGACTTGATGCATGATTTGATTACAAGAGCTATACGAAAGACATTGGATACATTCTGCATTACACATTCGATATAATCGCCTTTGATTTGACGACCGTAAAAATCCGGGTATTTTGTTTTGAGCAAAGCAAACAGTGCCTCTATCCTTTGCTTTAGTCTGATAGTTTCATCCACGGATAACGAAGTGGATGAAACTATATCTGCCGAAATGGTTGCAAACATATTACTATCTATTGTTTTGGCTGTAAAAGTATGAATATAATTTGGCATAGCCAAGAAATATACCCTAAAAATGGTATAGTATTACGATATACCCAATAAAGGGTGTATCTGTATTGCATTACAAAACCAATCCGCATCATTTAGTGAACTTGTGATGCGGATTCAGAAATGAAAAGTTGAACTTGGCGGATACCCATAATACGGGGTAATATTACAACCTGGTTCTACCATTCTGACAGTACGCCTCCTTGTACCCGTCCATTAACGTACGTTCAATGTCGGAAGCCCTGTACAGGATCCTGCCGCCTATCTGAATATAGGGCAGTATGCCGTTGTTTCGGTAATCCTGAAGGCTCCTGCGGCTGACCTTCAGTTTAACGGCCAGTTCCTTGTCGGTATAATAGCGTTCCCCGTCCAGGGACGGCTTGTTGTTTTCACGTATTTTCTCCACCTTTTCCGATAGTTCTTCCAGCGACGAGAGGAAGGCTCTCACGCGCATGTCGTTTTCCGGTGTCAGCAGCCGGATGTTACCATTGTCATTCATAAGTCAGATATCTGTTTGTTGGTTGGTTTGTTGGTTGGCTTGTTTGTTTGTTGGTCACATTGCATTTTCTTTCCTTGCCGGCTGTTATACACCGTTTCATTTCCGCCACGGGAAAGACGGCTTTCACGTCCTCCGGTCTGTAATACACCTTGTGGCTTATTTTGGTGTAAGCCAGAGTTCCGTTCTCCCGCATCGTCTGCAAGGTTCTCGGACTGATGCAGAGCAGCCTGCACACGTCATCGCTGTCAAGCCATTCCTTTTCTCCCAAGTCCTCCTGTTCCCGGCAGAGCCGTTCCACCTTTTCCGCGAAAATCTCGAATCCCGAGAGCATCCTCTCGAAAGTCGCCTTGTCTATGACTACTACTTCCATAATTCTTAAATTTTAAGTTTGACATTGATTTTTCATGCAAAACGAAACGGCGGAATCAGGCTGTGCCTACCGTTTCCTGTGCGAAGGAAACAAAAAAACGGAAACAGTCCGCAAACCGGACGGCATGTGTCACCGTCAGACATTCCTTTTCACCGCAAGAGGATAATTGCAGGCGGTAAAAAGCAGAAAAGGACACACTCATTTCTTTGAAGCAAAGGTAGCCGTTCCCCACCGGAGCGCAAGGCCGGGCCCTGCGGGTCGGCGGGGAAAAAATCATCCTCGCGCTCTGCGCTCCGGTATTTTTTCCTGCCGAGCCTTGACGCTTTTCCGGAGGGAGAACGGCTGTAAAGCATTCAAAGAAACAAGAGTGCCCGCACCACGGGCCGGATGTCTAACAGATAAAAGCAAAAGGATATGGCAACAAAAGACGTGAAAGAATTCAACGGATGGTTTAACCGTTCATACGCGAGATTGAAGGAGAAACTCTCCATCTATGGAAAAATTGACGAGGATGCGTTCCATGACGCGTATCTGGCAGTCAGAAAGCAGATAATGTTCTCAAGTGTCGGGATAGAAGAACCGGAATCCTATTTCTTCGGATGCTACCGGAGAATCCTACAGTCGGGCGCAAGGGATGAAAGCTGTTACGACAGTCCCGGAGACGAGTATTTCGCAAGACTGGGTGAGACGGACTGCGCGGAAGAGACAGAGGAACGGGAAGAGATGCTTACCGGATGCGACAGGCTGGTAAGGGACATACAGAAGTTCCTCAGGCGGCATTTCTCCTATGAGGATTACAGGATATTCATGCTGCGGTTCTACGAGACCGGAAGCTCATTCCGCACCATAGCCAGGCACATGGGTGAGAAGACCTCGGTGGTGACACGCAGGGCACAGGAGATGATGGAATCCATCCGGGCAAACCGAAAGTTCATCGCCAGAAGAAGGCTGATCATGGCCGGCAAGGCGGCATGAAAGACAATAAATGTATCACTCTAAATAGAATCGATTATGAAACTGACAGTTTATGACAAGAGCAATTCCCATCCGGCACTGACCTACAAGGGCAAACGGATCATCACGGTATGCCGTGACGGCAGCATGTACCTGAGCCGGATACTGAGCAGGGAACTGAGCCTGCACGCAGGAAACAGGCTGTGTATCGCAAGGGACGAAGACAGGCCCAAGGACTGGTACATGTTCGTCTCGGATGACGAGAACGGATTCACGATATGGAACGATCCGCGTTGCGCCCGCTTCTCGAACAGCTTCATCGCCGGCATGATACTCGATGCCGCGAAGGTCGAGAAATCCGCAGGATTCATGGTGGCGAAAGAGCCGGTGAATGTGGACGGCAGGCTGTGCTACCGGATAATACTCGACAACCCGATACCGAAAGGGGTAAGTGTAAGGACCACAGGTACGAAATAAGCCCGACACATGAAAGAAAAAGCAAGGGGCATCCGGAGGAAGGAAGAACAACCGACCTCCGGGTGTCCCTTTTTTCATGCGGCCGCAGGCAGAAGGAACGGGATGGATTTTCATTTTCTTGAACGGTATGCCTCCCTATAGCCGTCCATCAGGGTACGCTCTATGTCTGAAGCCCTGTACAGAATCTTGCCGCCCACCTGAATATAGGGCAGTATGCCGTTGCTTCGGTAATCCTGCAATGTCCTGCGGCTCACTTTAAGCAGGTGCGACACCTCCTTGTCAGTCAGCAGCTCATCGCCATATACGGGAGGTCGGCGTTGGCTGAACAACTTTTCGAACGAAGCCAGAAGTCGGTCGAAATTCGAGTGGAATTTGCATACCCACTCATGGTCTTTTTCTCTGATTTCACTACTCATACGGTTTGTCTTTAATTGATACTTCAACTGCTAAATGCTTTTGCCTTTCCATTGTAAGTATTCGATAAACTCCCTCGTATATTGGGTAACGTATGTTCATAATGTCGTTTATTCATTTTATCGTTCTATGATTTATTGTTACATCAATTCAACCCAAAGATGTGCGGGTTCTATAGTAATTGATATTATCCCTACTAATGGAGCGGATAAAAGGAAGTTTTTCCCCTTTGCCCCTTATTTTCCTGTGACAAATGT